>Ga0134127_10000036_pt1 | contig 195610 bp, 169 predicted proteins | sample KB31753_FD_96459 | JGI IMG/M metagenome (GOLD analysis project Ga0134127, IMG submission 96459) | Terrestrial soil microbial communities with excess Nitrogen fertilizer from Kellogg Biological Station, Michigan, USA - KB3-175-3 | ecosystem: Environmental > Terrestrial > Soil > Unclassified ...
CCACCCGAGCCTGTCAAACACACCGTGTTGTTATTGGTTGAACCGAAGCTATTGTTTACTACGTTATTGATTAAATAGTAAGCCTGGGTTGCTATGCTTGTACCATTAGAGGTTTGCACCATAATGGTATAGTTAGTGGCCTGGGCGGTAAAACTCCCTGTGGGTGCGAGCACAACCGTACCGTCACTGGTTTGCGACGACTCATTAAAAAAGTTGGCTGTCGCGGAGGCTGTACCAGAATTGTTGCTAAAAAAGTATTGGCTGTTTGCCTGGCCTGTACAGCTTCCAAAAATATTTGGATTACTGCTGTTAATAGAAGGTCCCGTGGCGCTTGCCGTAACGGCAGCTCCGCTTATCACCGTAAATGTGGGAGAGGGGGTGCTGGTGGAAACCGGACTGGTAGACTTGATTACGACGGTATAGGTGCCCGGTGCGGTTGACGGTGGAATAACCCCGTTTACAAATGTGCTATAAAATCCTGACACAGTGCCGATGGGCGTGTTGGATAATATGGTTCCGGATGCGTTAGCAAGATAAAGATTGAACTGATTATCGGGATTTATACACGTTCCCGAAGTCTCGAAGGGCACACCGATGCTTGAACCGGGCGTATAATTGCCCGACACAAAATTACTCCCTATAGTTATTGTTTGCGCAAAAACGGTGCGTGATGTTAAAGCTGCAAACACACAAAGAACAAATAAACTTTTGGTAAATGTTTTAAACATCAATTACACTTAAATCCCCGGCTAAACTATTTTAATCAGCACGTTCTAAAATGCTGAACAACACTAATATAACCATTGTTTGGCTATAAATGTTGCGTTTATTATAACATTAATATTTACGAAAATAAATATCCCCGATGGAATATTAATAAACCCAGTTTGAGCTTTGTATTAAACAAAGAAAAGATATTGCTGTACTTAACGCTATCCAAAAAACAGGTATGCAACAAAAATGGCGGCTATAATACCGGCCAGATCGGCGACGAGGCCGGCAGGAATAGCGTAACGCGATCTTTTGATCCCCACAGAACCGAAGTATAACGCTACGATGTAAAAAGTAGTATCGGCCGACCCGTTAAATATACAGCCAAGCCGGCCCGCAAAGCTATCAGGTTTAAAGGTGGTCATTACATTGATCATCATGGCTTTAGATCCCGACCCGCTAAGCGGTTTCATATAGGCCACGGGCATGGCGTCGACAAACCGCGTATCCAAATTGAAATGTACGCAAACCCATCTCAAGCCGTTGTTCATATAATCAAGCGCCCCGCAGTTTCTGAACACGCTGATAGCCACCAGCATGGCAACCAGGTACGGTATGATCTTCACCGAGGTCTCGAAACCTCTTTTCGCCCCATCGATAAACACCTCAAATACATTGATCTTCTTATACAAAGCGCCAAGAATGAACACCACGGGCACCGTGAACAGCATTAAGTTGCTGGCCACCCGCGATACGATACTGATCTGCTCCTTGGTTAGATAGGTGGTAAAACTCCACACCATGAGTATAATGAACGCTGTTATCCCGCCGAGCCAGCTTATGATCACCGGGTCCAGGAGTTTGATTTTTTGTTTTACCGCAACGATAAGCATCCCGCTAACGGTGGCCACGTATGTAGCAATAATAATGGGAATAAAAACATCAGTGGGGTCTTTAGCATGTAGGATAGCGCGTTGCGCGATAATGGTTACCGGGAGCAGTTGCAATCCTGATGTTAGCATTACCAGGTACATGATCTGCGCGTTGGATGCGATTTCTTTGTCCTTATTTAATTCCTGCAGGCTGTCCATCGCCTTTAGGCCAAGCGGCGTCGACGCATTATCGAGACCGAGCAAATTGGACGAGAAGCTCATGATAATATTCCCGGTGGCGGGGTGATCTTTTGGCACCTCGGGAAAAAGGCGGCTGAAAAACGGTCCCACTATGCGCGATAAAAAACTGATGGCGCCCGCTTTTTCGCCGATATTCATGATCCCCAGCCAAAGGGCCATATTACCCGCCAGCGGCAGCGCAATGTCCATGACGGATAGTTTCGACGAATCGAACATGCCGTTTACCAGGTGCATGAAAATCTCGGTATCGCCAAAAAACACAAGCCTTACAAGGGCAATGATAAAGGCAATCAGGAAAAAAGCGATCCAGATGTAATTAAGCGCCATAAGAAAGATTCCGGCGTTGAAGATAAACTTTTTGATAATTAATCGGGAATAACCATCTTTAAATAATCTCCAGGTCTTTCAATCGATCCCAATCAATATGTCAAACCCTGCCGGATACTCAGGCACGCCCCTTGTTAAAAAGCTCGGTATAAAACCCGGGTTCAATATCCAATTGGTCAGCCCGCCCGAACATTACTTCGAACTGTTCAGCGAGTTGCCGGCTGATTTACATATCGACGAAAATGAGGAGCCTAAAGATCTAATTCATTTTTTTACAACGGCGGAAAATGAATTGATCACCATGCTGCCAATCTTAAGAGAACGGATCAAGCCGAACGGCATGATATGGGTATCATGGCCGAAAAAAGCATCGAAAATTAAAACCGATATGACTGAAGATTCCATTAGGAATTTTGCGTTAAAGATCGGCCTGGTGGATATTAAAGTTTGCGCTGTGGACCAAACATGGTCGGCCCTGAAGCTGGTAATACCCGTACGGAGCAGGAAATAGGACGCCCAATTACAGGAGAGAGCTATGGCCTTTCAGTAATTTCCAGCAATTCTTTAAGATAATCGCCCCAGATTTTGGGGTTTGAATGCGTTCCATGACCGGATGTTTTATCGGTAATGGGCAATAATATGTATTTTCCCTTTTCTACCTTTTTAATTTCACGTTCCATAATACCTAATTCGGGCGGATTAACCTCGTCATCGGCCGAATTGATCGCATATAGCGGCGCTTTGATTTTTGATAAGTAGGGGGAAGGGTTGTAATATCTTGAGGCATCAAACGCATAGATCACATCATTAGCGTCTAATTGCGAGCGGTAATTTTCCTCCATTTTATCCAGCGCGGCATCAGCCTGCTCCCTGGTGGGCGCGGAGCGCTGTAATTGCAGCGGACTGCTTCCCATAAAAAAGAGCGTAGATATGGCCCCGGTTAGCCCAACCTTAGGCTCGGTTGTGTATTCGCCGTTGTTCCAGGCGGGGTCCATCTCAATTAAATTAATGGCCATTTTTCGCATCATACGGTTACGGCCGGCAATTTCGACGGGTAAGCTGGCTAAAGGCATCAACGCATCCATAAAATGGGGATAGGTATATCCCCAAACCCACGTATGCATGGCGCCCATCGAGGTGCCCATAACCAAACGCAAATGGGTAATACCCAAATGCTCCGTTACCAGCATAAACTGGGCCTTCACCATGTCGTTATAAGTATATTTCGGAAACTTCATGTGCAGGCCGTCGCTCGGTTTGCTCGATTTGCCATGCCCGATGGCGTCCGTAAAAACTATAAAATATTTGGTGGCATCCAGCAGCTGCCCCGGCCCGAATAACTGCCCCGCGAAATGGTCGGTCACCAGGCTTTTCGAGGAGCCCGTGGTACCGTGCATAATCAATACCGCGTTTTTAATGTTCCCGTTTTTGTCTTTATGCGGCTCGCCGATGGTTACGCAATGCAGCTTTAGCTCCGGCAGTTTTTCACCGCTTTCAAATACAAAATCTTTAACAATGTAATCGCTTTCGACGGGGGGCGGGTATTTCGCCTGTGCATTTGTTTTAATGCAGGCGGTAACCAGGACAAACAGGATGTAAGCAAGTTTCTTAAACATATCGGTTAATTTATACTCATTGTCGAACAATATCGATCAGCAATTTAATTATAAGCCGTTATATGCTTATCGGGAATGATCTGGATGTCGTAATCCTTTTTTAACGGATCGTAAGGAATTGTGTCGTTTATCGTGATATAAATGCTGCCGAGGTCTTTTACCGTATACGTTTGCACATCAGCCACCATCGCGTCTTTATTAAGATACTGTGCTATCGACTCGCGGATCATATTATACTGATCCACCTCATTGGTTTCAATTTCAATAAACAAACGTTTTCCGTCCGACCGAACATTGATGCTGCTATGTGTTCCGCCCTGCATAGTCAAACTATAACTCCGGTTTTTGTTTGCATTGTCCTTTTTTGTTAGCAGATATCCCTTCGCCACCAGGAAAGTATCGGCATGGAGCAGGTTATTATGCAGCATGTATTTAATATCATCGTACGAGATGAGGCTTTTTTGACCGAAACAGCATACCGACGATAATAAGCAAGCAATGCTTAATGTTAAGATTTTCATATACGAGGCTAAATATTACGCACAAGTTACACATTTACCGCAAACGCTTTGTTCAAAACCGCTAACTTAGCGTTCTTTTATTTGCTATGCCTAAAATTACACTTTCACGCGTTCAAGGCGAATTCGGCTTTGAGGCCACCGACGAAAACAACCATACCGTCCGGATGGACAGCAGTCCCGAAAGCGGCGGCCAAAATTTTGGTGTGCGCCCCATGCAAATGCTGCTGATGGGCATTGGCGGCTGCTCGGCTATTGATGTGCTTGCTATTTTAAAAAAACAACGCCAGGAAGTAAAGGATTACAAAATGGTGATCAATGGTGAGCGTGAGCATGGAAAAGAGCCGTCATTGTGGAACAAGGTTGACCTGGAATTCCACTTGTATGGCGATATCGATAAGGATAAAGCTGCAAAGGCAGTAGAATTGTCACTTACCAAATATTGCTCCGTATCGGCTACATTGGAAAAAGCCGGCGCTAAAATAAACTGGAAGGTATTTGTTCATCCCGAGCAATGACGTTGCATTAGTCGCTTTTTACAAAATTTATTCGTTGTTTTAATTTAAGATAAATTGTATTTATCTTAAAGGTTTAATTAAACCTTATCTAAAATGAAGCGGCTTTTATTTTTATTACTGTTTTGCCTGCTTGCGGCCCCGTCAAGGTCGCAACAAATTCAACGTCGCGTTCGTTTCCAAAGCCTCGGAAACGACAGTGTCGGGATTTCGCTAAATGACGAATATTTTTTAATTGAAGACAGCTGCGCTCAAATAACCCGGTACGGGCATTTTAATTTTCAGCAAAGAAAGTTTCACGGCCGGTTTACAGATGTAAGCAAGGCAAATCCAAGCCTCATTGTTTCCGAAGGCACTTATTCAGAAGACGGGCTTAAAAATGGAGCTTTTAAATCTTATTATCTTAATGGAAAATTACAGGCGAAGGGTAATTTTAAAGACAATAAATACGATGGCAAATGGGAAATGTATTATCAGGACGGTAAACCCGAATTGATGTTTGAGGTAATCAACGGCGACTATGTTATCTCGGATGCCTGGAAACCGGATGGAACAAAAGTCGTGGACAAGGGCAATGGAACCTTTATTGACGAACTGGGCGGTTTGTATTGGAAGGGAAAGTTAGTGAATGGTAAACCTGACGGCAAATGGCGTTTGTTAAAAACCGACGATATAAGCGAGATGCCCGTAGGCTCGGAATCATTTAAAAAAGGGCAATTTCGCGATGGCTCCATTTATAATAACGATTATACCGGGGCCTCGCGTATTGTTTTAGTTAGTCCCTATAAATTACCCTTTGTTAATGTCGAAAAAATGTTAATTTCCCCTGTTCCGTGTAATGGCGTCAAACGTAAACATATAGTCGGTGCACAATACGAGGAAGGTTTGGAATCTTTTTCGAACCATATCAGCGATGCTGTAAAACCATATTTCAGCACGAAGAACTTAACTCAATATGGGGATATTGCATTTCAAATTGATGGCGAAGTTTCCGAAAAAGGACAACTTATTAACTTAAAAAGTAATGGGAGCGACCTGGCCAGGGGCGTTATTCTACAGCTTATAAATTTGCCGTTATTGCATCCGGCTACCGTGGATGGCCAGGCAGTAAAACAAAAATTTACCATATCGTTTAAAATAGGCGGCGGATTCTACCACTTTACTTATCGGTTTTTACCTATTAAAGTAAGCTAAAAAGAATTATTCCCCCTCAAAAAATTCGGACAGCGGGCCAAAATAACTATCGTCCCAACCTTCGGCAAAACCGGTGTATTCAGTATCAGGAATATTGGTGTGCCTTAGCTCAACCGAGGTGCCCTGCTTATCCGGGTGAAGTTTAATCGTCACAATCGATGCTTCGGGCTGGCCATCAAAATACCATTGCTGTACGATCTTTTTATTTTCCTCAAACTCCACGTTTTTGCCAACAATGCTGCCATCCCACATCGAAAACTCTGAACCCGCTTCCGTCGACATAACAGCCGGCTCGCCCGTCCATAGCTCAATGGTTAACGGGTTGGTTAAGGCGGTGTAGACTTCTTCGGGCGTAGCCGAAACACGATAATATTTCTTAAAATCCTTCATCGACCGCTGATTTTAATGATTGTTATGATTTCGCAGTTATATCCTGTGACATTACCGCGAAGACAAAAATAATCAAACCCTTTAATTGTTGATTTTTATAAATCTTGATAAATACGCTTTGAATCAACGAAATCCTAAAATAAAATTAATCAACGGTTCAGACAGTACCTAGCGGCAGCACAACTCTTCCGTGCACCTCATTCAATACATTGGCTATGCCGGCATAAATAGCTGATAACCCGCAAATTATCCCTTCATACCCTGCGAATTTCCCCACACCTTCATAACCGGCGTGCTCTGCCGCCAGCAAAAAGAACAGGATGGTAAGCGTTGCAAAAACAAACTGGAGTGCGCGGTTAAGGCGCAAGGTGCCAAAAAATAAACACAGGGTAAATAGTCCCCAAATGGCAAGGTAAGCCGCCATTGCAGTTTCAGAAGCCTTAGGCGCCCAGCCGAATTTTGGTATAACGATAAGGCCCACCAGTGAAAGCCAGAAAAAACCATAAGAGGTGAATGCGGTTAAGCCGAACGTGTTGTTCTTTTTTGCTTCGATCACCCCGGCGATCACCTGGGCGAGGCCGCCGTAAAAAATGCCCATGGCAAGGATCATGGAATTCATCTCAAAAAAACCGGCGTTGTGCAGGTTGAGTAAAACCGTAGTCATGCCGAAGGCACAAAGGCCCAGCGGAGCCGGGTTGCCAATGCCCTCTTTTGCTAAAACCGGTGTGGGTGTTGTAGGTATCATTGTTTTAGGGTTTAAATTGGTTTAATAAATGCAATCTAATTCATTTATAAATATTTAACAATTATTTTTACAAACCCTGCCACCGGCTTGACGTTAACCCATAATCATGCAAAGAATTGTCTTATTGCGCCACGGCGAAAGCGTATGGAACCAGGAAAACCGTTTTACCGGCTGGACCGATGTTGACCTTTCCGAGGAAGGGATTCGCCAGGCCAAAGCAGCCGGTCAGCTGCTAAAAAAAGACGGCTATAATTTCGATATCGCGTTTACATCGCTATTAAAACGGTCGATAAAAACTTTACATATCGTGCTGGAAGAACTGGATCATTTATGGATACCTGTACAAAAATCGTGGCGACTAAATGAACGCTTTTACGGTGCGTTACAAGGTCTCAATAAAGCCGAAACCGTTGCCATATACGGCGAAGAGCAGGTGCACAAATGGCGGCGCGATCCGCATGAGCTGCCCCCGCCGGTAACGAAGGACGATGACCGTTATCCCGGTAAGGATATCCGTTATAAAGATCTAACTGAGAGAGAACTGCCATTAACAGAGAACCTAAGCGAAACGATGGACAGGGTTTTGCCTTTCTGGAATGAATTTATAGTGCCTGCCATACGCAGACAACAAAAAGTGATTGTTTGCGCCCATGGCAACAGCCTTCGCGCTTTGATCCAATATATCGATCATCTTACGGACGAAGAAGTAACCCAGCTCGATATTCCAACCGGCACACCGTTGATCTATGAGCTGGACGATGGGCTGGAGCGGATCAGGCATTATTACCTTCAGTGATCAGCCCATTGCCTTATTTAAGGCGATGATCGCTTCATCAAAATCTTCACGGGCAATTAAAAATTGGATATTCACCTTACGCAAGGCGAAGCCCCCGCTTTTTAGGTTTATACCTTTTTCGGCAAGCGCCGTAGCGGCTTTTGCAAGCAAGCCCGGCTGATCCATATTGGAGCCGATCAGGCATACCATTGCGGCTTCCTCAACGGCAACTTTTTCAAAGTTCTCTTCCAGCTCACCGATCAGCTTTTTATTCATGTCCTTTTCCCAAATCACGATGGATATACTGTTGGCGCTGGTTGCTTTAAAAGTATAGCTGATATTGTATTTATAAAACAGCTGCATAATATGCAGGTCACTTCCAGGTGTCCCCACCATCGAAGGATCATAAATATCGATGATCATCATTTTTACTGCGCCGGTAATTACTTCAACCCGTTTATGCTCACATATATAATCGGTGGTAATTAACGTGCCGGGATGCTCCGGGTCGAACGTATTTTTTATGCGCAGGTTGATGCCATTGATTTCAAGCGGCTTTGATGCTTTTGGATGGATGGCTTCCATACCCACGTCGGCCAGCTGGTCGGCCACATCATAGTTGGTATTGCCAACAGGATAGCAGTTTTCAACCCCAACCAATACCGGGTCGGCCGTGCACAAGTGATATTCTTTGTGAATAATGGCTTCTTTCGGCTTAACCGCTACCGCTATCTTACTGAACGTCACTTCCGAATAACCCCGGTCAAACTCGCGCATAATACCCTCCGTACCTTTGGCATAGCCCGTCACAATACATATCGTTTTTTTGAAATCAATATGCATGAGGTCATTCTTTATCCGCTGGTCAATAGTATATGATCGCGGGTCGTGAAAGCCACTGAGGTCAACCAGTGTGGCGTTGATGCCCATGTTCTGCAAAATATTGGTGAAGTTAAACGCCGAGTGGCTTTCGCCGATGGATGCTAATATCTCTCGCGCCGCCTGTAAGATGCCTTCATTGCTCACGTATCCGGACGCCAAAATGTTGGCGAGGTTTTCGAGGTAAATCCTGGCATCCTTAACCCGGGTTTCAATAAAATCGTCGGCGGCAACTATATCCAGGCGTAAATGTTCGTAGCTTCTATTGATTTGTTTAAGCTTGTTAACCAGACTATTGAGCGGTTTATGAAAATCCTGAAAATTGGCCAAACGATGATATACGCCTTTTTCGCCCGTCTTCTTATCTTCCAGGAGAAGATTGGTGACACCGGAAAATGCGGAAACCACAAAGATGCGGTTGTAAAGTTCCTGTTCAGTACGGTTAAACAGGACAATGTTTTTTATTACGTCACTCAGGGCGGTCATAGACGTACCGCCAATTTTTTCAACTGTTAGCATTCTTAAATAATTTGACTTTAGATAGCTGCTTATCAATGATCGTCTTTATGGTACAATTCGCCGGCCTTTTCGGCGGATAATTTAATACCCTTTATCATCGCCGAACTGAAGCCGTTATGCTCCATCTCGTTCAGGCCGGCAATGGTGCACCCGCTGGGCGAGGTTACTTTATCGATTTCCTGCTCGGGGTGAGAGGCTAGCTGCAGGAGCAGATCGGCGGCGCCTTTGGCAGTTTGTGCTGCCATTTTAAGCGCGTCGTGTGCATGAAACCCGATTTCGGTGCCGCCCTGCGAGGCCGCGCGGATTGACCGCAAAAAAAACGCAATGCCGCAGGCGCAAAGCGCCGTGGCCGAGGTCATCAATTCCTCATTGATCTGGATGGTAACGCCCACTGTTTCAAAAAGCGACCTGACGAAATTAATACTCTTGGTTGTACCGTTGTCCGTAGCGATACAGGTCATGGACTGACCAATGGCGATGGCCGTATTCGGCATCGCCCGGATGACCTGCGCGTTTAAGTCGAGTTGTGTGCGGATATCGCCGCAGCTTACTCCCGAAACTACCGATATTAACAATTGTTTTTCGGGCCGTACCGACGGTCTTATTTCGTCCAACAACTTATTTAACTGGTGCGGTAGTACCGCAATAATTATAAAATCAGCCTTCCGGACCGCTTTTAAATTATTATCGGTAGTGTGGTAACCCATTTCGGCGTATGCCGATAAAGCCCCGGCATTTCGGCGTGTCAGCGTAATTTGCTGTGGCTTGCAAATGCCCGCTTTAATTAAGCCTTTGGCCAGCGAAAGGCCTATATTACCGCTGCCTAAAATGGCGATATGTTGTTGTGAATTCATGGGTAAGTGCTTAAACGTGTTCCGAATGATTTATTTTGCTGCAGGCTTCCAATCTCGCCGGCATGGCCGATGAGCACTGCTTTAACGCCACATGCTATTGCTGTGAACGCATTGTCCAGCTTGGGGAGCATCCCGCTGTGGATGATCTGCTTTGTTTTTAATTCTTCATATCGCTCAGGATTAATATCCCGTATAATCGAATCCTCATCGTTAATATCCATTAAAACGCCTTTTTTCTCAAAGCAATAGACAAGGGTGGTAGGATACATCTTAGCCAGGGCAACCGCTAATACGGATGCAATGGTGTCGGCATTGGTGTTTAATAATTGACCGCCGCCATCATGCGTAAGCGCGCAAAAAACCGGCGTAAAACCAGCGCTCATTAAACTGGCTACGCCCTTAATATTAACCGATGTCTCGTCAACATCACCCACAAAACCATAGTCAATCGTCTTCACCGGCCGTTTTTCTGCACGTATCAGATCTCCATCGGCGCCGGTAAGACCGATTGCATTGGTGCCGTAACGCTGCAATTGCGCTACTATATTTTTGTTGATCAGGCCACCGTAAACCATCGTTACTACCCGCAGGGTCTCGATATCGGTGATGCGCCTGCCATCAACCACCCTGGCTTCGATGCCCATCGTTTCCGAAAGATCGGTAGCCACCTTGCCGCCGCCATGCACCAGTATCTTATAGCCATCAAGCGCCGTAAAATCTTTTAAAAATTGATGCAGATTTTGCGAATTATCGATCACATTTCCACCGATTTTTATAACATACAGCTTCTTAACAGCATCAATGCTGTCTGTCTTAGCGGAAATGGCAGAACTTTTAGCCATATTGATCTTATCGCCGTTAAATTGAAGTTAATCTCGTTCGATTATGCACCTGTTGTGGCTAAAATTACTAAAAAATCCCCTTTTTTCTTTAATAATGCAGTAAAAACGATTAAAAAATATATTAGGCAGGTTTGTTTTTTTTATGGTCCGTATACATAATTTCAATAACCGCCTTGTTTTTCAAACCGATAGGACGTTGAATTGTATAATAGTCATCACAAGTTTGTGTATTATTGAACCTCATAATCGTATATGTTCACAGTTGTTCCCGAGGATCAGAATCAAAGCCGCAGGCCGCGCATAGTTATCATAGGAGGTGGATTTGGCGGGTTGGCAGTAGCGAAGAACTTAAAAAACGCCGACGTTGACGTTTTAATGATTGATAAACATAATTATCACACTTTCCAGCCGCTGCTTTACCAGGTTGCTATTGGTTCCATTGCGGCCGATTCCATTGGGTTTCCTATCCGGAGAATATTCACCCGGTTCGACAACTTTACGTTCAACATGGCCGAGGTGCAAAAGATAAACGCCGACGAGAATACACTGACTACGAATATTGGTACTATCCATTATGATTACCTTGTAATAGCTACCGGGTCGAACACCAACTTTTTCGGGAATAAGCAAATCGAGCATTTTGCCATGCCGATGAAAAATATTCCCGAGGCCCTGAACCTGCGCAGCCTGATCCTGCAAAACCTGGAGACTGCTTTAGTCACCACCGACATGCGGGAAAAGTTTGCCTTAATGACGTACGTGGTGGTAGGCGGCGGACCGACCGGGGTAGAGCTTTGCGGTGCACTTGCCGAAATGCGGCACCTAATCTTGATGAAGGACTACCACGGGCTGAGCAAATATGATATGCGCGTTTACCTGGTTGAAGGCAAGGACCGGTTACTCGCGTCTATGTCGGCGCAGGCATCAGCCAGTGCGAAGCAGGTGTTAACCGAGTCGGACGTAATTATTTTTAACAGTGCGCATGTGACAAGCTACGATGGATTTTATTTAAATATCGACAATGACAAAACCATAAAAACGCGGAACGTGTTTTGGGCCGCCGGCGTAATGGGAGAGGTGCCTGAAGGCATACCTGCTGAGCGGGTTATTAAAGGCAATCGTATTCAAACAGATGAGATCAGCCGTGTCAAAGGGTATCAGAATATCTTCGCGATAGGGGATGTGGCTGCGATGATAACTGAAGCTACCCCAATTGGACATCCCGGCGTGGCACCCGTAGCTATCCAGCAGGGTCAATGCCTTGCGAAAAACCTGGTTAGGTTGATCAAAGGCGAAGCAACTGTCGCTTTTAAATATCATGATAAAGGAACCCTGGCAACCATAGGGCGTAATAAAGCAGTTGCGGACCTGGGCAAGGTGCATTTGCAGGGCTTTATCGCATGGATATTATGGGGGCTGGTGCATTTAATGTCGCTGGCGGGTTTTGCCAATAAAGGCATGGTGTTTTTGACCTGGGTGATCAATTATTTCAATAAGAACAGCGACAACCGGTTAGTAGTGCGGTATTTTAATACGGAGACGCGTTTGACGGAAGTGGGGTCAAAATGATTAACGATTAAGACGCGAAGTATCGCGTCTCTACATGCGTTTCATATAATCAGCAATATCCTTCTCGTTGGAATTTTCAGCCCGAGATAATTGATTAATAATGTTTTCCCTCTCTTTTTCACTGCGGTTTTGGCTGACCTTCTTTTTTGCCAGCAGGTCGTCAACCAGTATCTCGAATGCCACAATACCATTCATCATCCGGTGTTTATAATCTTCGGGTAAGCTGTCCCATTGCTTTAAATAATCCTTTTCATAATATTGCACCATTTCCTTTAGCAACGCGCTTTTCTGTTCTTCACCGTCTAATAAGGTGCACTTGCCATAAGCATGTACGGCCAGGTAATTCCATGTAGGCACATTGGTATCCTTTTCATAGTTTTTTGGCGATATATAGGCATGCGGTTCGGCAAAGATCACAAGGGCCCGCGTATTATTTATGCCCGATGATTGCGGGTTTGCTTTCGCGAAATGGGAGGATACGATGATCTTATCATCCCGCTGTTTGATGATAAAGGGCAAATGGGTTGCGACAGGTATTCCATCTTTCACAGTAACAATCGTCGCGAAACTGTACCGCTGCATAAAAGCAATTACCTGCTGCAGATCTTCGAACTTATTGAAGGAGGGAATGTACATGTTGTAAAATTAGTTGATTAAATTAATTTGAAAATTTGTCCATTTGTCCATTTGAAAATTATTGCGTTGGAGTAATCAATTTTCAAATCAGCACATTTTCAAATTCTCAAATTTATGACCCCTCCAGCATCCTCTTCAATACCGCCTGCGCTGCCCAAACGCGGTTGCCCGCTTCGTGCACAACGATGGAATGATCGCTATCCAATATCTCCGACGATAATTCCAAATCGCGGCGAACCGGCAGGCAGTGCATTATTTTGGCGTTATGAGTGGTTTTTAACTTCTCTATGGTCAGCATCCAATCCTCGTTTCCGGGCAATACTTTTCCGTATGGTTCAAACGCCGACCAGTTTTTTACGTAGATAAAATCGGCATTAGCAATGGCTTCAGCCTGGTTATGGATGATCGTGGCGCCTTGGGTAAAAGCCTCAGAAAGCTCATAACCTTTTGGATGGGCTATAGTGAAATCAACATCAGCCTTGCACATCCATTCGGAGAACGAGTTGGGCACGGCTTGCGGCAGCGGTTTGATATGCGGTGCCCAGGTTAACACGACTTTCGGTCGCGGGCGGGTTTTTAATTCCTCTATCGTGATCAAGTCGGCAAGGCTTTGCAGCGGGTGGCGCGTAGCAGACTCCAGGCTGACGACCGGCACGCCGCAAAACTCGACGAATTTGTTGAACACCATCTCGCCATAATCTTCGTCACGATCCTTTAGACCCGGAAACGAGCGCACACCGATAATATCGGCATACTGACCCATCACGGCAGCAGCCTCACGGATATGCTCAACTGTGGCGCCGTTCATTACAACACCGTCCCGAAGCTCCAGTGCCCAGCCTTCCTTATCGATATTCAGCACCATCACGTTCATTCCCAGGTTAAGGGCAGCTTTTTGGGTGCTCATTCTTGTGCGCAGGCTGGGGTTCAAAAAAATCAGGGCCAGTGTTTTATTTTCGCCGAGACTTTTAAAAGCATAAGGGAACTGCTTAAGCTGTAACGCCTCATTAACCAGGGCATTTACATCGGAAACATCGTTTACAGAGGAAAATAGTCTCATAAGGCAACCGGCTGAGAGGAATTAGATATTGTATGGTTTAACAAAGTCGAAAACGTTTCTAAAAATCGGTCGGCATGAGCTTTGGTTAAATTCAATGCCGGTAAAAGCCTTACGACATTGGGTTTCGCCTCACCGGTAAAAATATGATGTTTAAAGAGCAAGTCTTTCCGCACGTTTGCCAGTTCGGCAGGCAGCTCAATGCCGATCATTAATCCGCGACCGCGCACTTCTTTTACCTGGTTCAATTTCTTTAGCTCGGTTATCAAATAACCCCCGACTTCAGCGGCATTTTGCATCAGGTTATCCTGCTCGATCACTTCCAGCACGGCCAAACCTGCAGCGCAGGCCAGGTGGTTGCCGCCAAACGTGGTACCAAGCATACCATATGCGGGTTGTATTTTTGGCGATATAATAATCCCGGCCACCGGGAACCCGTTGCCCATGCCTTTAGCCATGGTATAAATATCGGCATCGACACCCGCAAAATCATGCGAAAAGAATTTGCCCGTACGGCCATAACCGCATTGTACCGAATCGGCTATAAATACCGCATTATACTGATGGCATAACGACCTTATCTTTTGTAAAAAGTTTTCCGGAGCAACCTGTATACCGCCAACGCCCTGTATCCCTTCGATGATAACGGATGATATTTCATTATCGGCAAATGCCTGCTCTAACGCTGCTTCATCCCGCCATGGCACAAAGATCACATTGTCCGTTTGATTGATAGGTGCAACGATCTTTGGATTATCTGTTACAGCTACAGCCAGCGACGTACGGCCGTGAAACGAGCCGGTAAAAGCGATCACCGTTTTTTTACCATTGTAGAATGATGCCAGCTTCAATGCATTCTCATTCGCTTCAGCGCCCGAATTACAAAGAAACAGCTGGTAATCTTCCTTACCCGAAACGCGCCCAAGCTTCTCCGCCAACTCTTTCTGTAAAGGGATCTCGACCGAGTTTGAATAAAAGCCGATCTGGTGAAGCTGATCTTCCAGGCGCTTTACATAATGCGAGTTGGTATGACCGATGGAAATAACCGCGTGGCCGCCATACAGGTCGAGGTATTCGGTTCCTTTATCATCATAAACTAAACTGCCGTTTCCTTTAACGATGTTGATCGGGTTGATAGGATATACGTCGAATAATTTCATATATTTTGGTTAAAGGTTAAAGGTTAAAGGCGAAAGGTTTTCACGTTCTAAACGACGTTTATTCGCCTCTTAAAAACTTTATAAACGCAATAAGCATAGCTTTCACCTCATTAATTGCTGCATTTAATTTATCATACAGGTCTTTTGGAATATACTCGAGATCGAAAATTAAAAAACAGGTATATTCAACCTCATGGGCAGAGCCAAGGGCATTATCCAAATAATGAGCAAAATCCTTATCCGAATTTTTACCACATCCTTCAACAATATTTAGTGGAATTGAATAAGCCGACCGTCGTATTTGATTTGTTAACGCAAATCTTTCCTCTGGCGGCATAATTGGCAAAACTTCAATATAAATCTGTTTTGTCAGCAAATGTGACTTCTTCCAAATATCCAGCTTCTTGTAGTCTCTCATTTTTTACCTTTCGCCTTTAACCTTTTACCATTCACCTAATTAAAAACCTACGGCTTTTAAACGCAACCCGGCGGCCTCATCCAGGCCAAACATCAAGTTCATATTCTGTACGGCCTGCCCTGATGCTCCTTTAAGTAAGTTGTCTAAAGTACTTATTATCAATAAGTTATTGCCATGTTTTTGCACTTGAAGAACGCATTTGTTTGTATTTACTACCTGTTTAAGATCGATATTATGATTGGTAACATGCGTAAACGGATGGTTAGCGTAGTATTGCTGGTATGCCTTTAACGCTTCTGCTTCCGTTAGGTCGCAATCGGTATAAATGGACGCGATGATACCGCGCGTAAAATCTCCCCGGTAAGGAATAAAGTTAATCGCCTCTGAAAAGCCGGCCTGCAATTGTTTAAGGGATTGTCCGACCTCATTCAAATGCTGGTGCTCAAATGCCTTGTAAACTGAAAGGTTATCATTCCGCCAGGTAAAATGAGTGGTAGGGGATAAACTTTGCCCAGCGCCTGTCGAACCTGTGGTCGCCGTGATATGCACTTCTGCTTTTAAAAGGTTCTTTTCGGCCAGCGGCAGCAAACCCAGTTGCAGACAGGTAGCAAAGCATCCGGGATTGGCTACGTTTGAAGCTGTTTTTATCAATTCGCGATTGAGTTCCGGCAACCCATATACAAATTTTCTGACTTCTGACTTCCGACTTCCGACTTCCGACTTCAATCTAAAATCCTGACTCAGGTCAATGATCTTGATATGACCGGGTATCGGGTTAGCATCCAAAAACTTTTTAGCGTCGCCATGGCCGACACATAAAAACAACACATCAATGTTATAAGACAATTCCGCCGCAAACTTTAGGTCGGTATCGCCAAAAAGATCTGTATGGACATCATAAACATGCTTATTTGCGCTGCTGGTGCTATGAACAAACGCAATCTCCACGTTAGGGTGATTAAGCAGGATACGAAGCATTTCGCCGCCCGTATACCCGGCACCCCCTATGATACCGGCGCGAACAATCTTTTCGGTCGTTGTCATGATTCGGTGGAGTTAACCTTATGATAGATCATTACCTGGTTGCCAAATATTTTTGAGAACCCTTTTACATCATCGCCGGTCCAGGCGTTATTCATTTCGCCGTAGCTGCCAAATTTGTTCGACATGAGGTCGTGAGCCGACTCGATCCCTACCACCTGGAAACGGTAGGGGTGTAGTTGCACAAACACCTTTCCGCTAACGGTTTTCTGGGTATCTGTTAAAAATGCCTCGATGTTGCGCATGATCGGGTCATGAAATTGCCCCTCATGCAGCCAGTTGCCGTAAAAAGACGACAGCTGATCCTTCCACGAAAGCTGCCATTTGGTCAATACATGCTTTTCGAGGGTGTGATGCGCCTTGATAATGATCATCGGTGCAGCCGCTTCGAAGCCTACACGGCCTTTAATGCCAATAATGGTATCACCTACGTGGATATCCCGGCCGATGCCATACGGCTGCGCAATGGCCTGTAAAGCCTGTATCGCCTTGGTAGGATGATCGAAGATTTTGCCATCAATACCAACCAGCTCACCTTTTTCAAAGACCAGCTCAAGGTTTTTTGTTCCGGATTCACTAACCTGCGTTGGCCATGCTTCTTCAGGCAAGCCTAAATTTGACGTTAATGTTTCCTTTCCGCCTACGGAAGTTCCCCAGATACCTTTATTGATGGAATACTTGGCCTTTTCGAAATTCATTTCAACGCCATGGTTTTTCAGGTATTCGATCTCTTCCTCGCGGCTCAGCTTCAGATCGCGAATAGGTGTGATGATCTGCACCTCCGGAACCAGTATATTGAATATCATGTCAAACCGCACCTGGTCGTTACCCGCGCCAGTGCTGCCATGCGCCACAAATTCAGCGCCTATTTCTTTAGCATAATTCGCGATTGCGGTGGCCTGACTGACCCGCTCGGCGCTAACCGAAAGGGGATAGGTGTTGTTTTTTAACACGTTGCCATAGATCAAAAACCGAACGCAGGTGTTGTAAAAGTTTTTAGTTTCGTCAACCACATGATGCGAGGTTACACCCATCTTGTAAGCCCGCTTCTCCACGCTTTTTAATTCCTCGTCGCTAAAGCCCCCGGTATTTACAATGACGGAATGCACTTCATAACCCAGGTCTTGCGTTAAATATATGCAGCAAAAGGAGGTGTCGAGCCCGCCGCTATATGCCAATACTACTTTCTTTTTCATCTTGTTTGTTCGTCTTTATGGCCGAATAAAGCGTTCTCAATGCGTTCCAACAATGTTGCCTTATGCGTGATTTTCTTAATCTTATCTTCAGTGTCCTTTTGCTTTTCGGCCGGATCGAATAGCATAGCCGTACACATGCAGTTTTTACGCTGTTTCATGGTTAATATATCAAAATTAACGCAGCTTTTGCAGCCTGCCCAAAAATCCTCGTCCTGTGTAAGCTCCGAATAAGTTACCGGCTCGTAACCCAATTCCGAATTGATCTTCATTACGGCAAGCCCCGTTGTTAAGCCGAATATCTTTGCATCGGGATATTTACTGCGCGACAGCTCGAATATTTTGTGCTTAATCGCTTTTGCCAAACCTACTTTGCGGAACTGTGGACTAACCACAAGCCCCGAGTTGGCCACAAAATCCCCATGACTCCAAGTTTCAATATAACAAAAGCCCGCCCAGGTGCCGTCCTTATGAAAAGCGATCACCGCTTTGCCTTCCAGCATTTTATTGGCTACATATTCCGGCGAGCGCTGGGCAATGCCCGTGCCCCGCGCCTTTGCCGATTCGGCCATCTCATCACATATCTGCGGCGCAAAGTCAGCGTCGGCAGCCGATGCAACACGTATATCAAAATCTTGTATGGTCATTGAAATAGAAAAATTACCGTTTAATTATTCGCTGTTACAGCTTTAATAAGTAAATAAGATGGTGTTTTGTTGGAGAAGTTTAATCAACTTCAATAGGGTTTTGGAAAGGAAAAATCAAACCCGCGGCATGTATGGCCTTCGTCGTGAAGGAGAAATTACAAAAAAGGTTGAAAGCAAAGCAGCGGCAACAGGAGCAAATATCGCTCTTGCAGATGGCTTTATGGCGCTTTGTTGTTTCATTTTTACGACTACTTTTTGTACTTTTTAATTTGGTGCAAATTATTGCATTAATTTTTACTTATGCAAGGAAAAAGTGGTTTTAATTGCAGCCCCCTCTAAATCTCCCCCGGCAGGGGAGACTTTTTATTAAAGCCCTCCCTTCCGGGGAGGGTTGGGTGGGGCTACCCGCCTCACTATATCGCCAATGATCATATCCGCATGCACCCTTGAATTTTCAATAAACCATAAATGCGTATCCAGCCCGCCGCAAACTACGCCTGCAAGGTATAAACCGGGTAAATTGGTTTCCATCGTTTCAGGGTTGTAGTCTGGAATAAACTTATCCTCGGTAAGTGTAATACCCACTTTTTTAAGAAACTCGAAATTGGGCCGGTAGCCGGTCATCGCCATAACAAAATCGTTTGCGATGGTAATAGTTCCATCCGGTGTTTCAATGTCCACCTCGTCCTTGCGGATCGCTTTGAGACTCGAATTAAAATAAGCTTTAACGCTGCCCTCTTTTATCCGGTTGATAATATCGGGCCGTACCCAGTATTTAACACGCTGACTTATCTCGCTTCCGCGGATAACCAGCGTTACGTCGGCGCCCTTGCGGTAGGTTTCCAACGCTACATCGATGGCCGAATTGCTGGAGCCAACCACCACCACCTTTTGCATCGCATAATAATGCGGGTCCTTATAATAATGCATCACTTTCGGCAGGTCCTCGCCGGGGATATCCAGCTTTACCGCGATATCGTAAAAGCCGGTCGACAGGATGACATTTTTTGCCTGGTAATTTGCCTTGCTGGTAGTTATGTTAAATGTATCGCCTTCCTTTTTTACGCTTGTCACTTCTTCAAACAGGTTAACGGGCAAATGATGCGAAGTAGCCACCCGGCGGTAATATTCGAGCGCTTCGGCGCGGTTGGGTTTATTGCTGATGGTAACAAAGGGTATCCCGCCAATTTCCAGCTTCTCCGAGGTGGAGAAAAACGTCATGGTGGAAGGATAGTTATAGAGCGAGTTAACCAGGCAGCCTTTTTCGACGATCACGAAGCTTAACCCGGCCTTTTGAGCCGCCAGTCCGCAGGCTATACCGATAGGGCCGCCGCCTATGATGAGAATATCCAGCATTAGCAGATGATCAATTTTGGGCAAAGATACGGATTTAGAAGAAGCGGGCAGGGGACAAGTGCCGCATGGAAAAACAGGGAAATAAAAAAGGGTAAGCTACTTCTATCGCGCCGCTCAACTCTCTACCCTTGCTGCGTTCCCACCCTGGGGGAGTTCAAGAGGAGCTGGCCGTAAAAGACTTACCCCGCCGCAAATATAGGAAATCCTTTGGAAAGGCAAAAGGTGAAAGGTGAAAGCAGAAAGGTAAAAGGGGAAAGGCGAAAGCTAAAAGAAAAAAGCGGAAAGCAAAAGCAGCGGCGATTCAAGCTTTTAGCTTTCAGCCTTTAGCTTTTGACTTTTCAGTGGTTTGAAAACGAACGTCACTGCTTTCTATTTTGCAGCCCCGCTGTGCCATCGGGTTTAATTTACGCGGGCTTGTGCGGTACTACTCACAATTCACCACTCACCACTCACCAAGTGTCCGTCCGGTTTGGAGTGCGGACATACTTTGGACAAACGGACAGCTTCACCACCTTGTCATTGCGATACGCCGTCAGGCGGAGAAGCCCGCCTGCGGCCGGCAGGCAACCTCGTCGCTCGTTTACGCTTGTCCGTCCGTCCGGGTGTATCGGTACCTGAGAACGGACGGACACCATCAGCTTCTGCTTTTGGCAACGAGGTGGTCTTATGTATGTCCGTACGTTCAGGTGTGCCAGCACCTGTGAGCGGACGGACAGGAATCTTTGTCATCATCGGTCTGAACAAATTGCCTGTCCTGAATTTGTTTCGGGGAAGAATCTTCTTCAGGTGATACCTTTTCGTATTTGATAGCAAAAAGGATTGTTCATTATCACTCATAATGGCAAAAAAGGTTCACCGATGGGGTTAATACTGCCAATACCTGATGTTTATCAAATGATCGATTGCGATAGAATGACTGGCAGACTGATCGCTTACCATCTGCCAATAGCAAACTTTTCACCGGCTATTTTTCACCTGCTATATTGATAAAGTAAAATGAGATTTTAGAAAATACTCCCCCTTAACCTCTCCTTAAGAGGGTTAGGCTCTCCTGTGCGATGAGGAGACTGTATCCCGCACGTGCGGGATGTGGGTTGTTTTGTCCGTCCGGTTTGGGGGGTAGACTACTCATAAACGAACGGACAACTCTTGGCGGGATAAACCGTAGGGATGGTGTTCAATACAAAAATAATTGATCAGCCTGATAAAAATGGTGACGCTGTTTTGTCAGTGGTGAGTAGAGAGTTGGCAGAGGGAGAAATGGTTAATCCGTCCGCTGTCCAAATTCTGTCCGCCCTGAAAGCGGACGGACAACATACCGGGACCGATCAATAGCGAAGAGTTTTTCTTGCTTTCTGCTTTAAGCTTTAAGCTTTCTGCTTTCCGCTCAAAAAAGACTGAACTGCTGCTCGTCAGGCTGCTTTTTGGGTGCTGTCGCCGGTTTTAGTTTCGACTGTGCAAACTGGTAGAAATCCAGCTGTTGGTTAAATTCAAGCTCCTTAAAAACCTCGAAACGCCTGTTATGACTTATGGTGGGCCGGCGCAATACGGTTAATTTATCGATTTTAACCTGCTCGTTCCATTCCAGGTTTTTAAAATGCGGCCACAGTTTTTTAAATGTATCATGGGGTATCGTGCGGGCTATGGTAATATGCGGCTCAAAGTTGGAGATACCGAAATACCTGCGCAAATGCTTAAACCATACCGACGTTAACGGCGTGGATTTAAAGCGGGCGTAAATGGTGGGAAACTCCTGGTGGTCGAAAAATCCAAAACCGTTGATCTCCAGTATAACCGGTGGCAGGCTTTTAAGGTCGCGCTGCAGCCTGGGCAGCAAGGGTTCGATCCATACCGGTTTTTTTCGCACCCAGTTTTGAATGGTAATATGCGCCTTTGAATAATGGCTTTCATACTCACCGATCAGGCCGAACGCTTCGCTCTTCAACTTTTGTACTTTGCCTGTCACGCTCTCGGGCGAAAGCACCACTAAATAATCCTGGTAACCTACCATCGTTGTCTGTTTTAATAAAACAATTATGCTAATATTATTAGCATATTCCAAATCTTTTTTATATTTGTATCCATGAGCGGCAAACGTATCATCATGCACATCGACCTCGATTCGTTCTTCGTATCGGTAGAGCGAAAATTCCATCCTGAGCTGATCGGTAAGCCGGTGATCATCGGCGGATCGGCGCAGCGGGGTGTGGTGGCTTCGTGCAGTTACGAGGCGCGGGCGTATGGTATCCACTCGGCCATGCCAACGGCACAGGCCCTAAAGCTTTGCCCGCATGCTATCGTGGTGCGCGGGTCGCATGGACTGTATTCCGAAGCCTCAAGCGAGGTGACGGAGATCATTCACAATGCCGTGCCGCTTTACCAAAAAACCTCTGTCGACGAGTTTTATGTGGATTATACCGGCATGGACCGTTATTTCGATTGTTATAAACACGCCAGCGACCTACGGCAAAAGATCATGAAAGATACCGGCCTGCCTATTTCGTTCGGCATGTCATCCGGTAAAACCGTGTCAAAAATGGCCACCAACCAGGCGAAGCCCAACGGCCAGCTGCTGGTGCCCCATGGCATGGAAAAGGAGTTTTTAGCGCCGCTGCCGATAGGCAAAATCCCCGGCCTGGGCGAGAGCACCTGCCAAAAGCTATATATGTACGGCATCGAGAAAATAGCCGATCTGCAAAAGGCTGATAAAAGGTTCCTGGAAGCCATTTTCGGTAAAACCGGGAAATATATCTGGGAAAAAGCGCATGGGATCGAGGAAAGCGAAATTGTGCCAAACGCCGAACGTAAGTCCATATCAACCGAGCATACCTTTAACAGCAATATCGCGGATAAGACGTTTATCGAGAACACCCTCGTTTCGATGACGGAAGAATTATCTGCGAAGCTTCGCAGAGAAAACAAGCTGGCCTCGTGCCTGGCTATCAAAGTCCGTTACGCCAACTTTGAAACGCATACCCAGCAGGAAAAGATACCACTAACCGCAGCCGAGCATATACTGATACCGGGCATAAAAAACCTGCTAAGAAAAGCATGGAACCAGCACCGGGCCATACGGCTGATAGGCGTGAGGCTAAGCGACCTGTGCAGCGGCAGCTACCAGATAAACCTTTTTGAGGACAACGAGGAACGGATAAAGCTGTACCAGGCGATGGATAAGATCAACTTTAAGTTTGGCGATAAAACCGTGTGCCGCGCCGCAGGCATGGAAATTGGCACGCGGAATTTCAACCCTTTTTTAAGGGGATAGGCTTTTCTGATGATTTACTTCGCAATGATCATAAACTCGGTTCTACGGTTTTTTTGGCGGCCCTCGTCGGTGGTATTCGGTGCGATAGGCTGCGTTTTACCATAGCCCTTATAAACCAGCCTTGCGGGGTTAACCTGGCTCGAGATGAGGTACTGATACACTGCTTTGGCGCGGTTCTCTGAAAGGGTTTGGTTCAGCTGGTCGTTACCCACATTATCCGTATGACCGGAAATCTCGATATGAACGGTCGGGTTTACGTTTAAAAACTCCACCAGCTTTTGCAATTCGGCTACGGACTCGGGTTTCAGATCGAACTTGTTCGTATCAAAAAAGATATTGTTCAGGATAACCTTATTGCCAATTTCAATGGGCTGCAGAAAAACGGTGATGTTGAACGGGTTTTTTGTTTCGTGGCCGATGAGCGAGAAATTCTCGGAATAAAACAAATACCCGCTTTTTGAAATATTCAGCCCGTAGTTTTTACCGGAAGTAAGCGTAGCCAGGAAATCGCCCCTTACGGCATCGCTGTAATCCTGGTAAACGGGGATGTTTTTTTGAAGGTCGATGATCTCGACGGCCGCTTCCAACGGGGCTTTAGTTTTTATATCGCTTACCTTTCCTTTTACATACGTAACCACGTGGGGCCGTGCGCTGCGCGGCAATTCAAAGGTATAGATGTCATACCCGCCATAGCCGTTTAAGTTATTAGACGAAAAGAACGCCGAGCTTCCATTGGCGGTAACCGAAAGCCCGTTCTCGTCTCCGCTCGAGTTGATTGGGTAACCCAGGTTCTCCGGTTTTTTCCACTTGCCGTCCTTACCTAAACGACTTACAAACAAATCCTTCCCGCCCAGTCCCGGCCATCCGTTCGAGCTAAAGTAAAGCGTGCTATCGTCGGGATGAATAAAGGGCGATTGTTCGTCGTAAGGCGTGTTTATGTTAGGGCCAAGGTTTTCGGGCTCGCCCCATCCGCTTGCGGTAAGCGTCGATTTCCACACATCATAACCGCCATAACCGCCTTTGCGGTTGCTCACAAAATAAAGCGTACGGCCATCGGCGCTTATAGAGGGCTGCGATTCCCAGCCAGGGGTGTTAACAGGGGGGCTCAGGTCAAACGGCTTCGTCCAGTCATCGCCCTTTTTTTGAGAGATGTAAATGTCGCAGCGCCCAAGCCCGTCGGGCCGGTTGCAGCCCGTAAAAAAAAGATACTTGCCATCCTGCGAAATAGATTGGGCTCCTTCGTTATACTGCGGGGTGTTGATCTGGTCGCTCAGGTAAACTGCTTTTTGCCACTTGCCGTTAAGCTTAATGCTTTTATAAAAATCTTCGTTGTTATTTATTTTTCGGGTAAATATCAGCATGCTTTCATCAGCCGTAGCTACCGGCAGGTATTCATCGTCGGCGGTATTAATCTGCGGCCCCATATTAAGCGGTTTAAACGGAACCGGGTGTGCCAATGCCTGTATACTGAATTTGCAATCGGCGATCAGTTTTTGCGCATGGAAAATATTCTGGGAGGTTAAATTCGGAAACGTTAAATACTTCTCCAGGTGCTGCTGGGCTTCATTATAACGGGCATCGTTTATCTCTTCGTCGCCCAATTTTAAATAAGCGCCATTGCTAAAGTTAGGATTTAAGTTAATTACGCTAAGATATTGTTCAACAGCGTGTTTATGATTGCGAAGTAGCCGATAGATGTCGGCAAGCAGATAGTGGGCCTCGATAAATTGGTTATCTATTGAAATCGCTTTTTGCAGCTGACTGATCGCGTCGTCGTAAACATGATCGTCGAGGCTTTGATGGGCCAGTGCATAATACCTGATAGCTTCGCTATTTGTTGTACTATACTGCCGTTGGGCGGATGCGGAAACGGACAAAAGAAATAACAGAAGCGAGAAAACTACTATTCTCATTCGTGTTTATATAGGTTTTGCAACTCTAAGGTACAGTTTCTTAAGGAATATTTAAGAATTTATGCGTTTGCAGCGATATTTCCCATTGCGGGTGGTTCATCACATACTCTACAATTAATGGTGTCATTTCCTTCGACCTGGACCATTCCGGCTGCAGGTATAGCTTGCAATCGGCCGATACCAGGTTCGCATTTTCCTCGGCAAAGGCGAAGTCCGATTTATTGAATACGATCACTTTAAGCTCGTCGGCTTTTGACGCAACGTCCAGTGTGGGCGCCTTAAACTTCTTTGGCGATAAGCATATCCAGTCCCAATGCCCCGACAGCGGATAAGCACCCGACGTTTCAATAAACGTTTTAATGCCCCGGCTTTGCAGCTGCGCGGTTAAGTAATCCAGGTTATAGATCAACGGCTCTCCGCCGGTTATCACCACTGCTTTCGATGGGTGTTTAGAGGCATTTTCCACGATCTGGTCGGCATGGGTGAGGGCATGCAGCTCAGCGTCCCAGCTTTCCTTTACATCGCACCAGTGGCAGCCCACGTCACATCCTCCCAGGCGGATAAAATAAGCGGCCTTGCCGGTATTGTACCCTTCGCCCTGTATCGTGTAAAACTCCTCCATCAAGGGAAGCAATGTGCCGTCGTCCGGGATTTGGTGTGCCATAATGAATCGGCAAAATTACTTTATTAAGGTGAAAGGCGAAAGGTTAAAGGGGAAAGGTTTGTTAAGTGGGTGTAAGTATTTAATTGAGTCCTGTCCGCTTGTCCAGATTATGTCCGCACCCAAAACCGGACGGACATATAAGACGAAGGGATTGAATCTGATTTAAATCCCTACCTTTCACCTTTAACCTTTAACCTTTAACCTTTTACCTTTCTGCTTTTACCTCTTTCAAATACCAAAACTTTTATTTATCCTTACTTAAAATTTACCCTATGAGAAAACTTTACCTGCTGATATTGTTTTTCTTATGCCTTTGCCTCTCATCCTGCGTGGATGTGGAGGAGCATTACGACTTCAAAGCCGACGGATCGTGCAACGTGGTTTATAGCTTTGATATGAGCCACGCGGTATCGGTCTTGATGAACCTTATGAGCGATTCGGTGAAGGAAACGCCGCAATTCAGCATGGTAAAGGATACCACCCTGAACTTTTATACCGCCCTGCCCGACAGCACCCAGCAAAAGATGACCTTCGACGAGGCCAACATGGCCAAAAGCAGCAATCTGTCGGTAAAGATGGACCTGAAAAAGAGCATTATGAAGGTGAGTGTAAGCCACATGGCAAAAAACTCGGCCGACCTGTCGTATTACCTGAAACACCTCTCCAAAATCTCGATGGACAGCCAAATAAAGGCGGTTACAAAAAGCGATAAAAAGAGCAAGGATTTTGATGCGCAGCAGCTGGTTGCCGGCGAAGATTACTATTCGTACGAGATAACGCCGCATAAATTTTACCGGGTGATCGATAAAGCGAAGTTCAATAGCTTTTTAAAGAAAACGGCGTCGACATTTGCTATGGCTAAGGCAATGCTGATCGATATGCCTTACAAGGTGGTTTTAAACTTTGCCAAGCCGGTAAAAAAAGTGAACAACCCCAAAGCCATCGTATCGGCCGACCGGAAACACATTACCCTGGTAACCAACATGGACGACGTGATCAAAAATCCATCGGTCATGAACCTGAAGATTGATTTTTAGTTTTTAGAAGTTGTAAGGGTTGTAGAGGTTGTAAAGGTTGTAGAAGTTATAAAGGTAGTTTTAGAAGTTGTAAGGTGTTGTAGAACCTGAACATAAACCTTTTCAACCCTTACAACTATTACAACTTTTACAACATCTCTACAACTCAACCATAGACCTCCTTATTGGCCGACAGCAGCGTGTTCTTCAGCAGGCCGATGATCGTCATTAGGCCTACGCCGCCGGGCACAGGTGTGATCCACGATGCTTTTTGCGACACGTTTTCGAAATCAACATCACCATACAGCTTAAAACCCGACTTGGTTACGGTCGACGTTTCCCGGTTCATTCCGACATCTATTACCACAACGCCATCCTTAACCATATCCGCGGTAATGTAATTCTTTTTGCCGATCGCGACGATCAGTATATCGGCTTGCAGCGTAAAGTTTTTAATATCGGGCGTTTTGCTGTGGCAAATGGTAACGGTGCAGTTGCCGGGATAAGTATTGCGCGCCATCAGGATGCTGATAGGGGAGCCACGATGTTGCTGCGGCCGACCACAACACAATGCTTGCCGGCTGTTTCGATGCCGTATTCCTTTAGCATCAGGGTGATGCCGTAGGGTGTTGCCGGGATAAATGACGGTAAATTGCGCTGCATGCGCCCCAGGTTAATGGGGTGAAAGCCGTCGACATCTTTGCGATGATCAATTTTTTCAGTCACCTTTTCGGGATCGATGTGCTTCGGCAAAGGCAGCTGTACGATGATCCCGTCGATATCGTCATCAACGTTCAGCTCGCCTACTTTTAGCAGCAGCTCTGTTTCGGTAACATCGTCTTCATACCTCACCAGCGTCGATTTAAAGCCAACCGCCTCGCAGTTCTTTATTTTGCTGGCCACGTAGGTTTCGCTGCCGCCATCATGGCCCACCAACACAGCTACCAAATGCGGCTTGCGCCCGGTTTGCTGCAATATTTTAGCCGCGCCTTCGGCAATTTCGCCTTTTAGCTTTTCAGATACATATTTCCCGTCGAGTAATTGCATAGTTAGATGTGAGATATGAGATTTGAGACGTGAGATCAGATAATATTATTTTTAGTCAATTTGATCAAAAAGTTAATGTATTTCTTCATTTTCAATTAGCGTTGTCTTAATGTGCTCCACGATTCGGGTCTCAAATCTCATATCTCAAATCTAAGTTAATCTAACTTCAGGACCGCCATAAACGCCGACTGCGGTATTTCCACGTTTCCAACCTGGCGCATGCGCTTTTTGCCTTTTTTCTGCTTTTCAAGCAGCTTCCGCTTACGCGAGATATCACCGCCATAACATTTAGCTGTCACATCCTTGCGGAGCGCCTTTACGGTTTCGCGCGCGATGATCTTGGCACCGATGGAGGCCTGTATAATGATTTCAAACTGCTGCCGCGGTAAAAGCTCTTTCAGCTTTTCGCATATCTTTTTACCGAAGTCATAGGAGTTGCCGCGAAAGATCAACGACGATAACGCATCCACAGGTTCGCTGTTAAGCCGTATGTCGAGACGAACAAGATCCGACTGCCGGTAACCGATCTGGTGGTAATCGAACGAAGCATAGCCTTTGGAAATGGTTTTGAGCTTATCGTAAAAATCAAATACGATCTCGCCCATCGGCATTTCAAATATCAGTTCCACCCGGTCGGAGGTCAGGTACGACTGGTTTTTGATGAACCCGCGTTTCTGTATACAAAGCGACATCACGGGACCGACAAATTCGGCCTTGGTGATAATGGTCGCCTTGATGTATGGCTCCTCAACATAGTCTATACGGCTCGGGTCGGGCAGGTCGGAGGGGTTGTTCACCGTCAGCGCATCGCCTTTTGTCGTGTAAGCGATGTACGATACGTTGGGCACGGTGGTGATCACCGTCATATCAAATTCCCGCTCCAGGCGTTCCTGGATGATCTCCATGTGGAGCATTCCCAAAAACCCGCAGCGGAACCCAAACCCCAGCGCCGCCGACGATTCCGGTTCGTAAACCAGCGCCGCGTCATTTAGCTGCAGTTTGCCCATCGAGTCGCGCAGCTCCTCATAATCCTCGGTATCAACGGGATATATCCCGGCAAATACCATCGGTTTAACTTCCTCAAAGCCCTGTATAGCCGCTTCGCAGGGGCGGTCGATATGCGTTATGGTATCGCCCACCTTCACTTCCCGCGCTTCCTTGATACCCGAAATAATATAACCCACATCCCCGGTTTTGATAACGTCGCGGGGCGATTGTTTTAGCTTGAGCGTGCCTACTTCATCAGCAACGTATTGTTTCTGCGTATTAAAGAATTTTACCCGGTCGCCTTTCCTGATCTCACCGTTCACCACTTTAAAGTACGCCACGATGCCCCGGAACGAGTTAAACACCGAGTCGAATATCAGCGCCTGCAGCGGTGCTTTCGGGTCGCCTACAGGGTGCGGTATGCGTTCCACGATGGCGCGCAGAATATCATGAACGCCCAGCCCGGTTTTGCCCGACGCAGCAATGATCTCTTCACGCTTGCAGCCGATCAGCTCCACGATCTGGTCCTTCACCTCCTCGGGCATAGCGCCGGGAAGGTCCATCTTATTAAGGATCGGGATGATCTCAAGATCGTTTTCCAGCGCGAGGTAAAGGTTGGAGATCGTCTGGGCCTGTATGCCCTGAGCCGCGTCTACAATAAGCAACGCACCTTCACAAGCCGCTATGGAACGCGAAACTTCGTACGAAAAATCCACGTGGCCCGGCGTATCGATCAGGTTTAGGATATATGGCTGACCATCCAGCTCGTAATCCATCTGTATCGCATGACTTTTTATCGTGATGCCGCGTTCCCGCTCCAGGTCCATATCGTCAAGCAGCTGCGCCTGCGATTCACGCTGCGTTATGGTATTGGTATATTCAAGCAGGCGGTCGGCGAGGGTGCTTTTGCCATGGTCGATATGCGCTATGATACAAAAATTACGTATGTTCTCCATCGATGCGCAAAAATAGCGTTTTAGCCTGGATTTCATGAATGGCGGGTACGATTACACCGATTTTGTTTGAGATTACACCGATTGCGAATTGAAATTGCTTTTCTGCCAACTGCCTGCTGCTTACTACTGCCTGCTCATCACTCATTACCGTGACGCCCTTAAACAAGGTAAAAAAGGTTTACAAAGGTTTACACTTTTTCAATGAATTTCGGCTTAAACCATTGATAATCAGGAAGTTGATTTTTTTGAGTGTAAACCCACGAAAAACAAGATTTTTTTCTAAAAAAATTGTATTCGCAGGGTTTCTGGCACAGGTCCGGAGTTGATTTTTGCTCGGGGTAAAAAGGGTATCGTGGTGTGCCTCTCGAAAGCCTGCCCTGAGCTTGTCGAAGCGCGGTATTTATTTCAATTCCTTAAGCGGTATCGTCGTAAATTCCCAACCCCTCTTTTCGCCCCGCGAAGAGAGGGATGATCCGGCCAGTCGCCGTATCGCAATCACCGGGCGGTTATAGTACGCATGTTTACCGATATTGTAGTTTGTTTCTCGATTGGTAAAACTGTAAGCTATATTAGCATGTCGAAATCTTTTAACAATTGAAAATGGCCTGTCTAAGATTTGCGTTCGCAGCATTAATCATTTGCATATTGGGTTGCAAACAAAACAAGAAATCAAAAGCAACGGAAACGCAAGTTAAAGCGACCGTAAAAGTTAATACTCCCATACCGTTAAACACTGAAAAGGATACACAGGAGATTCAAAAACTTATCCGAAACTTGCTTTTGTGGGCAGAAGGCCGTAAAGGGGTTCCGGACTTATTGCCATTTGTGGTAAACCGGCAGGATAGTACAGTTACAAGCTTTGACCTGACCAAACTCAAAGGAGTTGATGATAGTTTGAAAACTACAGGTTTTTTTTCGAACGAGTTTATCAATAATTACAACGAAATCATTCGGGTGTTATATAGGAAAATGAAAGACAAGGAGATCGCGCCTTTCTCAACAGGAGAAATACCACCTTTTGGTTTTGATACTGATGCTGACCCTTGGTGCGATTGTCAGGACGTACCTTATGACAATCCTAATGCTTATGGTCTAGTTGATGTGCATATTATTGAATTAAACAGCGAAAGCGGAAAATTGTACTGGACATGGGGTAGCCTGCCTAAAAATGTATCGGCCGATTGGAAAACCATTACCTATAAATTTAACGTGAAAAAAGAGGACGGTAAATGGAAAATATCTTATTTGCAGGGGTTTGATATCAAAACGGCTTAATGAATGCCGAACATGAATCAGACGAATCGTTGTCCTTCGGTTGATTTCCGTGCGGCTAATCGTCCACGCGCAGTAGTCAACAAGGGTGTCATGGTGAGCCTGTCGAACCATGCTGCGTAGGGCTAACGATTTATTGTAACATAGTTGGGCCTTTGCCCGCCAATGCTTCGAGAGCCTCAGCATGACGTACGCGCGTGTAGCCATCAAATCTTCTCCGAAATCCCGCCATTTTCAAACTGCAGCGCGCTCAAATATCGATACAGTCCCTGCTCGTTTGTCATCAGCTCCTGGTGACTGCCTTCCTCAACGATCTTCCCTTTTTCGAGCACCAGGATCTTATCGGCCTCGCGAATGGTGGAAAGCCGGTGGGCGATAATGATCGATGTGCGGTTTTTCATCAGCTCTTCCAATGCTTCCTGTACCAGCCGTTCCGACTCCGAGTCGAGCGATGAGGTGGCCTCGTCCAATATCAGGATTGACGGGTTTTTTAACAGCGCCCGTGCGATGGCGATGCGCTGCCGCTGGCCGCCGGATAATTTGACGCCGCGCTCGCCAACCACGGTATCGTATGCTTCGGGGAACGAATTGATGAATTGGTCGGCATTGGCGCGCCGGGCAGCCTGGATGATCTCTTCTTTAGTCGCGCTGAGTTTGCCATAGGCGATATTCTCCAGGATGGTGCCGCCAAAAAGCAATACGTCCTGCGGCACGATGGCTACCTGGTTGCGGATATCCGTAAGCGAATAATCGGATGCCGGCTTGCCGTCAAATAATATCTCGCCGCTCTGCGGGTGATAAAATTGCAGGATTAACGCCGCCATGGTCGACTTGCCCGACCCGCTTGGCCCCACAATCGCTACCTTTTGCCCGGCAGCGGCTTCGAACGTCAGGTCGTTTAACACCGTCAGCTCCGGGCGGGAAGGGTAGGAGAAGGTTAGGTGCGAGAATTGAAGATCGCCGGATATTTTTTTCTCGATCGCATTGTCGGCTTCGTGAATGGAAACGGCCTCGCCATGCTCATCCAGTATTTCCAGCACCCGTTCGCTGGCGCCAACCGCCTTTTGCACGTTGGCATACAAGTCGGGGAAGCTTCCCATCGCACTGCCTACGAACGAGGCGTACAACGCGAAGGTAAACAGCTGCCCGACCTTCAATTCGTTATGGCTAACCAATATACATCCGTAACCGACAATAGCCACGATAGCGCCGAACAGGCAGAATACGATGAACGATACAAATATGCCCCGGTATTTAGCGCCGCGGATAGCGATATTGGCCACCTCGCGGATGTTTTTTCTGTATCGCCCGGCTTCAAAAGCCTCATTAACAAAAGCTTTGACGTTGGCTATTCCCTGCAAGGTTTCCTCGATAATGGTGTTCGACTCGGCGAGCTTATCCTGTGCTTCCCGCGATATTTTGCGGATAAACCGGCCAAAAACGATGGCAACGACAATAAGCGGCGGTACGAGTATCAACAGCGCGATAGCCAGCTTCACCGAAATGATGGCCATAAAAATGATCCCGCCAATGAGCAGTACCGATTGCCGCATCATTTCGGCAAGGGTAGTTGTTAGCGTGTCTTGTATTTGCGACAGGTCGGCGGATATCCGGCTGTTCAGTTCACCAACCCGGCGGTTCGAGAAAAAATTCATGGGCAGCGTGATCAGCTTAAAATAAGTGTCACGCCTGATGTCGGCCAGCGACCTTTCCGCAACATTGACAAACCATAGTATTCTGAAAAAGGAAACGAATGCCTGGGCAAACAAAACAGCGAAGGCCAGTATCAGTATGCCTTTTATCGATCCCGGCAGCAGGCCGTTGCGGTGTTTCCCCAGCGCCGTATCGATCAGCGCGCCGATGAACGAAGGGAACGCCAGCCCAACCAGGCTTGATAAAAACAGGAAGAACAGCGCCGCCGCAAACATGCCCCGGTACGGCCTCAGGTATTTTAGCAGCCGGCTGATCTTGTGCAGGGTTTGCCGGTCGAGCTTCGCTTTTGGTAATTCGGTTTCGGGTGTATTGCCGCTGTTCAATCGTCGTCTTGCCATCGCTGTTTTTGGTAATTAAGGTTAAAGACGATCATATCGTCAAAACATGCTAAACCGTTTTGACTTTGGTGGTGTGCTTTCCGTTACGGATAAGCAAATATAAAATTACAGCCAACAAAAACAGGATCACGGCGATATAAGAACGCTTGGTTCTTTCCAGGTTAAGCTGCTGCTTGTCGGCGTCCGCTTTTAGCCGGTCGGTTTGCTGTTGCAGCCTGCTGATGGTGTACATAAAGCCCAAATTGCTTTTTTCGGCTTCTTTTGAATGACTCTGTACCTGTGTTTGCTGAAAGGTGCGGTAGTCCAGCAATATCTTCAGCTCGCGGTATATCGCATTGTCGGTCTTCACAATGTCCATCAAAATATCGTTCGACCGGCGAATATCCTTCTTGGTCTGCAGGCCAAAAATACCCGTATGCTTACTCAGGCTTTGGTCGTATTTGCCAAACTTGCGTGACCGTTCGGCTAGCATGCTATTGATCTTTTTCCGCTGGAGCTGATAGGCTAACGAATCGGTATTTCCCTGGGCGAAGGCGCCGGCGGATAAAAGGCAAAATCCAATAAATAAGACGATTTTTTTCATACAATTCTTAAAACACCAAACGTTTCTACGGAACGTGCGCGGTGCAAATATGTTTTCTACCGACCAGGCATCCTGATGGGATGTTTTTAACTAAAATCAACCTCATGACTTGCAAAATCGAACGTTATTCAGCGGCAAGCACTCCTCCCGGATATTTCCCCTAAAAATAAACCTGCTATTTTTCTAAATCTGCGTCTGTTCTGCGGCAATCGTCCCCTCGGGACGTTTGGTTGGTAAAATATGATCGGTTATCGCCGCGTTCCATTGGAACGCCCGGTTGTAAACCGACCTGGGGTCACCTTAGGCCTGTTCAAAATCGATCACCACCGTGTCGCCCAGGCTTAAACCCAATAAACCGCTGGCATTACCTTTATTGATGGCGATTTCCAGGTGGTCGCTTATCCCAAACAGACAAAGTTTTTCGCCTTCCGGCACCTCGTTATAATGCCAGCTGAGGTGATTGATGGTTTCATTTCGCTTAAACGACAGCAAAAACCGCCTGCCTTGCTGCACCCTGTTAAATAGCTCCTTTGTAATGTTGGTGATAACGTTTTGAAACGAATCGATATAGATCACCGCCCCTTTGATCAAATTTTTATCGATAACGGGCTGCAGGTTCATCTTGTTTTCGATATGGTTCACAGGGATGCCGATCTCGCCGGGCTTGCCGCCCCGTGCCAGGTGGCAGGCAGCTTTTACAAAAATGTCGGCCAGCGGAAAATGCAAAAACTTTAGGTCCTGCATAATATTGATCTCCACCATTTCCTCGGGTTCCTTATCAAACATCAGCGAAAATATCCCGTTGTCCGCGCCCACGAAATAATGGTTTTTATACTTCACCGCCAGGTATTTGGTGTACTCGTTATAAACCGTGTCTATCCCGATTAAGTGCACTGTATTATCCGGGAAATAATAAAAGCTGTTCTTTAAAATAAACGCGGCCTGCTGAATATTATAGGCCGCCACGCTGTTGGTGATATCAACGATATTTACCGTCGGCAATAATTTTAAAATACTTCCTTTCAGGGCGGCCTGATAAATATCTTTATCGCCCAGGTCGGTAGTTAAAGTTATAATTGCCATTAATTTTTTAAATATTTATCGCTAATCTTGCAGGAGAATTTTTGCTACAAATATTCAATTTTTAATTCATAAAAAATCTGCCACTATAAATCAATTTTGTATTGAACGAACTTAAGTTGTCTATCGAACAAATCAACCCGGCGGTGCTGTGGGGGCCGAATAACGATCATTTCGAGATCATAAAAAAGCAATATCCAAAGCTTAAAATAGTTGCGCGCGGCAACGAGGTGAAGATACTTGGCGACGACCATGAATTGAATATTTTCCAGGAGAAATTCGGCCACCTGCTGGAGCATGTGGAAAAATACGAGAACCTGAATATCACCGACCTCGAGCGTATACTCGGTTCGAAGGTTTCGGATACCGCGGCGGCCGATCAGTCGGCCGATAAGTTTGCCAGCGGCGAAGTGATCGTTTTCGGTCCGAACGGGCTGATGGTGAAGGCGCGCACCGCCAATCAGCGCCGCATGGTTGATTGCATCAACAAAAGCGACATTCTTTTTGCGATAGGCCCGGCAGGTACCGGTAAAACCTACACCGCGGTGGCTTTGGCGGTAAGGGCGTTAAAAAATAAGGAGATCAAACGTATTATATTAACGCGGCCGGCGGTAGAGGCGGGGGAGAACCTGGGTTTTTTACCGGGCGACCTGAAAGAAAAGATCGATCCGTACCTGCGGCCTCTATATGACGCCCTTGACGATATGATACCCGCCGAGAAGCTGAAATTTTATCTCGAGAACCGCACCATCGAAATTGCGCCGCTTGCCTTTATGCGCGGCCGTACACTCGACAATTGTTTTGTGATACTGGACGAGGCGCAGAACGCCACCGATATGCAGCTGAAGATGTTTTTAACCCGCATGGGGCCTTCGGCAAAGTTTATCGTTACCGGCGATGTTACCCAGATCGACCTTCCCAAAAAACAACAGTCGGGCCTGCACACCGCGCTGCGTATATTAACAGACATAAAAGGGATCGAGATCGTTTACCTGAGCGGCGAAGACGTGGTAAGGCACAAGCTGGTAAGGAAGATATTAGCGGCTTACGGGGATATCCAATAGCGGATATGAGATATTAAATATGAGATTTGAGTTGAGAAATTAAAAAGCAAATTTTAGATATATCATTTTGATTGTAAAGTGAGCAAAGTCGGGCAGTTAAAATCTCATATCCCACGTCTCATATCTCAAATCTAAAACCAATGAATTCAATAAAAGAAACCCACTTCAGCTTTCCTGGTCAAACCAATTACTATAAGGGAAAAGTACGGGATGTTTATACCATCGATAACAAATACCTGGTAATGGTGGTTACCGACCGGATATCCGCGTTCGACGTGGTATTACCCGAGCCAATTCCTTATAAAGGGCAGGTGCTGAACCAGGTGGCCGCTAAGTTTTTGTCGGCTACGGCCGACATCGTTCCAAATTGGGTGATCAGCGTTCCTGATCCAAGCGTTACCATCGGGCGGATTTGCCACCCTTTTAAAGTGGAAATGGTAATACGCGGGTACCTGGCCGGCCACGCCTGGCGCGAGTACAACGCAGGCAGACGTCAAGTTTGCGGTGTTTCATTGGCCGACGGCTTGAAGGAGAACGATAAGCTGCCCCAGCCCATCATCACGCCAACTACAAAGGCCGCCGTGGGCCATGATGAGGATATATCGGGAGACGAGATTCTGCGACGCGGCATCGTTGCCGAAGCCGACTATCTCCAGCTGGAAAAATATACAAGGGCGCTGTTTCAGCGTGGAACGGAGATCGCGAAACAGCAGGGGTTGATATTGGTCGACACTAAATATGAGTTTGGGAAGGCCGATGGTAAAATATACCTGATAGACGAAATACACACACCCGATTCCTCGCGGTATTTTTACAGCGATGGCTACGAACAGCGCCAAAAGGAGGGCCTTCCGCAAAAGCAGCTTTCCAAAGAATTCGTTCGAAAATGGCTGATCGAAAATGGTTTCCAGGGAAAAGACGGGCAGGTGGTCCCGGTAATGACTAAAGAGATCGTGCAGTCGATCTCTGATCGTTATATCGAACTGTATGAGCAGATCACCGGCGAAAAGTTTATAAAACCCCAAACCGGGAATATATTGAACAGGGTTGAGCTGGCCATAAATAATGCGCTTGCCGGGCTCTAAATTTTTTATTTGTTGATAAAATAATTTATATTAGCTTTTTAATTAGAACAAGAATGAAATTTACTATTGATAAACACGAAAAGTACGTTTTGTTGAAGCTTAACGAATCAAAGTTAAATTCATTAATTACGCCGCAACTAAAATCGGAGCTTATCCTCATCAATACCGAAGGTCAGCGAAATATAATTTTTGATATGTCGCAGGTAAAGTTTGCCGACTCATCAGGATTGAGCAGTTTATTAGTAGGACACCGCTTATGTAAAAACGCGGGTGGAACATTTATTCTTTCCGGTCTGAATGATGCTGTTTCGCGTTTGGTTTCTATTTCCCAGCTGGACTCCGTGCTCTCTATAGTTCCCACACCCGAAGAGGGTATCGACCTGGTCTTTATGGAAGAAATAGAAAAGGAGCTAAAGAAAGAAGCAAAATAGCTATCTTGTTGTTAACCAAGTATGAAATTTGAAGTTACAATACTTGGCAGCAGTTCTGCAACACCAATTTTCAACAGGAACCCAACAGCCCAGGCGTTAAATATTAACGACCGCCTTTATCTGATCGATTGCGGTGAAGGCACGCAGCAGCAAATGTTGCGTTTCGAGGTGAAGGCCAGCCGTATCGATCATATTTTCATCAGTCACCTGCACGGCGACCATTACCTGGGCCTGATCGGCCTCCTCTCGTCCATGCACCTCAACGGGCGAAAAAAGGCACTGAAGATCTATGGCTCGCCCCAGTTGCAGGAGATCATTGACCTGCAGTTAAAATATTCTGAAACGACCTTACAATACCCCATCGAGTTTAAGTATACAGACCCCCGCAACACCGAAATCATCCTGGATAATCAGGACGTAACCGTCGAGAGCATCCCGCTCGATCACCGGATCGCTTGTACAGGCTTTTTATTCCGCGAAAAGAAACGTCAGCGTAAATTATTAAAGGATAAGCTCGACCAGGCGGCGGTTCCGGTCGAATATTATTCGGCCTTAAAAAAAGGCGCCGATTATGTGGCGCCCAATGGCAAATTCTTCGAAAATGAATTGCTTACTATCGACTCTGACGAACCCAAAACATATGTTTATTGTTCAGACACAGTTTACAACGAGGCCTATTTTAAACAGATCAGCAATGCTACCATGCTGTACCACGAGGCTACCTTTTTAAATAATATGCTCGACAGGGCGGTCGAAACGTTTCACACTACGGCATCGCAGGCGGCGCAGATCGCATTAAAAACCGGGGCAAAAAAACTGTTGATCGGCCATTTCTCGGCCAGGTACAAAACACTGAACGATCTGTTAGACGAGGCCCGCAGCATTTTCCCTGAAACAGAACTGGCAATTGAAGGAAAAACCTTTGTTATTGGTGATTGATGGTTGGTGATTGGAGATTAGAGGTTAGGAGCGACCACAGCATATCTTTTATGGATAATTTCAAACACAATTCATCTTTAGATCGCAGGTAAGCGAAAACTTTCCGAATCGGTTTTAAATCAAATAAGGCCATGTTAATAACCTAATCCCAACCTCTAACCTCTACCTCCTCCTAACCGTATCCGTCTTCTTTTTGCCGCCGAATACGGAAAAGCTTACATAATTTTTGGGGTGCGCTTTGATATCGATAAACAGGGCGTTGAGATTTGCCGACGCTTCGTTCAAGTTCCTGTACATCTTATCGTCGTTGATCAGCAGCCCGAGGCTGCCCTTGTTGCTGTTTATTTTTGCGATGGTGGCCTGCAGGTCAGACATGGCTTTGTTCGCGTTGTCGAGGGTGTGTTTAATGTTCGACGCGGCGATATCATCGCTCACTTTTTCAAAATTTGATGTAATATTCGTCAGGTGCGCCGAGCTGACTTTTAGATTGGCCGACACTGTTTCGGTGTTGGATAATATCCCGTTGATATGCGAAGTTTGAGAGGCTACCAGGGCGTCGATCTTTTTTGTGGTACCCTCGAGCGTTTGCAGCGAATTAGCGATGCTCAAAAAGCTGCGGTCTACATTTTTTTGAAAGTTGGGGTTTAATATCCTGTTTATCGCAGCAAGCGATGAGTCGAGCTTGGTGATCAGGTTTTCCGCCTTGGTTTGTATCGGCTGCAGGCTTTCGGCAAGGCTGCCCTGCACATTGGCATGCAGGGTATCCTTATCTTCGGCGAAGGTATTGCTGTTACCCAGGTCAAATACAATGGCTTTATCGCCCAGCAGATCGGTGCTGGTAAGCCTTGCAAGCGTGTTCGAAGGGATCTTATATTGGTTATCGACCTTAAACTCAACAACCGTACGACCATCCGGCCGCAGCTTCATTTTTGATATGCGACCTATCGGGAATCCGTTTACCAATACCGGCTTAGACACCGAAAGACCGTCCACGCTGTCGTAGATCGCATAGTACTTATTCGACCCGGAAAAAATGTCGTTACCTCTTAAAAAACTGTAACCTAATATCAGTGCGGTTATGGTAATGGCCGTTAGTGCGCCTATCTTGGTTTCGTTCGATATTTTCATAGTTTAGATTGAGAACGGGATTTGGAAGTTGTTGTTTAAATTTTCAAAACTTATCTCACAGCCCACAAATCTAAGCTTTGATTTTGTTTAATCAAGGCGCCGACGACTCAACTTCATTTTTATACGTCTGCAAAGCCCTTACGATCGAAGCTACGATTTCGTCCTGCCCTTTTTCTGAGTTCAGGTAAGCCTCGTCATCCGGGTTGTTAATATAACCCATTTCAACCAGCACTGCCGGCATCGCGCTATGGCATAACACCAGTACACCCTGTTCCCTGATACCTTCGCTTTTCCTGCCGTCCCCCTCAACAAATTCGGTGTTCAGCAATTCGGCTAAGTGTATGCTTTGCTTGCGGTATTTTCGCTTGTATTCATTCATCAGGATCATCGATGCGGGATCGCTCGGATCGGGATTGGTATTCATTTCCGAGTCGTTTTCGATCAGGTTTTCCTTGATCGCCTTTTCTTCTTCCCTTGTGCGATGAAAACCATATACTAACATTAATACCCCTTTACCCGACCGGTCGGGAACAGCTATCGTTTTATATATGGGCTTATGATGTTTATGCCCAATCACCTCATGCACATACCTGTCAGCCAGCGAATTGCAGTGCAGCGAAATAAATACATCCCCCTTGTTTTCGTTGGCAATGTCGGCCCGTTTTTGCCAGGCAACATCTTCATCGCTTGTTCTGGTCAAAACCACCCGCACGCCATCCATATCTTTTTCCAGCGCTTTTTGCAATTTAAATGCAACCGCAAGCGTTACATTTCTCTCCTGGGAATAAGAACCGGAAGCGCCGTGCGAAAAATGGCCGGGGCCCGAGTGCGGGCCGCCGTGACCGGGGTCGACAATAATGGTTTTAATTTTATAACCGCTATTGGAAACGGTGTCTTTTTTTACCGGGGGAATTAATTTAAATGAAAAAAATGGTAACGATGTCAGCAATATCAATAAACCATAAATCAATCTTTTCAATGCCTTATTTTTCATTATTTTTGAACGCTGTTAACTATATCTGCAAAAATACTATTCATACTCTATTTTGAAATTCATCAGCCTGGTTTTTCTTATAGCAATAATTTCAATACCACCAGTGACAGCAGCCATATATCATGGCAGCCCTCATAATTACAGGCCTAAAAGAGACACCATCATTAAACGCGATACCACTAAACGGCCAAAATCAACTAAAGATAAAAAAACTAACGTAACATCGGGAACAAAAAGTACGGCGGCTAAAAATATAACGGCTAAAAATGACACTGCGAAGAAAAATGCCGGCGGGCTGCAATCCATAGTAACTTCACGGGCCGAGGATTCGCTCATTAACGACCAGGTTAACGAGGTGACTTATTTATACGGAAGGGCGCGGGTAACTTATGAAGACTTTGAGCTGGACGCGGATTATATACGCGTCGATCAGAAAAGCCACCTCATATTCGCCAGGGGCAGTATCGACCCGGTAACAAAACGATATGTGGGAAGGCCTATTTCAAAACAAGGCAAGGATCAACCCGTTGAGTCCGATTCATTATTGTTTAATTATAAAAGTAAAAAAGGCCGGGTTTTTAATCCTATTGTGCGCCAGGATGAAAATTATCTTTCAGGCGGTGAAGCAAAAAGAATAAACGATAACGACGTAGCTTATCGCGACGTTATTTTCAGCACCTGCGATCTCCCGTACCCCGACACACATTTCGGAATTGTGATCACTAAAGGCATCGGCGAAAAAAAACGGATCATTTCCGGCCCCGCGTATTTGGAAATAGAAGGCATCCCGCTGCCGATAGCCATACCTTTCGGATTTTTCCCAAAACCGGATCAGCGCGCGTCGGGCTTAATGCTTCCAACCTTTGGCGAAGACCAGCGGCTGGGCTTTTACCTGCGTAACATTGGTTATTATATCGGGATAAATGATTACATGGATCTTACCAATACGGGCACCATATACTCAAAGGGGTCGTATGAGCTGAATACCACGATGCACTATCTAAAACGGTATAAATACGGCGGTACGGTGTCGTTAAGTTATGGTTCGCACAACTATGGGCTTCCCGGCGATTCGCCAACCAAAGATTTTAACATCACATGGTCGCACAGTCAGGATCCAAATGCTAACCCGGGCAGTAATTTTAGCGCATCGGTTAACGCCGGTACATCAACGTATTACCAAAACAACCTCTCCACGCAGGGCGGCGGAATAAATATACAGTCGCTTACGCAGAATAACCTGAGGTCGAGCATAACGTATAGTAAGACATGGGCCGGCACGCCTTTTAACCTAAGCGTTGGCCTGGGGCATAGCCAGGACCTTTCCCGCAAAACCGTTTCTCTTCAGCTGCCTACGCTTAGCTTCAACATGGCATCGTTAAGCCCCTTTGATACAAAGGACCGTGTGGGCGACCAAAAATGGTATCAGAAAATAACTACGAGCTATAGTTTGCAAGCTAATAATTCGGTTAACAGCATTCCCGAGGCACAGTTATTTAAAGGCAATACATTGATTAAAAGCCTTCAAACATCTATCGTGCACCAGATACCGGTAGGTTTAAGCCTAAACATTCTTAAATATTTTCAGTTTAACTCCAATGTTAACTACCAGGAGCATTGGTACCTTAAAAGCATCAGGAAGTTCTATAACCGCGACAGTTCATCAACCATTCCGCTCATCGACACAATTAACGGTTTTAAGCGGGCATATGCGTATAATTTAAGCACAGGTATCTCAACCAAGGTATATAGTACCATCGTGTTTAAAAAAGGCACATTGCAGGCTATCAGGCACGTAATGACGCCATCGATTACATTTAATTACAGCCCTGATTTTTCCAGTCCGGGTTACGGCTTTTATAAAACGGCGGTAAGTAACGCCGCCATTCCTTACCCGTACTCCAGTACAACGTATTCCATCTTCCAGGATGCTTTTCCCTCGCCGGGCCGGCAGGCCGGCATAGGCTTCAATCTTGATAATACCCTCCAGGCAAAATTGAAGCCGCGAACAACCGATACCTCGAACAAGCCGCGGCATATCGATTTGATCCAGGGCTTCTCGTTTTCATCCTTTTATAATTTTGCGCAGGATTCACTCAGGCTTTCGCCGATCACATTCTCAGCGCATACATCCATTTTAAACCAAAAAGTAAACGTGAATGTGTTCGGAACGATGAACCCATACGTTACCCAGGTACTCGATTCCATCTCCAACGGGCAGATATTGCGTTTTACACGGCCCATAAACCGCTACACTTTTCAGGATGGAAAGTTTCCTACTCTTACAAACTTCACAGTATCCGTAAGCGGCAGCCTCAACTCAACTTCGTTTCATCCAGGCGCGCCTATCCAGCCCGGGTCAAGTTTGCAAACCATTAATCCGCAGCAGGCGCAAAGGCTGGCGCTAATCAACAGCGACCCGAGCGCCTATATCGATTTTAACGTGCCGTGGAACGTATCATTCAATTACAGCCTGGGCTATAATAACAACATTACCAGCACCAATGTAACAAACACCATTATGTTGAACGGCGATTTTAGCCTCACCAGCAATTGGAAAATTCAATATAGCACCAACTACGATATCCGGGCCCGGAAACTGGCTATTACTTCGTTTTCTATTTACCGTAACCTGCATTGCTGGGACCTCAATGTGCAATGGGTGCCGTTCGGCCTTTACAAGTCGTATAACGTAACATTAAAGGTAAAAGCGGCGGTTTTACAGGATCTGAAACTTAGCAAACGGAGCGATTACACCAGTAACCAGTCATTTGTACAATAACATGCTTGCAGAGATCATTACCATAGGCGACGAAATATTGATCGGGCAGATCGTTGATACCAATTCCGCCTGGATAGCACAGCAGCTCAATAGCATCGGTATCCGGGTAAAGCAAATTTCTTCCGTGTCAGACAATCGCGACCATATTTTAACGGCGCTGACAGAGGCGAAGGCCAGGGCCGGCATAATTCTTATCACCGGCGGCCTGGGCCCTACAAAAGACGATATTACCAAAAAAACCATTGCAGAATATTTTGATGTTAAGCTGGTTGAAAATAAAGACGCACTGGATAACGTTCTCCAGATTTTTGCCCGGTATAACCGGCCGCTGCTGGAGGTGAACCGGCTGCAGGCACAGGTGCCCGAAAATTGCGAGGTGATCCTTAATAAAAACGGAACCGCGCCAGGGATGTGGTTCAATGTTGATGGAAAAATATATATTTCCATGCCGGGCGTGCCGCACGAGATGATGTATATGATGGAAGAGGAAGTATTGCCCAGGTTAAGATCATCATTACAGCTTCCGGCTATCATCCACAGAACCATTCTTACAGTAGGAGAGGGCGAATCATTTTTGGCCGACCGTATTGCTGATATAGAGGACGCTTTACCATCCCATATCAAGCTCGCTTATTTGCCAAAACTTGGCCAGGTTCGGCTGCGGTTAAGCGGTTATGGCGACGAAGAAAACGCGTTATCGGCAGAGATAGACAAATTTGCGGCAAAGATCGTTGAACGTGTTGGAGAGGTAGTTGTCGCCGAAGAGGATATAGCTATTGAGAGATCTATATTGGATTTGATGGGTGCGAAAGACCTGACTTTATCTGCGGCCGAAAGTTGCACCGGCGGCTACATTTCACACCTGTTCACGCAGCACGCAGGCGCCTCAAAAGTGTTTGCCGGTGGGGCCGTGACTTATTCCAACGAATTAAAGGAAAATATTTTGGGTGTGACACACGAAACACTCGCAAACTATGGTGCTGTCAGCGAAGAAACTGTTATAGAGATGGTTGAAGGCGCGCTAAGGAATTTTAAAACCGATTATGCTATTGCGGTTACGGGCATTGCGGGTCCCGATGGGGGTACCGCCGAAAAGCCCGTCGGCACCGTGTGGATCGCCGTAGCTTCGGCGAAAAGGAAATTTGTAAAGAAATTTTTGTTCGGCAAAAAAAGGCAGCAAAATATAGAGCGCAGTGCGGTCTCCGCCCTGGGCATGCTAAATAATTTACTCCGCAAAGACGAATAATCACAACAAAATCAGCTAATTTTGGCCGTCAATTATAACGGTATCAATGGCTCAATATAAACTTTTACTGCCAAAAATGGGCGAAAGCGTTGCGGAAGCGACGATCATAAAATGGAATAAAAATCCCGGGGATCATATTGAAATGGACGATACCGTAATGGAGATCGCCACAGATAAGGTTGATTCGGAAGTTCCGTCGCCGGTTTCCGGTAAGCTCGTTGAGCAGTTATATAAAGTTGATGACGTGGCCCAGGTAGGGTCAGTTATTGCCATTATCGAAACCGCCGAACCCCCAAGCAGTAACGGCCAGCATCCGGCGGAAAGTAAAGCGGAACCGAGCCAGGAAAATAAGATAGAAGAACCTGAACAGCCGGCAGAACCGGTTCCATATACCGCGCAGCTGGAGCAAAAAATTGCAGCTAATGCTGAACCTTCGTTTAAATCCGGTTCAAGATTTTACTCACCATTGGTCAGAAATATAGCCGCACAGGAAGGAATAAGTAACGCTGAGCTCGATCAGATCCCCGGCAAGGGCGCCGAGGGCCGTTTAACTAAAGACGATTTACTAAGCTACCTGCAAAATAGGCAGCAACCCAGTACCGCCGCGCCTGCTAACCCTGATGCGGGACAAGCCGGTCAGGTTAAACAACAGTCGCCAACCCAGGCCGCACCCGCTGCGTCGGTATCCGCCGGCGACGAGATCATCGAAATGGACCGCATGCGCCGCTTAATCGCCGATCATATGGTGATGAGCAAGCATACTTCGCCGCACGTTACCTCGTTTGTCGAGGCCGATGTAACCAACCTGGTTTTATGGCGCGAAAAGGTTAAAAACAGTTTTGAGAAGAGGGAAGGAGAGAAGATCACCTTCACGCCAATTTTTATCGAAGCCGTTGTAAAAGCGATCAAGGATCTTCCAATGATCAATATTTCGGTAAACGGCAACCAGATCATCAAAAAGAAAGACATCAACATCAGCATGGCGACAGCGTTGCCAAGCGGAAACCTAATTGTTCCCGTTATAAAAAAGGCAGATCAGCTAAACCTCACCGGTCTCACCAAAACAGTGAACGACCTGGCGAACCGCGCCCGTAATAACAAACTCAAACCCGATGATGTGCAGGATGGCACATTTACCATCACCAACGTAGGATCGTTCGGCAATGTTATGGGCACGCCCATAATTAACCAGCCGCAGGTTGCCATTTTAGCAGTAGGAGCGATCAAGAAGAAGCCGGCGGTTATCGAAACGCCGCAGGGCGATTACATCGGTATCCGTTACATGATGTTTCTATCGTTATCCTATGACCATCGTGTGGTGGATGGCGCGCTGGGTGGAATGTTTGTGCGCCGCGTAGCCGATTACCTGGAAAATTGGGATATAAACCGCGAGATATAAGTCCCGCCAATTTTGATTTTTTCGCCTCTTTTATTTCGATGATCAATGCATTGATTTGATGGGTAGCCCCTATGGGGCAAGAATAACCTATTCATTTCTTCTACAAATGGGTTATCCCTACGGGATATTAGCTGCAATTTCGGCGGTTGTTCGTTTTTATGCCCCGTAGTGGCTACCCATTTGTAGCGCTTATACCATTGGTATCTCGGCCTTTGTATCTCAAATCTTGCGTTGTGCCCCGTAGGGGCTACCCATTTGTAGCCATAGAAAAGCGGGTTTGGTGCCCCATCGGGGCTACCATTATTCATCCAGAAGGTCTTGAAAAACGTATTTCGGATCATATTCGACCGCATAATCTTCTAAGATAACAACATATTCTTCCTTAAAGGTTTTTTTTGAATGATGCTGTTTTTGATTCAGAATATATTTTACCACACCGTCAATGTGTGAGCGGCTATTGCTGAACGCACCATATCCATCTTGCCAATGGAATTTCCTTTTCGTAAATTTTTCTTTGTTAATAAATTCTGAGCTGTCGCCTTTTACCAGTCTCATCATTTCAGAAATAGACTGGTTTGGACTAAGGCCAGCGAAGAAATGTAAATGATCAGGCATCGAGTTAATCGCCAACATTTTATGTCCGTTGTTTTGCACAATCCCGGTAATATATTTATGAAGGTGGTTTTCCCATTCCGGTTGTATGACGGCCGCCCGATATTTTACGGCAAAAACAAAATGAATATAAAGCTGGGTATAAGTGTTAGGCATAGCAATAATGTTTAATCAAAAATAATATTTACAAGCGAGGAAAATAGGTAGCCCCTATGGGGCAAGAATATTTTATTCATTTTTTTTCTACAAACGGGTTATCCCTACGGGATATTAGCTGCAATTTCGGCGGCTGTTCGTTTTTATGCCCCATTAGGGGCTACCCATTTGTAGTAGCACGCGAAACACCCGTGATTTTGCCCCGTTAGGGGCTACCCATTTGTAGTAGCACGCGAAACACCCGTGATTTTGCCCCGTTAGGGGCTACCCATTTGTAGCAAACCAGTGATTTTACCCCGTTAGCGGCTACCTATTAATTCGGGATCAAATCTCCTTGTCACCGTTTCATAAACGATCTTCAGCCATATCAATACACAGGGGAGGGCCTTTAATTTATACGGTACCACATAGTGCATTTTTATATAACGCGGGAACAGGTCGGAAGGCGAAAGGCTGGTTAATACCAGGGCGAACACGAACAATGATATATCCAGCCACGTAACGGGCCGGTCTAAATTCATGAACCAGATCGCAACGCCTGCAAAAGCAACGATATAAGTTGGAGACTCTGATGAGCTGCTGAAAATGATGACAAATATAAGAGTAGAAGCAAGCAGCAGCAGCTGGTAAGATATGACGTTGTAATATTTCACTCTGATATACCACAATGCAAAGAGTAAAATTCCCGGAATGATCACCGTTAAACTCGATAACTGCGGATAATTAAACAAGTGCCGGATCAATCCCATTGCCGAAATATCCTGCAGGCTTGGGCCGATGTTATTCAGATTTTTTGCAAGCAGGTCGTAGTACCAGTCGTGATACGTTTGCAGGATGTACGCCGGCGACGAAATTGCCATCGGCAAAACAAATAAGACCGCCGACCAAAACGCCACGCTGCCTATAAATTTTAGCTTGTCTTTGGAAAGAAAAAAGAACGCCAGCCCGACAATGCCATAAAGCTTGATGAAAGCTCCCAAAACAATCATCAGGGCGGCCCAAAAATCTTTTTTGTCCCGGATGAACACGAAACTTAATATAATTAAGGCACCGATTAAAGGATTGATCTCGACATTGGACGAAGAGGTCATCAGCTCATGCGCGCAGATCAGTAAAATGACGAGATAATGATCTTTTTTTAACGGCAGCAGCTTAACTGCGATATAAAGCGCCCATGCATTAAAAAATACCCAAAGGATTACCCCAATGCCATCAGGGAGCAACGCGAACGGCGCCATTACTAGGGCGAATACCGGGCCATAATGGTATAGATCCTGGAAATGCTGCGGCTGCGGGCCGAATGGAGTATGCTGGTGAATTACGTTGACAAAGCCGTATTTATAAACAAAATAATTGTTATGAATGTGGTGCAGGATAACGCTTTTGATTACGGCAAACAGGCTCAGCCCGAAATATAAAGCAAACACAAATGGTTTGTTGGTGATCAGTTTGGCAAGTTTGGTCATCTGGGTTCAATCAGCGGTCAAATATAACAATCACGCGGAACCATTTTAGTTCAATAAAAAAGGCCCTGCGAAAGGGCCCTTTTTAAAAACTAAAAAAAACAAAAAAAATGAAAAATCAGAAAGCTTCTGCGGTTTGCCTGATCTCCGAAGCCAGGTTCACACCGGTCAGCTGATCCGCAAAGGCTACGAAGGCCCTGTTATCTGCGATCAATTGCTGGTTGCCGATGAGGTTTTGAAGATTAAGCTTACCAATAATAAACTTATAACTGCCGGAATAATAACGCTCGTGTATTTCCGAGAAGTTCAATGCATCAACAATAGCATCATCCTCGTACCTCAGGTAAATGTTGAGCTCGATGTTGTTGGTAAAATTTAAATTAGCACGTTCCTTCGCCTTTTTATACTCGTATTGGTAGTCATAACGTAGAGCGGCAATATCTGATAACACCGCCGATCCGGTAGGGTGGCCGCCGGCGCCTTTGCCGAAAAAGAACTGCTGATCAGCGAAAGCGGCCTGCACAATTACACCGTTATATTCGTATTCCACGTTGTACAGGAACTCATTTTCGTTCACAAACTTGGGCAATACGAACAAAGCTACATGGCGGTCGTCTAATTCCTTGGCCACGGGCACCAGCTTGATCTTTAAGTTCTTCTCTCGTGCATATTGCAGGTCGCTGGCTGATAAATTTTGAATACCCAGGTTAAATACTTCGTCCGGATGCACCACCACACCGTAGGCGTGCGCGGCTGCTATAACCAGCTTATATTTGGCGTCAAAACCGCCAACATCGCTGGTTGGGTCGGTTTCGGCAAAGCCGAGCTCCTGCGCCTGCCGTAACGCGGTCCCGTAATCCATGTTCTCGTTAAATCCCTTCGATAAAATGTAGTTAGAGGATCCGTTAAATATCCCGCTGATGGAATGCAGCAGCTCGTTATCATAATATTCCTCCAGGTTACGGATGATCGGTATGCTGCCGCAAACGGCGCCTTCATATAACAGCGAGGTACCATGTTTATGCTGAAGGTCGATCAGCTCATTCAAATGCAGCGCAATCATTTTTTTGCTGGACGACACTACGTTTTTCCCTGAGCTTAAGGCGCGTGACACAATTTCAAAAGCCGCTTCGGTATCATTGATCAGCTCCACAATAGTATTGATCTCCGGGTTGTTAAGCAACTCGTCCCGGTCAGTCGTAAATAGACTGGCCGGCAGCGAACGCTGTTTATGCGGGTCCTTTATAGCGATCTTAATGATCTCCAGGTTCAGGTGTTTCGTTTTTATAATATCATACAAGCCCTGGCCAACAACGCCAAAGCCAAATAGCCCTATATTTAGTTTCTTACTCATTATGCTGTTTGTTGCAATTCAATAATTCTTCCTTTAACGTCGGTTTTAAAAAAGGATTTAAAAATGTTGGTCAATGCTTCCGTCTCGATCAAAAATCCGTCGTGCCCGTAAAATGAATCCAGTTCGGCAAACGCAGATTTCGGAATATGCCTGAAAAGATATTCTTGTTCTTCGATAGGGAACAACACATCTGATTTGATCCCGATCACCAGCGTACGCGCTTTTATCAGGCTCAAAGCTTTTTCCACCCCGTGCCTTCCGCGGCCTACATTGTGCGAGTCCATGGTTTTTGACAGGAACCAGTAACTATAGGCGTTAAACCTGTTTACGAGTTTTTGCCCCTGGTAATTCTGGTACGACGATGCACGGAAGTCATCGACAACACTGTCGTTATCTTCCTGCTGGGTAATCGAATACGTTTTATAGCTGCGATAAGAGAGCAGGGCAATGCTTCGCGCTGCCTTCAGGCCTTTTTTTCCGCCGTCGGGCGTATTGGCGTAAAACGTCCTGTCGCCGGCAATAGCCAGGCGCTGCGACTCATTGAAGGCAATACCCCAGGGAGAGTGGCGCGCGTTAGATGCGATAAGTACCAGGTTTTTTATGCGTTCGGGTTCCATAATGCCCCATTCAACGGCTTGCTGACCGCCAAGGGATCCGCCCAATAAGATCTCGATGTTTTTAATGCGCAAATGCTCGGCCAAAAGCTGGTGTGCTTTAATCACATCACGCACGGTAAGCTGCGGGAATGATAAGTAATAAGGCTGACCCGTAACCGGGTTTACACTCAGCGGACTTGTACTTCCATAAGCCGATCCTACGATATTGGCACAAACGATAAAATGATCGTCGGGATTAAAATAATTGCTATCGCCAAATAAACCCTTCCACCAGTCAAAAACATCCGAATTGGCGGTAAGGGCATGGCACACCCATACTACATTGTCGCCGCTCTTATTGAGTGTACCATAGGTATGATAACCCATTTCCAATTCCGGCAGATGCTTGCCTGATTCGAGCTTAAAGGGTTTGTTATATTTAAATATTTGAGTATTCATTATGGATATTCGGGTAGTTGTTATTGATTGAGATATATCTCTGCACAAGCTCCTTTCGGAGCACACGTAGTTCGATAGAAATAACGTGTTAAGGCATCAGCAACAGCGGTGCATATCCATATAGCTTTTAGAGCAGCTATAGCAATAAACCGGTACAGCGCGTTTGCGGGCCTTAAAAATGTTTTGCAGGATGTTGTAAATCAGACTTTTCATGGTTGTCAATTTATATTCCCCGGGGTTATTTGCCGGGACAGGAATTGGCACCTTCTTCATTATTGAAGGGTTGCCAGCGGGTCATTGAGCCTGATCTCTCGCCGCTTCTTTATAAATCAAAACCTTTTGCGGAGGATTTGATCAATGGTATTGCTACCAAATTTTGTTTCAAATATAAGGCGCGCGAAGATTACTTTCCAAATTAAATTTCAATTTTTAGGCAAAAGCGTGAAGATGTCCGGTTTATGGATGTAGTAAAAGGCCAGTTAAATTGTCGCATTCACAACTCACCAATACGATTATTTAACAGTAGATTTGAGCTACTAATTAAAAAGCATGTCAGCAAAAAGAGAATTATTAGCACAGTACGATCTGCATAACCTGTTGTTTAACAATGTTATCGCAGATATCAGCGATGAAGAATCAAACAAAAGCGTGGGCGACTCTATGAACAGCGTTAAATTTATAGCCGGACACCTTTTATGGGCGCAGCGCAACCTGGCCCGCATCGGCGGCGCAAACGTCACCATTCCCTGGGTTGATCATTTTGCATCCGGCCCCGGCGCTACCGAGGAAGACCGGAATGCGCCCAAAAGTGAATTGCCTACACTGCAAATGGTAAAAGATAAATGGAATGAAATAGCCCCGGCCATAAGGGCCGGCCTGGAAAATCTTCCGGATGAAGCGTTGAATGCGCCTGTACAATTTTCGCTACCGATGTTTAATACCCTGGGAGGATTATGGGCATTTATCAACCACCACCAGGCTTACCATATCGGACAGATCGGGGTATTAAGACGGGGCCTTGGCAAGGAGGCGATGAAGTATAGTTAGTGGTTAGAGATTGGAGGTTAGAGATTAGCTTTAATTTGGTAGTCAGCAAACGGCTGATTTAGGTCGCTTTTACTCCCTCTCCTTTGGAGAGGACCGGGGTGAGGCAATATTGTCCCGGTTATAGAACAAGTTTGGCTCTTTCCTAATCTGTAATCTCTAATCTCCAACCTCTAACCTTGCACCATAGGTGGAAAACGTCGGTAGAAATACAATTGAATTAAATTCGCATGCCGTAGGTATGCAACCTTATCCCAATCTCCAATCTCCAATATCCAACCTCTAATCTTGCACCATAGGTGCAAAACGTCGGTAGAAATACAATTGAATTAAATTCGCATGCCGTAGGTATGCAACCTTAGCCCAATCTCCAATCTCTAATCTCCAACCTCTGGTCAACTGACCCCCAACCCCTGCTCCAGATCGGCGATCAAATCGTCAATATGCTCCAGGCCGACCGAAACCCGCAATAAATTAAACGGCGTTTTGGTATCCGGACCCTCAACGGATGCACGATGCTCGATCAGGCTCTCAACACCGCCAAGACTGGTAGCTTGAGTAAACAGTTGCAGATTGTTTATTACCCGTTTGGCCTCAGCCTCGCCGCCCTTTACACAAAACGACAGCATACCGCCAAAACTGGCCATTTGCTCTTTGGCGATTGCATATTGCGGGTGCGAGGATAATCCCGGGTACATCACGTGTTCAACTTTTGAATGTTTTTCTAAATACGCGGCTAGTAGCTGAGCATTATGAACATGCCCCCGCATACGGTAGGGCAACGTCTTCATGCTGCGTACCAGCATATAGCAATCCATCGGCGAGGGGATAGCTCCACCCAGTTCCTGGACTTGCCGGATCTTTTGCCACCAATCGGTTTTTTCTTTCGTTATCAACGCGCCGCCCATCAGGTCGCTGTGGCCGCCGAAATATTTGGTCGACGAATGCATCACAAGGTCGGCGCCTAAAGCAAGCGGTTGCTGGCAAATGGGCGTAGCGAATGTGTTATCGCAGGCTACTTTTATGTTGTGCCTTTTCGCAACAGCAACTACTTTTTTAATGTCGGTTATTTTAAGCAGCGGGTTCGAGGGTGTCTCGATCCATATCAAACCGGTTTCTGGCCGAATATACCGCTCAAAAATGGCGCTGTCGTTGATATCTATAAAATCAAAGGTCAGTATCCCGGCAAAAAGGTTTTTAAGCTGGTTTCGCAAGCCGTGATACATATCGTCCGGCGCAATAACATGTGTGCCGGGCGCCAGCGATTGAAAAACGGTCATGCCCGCCGCGTTACCCGATGCAAATGCCGCCGCGTCTTCGCCGCCTTCCAATTGGGCCAATACGTTTTCGAGTTGTTTCCGGTTCGGGTTACTGGCACGACTGTAAATATAACCGGCAGGAAAACTGCCGTCGGCGGCACGCTCAAAGGTGGTCGACAAAACAATGGGCTGTATCACGGCTTTCGAGGTTTCGTCTGTATGATTGCCGGCATGTATGGCGATGGTTTCTATCTTCATCAGTATAAATTTCAACAAACTTATTAAAATCGGCGTTGCCGAAAGGTAAAATTTTACCTTAACTAACATTAGTCATATATTTGGGTTTATATTATCTAATGAAAATAGGAACCGTCTCTGTCGCGTCTGTTATTCTCCTGTTATTTGCGATAACAGGTTTTATAACCAAACATTTTTATCCGTCGAACTACGCTCACCTTTCGCCATACCTTGATGGCGCGCTATTTGGTGCCATGCTCGTCGTGCTCCTTTATTACGTAAATATTTATATAAGCGCCTGGCTCAACAACCGGAAAGAGGAATCATTAAAATAAATCTGAGATTAATCTCTTTCGCCCTGCCAAACTAATTTTCCGCCCCCGGTTACAATAAATGTTACACCACCATTACCGTAACATTTCCTATTTTTGCACAAAGTATTGAGAATGGAAGCAGGAGAAAATTTACAGATCATCCTTCAAAATCCGAACCTGCCCGCCGAACTGAAACAAATCGCTGAAAAAGTACTGCATAACGAGCGCATTACTTTTGACGAAGGTGTTTTGCTCTATGAGAAAGGCGAGCTCGGTTATCTCGGCGCCCTCGCAAATTACATTCGCGAAAAGCGCCACGGTGATAAAACCTATTTCAACCGCAACTTCCATATCGAGCCCACCAATCTTTGTGTGTACGACTGCAAGTTTTGTTCCTATTCGCGCCTGATCAAACAGCGTTCGGAAGGGTGGGAGTACACCATGGACGAGATGCTGGATATGGTAAAGAAATACGACGGCGAGCCGGTTACCGAGGTGCATATCGTCGGCGGCGTATTGCCGCAGTACGACGTGCCGTTTTACAGCGAGTTGTTCAGCAAGATGAGGGCGCACCGGCCCGAATTGCACATAAAAGCATTAACGCCTGTTGAGTATCATTACATATTTAAAAAAGCCAAAATAGATTACGCCACCGGCATGCGGCTAATGTTCGATGCAGGACTGGGCTCTATTCCCGGTGGTGGCGCGGAAATCTTCCATCCCGAAATACGGGAACAAATTGCGAAGGATAAATGCACCGCTGATCAATGGCTGGCCATACACGAGGAATGGCATAAGCTGGGCGCGCGCTCCAATGCGACCATGCTGTACGGTCATATCGAACAGTACCGGCACCGGGTTGATCACATGGAACGCTTGCGCCAATTGCAGGATAGGACCGGGGGTTTCCAGACGTTTATCCCGCTTAAATTCCGGAAGGAAAACAACCAGATGTCGCATGTACCGGAAACAAGCGTTATCGAGGATCTGAGGAATTACGCTGTCGCGCGGATCTATCTCGACAATTTCGACCACATCAAAGCCTATTGGGCCATGATCAGCCGCACAACGGCGCAGTTGTCGTTGAATTTCGGTGTAGATGATATCGATGGAACGTTGGACGACACCACCAAAATTTATTCAATGGCGGGCGCCGAAGAGCAGCACCCCGGCATGAGTACCAGGCAACTGGTGGAGCTGATAAAGCATGTGGGCAGGCAGCCCATCGAGCGTGATACCCTGTACAATGTGGTAACTGATTATACCAATTTTGAATTTCCGGATGAAATAAAGCCGCAGTTTTATAAGCTGCCGGTTATAAATTAAATCATTATTTCATTAAGTCATTTAGTCATTATAGCTTCGATGACTTAATGACCCAATGACCCCCAATGACCCAATGAACAAAACCCTCTATATCGTCCGTCACGGGCAAACTGATCTCAATAAACGTGGCATCATCCAGGGCCGCGGCATGGATACCGACCTGAATGATGAGGGCCGACGCCAGGCACAGTTATTTTTTGAAGCATATAAATCGATTCCTTTCGATAAGATATATATCTCGAAGCTAAAACGCACCCAGCAAAGCGTTCAGCCGTTTATCGATATGGGTATCCCTTATGAGAAGCTTGCAGGATTAGATGAATTAGGATGGGGCGTGCACGAAGGACAACCGGGAACGCCCGAAAACAAAGCCGCATTTTTGCAGATCATGCGCGACTGGCTGGCGGGCGAACTGGATAAGAAATTTGAAGGCGGCGAAAGCCCCAATGAAGTAAAGGAACGACAGCTGGAGGCCATGCGGACCATCATGAACCACCCGGAAGAAAAGACCGTCCTCATCTGTATGCACGGGCGCGCGTTGCGGCTGCTGCTATGCACCCTCACCAACAAACCGCTTACCGACATGGAGAAATTTCCGCATCAAAACCTGGTGCTGTATAAAGTTATTTATGACGGAACCAAATATGAGATCGTGGATTTTAATAACGCATTACACCTGCAACACACCTGACTTTTGAAAAATATACGAATATCAGCGGTAAGCTATACCAACACCAAACCTTTTATATACGGCCTGCAGCATACGCCCATTGTTAACAAAATCGATTTGAGCCTTGATACGCCCGCCGACTGCGCCCAGAAACTGATCGATGATGCGGTTGATATCGGGTTGATACCGGTGGCGGCTGCGCTGAGCCTGCAACAATGGGAAATTGTTTCCGACTATTGCATCGGCGCGGTAGGGGCGGTAAACTCGGTGTTTATCTTCAGCAACTGCGAAATAAAGGATGTAAGAAAATTGCAGCTCGACCCGCAATCGCGTTCGTCCAATAACCTCGCGCGCGTGCTGCTCAAAAACTATTGGAAAACCGAACCGGAATTTATCGTGGATGCGGATGACTATAGTCAATCCACCGACAGAGAACTCGCTTTTGTACAGATCGGCGACCGCACATTCGGTAAAAAGGAGCAGTATCCCTTTGTGTACGACCTGGCCGAAGAGTGGAGCAAATTTACCGGCCTGCCGTTTGTATTTGCCGCATGGATAGCCAACAAAACCATAGCGACTGAGTTTATTGAAGAATTTAACCGGTCCCTTAAATTCGGGCTGGATCATCGTGCCGAATTGCTAAAAGAACTGCCAGTAAGGAGGGATTTCGACCTCGAAGATTACCTGATGCACAAGCTCGATTTCCGGTTAACCGAAGACAAGAAAAAGGCGCTTTACCTCTTCCTCAATTATATAAAGGCGCTTTAATGGGCGGTGATTTTTAATTACCCTCCTTGTTAAACCAAGCCCGGGAAAATGCATCTAACCGGTTGTAAGGCGGCGCTTATAATCGCGTGAGGCAATGAAGGATTTTTACTACATCTTAGGTGTTGACACGGATAGCTCACTCGCTGAAGTAGAAGAGGCCTATCTTAAACTATCCCAAAAATTCCGACCGGATCTGAATGCCGGTGATGAATACTTTAAAAACAGGTTTGCCGAAGTAAGGGAAGCGTTCGAAACTTTAGCCGATCCGAAAAAACGCAACCAGTACGACCTGGCGCTGTCGCGGCAAATTGCGCTTAAAGAGCAACGGCGCAAGTACCACACAAAGCGTTTTAAACGCAAAGGACCCGGCGTTGGTTTCGTGCTCTCATCATTAGTAGTTGTACTTGTTTTGGGCGCTTATTTCTCGCAATATCTTATCACCTCAAAGCCCGCCCGGCTCACAAAACCGATAGCAGCTGTTCAGGAAGTTCCGGTGCATAAGTTAAAAAAACATAGAAGGCATCCTGCTAAAGACAAGTTCACGGCCGACTCAACTGCGAGCGGGTTTAAAATCAAAACAGAACCCATTGCAGCTGCGCCGGTAAAGTCTTACACCGCAGCGGCGACGCCTGCAAAGCCGGCCATCCGGCCCGCATCCGACAGCGTCAAAACAATTCATAAAGACTACCTGTATGCAGCCTATATTCATACCAACATAACCGGCATTGTCAATATGCGGGTGCAGGATACCTATAATTCAGCGGTCATCGAAACCATTCCAGCTAACTCAAAAGTATACGTATTGGCAAAAGGAAATACTTATTACCGCGTGCGTTTTAACAATTACACAGGATATGTGCCAAAATGGTCGGTTGAACAGGGGCAGGCGACGGCATCTGTACGGTAAGGTTAATTACTATTGCTGCCTGCGTTTTCACGTCTATAGCTAAAATCAATAGTCATGTCATTTCGAGTGCTAGCGAGAAATCTATACATACGCCACGCGAACTTTGCATAGTCAGTACTTGTGCATAGATTTCTCATTCGCGCCATCCCTTTTCCCCGGCTGCTTTTTCGAAATGACATTTTTTTAAAGTCAAGATAGGCCTAAAAAGACTTGGAATCTTTTCGTTTTCCCATTGACATATTGTAAAAAATACACTAAGTAGTCGTCGTAATTTTTAAATTATTATCAAAAATCAAGTATGATTATGAAATTATCACAAAAATTAAAATTTAATATACAATTTAATAAAGTTCACATACTTTTGTTGCGGATTTAAATTTTAAAAACACATGAAAAAGATATTTTTAACATTCGCGACAGCTGCCCTGTTCAGCGTGAGCGCATTTGCGACCGGAGGCGGTAAAAAAGCAAACGAAACCACAGTTACTGCTTCATACACCGTTCAGCACCAGTTTGCCACAGATTTTTCTGAAGCACAGAACGTAACCTGGACCGTAACCAAAAATTGCCAGAAGGCCGACTTCACAATCGACGGGACAAAGAAAACAGCGTTTTACAACCTTGCCGGTGATTTTTTAGGCACTACACAAGTTGTTGGCTATGCTGCCATCCCGGCCAAATCAAAAAAGCAAATTGCTGAGCAGTACAAAGATTACACAGCTGACGGGGTGATTGTTTACCAGGCCAACCAGGCGCTGAACGATTCTATCGATCCTACATCCTACTTTGTTGATTTAAAAAGCAGCAGCCACGAAATATTGGTACAAGTGACCGGCAACGGTTCTGTTGAATTTTTTCAGCAAGTTTATTAATTAAACGACTCCTTTCTATTAAAGCCATTTGCTGAACAGCAAGTGGCTTTTTTTATAAAAAATCATCTTTTTAAGTAAGGTGTTTCGTGGTTTTGTCAGTTGTAACAAAAAATGTTTTTGCCACGATCTAAATATTATTCAAATTATTTTGAAATAATAAATAAGTTACGTTAAATTTAGGGTTAATAAATACGGGCTGCTCGCTGCCTGTTACCTAAACCTTTAACCATGAAACAATTTGACCTGAAAAAGTCAAGCGCGCGCTTCGCAATTTTCACAATTATTTTTTGCAGCTGTCATTATCAACAGTTGCCGCAAAGACACTAGGCCACAAACGCTTGCCGACCCGGCATTGAACCAGGCAAAAAGCTGGTATGAGAACGCCTACCCGGCAGCAGGAAAGACGCGGATGCTGGTTACCCAAAACACGAGGCCGGCGGTTAACAGCAGCTTTGATCTCAGCCAGTATATCAAACCCGACTGGAACCATGCAGGCAAATATATGCGGTTGGGTAAAAACGTGATCGAGATACCTGTTGACCCTTCGGGGAAGTTAGGGTCGAGTATTCTGATCCAAAATACAGGCAGGATATTAAACTCAAAGGAAAACAGCATAAGCTCCTTTATATTGCTCAACGATGGTAAAAACTATTCGGCGTACGTGATGACCTTGATTGCCGACTCCGATTACGTAAAAAGCGATCCGGGCTGGGCCGCACATAATACGTATCGCAAACGCGATCCCGCTTTCAGTGGCTTGCTGCTTTATTTTACACCCAGGGGCCAGTTTGTTAACGGTTATGCTTTTAAGAACGGCAGACAGGTTATCCAAACTATACAGGATGCCGCACCGGCTGTCAAAACACGAAGCATACAAAAAGGAACAATTCGGGAAGCAGAACCACAGGAGTATAATTGTATATTTGTTTACGATGTAACAACCGTAAATGGTGTAGTGGTTTCACAAACATTTTTGTATGCGCTCTGCTCGCCTATATCCGGTACAGATCCCGGTCCGCCGCCTGCTGGTTCCGGTGGTGCACCTTCTTCGGCTCCACCGCCGCCGCCGCAATGCCAGCCTAATACAGCATCGCCGTCGGCAGTCACAAATAACCATAGCCTGACGCGGGTTACACAGCCCCCTCCGGGCGGTGATGACGGCGGTATGCCACCGCCGCAGACATGTCCGACGGAAACGATTGTGGCTGATACAACACCGCCAACCCCTTGTCAACAGGTTATAGCATTAGCGAGTAACTCGGATTTCAAAACACTGATGACTACCTTGAAGAATGAGACCGGGCAAAATTATGAAAACGCGTATACCTTTAATATCGACGCAAATGGAAATGTTACCTCAAATTCATTTCAGGGAATACCCAATTCAAGCAGTGTAGCGTTAAACTTTAGTAGCGGCGCAGTTGATGGATATGCTCACGACCACTACGCGGGTGATATGCCGACGTTTTCCGAAGCGGATATCCAGCAGATATACAATATGATGCAGCAAAATCAAATGAAAAATCCATCAACTTTTACCGCGGCAGTTGTCACCGCACCCGGAACGACCTACGTTATAAAAAATAAGTGATCCCTCTAAGTTCAAAACTTTTGGCGCCGCAAATCTTGTCGCGGGTTCAACAGGATTCAAAGATTTTTCAAATTATTACAGTCAAAACGTTCAGAAATATGAACTTCTGCAAAATGATCAAATAACTTCCTACGAGTTGGGGTTATTAGCTGCGTTGCAAGATTCAGGTCTAACACTGTATAAAGGTAACGGCACATTTTCATCATGGGTGCCCATAACTAATACAAACAATAAACTGATGATTTTAAATTGTCAATAATTAAATTGAAAATGAAAAAACTTATTATAGTACTGATATTATCAGTTAGCAGCATTAGCCTCTGCGCTCAACAAACCAATATTCCATATTATACGCAACCTGGCTTGCACAAATTTGAGGGAGAATGGGAATATAATGATGGAAAAAATATTTTCAAAATTATTCTTAAAATGGAAAAAACTTATATAAAGGGTTCAGCGCCGGTTTATATAGATTTTTTGTCCGGTTATCACTTGTATATTAAAGATCAAACTGTGCTTCAAAATTCAGTAGGAAAAGACAAAACGATTACCAGCGGTGGGTATATTGACCGGAATAACCCTAATAAAATAAGATTTTTGTTTGTAGATATGGGAAGTCATTCTCGTGCGGGAGGCAATATGGAACGGGGCACTTTAGAATTATTATCGGATACTACTGCCAAATGGACCGTCAGGCCAAGTGAGGGGGTTAGAGCAACATTTCCGGGAATGCCGGAAGAGGATTATAATATTTACGTACCCAAATATCTTATTTTAAGAAAGGTAAAATAAAAATTTACATTTATTTGTCGCTCGTAGGCTATGATGTGGTTGTTTTTAACATGAAAAAGATAATTTTCCTGACAGCAGCCATAACTTACAGCCTTATCAGGCTTGGGCAAAAAGTCGCCTTAAGCGCCGGGGTAAGTATCAGTGTTACCCCCGGACATGGAGACATTAAATAAAGAGCAGTTCGTTGCATATGGGAACAGCAAATTCACCCATTCAAAACTGGCCACGCGATCTCTTACTATAACCGCTGAACTTGGCACCAAAAATGCACATTTTTTTAAAAAGAATAACGTGTTAATACAACTGGTTCATTCAGATATACCGGTAAAGGAGAATCATCTAGCGGAGTTAAAAAAAGGGGACGATTTTGGGAATCGGGACTTACAGGATGTTAACCATTATACCTCAGAAATTAAAGCCATTCATAATAACCATGTATTAATTATGTATAATGATTGGGAAAATGTCGGTTATTATAACGTTCATTGCTGGAGTAATATTTATAACCACGGGCTTACAATAGCTTTGCAGTTTGATCTTGCCAACAAAGCTAAAGCAACGCAAATCTTAAATGATATCCTTAATGGTGTGGAATTTAAAAATTAATCTGGCTTATATTGTGTCATGGTATAGTAGCTTGAAGTATCGTCTGGGAAAAATATTAATTATAGCCATCACACTCTTTTGTCATGGCGCGTATGCGCAATCGAATATACAAGAAGCACATTACAAATTTGGTGAAACGGCTTTGGGCCAGTTTTTAAATAAAAAATGCGGCGAGGCAGTAAGAAAAAATAACATACAGGTTTGTTTAATATCGGTGACCTTTGCCAAGTTCACCATTGATTCACTTGGTAACATAAAAACCATATCGTTTTCCGAAGACCGGGGTACTCCAAAAGTTTTCCGGGATATATTAACATCCATTATTTATGCCACGAATGGTTCATGGTTTCCTCGTAAAATAAACGGCAAGGCGGTAGTGAGTAAGCCGTTTATTTTACCAATTGTTTATGAAATGGAAGCCGGGTGTTATAGGAATAAAATTACTGTGAACAATGGAACATCTACGGCTGTAATAGGACTTTTGGACTTCGAAGACGGTAGTGGTAACGGTGTGAATCAACTCGACTGCATATTTTTACGCCCGTTATATATTTCGTCACAAACTTGATGGATCCAGCTGTTTTTGAAACTTACAGGCGCATTTTTTGTATTAGTAGTGGAGATTAACAGCGGTTTTTCATAATGGGAATACCAGAATTAATAAAAATCGTTTATACCTATTACCCGATAGGAGTTGATATAGATCAACTCGAATTATCAGGTCATGAATCCTACTTACAACTAACAAACAAATGCAGGGAAGCAGATCATAATAATAAACAATGGAAGGAATTTCTTTATGCGTTTAAAAAACTCATGAATATTGAAATAACCGAATTTGTTCTGCTATCAAAATCTAATCCATCATTTATTGCTGTATTTTTGACTGAAGATTACAACCGGCCCAAGGACTCCAAATATGAATCTTTTCAACTCGTTTTGAAAATTAGTGTTATAGCGCCAGTTTATAGTTTATACTTTGACAATCTTGTGTCGGATTGGAGCCATCGTTTGGTAAGAACCAATCCCATCACTAAAAAAGAATGTTTGGCGCATGATCACATTAGGGAGATTATAGAGAAACTGTATGATAATTATTCACATTTGGATATCACCCAGGCTTTTCAAGTTTTGGAGCATTTGGGTAATATCAGTGTTACCAATAAGCGCAAACCTTATTTAGACGAGTGTATCTTTGGTCTGTATTTGAGTTACCATCCACATATTATTCTTGTCGATTCAGGGCTTGATTATTCAGCGCAGCATTTGTAAAGGCGTTAAAATGTAATGTCTATGTAATTAGTAGAATATTTTGATGTGGCCGCTTGATTTTCACAACAATCAAAGTAACTTCGTACATTATTCACTAAAAAAACTAACGGTCATGAGTTTACGATTGGGAGATATAGCTCCAAACTTCAAAGCAAAAACATCAGAAGGCGAAATCGATTTCTACGAATACCTGGGCGACAGCTGGGGCGTATTGTTTTCGCACCCGGCGGATTATACGCCGGTATGTACCACGGAATTGGGCAAAACCGCCTCGTTAAAAGACGAGTTCGCAAAGCGCAATGTGAAGGTGATCGCTCTAAGCGTGGATTCTGTCGAGTCGCACAAGGGCTGGATAAACGATATTAATGAAACGCAGGACGTGGAGGTAAACTTTCCCATCATTGGCGACGAGAGCCGCGAAATCGCCCTGGCGTATGATATGATCCATCCCAATGCATCGATGACGGCTACCGTAAGGTCGCTGTTCGTGATCGCGCCGGATAAAACCATCAAGCTGATCATTACTTATCCGGCATCGACAGGCAGGAATTTCCAGGAAATTTTAAGGGTGATCGATTCATTGCAACTAACCGCCAACTACAGCGTGGCCACGCCCGCCGACTGGAAGGATGGTGAAGATGTAGTTATAACATCCGCGATTAAGACGGAGGATATCCCGGCGAAATTTCCAAAAGGTTTTAAACAGGTAAAACCCTATTTAAGGATGACCCCGCAGCCAAATAAATAATTTTATTTGGATATTAATTATTTTATATATTTGAGACAGATTAATACCATTCTATTCAGTTTGGACGTATTTTTTTAATCTTTAACACAATTTTTTATAGCAACAATTATTACAATTTATGAAAACTGGAAAAGTAAAATGGTTTAACACTCAAAAAGGTTATGGCTTTATTGTTACCGACGATGGAAAGGATCTTTTTGTACATTTTAAAGATGTACAGGGCGGCGTGAACGCCATAAAAGATAACGACAGCGTTACCTACGAAGTTGAAGAAGGAAGAAAAGGTTTACAGGCAGTGAATGTAAAAAAAGCATAATTATTAACTTAAGTTAAGAGGACCTCTGTAAAGCAGAGGTTTTTTTTTGACAAAAAATTCCACCCGTTTTTATGACCGATAACCAGGCTGCCGTGGCTAAACGGAATATTGTTTTTTTGGTGCTCGTAGCCTCCCTCGGTTATTTTGTTGATATATACGATCTGCTGATTTTTTCTATCGTACGAAAGAACAGTTTACTCGATATCGGTGTTGCGCCCGCGGATGTGCTTCCAAAAGGCGTGTTTATTATCAATGTGCAAATGTTCGGGTTGTTGCTGGGCGGCATTTTATGGGGTGTTATCGGCGATAAGCTGGGGAGGATCAAAGTTCTTTTCGGTTCCATTTTACTTTACTCGATAGCCAATTTTGCAAACGGCCTCGTTCATGATGTCAGCACGTACGCGCTTATCCGTTTTATAGCAGGCATAGGCCTTGCCGGCGAATTAGGGGCAGGGATTACCCTGGTAAGCGAAACCCTTAGTAAGGAAAGGCGGGGCTATGGAACTACGATCGTAGCCGTAATCGGTCTTTTTGGCGCCGGTGCCGCTGTTATGGTGGCAAAATACGGCTGGCGGGATGCCTATTTTGTCGGAGGCGGCCTTGGTGTTCTGCTGCTTTTGTTGCGGATAGGGACTTTTGAATCGGGCATGTTCAAGAACGTGGAAAAGACCGATGTGTCGAAGGGAAATTTCTTTATGCTTTTCAACAATTGGGGCCGGTTTAAAAAATATTTGTATTGTATTTTAATTGGGGCTCCTTTGTGGTATGTGGTTGGCGTATTGATCACCCTGTCGCCCGAATTTGGTAAAGCCCTGGGCGCTGTTGAGCCCTTAAACGCCGGGACCGGTATTTTGTACTCGTACATCGGGATATCCGTTGGCGGCATATTTGCAGGTATACTGGCCCAGACGACACGTTCGCGTAAATTAACAATGCTGGTATTTTTGCTGCTTTCAGCCATAAGTGTAGTGTTCTATTTGCGCGCTTACGGCATCACCAACACACAATTTATTTGGCTTTGTTTTTTTATGGGTTGTGCGGTTGGCTACTGGGCCACCTTTGTAACAATTGCTTCGGAGCAGTTTGGCACCAACATACGGTCGACCGTTACTACGACCGTCCCTAATTTTGTGCGCGGTTCATTGATTCCGATAAACCTGGCTTTTAATGCCCTGCTGCCGCATTACGGCATGATTGGGAGCGGCTACATTATGATGGCGATCCTCACAGTTGTCGCGTTATTTTCACTTAGCCGGCTCAAGGAAACCTTTGATAAGGACCTGGATTATGTCGAGATAAGCTAATCGGGTGTGCATCACGAGGCGCCTACGGAGCCGTTAGCTGCTTTGTTTATGCTATAAACACGCGACTCCTCCGGAGTCATGAATCAAAGTCGTTATAGTTTCAGCGGGATTACGTGTTTTTAGCAAAATGGTGCTTTCTTTAATGAAACAAGTGGGGCCTGTTTATCGAGCTATAAACACGCGATCTTGCGAGAATCATCAATTGAAAGTTGCAATAGTTCCAGCGGAACTACGTGTTTATAGCAATAATATGTCCTGTTTAACGGCTCCAGCGGAGCCTCCTGTTTTTACAAGCGACTTCGCTAACCCGTTCACTCAATCCACTACAACCATCCACCGAATCCACTATCTTTGCGACAAATGATAACCCGGGAACAAATAGCCGTTGAATACCAGCTGATACAGAATGATATCTGCACAGCGCTCGAACACCTCGACGGCAAAGCGAAATTTGAAGAAGAATTATGGGAGCGTGAAGGCGGGGGCGGGGGGCGTACGCGGGTCATTCAAAACGGCAATATAATTGAAAAAGGCGGGGTCAACTTTTCCGCCGTACATGGCCGGCTTCCTGATGCGGTTAAAAACTCGCTGAAGGTAGAGCAGGAAGATTTTTTTGCTACGGGCCTGTCGATTGTTATCCATCCCAATCACCCAATGGTTCCCATCATCCACATGAATATCCGTTATTTCGAAATGCCGTCGTCGTTTGTTAAAGGCGAAGAGCCGGTGCGCTGGTTTGGCGGGGGCATTGATTTGACGCCGCATTACATTTTTGAGGAGGATGCCAGATATTTCCACGGGTCGCTGAAGTCTGTTTGCGATCAGTTTAATAAAGATTTTTATGGGCGTTTTAAAACCTGGGCGGATGATTATTTTTTTATCAGGCATCGCAACGAGACCCGCGGGATAGGGGGCATATTTTACGACCGGTTAACGGCATCCGGCGCCCTGACATGGGACAAATTATTTGAATTCTCCAAAACCTTAGGGCGGTCGTTTATACCTGTTTATACCGAGCTTGTACAGCGCAACCGGGACAAACCATTTACGGAAGAACAGCAGCTTTGGCAATACCAGCGCCGCAGCCGGTATGCCGAATTTAACCTTGTTTATGATGCGGGCACTAAATTCGGTCTTGAAACCAACGGCCGTATTGAATCTATCCTGATGAGCCTGCCGCCGACGGCCAAATGGCTGTACAATTACCAGCCACAACCGGGCAGCGAGGAAGAAAAAACTTTATCTTTATTAAAAAAGGGGATCAATTGGGTTTAATGATATGATAAAGCCTTATTTAATTTTTACCGCGCTAATCTTGTTATCTTTTACCCCACCGGTCACGCTTAAGGGAACCTGGCAGTTTGCCGGCGGTATTTACAACGGTAAAAAGGAGGGCGCGCCCGAAGGGTATGCACTGCACCGGAAATACACAGCAACAAATTACCAGGCGTTTGTTATTGAAAAAGGTGTAAAGCCCGAAAAATATGAAACCGGTAACTATTCGCTGAAAGGCGACACGTGTGTAGATACCGAAACCTTTTGCAGCCAGCCTTCGAAGATCACAAATATACCCATCCGATATCTATATACATTGCGTCACGATACGCTTACGCTCAAAGGAACATTACCTACCGGCATGCGGGTAGAGGAATATTGGACGCGGGTTAAATGATCCACCGCATAAAAACATCAGAAAACTGAGACACCCCCTTAAATCCAGTGAATCCCGGAGCCGTGCCAAAAATCCGAAATCGAACATCTGAAACGGCGAAGCCTTTTTGAGCGCCTTTAAAAACAATTAAAACAGCGAAAAATTCGAAATCAGATGATGTTAATAACCCCATAAATGTTACTAAAAACCGGATGAAAAAGCCGTTTATTTTAGTACCTTCGCAGGTCGTTTAAGAAGCCCTTTTTAGACGAGTATTTACAGTTCATATTTTATACAAAAGAGACCAATGGCCGACGAAATAGAAAACGATAACGCTAGCAAGGAAGACAGAATAATTTCGATAAATATTGATGAAGAAATGCGATCAGCCTACATTGATTATTCAATGTCGGTTATCGTATCCAGGGCGTTGCCGGACGTGCGCGACGGTTTAAAGCCGGTACACCGCAGGGTGCTGTTCGGTATGCTGGACCTGGGTTTAAATAATAACAAGCCTTATAAAAAATCAGCCCGTATAGTGGGGGAGGTGCTGGGTAAATATCACCCGCATGGCGATAAGTCCGTTTACGACGCCATGGTGCGTATGGCCCAGGAATGGAGCCTGCGCTATCCATTTGTTGAAGGGCATGGCAACTACGGATCGATCGACGGCGATGAGCCGGCGGCCATGCGATACACAGAAGCACGACTGGAGAAGATCGCCGAGGAAATGCTGGCGGATATCAATAAAGATACCATCGATTTCCAGCTAAACTTTGACGATTCGCTGGAAGAGCCTACCGTATTGCCGGCTAAGTTCCCTAACTTACTGGTAAACGGTGCATCGGGTATCGCGGTGGGTATGGCTACCAATATGGCGCCGCATAATTTAACTGAAGTTGTAAATGCCACCCTGGCGCTGATAGACAACCGGCAGATCGAGGTGACCGAGCTAATGAAGCATATCAAGGGCCCGGATTTCCCAACAGGCGGCATTATATACGGATTTGAAGGCGCACGCGAGGCGTTTGAAACCGGGCGCGGCCGGATAGTGATACGCGCAAGGGCCGAAATAGAAACCTATAATAACGATCGTGAACGCATTATTGTGAGCGAGGTGCCTTACCAGATCAACAAGGCGCTGATGATTGAGCGTACCGCCGAGCTGGTGAACGATAAAAAGCTGGAAGGCATTTCGGCCATCCGCGATGAATCGAACCGGGAAGGTATCCGGGTGGTATATGAAATAAAGCGCGATGCCAACGCGGCCATTGTTTTAAACAACCTTTACAAGTATACCGCGCTGCAAACATCCTTCAGTATCAATAATATCGCCCTGGTGCATGGCAGGCCGATGCTGCTTAACCTGAAGGACCTGATCCACCACTTTGTTGAACACCGGCATGAAGTGGTGATCCGCCGTACAAAATTTGAGCTGGCCGAAGCCGAGAAACGCGCGCATATACTGGAAGGCTTGCTGATCGCGCTTGATCACCTTGATGAGGTAATAAAGCTGATCAGGGCCTCGAATACGCCTGACGATGCGCGCGAGGGCTTAATGGCACAGTTCGGCTTATCTGACCCGCAGGCGCGCGCCATACTGGATATGACCTTAAGAAGGTTAACCGGACTTGAGCGCGACAAAATTAAGGACGAGTACGAGGCTTTAATGAAAACGATAGAGTATTTGAAGTCTATTTTGGCCGACGAAGGCTTGCGGATGCAGATCATTAAGGATGAGCTGATCGAGATACGGGATAAATACGGGGATGAACGTAAAACCGAGATGGTTCATTCGTCTGCGGAAATGCAAACCGAAGATTTTATCGAGGATGAGGATGTTGTGATCACGATCTCACGCGAGGGCTATATCAAGCGTACGCCATTAACCGAATACCGCAGGCAGGGCAGGGGCGGCAAAGGCGCCATTGGCAGCAATAGCCGCGATGAAGACTTTATTGAGCACCTGCTGATCGCATCGAACCATAACTACATGCTCTTCTTTACCGAATCGGGGCAGTGTTTCTGGCTCAGGGTTTTTGAAATCCCGGAAGGAACGCGCACATCAAAGGGAAGGGCGATCCAGAATATTATAAATATTCCGAAAGAAGAGAAGATCAAGGCATATATTAAGCTTATAAGCCTGAAGGATAAGGAATACCTCGAAAACAACTTTATCATTATGTGTACCCGCAAGGGAACCATCAAAAAAACGTCGCTCGAGGCTTATTCGCGTCCGCGCGCCAATGGTATCAATGCGATCAATATCAACGAGGGCGACTCGCTGCTTGAGGCCAACCTGACCAGCGGCAGCAGCGAGATCGTAATGGCGCTGAAATCGGGGCGTGCTATACGCTTCAACGAGTCGAAAGTAAGGCCGATGGGACGCACAGCCACAGGTGTTCGCGGTATAACCCTTGACGATGACCAGGACGAGGTTGTAGGCATGATCAGTATTGACAATCCTGAAACCACGGTACTGGTTGTATCTGAAAAAGGATATGGAAAACGGACCGATATCGACGACTACCGGGTAACCAACAGGGGTGGTAAAGGCGTAAAAACTTTAAACATTACCGATAAAACCGGAAAACTTGTTGCCATAAAAGGTGTTACTGATAAGGAAGACCTGATGATCATCAATAAATCGGGTATCATCATCAGAATAGCCGTTAGCGAGCTGAGGGTGATGGGCCGGGCCACACAAGGTGTGCGATTGATCACATTAAAAGAAAATGATGAGATTGCATCAGTTGCCAGGATAGAGCATGATGACGAGGAAAACGATGAGATAGATGGCGATATCGAAAATGGCGATACAAATGGGGCAGAGGCTTCCGGCGAGACCGATGACAATAAGGAATAAGGAATAGTCAAATATGCGAACCCGTAAATTTATATTACCGGTTTTAATTATGTTGTTCACTGCGCATACGGCGTTCTGTCAATCGGAAGCGCTTAAAAGCGTAGTGAACAACCTTGCTTTTTATAAGGAAAAGAAGGATTTGAAGTACCTGGCCCGGGCTAAAAAATCAGTAGACAGTGTTATCGTAACCCGGCGCGACTCGGCGAATCTCGAGAAAATGATTTACAGGGCCATCGTTAACAGCAGCATCCTGTATATCGATTCGTTAAATAAGCTGCATCAGCCGGCCACATTTTTAAGCCAGACGACGGATTTGGTCGACCGGCTATCAGCAAACAAGAAGATTTTTCGCTACCAGCCCGAACTGGAATATGCTAAACACTGCCTGGCCAATGTTTATATCCGCCATGCGTTTGGATATATTGCTAATTCCGACTACAATAACGCGCTACGGTTATTTCTCGAGGCTCAGAAATATGCCCCTTCTTTTATGCAATTGAACGCTTATATCGCATACTCGTGTGATAAATTGGGAAATTTACAAGGTGCTGCCAAGTATTATAATACGCTGATCAGCAACGATAATACAAAAGCCGAGTATATAGATGCCGCGTCAAATATCTATAAAGCCCTGGGCGATACGGCCAAAGCCCTTGAAATTGTAAAAAAGGGCAGGAGGCAGCTGCCAAAAGACAGGCTTTTATTGCTTGACGAGGCAAATATTTATAATAACGAGAAAGATTACCGGGAACTGGCGTCGTTACTGCCTGATTTACTTGACATTAACCCAAATAACGCCGATATTGCGTTTGTTGCAGCAAACTGTTATGATCATTTGAACCAGTATGATAAAGCCGAGTCGCTTTATTTGCGCGCGATAGAATTAAACAGCGCTGCTTACGAACCAATTTTTAACCTGGGACTTTTATATTTAAAGCAAAGTGAAAAAAAGAAGCGCGACAGCGGTGAATATGTGACCCGGTCGGCCCAATGGCTTGAGAAGGCGAACGAAATATTGCCAAATGACATTAAATGCCTGCAAGTATTGCAAATTGTTTATACAAAAACCGGGAACCAGGATCAATTAAATCAAATAAATAATAAACTAAAACAGTTAACCAATCAATAATAAATTATGAAAATAAAACTTTTGATGGCTTGTTTGTTAGGCTTTGTTACCGCCGCAACCTATGCGCAAAAAGGCGAGTTGAATAATGCACAGTCAGAATATGATGATTATTCGGTTTCAAGCCAGTCTGCTCAAAAAATCCCCATGTTGAAGGCAAAAGCCAAAACGGCACTGGCGAACGCGAAAACCTCGATCGACAAAGCTTCAACCAATCAAAAAACGGCCACGTTGCCACAAACGTATGCGCTTAAAGCTGCAATATACGGCTCTTTGGCTTTGGAAGATTCTGTAAAAACGACTACAGCAGCCGATTATGCGGCTGCATCCGAAGCATTAAAACAGGCTAAAGTAGCCGATACAAAACACGAATATGCCAAATTGATCAACGACGCTACGGTAAGGCTGGAACAATACCAGCTTAACATTGGTGTCGCAGCATATCAAAATAAACAATATCAGGACGCTTACCGGGCATTTGATGCGTACCGCCAGTTTTCGCCGGAGGATACCACCGCTATCTTTTATACAGCCCTGGCTGCCACCAATGCCGGTAATACCGATCCCGGTAAATACTATCCGCTTGCTATCAGCAACTACAATAAACTGGTAACCACCAAATATTCCAGAAATCCGCAGGTGTATTTAGACTTGTCGGCAATATACCTGAGATCAAAAGACACCGTTAATGCGTTAAAAGCAGTCACCGAGGGTGTTGCTAAATACCCAACCAACAGCGACCTGCGCAAAAGACAAATTGAAATTGCCCTGCAATCAGGCAAGCAAGCCGATTTATTAACCAATGTGCAGGCAGCCATTGCCAATGATCCTAAAAATAAAACGCTGTATTACTATGCCGGTTTAACTTATTCGCAGCTGGCCGACGAGAACAATACAAAATCGGCAAAAGAGAAAACCGCGGCAACCAAAAACGCCCTGCACCAAAAGGCGCTTGATAATTATGCGAAGGCGGCGGAAATGTATAAAAAAGCGGTGGAGATTGACCCTAACTATTTTGAAGCTAATTTAAATTTGGGATATGTGTTGGTTAGGCCGGCGATCGATATTTATAATGCGGCCGGAAATTTGCCCGCCAACAAACAAAAAGAATACGACCAGGAAATTGCCAGGGCCGGCGTTCAGTTTGATGTGGCAAAACCATATCTGCAAAAAGCGGTTGATTTAAATCCAAAATCAATCGATGCGCTTACAAATTTATTAAGCTATTACCGCGGTAAAAGAGACAATGCTAACGCAGCTAAAATACAGGCACAGATCAATGCTTTAAAAGCCAGCAACTCCGACAAAGGGGGAGGACTGTAAAAAAATGACAAGGAGGCTTTAACAAAGCTTCCTTTTAAAATTGAAAACTACTTAACATAATATTAATTATGGGAATGAATATATGCATAACGATTGATGCAGCGCAGATGTTTCGGATGTGTTTCTGTAAATAGTAAAACTCATTAAAACTAGTTAGTCGTTACCGCTTAGTTTACCGGCTTAATAATAAGTTATGAAATTTTCAGATATTTAGCCAATGGCGGTATCAGAAAAAACCTTGAAATGGGCCATGCGCTTTTATCCTTCGCTGTTTTTTCAGCGTGTCTGGGTAATCAAATTCGAAAAAGGATTTCGCGGGGTTTATGTAAAGATCAATAAAAGCGTTCTTAACAGAAATTATAATAATTCCGTCTTTGGCGGTACCATCTTTTCGGCGGCCGATCCCTTTTACCCGGTTCTTTTTTACCAGTTATTAACCATCAGGGGTTACAAGGTTATAGCCTGGACGAAAGCCTCGCATATCCATTTTCTAAAACCTGCGATGACAGATCTTTTTTTTAAGATCGACATTGACGATAAAGTGATAGTTAAATGCGAGCAGGCATTAAAAACCGCAGGCAAGTTTGTGAAGGTATTTGTTGTTGATATTTACGATAAAAACGGCCAGCTGTGCGCTTCCGTATCTAATGAGATATATATTCGTGATTTAAACCATACTGGTGAGTAGTGAGTTGTGAATGGTGAATAGCGCATATGTAACATATAACACTTAAATAACTATTGATTACTGACTATTGACCACTATGTCTACATTTATGAATGATGATTTTTTTCTAAAACAGGGGTTTGGGATATCCACTGACCAGGATTTAATCGATTTTGCGGCGGTCTATAATTACTTGCACCTCGACTCCTACTGGGCGCAGGGTATTGCGGAAGAAACACTTCGTATTGCTATAAAAAATTCGCTATGCTTTGGCATTTATAAAGAAAATAAGCAGGCCGGCTTTGCCCGTGTGGTTACAGATAAGGCCACTTTTGCGTATATTTGTGATGTGTTTGTGTTGCCGGAATTCAGGAGATTGGGATTGTCAAAATGGCTCATGCAAACGATTGTCAATCACCCGGAATTACAGGGACTAAGGCGGTGGTCGCTGGCAACGGCCGACGCGCATGGCTTATACAGCCAGTTTGGCTTTATGCAGATCACACGTCCTGAAAGATGGATGGAAATATTTACGCCCTACAAACCGGTTTAAGTTAAGGAACAATGAATGTGAAAAAGATGATACTTGAAGGGGAAGGTGTAACCCTCGACTTTAAAAAAACGATCACGAGCTGCGAAAAAATAGCCAAAACAATGGTTTCGTTTGCTAATAATAAAGGAGGCAGATTGTTAATTGGCGTGGACGATGACGGCACGATCAGGGGTGTAAAATCTGAAGATGAAGAACGGTATATGATCACCAAAGCCGCTCATTTTTACGCCCGTCCGGCGCTGGAGCCTACGTTTGAAGAAATTTATATCGATGATAAAGTGGTGTTGGTGGTAGACACAAGCGAAAGCTCGTCAAAACCTCACTATGCACTGGCCGAAGATGGCAAATGGTGGGTATATGTGCGCGTTAAGGACAAAAGCGTACTGGCAAGCAAAGTAGTGGTTGATGTACTTAAACGGTCGGCAGATAACCATGGTGTTTTAATTGAGTACTCCGCAAAAGAAAAAACTTTGCTGGAGCATATTGAAAAAGCCGGGCGTATCACCATGAAGGAATGCTGCCAGCTTCTTAAGATCACGCGGAAGCGCGCACAGCGTTTACTGGTTGACCTGGCCCTTTCCGGCATTATTCGTATCCGGACCACCGAAAAGGAGGAATTTTATACGGCGGCGTAAATCAGTGATTAGAGACCAGAGATTAGTTGAAGTATCCCTTATAAATTTATTCTAAGACATTGTTATCCTGATCTCTAATCACTAACCTCCAGCCTCTAATCACTAAATGACCTTTTTTCACAAATACAAAGCCCATTACCGCGATAATCTTAACCTGGCAATTCCGGTGGTGATATCGCAGCTGGGCCATACGCTGGTAGGGACTTCGGATACGATCGTCATCGGTCATTTTGCGGGTACAATTTCATTGGCCGCCGTTTCATTGGCCAACAGCATTTTTATTATCCTGATGATGATCGGCATTGGCGTCTCATATGGCATAACGCCGCTTATCGCCCAGCATAACGGCCGTAAACATTACACGGAATGCGGAAAGCTGCTCTCCAACAGCTTATTGATCAACGTTGTAACCGGCGTTGCGCTGTTCGCGCTTACTGTTCTATGCTCTGCCCTGTTGCTCGATCATCTAAAACAAACGCCCGAGGTTGTGCGCCAGGCTAAACCCTTTTTATTGCTATTGGGACTATCTGTCATCCCGATGCTCATATTTAACACGTTCAAACAATTCGCCGAAGGACTGGGCTTCACCAAACAGGCTATGTATATTTCTATCTGGGGCAACGTATTTAACATTTGCATGGGCGTTATATTGGTAAAGGGCTTTACCATGGGTGTAAAGGGTGTGGGATTTGCTACCCTGGCCGACCGTTGCTTAATGGCTGTTGTGATGGGTATGTATGTTTTCAGGTCGGCCAATTTCAAAAAATACCTCGCCGCATTCGCTATAAAAAACATCGACCGGCTGCGTTGTCTGCAATTATTGCGTATCGGTGCGCCGGTTGCCCTGCAATATACGTTCGAGATCAGCGCGTTCAGCGCAGCCGCCATCCTGATAGGCACCATCGGCTACCACGAGCAGGCCGCCCACCAGGTGGCGATTAACCTGGCTTCCATGACGTATATGATGGCGAGCGGGCTATCGGCGGCAGCGGCCATTAAATCAGGCAACTATTTCGGCGCCAAGGATCACAAAAATCTTCGCAGCTCCGCAATATCCAATTACCATATTGTGCTGGTTTTTATGTTCAGTACGGCTGTTATTTTTACGCTTTTTAATCATCTATTACCATGGATATATACTACAGATAAAATGGTGATCAATATTGCAGCACAGCTACTTATATTGGCCGCACTGTTTCAGTTGTTCGACGGAACACAGGTGGTTGGCCTCGGCATTCTTCGCGGCATGGGCGACGTTAATATACCAACGTTTATCACGTTTATCGCTTATTGGATCGTGGGATTGCCGGCCGGTTATTTGCTTGGATTGCACATGGGTTTTGGCGTTACCGGCGTTTGGTGCGGACTGGTGCTTGGCTTAGCGGTATCCTCTATCCTATTGTTCTTGCGGTTTCAAGTTATCAGCAAAAAACACCAGGATATCACCGTTCCGATAATTGCAAGAGATTAAAAGAATTTATATTTACATTAAATTAAAAGGCCTATGCGGTTTATAGATTTCATGGTGTTTTATGTCATGGCCAATTTTAAACGAAAAATGATCGATGGTGGAATGTGGGGCAGTCAGTTGGGTCGCGCCGTTTTCCTTGCGAGCATAAATTTGAGCTTTATACTTCTTATTCTGGCCGAGATAATTTATGCCATTATTTTTCGCTCGAATATTTTTGATGGTTCTTACTTCGAAATTTGTATCATAATTATAGCAGTATTGAATGCTCAGTTAATGGGTTACATTTATATAAATAAAAAGCGCTATGAATATATAACTTCCTCGGAATATAAGCCTTTTAAATTAAGCATTACCGCAGGTGTCAGTGTATGCTTCTCTACCTTTCTTATTTTATTAATGTCAGTTATTGGGATGGCTATAATTATTAATTCTTTTCTGGGCAAATGAAACTGCGGAAAGTCGGATGCTCTCCGACTTTATCTGTCAAAATAAACATTTTATAGTAATATTAAAAGTACAGCTCGCTTGCCACCCTATACGTGTTACAATGCGCCTCAACGACATCCCTGATATCCGGCGAGTACCCCCCTCCCATGCTTACCTGCACAGGTATATTATTTTTGATAGCCTGCTCAAATACAAACCGGTCGCGCGCTTTGCAGGCGGTTTTGCTTAAAGCAAGCTTGCCTAATTTATCCGAACTCAAAACGTCCACCCCCGGCAGGTAAAATATAAAATCAGGCCTTTGCCGGTCTATTAGCCCGGGCAGGGTAGATTTCAGCAGGGCCAGGTAGGCTTCGTCTTCTATACCATCCGGTAAGGGTATATCCAGATCGGATGCTTCCTTGCGAAAAGGAAAATTGTTGGCGCCATGCATCGAGAAAGTGAATACCCATGGTTCATTCTTGAATATCTCTGCGGTGCCGTTCCCCTGGTGAACATCTAAATCGATAATTAAGACAGACGTTGCCAATTGATTTTTAAGCAGGTAGTTAGCCGCGATAGCCTGGTCGTTCAGCAAACAAAAGCCCTCGCCCCAGTTGGTACCGGCGTGATGCGTACCGCCGGCTACGTTAAATGCTATTCCATATTCAAAAGCAAAATGGCATCCGTCCACGGTACCCTTCGCAATTCTTAGTTCGCGTTCGACAAGTTGCTCTGATAGCGGGAAACCGATACGTCGTTGCTCTTTTATGGGCAGTGTCAAATCGCGCAGCTGCGTCCAGTAACCTTTATCATGGGTTAAAAGGACGCTGTCTTCCGATAAAATTCCCGGTGAGAATAGATTTTCGGATCTTATCAATCCCTCATGTATCAATTGCTCCGGGATCAGCTCATACTTCACCATCGGAAACCGGTGCCCGGCCGGCAAAGGATGCACATATATGGGGTGAAATGCTATTTTGAGCATGGGCTACATTGTTGTAAGGTTGAAATGTTTGAAAGTTGTAATGTTATTTCTTCTCGATCTTCCAACTTTCGCATTTAATCAGCCACAATCAATTATTCCCGACAGAAGCTGCCAATACCCGCCCGACCTCAAAAACTTCCTTAAACGTGTTATAAAGCGGCACAGGGCTTAAGCGGATAACGTTTGGTTCGCGCCAGTCGCCGATAACACCGTTTTCGGTTAGGTAATCGAAAGTTTGCCGCGCATTATTTTTGCAAACGATGGAAAGCTGGCACCCGCGTTCCTCCTTGTTTCGCGGCGTAATGATCGTGAATAACGATTCTCCTTTTTGCCGGTTGATCTCATCGATTAAGTATTCCAGGTAACCGGTTAACAGCTCACTTTTGGCCCGAAGTGGTACCAATCCGCCGGCCTGTTCAAAAATATCCAGGGCGGCTTTATGCAGGGTCAGTAGCAAGATGGGGCTGGTGCTTACCTGCCACCCGGCTGCGCCTTCGTCGGGCTGAAAGCCCGGCGCCATTAAAAAGCGCTTATCCTGCCGGTATCCCCACCAGCCTTCAAAGCGGTTCAATCGCTTATTATCGAAGTGCCGTTCGTGTACAAAGATGCCGCTGATACCTCCGGGGCCCGAATTCATATACTTATACGAACACCAGGTCGCAAAGTCGACATTCAATTCATGCAGCTTTAAAGGCACGTTGCCGGCAGCGTGAGCGAGATCGAATCCCGCGGAAGCGCCGGCTTTATGCGCGGCTGCGGTTATGGCTTCCATATCGAACACCTGGCCTGTGTAATAATTTATGCCGCCGAACAATACCAGGGCGAGTTCATCGGCGTGATCAGTGATTGTTTGAAGTATATCTTCCGTCCGTAAAGTGAATTCCCCCGGCTTGGGAAACAACTCAATAACTGCCTTGTTGGGGTCATAGCCGTGAAACCGCGCCTGGCTAGCAAGGGCGTACTGATCCGACGGGAAAGCGCCGCCTTCTATTAATATTTTGAACCGTTTGTCTGTTGGTTTATAGAAGCTTACCATCAGTAAATGAAGATTTACTGTAAGCGAATTCATTACGGTAATTTCTTCTTGTTTCGTTCCTAAGATTGCCGACAGCATATGCGTGAGCTTTTTATGATAGCCCAGCCAGGGATCGTTTCCTTTAAAAAACCCTTCGATGGCGAGATCTTTCCAGTTTGCCAATTGATCGTTGATGTATTGCTGCGCGGTTACCGGCTGCAGCCCGAGCGAGTTGCCGCAAAAATAAATAGCCTCCCCGCCCTCGTGTTTTGGAATCAGGAATTGTGAACGCAAATCCTTTAACGGGTCCTGTTCGTCAAGCTGCTCTGCGAAGGCTAAGGTGTTTTGGTAGATCATTGTAAACTACGATTATCTGAGACGTAAGATATTGCGTTTCTACGCAAAAATACTATTTATTAGGTTTGCTGACATAGGGGTTTCCCTTGACATAGAACCGGTAAGGAAGCAATGCGTCGTCACCCGCATAATCAACACCCACCCGTGGAACAGCAGCCACCAGCTTATCCGGAAAAGCAAGCCCCCTGTCCTCTAACCATATCGTGTCACCAGCCAGGCTAAACGCGTTGATGCTTCGTGATATTCCCAGCGCTTTAGCAACCGAGCCCGGGCCGGATGTTATATTTGGCTTAGCAGCCGGCATATTGCGCCGCTGAAGCATAATATCTAATCCATCGGTCGGCTCGATCGCCCGTACGAGGATGGCCTGCGGATGCCCTTCGGACGAGGTGACAATGTTGAACATCTCGTGTATACCGTAGCACAGGTAGACGTAAGCGATGCCGCCCTCCATAAACATGGTTTTAGTGCGTGGCGTTAAGCGGTTGCCGTAGGCATGCGAGGCCCTATCGACACCACCGTTATACGCCTCCGTTTCAACGATTATACCGCCCGTCGTTGATCCATCGATACAGGTAAAAAGATATTTGCCAAGCAGGTCCCTGCTCAGCGCAACTACATCGGTACCGTGGTAGTAGGTTGCTGGCAGCTTCATTTCTTTAAAATCATTTTCAATACTTTATTGATCTCTTTTGCCTTATCGTAAACCATAATATGGGTTCCACCTTTTACGACGATGGCATCTTTTATTCTTTTGTAAGAAAAGATAAGGTCCTTGTCGCCGGCTATGATATAAACATTGGCCGGAACGGTCTTGTTATTCCAGGCTAACACAGCATCCATCGCCCATTTTAAAAAAACGGGCGATGAGTTTCTCAGCATATCGTTAAACAGCCATTTGTCAGTATCGCTCATTTTACCGAATAACGGCTTGATCATAAAACCCATCGAGGTGAACGTTTTACCGGAGATAAGCTTATACAACGGCAGCGCCCGGAAAAAACTAAAGTACCCAGGCGCCTCGTCGATCGTTTTGATGCTGGAGATCAAAATCACTTTACTTAACGGAATCGCTTTGGCTATTTCGATGGCGATCATTCCCCCCAGGGAGTTACCAATTACGACCGATCCTGGAGTAATATGATATTGGCGAATAAGTTTTTGTGCATAGGTGGCTAAAGTATCTGTTTTATGCGGCTCGATCCAGTCGACGCAGATAACTTCGTGATCGTTCAGGTCAATGTTATTATACACCCGGGTATCGGCGCCAAGCCCGGGGATCAGGAATATTTTACTCATTTAAAGTTCACCAGCTTTACGATCTCGTTCAAATACCGGGCATCGGTTTCATCAAAGTGATCCAGCGCTTCGCTATCGGCATCCAGCACCGCAACAACCTTACTATGGTTAAAAATCGGCAATACTATTTCTGATCTGGAGAGCGAGCTACAGGCGATATGGCCGGGGAATTCGTCCACGTCGGGTACGATCAATGTTTTTTCTTGTTGCCATGCCGCACCACACACACCTTTGCCTAAAGTGATGCGCGTACAAGCCACCGGCCCCTGGAATGGACCCAACACCAGCTCGTTATCTTTTACCAGGTAAAATCCCACCCAAAACCATTTAAATTGCTCTTTTAGGGCGGCGCATACATTAGCAAGGTTGGCGATCAAGTCTGGCTCGCCATCTAGAAGCGCTTTTATCTGCGGAATCAACGATCGGTATTGTTCGGCTTTATCGGCTGATGTTGTTATAGTTAGATCTTCTGCCATAAGGCAAAAGTACCGATGGTTTTTTAAAAGTAAATAAGGCCAATCTCATATTTAATCTTTTACTTAGTTGGTACAATACGGATTAATAAAAGATCATGAGAATCATCGCCGAGCTGCCTCACTCCGATTTTAAAATTTCTATCCTGAACATGAATAACAAGTTCATTGTAAAAATTGAACAAGGAAGTCTGGAACAAACTTATAAGATCGCGGAAGCCGACGTGGTCGACGGCGTTAACGGTGTTTTTGAACTACTGGATGAGGTGTTTTTAAAAACTGTAGCCACAAGGTTTACAGACATGCGAAAAGACTTTAAAGAAAGTTATAACCGGTATAATTATTAATCCAGTGGATTTAATAACATGTTGATAATTAGCCGCTTGCAAAAGAAAATTCATCAAAACAGAATTTAATTTGGCAAAATCAGGCGATTAATGATAATATAGACTAACAAATATAAATTTTTTCTGCATATAAAATATATAAATGCCTAATTTATAGTGTTTTATAAATGTTGTCAAAATTATATTCGGCCTCGTTTAAACGTGGTTTAAAGCGGTAAAAGGTCGCAAAACCAAAACCCCGACGAGGCATCTCCCGACTGATCATCGGCGGTAACAGGGGTTGGATATTCTTTGTAAACCCTCTCCCCTGTCCGGTATTTTATCTCCTCCGAAAAGACAGGCCCTTTAAATGCGAAGGTGTGAAACTCGCCGTTCTCGCCGCAAACATCTACACCCTTTGGCAGCGACTGTATTAATCCTTTCGTTATCTCCTGCCCTACTATACTCTCCAGGTTACTTTGTGTACAAGCGATTACCGTGCCAAATCCGAGGTCGAGAAATTCAGTGATCAGCTCGTGGCTATTACGTTTCCATAAGGGGTAGATACCGGTGATGCCTGCTTCGGCGAGCCGTTCATCACGGTATTTTTTCAGGTCCTCTAAAAATATATCGCCAAAAATAGCATGGGTGATTCCCTCTTCGCGGAAATGGCCGAGGTGCTCACGCATGATGTTATCGTACGTTTCCATATCCGGCATTTCGGGAAGGCGGATCTGGTACAGCGGTATACCAATGCTTTCCGCCTGTTTTACCAGGAGTTCCGTGCGTACCCCATGCATGGATATGCGGTCGGCAGCATCATTAATAGTGGTGACGAGATATTTGATGTCGATATCCGGATCGCGCAGGCAATAGTAAAGGGCCAGCGCGCTATCCTTGCCGCCACTCCAGTTGAATATCGACCGCTGATTTTTTATTGTCTCAACCATGATTTATAGGATTTGAGGATTACCACGATCTTACGGCTGTGATAATAGCTCATTTACCAATGCAGGTACGCCTGTGGTGGCTTTTTCCTCGATCTTAATAATCGAATTATGCTGGTATATCTGCGGGATTTTTGGGTCGATGATATACTTAACCACGTTTCGCGGCACATAATTGATCAAACCGGCGGCAGGATAAACGGCCAGCGAGGTGCCGACCAGGATAAATAAGTCGGCTTGCTGGCAAACTTCTGCGGCTTTTTCGATCATGGGCACGGGTTCGCCAAACCAAACCACGTGTGCCCGCAAAGGTGAACCCAACTCGCAAACTTCGTCCATTTTAAGCTCCCAGCCGTTGATCGGGTAAGTAAGATTTGGATCTTTGCTGGATTGCGAGCGCGTGATGATGCCGTGCAGGTGCACCACGTTGGTCGACCCTCCCCTTTCGTGCAGGTCGTCGATGTTTTGGGTAATGATGGTGACGTCGTATTTTTCCTCCAAACGCGCTAATGCATAATGCGCGGCATTGGGTTGCGCTTCCAATACAGCTTTTCGGCGCATGTTGTAAAAGTCCTGCACCAGCTGCGGGTTTCGCGCCCAGGCCTCGGGCGTGGCCACTTCCTCGATGTTATACCCCTCCCAAAGGCCGTCGCTGTCCCTGAACGTTTTTAAGCCGCTTTCTGCGCTGATGCCGGCGCCGGTGAGTACGACGATCTTTTTCATTGATATATTAATCTGTAGAGACGCAAATATCCTGCGTCTCGGTTGATGTTTGTAGAGACGCAGCATTCTGCGTCTCTGATTAACGGTTGTAGAGACGCAGTATCCTGCGTCTCTCATTAACGTTTAGGACGACGCAATATCTTACGTCTCTGGTTGACATTCTGAATAGAGACGCAAATTTTGCGTCTCTACGTAATTTCTAAAACCACAAAAAAAGCGACCCGTTTACTGGATCGCTTTTCTTTTAATCACTTTATTTAAACAGCCAGTTCCTTATTGCTGCGTAAGGAGGTGAACCTGCTCTTTGCCACCTCAAATCCGCCGAACAGCAGGGTACAAAAAATAAGATCACCCAAAACCATATTTTTTTCGAACGGTATAGCCGCTATTAACGCCTGACCGTAGCCTGCTAAGGTATGCGGGTAAATTGATGCATCGTGAACCCACGGCATGTCGGTTATCAGCCAATGTACACCGACTGAAGCAAGTGAGCCCAGGGCGACATTCATTACATCGGCTTTTTTAATAAAACTTCCTATAAACACCATAACAGCAAAGGCCAGGTAGATCCAGATCGCGCCGTCATATCCAAACGACCACGTAGCAGTATACAGGTAATTGATCACAAGGTCGCTGGCAAACAATGTAATCAATACCACCAGGTACGCCTTCCACTTATCGGTAAAATAAGCGCCGCCGAATAAGGCAATTGCCCCCACCGGGGTAAAGTTGCTTAACACATAGGGAAATTTATAGCTGACAAACCGCATGGCTACCGCGGCGATTATCATCAGAATAAGGACGATTGTGCGGGTATTGATCTTTTGTAATGACATCGTTTTAATTTATTGAGTAAAATTAGGTATAATCCTGTTAAATAAAAATTCTTAGTTGAACCGGTATTTTATTCCTGCCATAAAATTGAAGCGAGCCGTATTGTAGCCGAGCCAGTCGGTGTATTTTTCGTCGAGCAGGTTTTTTAGGTCGGCAAACAGGCTGATGTGGGTGCCCGCATCAACCTGTAAATGCGCGTCGATCAAATTGTAAGGTTTTAAGGTTACTACCGAGCTGGCGAATGTTACCGGGTCAAATTTTTCATCTATCCGCTCACCGGTGTATTTGTAATTTATACCCGCCGAAAAGTTCTTCAAAAGCCGGTAATATACATTAATGCCACAGGTATGTTTTGGCCTGCGAAAAAGATTATCGCTTGCAACGCCAATTTCATCGGTTAATACCCCCGTAACATAAGTCGCATACACCGAGGCGGTTAATTGATGTATCGTCAGTTTCAGTTCACTTTCAAATCCCTTATCGCGTTGTGTTTGGCCATTCTTATAGATACCAAATGGTGCATTCGGCAAATTGAGGAAATAAATAACATCGTGCGTATTGTTCTTATAAAGGGCCGTATTAAAAGACAATGTGTTTTTGATGATCTCCCATTCAAAACCTGCCTCGTATGATGTAGTTGTCTCCGGCTTTAAGCCGATGTTGCCATAAGGCGAAAACAACTGATATAGCGTGGGGGCCTTATAAGCGGAGGCAATGGTTCCAAAAAGCTTGAGCTGATCAAAAACAAAAACAGAGGGGTTAACTGTGTAAGTAAAATTACTGCCATACTTATCATCATGATTGTACCTACCCCCGAGTTCCATATGGAAAATGGCTGTTTTGTAAAATAGCGAACTGTAAATACTTGTGATACTGTTGTGCGCAATGCTTTTTGATATCGTATCGAAGCTGGTTAGCTGGTTTGTATTGTAGTATTTAAAATCGGCTCCGCCGGTTAAATCCACGTGTTTGCCCAGGCCATAGTTGAGAATAGCTTCGGCATTGGTAATGCGGCCCGTGTTTTTTTGGGATGAGCCAAAATTGCCGTTAGCGTCACTGGCCGGATCATTGTAGTTATTTTCAACGTTATTTTGGTTTAAGTTGAACTTTAATTGTCCTTTATCCAACAAAAGTTTTGCACCTAAGCCTGCAAATAAAAATGTGTTGGCATACGTGTAATTTTTATCGTCTGTGAAAGCTGCGTAGGGCAGGTTGCCTGTGTTGTAAGTGCCTTGAAAGTTACCGTTCAATGTAAATTTATTCGAAATCAGCTGGATTAAATTAACGCTCACGGAGCGCTGGTGAAAACCATCATTCCTGAAACCTGCTTTGCCTGTTGTATCCGTGGCCGCAGGAAATCCGCGCGAATCGGTATTGGATAAATTAACGGCAATGCCTGTTTTGTTGACATTGCCGTTTAAACCCGTCGATTCTTTAAACGTATTGTAACTACCCCCGGCGAACTGGATATTGCTTTTAAGCCCCTGCCCTGTTGCATGTTTGGTGATGATATTGATCACACCCGCAACCGCGTCTGAACCATATAGAGTCGAGCCGCTACCCTTCAGTATTTCGATATGGTCGATCTGATCGAGCGGGAAGGCGTTCAGATCGTAACTGCCGTCGATAGATGACGCATTGTTTACCGGGAAACCGTCAACCAATACCAATGTATTGCCGGTTGACGCCCCGCGAAGAAACACCGACGAGCTTATCCCGGGCGCATTGTTAGCGCCCGAAAACGTGAGGCCCGGAACCGTATTAAGCAGCTCGGGCAGGGTTTTTCCCTGCGAATGATTGATCTCTTCGGCGGTTATCACGATAACTACCCTGCCGATGTCTAATAATTTCTTTGGCGACCGCGTGGCCGTTACCACTACGCTGTTGAGCACCCTGGTGGTGTCCTGCGCGCGCGCCGTCGTACTGAGCAGCGCCAGTTGTACAAGCCCCAGGCCTGCAGCAACACATACATTAATTTTTTTCATGTTGTTGTGAGTTTAAACCCACAGCATACCGAAAATGAAAAGAATGGAAACGATAGAAAAGTTTCACACTCAAGCTTCAATCCCCGAAAGCTATGAATACTGTAATGCTGAGGCAGGTCTTCTGACTTACTCCCCTTTTGCCGGCCTTCCCGCCTGTCCCGATGAATATCGGGACCCGACAGTGGCCTGTAGAATGGCATTGGTTACGGAGCTTACAGCTGCGGGACAGTTACGGAATTACACCATATTCCCTTTTAATCCCGATTTGCATCGGGAACCTAAAGCGGGGTAAAAGTAGGATAAGAATTTAGAAAAGCAAAGTTTTTGGTTGATTAGTCAGGGCAGACGCATTAAAATCATGGTGATAATTGTTGCTTAAAAACCAACCTAAATTGAGGAGGCTCCGCTGGAGCCCAGCTCAATTGTTATTTCTTCTATAAACAGGTGGCTCCGCTGGAGCCTATTCGCTGTATTGTTTAAAAAATTTCGACTCCATTAGGAGTCGCGTGTTTATAGAAAACATAATCCTGCGCATTTTGGCTCCATCGGAGCCTCCTCTCACCAACTATCTAATCCAAACCATCCCTAAAACTATTTTAATGCGTCTGCCATGTTGATTAGTGAATTGTTGACTATGTTTGAATGAATATTAATTGAATGAGAGTTATAGCGTACTTCTTTATCCTGTTTATGACGATTCAAAGCGCGTCCGCACAACAAACGGATACTGTTTTTCTTAAAAATTTGCTGGAATCGCACCCGGAATTGTTTGGCCATGTGCTGACTCATCCCACGCACAACGAGGTTCAAATCCTGTATACCCAAATTAACCGCGACAAAAACAATGTGCCGCATTTTACCTCCTACAGCTACCGCCTAAACCCCAATCATTATTTTTACCCGGCAAGCACGGTTAAGCTGCCTACAGCCATTTTTGCGCTGGAGAAATTGAACGAGTTGAAGATTAAGCGCCTCACAATGAAGTCGGTGATGAAAACCGATAGCTCGTTTGCCGGTGAAACCAGGATGGCAAAGGATACGCTTGCAAAGAACGGCGTGCCCAGCATTGAACAATACATTAAGGAAATATTGCTCGTAAGCGATAACTATGCTTATAACCGGCTGTATGAGTTTGTTGGCCGGGCGCAGATCAACGATAAGTTAAAGAAATATGGCTTAACGCATACCAGGATCATCGGCCGGCTGGCCGTAGGCGATGGCGGCGAAGGCGCAAAACATACCAATGCTATTGACTTTTTTAATGGCGCTCAATTGGTTTACCATCAGCCCGCTCAATACGATGCGCGCGATTACCCGATGCATCTCGATTATATGATACAGGGAAAGGGATACCTGGACCGGAATGATAAGCTGGTGATGCAGCCGTTTGATTTTTCGGATAAGAACGTTTACCCCATACCCGATCAGCAATCCGTTTTAAAGCGGCTGCTCTTCCCGGAGGTTTATCCCGAAGATCAGCGTTTTAACCTGAACAACGACCAGTACAAGTTCATTTATCATTATATGAGCATGTTTCCCACCGAAAGCAAGTACCCTACATACAGTCCTCCGGAATATTTTCCGGCTTATTGTAAGTGGCTTTTTTACGGCGGCGACAGTACCGCTGTTATCGAGCCGCATATCCGCATTTTCGACAAGATCGGCGACTCATACGGATATGATATTGACAATGCCTACATTGTCGATTTTAAAAATAAGGTGGAGTTTTTGCTGACGGTGGTGGTACAATCCAACGACGACGAAATTTATAACGATAATAAATACGAGTACAAAACGGTATGCCTTCCGTTTATGAAAAACCTGGGACAAGTGATCTATCAATATGAGCTAAAACGTCCTAAAAAATATCTTCCCGAACTGAAGAAGTTTAAGTTTAGCTATTAGCGGTTGAGCACTTATGCGGTTGCTGATGCGCTGCAAGCTACATTGTTTAACGAAATTTAACTTTAATGAAAATGATTTAATATAAAGTAAATTGCGTGGCATATTTATTGTGCAAATACTAAAAACTATTTAAACAAAATTATGGCAAGCGTGGCATTACAGCAAATCAACAGCTCTTCCGGTACGGCAAAAGAGAACATAAATATAAATTGGCCCGAGCGCTATGTTTCGATCGCGACGGGTGTAAAACTGGCTTATTCGGGAATCCGGCACCTGTTTTCGAGTCCATTTTTTAGTATACTAAAACTGGGCGCAGGCGGTTACCTGGTTAACCGCGGTATTACCGGGCATTGCGAATTGTATACGCAAATCGGCAAGCACTCCACCGACCCTATGAATATTAATATCCGTTCGTCATTTACGGTCAACAAACCACGTGTAGAAGTTTATAATTTTTGGCGGAAGCTCGACAACCTGCCTTTATTTATGAGCCACCTGGAGCGCGTAGACGTGCTGGATGATGAGCGTTCGCATTGGGAGCTTAAGCTTCCTACCGGCGTTGCAACGGTAAGCTGGGAAGCCGAAATCGTAAAGGATATACCAGGCGAACTGATCGGCTGGAGCTCATTACCGGGATCCATCATTGATAACGCTGGCAAAGTACGCTTCAGGGATTCATTTGATGATAAAGGCACGCTGGTTGACGTAGTGATCAGCTACCAGCCGCCGGCAGGTGGCATCGGCGCAAGCCTGGCCCATGTGCTTAATCCTGTATTTAAAAACATGGTGGATAATGACGTGCATAACTTTAAACAGTATATGGACATAGCTAATTTAGAAGAATCGGTGATTACCTTAAGCTAACGGGTAAGGCTGGTCATCGTGATAAATAAAAAAACCCGCAATAGCGGGTTTTTTTATAAACTTATTTAGAGTTATTTTACGGCATCCACGATCGCCTTAAAGGCATCGGGATGATTCATGGCTAAATCGGCCAATACTTTCCGATTCAGGCCTATTTCTTTGGCGGTTAGCTTACCCATTAATTGCGAGTAAGAAATGCCGTGCTGACGTGCCCCGGCGTTGATACGCTGGATCCATAAAGCCCTGAATTCTCTTTTCTTGGTTTTACGGTCGCGGTAAGCATATTGCAAACCTTTTTCGACCGTATTTTTAGCAATGGTATAAACCTTGCTGCGTGAACCCCAATAACCCTTGGCGAGGTTCATGATCTTTTTCCGGCGTCTTCTCGACGCTACTGCGTTAACTGAACGTGGCATGTTGTTGTTTTTTGGTAGCAGGTGTCCGGCTCTTGGCCGATACTTAATACACTGATACCTGGTTAATTAATTTGTTAATTATTTACCTATGCAAAGCATACGTTTTACGTTACCCATATCAGCGTCAGATACTAAGCTAGTGTGGGTAAGGTTACGCTTTTGTTTGGTCGACATCTTGGTTAAGATGTGGCTTTTGTAAGCGTTCTTCCTGGTGATCTTACCGGTTCCAGTGATGCTAAAGCGTTTTTTAGCGCTGGAATTGGTTTTCATTTTTGGCATGTTTGTGTATGTATGTTTATTAATTTATTAATAGTTGTCGAGGTGAAAGGTAAAAGGCGAAGGGTAAAAGGTTTTACGCCAACCTCTAATATCTATTTCTTGCCTCGTTTTGCCTCACCCCAACCCTCTCCAAAGGAGAGGGAGTTAAAAAGGCAAAGGTTTTAACCTGATCTCTAACCTCTAATCTCCAGTCACTAATCTCCAGTCACTAATCTTTACTTCTTAGCTCCCTTCGGCGTAACGGTTAAAAACATCCGCTTTCCTTCCAGTTTTGGCAGCTGTTCCACCTTTCCTACCTCTTCCAGGGCCTGTGCAAACCGTAAAAGCAATATTTCACCTTGCTCCTTGTAAACAATGGCCCGGCCTTTAAAGTGTACGTAGGCCCTTACTTTTTCGCCCGATTCCAAAAACTTGATGGCATGCTTTAATTTAAATTCAAAGTCGTGGTCATCCGTATTCGGTCCGAAGCGTATTTCTTTAATAACGGTTTGCTTGGCGTTATTCTTTATTTCCTTCAGCTTTTTCTTCTGTTCGTAAATAAACTTGTTATAGTCGGTTACTTTACAAACAGGCGGCACCGCGTTAGGAGAAATCTCAACAAGATCCAGTTCCTGCTCCTGGGCTATAGCCAAAGCATCCCTTAATGAATAAATGCCCTGTTCTACGTTATCGCCCACAAGGCGGATTTCGGTAGCCCTAATGAACTGGTTAATGTTGTGTTCGGCTTCCTTTTTCTTAAAGGGTAGCCTTGGTCCTCGGTTGAAGGGTTTGTTTAATGCCAAGTTATACTGTTATTTCTTTAATTATTTGTTTTTTAAAATCGTCTATTTTCATACTTCCCAAATCGCCTGTGCCGTGTTTGCGTACTGAAACCAATCCTTCGGTGGCTTCTTTTTCGCCTACTACAAGCATATAAGGGATCTTTTTGACTTCAGCGTCCCGTATCTTACGACCGATCTTTTCGTCCCTGAAATCAATAAGCCCGCAAATATCCGAATCTTTTAATGATTCTGAAAGTTTTTTTGCATAATCTTCATATTTTTCAGAGATGGGCAATATGATAAACTGCTCGGGCGAAAGCCATAAAGGAAAATTGCCCGCGCAATGCTCAATCAGCACAGCCACAAACCTTTCCAGCGATCCGAAAGGCGCGCGGTGGATCATTACCGGGCGATGTTTTTGATTGTCGCTTCCGGTATATTCCAGCTCGAAACGCTCGGGTAAGTTATAGTCCACCTGGATAGTGCCCAGCTGCCATTTACGACCGAGCGCATCCCTCACCATAAAATCGAGCTTTGGGCCATAAAACGCGGCCTCGCCAAGCTCAACCACAGTTTTAAGGCCCTTTTCGGCGGCAGCCTCAATAATAGCAGATTCGGCCAGGGCCCAGTTCTCGTCGCTGCCAATGTATTTTGACTTGTTATTCGGGTCGCGCAAGGAAATTTGCGCGGTATAATCCTGGAAATCAAGCGCCGAAAGCACATACAGCACCAGGTCGATCACTTTTTTAAATTCTTCTTTTACCTGGTCGGGCCGGCAAAATAAGTGGGCATCGTCCTGTGTAAAGCCGCGCACACGGGTCAACCCGTGCAATTCACCGCTCTGCTCGTAACGGTACACCGTACCAAACTCAGCGTAGCGCACGGGCAGATCTTTATATGACCGTGGCTTTGTTTTGTATATCTCGCAGTGATGCGGACAGTTCATCGGTTTTAAAAAGAACTCCTCCCCTTCCTGCGGCGTTTTTATCGGCTGAAACGAATCGGCCCCGTATTTTTCATAATGACCCGATGTTACATACAGGTTTTTATGGCCAATGTGCGGCGTGATCACCTGCTCATACCCCGCCCTCACCTGGGCTTTCTGCATAAAATCAACCAAACGCTGCCGCAAAGCAGTTCCCTTTGGCAACCATAGCGGCAACCCCATTCCAACCTTTTCGGAAAAGGCGAACAGCTCCATTTCCTTGCCCAGCTTACGGTGATCGCGTTTTTTTGCTTCTTCCAGTACATGCAGGTATTCGGTAAGCTCACTTTGTTTCGGGAAGGTTACGCCATAAATACGGGTAAGCTGTTTGCGGGTCTCGTCGCCGCGCCAGTAGGCACCGGCCACGCTCATCAGCTTTACCGCTTTGACAAAACCGGTATTCGGGATATGCGGCCCGCGGCATAAGTCGGTAAAGTTTCCCTGTGTATAAAAAGTGATCGAGCCATCCGGCAGATCCTTGATCAGGTCGAGCTTGTACTCATCCCCTTTCTCTGTGAAATATTCTATCGCATCGGCTTTGCTCACAGGCTTACGCACATATTCTTCCTTATTACGGGCCAGCTCCAGTATTTTATCTTCGATCTGCTTGAATTCGTCGGACGAAAATTCGCGGTCGCCGAAATCAACATCATAATAAAAGCCGGTTTCGATAGCCGGGCCGATGCCGAATTTTGTACCGGGATACAGGGCCTCCAGCGCCTCGGCCATCAGGTGGGCCGAAGAGTGCCAGAACGTAGCCTTGCCTTTCAGGTCGTTCCAGGTTAAAAGCTTTACGCTCGCGTCGGTTTCAATGGCGCGGCTTGCGTCCCAAATCTCGCCGTTAACTTCGGCGGCCAATACGTTTCGTGCTAATCCTTCGGAGATCGACAGCGCGATCTGCATGGAAGTGGTTCCCCGTTCATACTGACGAACGGAACCATCAGGAAGTGAAATGTTAATCATCTACAACTATGATTTATTTTTTATCAAAAGAAAATTTGTTCAATCACGTACTAAGTGATTTGTGTTTGGGTGTAAATATAGAGGTTTGGATTGATTTTGGAATTATGCTCGAGAAACTTCGTCACAGATAAATTATTAATGCAATTGCTATTCAACTTTGTTTTTCGTACATAATACTATTAGCTTTACTAGCCTTTAATCTAATAACAATGGGAAATCCAATATTTATTTCGCACTCCTCTATAGACAAGCCGTTAGTAGAAAAACTTGCTGAACGTTTAAAAAAAGATAGCGTTTGGTTTGATCTGTGGAATATGGATTTGGGTGATACTCTTGTTGAGAAAATAGAAAAAGGAATTGATAGTGCAAAAATATTTTTGGTCGTATTGTCGCGAAATTCTATAGAAAGCAAATGGGTGAAGTACGAACTAAACATGGCGTTGATAAAGTTTATAGAAGATGGAAACTACCGCATCGTGATAGTTAAAATTGACGACGTAGAAGTCCCGCTACGTTTAAAACAATTTTTAAGATTGGAAATTGATAGCAGTTCGGCAAATCCAGCTGCGGAAATCGCCAGTAAAATAGCCGAATTAGATATTACTACTGCTGTCATTAATAAAAGGCAATTTGTAAATAGAGCTAATGAAATTACCTCGTTACAAGATATGTTTTATAATGAGGAAACTAAATTCATTTCTATAGTTGGATTTTATGGGATCGGTAAAACCTCGTTGATAAAAGAAGCCTTAGTGAGGATTTTTACTAAGCCGTTTATTGTCGAAATGATTTTATCTACAGCTCATTTTGGCGCCAGGTTGACGCTGGATTTATGCGCAAAAGCAGGGTTGCCGATACCAGTTGACGGATCTAGCCAAGCTGAACTCGATAATTTGAACATATTATCAATTGAAAAATTGCTTTCTAAGGGGGCATTTATAATATTCAATAGATTTGATGAGGTACTCGATGATAGCGGGACCCCTCATCCTGATTTTTTAAAAATCTTCACTTATTTTGAAAAGGTACCGGTTTTGTCTCAAAGCCCCTTTATAACGCTGTCTAGAAGGTGGCCAGAGTTTCAAGATGCATTCAAGAATAATATTGGTTATTTAAGATTAAAAGGGGTTTCTGACAAACACTTAATTCATATCTTGAAGGCAGAGGTTCATAGAATCGATCCGAATTTTAATGTGAACGAAAATGATTTGCTTGATCTAGGGCAAAAACTCCATGGTTACCCTTTAGCAGGCAAATTAGCAGCTCCAATGTTAGTTAAGTATTCAGCCGAGTATTTACTTAATAATCTACATATCATTCAACAACTTCGAGTAGACATCGCAGAGGATATTATAGCAAGACTGACGCTTACGACAGAAGAGTTAACCATTTTAGAAATTCTAGCAATTTTTGAGAGCCCTTTGGAATCATTTTATGTTGGTAGTGTTTCAAATATTTCTTCGGAGGAATTGATTAAACATATTGACAATCTTGTAAACTTAAATTTGATCGAAACGATTGGAAACGGCCTGATTCTTCACCCGTTAATAAATGATTTTTACTTAAAATTAGCATCGGTAAGTTCCTTTTATAAAGAGATCGTAGAAAAACTCACTGTAATATCTTTGAATAATTTAAAAACCTTACCAAGTGACGATCCTAAATATGTTTTTTGGTTAACGAAGTCATGTAGATTACTGTTCTATAGTGGTAAATATCAAGAAGGTCAACTTTTGAGGCGGGATTTAATTGGCGAGTTGAAAAATGCAGCAATACAATTATATCAGCGGCAAGAATATGCCAGTTCACTGGAATTTTGCAATGAATACCTCGAATCAGACCCGTATGATAAGGCCATTATCTTTACTAAAGCGCGAGCATTATCCAGATTAGGCAAACTAAATGAATCAGTGCAAATTCTGAAGAAAATGATTATTACAGAAACACGCGACAATCTGATATCCAAATTTAATTATGGAATTGGTAGAGGGTATGTCGAAAACAGTCAAAATAGTGGCGTTAATATTGACGAAGCAATTCCTTATTTTTTGGAATCAATTCGAATTAATGACCATCCTACCGCATTACAGAGTATGGCGGAATTATTGTTTCGACAAGGCAAATACGAAGAGGCCGAGTCATTTATTGAGCGCAAACTGCGAGTTACGCCAGCAGATCCGTTCGGCCTGAGTATTTATGCCGATATTTTATGGAAACTAGGCAAGCGGCCAGAGGCACTTGGAAAAATCATAGAGGCCTTACGTCATCAGCCAAAAAATTCGAATTTTTTGTTCAGGGCGGGGAGGTTTTTGTATGACTCAAATAGACTGGAAGATGCTTATTCTTATATAAAGGCCGCTTTAAACAATGATGAAACTTATTTAGATGCACGCCTTTCGTTAGCAGATATATGCCTCGATTTAGACAAAATTGAAGAAGCTACACAACACATAAGATTTCTTGAAGATAAAATAAAGGGTGACAAAAAAGCTATATTAGATTCAATAAATGCAAATTTAAAATTAAAGCAAAATAAAATAGATGACGCCGAATCAATTGCTTCAAAGTTGATTTCCGGCAATAGAAACATAGTGCATATTGGACTAATGGCGAAGATTTATATGATTCGTCATATTGAACTAAAAAATAAAGGATTGTCAATGATGGCTGAAACCTTTAAGAGTAAAGCGATTGAGTTAATTGATGAAGGATTAAAAATCGAAGAAAACAATGAACGCTTAATCAATATGAAAGAAAGGTTAAAAGGGACCTGAATTCCTCCAAATCAAGCAAGTTTCAAGGTTTGCAAACGAGCTGTGCGAGAAACTATGTGGCTATCTAATATGGCGTGAGATATAGCGCTCGCAGTTTCGATCATTGAAGAAAACAGAGAGATCATTATTGCTAAATGGAAAGAATATCATGGAAAATAAAGTTGTTAAAGTTTGGTTTGATAACGGGCGAATATTTATAAGAACTGCAGCAGGAGAGGAAAAAAGCCACCCTTTAAGCTGGTTCCCTAAATTGCAAAATGCCACCAAAACAGTTTTGGAAAACTTTACGTTATCGCCTTTCGGGATTCATTGGGAGCAACTAGACGAAGATTTAAGTTTTGATGGATTTTTTAATTACTCCAAATAATATAAATAAGTGATTAAAAATCTTATTTATGTCAATCATTCCCGCCACTTCCGTTTGTAGTTTTCCTGCACATGCTGGCTGATATAGGTGGTCAATTCGCTGCCTTTTTTAGCGCGCGTTTTCATTTTTTTAACATGATCTGCGCCGGGCTTTTCGTCGTCGTATAAGTAATAGGAACCATCCTGAAACTGTACGATTATGCTATTTTCATCGATGTGATAAGCGATCACGCCGGTCTCGTGGTCACTTTTATACCGGGTCATTTTTATGGCGGTTTGCATAGGAGACATAAAGCAAAATGGCTGCCAGACCGTTGATTGTCTGATTTTTTTGATTCCGCTGAGAATTCAATCGGGATTATCCTTTAATCAGGATAATCACGGTTCAGACAAAATCAACGTAGTCCAGTAATCAAATAAATCAACGGTCATACGTTCCCCCAGCCATGCGCCAGCACATCGGCTAAATGGATCGTTTTGAGGGGAAGGTTGTTTTTGTCGATATACCCTTGCAGGTGCAAAAGGCAGGAAGCATCCGTGGATATGATATATTCGGCATCGGCGGCAAGGGCATTGTCAACCTTTTGCTGTGCCATGGCGGTGGAGATAGCATCGAACTTTACGGCAAAGGTACCGCCAAACCCACAGCAGGTTTCATTATCTTTTAGCTCCACCAGCTCGAGGCCCAGTACTTTGGACAGCAATTGGCGCGGTTCCTGCCTGATCTTACATTCGCGCAAAGCGGCGCAGCTATCGTGATAAACAGCGCGGCCGTCCAGCTCGGCGCCAAAGTAATCCACCTGCAGGATGTTTACCAGGAAATCGGACAGTTCATAAATATTCCCTTGCACTGCCCGGCATTTGTTATGAAATGTGGTGTTTTTAAAAAGGTCGGTATAATAATTTTTCACCATCCCGGTGCAGGACGCCGACGGCGTTACGATCACACTTTCTTCCGAATAGTCGTTCAAAAACTTACTACCCACAGCTTTGGCGTCGTCCCAGAAACCCGCGTTGTATGCCGGCTGGCCGCAGCATGTTTGTTCGGGATTATACTGAACCGTACAGCCTGCTTTCTCCAGCACTTTTATGGTATTAAAAGCAGTATCGGGAAACAACTGGTCGATAAAACAGGGGACAAACAGCTCGATATTCATGGGCGATGTTATACGGCGCTAAATTCTAAATTTTTCTCTGTTTTTGCTCCTCTCCCAGCAAAGAAAATAACAAGATCAATCCCGCGATAAAAAACACGCCCAGTACCAGCGCCGAATTGCGCATGTTACCGGTTAACTCCTCAAAAAACCCAAAACTGAACATGCCGCCCACAATAGCCAGCTTTTCTGTAACGTCGTAAAAGCTAAAGAACGACGCGGTGTCGGGGATATCCTGAGGAAGATATTTTGAATAGGTAGAGCGTGAAAGCGACTGTATGCCTCCCATAATGAGGCCAACAACACCGGCGAGTATATAAAACTGGAGCGCGTTCTGAATAAAATAAGCGGCAACACAGGTGAGTATCCATATCACGACTACGCCGGCCAAAACACGTACATTGCCATAACTCTCGGATAATCTCGACATAAGATTGGCCCCGGCGATAGCGACCAGTTGGATAATAAGAATGATAGCGATGAGGTTGGGTGTTGGCAGGTGCAATATTTTGGCGCCAAAACCGGCAGCCACCAGCATAATGGTTTGCACCCCCATGGAATAGCAAAAAAATGCGGGCAGGAAACGTTTTAGTAAAGGCATCTGCTTTACCTGGTTAAATACCTTGCCCAACTCGATGAACCCACCACGCACCAGGTTTTTATGGTGCGTAACCGCATTGGGGCTGCCTTTCGGCAAGACTGTAAAAGGGATATAGGCAAAGCCGATCCACCAGATGCCGACCAACAGGAACGACAACTGCGCGGCGCGCGCATCGGTTAAGCCAAAGGTTTTTGGAGCCAGTACAAATACAAAGCAAATGATCTGTAATATAACACTGCCGATATAACCGTAGGTAAACCCTTTGGCGCTTACGCTGTCCTGCATATCAAGCGTCGCTATTTCGGGCAGGTAGGAGTTATAAAAAACAAAACCGCCCGCGTAGCCTATGGCAGCCAGGCCAAAGCAAATAATGCCAAACTCGAGGGTATTGCTGTTAAAAAAGAAGAGTCCGCAGCAGGCTAATGCGCCCAGCCAGGTAAAGGACTTCATGAATATCTTTTTATTTCCGCGGTAATCGGCAATGGATGTTAAAATGGGCAGCAGGATAGCCATAATGAGGTACGCTGCCGCCAGCGCATAGTCGGACAAGGCGGTGTTAATAAAGCTTTTGCCAAAGAATATGACTTTGTCGCCGTTTTTAGCGTTGGCGGTTATGGCGACGTAATAGGCCGGAAAAATTGTGGAGGTAATAACCAGGTTATATGCCGAGTTGGCCCAATCAAAGAATGCCCAGGCCCGGATGGTTTTTTTATTGTTTTTGGTTTGCATTGTGAGAAGCGTGCGGAGATGTTAAATATTTTAGCTGATGCGAAAAATTGTACTTTTTTAAAATAGCATTTAAAAATATCCTGAAAGATTCGCTCGGTCCGCCGACCATATAATACGCATCTTTCCCTTCGCCCACCTTGCCTTGTTGCTGTGCTTTGAGGGGCAGACTTGAAGCGAGCACATTACAATCTAAACATATTGTAATGTAAGCCACAATCCTCTCATTTAGGTAATAAACGATGCCCAGGTGCGGATCAAAACAAGCGGCTTCTCCTCCGCCAAAAGACTTTTTTTCGCCTAGCCGTTCGTTTAGGGAAAGAATGTTTTGTTTGTCCAGTTCGGCTTTCTTTATTACAGATGTAGCCAGATGTCCGTTTGTTATAATGTATTGATTATAATCCTTCCCTCCGGAGAAATCATATATAATTACTTTATCAAACTTTAAATTTAGATACGGATTTTTGATTTTGCCGAGACTAAACGACGCTGATAACAACAAAATCACAAAGGCAGCCAGTTTCATTATGCCATTTTTTGTTTGAATACAAATCTAAAGTATGAAATTTAGATCAATTAAATCATGCGAATCTTTGAAAAACATTTCGGGCTTTCCCGCCGCTAAATTAATTTAACTGTTATGGTGTTCGCAGAGCGTTCGCCGTGTTCGCCCCAAACCGAACGTGAACGCCTAAATTAAGGTTCATCGGCCGGGTAGCGGATGCCGGCAATTTCTCGGATACGGTCGAGCGTTTCCATCAGCAATAAAGTATCGTCATGGGTCATTACCGGGCTTTCGGTCAGGCCTTTTCTTAAACAATCATTTACATGCCTCGCTTCGTACTGATAGCCAAAGCCGGGTTCTTTTGGTACAGGAATAATTTCCCTGCTATCCACCCGGTCGCGGTAAAACTCGAATGTTGAGGAAGGCTCGTAAAACCGGGTGGTAAGCCTGATGCGGCCTTCTGTACCGCCGATATCGGCTTCCGTGGCCAGGTTGGATGAAAAGGTTGAAAACAGTTGGGCCATCGCCCCATTGTTGTAGCGAAACAATACGGCACATTGCTCGTCGACGCCGGTTGAGGCGGGCGTCATCACTGCATCGATATAGTCGGGTTTGCCAAGGACGTTCAGCGTGATAAAAACATTATAAATACCGATATCCAGCATGGTGCCACCACCCAATGCAGGGTCAAAGAGCCGTGGCGGGACGGGCGCCTGGGGTATAAAGCCAAAATTAACAAGCATTATGCGAATGTCGCCCAATAACCTTTGCTGCATTAATTCCTGCAACTTATTGTAATGCGGTTGAAATTTTGTCCATAAAGCCTCCATCAAAAATATCTTTCGCTGCCTTGCGGTAGTGATCATTTCGACGGCCTGCCTGCTGTTCAGTGCAAACGCTTTTTCGCACAGCACCGCTTTTCCGTGATTTAAACACAATAACACATGTTCGTGATGCATACTGTGCGGCGTTGCCACGTAGATCACGTCAACCTCCGGGTTTTGGACGAGAGCAAGATAGCTGTCGTGGCTATATTTAACGGAAAGCTCGTTATTAAACCTTTCGGCAGATTCACGGTTCGATGAGCCGGCTGCTATCAATATGCAATCATCGGCAAGCTTTAAGTCGGCGGCAAATTTCCGCGCTATGCGGCCTGTTCCTAAAATTCCCCAACGGATGATCTTCATAGAGTCAAAAACTTAAATCCAAACTTACGAAGTTTCTAAAACTTCGTAAGTTTAATCGCTACCCGGATTTTGCAACGCGAAATGATAAAATGAGCGTGGCCCTGTTTCTCTTCTTTCTAAAATAAATCCTATTTTTTTGAGGATATGTATCGAAGCGTCGTTACCAACCTCAACCGCCGTTACGATCCTGTTTAGATGCAGCTCTTCAAAACCGAATTTTACAAATGCTGTTGCCGCCTCTGTTGCAATGCCCCTGCCCCAGTAGGGCGATGCAAGATAATATCCCAGGGAGCCTTCTCCCGGTATTGGTTTGCCATTTTTAGCAAAATGCGGATAAACGCCGCATCTGCCGATATACCGATTTTCGGGCTTAAAAACCGTAGCCCACATGCCCAGGCGGTCGTGGACAGGCGTGATACCACGTTCAAAAAACCGTTGTTCTGCTTGCTGGCGCGTGCGGGGATGCCCGCCTGTGTACCGGCGCACCAGGGGATCCATTTCCATGGCGCACCATGCATCAAGATCGGCCAAAATGTGCGGACGGAATAATAACCTTTCCGTTTCAAGTATTATTTTATTCGCCGGTTCCATTGTTTAAATATAGCGGTTGAACCATTTAATTTAAAATAATTGATCGCAGCCGGTCGAAAACGAACAGTCGGGTGAAACAAAACGATACAGTTTATTAAGTATTTGTTGCATAAGACATTGATTACAAACATGTTATATAAGCGGCACCGAGTTTGTTGCTTACTAACAACCAGGGCATTGCAATGAAACATCATAAAAACCTCGAGCAACGGACTTTTTTACAGGACCGTTTCGAAATTCTGATAAAAAAACAGAAAACAGGCCAGGCTACATTCGCCGAATTAACGGAACTGGACGAAATCGTGAATAAATACGCAACGATTCGTGAAAAGATACTGGAAGAAATGCATGACCTTACCCTGCCGCCTGACAGGCCGGCCGAAAATGAAAATCTCTTTAATAACCCGCAAAAGCGATCGATAAGCGTGTTTAGTAAAATCAGATCTTTTTTTGAGCGCATGTTTATGGTGAAATCACTGATCACTCAATTGCATTTTTATCAGATCGTGCCGATTATCCATTGAACGTACTCCCGGGTTAATCTAACATTACTTAACTGTTATTTTATTCGGACAAACAATTTGGAAGTTAGCGGGTTGCTTTATATATTTGTTTACCCTATTTAATTCCACCTCAAGTTAAAACTTCTCGTATAAATTAATTTCCGATCCATGAATAATAATGATGAGTGGCAGCAATGCGAAACCAAAGTCTTTTGGTCTGACGTTGCTGCAAATGAGCATGTTGTGCAGATATATGATAACGACACCATGTTACTGAACACGCTTGCCGACTATGCAAGCAATGGTTTTCACGCCGGTGATGCTGTGGTTATTATCGCCACCGGCAAACATATTACCGCATTAAATACACGTTTAAAAGTACGCGGGTTAGATTTAAAACCGCTGATAGCCGCAAACCAGTACATTCCGCTTGACGCCGATGAAACACTGGCTAAATTTATGATAAGCGGCATGCCCGATGCAACAAAATTCGTGGAGTCCATGACGGCGGTTATGGCAAGGGCCCGTAAAAATGGCCGCGAGGTTCGTGCATTTGGTGAGATGGTTGCCATGCTTTGGGAACGCGGCAACGCAAAAGCCACCATGGAACTTGAGGGATTATGGAATAAATTTTGCGCAACCCAAAAGCTTTCCCTGTTTTGCGCCTATCCTAAAAATGGTTTCGGCCATAATGCCGATAATTCCGTTATGCATATCTGCAGCGCCCATTCGAAGGTGATCCAGTCAAATGAGAAATCTCCTTTGCATATATATTATAAAGAAACTCAATATAAAGCGGTTATTTAGCCGTTATATTGAATGCTAAGCAGGATGCAATCATAATAGTAAGGCAGACTTTTATTTAGTTTGTTATTTTTGACAAACCGAAATACCAATCATACCAACGTTATGAAATCTTTTTTCTTATTTGTTGTGTGCGCGCTAATTTCAATTAACGCGGCAACGGCCCAAAACAATCCGGAGGTAAAAATCACCAATGGCGTATTGGAAGGTACTTTTAACAAAAGCACCGGCATCCGAAGCTTTAAAGGCATTCCTTTTGCCGCCCCGCCCGTTGGCGATTTGCGCTGGAAAGAGCCGCAGCCCGTTAAAAACTGGACCGGCATACGCAAGGCTTATCATTTTAGCCACATGCCCATGCAGAAAAGAGTTTTCGCCGATATGGTGTTCCGCGCGGATACGATGAGTGAGGATTGCCTTTACCTGAATGTTTGGACGCCTGCCAAATCCCGAAATGAAAAACTGCCGGTGCTGGTATATTTTTATGGTGGCGGATTTGTGGGCGGCGACGGGTCGGAATCGCGGTATGATGGGGAAAGCATGGCTCAAAAAGGAATCGTTACGCTAACGATAAGCTATCGCCTGGGTGTGTTTGGTTTCCTGGCGCACCCTGAACTTACGCAAGAATCGCCGCACCATGCTTCGGGTAGTTATGGATTGATGGACCAGAACGCGGCTTTGCGCTGGGTACAAAAAAATATAGCTGCCTTTGGCGGCGACCCGCATAGGGTAACCATTGCCGGCGAATCAGCCGGCTCAATATCAGTTTGTGCGCAAATGGCCTCGCCCCTGTCCAAAAACCTCATCGCAGGTGCTATCGGCGAAAGCGGCGCCATGATCAGGCCGACACTACCGGCGATCCCATTGGCCGAGGGCGAAAAAAACGGGCTGGCATTTGCCGAAAAGGCGGGCGCAAAATCACTGGCCGACCTCCGCGCGATGCCCGCAGCGCAATTGCTCGATGCGGCGGGTAAGCCCGGCGCGTTTAGGCTGGCGGCAACCATCGACGGTTATTTTTTACCAAAGTCCCCGGCAGAAATCTTTGAAGCCGGCGAGCAGGCGCATGTGCCTTTGTTGGTGGGATGGAACTCGGCCGAAGTACCTTACCAGGCGTTTACCGGCGGCGACGCGCCCACACTTGAGAACTATGCTAAGAAAGTACACCAGCAGTTTGGCGCTGATGCTGACGAAGTATTGAAACTTTATCCGGGTAATACGCAGGAAGAAGTGATCAGGTCGGCCACCGCATTGGCGAGCGACCGGTTTATTGTTTACAGTACGTGGAAATGGGCTGACCTGCAGGCTAAAACCGGCGGCAAGCCGGTTTACAGATATTTATTTTCGTGCCCGCGGCCACCGGCTGTCGACGAAAAGCCAAACCCCAATAATACCATGCCGAAACCGCTTAAGGGCGCGTCACACGCTTCGGAAATCGAATTTGCGATGGGCAACCTCGGCGGCAATAAGGTATATGCCTGGACACCCGATGACTACAAAGTTTCGTCAACCATGGAAAACTATTTTGCCAATTTTATAAAAACGGGGAATCCTAATGGGCCGGGCTTGCCAAAGTGGATGCCGAATACTAAGGGCAGCCCCGTGCATTTTATGGATATCGATGTTAACAGCAGGCTGGAAACTGAGCACGACCGGGGAAGATATTTGTTCCTTGATAAATTTTATACAAAATAGCGCACAACAAAAAAACCCGGATAAACCGGGTTTAATACTGTGCGGGAGAAGGGACTCGAACCCCCACGCCGTGAAGCGCCAGATCCTAAGTCTGGTGCGGCTACCAATTACGCCACTCCCGCATCATAGGATTTTTTAGAGGCAGCAAAGATAATTTTTTTGCCGTGATTTCACCGATTATTTTAATTTTAATGATTTCACCGATTAGCCGAAGATTTCACCGATGATCGAAAACGATTACACCGATTGGACGACAATGATTACACTTATTGGATGACAATGATTACACTTATTGAAGGTTTGCCACCAATTTTTTGAAGTATGCCGGTGCATGCAACAAGCGGTTTCCGTACCACGAAAACAGTTCGCCATCAACCACTTTAATTACGGCTGATGGAAGGATTTTTTTGAATTCGGCAATATGTTTTTCTTTAAACGGATAAGGCTCCGAGGATAGGAAAACAACGTCAGGGTGCGCGGCAATCAGCATTTCTGCATCAATTTCAGGATAGCGATCCTGTTCAAAAGCGTTGGTCAAGCCACATTTTTGTAGCATGCTGTCGATGAACGTGTCTTTTCCGGCAACCATATATGGCTTACGCCAGACCAGGTAGGCAACACGCAAATTTGATGGCTCGATTGACGTATTGTTAAATTGTTGGGTGATCTGGCTTGCAAGCATTTTCGCTTCATCGCTTTTGCCAACCAATGCTCCTACCCTTTCGATCATATCGAGAGCGCCCGGTAAATCGCTGATGTCGCTTATCCAAACGGGGCAAACATCCGTCAGCTCCTCAATTTGGGCCCGATCGTTCTCTTCCTTATTCGCAATGATCAAATCGGGTCTTAGCGACTTTATTTTTGCGATATCCAGTTGTTTGGTGCCACCAACTTTTTCCGTATGCTTAAATTTATCGGCCGGATGAATGCAAAATTTGGTGATACCAACAATTTGCTCATTTAATCCAAGATAGAATAGTAATTCGGTTTGAGACGGAACAACAGAGATTATTCGTTTGGGCGGTGAAGGCAAATTGACAGTTCGCTGCAGCTGATCGTAAAAAACCGGCATCGGTTAACCTATTGGTTATAGATCTGGTAAATTCCCGAGATACTCCGGTCACTTGAGGAGCCTACCAATACGGTAGTGATCTTCTTCTCCATCATCAATTGCTCGGCGTGGTGAATAAATTCATCTTCGCTGATAAATACCGGCGAAACAGTCATCATATCCAAAACGTTCAATTTCGAAATATCGGGGTTACGCAGCAAAGCGCGCCGCAGGTCGCCATCGGTAATAATACCCTTTACATGCTGTGCATTGCCTACGATAACCATTCCCAGTCTGCCTTCCGACATGCGGAGAAGCAGGTCGGTAAACGAGGCATTTTCGGTGATGAAAGGAATGTTATCTTTCCGCATCAAATCTTTTACGCGCACCAGCAGCTTGCGGCCCAAACTGCCGCCGGGATGAAAACGTGCAAAATCTTCGTGCTGAAACTGCCGGGATTCCATTAATGCTACGGCGAGCGCATCGCCCATTACCAATGCCGCGGTGGTTGAGGAAGTAGGCGCCAGCGCCAGCGGACAAGCCTCCTGCTTAATGCTTATATTGAGATGATGATGACTGTTTTTCGCAACGGTTGAATCCGGGTTGCCGGTAACACCAATGATCGTGTTCTTGTTCCATTGTAAAAAAGGGATAAGCTTAAGCACCTCGTCCGTTTCGCCGGAGTAAGAGATCAGGATCACCATGTCATTAGCGCCAACCATGCCCAGGTCGCCATGAAATGCTTCGCCGGGATGCAGGAAAAAACTCTGTGTTCCTGTACTTGCCAATGTGGCCGCTATTTTCTTCCCTATAATTCCCGATTTCCCGATGCCTATCACGATGAGTTTGCCGTTCGCGGCCAATATAGCGTCTACTACCCTGCTAAACTCGTCGCCAATACCGTCGGCAACGTAGCGCAGCGATTCGATCTCGATAGCAAAAACCCTTTTAGCAATATCTTTCATAGCCTAAGCTCAGCCTTCCCCGGTAGAGACAGGCTATAACTTTTATTAACAAGTCTCCCCTACCGGGGGAGATTTAGAGGGGGCATAATGTTGCCATTACCTTATCCAAATCATGCAGCTTTAACATATTTGGCCCATCACTCAGCGCATTATCCGGGTCGGGATGTACTTCCATAAAATACCCGTCAGCGCCAAATGCTTTCGCTGCAAGCGCCATCATCGGCACAAATGTCCGGTCGCCGCCCGTTTTACCGCCTGCCCCGCCCGGCCGCTGAACCGAATGTGTACAATCCATACATACCGGGTAGCCAAATGATTTTAAATCAACTATATTCCTGAAATCAACCACCAGGTTATTATATCCGTACATATTGCCGCGCTCGGTTAGTATTACCTGGTTATTGCCGGCCTCCACCACTTTTTGAGCGGGGTAAAACATATCCTGTCCCGAAAGGAACTGCGCTTTTTTTACATTCACAATTTTCCCGGTTTTTGCCGCGGCAACTAACAGATCTGTCTGGCGGCACAAAAAGGCGGGTATTTGCAAAACATCGACCACTTCGGCGGCAATAGCAGCCTGATAAGGTTCGTGGATGTCGGTAGTCATGGGCAGATTAAAACGTTGTTTAACTTTAAGCATCATTTCCATGCCCTGTTCTAATCCCGGCCCGCGATAGGAATGTATGGAAGTACGGTTCGCTTTATCAAACGACGATTTAAACAATACGGGCACGTTGTATTTCTGCCCCGCCGCGGCTATTTTTTCGGCAACAGTGTAAAGCAGCTCCTGGTTTTCCATTACGCAGGGGCCCAGTATAAAAAACGGCTTTTGCCGCATTTGGTCAAATAGCATGGCTTATGTGTTACGACGCGCAAAGATGGGAAATATTTTTGAGTGCCCTGTTTTAGAAAAGCCTTCAATCTGAGGATCGAAGGCTTTTGACGGCCCGGCAGCCTTTTTATTTGTTACCCCAAAAGCGTATGAATATATTCCGCGCTGTCCTTATAATTTTCAAAATTCATTTCAACAAAGAAATTTTTAATGCCTCCTTTTTTCGCGGCGGCAAAAAACTCCTTCCAGTCGATAACGCCTTTGCCAACGGGCACCTGTTTTTTATCGGCCGTCCAATCCGATAAGTGCGCGGAGATGAACCTGCCAGGATATTTTTCAAAATAAGTTGAAGCTTTATAGCCTAAGGTAATCACCTCTGTCTGGAACTGCATTTTAACCAGGCTGCCATCTAACGCGTCCATTATCGCGTCATAAATAAGCTCGCCATCGAGCATGGCAAATTCCTTTTGGTGATTGTGGTAGCCCGTGGCCATACCTGCGCTTTTTATCTTTTCGGCTGTTTTATTGAATTTATCAGCCGCTTTTTTATAACCGGCGATGGTATTTTCAGGCACTTCAAAACCTGGAGTTATCATTTGTGTCATACCCAGCGCATGGGCAAATTCAATACATTGGTCCAGGTTGTTGTTGAGGTCGCCGATCCCAAAATGGCAACTGGGGCAATACAGGCCCGCATCGCTGATCATCTTACGCAGGTCGGCGGGTTTAACGTTTACAAGCGGCCCAAAACCGGCGTTTGCATAGCCTTTTGGATAACACATTTCGGTGTATTGGTACCCCATGCCGGCCATCGTCTTCATGGCGCTTGCAAAATCTTTCGAAACCAACTCCCTTATCGGAAAAGTCTGGAACCCAACCGGGTGTTTGTATTTTACTGTCCCGCTTGCCGCGAGAAGATCAGGAAGCGCCAGCATAGCTGCAGCACCCAAAGCGCTTTGACCAATAAATTTTCTTCTGTTCATTGCAATGTTTATAGGTTATAGTTTATCCCGAATGTTTTTACTCTTTTTAATCCCTTTCGGTTACCAAACTCCGACTGCGGCAGGCAGGGTTTGGGGTGAGGCAATTCGATTATTATCAAATGGTTTTCGGATCCCAGCCGGTCTTATATTCACGCGACAAATATTTGTTGGCATCGGCAATATTGGTGATCTGCCGGTTTGCGGCGTCATATTTTAACAAGTGACCCGATCTTAACGCGACGGCATATAAGTTAATGGCTTCGGTAAGTGCTTCGGCTTCTATAAAGCTTCCCGGGTACTGCTTGCCGCTTTTGCACGAGTCGGCAAATAACTGCAATGACGAAACCATCCTGTTATGTTCGTACGACTGCTCCGGGGGCGTATTCGTTTTTATCTCTTTTTTCTTGTGAAACAGGCGTGGGTTTTGCACGTTGAACCCGGCTAATATCTTGCCTTTCTCCCCCACAAACATCATCCCTTCGGCGGGCAGCTCTTCGTTGATCGCGATCAGTTCATCAGGCAGGGCCGGACGCATGCCGCCATCATACCAGCAAAGGTCAACCGGCGGCCTGCCGCCATTGGCCGGATATTTAAACCTCACCGAACAGGCCATCGGGAACGAAAAGTCATTTCGCACCTGGAAGGGAACGACGCCCCTCATATCGATGAAATGACTCAGATTCGGCTCAATTACTTCCGGCGAGGTGAGCTGCAGTGCGTTAAATACTGTCCACAGGCTGTAGTGCCCCATATCGGCCATCGAGCCACCGCCGAAATCATACCATCCCCTGAAAAACATGTTGGTATATTCGGGCGAATAGGCGCGGTCCGCTTCCGGCCCGAGCCACAGGTTCCAGTCAAAGCCTTCCGGAACAGGCACTGTATCTGTCGGGAGTGTGGAAAATTGCGGCCAAACCGGGCGGTTGGTCCAGTTGTGTACCTCTTTCAATTTCCCTATCTTATTTGAATTGATCCACTCCATCACCTGCGTCATTGACCCATTGGAATCCCACGGCACCAGGTGGGTAACCATACCGCTTTGGCGGGCAGCCTCTATAACCGCTTTCCCTTCGAGCAAACGGTTCGAGAGCGGTTTATGCATCAGTACATGCTTCTTTCTTTTCATTGCAGCTATCGCAAACAGCCCGTGCAGGTGGTCGGGCGTCATTATTTTAACGGCATCCAGGTCCCTTTCCTTGTCAAGCAGCTCGCGGTAATCTGCGTAAGCCGTGCAGCTCTTAAAGCTATCGCCCGCGCGCTTATTGCTATAATAAGTGTCTACAATATCCTTCCCGTTTTCCCGTCCGCCGGGAATGGTGTTATCGCCGCCCGATGTCCAATCAGGCTTGCCAATGGCAGTCCGGATCTGGTTCCTTAACCCGTTTTTATCCCAGTCCCTATAACCCGTAGCATACTGGTTCGGGTCGCATACAGCAATTACCTGGATACCGGGCACCGCCAGCATCGGCAACATTTCCCTGATCCCCTGCGTTCCGCAGCCCACATAGGCAAGGGTAAGTTTATCACTGGGGGCAATAAAGCCATTACCGCCGAGTACGTGCCTTGGCAAAATACTAAAAGCCAAAGCGCCGGTGGCGGCCACTTTTACAAATTTACGGCGATCGATGTTGGAACCGCCTGCAGGAACGGCTGGTTTTATGGCGGCAGCAGCAGGCCTGCCATCCATGGGGATTTCTTTTTTCATATTGTCAGGTTTAATTTGAGAAAGTATGTATAAACGTATAAAAAATTTCATGCCGGTTAAAATTTTAAAAAAATAATCCGCCGACTATGTAATCATAGCTAGATGTTCGATGCGTTTTACCGACATTTTTTTCTCATGTACTTTCAATTTTCCGGCTAACTTTGCCGTATGAATTATTTCGAGTTTTACGGAATAAAAGAATCCTTCTCGCCCGACGTTGAAAAGCTGAAGAAAAAGTTCTACGAGCTTAGCAAGCAATATCACCCCGATTTTTACGCCAACGAGGATGAGGCCAAACAGCAGGAAATACTTGAATTGTCCACCATCAATAATAAAGCCTGGCAAACGCTTTCCGACCCATACAAACGACTTGAATACATCCTGAAAACCCACGACCTTTTGCAGGAAGGCGCCAAACCTCAACTGCCCGCCGATTTCTTGATGGAGATGATGGACATTAACGAGCGCCTGATGGAAATTGACGATGCCGCCCAGCTCGCCGATCTTACCGGCGAGGTGCTGGCCGTTGAAGACGATATTAAACAAAAGATAGCGCTTGCAACCCAAGGCTATGATAAATTAGACGATACTGCCAAAGAAAGCCGCCTTAACGAAGTCGCCGATTGCTATTACCGCCAAAAATACCTGTTGCGTATTAAGGAGAGTTTAAATACATTTGCAGCCCGGTTCAGTTAAAGAACACAATGCCCAGATGGCGGAATCGGTAGACGCGTTGGTCTCAAACACCAATAACTTCACGGTTGTGCCGGTTCGACCCCGGCTCTGGGTACTTTTTCAAGTCAAAAGTCTCAAGTCGTCAGTCTTGAGACTTTTGCTTTTTACCAAAAGAGTTGCAACTCCGTTTAAACCGATCTGATAATCTATTATTCGCCGACAATTTATAGATAAGTTTCTCTCACTGCTTCGGTCACACCTTGAATGACTTTGTAATGCGAATAGACTATGGTCTTTGCGTTTAAATAATTGTAATTTGCGGTTGGTCAGCAATGAGTTTGCGACAATGCGGTAAGAACTTAAATTAAATAGTTGAATTTGAATTTGATAGTTTTTATTGACACTGAAATTGATTCGCAAAGCGGAAAGGTTCTTGATATGGGCTGCATTAAGGATGATGGTAACATTTTCCATAGGCCATCGGCAAATGCCTTTGTCGAGTTCATAATGGGAACCAAATTTGTTTGTGGCCACAACGTATTAGAGCATGACGTAAAATATATTGGTGGCCTGCTTGACCAGGCAAGGATAAACCGCACCTGCATTATCGATACGCTTTATTTATCTCCGCTTTTGTTTCCATCAAAGCCTTATCACGCACTCGTTAAAGATGATAAACTTCAGTACGACGAGTTCAATAATCCGCTTAACGATGCTATTAAAGCTAAGGACCTATTTTACGACGAAGCAGCTGAATTCGGGCGAACAGACGAACTACTAAAACAAATATATTTCCTGCTATTACATAATGATGAGCACTTTCAGGGGTTTTTTCGATTTCTGGAATACACGCCTTTAAACGTAAACTTAATAAATGTTATTCATCAGAGATTCCAGGATGAAGTTTGTCTGCATTCCGACCTGGCCCGAATAGTAAAAGAATTTCCTGTTGAACTTGCTTACTGCTTATCATTAATAGCTGCCGACAACCGTGGTTCCATAACGCCGCGATGGATATTGAAAAACTATCCGGACGTCGAGCGGGTGATGTTTTTATTAAGAAACAAACCCTGCCTTGGCGGTTGTAAATATTGTAATAGGGCGTTAGATGCGCACACGGGATTGAAAAAATTTTTCGGATTTAGCTCCTATCGCGAATATGCTGGCGAACCGTTGCAGCAACGAGCTGTAGAGGCGGCTATAAATAACAGGTCTTTTCTGGCCGTATTCCCTACCGGCGGTGGCAAATCCATCACATTTCAAGTTCCGGCTTTAATGAGCGGCGAATCTACCAGGGCATTAACAGTGGTAATATCGCCACTGCAGTCGTTAATGAAAGACCAGGTTGATAATTTGGAAAAAGTTGGCTTAACCGATGCTGTCACGATCAACGGCTTGCTTGACCCTATTGAAAGAGCCAAATCCTTTGAACGTATTGAAGATGGCTCTGCCTGCATACTTTACATCGCGCCTGAATCTTTACGGTCTAAAACGATAGAACATTTGCTTTTAGGACGAAAGATTGCGCGATTTGTGATTGATGAGGCGCACTGTTTTTCCTCGTGGGGACAAGACTTTCGTGTCGATTATCTTTATATCGGTGATTTTATTCAAGCTATTCAAAAGAAGAAAAATCTTACCGAACCTATACCTGTGTCCTGTTTTACAGCTACCGCTAAGCTAAAGGTGATTGAAGACATTTGCACCTACTTTGATCAAAAGCTGGATTTGGAGCTCCAATTGTTTACCTCCACTGTATCACGCACCAATTTACAATATAAAGTTTTGGCGAAGGGTGACGATGAGGAGAAATATCAGGCCGCAAGAGATTTAATAACCGACAAAAATCGTCCTTCCATAATTTACGTTTCCAGAACAAAAGAGCAATTTCGCTGGCCGGACGATTGGTTGCGGATGGCCTGAACGCGAGGGCTTATCACGGTAAAATGAACGCGAACGAAAAAACCGCCAATCAAAATGCCTTTTTGTCCGGTGAAGTCGATATCATGGTAGCTACGTCGGCATTCGGGATGGGCGTCGACAAAAAAGACGTGGGTATGGTGATTCATTACGATATTTCAGATTCGCTCGAAAACTACGTTCAGGAGGCGGGCCGGGCCGGTCGCGACGAGAAAATATCGGCAGACTGTTATGTTTTGTTCAATGAAGAGGATTTGAGCAAACATTTCATTCTGCTTAATCAAACCAAATTGTCCATTAAAGAGATACAACAAATTTGGAAGGCTATAAAAGATATTACACGGTTCCGCTCCAGGGTGTCCAACTCGGCTTTAGAAATTGCGCGCCTGGCGGGCTGGGATGATACCGTGTCGGAAATTGAAAACAGGGTTACCACAGCCATAGCGGCACTCGAAGATGCCGGTTACTTAAAGCGGGGGCAAAATTCGCCGCGGATTTTTGCAAACAGTATTTTAGCCCGTAGTGCACAGGAGGCGATTGAAAAAATAATTGCATCTGAACGCTTCACGGAAAAACAAAAAGAAAAAGCAGCAAGAATAATTAAGAAGCTTTTCTCGAGCAAAACCCGAAAACAGGCAAATGACGAAGCCGCCGAATCGAGGATAGATTACATCAGCGATCATCTTGGGATCGTGAAAGACGAAGTGATCAACATTATCAATTTGCTCCGCGATGAAAATATTTTGGCCGATAACAAAGACCTGAGCGCATTTATTAAAAAGGGCGAAAACAAAAACAGATCGCTCAATATCCTGGAGACATATAACAAAATAGAGAAGTGTTTACTGCCTTTCTTTGATGAAAAACCGAGGACCTTTCAACTTAAAGAATTGAATGAGCATATCGGGCGCGACGGAAGCAGTGATGTAACGCCTAATAAAATTAGGACTATTGTTAATTTCTGGGCTATAAAAAACTGGATCAAACGTCAAAATTCAGCTTCGTCAACAAATTATTTTGAAGCGTCTATCGAACAACCGACGCAAGTTTTGAAAGAAAAAATTGAGAAACGCCATGAACTTGCCGAGTTTATAACGGTGTTTCTTTACGACAGGATTAGCACAATCCCATCCGCAACTGACGACAAGGAGGAATTGTTGGTCGAATTTTCTGTTCATGAATTAAAAAACGCGTATCAACAAAGCGCTAATCTTTTTAAACTGAATATTAATATCGACGACGTAGAAGACGCTTTGTTTTATCTTTCGAAAATTGAGGCTATTAAAATTGAAGGCGGCTTTTTGGTGGTTTATAACCGGCTTACGATAGAAAGGCTCGAGCAGGACAACAGAAGGCGTTATAGAGCCGAAGACTATCAGAAACTTGGCCAATTTTATGAAAATAAAGTTCAGCAGATTCATATTGTGGGCGAGTATGCTCAAAAAATGATAGAGAATTACCGGGATGCGCTGCAATTTGTTGAAGATTACTTTCAACTTAACTATACATCGTTTCTTAATAAGTACTTTAAAGGTAATCGTCAAAAAGAAATCAGCCAAAATGTTACGCCCGCAAAATTTCGGGAGTTATTTGGAGAGCTCTCGACAACCCAACTTAAAATCATAAATGATAATGAATCAAAATACATCGTTGTAGCGGCAGGGCCGGGTAGCGGCAAAACAAAAGTTTTAGTGCACAAACTGGCATCGTTGCTGCTAATGGAGGATGTAAAACACGAGCAGTTATTGATGCTCACTTTTTCGAGGGCCGCGGTAACTGAGTTTAAAAAAAGATTGTTGAAGTTAATTGGCAATGCAGCCAACTATATCGAAATAAAAACCTTTCACTCCTATTGTTTTGATCTATTGGGAAAGGTTGGAAGTCTCGAAAAATCGGATGCCATTTTAAAGCAAACTATAGAAAAAATATTAAATAAAGAGGTTGAAATAAATCGGATCACAAAAACCGTTTTAGTTATTGATGAGGCCCAGGATATGGACGAAGATGAATTTAAATTGATTAGCACATTAATAAACGAAAACGAAGAAATGCGTGTAATAGCTGTAGGAGACGACGACCAAAATATTTACCAGTTTCGTGGTGCAAATTCAAAGTATCTTAAGCAACTTATACATATAAATGGTGCTGAAAAATACGAGCTTGTTGAGAATTACCGTAGCAAAAGCAACCTGGTTGATTTTGCCAATCAATTTGTAGCAGGCATATCTAACCGTTTAAAAAGCACACCAATAATTGCTAAACAGCTCGAAGATGGCGAAATAAAAATAGTCTGCTATCAGCATAACAACTTGATAATGCCTTTTGTAGACGATTTAATAAACACGGCGTTCAGGGGCACTACCTGTGTACTTACCAAGACTAATGATGAAGCTTTACATATAACCGGCCTGCTTTTAAAAAACGGAATACAGGCTAAACTGATACAGGCAAACGATGCATTTAACCTATATAATCTGGTTGAGGTAAGGTCATTCCTGACGTTGCTCAATATCGATGAACAGTTTCATGTAATAAGTGACGATGCATGGGAAAATGCAAAGCGTGTGGCGGCTGGTAATTTTAAGAACAGTGCTAATTGGATCATTTGTCAAAATATGATTAAAGATTTTGAAATGACGAATACCAAAGTGAAATATAAAACCGACCTGGACGTCTTTATCCGGGAATCTAAACTGGAAGATTTTTATTCGCGCAGCGGGGAAATTATTTTCGTATCAACAATTCACAAAGCCAAGGGAAAAGAGTTTGACAATGTTTTTTTGATGTTGGAAAGCCTTGAAAGCTTTAACGATGACGTTAAACGACAGATATACGTAGCCATTACGCGAGCCAAACAAAATTTAACTATCCATATTAATACCAGCCATTTTGATCATATCATTACAACTAACCTAAATCGCGTTGAGCGCTTTGAGCAAAACGAAAAACCAATTCAACTAGCCATGCAGCTTACCTTTGCTGATGTTTGGCTTGACTATTTTATACAAACCCAGCAATACGTATCCTTGCTGATGGCCGGAGATGATCTACTTGTGGACGAAGACGAGTGCATGAATAGCAAAAGGCAACCAATATTGAAATTTTCCAAATCGGCTATTGAGCGGTTAAAAGATATGGAAACCAAAAGCTATAAAATAAAAAGTGCTATAGTAGACTTTGTTATCCATTGGCAAAAGGATGGCGTCGAAAACGACATCAAAATTGTTTTACCTAAACTCTATTTTGTAAGGGCAAACTAAATAATTACAGTTATGTTAAACACAACTAGTATTATTGAGAAATTGGTTTGACCTTTACGACTTTCGATAAACACCAATAACTTCACGGTTGTGCCGGTTCGACTCCTTTGGGTACTTATTTTAGCCTTATGGCTTCTGTTTATATTCAGGGTAGACGCATTAAAATCATTAATGATAATTGCTGTTTTAAAACCAACCTAAATTGAGGAGGCTCCGCTGGAATCTATTCACGGTATTGTTCAAAAAATTTCGACTCCATTAGGAGTCGCGTGTTTATAGAAAACATAATCCTGCGCATTTTGGCTCCATTGGAGCCTCCTCTCACCAACTATCTAATCCAAACTCTCCCTAAACTATTGCGTCTGCCCTGTGCTTATATTTTATATTCAAACTGAATAGGTTTTACATAGGCAGTTGTAAGGAATTGTCATACCGCATTGATCAACATCGGGGTGATGTATTTTTACACAGTCCGGTTTTCAGATATGTCCCATGGATCTAATAACTCTAACCCGGTAATATTTTTAAAATCAGAAAGATTTCGCGTAATCAATATCAGCCCGTAAACGAGAGCCGTTGCCGCTATAATCGCATCCGGCAATTTTACTTTGCAAGCCTTACAAATAGCTATTGTCTTTTCAACAACCTCATCATTAAGGTCAAAAATTACAGTTTCATTTATAAAGTCTTCCAGAACTTTATAAGTATTTGCCGAAGTATTGAACCTTAAAACCTCGATTTTGGTAATTACAGAAATATTGGGAACCTCATCGATAATGGTGTGCATGAAGTTCATGCCATAAGCAGGTAATTTGTTATCTAAATAACCAATAATAACATTTGAATCTACTAAATATCCCTTTCCCACTCGTCTCTGCCTTGTTTAATAGAATCCTGAAAATCATTATATTCCTGATCGGATAGGTTAAGGGAGCCCGCAAACTTTGCCGATAGCTTTTCTTTCCGTTGAACGGTTTTTTTTAGCACTTTTACAATACGCAAAGCCTCCAGGTCTTCTATAAGCTTATAGGCCTTATCGTTGTTAATCTGAAGCAATACCGTTTCCATTTAACGTCTTTTTATATTAACAAATATACAAAACTTAATTCAGCAAATTGAGCAGTGACAGTGAAACACTGACATAGCAGAGCCACCCTGTACCCAATCTGCTTTTTATAGGATAACGCCGATCCAAATATCATATTGCGTTAAAAAAAATATAGTTAAAAAGCATGTTTTTCATGTTTTACATCGTATATTTTTGACTATAATATCAATAAAAAACAAGAGATGACTAAATTAACCGAAACCAACGATGACCCAAACACACAGCAATTCTTTCACGGCACAAAGGCGCAGCTAAAACAAGGCGACTTGATCTCACCCGGCTTTAACTCGAACTATGGCAAGCGGAAAGAGGCGTTATATGTTTACCTCACTGCTACGATGGATGCTGCCATTTGGGGAGCCGAGCTTGCATTGGGCGATGGGCCTGGCAGGATTTATATCGTACAGCCTACCGGCCCTATCGGGGATGATCCCAATTTGACAGACAAGAAATTCCCCGGCAATCCAACCAGGTCCTATCGTACCCGCGACCCGCTGCTGGTTATTGGTGAAGTTACAGATTGGGAGCCACACTCGCCGGAGCGGCTAAAAGAAATGAAGGATGCCGTCGAACGCGCCAGGGCGCTTGGTATCGAGGCAATTGAGGATTAATTACCGGTAGGGATATAAACTATTTGATTAAAAAAGCCGATTTTTGCATTATATGAAAATAGCCGTAGCCTCTCCCCCATATCCCGCTTCATTGGCGGATGGCCTGTATTGGGTTGAAAAGCTCGTCCGCGAAGCGGCCGGCGGCGAGGCAGAGATCATCTGTTTCCCCGAGTCTTATCTTCCGGGTTACCCGGCATTGGAATATAAACCTGAAAAAGCTACCGATGAACAGTTGCGATCTGCATTGAATAAGGTTTGCAGGATAGCCGCCGAAAATGCAGTGGCGGTTATCATCCCTATGGATTGGTATCATGATAATAAGCTATTTAACGTAGCCCACGTAATATCAAAAACAGGCGAACTGTTGGGCTACCAGACAAAAAACCAATTGGATCCCACGGAAGACGATATATGGACAGCCGGCAGCGACCGCAGTATTTTTGAAGTGAATGGCCTCAAATTTGGTATCACCATTTGCCACGAAGGGTTTCGTTACCCCGAATCGGTCAGGTACTCTGCTATGCACGGCGCTCAAATCGTATTTCATCCCCATCTTGCCGGCAGTAACCTGGAAGGCGGCGTGCCGGTAGAATGGGCTCACAAAGACAGCCCCTATTACGAAAAAGCGCAGATGATGCGGGCATTAGAAAACACCATTTATTTTGCCACTTCCAACTATGCGCTTGATTATCCTGAATCAGCCAGTGCGATTATTGCGCCCGATGCCACCTGCATGGCCCACCAACCGTATGGAAAGACAGGCATAGTCATAGCCGATATTGACCCGGGCCTCGCAACCGGGTTATTGGCTAAGAGATTTAAGCCGGAATTATATTAGCGCGTGCTACCACGCGGCTGTCCTTTCAAAAGCGAACATAGCACTGTTCGAAAATGATACATCGGCTATCATCCGTTTTGCAGTTAATTATTTAATTATCAGGTGATTATGCCCGTGGCACGAAATTTTGGCCATAGCTGTATCAAACCGTTTCGCCATGATCAAAAATTACCTCAAATCAGCGTTTCGCAACCTTGTTAAAAACAAAGTTCATTCGTTCATCAACATTGCAGGGTTATCCGTGGGCATGGCTGTAGCGATGCTGATCGGCCTTTGGATATGGGACGAGCTTTCGTTCGATACTTATCATAAAAATTATGGTTCTATCGCCCAGGTGATACAAAATGTAACCAACAACGGCGAGGTGCAAACCTGGCGGCAGGTGCCCTACCCGCTGGCCGCCGAGCTGCGCAAAAGCTATGGCAGCGATTTTAAAAATGTGGTAATGGCGGTTGGTATAGGCGATCATATGCTGGCGCTCGATAATAAAAAGCTGACCCGCAATGGCGGTTTTATGGAACCGAATGGGCCCGGTATGTTTACACTGGAAATGCTGAAAGGCAATACCAACGCTCTAAAGGACCCCTCTTCCATTATTATTTCCGCGTCGACCGCCAAAGCATATTTTGGCGATGCCGACCCGATGGGCAAAACCCTCAGAATAGATAACCAGATCAACGGGAAAGTGGCAGGCGTTTATGCCGATTTGCCGCAGAATTCGACCTTTGCCGATTTGGGCTTCCTCGGATCGTGGGAAATGTTTTATAACGCGAATGATCTGAAATCTATGAAGGAGCCCTGGCGGCCAAACTTTGTCACGCTTTATGTGCAATTGGCAGATAATGCCAATATCGCTGCCGTTTCATCAAAAATAAGGGATGCGAAGCTGCATAAGGTAAGTCTGGTATTGGCCAAAAAGAAGCCTGCGCTTTTCCTGCAAGCCATGAGTAAATGGCATTTATATGATGAATTTAAGAACGGCAAAAACACCGGCGGGCGCATAGGCTACGTTTGGATGTTTGGTATCATCGGCGTGTTCGTATTGCTGCTGGCCTGTATCAATTTCATGAATTTAAGCACCGCACGGTCTGAAAAACGCGCCCGCGAAGTGGGCATACGTAAAGCGGTAGGCTCCCTGCGCACCCAACTTATTTTCCAGTTTTTTAGTGAGTCGGTGCTGTACGTTGGAATTGCGTTTTTGCTGGCATTGCTGTTTGTACAATTAAGCCTCCCGCTTTTTAACGAAGTAGCCGATAAAAGAATGACAATGCTTTGGGGCTCGCCGCTGTTCTGGCTCATGAGTATTGGCTTCAGCCTGTTTACCGGCCTTATCGCCGGCAGCTACCCGGCTTTTTATCTTTCGTCATTTCAGCCGGTTAAGGTACTTAAGGGATCGTTCCGCATGGGCCGTTTTGCGGCGCTTCCGCGCAAAGTGCTGGTCGTGGTACAGTTTACGGTGTCGGTAACGCTCATTATCGGAACGGTCGTCGTTTTCCGGCAAATACAGTTTGCAAAAAACCGCCCGGTGGGTTATACCCGCGATGGGTTGGTTGCTATTCCTATAATCACCGATAAGATCCATAAAAGTTATGATGCCGTGCGCGATGAGTTGTTTAAAACGGGCGCCATTATTAGCATGGCCGAAGGCGACGTTGCGCCGACAACTTCGGCGGGCAGCACAAGCGCCATTGAATGGAAAGACAAGGATCCGAACCTCAGCGTCGATTTTCTGCAAACCGGCGTGTCTCCCGGGTACGGTAAAACTGCCGGCTGGCAATTCAAAGAAGGAAGGGATTTCTCAAAAGACTTTCTCAGCGACTCGGCGGCGGTGATTGTGAACCAGGCGGCTATAAAATTTATGGGACTAAAAAACCCTGTTGGCCAAAACCTCACTTATTATGGCAAGCCCTTTAAGCTCATCGGTGTAATCAATGATATCGTTGTAGATTCGCCCTACGGACAAGTGCGGCCCTCCGTATTTTTTTTAAATAAAGGTCCGGGAAACACCGTGCTTCTGAAAGTAAACCCCAATATAAGCGCAAGCCTGGCCCTGGAGAAAATAGCGCCGGTATTTAAACGTTTTAATCCTGAACAACCTTTCGACTACCAGTTTGTGGACCAGGAATACGCAAAAAAATTCGGCAATGAGCAGCGCATCGGTAAACTAGCCGCATTTTTTGCAAGCCTGGCTATTTTCATCAGCTGCCTGGGCTTGTTTGGCATGGCCTCGTTCATGGCCGGGCAGCGTATAAAGGAAATCGGCGTACGCAAAGTATTAGGTGCTTCGGTATTAAATCTATGGCGTTTGCTGTCGACAGATTTTATCGGGCTTGTGGCCATAGCGTTCCTTATCGCCAGCCCACTGGCATGGTACCTCATGCATAACTGGCTGCAACGGTTCGACTACCGGTCGGACATATCGGGGTGGATATTTGTATTTACGGGGCTGGGCGCCGTAGCTATAACGCTGATCACGGTAAGCTTTCAGTCCGTAAAAGCGGCGTTGGCGAATCCTATAAACAGTTTAAAAACCGAGTAACATTCGCGTTTTTCCGGAATGATGGATGCACGTTAACCGGCGTTTTACCGGTTTATCCGGTTTAATATTTATATTTATCTGCTAACCGGCAGATGATATAACATCCATAAACCCGGTGATAAACGTATGCCCAACCTAATGATCGATCGCCGTGCCGCGCTGCAGCTTATCGGCGCATCCGCCGGAGTGGCTGCGGTTACAGCTGCCGAAGCACGAACTGTGAAAATTGAAACAAAACCGCCGACATTCATCTTTTGCCTTAACATGTCAACCATCCGGGGGCATAACCTGGGTTTTGTAAAGGAGCTGGAGATCGCCGCAGCCGCAGGCTTCCGCTCGGTCGAGATATGGATCGAATCGCTTCAAACCTATTTAAAACAAGGGGGAACCATAACAGATGCAAAACGTCGCCTGGACGATTTAGGATTAAGGGTAGAAGACAGTATTGGCTTTTCCAAATGGGTGGTCGACGATGCCGTTGTGCGGAATAATGCCATTGAACAGGTAAAAAGGGAAATGGACCTGCTCGCTCAAATTGGCTGTAAGCGAATGGCCGCACCGGCTATGGGAGCCACAAACACGTCGGCGATCAGTTTGGATATAGTGGCCCAAAGGTACCGTGCTATATTAGACCTGAGTGACGCAAGCGGCGTGGTGCCGCAGCTGGAAATGTGGGGATTTTTAAACCTGCTGAGCAATGTGAGCGATGTGTTGTACACTGCCATGCAAACGGGCCACCCCTCGGCGAGGGTGTTGCTGGATATATTTCACCTGTATCGCGGCAATTCGTCATTGGATACCTTGCCGCTGATGAGTCCTACAGCGGTAGAGATACTGCACATGAACGATTACCCCGCAGGCCTTCCCTATCAAACCATTACCGATGCCGCCAGGATATATCCCGGCGATGGCGTAGCGCCTATAAAGCGTATTTTACGCATCCTGCGCAGGCACGACCAGCCGTTGGTATTGTCGGTCGAGCTGTTCAATAAAACTTATTATAGCCAGGATGCCTTAACCGTCGCTAAAACCGCGTTCTCGAAGCTGAAAGCGGTGGCCGCGGATATTTAAGCCTGCTTTCGTCTCTTAATTCAATTTACTTACAAATGAAAAGAAAAAAGGTGAAAGGCTGCCGCCAAATCGTGGGTTTATCTCAAATACATACGGTTTGTAATCTCTCACCTTATAGTTAACACAGCACAGACCCTCGAAGCCCACAACGGTAAGCATTTGAGCAAAAAGGTCAAGATAAGGGCAGCCCGATATTTCACGCGAGATATACGTATTCTGTCCTTTTATAGGCAAATTCTCTTTAAAAGTGTATTTGATATTGATACAGGATTGTATATTTCCGTTCTTCACTAAAATGTGCGTGGCATATTCGTGATGACCGGCTATTATTTCCTGCGAAAAGTATTCAGGGTCTGACAGCTGTGCTTCGTGCGCTTTTTCATCCGCGGCATTAAAAATGAGGTAACAATTGTCGCCATCTTCAGCTACCCGCTTTTTTAAGATGTAAGGATAAGGCAGCTGTGTGCCGATTCGCGGCAAATAATCACCAAAACCTTTTTCTTTCAAGGTTTGATAAAAAAGATATTTATCGTCACATATTTCGATGGCTGAAAGGTCGGGTATCGGGATCAGGTTGCGCGCCGCCAGCTTGCGGTGGTTGCTTAAATATTTAAGGTCCTTCATGGTGAGCGGTACCGCCAGGTCGCTCTTTTCAATATTTTCATCGGTGAACGTATCAAATAGCAGATGGTGCCGCGTTGGCTTAAAACCAATACGGATATTGGGTTCCCATGCCGGTTTAACCGAAAACAGTATGTTCAGCCTGGGCTTCGGCGAAAACGCCGATTTCAATATTTCTTTGCCGACAAAAACCGACTTATTGATACTGGCGTTTATGCGTTTCAGGCGAATGTTGAGATCGCCTATAAACGCATTAAAAGTTTTCATACAATTTAAAGTAAAGCAGTAGCGACAAAAATTTATGTTCTTCCCGTTATAACCTTGTGTGATGCGATTTGTTTTCACCGACAAGCCGACAACATCCGTGTAATATCACATTTACATTATTGCGTTGATGGTGTAACAATTAAAGATACTTTTGCATCAAAATTATATAATGCCCAAAACGCTGTTGTTTATCTTTCTGCTTTTTACATCGTTTTCGGTTTTTGGGCAAAAAAAATTCACAATAAGCGGTACGATTAAAGACAAGGCCACCGGCGAGCAGCTCATTGGCGCTGCTATACGCATAAACGAGCTGCCGCAAAACGGGTCCGCTACCAATAGCTATGGCTTTTATTCGGTCCAGGTGCCAAAAGGTGACTACACACTGACGTTTACCTATGTGGGCTACCAAACTATAACACAGCATGTTTCGCTGTCAAGTGATCTTGAAATCAACGTCGCCCTGCAGCCACGATCGGAGCTAAACGAAGTGGTGATCAATGGCAATAAACCCAATAACGATAATGTGGCGTCCCCTCAAATGGGAGTCGAAAAGCTGAACATGGCGCAAATAAACCAGGTACCCGTGGTGTTAGGCGAACGCGATATATTAAAAACGCTATCCCTTTTACCTGGCGTAAAATCAGCCGGCGAGGCCAATACCGGGTTTTACGTCCGTGGCGGGGCTTCCGATCAAAACCTGATCCTGCTTGACGAGGCCACCGTGTATAACGCTTCGCATTTTTTTGGTTTCTTTTCCACTTTTAATTCTGATGCAATAAAGGATGTAAGTTTATATAAAGGGGGTATGCCGGCAGAATACGGCGGGCGGTTATCGTCGGTTTTAGATATTAAAATGAACGAGGGTAACAACAAGGATTATACCGCCGAGGGCGGCCTGGGGTTGATATCGTCGCGCATCAAGGTGGAGGGGCCGCTGGTGAAAGATAAAGGATCGTTTATGGTGAGCGCCCGTCGCACCTATATTGATTTTTTTCTCAAAACTTCATCAGACAGCACCGTAAAAGGCAGCTCTATTTATTTTTATGACATTAATGCAAAAGCGAATTACCATTTCGATAACAAAAATGCCTTATATATTTCAGGGTATTTCGGCAAGGACGTTTTAGCGCTGAAAAATACCTTCGGAACCAACTGGGGCAACGCTACCGGCACGCTCAGGTTCAACCATTTATTTAACAGCCGGTTGTTTTCAAACACCTCGCTCGTGTTCAGCAATTATAACTATACGGTACAAAGCCTGATATCGAACGATGAGTTTAAGGCTACTTCGAAAATAACCGATGTCAACTTTAAAGAGGACTTGCAGTATTCGCTGGGCAATAACACGCTTAAATTTGGCGTAAATATTCTGCATCACACCATCGCCCCCGGCGATATTTCAACCCCGCCGTCATCAAGCTTTAACAGCAAAAGCATCCAGGAGCGGTATAGTTTTGAAAACGCCGCCTACATAAGCGATGAATGGCGCGCCAACGATAAGCTGACCATTTTATACGGCGTAAGGCTAACAGGCTTCTTTTTACTGGGCCCCGGCACTTTTAAAACATACAATGCTGCCGGCGATGCCTCCGCCCCCGTAACATACGGTTCAGGAGAAGCAGTAAAAAACTATTTTAACCTCGAGCCCCGTTTTTCGGCAAGCTACCTTCTTGACGATGAAAATTCGATCAAGGCATCATACAACCGCAATACTCAAAATATACATTTGCTAAACAACACTACCAGCTCCACGCCTACCGACTTGTATGTAATGAGCAGCAACAACATTAAGCCGGAAATAGCCGACCAGGTGTCGGCGGGCTGGTTCCGGAACTTTAAAGATAACACCTACGAATTCTCTGCCGAGGTTTACTACAAATGGCTCCAAAACCAGATCGACTATCGGGACGGGGCCCAGCTCATCGGCAATGCCGATGTGGAATCATTGCTTACGTATGGTTCGGGCAGGGCTTATGGCCTCGAGCTGTTTTTAAAGAAAAAGTACGGTCGGTTCAACGGATGGATCGGGTATACGCTTTCGCGAACCGAATTAAAATTCGACGCCATCAATAACGGCAATTACTATCCAGCCCGGCAGGACCGTACGCACGATCTTTCGGTTGTAGGTATTTACCAGCTCAATAAGCGCTGGTCGTTTTCAAGCGTGTTTGTCTACGGAACGGGCAATGCCGTCACCTATCCTACCGGAAAGTATAATGTGGGCGGCTTAACAACGTTTTCTTATTCTGAGCGTAATGGCTACCGGCTGCCATCATCAAACCGGCTGGATTTAGGCGCCACGCTCGAAGGCAAAGAACATAAAAAATATCACTCCAGCTGGACGTTCGGCATCTATAATGTATATGCGCACCGCGATCCTTATATTATTACTTTCCGCGACAGCAAAACATCGCCGGGCACAACCGAGGCAGTGGAAACCAGTATTTTTGCAACGCGCATTCCTTCGGTTACCTGGAATTTTAAATTCTGAGAAAATGAGCACAGCAAAATTTAAATATTGGATTATAATAGTGATCATTGGCATTACCGCCATGTCGTGTCAAAAGGTGATCGATCTAAAGCTGCGGAATGATACCGGGAAACTGGTAATTGAAGGGAATATCGTTAATAAACGCGGCCAGCAAACAGTTAAGCTTAGCCGGAATATTCCGTTTACAAATACAAACACCTACCCGCCGGTTTCAGGCGCCGCGGTCATGGTAACCGATTCGCTGGGCAATACTTTCACGTTTACAGAGCATACGACACCCGGCACATATACCACCAATTTACCCACGACACCCCGTGGTACGTATACACTTGCCGTGACAACCGGCGGACAAACATATACGGCAACCTCGCAAATGCCCCGGCCCGTCGAAATCGATTCTGTGATAGCGCAACCGCAGTTATTTAACAGCAATAAAAATCGCAGGGATATTTTGGTTTATTTCCAGGACCCGCCCGGTATTGCCAACCAGTACCGTTTTATATTAACCGTAAACGGCGTTCAGGTAAACAGGGTATTCGCTTTTAACGACGATTTTTTCGATGGCAGGTATGTAAGCCTGGAATTGTTTGCCAACGAAACTGATATCGAGCCTGGTGATACGGTAACGGTGGAAATGCAATGCGTTGACAAACCTGTTTACACTTACTGGTTTTCATTAATGCAGCAGGACAACGGCCCTGGCGGCGGCGTTTCACCCTCAAATCCGCCTACCAATATAAGTCCTGCCACGCTGGGTTATTTCAGCGCCCATACATCATCCGTCAAGACATTAATCGTACAATAAGCGGTTCGTACCTGTCAATCATTAATATTCAAAGTGACAAAGGGTAGTGATTATATAGTTCTCGCTGCTAATATTCCGGCATAAGTCGCCAAAAAGCCAACGGCGAGGCTTGCAAATGTGTAACCGAGGAACGTTAGTATCTGCCGGTTTTCGATCAATACTATATTTTCGAGTGAAAATGAAGAAAAGGTGGTATATCCCCCGCATAGCCCGGTTACCAGGAATAAACGCCAGGGTAATGATGCCGCGCCGAAACGCCCCTCGGTAAAGTAAAATACAAAAAAGCCGATGAGCAGGCAACCTGTAATATTTGCCAGGAAGGTGCCCAAAAACGGGTACGCGGTAAAAAAGTTAATCGTTATATACCGGCTTAACAAATAACGGCATAAGCTGCCAATGCCGCCGCCGATAAAAACTAAGGCAAGGGTTTTCATTTATCTGTATGGTTGGAGTGGTTGTAAAAGTTGTAAGGGTTGTAATGGTAAAACATTCGGCCTAAAAATAATAAAATTACGTACTTATATTCAACCTTTACAACTTCTGCAACCTTTAAAACCTCTACAACTTCTTATAACCTCTACGACCCTTACAACTATTTCCCCCTGCCCATCGCATATTTTATTCCGCCCAGCAAATGTTGCAGATACAGCGGGTCGGAATAAGATTCGTCGGTATGGCCTAAGGCGGTATAAAACGCCCGGCCACCGTCATAGTTATGATACCAGCTCATGGGATGATTGTCGCCCATCGTTCCGCCGGTATAACTTTTCTCATCGATGGTGATCAGCACATGAAGATTTGGAGCCATCCATTTAAAATTATACAGTTCGTCAAAACGCTTCCACTCAGCCGGCAAATGTTTGGTGGCGATAAAATCGCGATCGACCACATGGAAAGTAGCGTTTTGCTGTGCGGGGTGGCTTTTAAAATAAGCGCCTACCAGGTTGCCATACCACGGCCAGTCGTATTCGGTGTCGGTGGCTGAATGTACACCGACGAAACCGCCGCCGGCGCGGATATATTTTTCAAAGTCGGCCTGTTGTGCGTCATTCAAAACATCGCCGGTAGTATTAAGAAATATAACAGCCGCGTAATGTTTTAGGTTATTGTAAGTGAATTTTTCGGAATTGGTTGTAGTGTCCACATCGAAGTTATTTTCATGCCCCAACTTTATGATGGCATTGATACCTGCCGGGATCGACGTATGATGCCAGCCTTTCGTTTTACTGAAAACCAATACTTTTTGCTTTGCAAAAACACTCGAAGTGAGCGCACATAACATAATGTAAATGAGTATCTTATATTTCATATAATATCAATTTATTGTTTTTTCTATTCTAATCTATAGTCTCTAATCACCAACCCTACCCTAAATTCCCTTTTTTCAACTCGTCCGCGGCAAAATTTGCGGCCCTTGCTGTCAGCGCCATGTAGGTCAATGAAGGGTTTTGGCAAGCCGACGATACCATGCAGGCGCCATCCGTCACAAAAACGTTTTTAGCATCCCAAACCTGGTTATGCTCGTTTAGTACCGATGTTTTTGGATCGCGGCCCATGCGCGCCGTACCCATTTCGTGAATGCCATCGCCAACATTATGCCCTCTGTCCCAGGTTTTCACATTCTTAACGCCGGCGCTTTCCAGCATTTCCTTCGCTTCCTTAACAATGTCCACGCGCATCTTCTTCTCATTGTCTTTAATTTCGGCGTCCATGGCAAGGATCGGCAGGCCCCATTTATCCTTTCGGTGCGGGTCGAGCGTGATCTTGTTTTCGTGATAGGGCAGCAACTCGCCAAATCCGCCGATGCCGATGGTCCATTGCCCCGGTTCGGTGATCGCGTCCTTAAACGCCCCGCCCACGTTCAGCTCAGCTACGCTCCTGCTCCACCCCTCCCGGCTCGCGGCGCCCTGGTAACCGAAGCCCCGCATATAATCGCGTTTATCGCCAAACAAGTTGGCAAACCTCACTACATAAATGCCATTGGGCCGCCTGCCAAAGTAGTATTTATCCTCATAACCCTCAACCGCGCCGGATGCACCCAGGTTATAATGGTGATCCATAATGTTGTGCCCCAGCTCGCCGCTGCTGCTGCCAAGCCCTACCGGCCATACATCCGTAGCTGAATTCATCAACACCCAGGCGCTGTTCAGCGTCGACGCGTTAACGAAAACGATCTTAGCATGATACTCATAGGTTTGGTGTGTTTCAGCATCTACGATCTCTACCCCGGTCGCTTTTTGTGTATTTTTATCGTAAAGGATCCTGGTCACGATCGAAAAAGGCCTTACAGTTAACTTTCCTGTAGCCATTGCCGCCGGCAAGGTTGACGACTGGGTGCTGAAATATCCCCCGAAAGGGCATCCTTCCCAGCACCGGTTCCGGAACTGGCAGCGCGTTCTGCCCGGAATAGCTTCGGTAAGGTTTGCGCTGCGGCCGATGATCATATGACGGGTGTTATTATAGTGCTTTTTTATTCGCTCAGAAACATCCTTCTCCACACAATTCATATCCATCGGCTTCAGGAAATGCCCGTCGGGCAGCTGCGGCAGCCCCTCCTTCGAGCCGTTTACACCGGCAAATTTTTCAACATGGTCATACCAGGGCGCAAGGTCTTTATACCGGATGGGCCAGTCGATCGCCCAGCCATCCTTTAAATTGGCTTCAAAATCCAGGTCGCTCCAACGGTAGCTTTGCCTTCCCCATAAAATAGACCGGCCGCCCAGTTGGTAGGCCCGCCACCAGTTAAAGGGCTTTATTTCAGTATATGGCGCGTCCTGCTCGTTGGCCCAATAATCCATGATCGGCTCGTACGCCCCCCACCCGCGCGAAATGACAGGGCGTACCTTGCGCTGCGCCTGTGTCGGGTTTCCCCTGTGCTCAAATTCCCAGGGGTCTTTCGCGGCTGATTTATAATCCTTCAGATGCTCAAAATTACGGCCGCGCTCCAGCATAATCGTTTTTAAACCGCGTTCGGTGAGCTCTTTGGCCGCCCATCCCCCGCTTATTCCCGAACCGATCACGATGGCGTCGTAAGTATTGTTGGCTTTAGCCTTGCCGTTTATTTGAACTGTATCTGCTGACATAATTGAATAAATAGGTTAGCCCTGGTGGCTTATGAATAATTGATTATACAATGATATTAATTAATACCAACTATAGCAACGCCTCATTCACCTCAAAATTTAAAATTTAGTAATTTGCGTTACAATCATTACCATGAGCATAACTACCTACGGGGTACAGGATATAAAAAAAGAAATTCAGCATTTGTCGAACGAACAGATAGCGGAATTATGTTTGCGCCTGGTTCGTTATAAAAAAGAGAATAAGGAGCTGGTTGCCTATTTGTTGTTCGAGGCGGATAACGAACAGGCCTTTATAGAAAAAGTAAAGGGAGAAGTAGGATTTATGTTTAGCGCGCTGCCATCACAAAGCTACCTGGCAGCAAAATATATCCGCAAGATATTGAGGTTGATAGGCAAATACGTAAAATTCATCGGGTCAAAACAAGCCGAAATAGAGCTGCTGATAAACTTTTGCTATACGTTTTTACAATATACCGACCGGAAATTATCATACAAGCCATTGCGGATGATATTGACCAGGCAACTGGAAAAGATCCGCAACACCATAAGTAAGCTGCATGAGGACCTGCAGTTCGATTATACCGAAGAGTATAACACGCTGCATATAGAGGCTGAAAAGAAATTTCCGTGGTTATACCGATAGCCTTACTTTAGATAAGGGATTGCACGTGTAACATTTACATATTTTTAACATCTAAACAATAAATTAACTGGTAGTGGCAGATAAAGAGGCAGCTTTCAAAAAGATTTACGAAGCCAATTCAAAAAAGATCTACCATTTATGCTATGGTTACACTGGTGACGATGATGCTGCGAACGACCTTTTACAGGAAACATTTTTAAAAGTTTGGCAAAACCTCGATAAATTCCGCAACCAGGCGATGATCTCGACGTGGATCTATCGTATTGCGGTAAATACGTGCTTAACCTACCTGCGGTCGGAAAAGCGGCAGGCCAAGGATGAGCTGACGCCGTTTATATCCGAAAATAAAAAAGAAGAATTATCAGAAAAAAACGAGCAGGTAGCGTTGCTCTATAAGTGCATATCCAAATTGGAAGAGTCGGAAAGAATTATCATCACGCTGGTGCTGGATGAAGTGCCCTATCCCGAAATTGCGGAGGTGTCGGGAATATCGGAAGGAAATTTGCGCGTGAAAATACATCGTATTAAACAAAAGTTGACGGAGTTATATAACCACTATGAAAGAGTTTGAACACTTGATGTCGGTATGGCAGGGACAGCCAAAACCCGATAAGCTTTCGGTGGACGAAGCGCTGAAGCAGGTAAAGAAGGGGATCAGCGGCATAACCAGTAAGCTATACTGGGGTATTGTGGCCATGATCGCCTTAATTGGCTGCGCCTTTATTGTCACGTTCTTTTTCGCGTTCCGGTCGACGGCGACAACTATCGGCATCCTGATCATCTTAGTTACCATGACAGCCTATTTGTCGCTTATCATCCGTCATTATCATATTCTTAACAAACACGATCTTACGCAAAACCCGGCCGATTACCTGAACACGCTTAAGGAATATCAAAAAAACAGGAGTAAGATCGTAGGTTGGTTTTACTACTTTTTTGTTTTGCTGATCAGTGCCGGCCTGGCTTTGTACTTTATTGAAGTGCTGGAGAAGGCCCCGTTATATTTTAAGCTCATCACCTACGGTTCTACAATTATCTGGTTCCTTTTTATTACCTTCTATCTAAAACCGCGGATGTTTAAAAACGAGGAAGAAAAGCTTAACCTGATGATCGACCGGCTTATCCGCCTGCAGGAACAGTTTGACTAACCTTATTTGAAAATTTGTTGATTTGAGAATTTGAAGATTGCTATCCTTGCAATTATTTTTCGAATTGGAATATGGTTACCATCAGAAAGGTTGAATTGGCAGAGGCCGCGACACTGCTCGATTTCAGTAAAAAGACCTTTTATGCTTTCTTTGCTCATTTAAACGATCTTTCCAATATCGATGCTTATTCGGCAAAGGCATTCACGCTTCAAAAAATGCAGTCGGAGCTTGACAACCGGGATTCTGAATTCTATTTCGCGATGCTTAACGAAAAGGTAGCCGGATACTTAAAGTTAAACTTTAACGATGCGCAAACCGAGCTTCAGGATAAAAAAGCTGCCGAGGTCGAGCGGATATATGTTTCTGCTGAACATCATGGCAAACACATTGGCCGCAGCTTGCTAAATTTTGCAGCTGATATCGCCAGGAGCAGGCACCTCGAATACCTTTGGCTCGGGGTTTGGGAGCACAACGACAAAGCCATCGGCTTTTATAAGTATCACGGCTTCGAGGTTTTTGGCAGTCATGATTTTTTATTGGGAGATGATTTGCAAACCGATCTGATGATGCGGAGGGTGGTGTAATTTATCAGCTTATGCTTCGTACCAGAGGCGAAAGGTGAAAGGCAAAAGGCGAAGGGTTAATATTTCAGCAGTTACCGCCTTTTTACCCTTCACCCCGCCTGCGGCAGGCAGGTTTAACCTTTTACCTCAATTTTATTCCTATTTTGCGGTATGAAACGACTGCTACTCCTTTTCACGCTGATATTCCAATTCTTTGTCAGCGACGCTCAAAAGGCGCACAAATCCGACGATTATTTCCCGCCTTATAATGGATGGCAGCATAAGTCGCCTGAGAGCCTGGGACTTAAAGACACCGCGTTGCGCAGCGCTATCCGGTTTGCCATTGCTCACGAGGTAAATGCATCGAGGGACGGCGAGATCTCTCAATTTCAAAGTTTTGGCAAGGAACCGTTCAGTACGGCTATCGGCCCGGTTACAGAGCGCGGCGCGCCGGCAGGTGTCATTATTTATAAAGGCTATATCGTTGCCGAGTGGGGCGATCCGGCTCGCGTGGATATCGTAAACAGCGTGACCAAAAGTTTTTTATCATCCATCATTGGCATCGCGGTCGACAGGGGTATCATCCATAGCACCCTGGATACCGTAGCGCGGTATATCCCGCCCATCGAAGTCTACAATCCCGCCGCAAGCGGCAGCGGCGACATGATTTACCCTTTTGCTTCCGACCATAACAAACGGCTTACCTGGGAGGTAATGCTGCGGCAAACCAGCGACTGGGAAGGTACCTTATGGGATAAACCGGACTGGGCCGACCGGCCGCAGGGTGAAATAGAAAAATATAAGCTACGTAAAAGAAACGAGCCCGGCGCCGTATGGAAATACAACGACGTGCGTGTAAACGCACTGGCATTGGCGGCTACTTGCGTATGGCGTAAACCTTTGCCCGAAGTATTGAAGGAAACCATTATGGATCCGATCGGTGCGTCAAACACATGGCGCTGGTTCGGCTACCGTAATTCGTGGATCGTGCTGGACGGGCATATCGTTCAATCGGTGAGCGGTGGCGGTCATTGGGGCGGCGGCATATTCATGAATGCCTACGATATGGGGCGTTTCGGTTTGCTGACCTTACACCACGGCAACTGGAACGGCAGGCAGCTGATCAGCGAGCAATGGGTTAAGCAGGCGCTAACGCCCACTACAGCTAATACCGGTTACGGCTATATGAACTGGTTTTTAAATACAGACAAAAAGCTGCTGCCCTCGGCTTCTGAAAAAGTTTGGGTACATATAGGTAACGGAACCAATATGATCTACTGCGACCCGGAGAATAACCTGGTGGTTGTAGCCCGGTGGATCGATCAGAAAGCGATGGATGGGCTGATCAGGTATGTGCTGTCCGCAATAAAATAAAAAGCCCGGGATTAATCCGAGGGCTTTATCTGTTTACAGTGATAGATTCGCTATCAGGCTATTCCCAACATTTGCACATCTGAAATCTGCACATTCGCACATTTAATTTCCCATTTCAGACAGGAACTTTATGCGCATCAGCTGCACCTCTTCCCGGGTATAGTCATCATCACCTAATTCAACCAAGGCATCGTCTATCGAATCAACCTCGGCCGTACGAAAATAATCAAACACTTCTTCCTGTTTATCTTCATCGATCACCTCGTCGATATAATAGTTCAGGTTCAGTTTAGTGCCCGAATTGACAATGGTCTCCACCTCTTTCAATATCTCTTCATACGATAAGCCTTTTGACGCCGCAATATCGTCCAGGTTTAAGTGACGGTCGATATTTTGAATGATGAATACCTTCAGCGCTGATTTGTTGGCCGCGCTTTTTATCACCATGTCCACAGGGCGGTCTATTTCGTTATCCTCCACATATTTTTGGATCAGGTCGGTAAACGGTTTTCCAAACTTCAGCGCCTTCCCTGCCCCAACGCCCGAAATTTGCTTAAGCTCTTCGGTTGTAATAGGGTAATGTGTACACATTTCCTCCAATGAGGGATCCTGGAAAATCACGAACGGCGGCAACCCCTTTTGTTTGGCCAGCTTTTTACGCAGGTCCTTCAACATTTGGAGTAACTCCGTATCCAATGCCCCGCTGCTTTGTTTAGGACCATCTTCCGCATCGTCATCGTCCGTAGCCTCCATGGGCCGGTTTAAAATAAACCGTATACTATAAGGATTTTCTATAAACGATTGCCCGGTTTTGGTCAGCCGCAGCAAGCCATACTGATCGATATCTTTTGACAGGAAGTTATTCAACAATGCCTGGCGCAGCAGCGAGTCCCATAGGTTTTTGCCATCTTCCTTACCCGATCCATAGTAGCCGAGCAGGTCATGCTCATAGTTCTTAATCTGCGGGGTCTCCTCACCCATCAGGATGCTAATAATATGATGGTCGTCAAATTTCTCGCCTATTTCTTTTATCAGGCTTAAAGCTTTATGCAACTGCAGTTCAGCGTCGAAATATTGTTTCGGTGCGCTGCAATTATCGCACATATTGTTGCAGCCGGCTTCATTAAAGTTTTCTCCAAAATAATGCAACAGCTGTTTACGACGGCATACCGATGATTCGGCATAGTCAATAACTTCTTTAAGTATTTGGGTACCGATCTCGCGCTCCGAAACCGGTTTGTCTTTCATGAACTTTTGAAGCTTGTCAATATCCTTTTCTGAGTAAAAAGCTACGCAAACGCCCTCGCCGCCATCACGACCCGACCGGCCCGTTTCCTGGTAATAGCCTTCCATGCTTTTCGGCATATCGTGGTGGATCACGTACCGTACATCGGGTTTATCGATCCCCATCCCAAAGGCTATCGTGGCCACAATAACGTCCACATCTTCCATCAGGAATTTATCCTGGGTGTCCGTACGCACCTTCGCGTCCAATCCTGCGTGGTATGGCAGGGCTTTTATTCCGTTAAGGTTCAGCGCCTCGGCCACTTCCTCCACCTTTTTACGGCTCAGGCAATAAATAATGCCCGATTTACCCTGGTTTTGTTTAACAAACTTTACGATCTCTTTTATCACGTTGCGTTTCGCGCGCACTTCGTAAAATAAGTTCGCCCGGTTAAACGACGATTTGAAAACCGTGGCGTTATTCATTTGCAGGTTCTTCTGAATATCCTGCTGAACCTTTGGCGTGGCAGTTGCAGTTAAGGCAATGATGGGAATATCATCACCGATGTTACTGATCACCTGTCTTATCTTGCGGTATTCGGGCCTGAAATCATGCCCCCATTCGGATATACAATGGGCCTCGTCAACCGCCACGAATGATACGGAATTAAGGCGTAAAAAATCTATATTTTCCTGTTTTGTTAACGATTCCGGCGCTACGTACAACAGCTTGGTTTTGCCGCTTAAAATATCCTCTTTAACCCTGGCTGTTTCTGCTTTTGTAAGCGATGAATTTAAGAAGTGGGCTATGCTGTCGGATCCTCCGAAAGCTCTTAACTGGTCAACCTGGTTTTTCATCAATGCGATCAACGGGGATATTACGATCGCTGTGCCTTCGCTCATTAAAGCCGGCAGTTGGTAGCACATTGACTTGCCGCCGCCGGTGGGCATAATTACAAATGTGTCGTTACCTGCCAGTATGTTTGTAATAATCGCTTCCTGTTCTCCTTTAAAATTATCAAACCCAAAAAAATTCTGGAGGTTATCAAAAAGTGACTTCTTAGTTTCTATCATTATTTACGTATTCTTGTTGTATTTAAAAGTTTAAAGTAACAAAATTTTATCAATAAACGATGGATTTACTTAAAAATTTTATATAAAAATGATTATTCTTTTAAAAACAATTTGTTTCCTTAACCATTTAATCAATCGGTATAACCGCGTTTAATTTATTTAGTTTTATTTAATACTAACATTACAGATTAATACCCAACTTTGCACCGATTACACCAAATAAAATTGTTCTTCAGCATCCATGAATAAAAACTACTATGCCATCATTATGGCAGGCGGAATTGGTAGCCGTTTTTGGCCTATCAGCCGTACCTCTCATCCAAAACAATTCATCGACATCCTTGGAACAGGGAAAACTTTGATCCAAAATACGTACGACCGGTTTCTAAAAGTATGCCCTAAAGAAAATATTTACGTAGTTACCAACGAGATTTACACCAGCCTGGTAAAACAGCAACTGCCGGGTATGGCCGATCAGCAAATATTGACCGAGCCCGTAATGCGCAATACCGCGCCCTGCATTGCCTATGGCTGCTTTAAGATCGAAAGCCTTAATCCCGACGCTGTTATCGTTGTTGCGCCTTCCGACCACCTGATTTTGGACGAGTCGGGGTTTATCAGCACCATCGAAAAATCGTTGCAGACCGCCGCCGATAACAACTGCCTGATAACATTGGGTATAAAGCCTTCACGCCCGGATACCGGCTACGGCTATATTCAATATACCGGTCAGAGCCTTAACGGCGACTTTTTTAAGGTAAAAACATTTACCGAAAAGCCTACGCTGGAAATAGCGAAAACGTTTATTCAAAGCGGCGACTTTTTATGGAATGCCGGGATATTCGTGTGGTCGGCAAAAGCGATCGTTAAAGCCTTTAGCCAATATCTTTCTGATATGCACGAGATATTCGCCGAGGCGCGCAGCGTTTATAATACCGAGGGCGAAAAGCCGAGCATTCATAAATCATACCTACAATGCACCAACATCTCCATCGACTATGGGATCATGGAGAAAGCGGATAACGTTTATGTATTACCCTCTGAGTTTGGCTGGAGCGACCTGGGTACCTGGGCTTCCATTTATGAACTTGCCGAAAAGGACTACGTGGGTAACGCGGTTATCCCATCGGATAAAGTGATCATGTACGACTCATCAAACTGCATGGTGAACATGCCCGCCGATAAGCTGGTGATACTGCAGGGGTTGCATGATTACATCGTTGTCGAATCAAACAACACGCTGCTCATCTGTCCGCGCGACCAGGAGCAAAACGTTAAAAAGGTAGTGGCGGATGTAAAGCAGCAGTTTGGGGCGAAGTACATCTAGTGATTAGAGGTTAGAGACTATTGATTAGAGGTTAGAGATTGGAGGTTAGGGTTAATATCCTCGGTCCATATCTCTAATCCCCTTAATAAACCCGTTTAAACATCCGAACACCCCAAAACAGACCCAAACATGCCTTTGAACAGGTTGCAAATCAAGCAATCATTCGAGACTTTATCTAATTTCTAATCGCTAGTCTCTGATCACTAATCTCTGCCTGATCGCCTCATAAAGTATGATCCCGGTTGCTACGGACACATTAAGCGACTCAATTTGGCCGTACATCGGTATTTTAGCAAGGTGGTCGGAAATGCGGATGATCTCGTTACGCACGCCGTCTTCCTCTGATCCCATTACGATAGCGGTTGGCACTGTATAATCGGGCGTATAAATATCATCCTGTGTCTTTTCGGTGCAGCAAACCAGCTGTAAACCTGATTCCCGGAGAAACTTTACGGTTTGCAAAAAGTTATCATGGCGGCATACAGGTATTTTGTACAATGCGCCCGCCGAAGTTTTGATCGCATCGGGGTTGATCTGCGCCGAACCTTTTGAGGGGATCACCAACGCATGCACGCCGGCGCACTCTGCCGTTCGGGCTATGGCGCCCATATTGCGTACGTCTGTGACGGAATCTAGAACAAGTATTAACGGTACCTTGCCTGTTTCAAACAGCTGGGGGATAATGTCCTCGATTTTTTGGTATATGATCGGCGAGATAAACGCAACTGCCCCCTGGTGATTTTTTGGCGTAAGACGGTTCAGTTTTTCTACCGGTACCTGCTGGGCTGTTATTTGGTATTCGCCAAGCAGTTCTTTAAGCTCATTAATCAGGCCGCCGCCCAATCCTCTTTGCAAGTATAACGCCTCAATTTCTTTTCCCGAACGGATCGCTTCGATCACTGCGCGGATGCCAAAAACCATTTGATTGCTTTCGCGCTGCGGCCTGGAATTATAACTCATTTTTTACAAGTTTAAACAGCCAAAAGTAGCTATATTAATTGGGTTTGCAGTTATTGAACCGAAGCGCCCATCCGGTTTTTTAAAAATAATTAACAATTTTAAAGGTTATGCACACCAGGCTAATTTGCTGATTACCAGTAGCAAATTAAAAGAATTAACAATTTACTAACATGGTTTGTTAACTGCCGCTTCACAAATTTTCCGCTGTTTTAACGATTATTTCGTATCTTAAAAAACAAATGTTAGTAGCACCGAACATCTTTTGTATATTTTTGTTGTCCCATGATTTTTGAGAACGAAAACCCAAGCCAAAAGCCGAATTCCTACGACCGTAAAAGCCGGATAACCAACCCTACACCTTACAGTGGATTGGGTAAGCTTCCGCCCCAGGCCACCGACCTTGAAGAGGCCGTTTTGGGCGCTTTGATGCTCGAAAAAGATGCATTATCTTCCGTAATAGACATCCTGAAATCGGACGTTTTTTATGAGCCGAGGCATCAAAGGATATTTGAGGCGATCAGAATTCTATTCGAAAAATCATCCCCTGTCGATATACTTACCGTAACCGCGCAGTTGCGCCAGCAGGGCGAGCTGGAAATGATCGGTGGGGCATATTACATTACCGAGCTGACCAACCGGGTTGCATCGGCAGCCAACATTGAATTCCACTCGCGTATTATTATTCAAAAATTTATCCAGCGCGAGCTGATCAGGATCTCGACGGATGTAATTCAAAGCGCCTACGAGGACACCACCGATGTGCTCGACCTGTTAGACCGTGCCGAAAAAAATCTCTTCGAGATCGCTCAAAATAACCTGCGCCGCGATTCGCGGAAAATGGACGACCTGATGCACGAGACACTCAAAGAGATCGAGGCGCTTAAAGATAAAAAAGACGGGTTAACGGGTGTTGCTTCAGGGTTTACCGAGCTTGACCGGATGACCTCGGGGTGGCAAAAATCTGACCTGGTGATCATTGCAGCGCGCCCGGCAATGGGTAAAACGGCTTTCGTATTAAGCTGCGCGCGCAATGCCGCGGTGGATTTTAGTAAACCTGTCGTGGTGTTTTCGCTCGAGATGTCGTCGGTTCAGTTAGTTAACCGTTTGATATCCGGCGAGACGCAGATAGAACAGGAAAAAATACGCAAGGGCAACCTTGAAGAGTGGGAATGGGCACAGATACACTCCAAGATCGGGCGGCTCGAGCAGGCGCCGCTGATCATTGACGACACCCCCGCGCTGAATATTTTTGAATTCAGGGCAAAATGCCGCCGCCTGAAATCGCAGCACGATGTCCAGCTGATCATCGTCGACTACCTGCAGCTCATGCAGGGAAAAGCGGATGGCAAAGGCGGCGGTAACCGCGAACAGGAGATCGGCAGCATATCGCGGGCGCTTAAGTCTGTCGCCAAAGAATTAAATGTACCTGTAATAGCGCTTTCACAATTAAGCCGCGCGGTGGAGAACCGTCCCGGCGGCTCCAAGCGCCCGATGCTTTCCGACCTTCGTGAATCCGGCTCCATCGAGCAGGATGCCGATATGGTATTATTCCTTTATCGCCCCGAATACTACGGACTCGAATTTGACGAAGACAATAATCCAACACAAGGCGTGGGTGAAGTGATCATCGCAAAACACAGGAATGGTGAAACCGGCAGGGTGCGGCTTAAGTTCGTTGGCAAATACGTTAAATTCACGGATCTGGATGACGGGATGGACGGCTCCTTCTCTCCGGGAAATGCATTTTCTTCGCTGGGCCCGTCGCAGGACTTCGAAAAACCAAGCGGTTTTATCATCCGGCCATCCCGCATGGACGATATGGACGATGAACAACCGTTTTAAGAACGTTCCCCCGTCCTAATGATAAGTTTTTGATGAGAGTCCTTTTGATAACCGAGCCAAAATGAAACTACGATTAAAACTACTAGTATTTATTATACTGAATTTGTATTTATCCAATTGCTACTCACAGCTTTTGGAAGTAAACGCATGGAATGATTTCGAGGGGAAAATTGGCAATAAAGAAACACAAATATCGCTTTACCTTTTTAAGGATAGTACAGTGAAAGGTAATTATGTTTCACTGGAAAATGGAGTAAAAATTCCATTAAACGGACATTTAAAAGCAAATGTGCTTTTCCTGAATGAATTTAATGATAGAAGCTCAAGTTTTAGAGGCAATCTTTTTAGCGACACATTAGATAAGTTTGAAGGGGTGTATACAGATAGTTTGAGAAATAAGTCACTGCCGTTTTATTTTAATTTATCTGCCATTGATTGGGGAGATTACGCGCGTCGCTATACAAATATGTATGGTACAAATGAAGAAATAGAACAATTTATGAAAGTAGTAAAGAATGCAATCCTATCCGATAATAAACAATGGGTGGCAAATCACGTCCATTATCCAACAAAGCATGTATTGCATAAACGTTACACGTCGATAACCAATAAGTATCAGATGATAAAATATTTTGACCAAATTTTCAATAAAGATTTTAAAAAGAAGATAGGGTCAGCCTTTACCACAAATTTATTTAATAAAAATGGTGAAGCAATGCTTGGACATGGAGAAATATGGATCAGTAATGGCCCTAAATCAACTGAAGACAATTATAGTTTCTTAATAACTGCCATCAATCAGTAGTCACATTGAAAGTTACGTGGTTACCTCTCTATTAAGGTCTCAAAATAGCAACCCTAGTGCAATCCCGGCAACGATGATCACCGGGGTTTTTATTTTGGTGAAATATAAAAGCAGGAAGGTAACAGCCATAATGAGGTACGACAGCCAGTCGAGCCCGAACGGGCGTATCAGCAAAATAAGCGCAGTTGCCATAAAGCCGACCGCCACCGCGTTAATCCCGCTTAATGAATTTTTTATCCGGGTTATTTTTTTCAGGTCGTTCCAAAAAGGTACGATAAACAGGATAAGAATAAGCCCGGGGGAGTTGATGCCGATGATGGCAACGATGCTGCCGGCTACCTGGCCGATCAGGCTTCCCCCCTTGTTCCCCATACTGATACCGCCTAAAAACGACGTAAATGAAAAAGTGGGTCCCGGCAAAGCTTGCTGCAACGCATATCCGGAAAGAAATTGGGAATTGGTGAGGTAATGCTTCACTTCCACAAACTCAGTATACATCAGCGGCACCAATACTTGTCCGCCGCCAAATATCAATATTCCGTTGCGGTAAAAGTTTTCAAATAAGCGTATGGGCAAACTAAATGGCGACGTTTGATTGATCAGTGCCCCTAAAGCGGCAAAAAGCAATAAGATACCGATAAAGTAAGTAACCTTGCGTGGATTTACATTTGAAAACAGCCTTACCCGCAATTCATTTTCCTGGGGCTGCGTTTCCAGGGCCGACGAAATGATGCCACCCATCATGATGAGCAGCGGAAAGGCATATGCGTTTTGCAAGATTAGTGTGGCGATCAGCGAACCTATAGCCAGCATGGTGCTTACGCGGCTTTTCAAAAATTTGTTTGCGAACGTGTAAGTGGCATAGGCCACAATGCCAACAGCTATCGGCTGCACAAACCGCAGTATTTCGGCAAATTTTGACCGGTCGGCTAACATTTTATAGCTGATGGCAGCCATGCACATAATGGTGGCCGAGGGCAATATCCATATTAAAAACGCGATGATAGCCAGCCGCAAACCGCCAACCTTCCACGCAATACCAACCAGCGTTTGTGTTGAGGACGGACCTGGTAATAGCTGCGCCAGGGCATTCAGTTCCATCAGTTCGCTTTCGGTAACGTACCGTCGCTTTTCTACAAATTCGCGCATCAATATGGCGATATGGCCCTGGGGGCCGCCAAAAGCTGTGAAGGTATAGATCAGCACATCACGCAAAAATAAAAGCTGGCGTTTCCTCATGGCTAATGAATGTTACCCTCAGTAATCATCGTCGTCATCCTGGCCGGTAGCCAGCCTGTAAACGGCCTGTAACTCCGAAAAGGCATGATTATCGCGTTGTTCGCGTGTAATTTTCATCCCGGTTTCATAGGTATTTATGGCGTCTTGTTTGCGGCCTATGGCCTCGTAAAGCTTGCCTAAGTGATAATAGGTGCCGGCATACGCCGGATGGTTTGTCACCAGGTTTTCGAAATAGGCTAATGCCTGGCCGGTTTCACCAAGCCGAAGATATTCGGTAGCAAGCGCATATTTTAAAAACGGGTCGTCAGGTTCATTCTTAATAAATTCCAGTAGCTTATCTAATCTGTTTATCTGCATTTTAAACTCTGTCTTTTTTAATTAAATTTGCGACAACCTGATTTCACCTTTAAAAAAACATTTACACTGATGAAAGTACTGGTATGCATAAGCAACGTTCCTGATACCACCACAAAAATAACTTTTACCGATAACAACACGCAATTTAATACAGCCGGCGTTCAATTTATATTGAACCCGTATGACGAGATCGCCCTTGCACGCGCGATAGAGTTGACGGACGGTGGAAATGGTTCGGTAACGGTAATAAACGTGGGCGAAAGCAATACCGAGCCAACTATTCGCAAAGCGCTTGCCATTGGGGCTACGGATGCCGTAAGGATCAATGCTAAGCCGCATGATGCGTGGTTTGTAGCGTACCAGGTGGCACAATATATAAAGGGCAACCCGTTTGATTTGATATTGACCGGCCGCGAGTCGATCGACTATAATGGCTCAAAGGTTGCCGGTATGCTTGGCGAGCTTTTAGACCTTCCATCTGTTTCGATCATAAAAAAATTAGATATTAATGGTGATAAGGCCACTATTGAACGTGAGATAGAGGGCGGAAAAGAAGTACTGACCGTACCTCTCCCCTTCGTTGCCGGCACCGCCGAAGGCGTGGCTGAACCAAAAATACCCAATATGCGGGGTATTATGTCGGCGCGTACCAAGCCGCTGCAGGTTATCGATCCGGTTGAGGTAAAAACATTTTCAGAAATAACGGGTTATAAAACTCCTGAACCGCGTGGCCAGGTGAAATTGATACCGTCGGACGATCCTGCAAAATTAGTTGAGCTGCTGCACGCAGAAGCGCGGGTTATTTAAGTAAACATACACCGGGTTACGATCTTAATATTTTATATGTCAGTTTTAATTTACGCGGAAAACGCCGAAGGCAAATTCAAGAAATCGATTTTCGAGGCGGTATCTTATGCCCGCGCTATAGCCGATCAAACACATACCAGCCTGGTTGCCGTATCCATCGGTAATGTAAGCACCGCAGATTTGGCTGCGCTCGGTAAGTACGGGGCCGAAAAGGTATTGAATGTATCTAACGATAAACTAAAGGATTTTGTTAACCAGGCCTATGCTTCTGTAATTGCCGAAGCCGCAAAAAAAGAAAACGCCGATATTGTGATATTGTCCAATTCATTTTCCGGTCGTGGCCTTACCCCGCGGATCGGCGTAAAGCTGCAAGCCGGCATCGCCGATGGCGCCGTCGATCTGCCGCAGCAACAGGATGGGAGATTTACGGTTAAAAAAACAGCGTTTTCCGGCAAAGCGTTTGCGACGGTTGAAATATCCTCTGCAAATAAAGTGATCTCGCTAACACCAAATTCATATAAAATTGTTGAAAAAGGTGGAACAGCGGCGATAGAAGATTTTAGCCCTGAAATTAAGGAAACAGATTTTAAGGCCATGATCAAAGAGATAGTGCGCTCGGCCGACAAGGTTTCTTTGCCCGATGCCGAGATCGTCGTTTCCGGCGGGCGGGGCCTGAAGAGCCCCGAAAACTGGAAGATGCTTGAGGATCTTGCTGATTTGCTCGGCGCCGCGCTGGCGTGCTCAAAACCTGTTTCCGACGCAGGATGGCGGCCGCACAGTGAGCACGTTGGGCAAACGGGTATAGCTGTCAGTCCGAATTTGTATATTGCAGTAGGAATTTCGGGGGCCATACAACACCTGGCGGGAATAAGCTCATCGAAAGTGATCGTTGTAATAAACAAAGATGCCGACGCGCCGTTTTTCAAAGTTGCAGATTACGGCATTGTAGGCGATGCGTTTGAGGTAGTGCCCAAATTAATAACAGCCATTAAACAATATAAAGCTTCGGCATAATACAGGATAAGTTGCGATGGGTAACGATATGAAGAAAATAAAACTGGATATAGTGGGGTTGTCTTACAGCCAAACACAATCCGGTGCCTATGCTTTGGTTTTGGGCGAAGTAAGCGGTCGCAGACGGCTGCCAATTATCATCGGAAGTTTTGAGGCCCAGGCGATAGCGATCGAAATAGAAAAGATGACCCCCAGCAGGCCGCTTACACACGATTTATTCAAGAGTTTTGGGCAGGCCTTTCATGTTACCGTGCAGGAGATCATTATTTACAACCTGGTTGATGGTATATTTTACTCCAAGCTGATGTGTTCCGATGGCAAAAGAGTGGTTGAAATAGACGCCCGCACATCCGACGCAATCGCGGTTGCCGTACGGTTTGATTGCCCGATTTATACCTATGAATTTATTTTGTCGACAGCCGGTATCGTTATTGAAGGCAATGATTTTGTCTATCTGGAAAATATCAACGAAACCCCGGAAGAGAAAACCACGCCGGCGGCCACCGGTGGTTTTACCGCTTTGAGTACTGACGAGTTAAAAACCAAATTGCAGGAGGCGCTTGCCGAAGAGTCCTACGAAAAAGCTGCCAAGATCCGCGACGAGCTAAACAGGCGGAAAGCATCGTAACGATCCATAGCTCCGGCGCAGCTGCGTGTTTATGGAAAAACCGCATCCGATCCCCGGGCTCCGGAGGAGCCTCCTGTTTAAAAGCGATCTCCCTTACATAATTTCTCTTTTCACTTCACATTTAATATAATTTCATTATTTTCCGGTCTTAATTTTCACTATTGATCAACCCGGATTATAAACCTGCGCGCCATGAGTATTAAGTTTCGCTTGATCCTGATGAACTTTATGCAATACTTTGTGTGGGGCGCCTGGCTCCTTACCATAGGCACCTACTGTTCACACACAAAACATTGGTCGTTTACTCAATTTGGCGCTATTTTCTCAACCATGGGCATCTCTTCTATCATTATGCCCGCCCTCACCGGCATCATAGTCGACAAATTTATTAACGCCGAACGGTTATACGGCCTCCTGCACATTTTAGGGGCTTTGGTTTTATTTTCGCTGCCCCTAGTAAACGACCCCACCGTATTTTTTTGGATAATGCTTTTAAATATGGCTTTTTACATGCCTACGATCTCTTTGTCCATTACGGTTGCATATTCCGCGCTGAAGCAAGACAACATCGATGTGGTAAAAGAATATCCGCCAATACGGACGTGGGGAACCGTCGGGTTTATCGCTGCATTATGGACGACCAGTATTTCGGGAAATGAAAGCTCACCAAACCAGTTCTATATCGCGTCCGCGGTGGCTTTGGCGTTGGGGGTTTATTCGTTTACGCTGCCTGCATGCCCTCCGCGCTTAAAAATTGCCGGCAGCAGATCCCTTGTCGACCTGTTGGGGTTAAACGCTTTCAAATTATTTAAAACATCAAAGTTTGCTGTCTTCTTTATTTTTTCGATGTTCCTTGGTGCGGCATTACAGCTAACCAATGCCTATGGCGATACATTTATAAAAGGTTTTAAAGACATACCGGCTTATAGAGATCTGTTCGCGGTGAAATATTCGGCGATAATCATGTCGGTATCTCAAATATCCGAAACGCTGTTTATCCTGGCCATTCCCTTCTTTTTGCGCAAGTTTGGTGTTAAATATGTCATGCTCATCAGCATGGTTGCCTGGGTATTGCGCTTTGGTCTTTTCGCTTATGGCGACCCAGCAGCAGGTTTATGGATGATCTTATTATCATGCGTTATATATGGCATGGCTTTCGATTTCTTTAACATCTCGGGGTCTTTGTTTATCGAAACGCAGGTAAGCCCCGAAATAAGAGGAAGCGCCCAGGGGGTATTTATGATGATGGTAAACGGCTTTGGCGCCTTATTTGGCAGCTTTGCCAGCGGCGTCATCATCGATAAGTATTTTACCCTTCCCGACCACAGTAACAACTGGCACGGCATATGGCTCAGTTTCGCCGGCTATGCACTCGTCATCGCCCTTATATTTCCATTTGTATTCCGAAATAAATACAGCAGGATCACACCGTCTGTCACACACATTCCGGATCATGTATAACATTATCGATTATTGAGGTCAATCAATGAAAAAACATTACCGGCACGAAAACGATTGCTTAAACTGCGGCACTGTCCTGGAAGGGAAGTTTTGTCATAACTGCGGCCAGGAAAACCTGCAGATCAGGGAGAATTTCGGCCACATGATGAACCACGCCGTTAGTGATTATTTTCATTTCGATCACCAATTTTTTCACACATTAAAGCCACTGTTGTTACAGCCCGGCAAGCTCACTAACGAGTATATGGCCGGCCGGCGGGTACAGTACCTGCACCCTGTAAAAATGTATATTTTTATCAGCATCGTATACTTTTTGCTTTTATTCCAAAGTGCCGGCGAAAGTAAAAAAAATGATAAAACACCTGGTAAGCGAGTGAATACCGAACAGGGGCTTAACGCTGCAAAAAAGGAGATAGAAAAAAACCCTGGTCTCACGGCAAAACAAAAAAAAGCCATTGAGAACGCGATCGGGCAGCAAAAGGTCGTCACCAATTATGGCTTGACAACGGTAACTGACACTGACCCCGACTACAAACAGGGTAAGCAGAGTTGGTTTCACCCTTCAACCGACGATACAACGTACCAACAATATATCGCCGGCCAAAAAAAACTGCCCGAGGATGAACGCAATGGTTTTTTCGAAAGGCAATGGAATAAAAAAACATTGACCTACCGCGAGAAGTACGGATCGATGGCGGGCGAGGTATTTATTGAGGACCTTAAGCACAATACCCCTAAGATGATGTTTTTGCTGCTCCCGCTATTTGCGCTGATATTGAAGCTTGCTTTTTGGAAGAATAAAAAATATTACGTGGAACACCTTATTTATTCCTTCCACTTTCACTGCTTCCTGTTTTTGTTCCTCACCTTTTTGATGATACTGCAGCTTATTATACCGCACGATTGGGGGATCATGGGCTGGATAACTTTTTTGGCGACAGTTTATATCACATGGTACGTCTACCGCTCTTTAAGAACGGTTTATCACCGCAACCGGTTCCGAACGATCAGTAAAATGATCGGCATGAGCTTTATGTATTTTTTCGCGTTTACGTTTTGTATAAGCCTGATCTTTTTTGTTACGGCTTTGTTTTAACGTCAATTTGCAAACGCATCAAGGGCTATGGTCGGTTTTCCGGTGTTGTCAAACGCGCCTAACCCGTACCCTTGCCAGTTATAAGCCTCGGGTTCCCAGTAAAATACACCCAAGCCATTACCGTTAGCCACTGAATTTACTTTGCTGATGATATCCGTTAAAAAAGCGCGACTATTGGTTGGGTCTGATGCCTGCATACCCACCTCTACAACCAATACCGGCGTACCATAGCGCGAGACCATATCGTTTATATTGGATAAGCATTGCGCATCAAGCGCGGTATAATTTGATGTGGACGGATATAATGACATGCCGATAATGTCCCATTGCGCGCCGTTAGCTTTTAGGCCATCGAACATCCAGCGAAACAGTGAATTATCATAACCGTTGGAGATGTGTACGATCACCTTGGTCGAGGGGCTCACCGATTTGACTGCCGCGTACCCGCTTTTTACCAATGCGGCAAAGTTTGCCATGTGTGTTGAAGCCCGGCCATCTTCCCAAAGCATCCCGTCGTTGGTTTCATTACCCACCTGCACCCAATCGGGTGTAATGCCATTTGTTTTAAGGGTGTTCATGACGCCGGTTGTGTAGCTGCTCAATGTGGATGTAAGCGTCGCAAAATCGAGCGAAGCCCAGGCTGCCGGCTTTGGCTGTTTACCCGGATCGGCCCAGCTGTCGGCATAATGAAAATCGATCATGATCTTCATCCCCGCATTTTTTGCGCGAATGGCCTTCGCCACCACATCGGCGGTATTGCACCAGCCGTCTGACGGATTAACCCATGCCCTTAAGCGTATCGAATTAAAGCCCAGGCTCTTCATAAGCGCGAACAGGTCCTGCTGGTTTCCCGACTTATCATAGAATTTTACACCTGCCGCCTCCATTTGCGTAACCCAGCTAATATCCGCCCCTTTGGCAAAGGAGCCGGAAACCGTGGGAGGCGTATAAGTTGGTGCTGATGTTTTTGGGGCCGGCGACCCTCCTTTATTTGAACATGCTGCAATCGATAATAACGCAGTTATACCGTATGCACACAACACTTTTTTCATAACGAAAATTAAATTTAACAGGTAAACGCAAACACAAATATATATCTAAGCGTCGAAAAATAAAATGTTGATTTAACATTTATTAATTATTCCCTGCATGATGTTCGCTGATATAGCCGTAAAAATCCGTCCATACGGCTATTACGTAATTAGCAGGAATTCTATATTTGATTACCTGATTATAAACCTGTTAACAATGAAAACTGTATCTGACGAAGTTTATGCCGGCATTGATAACGATCTTTACAATGCCAAAGAAAACACCTGGTGGGACCCGGTAAACGTAATGTACCTGTTAAAAACGAGCGTTAACCCCGTGCGTGTAGGGTATGCCAGGCGAAAACTGTTTGACGAAATGCACATCGACCCGGCAGGTAAAACTGCGCTGGAGGTAGGCTGCGGCGGCGGTATCCTGACGGAAGAGGTGGCCCGCATGGGTTTTGAAACCACCGGAATCGATCCTTCCGAACACTCGTTGAATATCGCCCGCATCCACGCACAAAAAAGCGGGCTTAATATACAATACGATTTTGGCAGCGGCGAGGCGCTTCCATACAAAGATGCCTCGTTCGACGTGGTTTTTTGCTGCGATGTGCTCGAACATGTTCGCGATCTGCCAAAAGTGATCTCAGAAATATCGAGGGTGCTGAAACCGGGCGCCGCATTTGTTTTTGATACGCTGAACCGCACGTTTATCAGCAAGCTGGTAGCAATAAAAATATGGCAGGAATGGAAACGATGGGCCTTTTTTCCGCCAAAGCTGCATAACTGGAAAATGTTTATCAAGCCGCCGGAGCTAAAGCGTTTATTACTGAATAATGGTTTTGAATTTAAAGAGTTTAGCGGCACGCAGCCCAATGTGCCCATACCTACCATGTTGCGGTACCTACGCAAGCGTGCCAAAGGCGAATGGACCTATAAAGACCTCGGCGAAAAATTCCGGCTGGTAGAGAGTAAAGACATGAACATTCTTTATACCGGTTTCGCTGTCAGGAAGTCGTAGTGTCACCAACAAATCCTCTGCTATGAACCAAAACAAGTGAAGCTTTTTCGCGGTTGTTCTCATCGGTATAAATACAGCAGTTACTTAGCGGGTTTTAATTTCCCCTGTAAAGCTTCAATGGCATTGGCAAGATAAGCAAAGGGCGAGTTCCAGTTAATGGCGATCTCGTTTACGGCATAGGCCCGGTCGTCGTCGATATAGGCCTCATCGGGCACGGTTGATGGCACGCGGATATGATCCTGCATGCCCGGGTTTGGCCCGCCCGCCAGCAAGCCCGGCACCGGGTCGGCGATGCCGTCAGAAACCGACGGGCGATGATGCGGGTGCATGGGTGTTTTGCTTCCATAGCCTGTTATATACGAGTAACCGGTTCCGTTCCTGCCTAATATATAGTCCAGGTTATCCAACGCGTAAGTAAGATATTTCGGGTCATTGGAAAGCTTGTACGCTTGTATCAGCGCGATACCTTGATTTGCTGCATCCGAATTGCTTCCCCAGTGAAAGTGCGCTTTAGATTTGGTCATCACGGTTTGATACGCAGTTTCATCCGCCCCGCTTATCATCTCATCGGCGAAGGCCAGCAATCGTTTTTTAAGCTCCGGCAATTCTTGCGGTGTATTCTTGCCAAATGAACCGCTGTTTTTTATCAATGTATAATACCCCAATAGCCGCACCTGACCCCACGACGGCAGCGGCATGTTTGCATCGGGCATTAAATTGACAGCTTCCAAGTACCGGGGCTGCCGGGTGGTTACAAATAATTCGGACGCCGCCCAGATAAACTCATCGCTAAAATTGCGATCGCCATAAGCCCCGGTCGTAATTTTGGGATTAAATTTTTGATTTATCGCCTCCTGATCATAAATCACCCTGGGATTTTTTTCGGCCCACTCCCACGCCCTGACGGCTTGGCTTATACAAGAGTCGGCCAACCCGGGCAACTGTTTTGGAAATCTCCTGAATATCCGACTGGCCTGAGCCATCACCGCCGCAAAATCGAGGGTAGCAGCCGTTCCTTTTTGCACTACGTAACGCGGCGTTTTATCCTTGTCGGGCATCTCCATTTTATCAAAAGCGGCATTCGTCAGCTTATGGTATACACCGCCATCGTTCGGGTCCTGCATAGTAAGCATCCAGCGCACGTTCCATACAACTTCATTTAAAACGTCGGGTATCCCGTTGCCACTTTCGGCAATATTCAGCTTTACCGTTTGCATATAAGCCGGAAAGTCCTCATATAACGAAAGCAATGTGCTGGTACTTATCCCGCTGTTAACTATATATTTGTTGTAATCGCCGGCATCATACCAGCCGCGCGGCGACGAAATTTTCTCACCCTCGGGCCGTTTATCGCTTGCCGCAGATGCATGTATCAGCACGCTGGTATCGGGGTGGCCTTCTGCCCTCGCCCACTTCCCTGCATACTTTTCCAATAACGGGGTTGACGCCCGCATAAAGTAAAATGCCTTTATACCCGCGGCAGCAACATCCCGGTGAACGGACTTTTTAATATTAAATACATAGGAACAGCCCACGCCCGGCACGCAGAGCATATATTTGCCCGGTGTATGAAAAGCGCTGAAATCGGCGATCAGCGTTTGGTTGCCGGCAAAGTTTGGGTTGACCGATCTTTTTAGCGTTGCGGTGTATAGGGTTCTTTTTGCTGGGGTTTGAATATTAAACTCCTTTGCATTGCCTGTAAGAATGATGGCCGTTTTTGGCCCTTCGGGGTAAAAACCTGTTTGGTTTAAGCGGATATTGTCTTCGCCGTTGGGCGATTGGGCAAATGATAGCTGGGTTAAAACTAAAACAGTGATGATCAGCCCGGTCAAAAGTGAAAGTGTTTTACTCATGATACCGGTAAATATATAAGCAAGTTATGTATAAGTATAATACTATATACTCAATATAAAATGAAATTTAGCAACGTCATGTCCAGCTTGTGCCCGCTCTGATAGCTGATCCGCTAAACGCCTATAGTTTTGCAAGCCGGTAAGCCAAACTAAGATTAAACAAATTGATCCTCGTTTGTCCGGAACCATAATCCTGTTTGGTGATACCTGCCTCGTAACGTAAGTCGAACGATATCTTTCTAATGTCCAGGCCGGCGCCAACCTGCCATGCAAAATTCTGATCGCGGTAATTAAGGCTAAACGCGTTGTTTACGGCGCCACCGAAACTTTGGTCTTTATTTAAAGCGAATGAAATTACCGGTCCTGTATAAAAGCGGCCGCCTAACCCAAATGCGCCTATTTTACCGCCAACCAACAAGGGAACATCAACGCTTGTAAACTTTGCGGTTGTTTCGCCCCCGTTTTCAGATACCTGCACATTCTTGGATGTGAGGTACATTTCGGGCTGAAAATTAAATCCTACCGCACCGAAGCGCATCCACAGCCCGGCAAGGTAACCCGCGCGGTTATTGCTGCTAAAAGTGGCCGATGTGGTTGATTGAATGGATGAAAAGTTGATGCCGGCCTTGGCGCCGAACTGGAACGACGGTATTATTTGCGCACACGCAAAACCGCATACACCGGTTGTAATTATCAGCGAAAGTATGATTTTTTTCATGGGAATTTGATTAGTCGGAATGTAACCCGGTTAATTAGAAATATCCGGCTTACACTAACTAATGTTAACGTAAACCGGATATTTTGGTAGAATTCTGACGATAAAATTAAATACTTTTTTAACAATCCAAGAAAAAATTCTAATGATTTATAACGACAATTTTCCCTGGTAATAATCCAGTATTTTACTGTCGATATAATAGTCGTAGCGGGCGCTTATCAGGCTAAGATTTGCATTGTCGAGATTGTTTTTTGCGATGATAAAATCGACAGAGGTTAATATCCCTGCCTCAAATTGTATCTGTGCAATTCTGAAGCTTTCTTTATAAGCGTCCACCTGGTCGCGCAATGCCTGGTATTTGTTGTAAGCCGATGTCATGCTTACATAGGCCTGCTCCACGTTTTGCTGTAAAACGAGCCTGGTGTTATCCTCCAGGTTTTTTGACATCAGCAGGTTTATTTTGGCTGTAGATACATTATTTCTTTTTTGAAAATTATTGAATATCGGGATGTTCAGGTTCAAGGATAAACCGGTGCCGTAATTGTTTTTGAACTGGTTATAATAACTGATGTTTTGGCTGGTATAATTTGCCTGGGTCGTAAAAACGGACTGCTTGCCAGTTGGTGTATTGATATATAAGTTGGTAGGCACGCTTGTCGAATCCACAAACGTCGAGCTACGGCCGGTGCTGGAGTAATTTGTGCCTAAATTTCCCGACAAGGATAAATAAGGCAATAAAAATCCCCGGGCTACTTTTACGGCTTTTTCGGCAGCCTCGCGACGCAATGTGGCAGCTTTAACATACGGCAATTGCTGCAGCGCCGCCTTATATACCTCGTCGGCGCTAACACCGTACTGGCCTTTCATGTCTTCGGCGTTGAGCGGCTGCACCTGTGCATTCCGGTCGTAAGGAATATTCATCAGGTTAAACAAGCTTAGTTTTGCCGCCTCCAGCGAGTTTTGGTAATTAACAACGGCTACCTTGCTGCTGGCCAGGGTGCCCCGGAAATTATAAAGGTCAGATGGGGTTTTATTCGCACCCGATTTTTCCAGTATTTCCGACCGGTCGACTGTTTGCTGGGAAACATTCAACTGGCTGATGGCCTGGGCAAGTATTTCCTGGTTGTCTAAAATTTGCAGGTAGTTGGTGATGATATTTATCGTTACCACGTTTTTGGCCTGCTCATAATCCATTTTACCGGCCTGGTACGATAATGAGGCTTGTTTGATGTTGTTTTGCAGCGCCAGCCCGTTAAAAAGGGTTATACCGCCGGTGAGGCCGTAATTATCCGACGTGATGGATTGATTAGCGTAAGTATTGGTAACCGGGTTAATGGAACGGCCGGTATTGATATTATGACTGGCCGAGCCGTTAAAAAACGGGAGCAGGTTTTCCTTCGCCTGGTTCAGATTTATACGGTCCTGCTCCATGATCAGCGCTGTTTGCTTAACGTTTAGATTATTTTTTATTGCAAGCTGAATGCACTGCTGTAAAGTGAGTACGTTGTTTTGCTGGCCGTCGGCCAGCGCACATGTCATGATAAGAAAGAAAAGTGTTAATAAATATTTATAAGATCGCATGATTTTGTGGTGTTCAGAATTTTCTTGATGAATCGATTTTACCATCTAAAAGATCGATGATGCGGGTGCCGTATTCCGCGTTTTTCTCGGAGTGGGTTACCTGGATGATCGTTACACTATCCTCTTTGTTTAGCTTGCGGAACAGCTGCATTATCTCCTCCCCTTGCTTTGAGTTTAAGTTGCCTGTAGGCTCATCAGCCAGCAGCAGTTTTGGTTTAGCTATCAGGGCGCGGGCAATGCCCACCAGCTGCTGCTGTCCGCCCGACAATTGTGCGGGAAACAGATCTTTTTTGCCGACGATCTGGAAACGGTCGAGCATGTCAGCCACCATTGCTTTCCGCTCAGCACCTTTATAGTCCTGGTAAATAAGCGGTGTTTCGATATTTTCGTAAACGGTAAGCTCGTCGATGAGGTGGTATGCCTGGAATACAAAGCCTATATATTGTTTGTACAATGCCGAACGCTGCTTTTCCTTCAGCTGGTGCACGGCATTCCCCACAAAGTAATGATATCCGTCGGATGGTTCGTCGAGCATGCCTATCACATTTAAAAGCGTTGATTTACCTGAACCTGACGGGCCCATGATCGAAATAAATTCGCCTTCGTCAACTTCAAGGCTAATATCGTTTAATACAAAGTTTTTGTTGCCGCCTACCTGGTAATATTTTGAAACGTGTTGTAATGAAAGCATCTTTTAAATTAATGAATTAGTTATTTAGTGAATTAGTGATTAATAATACCAATTCCATTTCGGCCTTAAGGTATCAATAACATACCAAAATTACAAGTGGCTATAAATCAATACCTTGTGAGGTCGCAACGTTAAAATACTGTTCGCTTACGTAACATGGTGCGTTCGGTTATGATACAATTGAGTGATGGTGAATGGTGAGTGGTGAGTAGATAGTTCAACCTGCTACTGCCACTGCCTACTGCCCGCTCACTACTCACCGCCGCCTACTCACTTCTGAGACTGTTCACCGGGTTGGCAACAGCGGCTTTAATAGATTGAAAGCTGACTGTAAAAAACGCGATCAGGATGGATGCGGCGCCTGCAAGGATGAATATCCACCACTGTATATTAATGCGGTAGGCAAAGTCCTTCAGCCAATAGCTTACGCCCCACCAGGCGATGGGCCAGGCGATAACGTTAGCCAGTAAAACGAGCTTCAAAAAGTTGCGCGATAATAAAAAGGTAATGTTTTGCACCGAAGCTCCCAATACCTTGCGCACCCCTATTTCTTTTATTCTCTTCTCTGCGGAATAGGACGCCAGGCCGAATAAACCAAGGCACGAAATTACAATGATGAGCCCGGCCAATATCCCGACTACTTTACTTACCTGGTCGTCAACCTGGTAAACCTCCTTAAAGTGATCGTCTAAAAACTGGTATTCAAAAGGCAGGTCGGGGAATGTGCTTTTCCAGGTCGATTTCAAAAAATCAAGCGCCTCGGGTACCCTGCCGCCATTTATTTTAACCGACATGATGTTAAAGCCGAAATCAGTGGTACTGATCATGAACATCGTTTCGATCTTGTTATGCAGCGAGTTGAAATTAAAATCTTTGGCGATACCCCTTATCGTGCCTAAAGAATCGTACCCAAAACGCTGTCCTATCAACGACGATACAGGCTGGTCCTTTTCACTCTTCAGCAACTCCTTTGCCAACGACTCATTTACAATGTACTCCCGGTCGTTACCTGCTTTTTCGCCCGAAAAGTCGTGCCCGGCAACCAGTTTTAATTTATAGAGCTTCAGGTAATCCGGGTCAACCACCAGTTGCGTAACGGCGAGGTCTCTTTTTGGACCGTTTGAAGGCCGGAAGGTAACGCCCGATTGGTCTAAATGGCTGCCGAGGTTATCCTGTGATGCGGTAACGCCCTGTATAAGCGAGCTGTTTAAAAGCTCTTTTTTTAACAATAAGTATTTTGGTGTCCTTACCATATTCAATGATACGGTAACTACCTGGTCGCGGATAAAGCCCGGGTCTTTGTGCTGCATAAACCTAAGCTGCTTAACCACCATAACGGTTGCTATCATCAAAAAAATGGCGCTGGTAAACTGGCCAACCACCAGCACATTTCTTAGCATGCCTTTATTTTTACCCGTTTGAACGGACCCTTTCAGCACTTTTACGGGGTTAAACGAGGATAAATAAGCGGCGGGATAAATACCTGATATTAAGCCCACGATGGCAGTACATACAATGATCAATACGACTGCACCTAAATTATTAAATATTGGCAGGCTGATGTCGCGCTGGCTTAAATTATTTACAAACGGAAGCGCCAGCTCAACCCATACAACCGCAAATACCAGCGCTATGAGGGCCAAAATGATGGTTTCGCCCAAAAATTGGATAGCCAACTGGAAACGGTACGCCCCTATCGACTTCCTGATACCCACCTCCTTTGCGCGCTCGGCCGAACGCGCGGTTGAAAGGTTAATGAAATTAATACAGGCAATAACCAGTACAATAATGGCGATGATCAAAAATAAATTCGTTAGCTTTTTATCTAACTTTTGAAAGTTCAGATAATCCAAACCTATATCTGCGGCATTGGCATGAATATCCTTTAGCGGCAGGTAAAACAACTCGTAATATTTCCACCCTTCATCTTTGGCCATATATTTTTTGAGGTACGCCGGCATTTTAGCTTCAAACGCCTTCATATCCGTTCCCGGCGCAATTTCAAAATAAGTATCCAGCCAGTTGCCTCCCCAGTTGTTGGCCATCCGCGGATTAATAATGGTGTTGAACGAGATCAGCGCATCAAATTGCAATTGCGAGTTTTTGGGCGGGTCGGCAGAAATTCCGGTTATCGTATAAATCGCGGTATCGCCGCCATAATGCGTAATGGTCTTTCCTACCGGGTCCTGGTCGCCAAAGAGCTTTTGGGCAGTTTGCCGGGTAAGCACAATGCTGTGAGGTTTTAAAAGCGCCGTCGACTTGTTGCCTTTGATCAGCTCGAAATCAAACATCTGGTAAAAGGTGGTGTCAACAAAAAATACCTGCGGCATAAAAAACCGCTTTTCGCCGTTGGTAAGCTGGAATTTGGTTTCCCAATGTATCCTCGTGAAGTTTTTTATCTGTGGAAATTCCGCCTTCAACGTCGGCCCCATAGGGAACATGGACAATCCCACCTTTTGCGATGCCACCATTCCCGGAAATTTTTGTACCTCATTTAACCGGTAAATATTTTTTGTATGAAAGTCGTCGAAGCTTTTCTCGTATGAAACGAACAGCATAATGATAATACAGGCCGCCATCCCGATGGAAAGGCCGATAATATTGATAGCCGAAAAAACTTTGTTTTTCCAGATGTTACGCCAGGCTATCTTTAGGTAGTTTTTTATCATAATATTTTAGATTTCACCGATTACTGTTGTGATTACTCCGATTTCGTTATGTAACTCTTACTCACAACTGCCACTCACCTACTCACTTCTTAAACTCTTTACCGGGTTAGCAATAGCCGCTTTTATGGTGTGATAGCTTACTGCTATTAATGCCGTAATTATCGCTATCAGTCCCGCGGCGGCAAATAGCATCCAGTCGGGTTTTATACGATAAGCGAAATCATCAAGCCATTGATGCACGAGGTAAAATGCTATTGGTGCGCCGATGATAAAAGCGCCTATGGCCAATAAAAGCGTATCCCGGTTTAGTAAAACGAATAAATTTGAAACGGACGCCCCCAAAACTTTACGAATACCGATTTCTTTGGTGCGGTTTAGCGTCGCAAGACCGGATAGCCCGAATAATCCAAGACACGCAATGATAATTGCCAATACGCACGAGGTGGTTACCGTTTGCATCCAGCGTACGTAAGCTTCATAGCTTTTAGCAACTTCCTCATCCATAAATTTATAATCGAAGGGCATGTTCCCGGTTAGGCGGTTCCAGTTATCCTTCACCTTATCAATGGTTTTTGGAATGCTTTGGCCGGCTTTTATTTTAAGCCAAAAGCTATCATTGGTTTGTGCGTTTATGGTATGATATACAGGCTCGATCTTTTTGGTAAGGTCCTGTGTATGATAATCTTTACATACACCTATTATTATTCCTCCCATTTGCCGGTTAAGCTCACCCACAGGTGGCTTTCCTAATAAGTTGTACAAGGTTTGATTTACTACGATCGCACGGAAGGCTAACGACGCTTTCTGGGCTTTTTTCAGATCGGGATAATTTAATTTTATACTGTCGGTGGCTATATCCCTTGAAAAAGTACGCCCCTTTAAAATCGGGATCTTCAAAAACGAAAAGTAATTGTAATCGACGTTTAACGCCTGTAGCATTATTTTTTCACCGTTTATAATGAAACCATTATGGTTTCCGCCACCGAAATAGCCCGAACCGCTCGTCATATCCGCAATAGCGGGCTCTGTTGCGGCGTAATGGTACATTTTCTCTTTTAGCGCGTTGGTATTTTGTTTATCCATCCAATTATATGGGGTCTGTACCATCAATACCTGGTCTTTATCAAAACCCATATTGGCATCATTAATAAAACGCATCTGTTTGGTGATGGCCAATGTTGAAATAACCATTATTATACAAATAGTATATTGAAGCACAATGAGGCTCCTTGGTAGAAACGGATTTATACGGTAAGCCGAAAAGCCCCGCATAATGTTAAGCGGCTTTAACCCCGACATGGCCATCGCCGGGTAAATACCAGCCATCAAGCCCAAAGCAACCCCGAATGCTAATAGAAATAAGGCAATAGTACCAAATGAGAAATTGGCTAATACTATAGTGGCGCCGGTTAAGCTTTGAAAAAGCGGCAGGCACACTATCGACAGTAAGAAACCGGCCATTACAGCAATAAAAGCCAGCAGCTGTGTTTCGGTATAATATTGAATAACGATTTGAACACGACCGGCGCCAATGGTTTTACGTACGCCCACGTCCTGTGACCGGGATATGGCATTGGTAAGCGTAAGCAAAATGTAATTTAAGCAAGCTATGAACAAGATAACCACGGATAAACATCCCAATTGGCAAATATTGTTCAAATCGGTATAATGGTACCAACCCTGGGCCTGATTATAATGAGCCTGAACAAACGGACGCAAAATAATGTGCATGTCGGCCATGTTTGATTTTGGGTCATATTTCTTGCTTGCTTCCTTGAGGGGTTCAAAATACTGTTTAGCAAAAACATCCAGTTTAGCCTGAAACTTAGCTGCGTCGACCCCTTTTTTTAGCTTTAATACGAGCGGATCACTGAACGAGTTCACTCCCTGCTTGTAATTATCCTGGTAGTCGGGATTTGATTCCATCGACATGATCAAATCAAATTGAAAACTCGAGTTGGCAGGGAAATTTTTGAATACACCGCTTACAATGATTGGAGGTTGGCTTTTTTGATTTGGAAATAAGAGAATTCTGCCAACCGGGTTATCTTTTCCAAAATACTTTTTGGCAAGCCGCTCGCTAATGACGGCCTGGTTGCGGCCCGACATTACGGATGAGGGCGTGCCTTTTATCAAAGGAAAATTAAACACATTAAAAAAATCGGCATCAGTGTAAGTTAAATTATCGCCTTTTTCTTTAAAGCTTTGATTACCAACTTTGATGGTTTCATCTCCCATACCACTGAACCGCACAGCATTTTCGATTTCCGGGAAATTTCTTTTGAGGTCGACTGCCAGCGCTACCGGCGTTTGGATCATGTTCCTTTCTTCCGCATCTTTAAAAAAAAACGAAAAGAAACTCTTTTTAGGCTTATCGAGTCGTACCGACGAAAATACATCTGTTTCTTCAACCCTGTAAAGCCGGTCCTGATCTTTATGAAAAGCATCGAACGACTGTTCATTTTTAACATATAAATAAACGAGTATGCAAAATGCGCTGGCCACGCTTAACCCAACTATGTTTATGGCCGCATATAGCTTATTGCGTAAAATATTCCGGAAGGCAAGTTTTAGGTTGATCTTTATCATTGTTTGGTTTATTAGTTCATTAGTAAAAATGTTTTTGCTGCAAACTGCCTACTCACAACCGCCTGCTAACTATTCGCTTCTTAAGCTTTTAACCGGGTTAGCGATCGCCGCTTTTACTGTTTGGAAGCTTGAAGTAAGCACCGCAGCCAGCAACATACCGGCGCCGCTTGCGGCGAATATCCACCAGCTAATGGTGGTGCGGTCGGCAAAGCCTTCCATCCATTTATTCATGGCATACCATCCTATTGGCGTAACAATTACAAAAGCCAGTACGATCAGCAATATTACTTCGGTGGATAACAAGGTGACAATTTGCGTAACCGTAGCACCCACCACCTTGCGAACGCCGATCTCTTTGGTGCGCTGATTGGTGGTATAAATAGCTAAGCCTAATAAACCCAGGCAACTGATGAATATGGATAAGCCGGTGGCCCATGTGAGTAATTTGGATGTATGCTGCTCGGTTTCATAAAATTGGGCTATCGTTTCGTCATAGAAATGATAATCAAAATCATCGTCAGGATAAATTTCCTTCCAGGCTTTTCCCATCGAAGCGATCGCCGTTTTCCATTCATTACCGCTCGCAGTTTCAGGTTTCAATGCAACGTGGAGCGTGCCGGTTTCGTAAAGGCCCTTACCGTACTGGATGGCCAGCGGATTAATAGGCGAGTGCAGCGATCGTTCGTAAAAATCGGCAACCACGCCTATTATGGCCATATTTTTATGCCCGTTAAATTCTGTAAGCTGCTTACCTACCGCTTCGCGGGGGTTTTTGAACCCTAAAATTTTAGCATAAGTGGTGTTTATCATAACCGCTCTCGCGGTGTCGGTTATTTGTATATTCCTGCCGGCCAGCAGCTTAATTTGATAAACTTTTATATAGTTTTGGTCGCCCGATTTTATTTCGACCTCTGTTTTGATCTCCTTTTTACCGTCTTTATATAACCCGAAGGTGGAATTTGTTTGGTTGGACGAAGGCGCGCCATTCCCGATACTTACCATTTCAATTTGCGGGATTGCACGCAGCTTGCGCAACAACACCTGGTTGCCTTCCAGTTTCCGGTTTTTCCATGGACTGTTTATTACGATGATGGCATCTTTTTTAAACCCGAGGTCCTTATGCAAAGCATAATATATTTGCTTGCTCACCAGCACCGTGGCCATGATAAAAAACTGGGCGATAACAAATTGGGTGACGGTCAGTGACTTCCGAAGCCAGGCGTTGCGGGTTTTATTGGACGTGGAACTGCCCTGGTTTTTTAAAACAAGTACCGGCTTGTAGGATGATAGCATAATGGCAGGGTAAAAACCCGAAGCCAGGCTAACCAGCACCGTTAATCCAAATAAAAACAGGAGTAAATAAGGCTGCGCAAAATCAGCTTTAATGTCTTTGGGAATAAAATCAGCGAATAGTTTTAATATTACCGGCGCCAATACCACCGAGATGACTACAGCCAGCAGCGTTATTAAAAAGGTTTCGCTTAGGAATTGAAAAATAAGCTGTTTCCGGCTGCTTCCCATCGTTTTGCGGATACCTATCTCCTTTGCGCGCTGTGCGGCCTGCGCGGTGGTAAGATTAACAAAGTTTATACAGCCGAGCAGCAAAAGAAAGGCGGCGATAACCAGCAATCCGTATAGCGTTGTTTTACTGGCAGGGCTGCTAAAATCAAATGTTCCGTATAATTGATCAAAATGAATATCGGCCAACGGTTGTAACCTAATATCTTCCGTATTTCCTCTGCCGCGCGGAGGATCGTTTTTATTTAATATAACATTTAGCTGTTTTACGATATTACCGGATTTGATATTTGGAAAAAGTTTAATAAAAACCAAAGAGGCAGAGTTGGTGCTTCCCCATTGTGACAGCTGCAGCTCATTTGCTAACCCTTTGTTTGCGACGGCTGTACTAAATGATATGAAATCGTGAAAGGAAAGGTCCGTGTTTTCCTTTATGGTTTGTACAATGCCGGTTACCGTTGTCTTTAGCGTATCGTAAGTAATTACCTTTCCTATCACCTGGTCGTAAGGCAAGGAAGGAAAATACAGCTTAGCACGGTCCGACGTTAATACTACCTGGTTCGGCGCATCCAGCGCGTGCGCTGGCGACCCTGCCAGCCACACGTAATTGAATATTTTAAAATATTGCTGGTCGGCCAGCACCACCCTGTCCTGGTCCTTAAACCTTGTGGTAAGATTTTTTTTGCCTGCAATAAGCACATTAGACGATAACGTATAAACCGGCGCGGTATATTCAACGCCCGTAACCTGGCTTTTAATAGCACCCGCCAACGGGCCGCGAACGCCGCCTGTATAGCTGCGCTGGCCCTGGAAGGAAAAACTACTTACTACCCGGTAAATACGGTCGCTGTCTTTGTGGAACTTGTCGAAAGTAAAATCGTAATGGACAATTAAAAAGATTACCAGCGCGGCGCTGATGCCGATGGATAAGCCGATGATGTTGATCAGCGTAAACACCTTGTGCCGCCAAAAACCACGAAATGCAATTTTAAAATAGTTCTTTATCATGACAGACTAATTATTGAATTAGTGATTTATTGAATTATTGATTGCAACTTTATTTCTTTCTATCTGCTAACTGCCACTGCGACTGCTACTCCGACCTCAAGCTTTTTACAGGATTTGTCAATGCCGCCTTGATGGATTGAAAACTGATGGTCGCAAACGCGATGATCAACGCTATTATACCGGCCATTGCAAACACCCATAAACCTATGTTAATTCGAAATGCGAAATCCATCAGCCACTTATTCATCGCATACCACGCGATGGGAAAGGCTATTATTGCTGCAATTAAAACAAGCTTTAAAAAGTCTTTTGATAATTCGGTAACGATCTGCGGAACGCTGGCGCCCAATACCTTCCGCACACCGATCTCTTTAACACGCTGGGTAATGGTAAACGCCGATAAACCGAATAAGCCGAGGCAGGCGATGAATATGGCTATGCACGAAAATATAGTGAACAAGGTTCCCTGCTGTTGCTCGCTTTTATAAAGCTTGCCGAATCGTTCGTCCAGGAACGTATAGTCGAACGGAGTTTCGGGCAGGTATTTGTGCCATGTCGCTTGCAACGTGTTAATAGCGGATCGAATATTGTTGCCATCAATTTTGATCGACAGCCTGTTATAAAAAGAATTGCGTACAGACGGTAACTGGAATAAAAGCGGAATAATCGGCTGATGCAGGGATTCGAAGTGAAAATCTTTTACCACGCCAATTACTTTTCCTTTAATTCCGCCATAGGCTAAATCTTTATCCAGGGCGTTTTGCGCGGTTTTCCACCCCAGGGCGCGAACGGCAGCTTCATTTATTATATAATTATTCGTATCGGTTGAAAATGCGCGCGAAAAGTTTCGTCCTGACGCCATTTGCATCCCATAGGTTGGAATAAACCCATAATCCGTGGTAATAAATTTAAGATCGACCTTTATTCGCTGCATCGATCCGCCTTCTAAAATTTGGGCACCCGACTCGTCCAATAACCGGCCCGATGGAATACGTGACGATCTTCCTACATTTTTTATCGCAGGGTTTTTTAACAGGTCGGTGCGGAACGATTCGTACTGGCTATTCAAAGTTCTGATATACGCGGTAGTTAAAACATGTTCTTTATTAAAACCTAATGACGTATTCTGTATATAACTTAATTGCTGAAAGACAATAGTTGTCGCCACTATTAAAATGATAGATATTGAAAATTGAACGACAACAAGTACTTTTCTCAATGAAATATTAGCCGGACCGACATTTAATATACCTTTTAGTACCTTTACCGGGATAAACGACGACATAAACAGCGCAGGGTATATCCCGCTGACAAGGCCGACCAAAAACGGCAAAGCGACTAACGGTACTGTAATTTGCCATTGCGACAGGGCATTAAATGATAATTGCTGGCCCGAAAGCCTGTTTATTACAGGCAACAAAAACCAGGTTAGCAATATAGCCAGTAACATAGCCACCCATGTAATTAACACCGATTCGGTTAAAAACTGGCCAATGATCTCTTTACGCTGCGCGCCTATTACTTTTCGTATGCCTATTTCTTTTGCCCTCAATGCCGAACGGGCAGTCGACAGATTCATATAATTAATACAGGCGATCAATAAAATGAATAATGCAACAGCCGAAAAAATATAAACGCGCTTTATATCGCCATTTGGCTCTATCTCGTCGTCGAGGTGAGAATGAAGATGGATATCCGTAAGTTTTTGTATTGTAAGCTTTGTTGCCTGGTGGGTTTTTACATTACCCGGCATCCCCTGCAGACGTACATATTTATCCAAAAACTCCGGTAGCCGGTTTTCCATCCTTTTAATATCGTAGCCCGTTGGCAAAAGCAGGTAGGTATAAAACGAATTATTGCTATAACTGGTGCGCAGCTGCTTTTCGCCATATACGGCGGTATCCCGCAGAGTATTAAATGACATTAATATTTCGGGGTGCAAATGTGAGTTGGCCGGAAAAGGTTTAAAAATGCCTGTGACTTTAAACTCATGCTTAATGTTATCGAGCATGATGGTTTTATTCATCGGGTCGGCATTGTCGAAGTATTTTTTCGCCATCGCTTCCGTCAGCATTATACTATACGGCTCCAGTAACGCCGTATGCGGATCGCCTTTTACAACCGGTGTGTTAAAAAATGCAAACAGATTCTCGTCTGCAAAAAAGGCGTTTTCCTCGTTAAACAGTTTGTCCTTATAACGCAGCGCGGTAGTGCCGTTTGGCAGCAGGCGCGTCATTTTCTTAATTTCGGGGAACGCAGCCGGTAAAAGCGGCCCGAATGCCGGCGCAATGGCGCTTAAATGGAGGCTTTCAACGCCGTTACCCGAGTAAAATATTCGGGTTACCCTGTAAATATCGTTCGCGTTTTTGTTGTATTTGTCGTAGCTGCGCTCGTTAATAATATAACTCAAAATAAGCAGGCAGCATGTTAAACCAACGGTTAGCCCGAAAATGTTAATGAAGGATATAAATTTATGCCTGGTTATATTGCGCCAGGCGCTTCTTACGTAATTTTTTATCATGATATTTTAGATTTCACCGATTATTATTTTAATTATTAATCATCCATTGGCCTCACCCTAAATCCCTCTCCAAAGGAGAGGGACTTTGTACAGGTTAGGCTCAAATTGCCAACTGCAACTGCTACTGCTACTCCGACCTTAAACTCTTCACCGGGTTTGCCAACGCCGCTTTGATCGATTGAAAGCTAATGGTAATGGCCGCCACTAACAAAGCAATGCATCCCGCGAGTACAAAAACGCACCATTGAATATTTACGCGGTAGGCAAAGTCCTGCAGCCATTTATGCATGGCATACCAGGTTACCGGAAATGATATCAATGAAGCGACCAGGATCAGCTTTAAAAACTCTTTCGAAAGCATAAAGGTTATCGTTCCTGCTGAAGCCCCCAGTACTTTCCGAATGCCTATCTCTTTAACCCGCTGGCGGATCATAAAGGCGGCAAGCCCAAACAGGCCCAGGCTTGCAATAATAACGGCGATGACCGAAAACGAAGTAAATATTTGCCCTGTATGCACCTCCGCACGATACAGCGAAGCAAATTGTTCGTCGAGGAAGTAATAGCTAAAGGGTGCACCCGCGTTATAGGAGTTCCATTTGTTTTTTATATCGCTTATTAAGCGATGGACATCGGTTGTTTTAATCCGCGTTATGATCGATCCCCTGCTGTTGTTTGATGCAATCATCATCAGCGGGGCGATCTTTTGCTTTGCTGATGTATAGTGAAAATCTTTTACAACGCCCACGATGGTATAATGACGCTGCCCCGAGCGTACGATGGTTTTACCGATAGGATCGATATTGCCAAAGCCAAGATCGCGGACGGCGGCTTCATTGATGATCACCGAAACGGAATCAGCCGGTCCTGACGGGTAAAAGTTGCGACCCCTGGCAAGCTGCATGCCCAATGTTGGAATAAATGAACTTTCAATCCAGTAAATATTAGTGGATATCTCCGTATGGGTGCTCTTATCAGAAAGACCCTTCACATAAATCACGGTACCGCCGGCATTGTTGTTACCAGGAACATTATCCGATTGAGTGGCGTTTACAATCCGGTTATCCGCCAAAAGCTGTTGCTTAAACGCGTAAATATTATTTCCGAGGGTATTTGCATCATTGATCACCAGCACCTGGTCCTTATTATAACCCAGCTTTTTGTTTTGCATAAAATGAAGCTGCTGGTAAACAATGAATGTGGCGATGATCAACGCGGTTGAAATAGCAAATTGAAATACGATCAGGCTGCTGCGCAGGCCTCCACGGTTTGCTGGCTGCATACCGCTATTTCCCTTTAAAACGGAAATGATTTGAAAGGACGACAAGAAAAACGCCGGGTAAATGCCGGCCACCAGCCCTACAACAACAGTCAGCGCCAACTCGAGCACGACTGCCCAATAACTCAAAAAGAAACTGATGGTAATGTTTTTACCCGAAATATCATTAAAATAAGGCAACAACAAATAAACCAACGCCAATGCAAAAAGCATGGCAAAGAAAGTAAGCAATACCGACTCGACCAGGAACTGCGAGATCAATTTGTTTTTTTCGGAGCCCAATACCTTTCTAATTCCGATCTCTTTTGCGCGTTTGGATGAGCTGGCTGTTGAAAGGTTTGTAAAATTTATACAGGCCAATAAAAGAATAAAAATTGCCAGTGCACCAAATATGTATACGTAATGGATATCGCCGTTGGCTTCAAACTCATATTTCATCGCCGAGTGCAGATGGATGTCGGTAAGCGGCTGCAAAAAGAAAATGAAACTGTTAACAGACTTCTGTGCCTCGGCGAGGCTAACGCCCATGTCGTGTTTAATCTCGGGCACCACAAATTTTGCAACCAACTGCCTGATGCCCGTTTCCAGTTTTTTGACGTCGGTATTTTTATTTAACAACAAAAAGGTATAATAGCCCACATTACTCCAGGTTTGCTTTGCGCGTGGTGTAACGAACGTAGTCATGCTCATAAAAGCATCCGCATGGAAATGAGAATTCTCCGGTATTTTATCAATTACCCCTGTTACTTTAACCAGGTCGTTACCGATCAGGATCATTTTGCCCAGGGCGGGCGACGAACCAAAATATTTTTTTTGAAAGGCGGTTGTAATAACCAGACTTTTAGGTTCGGTTAGCGCAGTTTTGGTGTCGCCTTCTAACAATGGGATAGAAAAAAACTGGAAGAAATTTGAATCGATGATCACGATCTTTTGTTCCTTGAATTGAACGCCATTATATTTTACAAATACTGGCCCGCGGGTTGTCAGCCGGGTTGTGGCTATAACTTCGGGAAAGGCATTTTTTATACCCGGCCCCACAGCAACATCAACGTTTGGAAAATCGGCCGCCGTGTTGTTACCATTTGAATGCAGCGCAACCCTATAAATTTGGCGGGCATTAGCAGCATACGTATCATAAGTAAGCTCGCTATACAAATAAGCGGTTATGAGCATGCAGCAGGCCAGCCCAATGGCTAAACCAAAAACATTAATAAAAGAAAACACCTTGTTGCGGCCAAGGTTTCTCCATGCAGTTATGATGAAATTTTTGATCATAAGGTCCTTCTACTACATACGATGTTTAAAAGTATACCAAATGAGTAATACGTTGTCAATCAGCAATTTATGTTTTATTTTAAAAATAGACTGTTCGCAGGCGTAACAGTGGGTGTGCGGTTATGATACAGTGGTTTGGCGATTAGAGATTGGAGGTTAGAGATTAGGCTGATTTTTATAAAAAAAGCGGCCCTGAAAATACAGGGCCGCTCATTTATAAAAAAGAAACTAGTCTTTATTAATTAAAAGCAATATCCAAATGGCTGCTGGCATCAACACGCACCTGGGCGCCGCCGCCATTTATAGTGCCTTTAACATGGTCTTTTTCCCACTCGCCGCTAAAATTGCTCAGTTCGGGTTTGTTTATCCTGTTGGCAGATAAATTCAGGCTCAATCCTTGTTTTGCGGGCAGCTGCAATCCCACATGGCCGCCGCTGCAATCCAGCTTTAAATATTTACCTACATGTAGCATGTCTACATGCATACTGCCGCCACTGGTTGAAGCCTCAAGACTGCACGACATTTGCGATAAATTAACGCTGCCGCCCGAAGTGCCTGTTACCAGTTCCCCTTCAATATTGTTAGCCTGTATGCTGCCCCCGCTGGTATTGGCGTTGATAGAGCCTTTTAAATCCTGTAAATGCAGTGAGCCGCCGGATGTTTCGAGCCTGATCTTTCCGTGGCAGGCACTTGCATGGATGCTGCCGCCACTTGTTTCCAGATTGATGTTATCGCCCGAATTGTTAACCTCGATGCTTCCTCCGGAGGTTTCACCTTTGATGATCCCGGTCAAATGGTCGACATGCAAACTGCCGCCGCTTGTACCGAAGTTTTCGTCGCCCGACAAATTGTCCAGGTGGATGCTTCCGCCGCTTGTGCTCAGGTGTGTATTTACATCGCGGGGAACAAATATTTTAAAAGATATGCTTAACTGCCTGCGCCAGTCCCAGTTCATCCCACCTTCATGTTTTCTTTTAGCCTCAACGCTAACTTCATGGTTACTAACGGAAACATGCAGGTCATAATCGGCATCCAGGCGCTTTTTGATTTCTTCGCGACTAAGTTCCTGGTTATTGTTTCCACGAACATAGATCTCAACCCTGGCTGCCTGGCCGGGAGCGCCGCTTACCGTAATGCTGCCGCCCGACGTTTTTACATTGACTTCCTTTATGGCATCGTTGGCCAATGATCTTGTTTCATAAGGCGTTTTGTTCCAGTCCTGCGCAGAAACGAGATATCCCTGGCAGGCAATGACAAATAGTAAAAAATATTTTTTCATGTCTTTTTAATAGTTTCTATAACAGACAACCGTTTACTTCAATACGTTGCATGGAAAACAAAAATAGTGAATGGTGAGGGGTGAATGGGCAGTAGTAGTAGTAGCAGTTGCAGTAGTAGTAGCAGTTGCAGTAGCAGTTGCAGTTGCGGTAGCAGTAGCAGCGGCGGTACTCAACGCTCGTTAGCCTCACCCTAAATCCCTCTCCAAAGGAGAGGGGCTTTTGGACACTCGCTCTTAACTTTCGGCGAGTCATACTCCTACGCTGAAACTTGAGCGGGAGTGTAAGTTCACTCTGCGCGAAGGCTCCTTACAGGGTTAGCGCCGGCTGCCTTTATCGCCTGGAAGCTGATGGTGACCAGCGCAACCATGATAGCCACGGCACCCGATAAAATAAACACCCACACGTTAATGGAAATGCGGTAAGCAAAATCCTGAAGCCAGTTGTGCAGAATATACCATGCGATAGGCACAGCAATACCGATAGCGATCACCACCAGCTTTATAAAATCCTTCGAAAGCAGCAGTACGATGTTTGACACCGATGCGCCTAACACCTTACGTACACCGATCTCTTTGGTGCGCTGGATGGTGGCGAAAAGCGACAAGCCGAGCAAACCCAAACAAGCAATAAAAATGGCAAAGCCGCCGAATATGCTGAAAGCCTTTCCAAACAGTTCGTCGTTTTTATACTGGGCATTAAATTGTTCATCAAGGAAATTATAATCGAAAAGGTTACCCGGGAAAAAGCGCTGGTATTTTGCTTTTATAGCAGCAACCGTGGCGGCGACATTTTTTGTGTCGATTTTTACCGATATCTGGCTTTGGATATTCAACACAGGTTCAAGAAAGGTTGGCTCGATGGCATAACGCAGTGATTTTTGATGAAAATCGCCAACCACGCCTACAATAGTCCAGGTTTTTGGCCCATTTAACATGGTGTGGCCGATGGCTGCCTGCGGCGACGAAAAACCAAGCGTTTTTACGGCGTTCTGGTTTAAAATTATGTTATGAAGTTTATTAAAGTCGGGATTGTAATCTGTGGGGACAAAGTTCCTTCCGGCAATTAATTGCATGCCATAGGTCTTCAAATAATCGCGGCTGACGCCGTCAAAACGCATGGTAAAATGGGTGTTAGGGTCAGCCTCGGGCCGCCTGATGTTAAAATTCCTGCCCATTTCATTACCCGGAACCCAAAAGGACGTAGCAGCATTTTTTACACCGGGTATTTGGTCCAATTCGTTGACAAACGAATTAGTACGGGTAACAAACGTGGTATCGCGTTTTACAAACACCGGCCCGTTAACAACCATTACCTGGTCGATATTTACCCCCAGCTTTTGCTGGCTCATAAACTTAATTTGTTTATACACCACGAACGAGCCTGTTATTAGGACAACCGTTATAGCAAACTGGCCTATAACGAGGCCCTTGCGCAAGATGACGCCTTTTTTTGAGCTGCTGAACCTGCCCTTTAAAACCAGGATCGGTTTAAATGCTGATAAGACAAATGCCGGGTAAAAACCTGATATGAATATCCCGGTAAGGAGAAGCGTTACCAAACCGACGCTAATCACATAACCGCCTAATCCTTTTTTAAAGAGATAGGTAAAAGAAAGCTGATGGCGCACTAAATCGTTAAATATGCCCTGGGCCATATAAACCATTACCAGCGCGACTGCAAGCGCAAAAATATTGATGATAAACGATTCGGTTAAAAACTGCCTGATCAGCTGCCGTTTGGTAGCACCTGCCACTTTGCGGACGCCGACTTCCGTAGCACGCTCGGCCGACCGCGCGGTGGCCAGGTTGATATAATTGATCCACGCGATACCGATAATAAAGAGCGCAATGATCAGCAAACCCCAAACCACGGTGGAGCTGCCGGTATTACCTATCTCATATTCCATATCTGAATACAAGTGTGCGCTTAATAACGGCTGCAGGTAAAACTTTTCGACGCTGCCCGATACTTTATTTCCCTTAAAATGCCGCTCGCTGAACGCCGCAAGTTTGGCATCAAACGCTTTATAATCAGTGCCCGGTTTTAACTGGATGTAATGCCAGAAATCGGAGTCGGTGAAATCATAATCCGCCTGCTTATATCCATAGCTATGTATGACGGTTTGATACGATTGCAGCATGTCGAACTGGAGCAGCGAGTTTTCGGGAACGTTTTTTATGATCGCTGTAATTTTTGAGGGGAAGGTGTCTTGTGACACCTTAATTAACTTTCCTACATACGGCTCGAAATTGCTGCCTTTAACATCAAATACTTTCCGGGCAAGTTTCTCGGAAATAACCACCGTATTGGCGTCCCTTAAAGCCGTTTTCAAATCACCGGCCAATACAGGGTACGAGAACATGGAAAAAAACGAGTTATCAACCGCCAGGGTGCTAACTTTAGGCAGCTTCTTATCATCGTATATAATGATCTGGTCGCCGCCGGGCAATACCCTGGTATAGTTCAACACTTCGGGAAAATCATCCTTCATGGCTTTGCTTACGCCCGAATAGGTGATGGTGCCGTGCTGGATAAGTTTATTATTCTGATACCGGTCGTTTACAACACGATAAATGTCTGAGGCGTTGGTGTTGAAGTGATCGTACCCAAGCTCAAAATTTACATATTGTAATATGAGCAGGCAGGCCGCCATCCCCAATGACAGACCGAGGATGTTGATCAATGAAAAAACCTTGTTTTTCCACAAGTTGCGCCAGGCGGTTTTGAAGTAATTTTTTATCATGACTTTATCAATTAGTGAATTATTGATTTAGTGAATTACTGAATGTTTAATTATTTCAATTCATTTACCCGCCGCTCTTCACTCGCGTTGTTTACTCGCTTCTTAAACTGGTAACCGGGTTTCTGAGCGCGGCTTTAATAGCCTGCCAGCTAACCGTTAACAGGCAGATAGTTAAGGTTAATATCATGGTTAACACAAATACCCAAAAGCTTAGCGAAGTGTGGTAGGTGTACTTATACAACCACTGGTGGATGTAATACCAGCTGATGGCCGAGCCTGCAACGAATGATATGATCACCAGCCACACAAACTCCTGCGACAAATTGAACCATAAGTGACCGGTAGTTGCACCCAAAACCTTGCGAATACCAATTTCCTTTGTGCGCTGCTCGGCCGAGAAGGAAGCCAATCCGAACAGGCCGAGGCACGAGATAATAATTGCGAGGCAAGTAAAGCCTAACGACATGTTGCCTAACAGCCGTTCGGTATTAAATTTTGCGTTGAATTTATCGTCAATGAACTTATATTCAAAAGGGTACTGGGGATTGTATTTTTTATAAATAGCCTGGATGATAGCTAAACTTTGCGAAACCGACTTGCTAGGATTTAGCCGTAAAGCGATGTTATCTGTCCAGCCCTTGTTAAAACCGATAATTGCGGGCTTTACCGGCTCGTACGGAGATCCCCAAACGAAGTTTTCGACCACGCCCACCACTTTGCAGTTTTTGCTGTGGTAATAAACCAGTTGCCCTATCGGTGCTTTAAACCGCATCAGTTTTACAGCGGCCCGGTTGATCAGGATGGCGGCTGTATCAGAAGGATATTCAATGGAAAAATCTCGCCCCTGCAATAATTTCAGGCCGAAAGTGCCGGTTACATGATAGGTAGCGGCCAATTGATCGATCGGCAGCTTATCTTCACCAGGCAACTGGCCCTGCCATTTGATACCCCACGAGCTACTGTTGTTATTGGAGATACTGTTGCCGGTCATGGCGCCGTCCGTAATACCACCGGCGTTTATCGCGTCGAGCCTGAAGCTTTCGAACTTTTTATCCATGCCGCCTTCCACAGGCAAATCCACGAGGCCATTTTTATCATACCCAACCGGACGGTCTTTAATATAATTGATTTGCTTATAAATAAATATGCTGGACAATATCAGGCATACCGCGAAAGTAAACTGAACGATGACCAGCACCTGTCGCGGGCGTATAGTGGACCTTGCCGAAACCAGTTGGCCTTTAAGTACTTTAACCGGTTGGAAAGATGACAGAAAAAGTGCGGGATAACTGCCGGCTACCAGACCGGTAAAAACCGTTACACCCAACGCCGCTGCCCAGGCCCATGGATTATCGAACGGCACCGATAGCTTCAGATTGATTATCTCGTTAAAAACAGGTATCAATATCACCATCAATGTCACCGAAAGCGCAAAGGCGACGAAAGCCATTAACAACGACTCGCCCAAAAACTGCTGAACAAGTGCAAACCGTCGCGCGCCAACCGCCTTGCGTACGCCTACCTCCCTCGCGCGCCGCTCCGACCGCGCGGTGGAAAGGTTCATGAAGTTGATACACGCGATAATCAATATCCCGATGGCAAGAAATAAAAACAACTTTATAGCATCGATACGCCCGCCCGTATTGATCCCGTTTTTAAAGTCGCTGTATAAGTGAAGCCGGGTAAAAGGGTAAAAAAAGATGGTGTTTTCCTTATTGTCGGGATCGTACCGCTTAACGATATATTTTATTTTTGAGTTGATCGAAGCTAACGAAATGCCCGGTTTCAGCATCGCATAAGTCTGATAATTGTAGTTTCCCCATCCGGAAGTTTTTATCCATGGCTGCTCCGCTTCGAGTGTTTGCCATGACATAAGGGCTTTAAAAAAAAAGGTGGAATTTGAAGGGTTATCTTTTATTACCGCGGTAACCTTTAGCGGAAATTGGTTGTTTAATTTGATAACCTGGCCTACCGGATCTGCATTTCCAAAAATTGCTTTTGCACCCGATTGGGTAAGCACAATAGACGACAAGTCTGATAAAGCATTCTTTTTATTTCCGGAAATAAAGTCAAAACTGAACATATTTAACAAGTCCGGATCGGCAGCCATGGTAGTTACCTTAACCGCCTTATCCTTGTAGTTTATCAAGATGTCATACGACCAGTTGGTCCGCGCCACCTTATCAATTTCCGGAAAATCCTTTATCAATGCAGGAGTAAGCGGTTCGGGAGTGGCGCTATTGGTCATCAATTCGCCGTTGCTTGGCTGGTTTCTCAGCACCTGGTATAGCCGGTCGCGGTTTGTATTGAATTTATCGAAGCTTACCTCATTATATACGTATAGCAGCAGCATAAAGCTCACCGCCATGCCGATAGCCAGGCCGCCTATGTTTATCAAACTGTAAAGCTTATGCCGGGCCAGGTTTCGCCAAGCAATTTTTAGGTAGTTCCTGATCATGACCTTATCAATTACTGAATTATTGATTTAGTGAATTAGCGAGTTATCAGATTGCTGAACTTATCAATTAGCGAATTGGTGATTTAGTGAATTAGCGAATTGTTAAAATTTTTCTATTGTTGTATTGCTGAACTTATCAATTAGTGAATCATTGATTTAGTGAATTAGCGAATTGTTGTATTACTGAACTATAACTATAGACCGGTTTTAAAAGCAATCCGTTGCATAGCTTTGAATATTATTTAACTAACTACTCTGAACGCAAGCTGTTTACCGGGTTAGCCACAGCCGCTTTTATGGATTGGTAGCTAATAGTGATAAAGGCAATAACGATACTGGTAACGCCGGCAGCGGCGAATATCCACCAGGCGATATTTTGACGGTAAGCGAACCCCTGCAAAAACCAGGTTTGCATAAACCACCACGCCAGCGGCGATGCGACGACTATCGATATAAAAACAAGCCGTAAAAAGTCCTTTGAAAGCATGCCGACAATACTTGATACATCAGCGCCCAACACCTTGCGGATACCTATTTCCTTTGTGCGCTGCTCGGCTGCATAAGCCGCCAGGCCAAACAAGCCGAGGCATGCAATGATGATAGCGAGTGAGGTAAAGCTGATAAATATGGTTCCGATACGTTGTTCAGCCCGGTAGGTGGCGTCGAAATCGGCATCCATAAATGAATAATTAAATTGCTGGTTAGGCGCCAACTCCTTATACTTATTCTTTACCTGGTCTATCAGCGCCGGTATATTCGCAGTTTTTATTTTTATGGCTAAAGCTCCCCAATCGTCCTCAAATAACAGCACAACCGGCGTAACGTTATAACGTAAGGAGTTGAAATTGAAATCCTTAACCACACCGATCACATGTACCGGTTTAATTACTTTGCCATAGCTGTCGGTAGGATAATAAAGTATCTTATTTAACGGATCGGTAAAACCGAGCTGCCTGGCGGCAGTTTCGTTGATGATCGCCGAAGATGAATCCGTCGACATTAATTTCGAAAAGTTCCGCCCGGCAACTAATTTCATCCCCAGGGTGGGGATATAGTTATCGTCGACCGACCAAACCTGAGTTGACAGCGCAGTTTTTGAATCCATAGTATGATCCTTGAAAAACGTTGTACTGTTATTTTGCCCCTCGGTTGGTAAGAATCCGGTTAAAGTGGAATTGACGACGTCCGGCAATTTATTTACCTCCTGTTGAAATATTTTGGTTTGTTTGCCCAAATTGTACACGTTACGCACAACAAGCACCTGGTCGCGTTTAAAACCAAGGTCCTTATTCTGAATATATTTAAGCTGGTTATAAATAACCAGGGTGCCGATGATGAGAAAAATAGAGATCGAGAATTGGAATACCACGAGGAAGCTTCTTAGCCATCCTCCTTTAAAGCCCGCCGACAGTTTACCTTTGAGTACCCGTATCGGTTGAAAACCGGAAAGGAACAGGGCCGGATACGAGCCGGCGAGGCAACCGATAACAATAATTATTAATACCAGCGCCGGCGCCAGCCAGCCAAATATTTGCGGGGTAACCGCCAATTCCTTGCCCGACATTTGGTTAAATAGCGGCAACATGGCCCACGCCGCAAATACAGCTATTAAGGTGCCCAGCAGGGTGATGAGGATAGACTCGGTTAAAAACTGCGCGATAAGGTATTTACGCGGCGAGCCCAGCACCTTGCGCACCCCCACCTCGCGGGCCCGGTTGGATGAGCGCGCTGTCGACAGGTTCATGAAGTTAACACAGGCGATCAGCAGGATGAATATGGCAATAGCCGAAAATATATAGACATATTGAATGTTGCCGTTTGCACCCAATTCGGCTACGCGGTTGGAATGCAGATGGATATCCGTTAGCGGTATAAGACTGAACCGGAAATAGTTACCTGCTTTTTCGAGCGCATCCATCGTTAAATGAATTGCCGCCTGGAGCTGCGGGCCGACATATCTTTTTGTCAGCGCCGGGAATTTAACTTCGAGGTGTTTGGGGGATACGCCTTTTTTTAGCAAGATATAGGTGACAAAATTATTGCTTAACCAGCTGCCATTTTTACTTTCAGGAAGCGACTCCATGGAAAGAAAGAAATCGAAATTAAAATGTGCCTGTTTCGGTATGTCTTTTATAACGCCGGTTATTTTATATAACAAGCTATCGTTAAAAGTAAATGTCCGGCCAACGACATTGGTGGTATTGAAATATTTTTTAGCGGTCGTTTCATTGATCACTACCGACCGCGGGTTTTTTAACGCGGTAGCCGGGTCGCCGGCGATCATCGGGAAAGTAAAAACAGAAAACATGGCCGGGTCTGCATAAATCATGCGCCGCTCCATGATCCTTTCGTTTCCCTTTTTTACCTGCATTCCGCCCCGGTCCCTGAACCGAACGGCCTGCTCAACTTCGGGCAAATCGTTTAAAAACGCGGCCGCCATGGGCGCAGGCGAAACAGCGTAAGAATTTTCGTTGCCGCCGAATTTTATATCATTGTCCACCCGGTAAATCCGGTCGGCCTTTACATTAAACCGGTCGTAGCTGAGCTCATCAAAAACATAGAATACGATGAGCAGGCAAGTAGCCAGGCCGAGTGCGAGGCCAAGGACATTTATTGCAGTGAACCCTTTATTCTTCAAAAGATTGCGGAACGCTGTTTTAAGACAATTTTTTATCATATTAAATGATTTTTCAGTATAAAATTGACCGGTACGTTAAAAACCCGGCAACACTCAGGCTAACCCCTCCAAACGGAGAGGGTTAGCGGAGCAACTTAACTATATAAACTTTCTTTACCGGCCGGCTGATTTCGCGGTATCAGATCATAATATTCTCAACGACGGTTTGTCCATCGAGTAAACGGATTATCCGGTGGCTGTAACGAGCGTCATGCTCGCTGTGTGTAACCATAATGATGGTTGTACCTTGTTCATTAAGATCGGTCAGCAATTCCATTACCTCGTTACCGTTGCTGCTGTCGAGGTTACCGGTAGGCTCATCCGCCAATATCAGTTTCGGTTTGTTTACCACTGCACGTGAAATTGCAACCCGCTGCTGCTGGCCGCCCGATAACTGCTGCGGATAATGGTTGCGGCGATGCATGATCTGCATTTTGTCGAGCACCTCTTCTACCCTTTTCACACGTTCGGAAGATGGCACGCCTGTATAGATCAATGGCAGCTCAACGTTTTCGAACACGGTTAATTCATCTATCAGGTTAAAGCTTTGAAATACGAAACCGATGTTATGCTTGCGCAGATCGGCGCGTTTACGCTCGGTAAAGTGCGCCACTTCCACGCCGTTGAACACGTAGCTACCGGCATCCGGGTCGTCCAGCATGCCCAGGATGTTTAGCAATGTAGATTTGCCGCAGCCGGACGGGCCCATTATGGCCACAAATTCGCCCTTTTTTACTTCAAGAGACAGCTTGTTTAAGGCAATCGTTTCTACCTCTTCGGTGCGGTAAAATTTTTCGAGATCTGTAATTTTTATCATGTTTATTTAATTAGTCAGTTATTGAATTAGTGAGTTAGTGAATTAGTGAATTATTGATTTAGTGAATTAGTGAATTAGTGATTTTATGATCGTTTGTTTCATTGGTTCTTGACTCTTAAATCCTGGCTTTTTTTTACTTTTTTAAGATCAGTTCCTGGTTATCTCCATAGTTTTCGTAGCTCGATGTTATCACCTTGTCGCCAACCTGCAACCCGGACGTTAATTCGTAATAATCGGGGCTTTGACGGTTAATTTGAATATTAACCCGGTAAGCCTTTTTGCCGTCTTCGCTTAACTTAAATATCCAGTTGCCCCCTGTTTGCTGGTAAAAGCCGCCTTTAGGCAATAACAGCGCCGTAGTTTCGTCACTCAGGAATAAACGCACCTGTAAAGTTTGCCCTTTCCGTATGCCTTCAGGTACAGGGCCTACAAAATACATGTCCACGTTAAACTGGCCGTTCACTACCTGGGTAAATACCTTTTTTATCACCAGTTTATACGTTTTATCAGCAAACTGGAAATCGCCTTTAAGCCCGGTAAAAACACGTGATATATAATGCTCTTCAACGCCAACCCTAACCTTAAAGCCCGACGAGACGTCAATTTGCCCCAAGTGCTCGCCTTTTGTTTTGTTCTGCCCTATCTCGGCGTCAAAAGAGGTGAGCTGACCATCAATAGGCGCCCGTACGGTAAGGTCGCTAACTTTTTTTCGCATCATATCCAGGGCGCTTTTCATTTGCGATATCTGCTCCCTGGATTGCGCATCCTGCTGCTTTACAAGCGCGGTATCCTGACTTAAAATCTGCCTTGTCAGTCTTCTTTTTTGCGACAGGTAGTTGTAATTGTTTTGCGCTACTTTATAATCCTGCAGGCCGATCGCCTTTTTTGAATACAGGTCTTTATCCAGGTTATAAACCCGCTCGGCTTCCTTATAAGCGCTTTCTACATCGGCCATGCTTTGCAGCTTATTGATGGTGTTTTGCGCAGCAGCGTTGTGTGATATTTGCATCTGGATCTGCTGACCATAAACCGCCGTTTCCTGGCTGGCTAACTGAAGTTCGAGGTCGGTATTGGATAACCGCAAAATAGGCTGGCCTTTTTTCAACATTGCACCGTCCTCCACATATTTTTCTTCAACACGACCGCCATCCGATGCATCCAGGTAAATAGTTGTTAAGGGCATTACTACACCGTTAACCGGGATGTTTTCCTGGAACGGGCCTTTGGTTATGGTACTGATGGTTAATCTTTCAGGATCAACGTCCAGTTTACTTTTACCCGATGTGGAGTAAATAACGAAAGCAATAAATAAAACAAGCGCGGTGATGCCGCCAATAGTTAATAGTCGTTTGGTATTCCAGGTCTTTTTTTCGATTATTCTGTCCACTTTATTCTTATATTTTTTGGTATAGGTTATAAAAAGATATGCCACAAATTAACATGCTGTATGTCAGGGCCTTAAAGCTAAATTTTCAAGTCAGGGCGTTCGCTTCTGTTACAGCGGGTGTACGGTTATGATACAATGATTGCCTGGTTGACCGGCGCCTGTGCTTATCCATTACCAGTTGATTATTTATACTTAACAGTTCATAGTTAATCATTTATATTTGATGCATTGTATACCTGACGCGTTTAGCATAAAAATTGTTGCAGCAGCACATCGAAATGTGCAAAAACTATTGAATTAAATAATGATATTAAAAAAAGCCACAGTTTTAATTGTCGACGACGATCCGGACGTGCTTACCGCCGTTAAACTTTTGCTAAAAACAGAAGCGCGCGAAGTGATCACTGAAAAAAACCCGGAAAATTTAAACTGGCTGCTTCAAAGAAACGAGGTGGACCTTGTTTTGCTGGATATGAACTTTAACAGTGCCATTAACACCGGTAACGAAGGTTTATACTGGCTCCGCAAAATTAAAGAGTGGAAGCCGAACGTTTGCGTGATCATGATCACGGCGTATGGCGACATTGACCTGGCCGTACGGTCGTTAAAAGAAGGCGCCAACGATTTTGTTGTAAAGCCCTGGCATAACGAAAAACTGATCGATGCCATAAAGGAGCTGCTGGATAAAAGGGAAGGTGTTAAAGCCATTAAGGCTTCGGTAAATAATGCCGCAGGCGACACGTCGATACTCGGCGAATCGGAGGTGATGCAGGATATTTTTTATAAAGTGAATAAAATAGCCCCTACCGACGCCAACATCCTGCTTTTGGGCGAAAATGGCACCGGCAAGGACTTAATGGCAAAGGCGATCCACGAACGATCATTGCGCGCCGATAAACCCTTTATCAAGGTTGATGTGGGCGCCTTAACGGATACGCTTTTTGAAAGCGAGCTCTTCGGGCATAAAAAGGGTGCTTACACAGATGCACGTGAAGACAGGCCCGGCAGGTTTGAGGACGCTCATGGAGGCACGTTGTTTCTTGACGAAATAGGCAATATTTCGCTGCAGCAGCAGGCTAAATTATTAACGGTTTTGCAAAACAGGCAGGTTACACGCCTGGGCACCAACAAAGCCGTGGATGTGGATATTCGTCTTATTTGCGCCACCAACCTGCCTTTGTCTGAGCTGGCCAACGAAAACCGCTTCAGAAAGGACCTGATATATCGTATCAATACCGTTGAAATTAATATGCCGCCACTGCGGAAACGCAATGAAGATATTGTAATACTTGCACGGCATTTTGCAAAAATGTATTCTGCTAAATATTTAAAACCCGCACTGGATTTTGATCTTGCTGCCACTCAAAAGTTAAAAGCATACAACTATCCAGGCAACGTAAGGGAACTGCAATACACCATTGAAAGGGCGGTAATTATGGCCGACGACAATGTACTGAGGCCGGATGACCTGATTTTTTCCATTTTAGAAACTTCGCAGGAAGTTGCCACCGACGACGATAACATTCCATTGAGCCTGATGGAAAAAAACGCCATATTGCGCGTAATAGACAAACATAACGGCAATATAACCAGGGCCGCTAAGGAACTCGGGCTAACGCGCACCGCCTTGTACCGCAGATTGAGCAAATATGATATTTAAACGCTACGAATGGCGGCTGGTGCTGCGTGTAATACTCATGCTTATTACGCTTAGCCTTACCTCCTGGCTAATGGTTAAAGGCAGGGACTACTATTATTTTTTAATCGTAACAGTGCCGCTGGTGGTTTACGAGGTAATGGACCTTATCCGTTTTCAGAAAAAGGCCCAGGACGAGGTGAGTCAATTTGTCGAGTCGGTACATTACCGCGATTTCTCGCGTCATTTTGACGTACGCAAGGCGCCAAACGAGCTTAAGCCGTTACGAAAGGGGTTTAATGAGATCAATACTACCTTTAAGTTGATAAGCCGCGAGCGCGAAACACAGTACCATTACCTGCAAAAAATATTGGAGCTGGTTGATACAGGCATCCTGTCGTATGAACAGGAGAATGGCGAAACGGGCTGGATCAATGAAGCCTTTAAAAAGCTGATAGGTGTGCCCTATTTAAAAACGATTCATTCGCTGGAGAAACGTGAAGAAGCGCTATACCAGGAAATTATCAGACTTAAGCCCGGCGACAGCAAGATACTGACCATTCAGCGAAATCAACAGCTGGTTAAAATTTTGGTGACAGGCAGCCTGCTTCGCAGTGACGAGAAAATATATAAGCTGGTCGCTTTCCAGAATGTAAGTGAAGCACTGGACGAAACGGAATCAAAGGCCTGGCAAAAATTGCTGAACGTAATGACGCATGAGATCATGAACTCGGTGGCCCCGATATCATCCCTTGCCGATACTTTAAAAAACCGCCTGCAAAGTCCTGAAATAAAAAACAGCCCGGTTAGCAGCCATATGGAAGACCTTGAGCTGGGAATAGATACCATAAAACGGCGCAGCGAAGGCTTGCTGAAATTTACCGAAAGCTACAGAAGTTTAAATAAGATCACGAAACTCGACCTGACGAAAATATTGGTTCGTAACCTGTTTGAAACGCTGAACAGCCTGATGAAGCCCACGTTTGAAAAAAAGAATATCGAACTGGAGATTATTTTGCGCGATCCCGCGCTGGCCATCGAAGCCGACCTTCACCTGATCGAACAGGTGATGATCAACCTTATGGTAAATGCCGTAGAGGCGGTAAAGGAACGCGATACGCCCCGCATCACCTTATCGGCCGAGATCCAGGCGAATAACAGGACTTTGGTGAGGGTATCCGATAATGGCGTAGGTATGCCGCCCGAACTGTTGGATAAGATCTTTATCCCCTTCTTTAGCACACGCAAGGCGGGAAGCGGCATCGGCTTGAGCTTATGCAAACAGATCATGCTGCTGCACAAAGGCAACATCCAGGTACAATCGTCTAACGGCGTGGGCTCGGCCTTTATACTTCAATTCAACCCGCCGGTGGAGCAATGATAAAAGCGGTCAGGTACGTTTTCTAATCAGCTTGATTATAAGCAATAAAATAAAGGCCCCAACGGTTGCAACTACCAGGTGGCCCAATGTACCTCTTAAAACATGGATATGCAGGTACCTTGCGATCCACCCACCTAACACGCTGCCCAAAATCCCTACAACGATATCGCCGAGTAATCCAAAACCGGTGCCTTTAAACAGCATCCCGGCCAGCCAGCCGGCTATTGCGCCGACTACGATAAAAATAACTAATGCGGTCATAAAATTTTAATTTGGTGAAAAGAGATTAAACAATATTAACAATAAATAACCAGTAAACAACGGTTTATATACCTATCGCCTTTGCTTGTTCGGCTGCTCTAAAGTATAAAAGTTTATCCATTTAAAAAATTATTTCGCTCATTATCAGGTATTTACTCGTATTTCACACAATTTTATAGAACTATGTATTGCATAATACCATAGAAAACACATATCTTTGTTTTAGCGATGCCTAAAGTTTCATTATCGCACAAAAAAAATGAAGGATAAACACTAAAACCATCACGATGAAAACAAGCTTTTACCTAACCGCATTCTGTATAATTTCCCTTAGTGTTTTTTTGGTATGGAAGAAATTTGAAATCTACGATCATGGCATAAATATTTCGGTGACTGAAAATTTTGATTCTTACCAATTTTCGGCGAATTATAACCCTGACAACACCGCCAGGGTGCAATCGTATATCAATAACTGCATTTCGCCTAATAATCTCTTTCAGTCGGAAAACGATTATATGGATATAAACACCACCCTTTCGGACAGAACGAAATTCTATATAAAAGAATCGCCGGGAAGGCTTAAGATCAAGCTCGACAAACCGGAAAACTCGTTTAGTTCATATATGCGCATTAAAAAAATGTGCGAAGGCATAAAAAATGTGCTGGCCGGCAAATAAATAACCCATTAAATAATCTTAACACAAATAAATTAAAAATGAACAACATGAAAACAATAGCGCTTTCACTTTGCCTGCTTCTGGCAGGCGGCGCGGCCTGCTTTGCCCAGTGCGGTAAAACAGTCGTCCTTAACTCCTCGAAAACCGAACACCTTGATGCCAATGGGGTGGTGCAACGGACAGATGATGAAACAGCGATGATCGAGTTAACTAAAACTGAGTTAAACGTATCGGTAAACGACGAACATAAAATTACAGGAAAGATAACCTCGGAAACCTGCGATTGGAAGGTTCCTTTTAAGGAAGGCAAAACGGTTATTAAAGCAACCGCAAGCAATGACCAGGGTGAAGAGCGCCATGTAACCGTCACCATTGAAGGCAAGGATGGAAAAGTGACGCTGCTTTTTGAAATGGACGGCATGCCCGACGACAGGATAAGAGTGGGCATCGATAAATTTGTTGAGAAAACGGCCTGATCGCACCGTTAATAAACTTACGAAATTGTTGAAATTTCGTAAGTTTTCTTTTTACCCGCAGCACGATTGCCCGGCCTGTACCGGCGGGCATTTAACCGAGCCATAGCTGCAAAACACACAGCAATGCCCGGGCATGGGTTTCAACAATATATTGCAATTGGTACATTCATAGAAAAACATGCAGGCGTCGAGGGGCATCAGCTCCTCTTTTTTAAAACCGCATTGGGGGCATGTAATGATCGATGTGCTTACAACCTGCGGCATCGGTTAGGTATTAATGCAATATTTTAAATACCAGCTCTTTCATCAGCTCGCCGTGAGCGGTGTTTGATTCAACACCTTTGCTTTTTACATCATACTCCCTCAAATAGCTGATGATCTGCATGGTTTTTCCATAATTATAACTGCGGGCCGCCTGTTCGTAATCCTTTACAAAATACGGACTCACCCCAAGCTCGCGGGCCAGGTTTTGAGGCGACTTATCTTTCACATAATGATAAGTGAGCACCTTACTGAAATAATTGTTCAGATTCCCTAATACCAGCACAATAGGATTGGCTTTGGGATTTGCTTCGAAATAATTAATGATCTGATTGGCCTTAAACGCATCCTTTTTGGCAAGGGCGGTTTGTAATTCAAATACATTGTATTCTTTACTGATGCCTATATTATCCTCGATGTGTTTCAGCGTAATTTCTGCTCCCGCGGCCACGTTTAACATCAGTTTTTCCAGCTCATTTGCAATCCTTGAAAGATCATTGCCGAGGTATTCAGCAAGCATTAACGACGCTTGCTGGTTTATTTTGTATCCTTTTTTTATGATAAACTCCTCTATCCAGGCAGGCACTTTACTGTCGTATAACGCTGCGGATTCAAAAACGATCCCGTTTTTTTCAATCGCTTTGAATGCCTTTTTGCGCTTATCAAACTTACCGTGCTTATAACAAAAAACAAGGATGGTACTGGGCAACGGATTTTCTAAATAGCTTAACACCGGATTGATCCCTTTTTTGTCCGCATCATCGCTGCCCCATTTCATATCCTGCGCCTCCTTTACCAAAACCACCTGGTAATCGGCCATCATCGGGTAACGTTTAGCAGCGCCCAATACCGTCATTATATCGGTATCTTTTCCATAAAATACGGTTTGATTAAACCCTTTCTCGGCCTCGGGCAACAGGTGCTGCTCCACGTGGTTGCCAATCAGGTCGATATAATAAGGTTCGTCGCCGTGTAAAAGATATACCGGTTTATATTTTTTTTGCTGAAGGTCTTTTATAATTTCCGCGGCTGTCATTTGCGAAGTAAAATTACGATTAATCTACTAACCCGGCGTTACTTCGCTGCCAATCATTCTTTGTTAATTTAATAAATATCTTTAATTTCGACTACCATATAAACGGCAGTATTAACCAAACCGGCTGATACCGCCTTATCCGTAAACCAGATTATCTTTTAGAAACCATGATCAGAAATTTTGTTATTAAAGGCTTGTGTACAAGCGCTTGCATCTTTTTTTTATCGGGATTGAGCACAGCCCAGGCCCAGGGCGATATTAACAAGGATACCGCAAATGGCTGGCGACAGCTTTTTAACGGCAAGGACCTTAACGGGTGGAAACAGGTTGGACCCGGCAGCCGGTATGTTAAAGATGGCGTTACCGGCAGTCATGGCGGGATGGGTTTATTGTACTGGACAAAAGAAAAATTCAGCAATTGCACCATCCGCGTCGTTTACCGGATGGAAAAATTCAACAGCAATTCCGGCGTTTTTATCCGTATACCCATTGAGCCCCGGGAAGCCTGGATGCCCGTATTTTATGGATATGAAGTACAGATAGATAACCATCCTGAAACTTCGAAAGAAGACGAGTATCATGTTACCGGCACCTTGTATTCGCTAACCAAGCCGTTAGCGAAACCTGGTAAACCCGGCCCCGAATGGAACGTAATGGATATCACGCTTGACGGCCTGAGAACGATCGTTGTTGTAAACGGCGTTAAGGTTACCGATTATACAGAAGGCCAGCCTACTCCTCCGCGTAAGTTTGATTTTGAGCCATACCGAGGCCCACGGCCAATAGCGGGGTATATAGGTCTCCAAAATCATGGGGATAACGATGTCGTGTTTTTTAAAGAAGTTGCTGTTAAACCGCTGGCAAAAAAATAATGGCATGAAAAAAACAGAAGAAAAAAACGATAATACAATAAGCCGCGGCGATTTTATAAAGAAGACTGCGTTGGCTACGGCCGGCTTTTACATAGTGCCCAGGTTTGTTTTAGGCGGCAAAGGGTTTACAGCGCCAAGCGATAAGCTGTACATAGCCGCAGTCGGCACAGGCGGCGAAGCGGAAAACGATATTCATCATTTTGCCACGGCGCCTAAGAAAAATGCCGAGATCGCGTTTTTATGCGATGTGGATGAGCGGCCGGCCGCGGCACGGCGAAAGGAATTTCCAAAAGCAAAGTTTTATCACGACTGGCGCGAGCTGTTTGAGAAAGAGAACAAACACTTTGATGCCGTTACCGTAGCCATTCCCGACCACAACCACGCGGTTGTGGGCTACAGCGCTATGCAATTGCGCAAGCACTTATACCTTCAAAAACCATTAACCCATGATATTTACGAGGCCAGGGTATTAACCGAGGCGTCGAAAAAATATAAAGTAGTTACCCAAATGGGCGACCAGGGTGCTTCGTGCGACGGGATGCGTACCATGCGCGAGTGGTTTGAGGCGGGCCTGATAGGCGACATCGAAAAAGTATACTGCTGGACCGACCGGCCGGTTTGGCCGCAGGGCATATCATGGCCGACCGCAAAACCACCGGTACCAAAGGAGCTTAAATGGGACCTTTGGCTGGGAACGGCAAAGCGTACCGATTATATCGATAACCTGGTGCCGTTTAACTGGCGCGGCTGGTGGGAATTTGGAACGGGTGCCCTTGGCGACATGGGCTGCCATATTATGGGCCCTCCGTTTAAATTGCTCCAGCTCGGTTATCCTACCGAGGTTTCGGGCAGCGCAAGCACCGTTTACAGCGGTATTTTTAAAGAAGGCATATATCCCGAAAGCGGCCCTGTTTCGAGCTCGATCAAATTTAAGTTCAAACAAAAAAACGGCAAGGAACTTGACCTGTACTGGATGGACGGCGGCATTACGCCCGAGCGCCTTTCGGAGCTTGACCCTGCGGTAAATATGAATGAAGCCCTTGGTGATTTCCCCGGCGAAAACGATTTCGAGGGCTGCACGCTGTTTATAGGCACCAAAGGCAAGGTGTCGTGCGGATGGGGCGGCAGCCATCCCAGACTATTGCCGCTTTCGCTGAATAAAGACGTTAAGATACCTGAAAAATATCCGCGCGTAACCGGCGGGATGGACGGCCATTGGTGGCAATGGGTGGATGCGGCTATTGCAGGCTATGGCAAGATGGAAGTCGACTCGCCGTTTCAAGGATACGCGGGCCCGCTTACGGAGACCGTTTTATTAGGAAATCTTTTATTGCGCAGCTTTAATATCCGCGAGAAGATAAAAAGAAACGACCCCGTTTATGGCAACATGGAGGGATACAAATTTAGCGGAAGGTATGTGGGACTGACCTGGGATGGTGAAAACATGAAAGTAACCAACTACGAGCCGGCTAACCAATTCATCAGGCGGACCTACCGTGAAGGATGGGGTGATCTGAAATTATAATTTGATAAGTCAAAAAGTAAAAGCCCGGATGTTGCATTCGAATTTTTACTTTTGCCTTTGAATTATTTCGAAATGGATCTGCTCGCCCCGCTTCAGCTGCCCCCCTATCCTTTTAAGATCAATGAACAGCAGGATGGGCAGCTGACGCTTTTTGACGTTATCCGCAAAAAGCATATTGTAATAACCCCGGAAGAATGGGTGCGCCAGCACTTCGTGCAGTACCTGATCCGTCAAAAACATTATCCAAAGGCCCTGATAAAACTTGAAGGCGGGCATAAATTGCTGGGTATGGCCAAACGATCAGACATCGTGGTTTTTAATAATGCAGGCGAAAAGATATTATTGGTTGAGTGCAAGGCGCCATCCGTACCTATCGATCAAAAAACGTTCGACCAGGTAGCAAGGTATAATATGGTACACAAAGTAAGCTTACTGGCAGTTACCAACGGCTTGCAGCATCATTACTGCCATATCGATTTTCGGCAGAACAGTTATAATTTTTTAGAAGAATTACCAGAGTACAGCGCCTGACTCAGCAAGCGGCAAGCTGCTGGTTGATCTTGGTCATCAACTCTTCAGGATTGAAAGGCTTGGATAAATAACCATTCATCCCGGCGTCAGATATTTGCTCTTCCAGGTTTTGAAAGGCTGCCGCGGTTAACGCGATAATAGGGATACCGGCCTTCTCAGGATCCTTCATTTTCCGTATCCCCCTGGCTGCGCCAAACCCATCCAATACCGGCATCTGCAGGTCCATCAAAATAATATCGAAATTATTGTATTGTAAAATCTCGATCGCTTTTTCCCCGTTTTCGGCAATGGTTGGCGTGATATCCCATTTTGCAAATACCTTTTTCATAAGCTTCACATTCAGGGGGTTATCTTCTGCTATCAGCAAACGTAAACCTTTCGTGTTCTCTGCCATAGGGATCTGTTCAGTTTCTGCTAAAATGCTGGTTAAGTCTATCGTCGGCTGATAGGATGCGGATTCTTTTTCGGCTATCACCTCCGCCAGAGTTTCTGTTATGGGATTGTTAGTAGTTTCCAAATAGATTTCCTCTTCAACGCGGGGTTTCATCCTTAATTTGTTAAAAAACGGGCGAATTGATTTACCCAGCAAAAGCAAGATCAATACCAAATCAACGCCTAAGCTTATGATAAGCGCTGACAGGTCGACGCTGCCAGACCTAAGCGCTACAAAGTAATTGTTATTGTATTCCAATACAAAAAACACAAGCGTTGGCACCAGGTTAAGGAATGAATAAAACAACCCCCACTCTTTCCCCAGCATATTAAAGCTGAATAAAATGGTTAACAGGATTAACTGAATAGTGATGATGTTGATATTTTGAAGCGCTAAATAAGCATTGTTGAAATTAACCAGCGTTGCCATAATAAGCATTACGTGTGCTATTTGGCGCCATATGGGATTAAAATACAGGTACTTGAATAACAAAGAAAGGCAAAACAACAAGCTAAAGGCCGTAATCACCGAAATAACGGTATGGTAGAAATAGATACTGGTAGCTAAACCCGCAACACCGGCAATGGCAATCAAAATCCAGATGTACAAGGGCCGCATCTTTTCCGGGCCCGGTACCGGCTGATCAGCAGAAAATAATTTATCAATTGGTGAATGTGCAAAATTTACAGTCCTTGCCATCTATGCTTTCATATTATTTATCGCGTTATAGATGCAATTAGTTTGCCAAAGCCGAAAGGTTCTCATCTAATATCCTCAATTTTGCCTCGGCATCCGTTTTCTTTTTTAATTCAACAGCGATAATATCGGGTTTGGCATTGTTCATAAAGCGCTCATTTCCGAGCTTTGCATTAACCGATTTTAGAAACCCAATCAAATATTCCTTTTCTTTTTGCAGCCGGATACTTTCGGCTTGCGGGTCCAATTCTTCGTTGAGGGGCACGAAAAATTCGTCTGTAGATACCATAAACGCCATTGCGCCGGCTTTTTTGTCGACCACAAACTCGGTATTTCCGATGTTTGCCAGTTTTTTAATGATGTGAATGTATTGATTGTAACGAATAGTTGAATTTGCTTTTATAGAAAGTTCCAGCGCCTGCTTCGGCGATATCTGTTTAGTGTTGCGAATATTCCTGATTTGCGTAATTACCTGTTTCACGATCTCGACCTCTGTCAACAACTGGGAATTAAATTGCCCACTATTTGGCAATTGGGCAACAATGCAACAGTCATATTCCCCACGCTGCCCAAACAAATCGTCATGCCATAACTCCTCGGTAATAAAAGGCATAAAGGGGTGCAAAATCTTTAAAATATCCTGGAAAAACCGCAGGGTTTGGCGATGGGTTTCGCTATCCACCGGGTGCTGATAGGCCGGCTTTATCATCTCAAGGTACCATGCACAGAAATCGTCCCATACCAGCTTATAGGTAGCCATTAATGCCTCGGATAACTTGTACTGCGCAAAGCTCTCCTCAATTTCGGCCAATGCCTGGTTAAAGCGGTTACCAAACCACTCAATGGCTACCTGGTTGGTATTTTCAAGTGCTTTATCAACCTCCCAGCCTTTAACCAACTTGAAGGCATTCCATATTTTATTGGCAAAATTACGGCCCTGTTCGCAATAGCTTTCATCAAACATCAGGTCGTTGCCGGCAGGCGAACAAAGGAGCATGCCTACCCTTACACCGTCGGCGCCAAACTTTTCAATCAACGCTAACGGATCGGGCGAATTACCTAAGGATTTTGACATTTTTCGGCCGATCTTGTCGCGTACAATGCCTGTCAGGTACACGTTTTTAAAGGGTATCTCTCCCCTGAACTCATACCCTGCCATGATCATCCTGGCTACCCAAAAAAACAATATTTCGGGCGCAGTCACCAGGTCGTTTGTGGGATAGTAATAGTTTATATCTTCGTTGTTTGGGTCTTTAAAACCATCAAATACGGATATCGGCCATAGCCATGAAGAGAACCAGGTATCCAGCACGTCCTCATCCTGCTTCAGATCGCCGGCCTTAAGGTTTGAAAGAGAAGGTGTGAGGTTGTTAGCCAGCTCAAATGCTTCTTCCCTGCTTTTAGCAATTACGTAACGGCCATCCGGCAGGTACCATGCAGGTATTTGCTGCCCCCACCATAGCTGGCGGCTTATGCACCAGTCCTGGATGTTTTCCATCCAGTTGCGATAGGTATTAACAAATTTTTCCGGGATCAGCTTTATGTCGCCCTTCAACACGTAGTCAAGTGCCGGACGGGCCATCTCGTCCATTTTACAGAACCATTGCATGGAAAGTTTTGGCTCAATTACAGCATCGGTACGTTCTGAAAATCCGATCTGCGATTTATAGTCTTCCACCTTCTCGAGATAACCATCGGTTTCCAGCAGAACAGCTATTTTTTTGCGGGCCGCAAACCGGTCCTCTCCTACCAGTATTTTTGCTTTTTCGTTAAGTGTACCGTCATCATTGAGGATGTCAATAACCGGCAGGTTATGTTTTTGACCCAGCTCATAGTCATTCAGATCATGCGCGGGGGTCACCTTTAAACACCCTGTACCGAAATCCATCGTCACATATTCGTCCAGTATAACCGGTATCTCGCGACCGATGAGGGGGATCAATACCGTTTTACCATGCAAGTGCATATACCGCTCGTCATTAGGATTAATGCAAATAGCCGCATCCGCCATGATGGTTTCGGGCCGGGTGGTGGCGATGGTGAGGAAGTCGGAAGTCGGAAGTTGGAAGTCGGAAGTCGGAAGTCGGAAGTCGGAAGTCGGATTTTTATCGGCGATCCTGTAACGGATATAATAAAGTTTTTGATTAACCTCCTTACGGATAACTTCCTCGTCGGATACCGCGGTTTTCCCTTGCGGGTCCCAATTCACCATGCGGATGCCGCGATAGATCCGTCCTTTTTTATACAGGTGAATAAACGTATCGATCACCGCTTCCGACAGCTCGTCTTCCATCGTAAAGCGCGTACGGTCCCAATCGCAGGATGCGCCGAGTTTTTTTAGCTGCTCTAATATAATGCCCCCGTACTTTTCCTTCCACTCCCAGGCGTAGGTCATAAATTCGGCACGGGATATGTCTTTTTTGGTGATCCCTTTTTCTTTGAGCATGGCTACAACCTTCGCTTCGGTAGCAATACTCGCGTGATCAGTGCCGGGCACCCAGCAGGCATTTTTTCCCTGCATGCGCGCACGGCGGATCAACACATCCTGAATGGTATTGTTCAGCATGTGGCCCATGTGCAGCACACCGGTAACGTTTGGCGGCGGAATAACTATCGTATAAGGCTCCCTCTCGTCGGGTACCGATCTAAAAAATTTATGCTGCAGCCAGTAGCTGTACCATTTTTCCTCAGCTTGTTTTGGCAGGTATGTTTTCGGGATATTCATAAAATACAAAAATAGTGTTTTGCTTTTATACTTAACGGCTGTGGCGGGCATCATGCTTCCAAAGGCCACAATGCAATATCCGGATGAATCGGTTTGGCCCCCCCTCGCCTGATCTCGACTTAAGTCTCCATCACAATAATTTTACAATTAATAGGTTAATCAAATTAAACACTTACTATATCATGAAAACTTTGCCGTTATACCAATTTTTAAAGCAAGTATTCAAAAAAGCCAAGACGTCGTTCCTGGTAAAATGGTTTAACCGGTAGCGCGCCGGTGCCTGGTTATTTGCAGTCCTTGCAGATAATTATTACTTTTAAAATCTTACCAAATTATTATGAAACTAAAATTTAAAAGTTTTATGCTGGTGGGCCTATTGTGCCTGTCAGTACATGGATTTGCCGCTATCGGCGGCAAGAAGGGTAAAACGAAAGCCAAAAAGAGCTTTACGATCCCGCCAAAGAAATTTATAGATCCCGCAAATATGGATCTGTCTGTTAAACCGGGCGACAACTTTTTTGAGTACGCAAACGGAACCTGGATAAAAACCCACCCTATCCCGGATAAGCAAACGCGCTGGGGAAGCTTTGGGATATTAGCCCAGGAAAATACCGACCGGCTGCTTAAAATACTAAAGGAAGTGAGCAAGGAACCGGGTGAAGCAAAGGGAAGTTTGAAACAGCGTGTTGGCGATATGTACGCCAGCGGCATGGACACTGTAACCATTGAAAAACGTGGTTATGACCCGATCAAGCCGGACCTGGCACGCATCAGGCAAATTAACAGCCTGAATGGAGTGATCAACGAAATGACCTTCGAACGGTCGCATGCCATTGCCGATCCGTTATTCGGTGTTGGGGTACGGCAGGATTCGAAACACCCGACGCGGTATATCGTAGGTTTCAACCAGGGCGGCACATCCCTTCAGGATCGTGATTACTATTTAAAGAGTGACGCGAGTACCCAAAAAATACAAGCTGCATACAAAAAGTATATTACCACCCTGTTTACATTAACAGGCGCAAGCGAAGAGGCAGCACAAAAGAACGCATCGACTATTTTTAATATCGAAACCGCATTAGCGAAAGCACAGCGCAGCAGAACGGAAATGCGCGATCCGAATAAGAGCTACAACAAATTTTCGGTTAAGGGCTTTGAAGAGATCACACCGCATTTAAAGTGGAGTGAAATACTGCCCAAGATCAAGATCAATAGCCTGGATAGCGTGCTTGTTGCACAACCCGAATTTTTTAAAACAGCAGACGGCATGGTGGCTTCGGTGCCTGTAGACGAATGGAAAGTTTACTTAGAATGGAACATCCTGAAAGGGTCGGCATCTGCGCTAAGCTCGCCGTTTGTAAAAGCATCATTTACCTTTAGCAGCGCTTTGAGCGGCCAAAAGGTGCAAACACCGCGTGACGAGCGGATGTCGGCGTTTATCGACCGCAGTATGGGCGAGTTGTTAGGGCAATTGTATGTTGAAAAATATTTTCCGCCCGCGGCCAAAACCTACATGATAAACCTGGTGAATAACATGAAGCAAACTTTGGGCGACCGCATTAAACGCCTTGACTGGATGAGTGAGGAAACCAAAGAACATGCGCTTAAAAAACTGGCGGCGTTTAGTGTAAAAATCGGCTATCCTGATAAGTGGGAAACCTATACCGGGCTGGTTATTGACCGCCATGATTATTTTGGCAACCTGAAACGCATTGAGCAATGGCATTACAATTTTAACGTAGACCAGCTTGGAAAGCCGGTTGATAAAAAACGTTTCAATATGACCCCGCCGACTGTGAATGCGAACTACAGCCCGACCAATAATGAAATTACTTTCCCGGCCGGTATCCTCCAGTTTCCGTTCTTTGATTTTCATGCAGATGATGCGGTAAACTATGGCGGTATTGCCGCTGTTATCGGTCACGAAATGACCCACGGCTTTGACGACCAGGGCCGGCAGTTTGACGCCGACGGCTCGTTGCATAACTGGTGGACGAAATCAGATGCTGATAAATTTAAGGAACGTGCCGATATGGTGGTAGACCAGTATAACGGCTTAACCGTATTAGACACCATCCATGTGAACGGCAAATTAACGCTGGGTGAGAATCTTGCGGACCTTGGCGGCTTGAATATTGCCTACGAGGCATTTAAGAAGACCAAAGAAGGGCACTCAAATACAAAGATCGATGGTTTTACTCCCGATCAGCGCTTCTTCCTGTCGTGGGCGCAGGTTTGGCGCAGCAGTCAGCGGCCGGAATCGGCAGCCTCACGGATACTGACCGACCCGCACTCGCCTGAACAACACCGCACTAATGCGCCGCTGACCAATATCGATGCGTGGTATGCAGCGTTTAACGTGCAGCCGGGCGATAAAATGTATAAAAAGCCGGAGAACAGGATTAAGATTTGGTAAAGCCTCACCCCAACCCCTCTCCGGAAGAGAGGGGCTTTATATCATTTAAGTCAAAGCCTGGTGAAAGCCGGGCTTTGATATTTGTTGTCATGGCGAGGACACAGACAAGGATTTGCGTAAGGGGAAGTCTTAGCGTCAACTCCTAAATAAATCAAGCTCTACTATTATTTGCCGTATTGTTGAATTCTCTCTTGCGCATACTCAGCGCCAAGTTCTCTCGCTTTAGTCCAATCTTCGCAAGCCTCTTTTTTATCATTTTTGTTTAATCTTGAATTACCGCGATTAAAATAAGCCATAGCATTTTCAGGTTCTATTTCGATTACTTTAGTGTAATCTTCAATCGCCTGGTCATATTCTCCAGCTTCATCTTTGTTAGCAGCCCTGTTAACTATCGCGGCAACAAAATCCGGCGCTAACTCTATTGCTTTATCATAGTCTCGCCTCGCTGCCCTCCATGTATATAGTTCATCTTTGGCAATTGCTCTTGAATACCAGCAATTTGGATCAGATGGATCTATTTTAATTGCTGTTGAAAAATGTACAATAGCCATTCCTAAATTCCTTTTATTATAGGCCTCCATGGCAAGTTCAAAATAATGATCGTACATCGTCAAGTCTAAATTCGGGTGTCTTTGATCCTTTGGATCACCTATCGCGCCGTAACCGTCAAGTCGGCAGTCAAATTCGTACCCTTTTGTATACAAATCCAACGCCCAATATGTTAAATTATCTTCATCAACTGGAAATTCCGTAGCGTCACCGGTTATCTCTAAATATTTGTCGAAATTTCTCACCTCGTTAACTTTATATCCATAATTATTGGAGAGGAAAGCGCCCAAAGAACTCAGTTTACTTTCATTATCCGAAATAAAGGCGAAATCATATGTTGCATAGACATAATCTTCTATTCCACTTTTCTTGCGCTGTTCGTAGACGCTGCCCGCTGATACCAATTCTCTATCAAAATGGTCGCTAAATTGTTGCCAGGAGAAAAATCTATTTTCCATTGCGTAATTGTCTCTTAAAACCTAAAATATGGCTTCCGCGATCTTTTTGGTCGGGCCGGGGTTACTCATGGTATAGAAATGCAACACGGGAACCCCGAAAGTTATCAGCTCCTTGCATTGATTGATCATCCATTCGATACCGAGCTCTTTTACTTCCTTTTCTGACTTGCAGGCATGAACCGCGTCGCTCAGATCTTCGGGTATATCGATATGGAATATTTTCGGCAGGTTGATCAGCTGCTTGGATGAAGTGATCGGTTTTAAACCGGGTATGACCGGCACATTGATGCCATTATCGCGGCATTGCTTTACAAAGTCGCCGTATTTTTTGTTATCGAAAAACATCTGGGTCACAATAAAATTAGCGCCCATATCGATTTTTTGCTTGAGGTATTTAAAGTCGGTCTTCATATTGGGCGCCTCGAAATGCTTTTCGGGGTAACCGGCTACACCGATACAGAAATCGGCGTTAACCACTTCATGATCCTCGTACAGGTACTTGCCTTTGTTCATGTCGGCCACCTGTTTTAACAGGTCCGTCGCGTAAGCATGACCGCCGGGCGTGGGTATAAAAGAAGTATCCGCGTGCCGCGCATCCCCGCGCAAAACCAGCACGTTATCGATACCCAGGAACTGCAGGTCGATCAACGCGTTTTCGGTTTCCTCGCGGGTAAACCCGCCGCATATTAAATGCGGAACGGCATCCACCTTGTACCGGTTCATGATAGCCGCGCAAATCGCCACCGTTCCGGGGCGTTTACGATAGGCTACCTTTTCGAGCAGGCCGCTGTCGTGCTGTTTATAGATGTAATCTTCCCGGTGGTACGTTACATCGATAAACGGCGGCTTAAACTCCATTAACGGATCTATCGCATCGTAAATACCCTGGATGCTTTGACCTTTAACGGGGGGCAACAGTTCGAATGAAAAGAGTGTTTTGCCTTTGGCGTTTTTTATATGATCAGTTATCTTCATTTGTGATAATGGTGGTATTATGTGTTGTCATTGCGAGGCACGAAGCAATCGCGAAATTGCAAGACAGTTATGCATAGTTAAGATTGCTTCGTCGTTCCTCCTCGCAATGACATTTATTTTAATAATTTAAATTCGGCCCCAGCCACCGTTCTACTACTTCCACGTCCATGTTTTTTCTGGATGCATAATCTTCTACCTGGTCCTTCCCTATTTTACCCAAGCCAAAATACCGCGCCTGCGGGTGGGCAAAGTAGAATCCGCTAACCGAGGCGGCCGGCGTCATTGCCAGGCTTTCGGTCAGATGCATCTTTGCATTTTCTTCGGCATTGAGCAATTTAAACAGCGTTGTTTTCTCGGTATGATCCGGACATGCGGGGTAGCCCGGCGCCGGGCGAATACCCTGGTATTCTTCCTTGATCAACTCCTCGGCGTTCAGGTGTTCTGCCCCTGCGTAGCCCCAATACTCCTTCCGTACCAGCTCGTGCATTTTTTCGGCAAATGCTTCCGCCAGGCGGTCGGCAAGGGCCTTGGCCATGATGCTGTTATAATCGTCGTGGTCGCGTTCAAATTCTGCCACCAGCTCATCGCAGCCAATTCCCGCTGTAACGGCAAAGCCGCCCCAGTAATCGGCAATGCCGGTTTCTTTTGGTGCGATAAAATCCGATAACGCGTAATAAGGCTCACCTTTGACTTTTTCGGCTTGCTGGCGCAGTGTATGTATCCGGCTGAGTACTGTTTTACGTGTGTCGTCGGTATATATCTCAATATCGTCGCCAACGCTGTTTGCCGGCCAGAAACCAATAACGCCATTTGCCCGCAGCAACTTTTGATCAATGATTTTATTTAACACGGCCCGCGCGTCGTCGTATAGCTTTTTAGCTTCTACCCCTACATATTTATCGTCAAATATTTTTGGATAGCTGCCGCGCAACTCCCACGTATGGAAAAACGGCGTCCAGTCGATATAAGGAACCAGTTCCTCTAAAGGAAATGCTTCGAATACTTTTGTGCCGAAAAAGGTTGGCTTCGGTGCTATAGACCCGTTTAAATTGATCTGGTATTTGTCGTTCCGGGCGTCACCGATATTAACGAAGCGCTTATCATTGCGCTTATTTAAATGTGCCTCGCGGGATTTAGCGTATTCTTCCTTTATACCCTTTACGTAAGGCTCATGCTGCTCCTTGCTCATTAAACTGCTGCAAACGGTAACGCTGCGTGATGCATCCAATACATGGACCACTGGGCCTGAATAATGCGGATCAACTTTGACCGCAGCATGGATGCGCGATGTTGTAGCGCCTCCGATGATCAACGGAATGGTAAAGCCCTCGCGCTCCATTTCTTTAGCGAAATGCACCATTTCATCCAGCGAAGGCGTAATTAACCCGCTAAGGCCGATAATATCAACGTTGTGCTTTTTTGCTTCTTCGATGATCTTTTGCGCAGGAACCATCACGCCCAGGTCGATCACCTCAAAGTTGTTGCAGGCTAAAACCACGCCCACGATATTTTTTCCAATATCGTGCACATCACCTTTTACGGTTGCCATTAAAACTTTGCCGGCGTTAGCCCTGCTGCCGCTGGAATCTTCGCCGGCATCGATCACGCGCTGCTTTTCCTTTTCGATAAAAGGCAGTAAATAAGCAACCGCTTTTTTCATTACCCGCGCGGATTTTACCACCTGCGGCAGAAACATTTTACCTGAGCCGAACAGGTCGCCCACGACATTCATGCCATCCATTAACGGACCTTCAATGACTTCGAGGGGTTTAGCGTAAGCCAACCGTGCTTCTTCCACATCATCGTCCAGGTATTCGATAATACCCTTCACCAGTGCATGGGATAAGCGTTCGTTAACCGGGGCATTACGCCATTCTTCATCCCGCACAACTTCTTTGCCCTTGCTTTTGATAGTATCGGCAAACTCTACCAAACGCTCGGTAGCATCTTGCCGACGGTTAAGCAAAACATCTTCAACCAATTGCAATAAATCTTTTGGAATTTCTTCATAAACCTCAAGCATACCGGCGTTTACAATGCCCATATCAAGTCCGGCTTTAATAGCATGGTATAAGAATGCCGAGTGCATCGCTTCCCGAACCACGTTATTGCCACGGAACGAAAATGAGATATTGCTCACCCCGCCGCTCACTTTGGCCAGCGGAAGGTTTTGCTTGATCCAGCGGGTGGCTTCGATAAAATCGACCGCGTAATTATTATGCTCTTCGAGCCCGGTAGCAACGGTTAAAATATTCGGGTCGAAAATAATATCCTGGGGCGGAAAGCCTACTTCGTTAACCAATATGTCGTACGAACGCTGGCAGATCTCCTTACGTCGGGCCAGCGAGTCGGCCTGGCCGGTTTCGTCGAACGCCATTACCACTGTGGCTGCGCCGTAGCTTAATATCTTACGCGCCTGCTCTTTAAATTTTTCTTCGCCTTCTTTTAACGAAATAGAGTTTACAATACCCTTCCCTTGCAGGCATTTCAAGCCAGCCTCGATAACCGTCCACTTCGACGAGTCGATCATGATGGGCAATTTAGCAATATCCGGTTCGGACGCGACCAGGTTAAGGAATTTAACCATCACCGCTTCTGAGTCGATCATGCCTTCATCCATATTGATATCGATCACCTGTGCGCCACCTTCAACCTGCTGCAGCGCTACGGAGAGCGCGGCCTCGTAATCTTCGGCTAATATCAGTTTCGAAAACCTGGGAGAACCCGTTATGTTGGTACGCTCGCCAATGTTTACAAAGTTGGTTTCGGGCGTAAGCGTAACCGCTTCCAACCCGCTCAACCGCAAGTAAGGCTCGATAACAGGGATCACGCGGGGCGGATATTTTGCAGCCTTTTCGGCGATACAACGAATATGATCGGGTGTGGTGCCGCAGCATCCGCCCACGATATTCACCAGGCCAGCTTTCATAAATTCGTCGACCTGATGCGCCGTTTCGTGCGCCGTTTCGTCGTACTGACCGAATTCGTTCGGCAAACCGGCATTCGGATACGCCGAGATAAACACGTTCGCCTTTTCGGAAAGCTCTTCTAAATGCGGGCGCATCTCCTTCGCGCCCAAGGCGCAATTCAAACCAACCGACAGTAAATTGCCGTGACTCACCGAATTCCAGAAAGCCTCGACCGTTTGTCCCGACAAGGTACGCCCCGATGCATCGGTAATGGTACCCGAGATCATAACGGGCAGCCCCCCGCTGAATCTCCCACCGCCAGCTGGCGGTGAAGACTTTTTAAGCTCTTCCATATACCTGTTTATGGCAAAGAGCGCCGCTTTTGCGTTAAGCGTATCGAAAATTGTTTCGATTAACAGGACATCGGCCCCGCCATCAACAAGGCCGCGAACCTGGTCGTAATATGCTTCGGCGAGGTCGTCGAAAGTGACCGCGCGATAACCGGGATCATTCACATCGGGCGAAAGCGAGGCTGTGCGGTTGGTGGGGCCAATGGCACCCGCCACAAAGCGCGGCTTTCCAGGCGTTTTTTTAGTGTACTCGTCGGCCACTTCACGGGCAATGCGCGCGCCCTCGTAGCTTAGTTCATACGCAAGGTGTTGCAGGTGGTAATCGGCAAGGGATATGCGCTGGGTACTGAATGTGTTGGTTTCTATAATATCAGCGCCCGCATCCAGGTATTCGGCATGGATAGCCTTTATCACATCGGGTCGTGTGATGTTAAGCAGGTCGTTATTCCCCTTGAGATCAGAAGTATGGTCACGAAAACGCTCTCCACGAAAATCTTCTTCAGTCAGCTGGTACCGCTGGATCATGGTGCCCATGG
>Ga0134127_10000038_pt1 | contig 194083 bp, 159 predicted proteins | sample KB31753_FD_96459 | JGI IMG/M metagenome (GOLD analysis project Ga0134127, IMG submission 96459) | Terrestrial soil microbial communities with excess Nitrogen fertilizer from Kellogg Biological Station, Michigan, USA - KB3-175-3 | ecosystem: Environmental > Terrestrial > Soil > Unclassified ...
AGCTGCGCGGCCAGCCCGGGTACGAGCGGAAGAAACGCCGGCAGCACGACGCCGGAGGTGCTGCTGTAGACGGACACGATGCCGGTGATCAGCGCGACGACGAACGTGACGGTGCCGGGATTCGACATTCGGGCGACCGTGGACACCATCAGGTCGAGTCCCTGAAAGCGCTCGACGAGCGCGATGAGCACGGTGACGCCGCAAACCATCATGATCACTCGCCATGGCATCAACTTGATGGCTTCGGCATCGTCGGCCGTGCCGGTGGCGACGAGCAGGACGGCCGCGACAAATGCCGCGAGGCCGACGTTGGCCTTGAGCACGAGCACGCTCAGAATGAGCACGGCGATCACGCCGAGCGTGATCCACTGCTTCGTCAAGAAGGTCTTCTGGCCCTCGGGATCGACCACCTCGACCGTGCGATCGCGCGCGAACAGCTTCAGGCCACCGAAGAGGAAGTACCCGGCGAACGCCATCAGCGCGTGAGCGCCCAGGTTGTAGAGGTACGCCTGCACCTCGAGTCCGGGCATCTGGTTTTTCGTCATGATGCCGGAGACGATGATGCCGGTCGGCGCGAATGGCGAGAGCGCGCCGGAGTTCGCGCCGCTGCCGACCATGATGGCCATGAGAAAGAGCGGGATCTTCGCGCGCGTCGCCGTCGCCATCGCGATGGGCGTCAGGAGCGCGGCGGTGGCGATGTTGCCCGGGCCCATCGACGAGAGCGCCGCGCCAAGGACGAAGAACATGATCGGGATGGTTCCCGCGTTGCCGCGACAGACGCGGACGGCGTGATGCGTGAGCTGTGCGAGCGTACCGTTCTGCTGCGCCATCGCAAACACCAGCGTGACGCCGGTCAGCGTGAGAAACAGCTGGCTGGGAAAGCCGCTCATCACCGTAGTCACCGGCAGGCCGCCCATGTAGACGCCGACGATCCATGCGAATGCGATCGACAGGACGCCGACGTTCAACCGGCTGAAGCAACTGATCAGGACGGCGATGGTCAGAGCGGAGACGGAAATCAGGGGGAGATTCATGGTGTCGGGGTGAGCAGATTCTGTACGAGTTCGGCTGCGTGGTACGCGCGAATTCCCGTGAAGTCGGCGATCTGCTGGCGGCAGGAGGTGCCGCTGGCCACGATGACGCCGCCGGCGCTCACGGCCCGCGCCGCGGGGAGGAGCCGGCGCTCGCCGATCGCCCGGGAGACGTCAAAGTGTTCCTTCATGTAGCCGAACGATCCAGCCATTCCACAGCAGCCGGCGTCGGGATCGACGACGGATGTGCCGGGAATTCGACCGAGCAGCGCCTTGGCGGTGGCAAGGTCGCCCATCGACTTCTGATGACAGTGTCCGTGCAGCAACACCATGGACGGACCGTTTCGGAAGGGCAGTGAGATCCGGCCCGCGCGGCATTCGCCCTCGAGCCAGTCCTCGAACAGCCGGGATCGCGCGGCCACTTCGCGTGCGCGCCGCCGGTCGTCGCCCGTAAGGAGATCCGGCGCGTCCTCCCGCACGGCGGAGAGGCAGCTCGGCTCGAGGAAAATCAGCGTGCCGCCGGCTTCGGCGATGCTGTGCAGCCGCGCTGCATTCTCGCGCGCCCGTTCGCGCGCCTCGCCGAGCAGGCCCTGCGAAATCAGGGGCCTGCCGCAGCAGATGTTCGGCGCCAATGTGGGCCGCTGACCCAGACGCTGCATCACGTCCAGCGCGGCGACACCGATCTCGGGGTGAAAGTGATTCGTGAAGGTGTCGACGAAGAGAGAAATGAGCCCGGGGCTCGTTTCTGCCTTGGGTCGTTGAAGAAACGAGCCCCGGGCTCTTAGCGTTTGTCCAGCAAACGCCGGCATCGTGCGCCGCCGATCGATTCCCAGCAGCCGCTCGTTCACCGTGCGCCCGAGTCCGGACCGCCCAATCGCATTCGCGACGGGTGCGAACCGGCTGCCCCAGCCGGCGAGACGATCGATCCGTCCGAGCGCGCGCGCTGACATCGGCGTGCCGCGCGTCTGCCAGTAGGACGACAGAAACTCGCTCTTCATCCGCCCGACGTCGACACCGACCGGGCACTCGCTCTTGCAGGCGCGGCATTCGAGGCACAGATCCAGGGCCGCCTTCACCGCGTCGTCCGCGAGTCCGGCCTCGCCAAGTTTGCCCGACAGTGCCAGTCTCAGTGCGTTCGCGCGCCCGCGGGTCGAGTGCGTTTCCTCCTTCGTCGCCATGAACGACGGGCACATCGTCCCCGACTGCGTCTTGCGGCAGGCGCCCAGCCCGCTGCACATCTCGACGGCGCCGGCGAAGCCCCCGTGCCCCGCGTAGTCGAACGTCGTCGCGACTTCCTCTGTGCGGTACGCCGCTCCGAAACGGAGATTGCTCGCGATGGGAGGCGCGTCGACGATCTTTCCTGGATTGAAGATCCCGTCGGGATCGAACGTGCGCTTGATCTCGCGGAACGCTTCGTAGAGCGTGTCGCCGAACATGCGGGCCATGAACGGGCTCCGCACGAGGCCATCGCCGTGTTCGCCGGAGAGCGCGCCGCCGTACTTCAGCACCAGATCGGCGACATCCGAGGCAAGGGACTCGAAGGTGCGAACGCCGTCCGCCGTCTTCAGGTTCACAACGGGTCGGACATGGAGACAACCAACCGATGCGTGCGCGTACACACCGGCCTCCGTACCGTGCCGGCTGACGATCCCGAGCAGCTCGCGGATGTAGTCGCGGAGCCGCTCCGGAGCGACGGCCGCATCTTCAACAAACGAAATGGCTTTCGCGTCGCCCCGCATCGACATCGACAGGCCGAGTGCGGCCTCACGCACGTGCCAGACGGCCTGCTGCGCGGCCGGCGTGATGGCGCGATGGCACACAATGCGAAGGCCACGCGCGCGCAGGTCGGTCTCGACGGCGTCGATCTTTGGAACGAGGTCTTCCACGCGATCGCCGGCAAACTCGACGCACAGGAGCGCCGCGGGCTCGCCCTGGACGAACGTCTCACGCAGCCGGTGGAGATCGGCGTTCATCTTCGTGTGATTGAGGATGAACGCGTCCATCGCCTCGACCGCCGACGGCTTGTGCGCGAGCACGATCGGCGTCGCACCGAGCGCGTCGAGCAGATCGTCGAATTGCACTGCCAGCAGTACCTTCGCTGCAGGGAGCGGAACCAGCTTTAGCTTTGCTTCGAGGACGATGCCGAGCGTGCCCTCGGAGCCGACGAACAGGCGGGCCAGATTGAATGGCCGGCCCGGAACGAACTCGTCGAGGTTGTAGCCTCCCACGCGCCGCAGGACTTTGGGGAATCGTCGCTCGATCTCTGCTGCGTGCGTGGCCGCCAGTTCGAGGACCTTCTGGTCGCAGGCCGACCCTCCATGGCCGGCCGTCGGCCTCTCCCGGCAATGCACGACACTCCCGTCCCCGAGCAGGACCTCGAGCTCGAGCACGTGATCGATCGTCTTGCCATATACGACCGACCGTGCGCCCGCCGAGTTGTTCGCGATCATCCCTCCGACGGTCGCGCGGCTCGCGCTGGAGATATCCGGTGCAAACCGGAGGCGGTGTTGCGCGAGCGCGCCGTTGAGATCGTCGAGCACAATGCCCGGCTCCACGCGCGCCCATCGCTCGACTGCATTCACCTCGAGCAGGCGATTGAAGTGCTTCGACGTATCGACGATGAGGCCGGCGCCGATGCACTGGCCGGCCTGCGACGTGCCGCCACCTCGCATCGTGACGGAGCAGCCATGCCTGCGGCAGGCAGCCACGATGCGGGCCAGATCCTCACGCGTCTTCGGAACAACGACGCCGACGGGCTGGATCTGGTACACGCTCGCGTCAGTTGAGTAGAGCGCGCGCGACAGCGCATCGAAGCGCACTTCGCCTTCGAGACTCGCGAGGTCGCGCGAGAGGGCCGTGACGTCGATGTGCCGCTCCATGAACGGCGCTGATTATGGCAGGTGACGACGGGTAACGACTGGTAACGACTGGTCCGTGGAACCTGCTTTGCGAGTCTCCAAATCGATTTGTTGGTAATCGATAGTTCGCTCTTCGGACCGGTCGTCACCGGTCGTCACCTGTCGTTACCGGTGAGATACGATTTCCCTCGTGCCAAATCTCGGCCGTCATTTCCTGCAGATACCGGGACCCACCAACACACCCGATCGCATCCTGCGCGCGTTGTCCGAGCCGACGATCGATCACCGCGGTCCGGCATTCGCCGCGCTCGGCCGCGAGGTGCTCGACGGCCTGAAGGGAATCTTCCGGACGACTCAGCCCGTCGTGATCTATCCGGCATCCGGCAGCGGCGCGTGGGAAGCATCGCTCGTGAACACACTCTCGCCGGGCGACTCGGTGCTGGCCTTCGACATCGGCGAGTTCTCGAAGAACTGGGCCGAGGTCGCGCGCCGGCTCGGTCTCGAGGTCGAGGTGATGCCGGGCGATTGGCGCCGTGGCGTGGATCCGGATGAAGTCGGCCGGCGGCTCGGCGCCGATACGAACCGTCAAATCAAGGCGTTACTCGTCGTCCACAACGAAACGTCCACGGGAGTGACGTCGCGTCTGCCAGAAATTCGCCGCGCGATGGACCGCGCGAATCATCCAGCGCTCTTGCTCGTGGACGCAGTCTCATCGATCGGATCGATCGATCTTCGTCACGACGAGTGGGGCATCGACGTCACGCTTGCCGGGTCGCAGAAAGGCCTGATGCTGCCGCCGGGCTTGAGTTTCAACGCGATCAGCGCGAAGGCGCTCGCCTCGTCGAAGACCGCGAAGCTGCCGCGCGCGTACTGGGCGTGGGACGCGATGTTGGCATCGAACGCCGGCGGCTATTTCCCGACGACGCCAGCGACGAACATGCTGTTCGGTCTGCGGGAAGCCCTGCGGATGTTGAACGAAGAGGGACTGCAGTACGTGTTCGCGCGACACCGCCGGCTGGCCGAAGCCGCGCGAGCGGCAGTGCGAGCGTGGGGTCTGGACATTCTCTGTGAGCGTGAGGACGAGTTCAGTCCGGTTGTGACGACCGTGATGATGCCCGCCGGTCACGACGCGGACGCGTTTCGGCAGGTTGTGCTCGATCGCTACAACATGTCGCTCGGATCGGGGCTCGGCCGGCTCAGAGGAAAGGCGTTTCGAATCGGCCACCTCGGCGATTTCGGCGACCTCATGCTCATCGGGACGCTCGGTGGTGTGGAGCTCGGACTCGCGGCTGCGGGCGTACCGCACAAGCCCGGTGGTGTGGCCGCGGCGATGTCGGCGCTCGCGGAGGAGCCGGCCCTGAGTGGCCGGCCTACGTTCCGGTGAACTTTGGCGGCCGCTTTGCCAGGAACGCCGACACTCCTTCACGGAAGTCATCGCTGGCATAACAGTCCGCCACTGCGTCGGCGACGCGGGAAGGGTCCCCGATGTGTTGTTCGCGCAAGGCAGACAGGGCAGCCTTGGCGGCCCGAATAGTGAGCGGGGCGTTCCGCTCGATCGCGGCGCAGAAGTCCTCCACCACGCCCTTGATCCGGTCAGGCTCCGCGATTTTCGAGACCGCGCCGCAGGAGACCGCTTCGGCGGCGCCGATGAAACTGCCCGTAATCAGCATCGAACAGGCGCGTCCAAACCCGAAATGGTCGACCAGCCGCGACGTGTTCTCGAACGAGAGCGCGTTTCCGAGCGTACGGGCGATGGGCACGCCGAATTTCGCGTCAGGCGTGCAGATGCGCAGGTCGCACGCGAGCGCGATCGCGCAGCCCCCGCCTGCGGCTATGCCTTCCACCTGCGCGATGGTTGGCACGCGCACGGTCTCGAGCCGTGCAACGCACGCCTCCAGGCGCCGCTCGTACGCAATGCCGTCTTCGCGTGAACGGAATCCCTCGAACTGACTGATGTCCGTGCCGGTGCAGAACGTCCCACCCGACGCTCGAATGACGAACGTGCGGATGCCCGCGTCCGCGTCAACCCGATCGCACGCCTCGACGAGCGCGTCGTACATCGCCCAGGTCATCGCGTTGCCGGCCTCGGGGCGGCCGATCGTGAAGAACGCTGTCGTGCCCTTCTGCGAGAATGTGGTCGGCGATGAGCTCATGGGTCAGCACAATCCTTACATGGAGGCCGGGTCAGGTGAAGGCCGGATCTTCAGACCCGGCAACTAGATGACACCTCTCTCCGGCATCCGCGTACTCGAGCTCGGCCAGGTCATGGCCGGGCCGTACTGCGCGATGCAGCTCGCCGATCTTGGCGCGGACGTAATAAAGGTGGAGCCGCCTGATGGCGATCCGGCGCGCTACATGGGCCAGCGCGTTGGGACCGACAGTACCGGCTTCGCGGCGCTCAATCGCGGCAAACGCGACATCGTCCTGGATCTGAAGACGGTCGACGGGCGAGCGGCGGTAAAGCGGCTCGCCGCGCGGGCGGACATCCTGATCGAGAACTTTCGTCCGGGCGTGATGGCCGCGTTTGGCCTGGACTACGCGGCAATCGCCGCCGTCAATCCACGTCTCATCTATGCGTCGATTTCCGGATACGGTCAGACCGGACCCGACGCCGGGAAGGGTGGTTTCGATCTCATCGCGCAGGGTGCGTCGGGTCTCATGTCGGTGACCGGCGAGCCCGGCGGCGCGCCGATGAAAACCGGCGTTCCGCTGACGGATCTCGGGGCCGGGCTCTTCGCGCTCGCCGCCATCCTCGCCGCGCTTCACCATCGTCACGTGTCGGGTCGCGGACAGTACATCGACACATCACTGATCGAGGCCGGGCTCGCGTTGTCGGTGTGGGAGTCGGCGGAACACTTCGCCGGAGCCACGCCGCAGGCGCTTGGATCGGCGCACCGTTTTCTTGCGCCGTATCAGGCGATCCGCTGCTCGGACGGGCACATCACGATTGGCGCCGGCACGGATCGACTGTTCGCCGCGCTGGCTCGTGCGCTCGGCCATTCGGAGTGGACGCGCGACGAGCGCTTCGAGGAAGCGGCCGCGCGCCTGCGCAATCGCGCGACTCTCATCGAGCTCATCGAGCAGGTGACGGCCGGTCAGCCGCGTGCCGTTTGGCTCACGCTGTTGTCGTCGCAGGGAATTCCGTGCGGACCGATCAACTCGTACGCCGAGGCGTTCGCGGATCCGCACGTGGCGGCACGCGGGATGGTCGTGGAATCAACGCATCCGACGCTGGGCACGACGCGCACGGTCGGGACGCCGATGAAGATGTCTGACACGCCCGCCGTCCCGAGTGGGCGCGCGCCTCAGCTGGGTGAGCACACCACGGAGGTGCTGCGCGAAGCGGGTTTCAGTGAGGACGAGATCGATCGAATCCGTACCGGGCCTTCGTAGGCGGCGGGTTTCAGCCCGCCGCGCGACCTAGCCCTGACGCCTGATGCCCAGCGCCACGCACAGCCATCCGACCGTCAGGCAGCCGAACCCGACGAACATCACCACCAGCGACTCCGCCGATGCGACGGCCACCTGCTGCCAGTTGATGGGCTGCGTAGCCCGCGAGATCCACATCAGTTCGTTGATGGCGCCTCCGCATGCGCCGCCCAGCGCTGCGAAGATCGCGGCCAGCGAAAGAGGTCGCATGAGGGCCAACCGGGCCTCGCTTGGTTTGATCGCGTACATGACGCCCACAAACATCGGGGCCAGGACGACCGCCATGCTCAGGAGGGCGAGGATGCCTGCGTTGGCGAAGGTGCTCATGGGCATGATCTGAATAACGAGCGAGACGGCCGGCCGTGACACGTGTCACGCCGCGCCCTGCCGTGCGTTAATAGGGTTGCGGGCATGGACTCTGAAGCGATTGTCGCGATGGTCGCCGGCTTGAGAGCGGGCGATACCGCCGCGTTCGACGCGGTCCACGCCGCATTCAACGGACGTCTCTTCACTTTTCTGATGCGCCTCTCGCGACGCCGTGAGGTTGCCGAGGACCTGCTGGAAGAGACCTGGCTGCGTCTCGTGGCACACGCACATCGGCTCCGGCCCGACACGCAGCTTGCGCCGTGGCTCTTCACGGTTGCGCGGAATCTGTGGATCAGCCATCAGCGCGCGCGGGCGTTCGAGGACTCGCAGGCATCGGGACTGCTTGGGCTCTGGCCATCCGGGCACTCCCATCCTTCGCCGTTCGAAGAAGCAGCCGTGAACGAAGCGGGCCGGCGGATCGAAGCCGCGCTCAATTCGCTGCCGTCGACATATCGCGAGGTGCTCCTGCTCGTCGGCGTCGAAGAATTCCGGCCGATCGAGGCGGCCGCGATCTGCGGCATTACCCCCGAAGCGTTCCGCCAGCGGCTGAGCCGGGCGCGGACGATGCTGGCGGAGCGATTGAATGGAAGTGAGGAGGCCGCGACCGCGGCCGCCTTGGGCGAGGTGTGGCCGTGATTGATATTGATAACGACGCACGCTCGGTGTCACGGCTGCTTTCGGATCTCGCGACGGCGGAGCCGGATGCCGCGCGGTCGCTTCGCACGCGTGCGAAATGCGCGGCGATGTTTGCGGACCGGGCCCGGGCCGCGAGCGCCCGCGAGCACCGGACCGCGTTCCGCCGCAGAATTATTGCGCCCGCGCTCGTAGGCGGCTTCTGCGTCGTCTACCTGTCCGTGATCGTGATGGCCGCCCTGCGGTGGCTCAGTTCTTCTTCGCGCCCAGTTTGACAACCGGAGGTTCTATGCGCCATTCGCTTCGCCGGCAGTTTGTGTTTCTGCGTGCCTGGGCACTCGGCTCGTCGCTCATGCTGGTCGTGGTCGCCCTCGCGGCGTTCCGGCAGGCGAGCGCGCCTGCCGAGATCACCGTTCAGCGGCTGAACGTCGTCGACGCGAACGGCACGTTGCGAATGGTGCTGGCCGGGAAAGACCGGATGCATCCGGGCGTGATGGACGGCGTGACGATCGATCGGCCGCGTCCCGTCGCGGGAATGTTGTTTTTCAACGACGAGGGCGACGAAGTCGGTGGCCTGACGTACACCGGCACCGTGGCCAACGGTCGCGGACGCGCAAACGCCGGCATCATGTTCGATCAGATCAAGCAGGATCAGACGGTCGGGATCAGCTACTCGGAATCGAACGGGCAGCGGTCGGCCGGATTCCAGGTCTGGGATCGATCAGACACTGTTCGGCTCTCGGAGCTCATCACGAAGCTCAACGCGGCGAACAAGCTGCCCGCCGGCGCCGAGCGCGACAAGGCGATTGCCGAGATCCGATCGACGGCGCCGCCCGGCCCGCGGCGTGTGTTCGTCGGCAAAACGCAGGACAAGGCCTCGGCGATCGTTCTTGCTGACGCACAGGGCAAGCCGCGAATCACGCTGATGGTGGATGCGACGGGGAACCCGCGGATCGAGCTGCTCGACGAGGCGGGGAAGGTGATCGCGCGGATTCCCGAGAAGTGAGCGTCTCAGACATCGAGCCGGTCGTCGTACGCGACGCGTTCACCGTGCTCGAGCCAGCGGCGAAGGACGCGCAGGTACATCGCCCAGCAGTGGCTCGAAATCCGGAAGTGTTCGTTCGCGCTCGGCCATCCGGTGTGGCGGAACCGCAGCCACGTGCCATCGCCGCGCGCGGCGAGTGAGAAGGCGACGCGCGTGTCGATCCAGTCCTGGTCGGCGACGGTCATCGTCAATTCGAATTCGCGGTTCGGGACGATGTGCGTGACGCGCGCCTGCCAGTCGTAGCCGGGACCGAATCCCAGTGAGTAGTCCGTGTCTTCCACCGGCTGGCCCGAGGACGTCTTTGTCCACCACTGGTCCAGGCCGGCGGGACAGCTGACGGCCTCGAACACGCGGTCGATGGGCGCGTTGATGGGCAGGTCCTGAAGAATGTCAGGCATGCGACAACCTACAACCTGCAACCATCAACCTGCAACGCTCCTTGCCCGTGCCTGACCGGTACTGCTAGATTTGGAAGGTTCTCGCCGCTGCGTTCGCCTTGCTGGGACGTCGTTCAACGGTAGGACACCTGCCTCTGGAGCAGGTTATTGGGGTTCGAATCCCTGCGTCCCAGCCAACTTTCACTCACTTCGTTCGCTCAAGTTGGCCGGGACGCCGATTCAGGCGCGCGGCAACTCGCCTGCGGCTCGCTGCCAGCGGGCACGAATCCCTGCGTCCCAGCCAATTCCTCAAGAACTCTCGAGATTACGAAGAGAATCGTACGAAAGGCCCTCGCGCCGTAAATGTCATTTTCGAGTGTCATTTCGATCATCGCTCGAGGTCTTGAGGTTTGACCTGTTCCGGAGAACCGCTGACAGAAGCCCTTGTGAACGAATCTGCCTGGTTGCTCGGAGTGTTCGGCGACAATCAGTCCAGTGGACTCAACTAGCGCGGTGATTCTTGGATTGGCAGGCGTTGCGTCGGCGCCTACTGCAAAGCTCTTTCTCGAAAAGTTGCTCGGACCAACCCTTGAAACAGTCGGTCAAGGGCTTCGTTGTCGGTACGGGTCGGCCTCTCCGATTGACGTCGCTTGGGGTCGCGTTCGTCACCGCTTGCAGTCCGCCCCAACGATAGTTTCTTGGTAGGAAACCTCACGCCAAGGATGGTCTCGCGCGACGAAGCTCAAACTGCTTTTTGCACTCCCGTGACATTGGGTCGGTATTCCACCACTAGTGTGCTCGCTCCGTAACGGCCAGTCCGTTCAGGACCTCAAGGTGTCTTTGTTCTGTATTGACTCTTTGGACTACTTGGCATAGCGTCGTCGCTACTATTTCTAGCTGACTGTGTTTTGCCCAGAGCTTGGCAATGACGGTCTCTTGAGGAGGCTGGAATGAGGGCTATCCGTAACATCACGTTCGTTCTCTTTGCCGTCAGCTGGTACCTGGCCGGCGGCACTCCCACGCAAGCGATGTCTGAACTGCCCGCTTGTATCTACGGCTGCGAACCGACTTTTCAGGAGTGCTGCGACGTATCAGGCTCGCAGCAAGAGGACTACACCACCTGCGACACGTACTGCAACGGCTGCAACTCGGTCGGAGCCCACTATCTTGGGTCCTGTGAGGCCGAAGTGAACGGCGACTATTACCCTGGTGAGCACTGCTGGTGCGGTCTGCTGGACTTGGCGGAATAGTCATTCGAAACTGGCGCCTGGTGTCCTGAGGGCATTGCATTCGTGTCGGACGACGCGAGCGGCCGTGCGCCTGCTGATCGGAAACCTGACGCGAGGTAGTGAGCCTGAGCCATAGCAGGAAAGCTCGATGCGCACGGATTCACCCCGTCGCGACAGGTTGCCCCGCGGACGGATGCCACTTGCCGTCGCACTGTTGATCGGACTCGCCGGTCTGGGGAAAGCCTGGGGTGCAGACCAGGTCCCCAACAATCCTCCGACTTCGGAAAGACGCGGTGCAATCAGCGGCATCGTGAGAGACGCTTCCAGCCGAGCGCCTCTCGAGGGCGCCTTGGTTCGCCTCGGCCCGCCGTCACAGGTCAGCGAGGGCCATCAACTGACTGATGCTCGGGGACGGTTCGTCTTCTCCAAGCTGTCGCCCGGGGCGTATTCGCTAAGCGTCACGAATGCGGGGTTTGCCGACGCTTCGTACGGTCATTCGACGAGCGTACTTGGCGCCAAGCTCATCATCGGTGACGGCCAGTGGTTCGACGGAGCCACAGTCAACATGGTCAGGCTCGGTACTATCGGCGGCCGCGTGGTTGACGAGCTGGGCGATCCGGTTGTGGGTGCTCTCGTGCGGACCTTCGCGAGATTGTCGATTGGCGCCAGAGAGTATCTCGCAAGCGGACCGGTGACACAGACCGATGATCGCGGTGAGTACCGATTGACGAATCTCTTGCCGGATCGGTACTTCGTAATGGTCCCTTCGGTGCAGAACAGCATTGCGACAGATGTGCTCGTTGGCGGAGCCGTCGCGGCGGACTCGCAGACCACGAAGTCACGGCCCCGGGCAGGTATGCAGTTGTTACCTGACGGACGATCAGCGCTTGTTCTTGGTACCTACGTGACGCCGCATGTAGGAAGTACTGGTCGAACGCATGCGTATCCCACCACTTTCTACCCGGGTGCTGCCACTGCAGAGGCAGCCGAATCGGTCGAAGTAGTTCCGGGAGGTACAGCCGAACGCATAGATTTTGCGCTTCGCCCGTTGCCCTCGGTTCGTGTGTCCGGCCAAATCGAAGGAATCGCTGACTATTCGGGGTTTGTTCTGCGACTCGTGCGCGCGGGCCTGGAAAGTATCGGAATCGGCGGAGAACAGGCGACCACTACCGTATCCCCATCCGGGAAGTTCACCTTCTTGAACGTCCCGCCCGGTCAGTATTCGCTGCTCGCGCCCGGGGCCACAGTTGAGCTGGTCATGCGATCGGCTGTTGCGGGACGCAGGTCAATACTGCCGACCGTGCCTGGGCTAGGTGCTTCAGCCTCTGGCCTTTCAGGCGGCTATCTTGGTCCCGGAGTTCCGGCCTCGTACAGTTCGCAACTGTCGAGCGAGATTCGCGATTCGCATGCCGGCTTTGGCCGCTTGTCAATTACCGTCGGCGACCGTGACGTGACAGGTGTGACTCTGCGGGTTGAACCCGGCGCGGTCATGAGGGGAGTTGTTGAGTATGACGAGTCGGTGGCGGCACCGGCGCGGGCCCTGGTCGAACTTATCCCGTCAGCGGCCAACTTCGACCTCGGCATTCGAACGACTGTCGCCGCTCCGTCCCGGGACCAGACTAGCCGGCAAGCGGCCTTCTCCCTTCCTGCGATTCCTGCGGGCGGGTATTTCTTGCGGCTGAGCATGCCGGCCGCCGCCGGCTCGATCAAAAGCATCTCTCTCAATGGAGTGGACTCCACCCGCCAACCATTGGCGCTCGCCTCGGGAGCCACTGTAGATGTTCGCGTCACAGTGACCGGCAAGATCATCACCGTGAAGGGACTCGTACGCGATCGCGCTGGCCGGCCCTCGCCTGGGACGACCGTGATGATCTTTGCGGCAGATTGCGCTCTGCGGCCGAATTGTCTCTTGGACCCGAATCTGTCCAGAACCGCAATCAGCTCGAGCGACGGTACCTACGAGTTGAGGGGCATGTCGCCTGGTGAGTATGCGATTGTCGCGCTCGATTCTGTCGCAGCTGACCGTCAGGTCACTCCTGAGCTTCTTAAATCCCTTGGTCCGCGATCAACGAAGCTGACCCTGGACTGGGGAGCTACCTTCACGGTAGACCTCGGCCCGTCGAGATGATCCGTGAAAGCGCTCTTTGCACTGGCATTTGGCCTTGTCCATTTCCTGGGATGGCCGTTCCCAACCGAATCGGCACAGACTGGACGCACCGGGCACGCGGCGGGTCTGGCCGGCCGGGTCACAGAGTCCAGTGCTCCCAATCGGCCCGCACGAGGGGCTGTTGTTACGTTGTCTAGCCCTTCGCTGCTTGACGGCCTGTCGGCAATCACCGATGAAAGCGGATCGTTTCAGCTCACTGAGGTGCCCGCCGGTTCCTTTCGCTTGAAGGTGACTAAACCCGGCTACATTCCTTCGGAGTACGGCGCGACGAGGCTCGGTGGACCGGGCGTCGTACTGAACGTCGCGGAGGGACAGCGGATTGATGGTATCGAGGTCGTGCTCACCCGGGGTGCGACGATATCCGGAACAATCCGCGACGCACGTGGTGCGCCGACCCAGAGTGCCTCGGTGTCGGTGTTCCGGGCAATGCGGGATGGCCAGTATTCGCACGTGGCCCCTAATGCAGTGACGGACGACCGGGGTAACTACAGGTTTTACGGTCTCTTACCAGGCAGTTACGTTGTCGCGGCGCAGTTTGCGAATTCATTTCTCATCGGTCCGAATCCCGCAGTTTCCGTCCCCGATGTTGACGCTGTTCGGCGGACGCTCGAGGGTCGCACCGACCCTGGCGCGGTGACCCCAGCCACGGTTGGCTTCGCGCCCGTGTATTACCCCGGCGTGCTCAGCACCTCCCTAATGGCGACCGTCACCGTGGGCCCCGGCGAGGAAAAGGCCGGTGTCGACGTCAGGATGATTCTGGGAAGCACGACCACCGTCGAGGGCTTCCTGACGCCTCCAGGCCTGCGAGCAAACGCCTCCGTGGCCATGTTGAGTACCGGCGCCGTGCTACCAGGATTACCGCCGGCCGCCTTGCCCAGACTTCAAGCGCCTTCGACGGCAAATGGTGCGTTCAGATTCACCAACGTCAGTCCTGGCAGCTACACCATCGTCGCCAAAGTGAAAGCGCCACGAGATCCGGCAATCCAGGGTTCGCAGGCTCGGGAGAGCCACTGGGCACGTGCCGATGTTCACGTCGCTGAGACCGCCGTGTCCGGCGTGGCGCTGAATCTCGAGCCGGCGATTCGGCTGACCGGTCGCGTGGTATTTGTTGGGACACGAGCAACCGTGCCGGCCACTCCCTCGCGCATGCAGGTTCTGGCATGGTCGGTTGTTGATCGACCATTGCGTCTGGCTGCTGCAAGTCAGTTCGGCGTGGCAACCGACGGCATCCCTTCGGCTGTCGCGGACGTTGCCGCCGACGGTTCCTTTGAGTTCGATGACCTCATTCCTGGTAAGTACACGTTTACCTTGGCGTCGGTTCCTACTTCATGGTCGGTACGATCCGCAGTCCTGAGTGGAAACGATGTACTCGATCAGCAAGTCACCGTCGACCGTGGCCTGTCGGATCCGTCGAGTCTGACGATCACACTGACCGATCGCCAGGCGTCGCTGGCTGGACAGCTTTACGCAGCGAATCCTCAAACGACTGAGTATGTGGTTGCGGTGTTTCCTGAGGATCGATCGCTATGGCGACCGGGATCGAGACGGCTGCGTATTACGCGGCCGGATTCCTCGGGGTCGTTTCTCTTCGACAACTTACCCGCGGGTGCGTACATGGTTTGCGTTCTTGCCGGGCTCGACGCCGATGAGGTTCTGGATGTGGCGCTACTCGAGACGCTGGCCCGAACTTCTGTGGCGGTGACACTCGTCGAGGGCAAGCGACAGATCCAGGATCTCCGCGTGCGCTGAGCGCCAGCGAAAAGGGAGGAAATGATGTTCTTCAAGCTCATGGCCGGCCTGTTGGTGCTGGCGGTGCAAACGCCGGGCCCTGTTCTGTCCGGAAGAATCGTCTTCGACGCGACGAGTGCCAAGCCGCCGGCAGACCTGACCCGCGTCTACATCGTGTTCGCTCGTCCCGAGGACAGTGGCGTACTCGTCAAGCTGAACGTAGGTCTGGTGGAGCGAACAGCGTTGCCTGGAGGATCTGTCGGAGCAGATGGCAGGTTCTCGGTGCAGGGCCTGAAACCAGGCACCTATTTTGTCAGCACTCTCTTTCTTCCCGCCCAGTGGCGGCTTCGCTCGGCCATATATGAAGGCACCGATGTCGCCGAAGCCGGCTTTCCGGTCTCCCTGCGCGGCGTCGGCGGAACCGGAGAATTGGTTCTGACATTCACAGACCGCAGTACAGCCATTTCGGGGGCCGTGCGAATGGCAGACGGGACAGAACCGGCCGCCGTAACCGTTCTTGCGTTTCCGCAGAATCGATTGATGTGGGGCTGGTCATCTTCGCGGACGAAAGTGGCGAAATTAGGGCCAGACTTCAGATATGTGGTTCGGGATTTGCCTCCAGGTCGCTACCTTGTCGCGGCCGTGACTGGTTACACAGCGAAGCAGAACACGGCCGAGTATTGGGAAAAGCTGTCAACCACGGCTGTGGCCGTTGTGCTGGGAGATGGTGATCAGCGCGTCGTGGACCTGACGGTCGGCAAGTAGCGAGCTGCTGATGTGACGTTGGTATCGCTGCGAAACACACGATAGCTGTCTCGTGCGAGGTTCGGCCGCTTCTGTTTGGGTTGCCTTATGACTGACAAGAATGTTTCCAGCGAGCGCCGACGTCCTTACTGGCGAGGAATACTCGACGTTCTCGCGACGATTGCAATGCTGACCGCGGCGCTGATCATGATCAAGTCTCAACTGTGGGCTCCACGCGCCCAGCCGGCTGGGCGCTCCGTAAGCCTGCCGAAGGAAAGTCTCTCTCTAGAGGGCGCTGCTGTGCGTGGGGTACCGACCGCAAAAGTGGGGATGCTCATGTTTTCAGATTTCGAGTGTCCGTTCTGTGCAAGATTTGCGCGGGAAACATTGCCAGCTTTGGAAAAGACCTTCGTAGCCACCGGCGATGTGCAGATCGCGTTCCGTCACTTGCCGCTGCAGAGGCACTCGCTGGCCAGGAAAGCAGCGGAGGCCGCCCAGTGCGCTGGCCGTCAGGGCAAGTTCTGGGAACTGCACGACTACATGTTTGTTGAGCGGGATCACCTCAAGCCAGAAGCATTCCTGGACGCCGCGCGAACGTTGGGCCTCCGCAGGGAGACGTTCGAGGCGTGTCTGGCAGGGCAGGCGACGGCGGAGGTCGAGCGGGATATGGCCGAGGCCGCGAAGTTGGGAATCACCGGCACGCCCTCCTTTGTCATCGGCGTCATTGACTCTGACAAGCGACTGCTCGCAAAGAAAATGATCGGCGGCGCCGCCGGAATTGACAAGTTTGCAGAGGCGATCGAGTTTGCTCGGACCCACCGATAGATCGCCGACATGACTGATTCCGCTCGCGCGAGTGCCGCGTGGTTCACTCCACGCGAGCGTAAACGCTCTCCCACTGATGATGGTCGCGATGCGCCGTCCCGCGACTGCCGCTGAAGGTGTCGACGAGCACTGTGAGTGCTTCGATCTTCGAAATGTCCAGCAAACGCCAGCCGATCGACGCCTGACCGGGTCGCGCCGGACCACGAAGTTGGTACACGAGCAAACGCTCGCGACGATTCAGTATTCCATAGTCGTGGGGCTCGGTGAGTCGTGCGACCCCGGCATACCGGAGTTCGACAAGGCGCCGGTTCGCGATCGCAAATCGAATTCGTGTGCCGAGATCGTCGGCCATAGTCGATCGTACATCCACGTCGAGTTGTGCCGAAATGATCCTGGTGCAATTCTCGACAGGGACTAGAATCCTGCCTTGATGGTTGCGGAGCAACGGAATCGCCGATTCTGGTTGGAGACGGCGATCATCTTCGCCGCGTGGGCCGTCTTTGGATTGCTCGTGGCCAACCAGAGCACCATGCTGTCGTCGCTGGGCGGGCGGGACATGCCGTGGATAGTGGCCCTGCGGCCCGCACTGCTGGACGCTGTTCTCTGGGCGCTCACCACCCTCGCCATCTTCTGGCTGGCTCGCCGGTTTCCCATCGAGCGGGGGCGAGTGCTCCAGGGGATTGCGGTCCACCTCGTCGCCGCCGTCGTCATCGCGCTCGCGCGCACCGGCGTCATGGTCGTGCTTGGCTGGTATTTGCCCTGGGTCCGCGTGCAGCGGGTCTTCAGTATGCAGTTCTGGGGAACGTCCAGCCAGAACTTCCTCTTCTATGCACTCCTGCTCGGCATCGGGCACATGGTGCTCTACTACCGCCGCTATCGCGAGCGCGAGCAGGCGGCGGAGCAGTTGGCGAGAGGCCTCACCGAGGCGCGGCTGCAGGCGCTGAAGATGCAACTGCAACCGCACTTCCTCTTCAACACACTGAACGCAATCTCTGCGCTCATCCCCGCCGAAGCGAAGCCCGCCAGACGGATGGTCGCCCGCCTCGGCGACCTCCTGCGCGTCACGCTCGAGCACGAGGAGACTCAGGAGGTCACGCTGCGCGAGGAACTGGCGTTTCTCCAGCCGTACCTCGAGATCGAGCAGGCACGCCTGGAGGACCGGCTGACGGTCGTGATGAACATCGCGCCAGAGACTCTGGATGCACGCGTGCCCCACCTGATCCTGCAGCCGTTGGTGGAGAACGCAATCCGCCATGGCATCGCGGAGCGCATCGAGCCGGGGAAGGTGGAGATATCCGCTTCCCGCGGACCGGACGATCGATTCCTGCAGCTGGAAATCAGGGACGATGGGCGTGGCGTGGATCGGAACAACGACGTCAGGGCCCGGAGGGGCGTCGGGCTGACCAACATCCGCTCGCGCCTGGAACAGCTCTACGGCGGCGAGCATCGCTTCAAGCTCGAGAATCAAGCCGCGGGAGGCGTGCTCGTGCAGATCACCCTTCCATTCCGCCGCGCAGAAAAGGGCGAGAAATCCGCCCCATGACGATCCGCGCCGCGATCGTCGACGACGAGCCGCTGGCGCGTCGCCGCATCCGCAACCTGCTCAAGGAAGCACCGGATGTCGAAGTCGTCGCCGAATGCGCGAACGGCAAGGACGCGATCGAATCCCTCGAAGATTCCCGACCGGATCTGCTCTTCCTGGACATTCAGATGCCCGAGATCGACGGCTTCGACGTGCTGCAGGCGATAGGCGTCGGCCGTGTGCCCGCGGTGATCTTCGTGACCGCCTACGACCAGTTCGCCCTGCGCGCCTTCGAGGCTCATGCACTGGACTATCTGCTGAAGCCATTCGACGACGAACGATTCGGGGTGGCGCTCGAGCGGGCGCGCGCGCGAATCCGTCAGCAGCAGGGAAGCGATCTGGACCGTCGCCTGAAGGCGTTACTGGAGAACGTGCGTGGAGATCACGGCTACCTCCGCCGGCTGGTCGTACCTTCAGGTCACCGCAACATCTTTGTCCGAACCGAGCACATCGACTGGATCGAGGCCGAACGGAATTACGTGCGCCTGCACGTGGGTGGTAAGTCGTACCTGTTGCGCGAGAACATGACCCGGATTGCGGCCGCACTGGATCCCGCGACGTTCCGCCGGATCCACCGCTCGACCATCGTGAACGTTGAGCGGATACAGGCCGTGGAATCGCTGTTCCATGGCGACCACCTTGTCGTGCTTCAGGACGGGACGAAGCTGACTGCGGGCCGCAGTTACCGCCGGAGCCTGCACGCCATCCTGGGAAAGAAGGACTGAGCGTCGTTCGTACCCGCTCTGGCGCGTTTGGTACCAATCTCGTTGTCCAGGGCCGCTGGATTGCGTCTCATGCGTCATGCAGATAGGCCCGGTCAATCGTCGAGAATTCCTTGGAACCCTCGGTGCCGGCACGGCGCTGGCGCTCACTCCACAGTTGCTCCGCGCATTTGAGCAGACGGGCGGGAAGCTCATTCAGCGAGCCATTCCGTCTACCGGCGAAATGGTGCCGGCCCTCGGACTCTCGTTCAGCAACCACCCGGGGTGCGCGGATCACGCCGCGCTCACACAGGTCCTCAAGGCGTTTGCCGATGGGGGAGGCAGAGTCTACGACGCGATGCACGTCAACCCGGCATCGGAGCAGTTCCACATCACTGCGGCCACCGAGCTCGGGATTCAGAACAGGCTGTTTTGGTCGACCCGCGCGACCCCCGGCAACGTCGGGCTGCAGGCCGGCACCGTGAACACGCACGTTGATTCGTTGTTGGCGAGGCTCAAGGTGTCGAAGATCGATCTGGTCATGCTGCCGACCGTGGCTGATGCGGCCGTCCTCGCCGCGCTGAAGGAGGAGAAAAAGGCCGGGCGCGTCCGGTACATCGCTGTGCAAACGATTGTGGTGAAGTCCCAGGCCGCACAGCTCGAGGCGATCATGCGGAATGAGCCAATCGATTTCATCGGCGTCGACTATGACGTGAGCAATCGCTTCGCCGAAGACAAGATTCTGCCGCTCGCCCAGGAACGGAAGATCGGCGTGATGGCGTTCTTCCCCCTCAGCAACTCTTACGGAATGAGTTGCACGGGCAGCACGCAGCTCTTCAAGCGCGCTGGCGACAGACCTCTTCCAGAGTGGGCCGCGGATTTCGACGCCAAAACGTGGTCGCAGTTCTTCCTCAAGTACGTCATCAGCCACCCGGCCGTTACCGTGGCTCGCCCAGGGACGACCAAGCCGGCGCACATGATCGAGAACATCGGCGGCGGCATCGGTCGCCTGCCGAACGAGGCGATGCGGAAGCGGATGGCGGAGTTTGTCGATGCCCTCCCTCCAGCTCCGCCGCCGCCGGCGGGCCCGCCCCCGCTTCCACCGGGGGTTGCGCTGCCCGTCGCCGTGATCGAGCGGTACGTCGGCGAGTACACGGCGGCGTCCGGATTCACCGCGACCTTCCGCCGTGAGGGGGACAGACTCCTGGTGAAGCCGGGCAACAACCCGGAGGTGCCACTTCTCGCCCGGTCGGAGACGCGCTTCCAGGATCCTCGGGGCCCCTTCTTCGAATTCCAGCTCGACGCCCAGGGCAACGTGACCGGTGCGATTCTCGAGCAACAGGGAGCGCAAGGCGTTCAAAAGATCCCGCTGACGCGAAAGTAGATCGCGAGTCCGAGCGCGCAAGCGCGAGCGGTGAGCGTCCGGAGACAGGGCGCGGGGGTGGGGCCCCGCGCAACCTAAGAATGGTGACATCAATGATCAACCGTCGCGAATTTATCGGAATCACGGCCGGCGCCGGCGCGTTGGCCCTCACGCCGGAGCTGCTCCGCGCATTTGAGCAGTCCGCCGGAACGCTCATGCAGCGAGCCATCCCATCGTCCGGTGAGAGGCTCCCGGTCATCAGCTTCGCGCCACGGCCGCCTGTGGATCCCGCCGGGTACAAGGAGGTCCTCAAGACGCTGCTCGACAACGGCGGCAAAGTCGTCGACGTGCTGCACGGCGGCCCTGCGGTGGAGGACGGCGTCCGAGCGGTTATCAACGAGCTCGGGATTCAGAACAGGATCTTCTGCACGACGCCCTTGAACATCATGCCCGCCTTCGTGCCAGGGGCGCCGCCGCCGAAGCCCGATCCCGCCGCCACGAAAGCGGCGCTCGAGGAGAAGCTCGCGAAGTTCAAGGCATCCAAGATTGATCTGGTTCTGGTGTCGGCCGCCGCCGCAGTTGACGAACCGGGGCACCTGGCCTTCCTCAGGCAGATGAAGAAGGAAGGGCGGGTCCGGTACATCGGCGTGCACGAGCTGCTCTTCCCGCCGAACATGCCGAGCTACCCCTACCCGCCGACCTCCAAACTCGAGGCGGTCATGCGCAACGAGCAGATCGACTTCATCGCGACGGACTACTCGGTGGGCGACCGCCGCCTCGAGGAGACGATCCTGCCGCTCGCGCAGGAAAAGAAGATCGCCGCGATGGCGTACTTCCCCTTCGACCGTGGTCGCATCTTCCAGCGCGCGAGCAGCACGCCGCTTCCGGAGTGGGCCGCCGAGTTCGACGCGAAGACGTGGGCGCAGTTCTTCATCAAGTACGCACTCAGCCATCCGGCCATCACCGTGGTTCGGACCGGTACCACCAAGCCGGCGCACATGCTCGAGAACATCAACGCCGGCATGGGCCGCGTGCCGAACGAGGCGATGCGAAAGCGCATGGCGCAACTCGTGGATTCGCTCCCGCCGACACCGCCGCCCGGGCCACCACCGGAAATCAAGCTTCCGCCGGCCGTCCTCGATCGCTACGTTGGCGAGTACACGGCGGCGTCAGGATTCACGGCGATCTTCCGCCGCGACGGCGACAAACTGATCGTGAAGCCGGGCAACAACCCGGAAACACCCCTCATGGCCCGGTCACAGACCCGGTTCCAGGATCCCCGCGGGCCTTTCTTCGAGTTTGAGCTCGACGCCCAGGGAAAGGTGCTCCGTGTCTTTCTGGATCAGCAGGGTCCAAATGGCGTGCAGAGGATCGTGCTGCAGCGGAAGTAAGATCGCGAACCCGAGCGCGTAGCGCGAGCGGTGAGCGTCCGAAGACGCTGCGCGGGGGTGGGGCCCCCGCGCCGAGTAGAACAAAGACCGCGTAGCGCGAGCGGTGAGCGTCCGTAAGACAGGGCGCGGGGGTGAGGCCCCATGCGAAATTAGAAAAAAGATGAACAGACGAGCCCTCGTTGGTTGCAGCTTGTTGGTTGTTGGTTGGCTGGTGGTCGCGCTGGCGCCAGCCAGCGCCCAAACCAGCACCGACTGGCCACAGTGGCGCGGCCCGACGCGCGATGGTTCCATTCTCGCCGCCCTGCCCGCCCAGTGGCCGGCAGCGCTGAAGAAACGCTGGGAGATTCCGGTCGGCGCCGGGCATGCATCCCCAGTGGTATTCGGCAATCGGGTCGTAGTGATCGCCCGTCAGGGCGAGCAAGAGATTGTCCGCGCGCTCGATGTGGCGTCGGGCAAGGAGATCTGGCGCGCGGCGTACGCCGCGCCATACAGCATCAATTCGGCCGCATGGGCGCACGGCGCCGGCCCGAAGTCCACGCCGGCCATTGCCGGCGGCCGCGTCTTCACGTTCGGGATCGGCGGCATTCTGTCCGCGTTCGATCTCGCGACCGGCAAGCTCATCTGGCGACTACCGGCGCCCACCGTGCTACCTCAGTACGGAACGGCCACGTCGCCGCTCGTTGACGGCACTAGCGTCATCGCCCACGTCGGCGGATATGAGAAGGGCGTACTGACGTCATTTGACGCGGCCACCGGGAAGCCGCGCTGGCAGTGGAACGGCGACGGGCCGGGATCCGGGTCGCCGATCATCGCGACGTTCGGTGGCGTTCGTCAGGTGGTTGCGCAGACGCAGAAGTTCGTGGTCGGCTTGAATGTTTCTACGGGCACGTTGCTGTGGCAGCTGCCGTTCACGACCGACTTCGATCAGAACGCGTTCACACCAATCGTCTTTCAGGACCTTCTGATCAACGGCGGAATCGACCAGCCCCTCACCGCGATCCGGCCGAAGCTCGCTGGTGGCACGTGGATCGTCGAGACGGTCTGGACCAATCCGCAAACACCGATGTTCATGAGCTCGCCGGTGGTCATCGGCGGGACGATCTATGGCCTCACGCCGCGGAGCCGTGGCCAGTTCGTCGCGATAGACGCGAAGAGCGGCAAAACGCTTTGGAACACACAGGGGCGCGAGGGTGAGAACGCATCAATGCTGGGCACCAGCGCGTGGCTGCTCGCTTCGACAACGGACGGCAACCTGGTTGTCGCGCGAGCAAACCCTCAGAAGTACGAAGAGGTGCGCCGGTATCAGATCGCGCAGTCGGCGCTGTGGGCGCATCCCGCCATCACCGGCAACTCGATCATCGTCAAGGACGTCGACAAAGTGATCTGCTGGGGCTTCTAAATCGTGCGCACACCCGTCTGGGCCGCGCGCGCCGTATGCATCCTCGCGCTATTGGTTTGCGCGTGTGCAGACCAGAAGACCCCGACAGCCCCTGGAGCTCCTGTTGACTTGAAGTCGTCCCTCTCGGCGGCATTCGACGCTTTTGCGATGCCGGGCAGCAGCGCATGCTCGATATCCGTCAGCCAGCACGGGCAGGCAGTTCTCGAAAAAGGACGCGGACAAATTGCTCCGGGACTCGCGGCGTCCGGCGATTCGCGCTATCGCATCGCCTCGCTGACCAAGCCAATCACCGCGAGCGCCGTTCTCGTGAGCGAGCAGGCCGGCCGGCTTCAGCGCGGCGACAAGGTCAATCGATTCCTCGCATATCCGGAGCCGGCGCCAACCATCGACGAGCTGATTAAGCACATTCCTGGCCTGCCGAATTATCTGGAGACGCCGGCGTACCAGAGCGGACGTACCTCTCCTACGACCGTGGAAACCCTCTTGGCGCTCATCCAGCCTTGGGACGGTGTTCGGCGGCACCAGTACAGCAATTCGCACGCGATACTTTCGGGCGCCGTACTTCAGAAAGTGAATGGGCTGCCATATGAAGACGTCGTGCAGCGTGACATCTTCGGCCCGTCCGGGATGTCGCATTCGTCGTTCATGCTCCCGCCCGGATCATTCCCTTCGTCGACGCATCCGTCGTGGGTCTATGCCGCGGGCGGCGTCACGTCGACCGCCGCCGACATGAATCGTTTCAATCAGGCACTCTTGAGCAACCTCTTCGGGTTCGGCGCGGTCGAGAGCTTCGACCGCAGTGCGGGCGTGACAAGCTTTGGCATGGGGTCGGGCGTGAAAAACGGAGACCTTGGCTTCACGCACGCGGGCGGCCTCGACAACTACAGTTCATTCAGCATCATGTTCCCCGCCGATCGATCCAGCGTGGTCCTTCTCTGCAACTTCAACGACAACAATCCTGACCGTCTGTTTAACTTCGTGATGGGCATCAGGAGCATTCTGCTAGGGCAGTGAACTTCTGTGGCACGATCCGGGTCGAATGACTCGCCCACTTCTCGTCGTTGGCGTTCTGGCGGTCGTCTCGGTTTCAACGTTTCAGGCCCAGCAGGCCGGGGGCGGTGCTGGTCAGCCCGGGACGACATGGACCGAGTCGCGGATGCGCGAGGTGATCGATGTCGCGCGGGTCGGGCGGCGGCTCACGCCGAAGGCCTGGCCAAACGGCGCAAAGGTCGCCGTGTTGCTGAGCTTCGACACCGACACCGAAGCGCCGCTGCTCAGAGACGGCACGACGTCACCGACGTCTCTTTCGGCGTCCGACTACGGCGCACAGAGCGGAATGCCCCGCATCCTGTCGATGCTCGACCGGCACCAGATCCCGTCGACGTTCTTCATGACCGCCGTGGATGCGATGCTGCACCCCGAGATGGTCGCCGCGATCAAAAAGAGCGGCCGGCACGAGATTGGCGTTCACGGCTGGATTCATGAGACACCGACCCGGCTCTCTGCTGAGGAGGAGGAGCGGTTGCTCGATCAGGCCATCGAGTACCTCACCAAGGTCAGCGGAAAGAAGCCCGTCGGCTATCGCGCGCCGTCGTGGGCGTTCAGCAGCTCGACGCTGGATCTCATTCTGAAGAAAGGCTTCCTGTACGACAGCAGCCTTCAGGCACTCGATGAACCGTACGAAGTGATGTCGCGCGGCAAGAACACCGGCCTCATCGAGCTCGCGATCGACTGGACGCTTACGGAGACGCCGTTTCTCGGCCAGAACGGCCGGATGGCCGTGCCCGAGCTGCTCTACAAGCTCTATCGCGACGAGTTCGACGGCGCCTACAAGGAAGGCACTCTTTTCGTGCTGACACTTCATCCGTATCTGAGCGGCCACCGCGCGCCCATGAAGCATCTTGAAGAGTTCGTCGCCTACATGAAATCAAAGCCGAACGTATGGTTTGCAACCGGCGCGCAGATTGCGGACTACGTGAAGACGGCGACTCCGCGATGACATCCCGAGCCCGACACCCTACTTCACTCTCTTGGCGAAGTCTTCCGCGGTCCTCGCCACCAGATCCGAAAACGCTTTGGCGTCCATGCATGTCACGCAGCGCGGATTGACTGGAAGCGCGGGATTCAAAGGACGTCCGAGGTTCTGCCGGTGGTTGTGAAGGAAGAGGTCTGGAGCCTGCAGCGCCTTCAGCGCCTGCATCGTCCTCCACGTGTCTTCGATGACTGTGGGATGCCTGGGATTTCCGGCGAGCTGCACGCCATCGTTCGGGACTTCACCGCCACGAAACGCGACCGAGTAGGCTCTCCCGTTCTCCTGGACAGTGGTCATCCACATGGTTGCGCCCTGGGTATGTCCCGGCACCCACAGGGCGCGCAGCGTCACGCCGCCCAATGAGACAGTGTCGCCGTCCTTGATGACGCGATCCACGTGAACCGCGACCAAGCCAGGAAATCCTCCCGCCGAATTGTCCTGACCGGCTTCGAGCGCCGCCGCATCTCCGCCGAGCGCTACCACCTGGGCACCAGTCAGCTTCTTCATCGCCGCGTGCCCCTGAACGTGGTCGAAGTGTGCATGGCTCGAGATGATGATCTTGATGTCCTCGACTCTGAATCCCAGTTTCTTCACGTTCGAAACGATGACCCCGTGCATCTCATTCGTACCGGTGTCATGCAGGATGTGTCCTTGCGTGGTGGCAATCAGATAGGAGCCATACTCGCCGCCCACCCAATAAATGTTGCCGATGATTCGGAAACCTTCTGGGGGCGGAGTCTGTCCTTGAACCGGCGCAGCGGCCACCGCCGCGACAAAGCCTATGAAAGCACTCAGCAACAGACGCGCACTGATTTGTTGCACAACCCCTCCCTGAAGGATGGTGCCCAGCATAAACGGGTTGTAAGGTATGCACTATGCGAACCTCACACACGCTCCTCGGAAGCGTTCTACTCGGGTTAGTGATCGCCGTTCCCATGCTCGCGCAGCAGGCGCCATCCGCCCCTCAAAGGGCCGGAACACCGCAGGCAAAGCCTGAGGAAACCGAGGTGTGGGAACCAGTACCGAAGTCGGTCGCGCCAGGCGCATTAGACAGCGCGCCGCCAGCCGACGCGATTGGGCTCTTCGACGGCAGGAATCTCGACGAGTGGGTGAACACGAGCACCAAGGCGCCGGCCGGATGGACGGTGGGTGAGGGTCTGCTCACGGTCAACAAGGCGCGCGGCATCGGCAACATCGAGACGAAGCGCAAATTCAAGAATTATCAGCTCCACATTGAGTGGCGCGTGCCTGCGGCTATCACGGGCACTGGTCAGTCACGCGGCAATAGCGGCGTGTTCCTCGCGTCCACCGGATCCGGCGACGCCGGCTACGAGCTGCAGATTCTGGATTCGTTCGACAACAAGACGTACGTGAACGGCCAGGCCGCCGCGATCTACAAGCAGTCGGTTCCGCTCGTGAACGCGTCGCGCAAGCCAGGCGAGTGGCAGACGTACGACGTCATCTGGACGGCGCCGACATTCAACGCCGACGGCACGCTCAAGACGCCGGCGTATGTCACGGCGCTTCACAATGGCATCCTCGTTCAGAACCACTTCGAGTTGAAAGGCGAAACGGTTTTTACTGGCAAGCCTTTCTACAAGGCCTACGACCGCGCGCCGATCAAGCTCCAGGCCCACGGCGATCCGAGTCCGGTGATCAGCTTCAGGAATATCTGGGTGCGAGAGCTGCCATGAGTCCAATATAGGCACGCACCGTGTCCTTTCGTGTAATAGCGCTCGTCCTCGCACTGGTGACAACGCAGTCGGTCCCGCCGGCCAGAGTCAGCGACGCCTGCGGCGATCTTGCGGTTTCGCTTCGCTGCACTGAACTCGTGCCGGTGCCAGCAATGCGATACGCGTCGGGCGTGCTGGTGTTGGAGGCGCGTCCTTCACCGTTTGGCGTCGCGGTTACCGCAGAGGGCGTTCCGCGCATCACGCCGGTCGTCACCCTGTCGAATTTGCCACCAGCGTCGTCGCTCGGCCGCTACTCGACCTACGTCGCGTGGGCTGCGTCCATTGCCTTTGGCGACGAAGTTCGGCTCGGCGAAGTACGCAATGGCACGACACGCCTCGGCGAGCTCGCGATGCTGCAATTTCGCGTGTTCATTACGGCTGAGACAACAGCGACGCCATCGCGGCGGTCGGGAGCATTGGTCATGCGAGGCACGTCGCCATCGGCTCGGCGACTCGCGCATCGGGATGTGCTGTCGCCGACATCGCCGGGCCTTCAGCGCGGAGAAACCTCAGCTATCAGCGACGATCACACCGCGCACGCGGCACTCGGCGCCGTGCCGACGGCATCAGGTGAGGTGATGTGGCGCGTGCCGCCCATGGGCAACCTGCCGATGATGCCCGGCATGGGCGCGATGCGGCCATCGGTCGGACCGTACCTCCCGACCGCAGCCGACATCTCGCGCGTGCCCCTGGCGCGGCCGCGCGAAGTAAAGACGCTCGCCGACGGCGATCTTCTCGAGCTCGACGCACAACTCGTCCGTCGCACCATCCGCGGACGCACGTTGCTCATGTTCGGATTCAACGGGCGGTATCCCGGCCCGCTCATTCGCGTGGCGCAACGCTCGACCGTGCGAGTGCGATTCACGAATCATCTCGACATGCCGACGGCTGTCCACTGGCACGGGCTGCGGCTGGACAATCGCTTCGACGGCGTTCCGGGCGTCACACAGGACCCGATCGCCCCTGGAGCGACGTTCGAGTACACGCTGACGTTTCCCGACGCAGGCATCTACTGGTATCACCCGCACCTGCGCGAAGACATCCAGCAGGACCTCGGGCTGTCGGGGAACATCCTCGTCGCTCCTGCCGCCCGCGACTACTACGGCCCCGCTCACCGCGAAGAAGTCGTGATCCTCGACGACCTCCTCATGGATGACCGCGGTCTGCTGCCGTATGGACGCGAGGCGCCGACGCACGCGCTCTCCGGCCGGACAGGTAACGTCTTTCTGGTCAACGGCGAGGCCGACTACCGCCTCGCGGTTCGCCGCGGCGAAATCGTGCGCTTCTACCTTACGAACGCGTCGAACACACGCACCTACAACCTGTCATTCGGCGGCGCGCGCATGAAAGTCCTCGGCTCGGATGTCGGCAAGTTCGAGCACGAAGCCTGGGTCACGAGCTGTGTCCTCGCTCCCGCCGAACGCTACATCGTCGACGTGCAGTTCACCGCCGCAGGCGAGACGCCAATGGTCAGCGCCGTGCAGTCGCTCAATCACATGGCCGGCAATTTCTTCTCTGAGCGCCACACGCTCGGGCGGATCACCGTGGCTGAACAGCGCGCCGTACCAGACCTGTCTTCAGCGTTCGCCACGCTTCGCAAGAACGTTGACGTGGCCGCGGACCTTGCCCGCTATCGTGGAGCGTTCCAGCGACCGGTCGACCACGAGCTGCATTTGACGATGCGCGCGAGGGACTTGCCGCAAGCGGTGCGGACGATGCTGCAAGGGCCGACGACGCCGGTGGAATGGAACGACGGCATGCCGATGGAGAACTGGATCGCGACCGGGCGCGAAGTGACATGGACCCTCGTCGAGCCGAAGACGAAGCGCGAGAACATGGACATCGCCTGGCGCTTCGCCGCCGGGGACGTCGTCAAGATTCGCCTGTTCAACGATCCGGCTTCGCTCCACCCGATGAGCCATCCCATCCACATCCACGGCCAACGATTCCTGGTCCTGCGGAGGAACGGCGTGGTCAACGCGAACCTGGTCTGGAAGGACACGACGATGGTTGCCGCCGGTGAGACCGTCGATATCCTGCTCGAGCTCTCGAATCCAGGCCGGTGGATGATTCACTGTCACATTGCCGAACACCTCGGTACGGGCATGATGTCTGTGTTTCAGGTTGAGCGGCGATAATCAGGGCCGGCGTCTGGCGCCGGGGTGGGAGGAACATATGCAGCGCGTAGTGACCAGCAGCCTCGCGATTGTTGCCTTGAGCCTTGCCGTCGGGGCCGCATCGCAGACTCGCCAATTCGGCAGACAGGTTGCGCCCCTGCTCTCCGTCAACGCACCGGTCGTGGCCATCACGCACGCCACGCTCATCGATGGGACGGGCGCGCCGGCGCGGAGCGACCAGACCGTGGTCTTCAGTGACGGCAAGATCACGGCAGTTGGTCCCTCGGCCAGCGTGGCTGTTCCCACGGGGGCGCAGGTTATCGATGCCACAGGTCACACCGTGACGCCAGGCATTGTCGGCCTTCACGACCACATGTATTACGGCTCGCCGGTGGGCGGCTCGATGCGGCCGATGCTTTACAGCTATCCGCGCCTGTTCCTCGCCGGTGGCGTCACCACCATTCGCACCACGGGCAGCGTGGACTCCTATCAGGAACTGAACATCCGCGAGGCGATCACGCGCCTCGAACAGCCCGGGCCGGAGATTCACGTCACGGGTCCGTACCTGCAAGGCCCGGGCGGCGGCATCGGCGCGATGCATCCGCTCAAGGGACCGGATGATGCGCGGCGGATGGTTCGCTACTGGGCGGAAGAAGGCGTCACATGGTTCAAGGCGTACACGCAGATTTCGCGCGCGGAGCTTGGCGCCGCCATCGATGAAGCTCACAAAGCCAAAATCAAAGTAACGGCGCATTTGTGCTCGGTCGGCTTCCGCGAAGCCGTGGCACTCGGCATCGACAGTCTCGAACACGGGTTGCTGACCAACAGCGAGTACTGGCCCGGCAAGAAGCCTGATGAATGCCCGTCAGCCACTGACGTCGAAATCTACGGCACTCTCGACGTCGAAAACGGCGCGGCGGTCAAGCAGACCATCGACGACATGGTGAAGCGCAACGTCTCGTTGACCTCGACGCTGGCGGTCATGGAGTTGTCGTCACCGTCCCGCATCCCGCTCGATCAGCGCGTGATAGACGTCCTGCATCCCGACGCCGCGAAGGCGATTCAGACGTGGCATGCCAACGGTCAGAAGCGGGACGACAAGCCCCAGCAGGCGCTGCTGAAGAAAGCGATGCAGTTCGAGCGCCGATTCGTGGCTGCGGGCGGTCTGCTCGGCGCCGGCTCCGACCCGTGCTGCCTCAGCGTCGTCGCGGGTTACGGCGACCATCGCAACTTCGAGCTGCTGGTGGAAGCGGGGTTCACGCCCGAACAGGCCGTGCAGGTCATGACCGCCAACGGGGCGAAGATTCTCGGCATCGACAAACGCGTCGGGACGATTACGACCGGGAAGCAGGCAGACCTGCTCGTCATCAAAGGCGATCTTTCGAAGGACCCGACAGCGATTAAAAAGATCACCACGGTCTTCCGCGAGGGTACCGGCTACGACCCCGAGCGGCTGCTCAAGACGATTCGCGGGCTCATCGGCGTCCGCTGACGGCCCTGAGGGTTTGCGCGAGCGAACCCTCAGAAGTACGAAGAGGTGCGCCGGTATCAGGTCGCGCAGTCAGACCTGCACTTCGACCATGCGCGCACGAAAGCGCCGCTCCAGTATCGGGGCCTCCTTGCACGCGTCGGTTCCGTCGTCGCTCAGCAGCTGCAGGGTCATCTTTCCCTTCGTCGCGTCGATCACAATGAGCTCCTCCGGCTTCAGGTCGCTGATGTCGTCTATGAGAATCGACGGCTCGACGTCGGGCCGTCCATCCCACAGGTACAGCCGGAACAGTTGTTCGTCGTTGAAGGCGCCAGCCAGCACGAGGTACCGATCCAGGGCCGGCACGTACTCGAGCGCACGGATACCGCGACCTTCGAGGTTGAGTACGCCGCCAACGGACAGTTGCGCGGCAGCCGCCGTGTTGCCCACCATCGCCTCTGGATTCTTCAGCCTCACGATCAGCGCCTTCCCGCCCGGAACGGGATTGCGAAAACCGATCAGCAGTTGCCCGGCTTCGCGCGCAGGCGCCAGCCCCTCGATGTTGAAGCCGCCAGGCGCCTCGGGCGATAGATCCGCCGCCGCGGCGGCTCCAAGATTGAATGGCGCCAGCGCCGGCGCAGTTGAGAGGTCGGCGATGAGGTTCTTGTAAGGCCTCCCGACGGGTTGAAGCTTGACGACCGCGCCTGAGCGGTCGATCGTGGTTGCGAACAAGCGCTGGCGATTCTTCTTCACCTTGCCGTTCTTGTTGCGCCCATGTGACCCGATCCAGTACACCCGCTCTCCGAGCTGCGCGGCCCCTTCGATATCGGTCTCCGGCTTGAGCGGCTCCTCAAGGTCGAGAAACGTCGCGACATCAAGGACTGACATCGGCGACCCGGCCGTCACCCAGTCGTAGACCCGGAGCACGCTGTCTTCATCACTGGCGGCCGCAAACAGCGTCGTCCCGCTGACGGCGACCGCTGCAGAAGCGTCACACGCGTGCAAGTATTCTTGGGTAGTCATACGTAGACCTTTGTGTGTCGTCGCCGCGCCGTCACTTCGACTGCGGTGACTCCCGATCCTGTTGTGTGTGCTGTTTGCTGACTTACTATTCTCTTCGCCGAGTTCGTCCACAGCAAGCGGTCTCCAGAGCCAAGAAGGACAGGTTCTCGCCGTGATTGACGCCGTGCCTGACTGGGACGAACGCATCTGCGAGATCGGGATGAGCCTGACGCGCCAGCTTCACTTCAAACTGATCCGCCAAGTGGTCGGCGAAAAGCATCATCAGCTCGTTGACGATGTCTTTACATCGCATGACGGGCGTTTTCTCTACGTCTCCAGGCCAAGCTTCGCCGACGTCGCACGCCAACATTGGGTCTGTGTTCCTTCCGACTCAGGAGGCTTTTCAACGTGATCGCTTTCTTCGGGTGGTTGACGCCGAGACGTTTGCCATACTCGAGACCTTCGACATGCGGGAGAGGTCCAGAGCCGCCGGCGACGAGTGGCCAGACGCTGCCGTGCGGCCGATGACCCTCGCGCCCGACGGGCATTACTTGTACTTTCAGATGTCGTTTTTCACGGCTTCTTCGAGTTCGATCTGCAGACCCGCGCAATCGCGCGCCGGGCTACGCTCCCGAAGGTCACAACCGCGCGACGTGCGAATTACCAACTGAACTCCGCTCGGGACGATCTCCATCCTCTTCCAGGATGGACAGACGTCGATCCTCAGTGATGGTTTCGTGACGCGTCCTGAACGCGCCCGGGTGCTCGGCGGCGAAATCGAACCCAGTGAGTCCCGTATCGCCGACGAGCAACTTCAAGTTATCCGGGACGGAGACACGGTTCGATGCGGGAAGTTCGGGCTGACGTTCTTGGAGTCGCACCACAGCATTGGGACGACCTCTTCAGTGCCGACGAACCGTTACGGAAGGAGGATACGTTCGAACGCACCGCAGAGAGGATTCGTTATCTCGCAGCAGCCGATCACGTCGAGGTCCTGTTGCCGCCGCTGTGGGGGCGGACCAGCCCATTCGAGGGACTCGCGCCAGCTTCCTGATAGCCTGACTTCTCTCACCCGGCGGCGATGCTGCTCTTCGTTATACTCGGGCTCACACGCATGAGCCACTTGCTGTTACCAACGCGGCGACAGTTTCTTCTGGCCGGTATTGCCGCGGGCGGCGTCGCGGCGTCTGGATGCGGCCGTCATGTCGCGCAGGAGATGTTTCCGGGGGTGCTCGCGGACTTCACTCCGATCGACAATCTGCCGCTGCCCACGCTGCAGATCGGCGCCGCCGGTCCAGGTGTCGTCGTTCTTCACGAACTGCCAGGCCTGACGAAGGACGATCTCGCGCTGGCGCGGGGGCTCAGCCGCCGTGGCTTTCGCGTCTACGTGCCCGTGCTGTTCGGGAAGCCGGAAATGGACAACTTCATCAGTGGATATCAGAAGGCCTGCGGCGGGACACATCCTCCTTTCAATTGTTCGGATCTGTCGGCGCGCAGTCCGATCCTGGATAAGCTGGCGCCTCTCTGTGAGGCCGTCGCGCGGCGGTCGACGCCGACCATCGGAGCGATCGGCATGTGTTTGTCGGGGATTCTGCCGCTAGCGCTCCTGTCACATGGCGTCGACGCGGCGGTCTTGTGTCAACCGACGGTGCCGTTCAGCAAGGTGCCCCCCAAGCCTAACGAGAAACAGGCGCCCGACCTTGGCCTCGGCCAGACGGACCTCGACAGTGCATTGAAGTCGAGCGTGCCGTTTCTCCTCGTGCACTACGTCGGAGACGAATTGTGTCCGCCAGAACGAGTCCGAGAGATTCGAAAGAAGTTCACGACGCGCGTCGCGACAATCGACCTGACCGGTAGCCACCACTCTTCGCTCGCCAGTGACTTCGACAACAACGCATTCGAGGACGCCGTCACCTACCTCAAGGTCCGGCTCGGCAGCGAAGCGGGCCCACGACCGATGCGGGCGGCGAAGCTGGCCGATCGCGCGTGCGCGATCAACGCCGATCGCGTCTGGCAGACCAACTGACCGGCCCCGTGAAGATGAAAGGCGCCTGCTTCCCGTAGGCGTCGTTGTGTTGCGACTGCACTACACGTATCTGGGCTGCGGAACGGCCTGCAGTACGTCCGCGCAGAATTTGACCGCCGACGCCTGATTTCGCGTGACGTCCGCGGATTGCCCAGCTGGATCCTTGGGAAAGTAGTGGCCGTGATCGGCACCGCGGTCATCTGGTATTTGCTCATGAAACACTACCGACGGCACCGGATCGTTCCCGCTCGGTCTCGGCCCGTGCGATCCGAGCGCGAGGCCAAGGCGGTCGCGCCTGAAGAAGAGGAATGCCTGCAGCGCGTCGCCCGCCGGATACGCGAGTTTCAGAACTCGGTCCCTTCGCGAAGCCAGCACCGCAACGCGATCGGTCTTCGCGACGGCGGCTGAATAGTCACGAGGACGCGCGAGGCTGAAATCGTCAATCGCCGCAGCGACGAGACTCACCTGCCGTATCGGGTAGTCGGCGCGCTTCAACTTCTTGACCGTTTCCATCACGACGCGGGCGCCGAGACTGTGCGAGACGAAGGACAAGGACGTGCCTTTCGAGACGGTCAAGACAATGTACTTTGCGAGCTCGTTCGCGGAATCGTCGGCGTCGCGACCTTCGAAGGAGTAGCTGATCGCGCGTACCCAATGATCGCCGGGCCAGAGAACGCCGACGTATCCGACGCCGGCCCCGGCCGGGAGTTGCTGCGCCAGGCGCCGTAACCCGTCCGTGCCATCGGCGCGACTGACGTTGAAGCCGTGGATCAGGAAGACCACGGAGGTTTCCACCCGAAGGTCGGCGTCGGCGCCCAGTCCGGGCATCGTTACGAGCCGTCCCGGCACGACGGCGCCGCCGACACCTGAAGCGCGGAAATCCAGCAAATAGATCACGATCGCGCCCGCAAGGCTTCTTTGGCTGCCTGCAGTGCGCTCGCGACATCCTTCGCGATCGGCGCCAGCGGCACGGCCGCAAGCCCAATCAGCAGTCCGCGGCCGACGAGCCCCCCACTGCGATCCAGACCGATGGCGGCCGCGACCGCCAGGATGACCGCGATGACACCCGCCAGGATCTTGGCGAACCGCGCGTAGTGATCCTGGGCGAGCGCGAGCGCCGCATCGACGCGCGCGTCAGCGGCCAGTTCGAACCGCGCCAAGGCGTTGCGCTGCTCGGGCGTCAACACCGCGCCCGAGTCGACCGCCGCCGCCGCTTCCTTCAAGCTCCGGGGATCGACCACGCCGAGCGCCCGCGCAATTGCTTCGGCGTTTGCAGGCGTCAATCCGATCCGAAGTCCCTGTCGCAGGGTCTTGCCGAAGTTCTCCTGGTCGCCGCGATACTGCGCGCGGAGCATCGGCTCGACCTGCGCGCCGTAGGCGGCCAGAAGTGCCTGCCAAAGCGCATCGCCGAGGAGGCGGCGAATCGCTGGAAATCCGGCTTCACCTACGGCCGGAATCCATTTGAGACCCTCGACGATGCCGAAGGCAGCGACGCCCAACGCGCCAGCTGCGAGGATCACTTGACCCCAGTTATCAATCATGACGCCTCTCACCCGCACGTCACGCGATCACTGACGCGCACGTCTGCGGAATCACGGTGAATTGACAGGTAGAACCCGACGGCGGAGGATTCTACATCACGCCCGCGTAGCGGGATCAATGAATCCACCGCACCCGGGAGCCCCAGCAAGCGCTGCGGTCTTCCGCGAAGGCGCCGGCTACGATCCCGAGCGGCTGCTCAAGACGATTCGCGGGCTCATCGGCGTCCGCTGACGGACGCCGAGGCGGCATCGGAACCGCAGCGCCATCGTGCCCGTCTCATGTTCTCAAAGCTTGGTGTCGGCAGACGACACCATGACTCTTCAGGGACATGGAACTATGGCGCGAATACCCGATCTGCTGCCCGGCACTCTTGATCTGCTGATCCTGCGGACGGTGCAGAATGATGCCCTGCATGGCTGGGCCATCTCCGAGCGAATCCAGCAGATTTCCCAGGACGTCCTCCAGATTGGTCAGGGCTCGCTCTATCCGGCCCTCCACCGTCTCGAGCACCAGGGTTGGATCGAGGCCGAGTGGAAGGTCTCCGAGCTGGGCCGCCGCGCCAGGTACTACCAGCTCACTACGGCAGGCCGCCGTCAACTCGCCGTCGAGGCGCGGGAATGGGACCGCATGTCGAACGCCATCGGCCGCGTGATGAAGCTCGCATGAGGCTCAAGGACCTGAAACTCAGGCTGCGTGCGTTGCTCAGGCCCAACCGCGTCGAGCACGAGCTCGACGAGGAGCTCGCCTTCCACATCGAACGCGAGACCAGGAAACTGATCGACACAGGCATGGCGCCGGCGGAGGCGCGCGAGCGCGCACACCAGCGCTTTGGATCGACGGCGCTCGCGGCTGATCGCTGCCGTGACGAGCGCGGCATCGCAGTCATCGATGACACCATTCGCGACGTTCAGTACGCGTTGCGGACTTTCGCCAAGGCGCCACTCGCCGCATTCACCATCGTCATGACCGTAGCCGTCGGACTTGGTGTGGTGGCGGTGCTGTTCACCGTTCTCAATGCGCTCCTATTCCGCGTCGACCAGATGCCCGACGTCGACGAGATGTACGCGGTCGAGCGGACGATCAATGGCGCTCCGTCGCCGCTGACGCGTCCGATGTTCGAGACGATGCGAGCCGACACGCATGTCTTCACAGACGTGTACGCCACCATTCCCGAAATAGATCTTCACGTCGATGGCCGGACAATGGCGGTCACGCTCGTCACCGGGAATTTCTTCCAGGTCGTTCGGGTGAATCCGGTCATGGGCCGGCCTCTCAGGCCGATCGACGATGAGCGTTCAGGCGGCAGCGCGGTGATCGTGCTGAGCGACAAGGGGTGGAATCGGCATTTCAATCGTGACCCGAATGTTGTTGGTCGAACCGTGCTCGTCAACGGTACGCCGTTCGCAATCATCGGCGTCACTCCCGCGGGATTCCGGGGTCTCGAGGTCAACGGTCCTGACGTCTGGGCGCCGTTGTCGCAGCTGGGGCACTTCCGGCCCGCCGATCGCGGCCGCGAGGACGGTGTTGCCGTCGAGATCGTCGGCCGGCTGAGGCAGGACGTGTCGAAGGAACAGGCTCGGGCGCAATTGGTGGCCTGGGATTCGAGCCCGTCGGAGGGCACCGTCGACCGCCGCTCCACCAGCCTCGATGTCGTGCCACGGCGCGGCACCGACCCGCAGCCGATGGAAGCGATCGCCGTCTTCACGCCCCTCTTCGTCGCCTTCGGATTGATCCTGATGATCGGGTGCGCCAACGTCGCCAACCTCTTGCTGGCGCGTGGAGTGGCCCGGCAGCGGGAGATCGGCATTCGACTCTCGCTGGGTGCATCGCGGCGGCGCATTGTCCGCCAGCTCATGACGGAGAGCGTGCTGCTGGCTCTGGCCGCTGCCGCGGGCGGTTACCTGATTTCGCGCCTTGCACTCCAGGGCGCGGTTTACTGGGCGCTGCGGGCGGCCCCCGTCGATATCGGCGACGTCAACCTCAGCGTGCCGGCGGCCGATTGGCGGGTCGCGCTGTTTCTCGTGGCCGCCGCGGTGGTGGCTACCGGATTCTTTGCGCTGCTGCCGGCGCTGCACGCCACGAAGATCGATCCCGTACGGACGATGCGTGGGGAGCTGGTGAAGGACGCGCGGCCAGGCCGCGCCCGTAACGCGCTGATCGGCGTGCAGGTATTCGCTTCGGCGTTGCTGCTGATTTGCGCGGCCATCTTTCTGCGCAGCGCAATCGCATCTGCTCGATTCGATCCAGGTTTCCGAACCGCCGATACGGTGTTGATTGACATCGAAAGCGAACCGAAGCGCGCGGCGATGATCCAGGCAGTTGCGAGCGATGCGACGATCATTGCGTACGCCGCGGTAAGACCGCAATTGCTGGCGCCGTTGCGCCTCGCGTATGCCGACGCGGGCGCTGGCAAGACACCGCTGGCATTCAAATCCGTGTCGGGATCGTATTTCGATGTGTTCAACGTCCCGATCGTCCGCGGGCGCACGTTCACGCCGTCGGAACGCGGGCACCATCCCGTGGCGATCGTCTCCGAATCGGTGGCGCGGGCACTGTGGCCCCAGGGCAGCGGCGTGGGGGAGACACTCAAGCTCGAACCGAATTCCGACCTTCAGCAACCTGGAGGCTTCCTGACCGTGAATCCCCATGCGCCCGCTGATGACGGGCTCGCGCAGGCGCGGACGGTCACGGTCGTTGGGGTAGCCAGAGACGTGCGCGGATTCCGTTTCACCGACGTCAAGGAGGCAGGCGTCTTCCTTCCCACCAGTCTCGATGTACCAAAGACATCGATCGTCGCGCGCGTGAAAGGCGAACCGAATCTGGCGCGGCAGGCGTTGCTCGACCGGCTGACCAGGATCGATCCGAACATGGGGACGATCATCACCATGCGCACGGTGGCAAGGCTCGAGACGTTCTTCCTGGAGATCGCCTTCTGGGTGTCGCTCATTCTCGGCGGGCTCGCGTTATCGCTGACCGTGTCGGGGTTGTTCAGCGTGCTCTCCTATCTTGTCGAGCAGCGAACCCGGGAGATTGGCGTCCGAATGGCGCTCGGGGCCTCGGCGCCCACGGTCGTGCGATTGATGCTCGCCCAGACGACGTGGCCGGTGACGGCCGGTCTCGTCGCGGGCGCAGGGCTTGCCTCAGCACTCTCGGCGGCGCTGCTCGCGACCCAGGTCGGTGCGCTGATCTCGCAAATCGTGCACGTCACCGATCCGATGGCCTATCTGGCGAGCCTCGGCGTGATCGTAGCGGCCTGCCTCTTAGCCGCGTGGATTCCCGCTGCCCGCGCAGCGAAGGTAGACCCCATGCGGACGCTGCGCCAGGAGTAAAACGGTCCTCACATCCGGCGTAGCGCGAGCGTCAGCACTTCCTCCATCCGGCGCGTCATTCCATCGACCTCGAGCGGCGCGCGGCCGGCGATCTGAAGCGGCAGGAAGTCCTTCCAGTCGGGGCCGTACGACAGCAGCGCGTGCAGATCCCAATACGGATCCACCGCGCGTCCCGACTCGGCTTCGTACAGCCCTCGGAACCGTTCCGCGACCTCGGCGGAGAAGAGCAGCGTCAGGTTGAGGCGGCAGTGCCCCACGTCGACGTCGGGTGGCCCCACGCACGCGCCGCTCCAGTCGACGACGCCGGTCAGCCGCTCGCGCGTCCATAGCAGATTGAAGTGCTGATAGTCGCGATGGATGAAACACGTATGAGTCAGCTCGCGCCGGCTGGCGACGCGCGCAAACGCATCGCGCCAGATGTCGGCGCGCGTCGCGTCCGCCGGCGGCGTCAGGTCGCCAGGATTGAGCCAGGACTCGAATCGTGCGCCTATCGTGCCTGTCGCGTTGACTTCGTGAATGCGCACCAGCATCTGCGCGATCTGCCGCAGCCAGCGCTCGCGGTCCTTCGGCATCAGAAACACGCGTCCCGGTACACGCGTCATGAGCAGGGCGGGCCCACCGGCCGCCTCGTCGAAAGTGGACGCGATCAGGTGCGGCGCCGGTACGTCGCTCCGCTCGAGCGCCGTGAGGATCGCGGTCTCGGCCGTGACGGTGCGCAGAATCCAGTCCTTGTGTTCGTTTCCGGGCGGCCACGACCGCAGCACGTAGCGGCTCCGGCGGCCCTTCCGCTCGACGGCCAGTTCGTGCACCAGCGACGTCAGCCCGCCCGTCAGCCGGCGTGTCGCGACAATGCGGGCGCCCGGGCCCAGGGCCTCCTCAATCCACGTTCGCAAATGACTTTGCAAAACAAAGTCAGTCGTGGTTGAATCGTCTGGCATGCTCAACAGTATCAGGCGTGATTTGGTCCATGCGGCGCGCGCGCTGGCGAAGGCCCGGGCCTTCACCCTGGTCTGTGTCCTGTCGCTCGGTATCGGCATGGCGCCCGTCATCGCTGTTCCGTATTTCACACAGGTGTTCAAGATCAAGCCGCTCGGCTTCGACACCGAGCGGCTCGTCGAAGTACTGACGACGCGAGTTGGCCCGCGCGAGGCGACTGACGTCTGGTCCTACCCGGACTACGCCGACCTACGTGACGCCAATACCGGTATCGCCCTCGTGGGTTGGACGTACGGGCAGAGCGAATTCAAACGGGAGTCCCTTCGGACGATGTTCGTCCCGAGGAACTACTTCGAGACGATCGGCGTGACGCTGTTTCGAGGGCCGGGCTTCGCCGCGTCTGCTGAAACCGAACCTGCCGTCATCGTTGGATACAGGTACTGGCAGAACCATCTCGCTTCCGATCCGGACATCGTCGGCAAGACACTCACGTTGGACGATGTCCCTCATGTCGTGACGGGTATCGCACCGGATCAATTCAACAGCCATCTCCCTCTTAACGGAGAGATGGCGGTCTATCGTCCACTCGAGCGTCATCCGCGCTTTCGCACTCATGGCACCGATCGAAGCAGCGGGTGGCTGTTGATCCATGGACGCCTCGAGCCTGGCGTGAGCGTGGCGCAGGCCAGTGCGGCAGTGTCGACGGTCACCGCGGCGCTGGCCAGGCAGTATCCGTCGACGAACGAGAACAGGTCCGGCATCGCCGCACCGTACGAAGCATTCGGCAATCTCCTGACGTCCCAGGTCGGCCTTATTCAGGCTGTCGGCCTGACGTTGACCGGGATGATCCTGCTGGTCGTGTGCGCGAACATCTCCGGCATGGTGCAGGTCCGGAGCGCGATGCGCGAGCGGGAACTGTCCATCCGGCAGGCGATCGGCGCCACGCGCCGGCAGCTGATCCGGTATCTCCTGAGTGAGGCGATCATCATCGCGGCTCTTGGAGCGATTCTCGCGTCGATCGTGCTTTTCAATCTGCCGGGGTTTCTGTCGCTGGTTGGCAGCGATCCACCGCCACCGATACGGGCCGCGCTGGGCGTGAATCTGCCAACCGTCGCGTTTGCCGCGGGACTCTGTTTCGTGACCAGTCTCCTGTTCGGATTGTTGCCGGCGGTCCGCTTCAGCCGCCCAGTGATCCTTTCTGCGCTGAAAGACGATGTAGGGACCGGAGGCCGGCGGGTGGGCCGGGTTCAGCGCGTGACGGCAGCGTTGCAGATTGCCATCGCGGTGCCGTTGATCGTCATGAGCGGCATCCAGCTCGATCGTGTCCGCTCCACCGCGATTGTGGATCTCGGATTCGCGGCGGAGCTGCTCTACGCCGTGCCGTTGAAAGTCGACGACTCCAAAGTCCCGAACGCGGGTTCCCGAATTCGCGGTGTGCGCGACGACCTCGCCAGAGCAGACGGTGTGGCCGGGGCAACCCTTGCGGACAATCTTCCGCTCGCTTTTCGTGGCGACACGGTGCGCACGGCGGTACAGCCAGGCGTTGACGCCGCGCCCGTGTTCACCAAAGTTCACCTCACGCGAGTCGACAGCGATTATGCGAGCACGATGGCCATCCCCATCCTGCGCGGTCGCGATTTCACGGCAGATGACCGTGCGGGCTCGGAGCCCGTCACCATCATTTCGAAGACGCTCGCCGGGCACCTGTTTCCGAATGCTGACGCCGGCGAGGCGGTTGGCAAACGACTGATCTTCGGCGACGACGAAAAGGCGATGCAGACGCTCACTGTTGTGGGTGTGAGCGGTGATTTCCCGACCTCGCAGATGAGCACGCCGAGGGAGCAATTGCTGTTGCCGCTCGCGCAGCAACCGTCCCAGGAGCTGTTTCTGATTGCCCGGAGCCTGCCGGGTGAACCCGCGCAGAAAATGACCGTGACGCTGGAAAACGCCGCGCGGGATTTCGATCCTGAGAACCGCGGATTCGGAACGGCCGAGGATGGCTCGCCTGCCTACCCCAAAGTTGTCACGGGAGTCTGGTTGCGGAAGTTCAGCATGGACGACTTCCTGACAGCATCGGCCGTCGGCGCCAGCGCCGGCAGTGTCGTGCTGATTCTGTCAGCTCTCGGAATCTACGGAGTCGTCGGTCTGATGGTAGCCACGCGGACGCGCGAGCTCGCGGTGCGCGTCGCGCTGGGCGCCTCGCGCCGCCGCCTGCTCGGCATGGTGCTGTTCGACGTCGTGAAACTCTCGCTTCCGGGCGTGGTCGTCGGGCTCATCATTACGGCGGCGCTCCTTCGCCTCAACAGCGAGAACATGGGCATCTCTCTGAGTAACGTGGAACCCCTGGCGTACGTCGCCGGCGCCGCAGTTGCGGTGCTCGTCGCAGTCCTTGCGAGCCTCGCCCCCGCACGCCGCGCCGCGTCAGTCCAGCCGATGGTGGCGATGCGAACGGTCTAGGACCGTTGCCAGACCGCACACCTGTGCTGCGGAAGCACAGTCATCGAGCACGATGACTGCGTAACAGATGAACGTGAACGCGCAATCGACATGAACGTCGAAGGTAGCGTTCTTGCAGATTGCATCCGAATGATGCAACTGCCAGCGTTCACTCTGCGGTTACTCGTTTTTCTTTTCGTCTTCTCCCACTCCTTCTCCGCCGCAGTGCCGCAACTGGACGGGCATTGGGAGGGCGCCATCGCTCAGCCAGCGGGCGAACTGAAGATGACTGTTGAGTTCGTGAGACAAGGAGATATCGCCAGAGGCACCTTTACGCTGCCGGCGGTGGGGGCGTTCAAGTGGCCTCTGAAGATCACCGGTGATTCACCCAAGGTGAGATTCGCGCTGCCGACAGGCCTGGCGTTCGATGGCGAGCTTCAAGGCGACACGATTTCAGGCCGTGTGCAGTCGCCGACGGGCGGACACGTCGATCCATTTCTCCTGAAACGGACGAAGGCGCCGGCGGTCCCGTACACGGAAGAGGAAGTCCGCTTTCAGAGCGGCGGCGTCACGCTCGTCGGAACATTGAGATTGCCTCTGACAAAAGAGAAACATCCCGCGGTGTTCCTCCTGCAGGGATCGGGCGCGGTGGACCGCGAAGGCGAGTCGTTCTACGGCGACGCGTTCGCACGCGCCGGAATTGCAACGCTGCTTTACGACAAGCGTGGCGTAGGCGGTTCGGGTGGTGACTTCAGACAGCAAAGTCTCGCTGACGAAGCGTCGGACGCCCTCGCCGGCATTCATTACCTGCAGGGCCGCCGCGAAATCGACCCAGGGCGAGTGGGGTTGTACGGTCGCAGTCACGGCGGCATCGTCGCGCCCCTGGCCGCGTCCCTGTCCAGAGATGTTGCATTCATCATTAATGTTTCTGGCGCCGGAGTACCACCGTATCAGCAGGTGACCTATCAGGCGGCGGCGCAAATGCGTAGAGATGGGTTCGCTGAAGCCGAGATCACCGAAGCCGTCGCGTACATGCACCAGAAATGGGACGTTGCCCGCGCGGGCGGAGCGGGGTGGGAGCAATTGCAAGCCGCGACGGAGGCTGCGCGCGGCAAGCGATGGCTCCCCCGCGCGCAACCGGCGAGCAAGCTGGACGACATTGTGCCGAGCTGGAAGTTGCAGATGAGCTACGACCCGATGCCCGCCTTCGAGAAAGTAACGTGTCCGGTGCTGGCGGTGTTCGGCGAGTTGGACACACTTACTCCGGTGGCTGAGACCACTCGGAACCTGCGTGAGGGACTTCAGAAAGCCAAGAATCGGAACGTCACGATTACGGTGTTTCCCAGCGCTGATCACGCGCTCCTGGTCTGGCCGGGACAGAACGATCAAACCCACTGGCCGACGCTCGCGCCCGGGTACGTCGACACGCTCATCAATTGGCTTAGAACGAAGTGAGATAGGAGTCTCCCCGTTGCCAGCGGGCGCGACCGAATCACCAGCCTCTTGCATTACCTACACAATGTGGAATATATAAGCAGCATGCCCACCGCGCTGGGGGAGTTCGAACAACTCGTGCTGCTGGCAATGCTGCGCCTCGGACCAGACGCGTACGGCGCCAACATCCGCCGCGAGATTGAAAAGGGGACAGGGCGCGAGCTGTCGATCAGCGCGGTCTACACGACACTGCAGCGGCTCGAACAGAAAGGGCTGGTGCGATCCCGGATGGGGGAGCCACTGCCCGAACGTGGCGGCCGGCGTCGCAAGCACGCCGAGCTCCTGCCGGCTGGGGCGAAGGCACTGAAGGCGGCATATGACGGGTTTGCGGGTATGGCCGCGGGCATCGAGCACCGCCTCAAGGCGATATGAAAAGGCTGGCGCTCTTTCTCATCGGCATCGCGACGCCGTCGATCGATCGCGAGGCGGTCGTCGGCGACACGATCGAGCGATTCGACGAGCTCTGCGCGACTGAGGGCGAGCGAGCCGCGCAGGATTGGCTGTGGAGAGAAGCACGTCGCGTGCTCGCGACCTCTCCTCAACATCGTCTCGCGGCGCGGCCCGCCTGGCACCAGGCCGAGGTTCAACGAAGGAGCGGCGTGACGTCGTCAATCCTGCAGGACGTGCGATACGCGCTCCGGTGGTTCCGTCGTTCGCCCGGCTTCACGGCGGTGGCCGTCCTCACACTCGCGCTGGGGATCGGGGCCAACACGGCGATCTTCGCGGTCGTCAATGCCGTCCTGCTGAAACCGTTGCCGTTCGCGAGTGCCGATCGGCTGATGCTGGTGCACCTGCTCATGCCGATGCGTGAGGGCGGACTCAACGAGACGATCTGGTCGTTCCCCAAGTACAGAACTCTGATCGAAGGCCAGCAGGTCTTCGAAGATACCGCGCTCTTCGCCGGCCGCCCCTACAGTCTTTCGGGCGATGGCGATCCCGAGGTTGTGCAGGGCGAGGTCATTACGGAGACCTACCCCTCGGTTCTCGGGGTTCGTCCCATCCTCGGCCGTCTATTCACGAGCGACGAAGCCTCCCGCGCCGGAGCCACGCCCGTCGCGATCATCAGTCACAGCTTGTGGGTGCGGCGGTACGGGAGCGATTCAGCTGTCCTCAATCGAACGCTGCAGGTGGACGGTGTCACGTACTCGGTGATCGGCGTCCTGCCTCGTGGGTTCACTGGATTGAGCGGCAACGCCGAGATCTGGACGCCCCTGGGCGTGACTGACGCGAGCAGTCTGTCCGGGCCCCACGACCACAGCTACTCGATGGCCGCGCGCCGCCGCCCCGATGCCAGTGAGGCGGCGGTCGTCTCGGCGCTCCAGGTCTACGGGACACGGGTCGACGACGCGTATCGTGAGGGCCCGCGGACCGCCGCATCTTCCAGCGCGACGGCGCGTTCCGTGTACGACTCCCGCGTGGACGCCGACCTTCGCCGCGCGGTGCTCATCATTCTAGGTGCGGTCGGATTCGTGCTCCTGATCGCGTGCGTCAACCTCACGAATCTGCTCGTCGTCAAGTCGGTCGCGCGCAGCCGTGAAGTCGCGATCCGGGTGTCGCTCGGCGCCGGCCGCGCCCGCGTGGCGCGTCAGTTTCTGATCGAGAGCGTGTTGCTCGCGGGCGCTGGCGGCATCGCCGGCGTTGCGGTTGCAAGCCTGTTGCTCGCTGGAGCCGGCACGCTCCTTCCCGACTCGCGCGTCTTCTTCGAAACGCCGATCGCTCCAGGGGCGCCACGGATTGAGGGTGCAGCTGGTCTCACGCGTGTCGGTGCCGGCATGATTGGTCTGGACCTCATCACACTGGCGTTCACGGCCGGCGTTGCGATCCTCACCACGATCCTTGTCTCAGTCCTGCCTGCGTTCCAGGCGTCGGCCGTCCAGCCGTTGCCCACGCTCAAAGTGGCCGGCGGCCAGTCCACCGCGCGCGGATTCGGGCGGTTCGGATCGCGCGCCATTCTCGTCGGCGCAGAAATATCGCTGGCTCTCGTTCTCCTCGCAGGCGCCGGGTTGATGCTGAAGAGCGCGAGCCGCCTCGAGCACACCAGCATCGGCGTCGATCCGGAGAATGTGCTCAGCGCGCAGCTGAATCTTCCGTCCACACGCTACGACCGGAAGACGGGACCGCTGTTTCAGCAGAATCTGCTTGAGCGCGTCCGCGCCGTTCCTGGCGTCGAGTCCGCCGGATGGGGTTTCTGCATGCCCGTCTCCGGTGGATGCAACGGGACGACGATCTGGTTCCCGCCGCAAGCGCAGGCGGCGCGACGGCAGATTGTGGGCATCGCGTGGGCGACGGCAGGCTACTTCGACGCTCTCCGCATTCCGGTCGTCGAGGGCCGCAACTTCACCGACACCGACCGCATCGGCCAGCCGAAGGTCGCCGTCGTGAATCAAACAGCCGCCCGCACGTACTGGCCGGGGGAGTCGGCGATCGGAAAGCGCATCGCGGTCGGCCAGGGCGGATTCCAGGACGGCGCGGAGGTCGTGGGCGTCGTGGCCGACGTCCGGTATCGCACGCTGGAGACGGCGCCCGGTCCCGACGTCTTTCTACCGCTCGGCCAGTCGTACCGCGGCTACATGCAACTCGTCGTGCGGACCCACGGCGTTACGCGCGGCCTGTCTGCGGCCATCACACGCGAAGTCCGAGGGCTCGATCCGAATCTCCCGATCATTGCAGTGAAGACGATGGAAGAGCGGATCGGCGACGCGATGTGGCGAACGCGCGTCGCCGCCTGGCTCCTGTCCGCGTTTGCGGGCCTTGCGCTCCTGCTCACGGCCGTCGGCATCTTCGGCGTGATGGCGCAGCTGGTGAGTCAACGCACGTCCGAGATCGGCATCCGGATGGCGCTCGGCGCGAGCCGTGGTGATGTCATGCGTCTCGTGCTCGGCCGCGCCACCCTCGTGACCGCGATCGGCCTCACCGTCGGGTTGATCGCCGCGCTCGGGCTGACGCGCGTCCTCGCCACATTGCTCTACCAGATCACGCCGACCGACCCGGTGACTCTCGTCGCTGTAGCTGGTGTGCTCGGCAGCGTGTCGCTTCTGGCCTGCTACGTCCCGGCCCGGCGGGCGCTCAAAGTGGACGCGGTCACGGCGTTGAGGAGTGAATAGCGTCCGTCTGTTCTCTAGTGCAGGTCCCACTGCACGCAGAATCCGAGCAGCAGAATGGCGCCGTTGAGACCCCCGGTCATGCCGATCTCGCCGGCCGCTCGAATGTGGGGCTGATGTCTGTCGATTCCGAATCCGAAGAAGGGCCGTGGGTACGTGTCGGATGGAAGCCGATTGTCGGCATAGCCCTCGCGAATCGTGCGTGAGCCGATGATGAAGTACTTGCGGCTGCCGCTCTGGTCCGGGTGGCTGCCGATGCGAAGGCTAAACGCGCTCGTGAAGCCTCGCGGCGCCAGACCGATCCGATCTGACGCGCGCGTCGAAGCGCCCATCTCCACGTCGAGCCCTGTGCGTGTCGTCAACTGAAAACTGGCGCGCACGGCCGGTATCAGCACGCTCTCCCGGCCGAACTCTCCGATGAGACTGCCGCCGACCGCGAACCGCGAGGGTTCCGGCGGCGTTTGCGCGCGCGCAACGGCCGGAGCGGCAACCGTGATCGCCAGGATCGGCAACGCTGCCAGGAAACGTATGCCTCGCACCAGAGACATCGGGAGCGGCGGGATTATACGGGACTTCGCTATGTCCACTCTTGGACAGTCCGAGATCGGCCCCGGCGCTAGGCTGACCTCATGAGCACCATCACCGTCGGGAAAGAAAACTCCACACCAATTGAGCTCTACTACGAAGACCACGGCTCGGGTTCGCCGGTGTTGCTGATCCATGGATGGCCGTTGAGTGGCGCATCGTGGGAGAAGCAGACGGCCGCGCTCATCGCCGCCGGTCACCGCGTGATCACGTACGATCGCCGCGGCTTCGGGCGGTCGAGCAAAGTTGGCACCGGGTACAACTACGACACGTTCGCGGCGGATCTCGACAAGCTGCTGAAGAAGCTCAAGCTCAAGAGGGTCGATCTCGTCGGGTTCTCGATGGGATCCGGAGAAATCACACGGTATCTCGCGAAGTACGGAAACGCGCGCGTGCGTAAAGCGGTGCTCATCGGAACGCTCGGGCCGTATTGCCTGAAGACGCCCGACAACCCGGAAGGTGTCGATGCCGGCGTGTTCGATGGCATCAAGGCCGCGATTCGAGCGGACAGGCCCGCCTTTCTGATGGAGTTCCTGCGCAACTTCTACAACTTCGACGTCACTGGCGGGAAGCTCGTGAGCGAGCGTGTGCTCGAAGAGAACTGGAACGTCGGTGTCGGCGCCTCGGCCATCGGAACGCTGAAGTGCGTGGACTGCTGGATTGAGGACTTCCGGAAGGACATTCCGAAGAACAAGGTGCCGACGCTCATCCTGCACGGCGACGCAGATCGAATCCTGCCTCCGGATGCCACATCCAGAAGGCAGGCAAAGATGATCAAGAACGTCAAGTTCGTCGAGCTGCGCGGAGGTCCGCATGGCGTGCTCTGGACGCACGCCGAAGAGATCAATCGCGAGCTGGTGAAGTTCCTGGCGTAGCTGTCATCAACGCGGCGGAGCAGCCGGAAACCTGCGCTCGATCCGGTCGCCGTCCCGATACTCCGTCGACTTCGCATAGAAGCCCGTGGTCCGCAGTCTCACCTTCACACGCGTGGCGCCCTTGTTCTCCCAGAACCATCCGTGAATGCCCGCCTTCGCGGCGATGAATGTCCCGTGGCCTTCGACACCGACCCCCTTGTTGTAGCTGTCGAAGTATTTGGGGGGCGCGCCGTCGGGCTCGCCGTGAAATTCGTATCCGACGCTGGCTGATGCCGTCCACGCATAAACCAGACCGGCTGCGAGTTCCAACCGGTACTTGTACTCCACCCCCTCGAATGGCCGGAGCTCGACTTCGTAGACGTCCTGTTGCATCGCGACGCTCTGCTCCGGCGCGGCAGACGCTACGGATGCGGACAACGACGGCGCCACCTGCTCGACAGTTCCGGAAAGCGCCGTGAGTCCAAGCATCCGTCCCGTGCCGAGGGGATCGATGCCGTACTCAGCGGGGAGGACGGCGACGAACAGGATCGCCACAGCCGCGCACAGTGCGAGCAGCGTGGCCATCGCAATGCGTCGCCTCGAAGGCGCAGTCGCGCCAGCGTTCATCGATTCACCGCGTAACCGGCCAGTTGGAACCCGATCAGGATGAAGCCGCCCGTCATCAGGAGGGCATTCGCGGCAAACGCGTGCCGGCTGAATCCGTGACGCGAGCGCCAGTGTGTCAACGCGATGAGGACGGCCGTCAGGGCAAGGCCCTGCCCGATCTCCACCCCGACGTTGAAGCTCAACAGGTTGGCCACAAGCCCACGGGCCGGTAACGCCAGCTCCTGTAACTTCGTCGCCAGACCGAAGCCGTGAAAGAGGCCGAACACGAGCACAGCCACACGGGGATTGGGCGCGACGCCGAACAGAGTCTGAAACCCCCCAACGTTCTCAAATCCCTTGTAGACGACCGAGAGCCCGATGACGGCATCGATGAGGTACGCGTTCGCGCGAATGTCGCCCAGTACTCCTGCCATGAGCGTCAGGCTGTGACCGATCGTGAACAGACTCACGTACTTGACGACGTCACCCAGGCGGTACAGAAAAAAAATGACGCCGACGAGAAACATCAGGTGGTCGTATCCGGTGACCATGTGTTTCGCGCCAAGATAGCCGAACGGCGCGATGGCAGGTCCGCTGACGCTGCTGACGAAGGCGGCGTCCCGTCGTGAGACGCCGTGCGCGAATGCACCATCTCCCCAACAGACGACGATGATGCCCGCGATCGCCAGCAGGACGATCGATCGGACGCGTCCGCTCATCGGCTCTTACTTCTTCACGTCGAGCCGAACGACGATCGCGAGGGTTTCATCGGCGTCGTGGTCAATGGTGACCGCGATCTTCTCGTCCTTCTGGATGCGGGCGTCCGCGAACTTCACCAGCTTGTCGCCGCGAAGGATCTTGGTCTCGTTGTCGAGGTCGAAAGCCATCGATTCCGGCTTCTTCGTCTTCTCATTCACGACCATGACCTTGATCGCCGTGGGGGCCGCCGAAATCACCGTGCCCTTGTAGGTGACTTGATGGGCGAGCAATGACACGCCGAACAGGCAAACAGCGATGGCAACAGCGGGCCAGGTTCTTGCGCTCTTCATGGGACGACCTCACCTCTTCGAATGACGAGCCCCGAGATTAACACTGCGGGATCGCAGGACGCGAGGGACAAAAGGTGCTCACTCTGGGAGCCGGCGGTAACGATCGCGCCCGGTTCCCGCCGTTTCCGGCAACTGCCGTGTCTACGCAGTGGTACGCCCAATGCAGAGAAATGGCCCGCATGCCCGGCCTCACCGATCGACGGACAACGATTGCCCTCACGGTCGTTGCCGTGGCGGCGGGGATCCTGCTGCTGCGGTACATGCAGGAAGTCTGCGTACCGATGGCCTTGGGCATCCTGCTTTCCTACGCCCTCGACCGGCCTGTCGCCTGGCTCCAGCGGATGCGCGTGCCCCGCGTCATCGGCGCCGCCATCGTCCTCGGCCTCTTCGTGTCGTCCGTCGCCGGAGTCGGTTACCTCGTCCAGGATCAGGCGCTCGAGGTGGTCGATCAGCTTCCGGAAAGCGCCCGCAAGCTTCGCGAAACTCTGAGGCGCCAATCCACGGCGGAGCCAGGCGCGCTCGCCAAGGTGGACGAGGCCGCCAAGGAGCTGCAGAAGGATCCCTCACCAGTTAGCCGCGCCGTCCCTCGCGTGCAGGTCGAGGAACCACCGTTCCGTATCGGCAACTACCTATGGTGGGGTTCGATGAACGCCGTGACGTTCGCGAACCAGGTGGTGATGATTCTGTTCCTCACGTACTTCATGCTGCTGTCCGGCGATCTCTTCAAGCGCAAGCTCGTGGAGATCGCCGGGCCGACGCTTTCCAGCAAGAAGGTGCCGGCTCAGATCCTCGGCGAAGTCGCCGATCAGATCGAGCGGTTCCTGGTGATCCAGTTCCTCACGAGCGCATTGGTCGCGGTGGCAACGGCCGCCGCACTCTGGTGGCTCGGCCTGGATCAGGCCATCTTCTGGGGTATCGTCGCGGGGATTTTCAACTCGATTCCGTACTACGGACCTCTACTTGTCACATGCGCATTGTCCGCCGTGGCCTTCATCCAGTTCGGCACGCTCGGCATGACCACGGCAGTCGCCGGCGTTTCACTTCTCATTACAACGCTCGAGGGCTTCTTGTTGACGCCAGCCTGGATGGGCCGCGCGGCTAGGATCAATCAGGTGTCGATGTTCGCGGGGCTGTTGTTCTGGACGTGGATGTGGGGCGTCTGGGGTTTGCTTCTGGCGGTGCCGCTGATGATGGTGATCAAGGTCGTGAGCGATCGTGTCGAAGGTCTTGAACCGATCGGCCGTTTCCTCGGCGAGTGAAATTGAAGGGGTGGCCGCTTAGAACAGCGCCGCCACCGAAAGAATCAGCAACGCTATTGCGGCGCTGATGCCGAGGCTTCGAACGAACAGATCGACCACAAGGCTCTGCACGTTCAGTTACCTCGTGTAGGCCGCCAGCTTCCAGCCGGCCGAGCGAAGCTCGTTCGCCACCGCGGCATGCCGCCGAAGCGCCGCCGCGACCGCTTGAAACGTTCCGATTGACGCGCGCCGGAGGCCTCGGCAGGCGACAAGCGCGACCGCGAAGGCGCCGCTCGTCGCATCACGCTCAACCTGACAGATCACGCGTTCGGTACCGCGCGTGAATTCCCAGTGAATGACCGGGCGCATTGGCTGGCGCGCCCGCTCCGATGCTTGAGTGATTCGCGTTCTCATGCGAATACGAGATTGCACGAGCTGTGCCAGGATGACTCCGGGTTGATTTTGCCCAGGGCGCGTGAAACCAGGCCAGCCACGGCGAGAGCCGTCCGACGTGGGTAAGGAATTACACATGTTCAGGAACCCGAACCTTTTGGCCGTAAACCTCGTTGAGAAATAAACCAATGGAAACCTGGATCCGGGACCTCAGGCATGGTGCGCGCAGCCTCATGCGCGCGCCGGGCTTCACCCTTGTTGTCGTCGCCACGCTCGCGCTGCCCATCGGCGCCGCCACGGCCATCTTCAGCGTCGTAAATCCGGTGCTCCTCAAGCCTCTGCCGTTCCCGAACGCGGACCGCCTGGTCCAGATCGCCAGCACCGCTCCAGGAACGGATCAGCCGGCGGAGTTCGGGGTGCCGGACGAGCTGTATTTCGAGTACCGGGAGGCCGTTCCAGGACTTGAGGACCTGGCCCTCTACGGCACCGGTTCATCCACCTCCCGCGCCGAAGGGCACGTCGATCAGCTCTTCCTGACGAACGCTACATCGTCATTCTTCACGACGCTTGGCGTGCAGCCGCTCCACGGGCGGCTGCCCAACGACCAGGACGATGACAAAGTCGTTGTTATCAGCCACTGGCTCTTTCAAAATTGGTTCAATTCCGACCAGGCGGTACTCAACAAGAGCTACACCTTCGCGGGCCAGCCACGGACGGTCATCGGGGTGATGAAGCCGGACTTCCGCTTTCCGGACGAGCGCGTGGCGTTCTGGGTCAACTTCCCGCTCCGTGCCGCGCAAGTCACGCCGGGCGGGTTCGGACCGAGCGTGGTCGCGCGGATGAAACCTGGAACCGACGCGGCGACGCTCGCGGCGCAGCTTGAACCGCTCGCGCGCCGGGTCCAGCAGCGTCTGGGGGGGCCCGCTCCATACGTGAAGATCATGGAGCGTCACCGGCCCGTGGTGAAGTCGCTTCGCGAGCAGATGGTCGGCGCCATCGCCACACCGCTCTGGATTCTGCTCGGTGCTGTCGGCATCGTGTTTCTCATCGCGTGTGCGAACGTGGCGAACCTGTTCACTGTGAGAGCGGAGAACCGGCGCCGCGATTTGGTCGTGCGCCGCGCGCTGGGCGCCGGGCGGGGCGACCTGGTGCGGTCACAGGTGGCGGAGGCGATGCTGCTCGCCGCCGCGGGAGGCGCGGTCGGCGCGTTCATCGCATGGGCCGGCGTCCCACTGCTTGTGCGGGCTGCGCCGGATGCGGTCTCCGGTGGATTTGGCGGCGCGCCGATTCCCGGGCTCTCCACAGCGGGCCTGGACCTGACCGCGCTGCTGTTCACGGTGGGCATTTCGATTCTCGCCGCGTGCGCGTTTGGTCTCCTTCCCGCTTTCCGGATTTCCGGCTCGCGTCTCGGCAGCATCCAGCAGGCCGGGCGGGGCATCATCGGCCGTGGTGCTATGACGCGCGACGCGCTCGTCGTCGCGCAAACCGCGTCCGCCCTGGTCCTGCTCGTGGGATCCGCGCTGCTTGTCCGCAGTTTCTGGCAGCTGAGCAACGTCGACGCCGGTTACACAACAAAAGACATCTTCACGTTTCAGATCGCGGCCAACCGGCCGGACCTGAACGAGCGGGCGGCGATGTCGAGGTTTCAGTACGACTTCATGGATCGTCTGAAGGCGATTCCCGGCGTCGAATCGGTCGGGTACATCACCACGCTTCCGCTGGACGAGGGCGCGGGCAGCGCGAACATCACGACCGCGAAGATCGAGGCGAGTGGCGCGGAAGCGCCGCTGGTTCGCAATGCCGGCGCCGGTGGAGCGTACTTTCAGACGATGGGCATCGAGCTCCGTCGTGGACGTTTCTTCGACCGGATCGAGGAGCAGCAGGGGTCGCCGAACGTGATCATCAGCGAGTCGGCGGCGAAGCTGCTGTTCCCAGGCGAGGATCCGATCGACAAGCAGGTCAAGCCCGCCGGGAGCGGCCAGCAGTGGTTCACCGTGATCGGCGTTGTCGAGGATGTGCTGGTGGATGATCTCCGCCGCGCGTCACCGGATCCAATGGTGTACCTGCCGGCCGTGGCCGGGTCACCGGCGTATGTCATGAAGTCCAGGCGCGCCGAGCAACTCGAGCCGGAAGTTCGCACGATCATTAAGGACGTCATCCCCACATCGCCGATGTATCGCATTTTCACGATGCGGCGGCTGGCTTCGAACGCGATGGCCGGCCTCTCATTCACGATGCTCATGGTGAGCCTCGCCGCGCTACTCGCGCTGGTTCTTGGCGCGGTGGGTCTCTATGGCGTGCTGTCGTATGGCGTGCAGCGGCGCGCGCAGGAAATCGGCGTGCGTATGGCGCTCGGCGCGCGCGCGGATACCGTGCGGTGGATGTTCGTCCGGCAGGGCGGGCAAGTCGCCCTGCTCGGTGTGATCGTGGGCGCGGTGGCGGCGGCCGGCCTCACCAGATACATCCAGACACTGCTCTTCGGCGTCCAGCGCTTCGACGCCGTCGCGTTTGCCGGGATGTCGATCGTGATGCTCGCCGTGGCGATGCTTGCCAGCTATCTTCCGGCGCGGCGCGCATCACGCGTCGATCCGGTCATCGCACTCAGATCAGAGTAGGGCGGGGCTTCAGCCCCGCCGGCCTGCCGGGCCTGAAGGCCCGGCTTACTCAGGGGTTCTTCTTGCCGTTCATGCTGTCGCGGACGATGTTCGCGAGCAGCACATTGACGATCCCGCTGGCATTTCCGTCGGCGCCGCCGCCGGCGACGATCTCCGGGACCAGCTTGAACCCGCTCGAGGCGAGCGCGCGCGCGATTTCCACGCTCGCGTACTTCTCGGGATCCATCGCGGCCGTCTTCTGTTTGATGACCTTGGCCTCGGCCTCGCCGACGGCCGTGATCTTCTCGCCTTCGGCCGCGCCGACCGTGCGCAGCACCATCGCGTCGGCCTCGGCGTTCCTCGTCTTGGCGCCGGCCTCGCCCTCGGCTTTTCTGATCGTGGCCTGGGCGTTGAACGATGCGATCTCGACATCGCGCTCGGCCTTCACGACGCTGGGCTGGGTGTCCGCCTGCGCCCTGGCCTGCGCCAGGCTCTTGCGCACTTCCTCGGCTTCCTTCTGCGTGTTGTAGGTCGTCTTCTCCTGCTCCGCGATCTTGCGATCCGTGAGCGTCTTCATCAGCGCTTCCGGCGGCGTGATGTCGCCAATCAGCGTATCCACGGCGCCGACGTTGTACTCCTCGAGCGCCTTGGCGATGCTGGTCTTGGCTTCGTGCTGCCGGGCCGTGCGCTGCTTCAGGAAGTCGATGACGTCCGAGTTCTGCGCGGCGTTGCGGAAGTAGTTGCCGATCGTCGGCTCGAGAACCTGCGTGACCAGGTTCGCCATGCTGCCGAAGCGCGCGATGACCTTCGGGGCCTCCGTCCGCGGAATATGAATGATCTGGCTGACGTCGAGGTTGAACGTGAAGCCGTCGGATGAACGCACCGTGATCGTCGACAGGTTCTTGTCGAGGTTGTGCGCTTCGGTTTTTCCTGTCGCCCAGTTCAGCACGACGTTCGCGGTGGGCACGATTTCGACCTTGTGCGTGTACGTGTTCAACGGGTACTTGCCCGGATCGAGCGGCGTGACCCACACGCCCTTCTGGCCCCTCGAAACCAGGTTGCCGTGCTTGAAGGCGTCTCCGGTGACGTCGATGCCCTCGCCGCCGACATAAGCAATGACGACGCCGACATTCGCGATTGGGACTTTCGTCATTTCAATCAGCTCGACGGTGGCAAACCGCGGATTGATGAAGTACCGGCCGGCGAGCAGTACCTGTTCCTGGAGACCCTTGCTGCCGCCGTTTGTCACGAACGCCTGCGGGTTCTGGAACATGTCGTGATTCGGCACCTCGCGGCCCGCGATTTCACCGCTCGTCAACGGCTGGCCTTCCTTCGTGGTGACGATGCCGATCATGTTGTCCGGAATGTCGATGACGTCTTCCATCGTCACCGTGAAGAGCTTGGGATTGATGCGGTACTGGCCCTGCGGAATGATCGACATCTGCGGTCCGCGCTCGCCGCCGTTGTCGATGAACGCCTGCGCGTCCTGAAACGAGTCGCAGTCGACGTGCCGGCCGATGATGCGTCCGCCGGAGAGGGGCTTGCCGTCATTGGCTTCGACGACGCCGATCTTGCCGGCAGGCACCGTCGCCATGGCCACAACGTGCGTCGTGAAGACCAGCGTGTTGATGCGCCACGTCCCCGGAGGGATGACGGCCATCTGCGCGCCGCGTTCACCCTGGTTCTGCAGGAACGCACGCGCGTCCTGAAAGTTGTCGCACTCGACCTGCCTCGCGAGGATCCGGCCATCAGGCATGGGATTACCGTCGCAGGATTCGACGAGCGCGATCTGTCCGTTCGGCACCATCAGAAACCGGGTGATGTCGATCTGGTACTGCCACGGCCAGTAGCCGAACTTCAGGCCGGGCGCGAGCGTGTCCGCCTGCACGCCGGCTTCGCCAAGGAGCGCGATGATCTTGCCTGGAGGCAGCTCGCGATGCTTGCCGAACAGCACGAACTTCTTCGTCACGAGGCCGATGCTGTCGTCGGGAACGATGACGATACCGAGTAATCGAACGGCGGCCTTCCAGAAGATGAGCGCCAGAATAATCGGGAGCACCCACCAGTAACTCAGAATTGCATCCAAGACTTGCGTGTCCATGTTGTCTCCAAAGTCCGCACCGGCGCTGATCGGATAACCGGGTGGCGTGCTGGCGGCGGCCTATTATGCGCCGACTATGTCGGACGCCGCCTTGGCGTGCCGTAGGCGGCGGGCTTCAGCCCGCCGCGCGTTCGGCGGCCGAAAGGCCGCCGACTACGGTGTCTGCGTGTGGGAAGATACGCCCATTCGGGGCACCTCATGAGAATACGGACAGGCGTCGCGATTGTTGCAGCCGCGTTGATCGCGTCGTCCTCGCGAGTTGGCACGCAAGGTCAGGCGCCCAAACCGGTGCTGTACGTCGTTGGAACCTCCCACCTCGATTCGCAGTGGAACTGGACGGTGCAGGACAGCATTCGGCGCTTCGTGCCTGGCACATTCTTTGAGAACTTCGATCGGTTCGAGAAGTTTCCTGCCTACGTCTTCAGCTATGAAGGTGCAATCCACTACATGTGGTTCAAGGAGTACTACCCGCAGGAGTGGGCACGCGTGCGGCAGTACGTCGCGCAGGGACGCTGGCGCGTGGCGGGCAACTGGATCAATGCGGTTGACGTGAACGTGCCGTCGCCCGAATCCCTGATGCGGCACGCGCTCTATGCGAAGCGATTCTTTCGCGGTGAGTTCAACAAGGTCTCCAACGATGTCTATCTGCCGGATTGTTTCGGCTTCGGTTTCGCATTGCCGTCGATCGCGCGGCACTCGGGCCTGACTGCTTTCACGACACAGAAACTGACCTGGGGTTCGTCGTATGGCATTCCGTTTCCGATCGGACGATGGCGCGGGGTTGACGGCAGCGAGGTCGTCGCGGCGCTGAATCCAGGCGCGTACGTCACGAAGATCGATTCAGACATCGCTGTTGACCCGAAGTGGTCGAACGATCCGACTCCGCTCGGAAACGGCCGCTCGGTGATCTATCGCCTGTTCGGCGTCGGTGACATCGGCGGTGCGCCGGACGCGCAGTCGGTCGAGTGGCTGCAGAAAGCGCTCGCCAATAAGAACGGCGCGGTCGAGGTCCGCAACACGTCCGTCGATCAACTCGCCAATGACCTCACAGCGGAAGAGAGGCTGGCGCTTCCCGTCTATACCGGTGAGTTGACGATGAAGACGCACGGCGTCGGCACGCATTCGTCGCAGGCGGCCATGAAGAAGCTGAATCGCTCGAACGAGCTGCTCGCCGATGCCGCCGAACGGGCGAGCGTCGCGGCCAACTGGCTCACCGGTCTTGCGTATCCATCGGACCGGCTGCGTGAAGCGTGGACGCGCGTCCTGTGGCATCACTTCCACGACGACATCACCGGCACGTCGATCCCTCAGGCCTATCAGTTTTCGTGGAACGACGAGTTCGTCTCGTTGAATCAGTTCGCCGGCGTCCTCACAAGTGCGACGTCGAGCGTGGCGAGCATGATGGACACGCAGGCGACAGGCGTTCCACTGGTCGTCTACAACCCCATGGCGTCGAGCCGCAGGGATGTGGTGGAAGCTCAAGTTGCGTTTCCAGCTGGTGCTCCAGGACCAGGAGGACGGTGGGAGCCGGTCATTCCGCGATCGGTGCGCGTGACCGATCGCGCCACGGGCCGTGAAGTTCCAGCGTCGGTTATCGGGTTCGAGCCGGGCGGGACCAGGATCCGTTTCCTCGCTGACATGCCCTCGGTCGGATTCAAGGTGTTCGAGGTGCGTGACGGTGTCGGGAGTCGCTCAGTCAGAAGTACCGGCCTTGCCGTCTCCACCTCGTCGCTCGAGAACGCCCGCTATCGCGTGAACATCGACGCGAACGGCGACATCGCGTCCATCTTTGACAAAGAGGCGAGGCACGAGCTTCTCAAGTCGCCAATTCGTCTCGAGATGCGCGACGACCCATCACCGGACAAGCCGGCGTGGCGGATTCTCTATGAGACCGTTACCGCGCCCGTTCGCGAGTACCCGGTCAAGCCCGTAGTGCGCATCGTCGAGCGGGGTCCTGTGCGCGTTGCTCTGGAAGTGACGCGCCAGGCTGGCGCGTCGACGATCACACAGCGCATTTCGCTCAGCGCCGACGGCGATCGCGTGGATGTCGAGAACGAGATCGACTGGAAGTCGACGAACACGCTGCTCAAGGCCGCGTTTCCGTTTGCGGCCTCGAATCCGAAAGCGACGTACGACCTCGGTCTGGGCACGATTCAGCGCGGCAATAACCATCCCGATGCCTACGAAGTGCCCGCGCAGTGGTGGGCTGACATCACCGATACGACCGGATCGTTCGGCGCCGCGGTGCTGACCGACAGCAAATACGGTTGGGACAAGCCTGCCGACAATGTGCTCAGGCTGACGTTGCTGCACAGTCCGAGGCCAGGAGAATGGCCTCGACCCTTCTACCAATCGGCGCAGGATCTCGGCCGTCACCGCTTCGTGTACTCGATCGCCGGACACTACGGGGACTGGCGCGCCGGCCGCGTGCCGATGCGCGCAGCGCGGCTCAATCAGCCGCTCGTCGCTTTTCAGGCGACATCCCATCCGGGCGCGCTTGGACGGACCTTCTCGCTGATGCGGATCGACGACCCGACGGGCCAGATCGCGGTTCGCGCGCTGAAGAAGGCGGAGGACTCCGACGAGATCGTCGTCCGCCTGCAAGAGCAGTACGGCAACGAGACGGTTGTGCAGTTGAGTTTCGCGAGCCCGATTCTTTCCGTGCGCACGATCAATGCCGCCGAGGAGCCGCTGTCCGACGCAACGCGTCGCGACGCGACAACGACCATGACGACGGCGCTCGGTGCCTACCAACCGAGAAGCTTCGCCATTCGTCTCAGTCCCCCAGCGGCGACGGCGCCCGCGGTTGCGCGTGTGAGCGCGCCGCTCGAGCTGCCGTTCAATCTCGACGGCATCACGCTCGATGCCGGCCGTGCCGACGGCAACCTTGACGGCGCGGGCCTCACCATCGCCGGTGAGTTGTGGCCGAATGAAATCGCGCTCAACGGGGTCGCATTCAAGATGGGCTCGACCCAGCCTGGCGTCCGGAACATCCTCGTGCCCGAGGGCCAGACGCTCCAGCTGCCGGCGGGTCCGGGACTGAATCGCCTGTACATCCTGGCGTCGGCCGTCGGTGGGGACGTCAATGCAACGATGGCGTTCGAGGGGGGGCCGCGCAACCAGCGCACGCAAACAATTCTTGTTCGGGAGTGGCAGGCACCGATCGGCCAGTGGTTCAGCACGCTTCGAACCGAACGGATGCTGCGCCAGGTGGTCGTTCCTCAGATGCGCGGTCAGACGTGGACCGAGCGCGCGATTGCCGACGACATGGTGACGTCGTTCGACCCGAAGACCGGCGTGGTCAGCGGCATCGATCAGATCCGTCAGGCGTTTGTGAAGACGGACGAAATCGCGTGGGTCGGCACGCACCGTCACGAACCGTCCGGGAATCAGATCTACATCCCGTCCTATGTATTCCTGTACCGCGTTCACATTCCAGCAGGAGCAACGGCGGTGCGGTTGCCGGCGAACAGCAAGATCAGGATCTTCGCCGCGACAGCGGTCAGGGAGCCGTGGGGCGTCACGCCCGCCGGCGCGCTGTACATGCCGGAAATATCGAGACGATAGCCCGACGGCTGTTAACACTCCGCCTCCCCGGAGCGTCCATGATTGATGAGGCCGTTGACTACCCGCGACTATCGCCCAGTCGTCGCCGCCGCCCGCGCGGGGGATGAGGACGCGTTTGCCGAGCTGTACCGCGTGTTTGGCCGCGCGGTACACGGCACATTGCTCGCTCGTCTGCCCGCATCGGACGCCGCCGACCTGGTGCAGGACGTCTTCATTCAGGCCTGGTCGCGGCTTCGGGAACTCCGGGACGACTCGGCATTCGGCGCCTGGATTTGTACCATCGCGCGCCGGCAGGCCGCGTCCCATTACCGCAGCCGCCGGGAGTTCGTGTCACTGCCGGCGAATCTTGCTGCCCGCGAAGGGACGCACGTCCAGGCGGAAGCGCACGCTGCGGTCGCCGCCATTCAGGACCTTCCGGAGGCCTATCGCGAGACGCTCACGCTCCGCCTCGTCGAGGGTCTCACCGGTTCGGAAATCGCGAGTGTTACTGGCCTTACGCCGGATTCGGTACGCGTCAATCTGCACCGCGGCTTCACCATGCTGCGTGCGCGACTCGGAGTCACGTCATGACGAACCAGCGCGACGACAAGACGATCGCGTATCTCTGGGATCCGCACGCCGGCGCGGGCGGTGTCGATCCTGCGTTGCTCGCGCTCGAGAAGGAGCTGGCGACGCTCAGCTTCGATGCAGCCGAGCGCCCCTTGCCGTTGCCGGCGCGATCCCGTTCGACTGCGCGACACGCCATTCGGTGGTGGTCCCTGGCAGCGGCTGCCGTGGTGTTGATCGCTGCGTCGGGTGTGTGGTTCTCGCAGTGGCGCTGGACATGGCCGGCGGGACGTCCGTGGGTTGTCTCGTCGCGCCCGTCAGCGGCGCCGGCTGAGTTCGCGGTGGGCGCGCCCTTCGTGCTGCCAGGCAACGAGAGCGCCGTGGTGAATGTGGCGCGCATCGGCACCATGCGTGTCGACGGAGGTTCGCAACTCGCGCTGCGCTCGACCCAGGGCACGCGTCATCGCCTCGCCATGGAGTACGGCCGCATCTCCCTGCGCGTCTGGGCGCCACCCGGCAGCGTTGCCATACAGACGCCCGCCGGAGAGGTCATCGATCTCGGCTGCGAATTCGATCTCGACGTCGATGCCACGAGCGCCAGGGTGTCCGTGCGCTCCGGTTGGGTGCAACTCGACAACGGGATTGCCGAGTCGCTCATTCCGGCCGGGGCCAGCAGCGGGATGACACGGAATCGCGCGCCCGGTGTGCCTGTCTTCGACACGGCCGTCCCGCAGTTTCGTGATGCCGTTCGACGGTATGAAGCCACGCTCGACGTGGCGTATGTGGATGCGATCGTTACGCATGCACGCGTCGGCGATGTCTTGACGCTCGTGACGCTGATCGCTCGTGGCGGCCCAGGCACGGACCGCTTGGGCTCGCGCGGGGCGGAGTTGTGGCCTCTTCCGGATGGCGTCACTGTCGGCGGGATCCTTCGCGGCGATCGTGACGGGCTCTGGCGATGGAGAGACACACTCGAGCTGCCGCCGGTCAAGGGCTGGCTGAGAAACTGGCGGGACGCCCTGCCGGCCTGGCTTGTGCCGCGAGCCGCGGTCCCGCCGGCGGATCGGCGCCGTTAACACTTTGCTCTTCCGTCGCGTCCTCGATCGCAAGGAGCTAATCATGCGATTCAGGTTCACGGCGGCGCTCGTTCTTGTCGCCATCGTCATTTCGACCGCCGGCGCGCGTGCAGCCGGCCCACGCGCGCAATCCGGTCTGGACTGGCAGATCGATCCCGCGAGAAGCGAGGTCCGCTTCACCGTTACCAAGCTCGGATTCTCGGACGTGACCGGCCTCTTTCACGACTCGGAAGGCAGCATTTACTACGACGAGGATCGGCCCGAAGTGAGCCGCGTGCAGTGGCGCGTGCGGGTCGCGTCCGTGAAGACCGACGCGAGCACGCGGGACAGCACGCTCCAGCAGCCGGAATACTTCGACGCGGCGCACCATCCGTATCTCGAGTTCGCGAGCCGATCCGTCCGGGAGCTGAACGACGGCCGGCTCGAGGTCGCGGGGCAAATCACGATGCGAGGCGTCACGCGGCCGCTGACGCTCGCCGTTCGCATCCAGACCGGTTCGGCGCCGCGCTTCGAAACAGATTTCACGGTCGATCGCTATGACTTCGGCATTACGGGAGGGTCTGTGATGGGCCGCCTGATTGGCCGGACCGTGCGCGTGCATCTGGTCGCGGCCGTCCGGCCGCGCGCCGGCATCAATGGAGGTGTGCGATGAATCGACGCGACTTTCTCGTCACGCTGTCCGCCGCATCAGCCGCGCTTGCGTTCCCCGTCGCGGGTGTCGAGGCGCAGGATGTCGAGTATCTCCGGGCGCTGGAACGTGCTCAACAGGAACGGCCGCCGGTGCTGTCATGGCGCGCGCGCATCGCACCGAAGGACGAGCCTGGTATCCCGATGGTGATTCATGGCCGCGTCTTCAAGTCCGACGGCAGGACGCCGGCATCCGGGATCATCGTGTTCGCGTATCACACGGATCGAACCGGCATTTATGCGGATCGCAGCAAGGGGCCGCACGTCTGGCGCCTTCGCGGCTGGGCGCAAACCGATGCCGGAGGCCACTTCGAGTTCGAGACGATCAGGCCGGCCCCTTACCCGGGCCGTGCGACGGCCGCGCACGTGCACATTACGCTCGAGGGATCGGGTCTGCCGCGCCAGACCGCGCAGGGACTGTTGTTCGACGATGATCCGATCGTCACGCCAGACGAGCGCAGCAAATCCGCGCGCGATGGAGTATTCGGCGACGTGCGGAAAGTCGAGGTGCGTGACGGCGTCCAGCACGTCACGGCGAACTTCAGGATTGCGTCAGGAGGCTAGCCTTGATTCCTCATCACCCAGGCGACGTTCTTCTTCGTCTCCTCGATACACGCTTCCGGGCTCGCGTGCGGGGTCTCGAACGCAAACCAGCCCTCGAAGCCTGACTTCTTGATCGCTGGCCACGCCTTCGACCAGTCGATGAGGCCGGCGACCTCCATCAACGGCTCGCGGTTGTTCTTGAGGTGCATCTGCACGATCTTGGCGCCGATGATCTCGATGCCTTTGATGCCTTCGTTGTTGTGCACCATGCTCTCGGTGCCGGTCGCGTCCCAGTACGCGCGCACCGCGGGATGATCCACGAGACCGAGGAGTTTCACGTACTCGTCGGTTGTGAGAGAGAGCTCGAGACCGAGCACGATCCCCGCATCCTCGGCGACGGGCGCGAGCTTCTTCAGCAGCGCTACCACCGGTCCATACGAGGACTCGTCGTCCATCTTCGGGCACGTCTCGCGAAAGCCGGGAACGAGCACGACACCTGCGCCGAGCATCTCACCGGCGTGGATCGTCTTCCGCAACGACTGTTCGCATGCCACCGGCTCGAGTAGCGTGCCGCCGTTCGGGAGGCTGCCGCCCATCGACACGGTCCTGATGTTCCACCGAAGCGATTCCCGCTTGTAGGCGAGCGCTGTGTCCCGGTCCCACAGATTCGATCGCGTCGTCTGGACCTCAATGCCGGAGATACCGGGAATCTGCGATGCCAGCTCGTACACGCCGGGCGACGACGTCCGGAGCATGTTGCCTTCGCGATGGGCGAGTTTCAGCGGCGCGAGTTCCGCCCATTCGCGGGCATTTGCGAGGAGCTCGGCGTCGCGCGTGAGCGCGAACGCGCCGGCGGCGGCCGCCGACAAAGTAGACCCGAGGAACTTTCGTCGATTCATTTGATTTAGCGGGGGGACTTCGTCCCCGCCGCTCCCCCTTACGCGCTCGCTCGCGGGGACCCCTTGGCCCCACTCCGCTCGCGCGACTCACTCGCTTCGCTCGTTCGTGCGTCCCGGCGGAATAGTAGCCGTAGAATGTCTCCACCGATGAATAAGAGAGAGTTTCTGCGGACGTCCGCGACGGCCGGCCTTGGTCTCCTGCTTGGGGATCGTGTCTGGGCCAGATTCGCCGACGTACCGGCGGACCGGCTCGCGGAAGACGAAGCCTTCTGGACGGCGATTCGCGCGAAATACCGTCTCAAGCCCGACTACATCAACCTCGAGAGCGGCTACTACAGCATGCAGGCCACGCCGGTGCTCGAGGCCTTCATCGCGAAGGTCCGCGAGATCAATTACCTGGCGTCGTACTACCTGCGCACGACGCAGGTGCCGGACAAGGCAGCGGCGCGCGACAGGCTGGCGGCGCTGGCGGGCTGTTCGCCCGCCGAGCTGTGCATCACGCGTAACACCACGGAATCGATCGCCACGGTGGTGAACGGCTATGACTGGAAACCTGGCGACGAGGCCGTGCAGGCCGAGCAGGACTACGGCCACATGCTCGCGCAGTTCCGGCTGATCGGCCGGCGCTACGGCGTCATGAATAATCTGGTCAACGTCCCGTCCGATCCGCGCACGGATGACGAGGTCGTAAGTGTCTACGCCAAGGCCATCACGCCGCGCACGCGGCTGCTGCTGGTGCCGCACATGATCAACGTCACCGGCCACATCCTGCCGGTGCGGAAGATCGCCGACATGGCGCGCGCGCGAGGCGTGCACGTAATCGTGGACGGCGCCCACGCGTTCGCGCACTTCGACTACCGCATTCCCGATTTCGGCGTCGACTACTACGCGGCGTCACTCCACAAGTGGCTCGGCTGCCCGCTCGGCACCGGCATCCTTTATGTCAGGAAGGACAGAATCCCCGGGCTCTGGCCGATCTACGGCGACTGGCGGATGACGGACGACACCGACATCATGAAGCTGAATCACACGGGGACGCATCCCGTGCACACCGACCTCACGATCGAGCACGCGATCGCCTTCCACAACGCGATCGGAATTCAGCGCAAGGAGGCGCGGCTCCGGTACCTGCAGCAGTACTGGACGACGAAAGTGCGCGCGCTGCCGAAGGTCGTCATGAACACGCCGGCGGATCCGGCGCGCACCTGCGCCATCGCGAACATCGGCATCAAGGGCATCACGCCCGCCGATCTCGCGAAGACGCTGCTCGACAAGTACAGGATCTGGACGAATGCAGTCGACACGCCGTCCGCCGGCGTGCAGGGCGTGCGCGTGACGCCGCACGTGTTCATCCAGCCAAGGGAGCTCGACGTTCTGGTGAAGGCGATCTTGGAGATCTCACGCGCTTGACCAGGCGGCCCTGAAGGGCCGCCCTACGACCTCACGTAGGCCGGGGCTTAAGCCCCGGCGTGTGCTCGCCTTCTTGTCAGTACCAGATACACAGACGGCACCAGGAACAGGGTCACGAGCGTCGAGAGACTGAGCCCGCCGATGACGGCGAGTGCGAGGGGCCGCTGAAGCTCCGCGCCGGCGCCGAGACCGAGCGCCAGCGGCAACAAACCGAACAGCGTGCAGAGCGTCGTCATCAGGATGGGCCGGAGACGCACTCTCGCGGCCGCGAGGATGGCCTCGTACATCGGCAGACCTTCCTTGTGACGAAGCTCCGCGAAGTCCAGCAGCACGATGCCGTTCTTGACGACCAGCCCGACGAGCAGGATCAATCCCATCGCCGACGACACGTTGAGATCCGTTCCGGTCAGCGCGAGCAGGCCGAACGCGCCGCCAAGTGAGAGAGGCGCTGCGCCCAGGATCACCAGCGACGATCCGAATCTGCGGAACTGCACGACCAGCACGAGAAAGACGAGCGCGGTGGCGATCCCGGAGACGAGCAGCAGTTCGCGGAACGCCTTCCGCTGTGAGTCGTACTGTCCGCCGACCTCCCACGTGTAACCGACCGGCAACTGCCTGTCCGCCAGCATCGTCCGGATCTCGGCAACCGCGCTGCCGAGGTCGCGGCCTTCGAGCCGCGCCGTGATCAGCGACATCTGCCGGAGGTTTTCCCGCAGGAGCTCGGGATCCCCAGGCCGGTCGGTGATCGTGACCAGAGCGGACGCCGGTGTGAGCTGGCCGTCTTTCCCACGGACCATCGTGCTGCCGAGCCGATCTGGATCGAATCGATCGGCGTCCGGATAGCGCACCCGCACCGGGATCGTCCGATCGCTCAGCCGCAGATCGGTCGGAACGTCGCCGAGCCAGGCATCAGACAGTTGCGTGGCGACCTGCTCGACGGTGAGACCGATGCGGCCGGCCGCAGCCGGATCCACTTCCCACGTCGTCTCGGGACCGCTCTCCTCCATGCCGACGATGTCGACGACGCCGGCGATCCTCTCGAGACTCGCCTCGATCTCCTCCGTCACGGTGGCCAGTTGCTCGAGATCGTCGCCGAAAATCTTGACTTCGATCGGATCCGGATTGCCCTCGAGGTCTCCCAGCATGTCCTGCAGCAACTGGACGAATTCGATCTCGGTGTCGGGTACCGCGGTGGTCAGCTGGTCGCGCAGATCGTTGATGACCTCCTCCGAGGAACGCTCGCGGTTGCCACGGGCCTTCAGCCGCACCAGCACGTCGCCGCTGTTCATCTGCGTCGCGAACATGCCGAGCTCGGATCCCGTGCGCCGAACGTAGGACGCGACCTCGGGTGTCTTCGCCAGGATTGCCTCGACCTTGACGAGGCGTTTGTTCGTGTCCTCGAGCGTCATTCCGGCGGGTGTCAGATAGTCGATCACGAACCCGCCTTCATCGGCGGCAGGCAGGAATCCCGTACCGACGGGGAAGTACGACGCGACGGCTCCTCCCGCCAGCAGCAGCGCGACGATCACGGCGAGGGCAGGACGTCTGAGAAAAACAGGAAGGCTGGACGCATACATCCGATCGAGAGCGCCTCTTCGATCCTCGTGATGAGGCTCATCACCCGTTTTCGCGCGGTACGTCGCGCGCGCAAGCAGTGGGATCAGGTACAGCGCGAACAGGAGCGACAACAGAACGGCGATCGTCAACGTGATCGACAGCGCCTTGAAGAAGTCGCCGACGACGCCCGAGAGCAGGCCCAGCGGCGCAAACACCACCACCGTCGTCAACGTGGACCCGACGATCGGAGCGACGAGCTCGGCCGTCGCGGCCTCGACTGCTTCCGTGCCCCCACGTTCCGCCAGGCGCCGGTGAATGTTCTCGACGACGACGACCGCGTCGTCTATGACCAGTCCGATGGCGACGGCCATGCCGCCCATGGACATCAGATTGATGGTCTCGCCGAACAGCCACATGAAGAAGAAGGTGCACACGACCGTCAGCGGCAGCGTGGATGCCGCGACAAGCGTGAGCCGCCAGTTCCTCAGGAAGAGCAGCAGCACGAGCACGGCGAGTCCTGCACCGATCAGAATCGCGTCGCGAACGTTGGCGATCGCCGATTCGACGAACTCCGCGAGGTCGTACGTCTTCACCAGCTTCAGGCCTGCCGGCAAAGCGGTCTTGAGTTGGGCCATCGCAGCTTCGATGCCGTCTCGTACCGAGAGAATGTTCGCGCCGACCTGCTGCGAGACGCTGATCGCCGTTGCGTTGCCGCCCTGTCCGACGATCAGGGACGTTCGGTCGGGCGCGCCGTTGCGGACGGAGCCGATGTCGCGAACACGCAGTGTGGCGCCTCCTTTGGTCACGACCGGCGTTGCCGCGATGTCTTCGATCGACTTCCAGAGAGCGGACGCAATCACCAGATGCTGCAGTCCGTTCTGCGGGTAGTGACCGACCGGCTGGACGAGGTTCGCGGCCCTCAATGCTTCGGCCACGTCGTCCACAGTCAGCTTTGCCGCAACCATCCGGCCCGGATCGAGAATGACCTCGATCTCGCGCGTGTCGCTCGCGAGCACGCCGACCTGCGCGACGCCGGAGACGCGCGAGAGCGCAGGCCTGATCACGTAGAACCCGTAGTCGTGGAGGTCAGCGGCCGACAGGCCTCCCGTCAGATTGAGCGCGTAGATCGGAAAGACAGCGGGCGTCTGGCGATCGACGACCAGCTCCAGGTCCTGCGGGAGATCGCTGCGAAGCTCGGCGATGCGGCCCTGAACCATCTGAAGGGCCACCACCGTGTCGGTGCCCGGTTCGAATTGAGCGGAGATCTCGGTGGCGCCGCGGAACGTCTTCGAGCGAACCCGGCGGACGCCCGGTACCTCCATGATCGCCTGCTCGAGCGGCCGCGCCACCGTGAGCGTCATCGATCGAGCCGGCGTGCTGCCCGAGTGCGCGATCGCGACAATTCTCGGGAACTCGAGCGGCGGGTAGATGCTGCTAGGCAGCGCCGTATAGGCGAAGACCCCCGCGGCCAGGAGCAGGGCAGTCAGTACGAGAATCGCCCGCGACTGATCGCCGGCAAAGCGTGCAGGATTCATTTGCCCTGAACCGCGATTGCGGCGCCTTCGGGCAGTTCGACCTGCCCGCGCACGATGACCCGCTCGCCGCCCTTGAGACCGCTCGTGACCTCGACCATCGTCGACGTCGCGAGACCGAGTGCGACCGGATACTTGTGCGCCTTGTTGTCGGCGCCGGCCACCATCACAAAGACTTCGCCCTCATCTTCGACAACGGCGGCCGTTGGAATCACGACCACGTTCTTGTGTTCCTCGCCGACAATGCGCACGTGCACCACGGTGCCTGCCGCGAGGCTGGTGCGGCCGCTGAAACTCAGTCGCACGTCCGCGGTTGAGCTCGCTGGATCCACCTGAACGGCTTTCGTGCTTACACGGGCCGCCTGAACCTCCTCGAGACCGGGTTGTTGAATCTCCGCGGTGTGTCCGACGACGATGCGCGCGAGAGCGACGACCGGCACCGATGCAACGATTTGCAGGCGGGCCGGGTCGATCACCCGGAGCACGGGATCGCTCGCGGCGGGCTCGACGAAGTCGCCAGGATTGTGAAACCGCTTGGCGATGACGCCCGAGAAGGCAGCGCGGACCGTCGTGCGGGACGACAGCGCCGTAGCGGCATCGGCGGCGATGCGCGCCTGTTCGAGATCCGCGACTGCTTCATCCCGCTGGCGTCTGGCGTCCTCCACCTCGCGAGGTGCCGCGACGCCCTGACTCTGGAGCGACGACAGGCGGTTGAAGTTCGCGGTGGCCGCTTCGAGACGCGCCGATGCCTGCGCCACATTCGCACGCTTCGCCGCAAGTTCCGCCGCCAGCGTCGGGATGTCGAACTGCACGAGGACATCGCCCGCTTTCACGGCTTCGCCTTCGGCCTTCGGGATCGAGACGATACGCGCTGTCTCCGGCGCGACGACCGTGAGCTCGGCGCCTGGCGCGGGAGCCACGACGCCGGTGGCGGTGATGATGCCGCGAATGGTGTCGACCTTCGCCTCGTCGACTTCGACCGGTACCTCGGCGGCCGTCTCGACTTCCTCCACCGCAGGGCCCCGGCAGCCCCCGACGAAGAGCACGGTCACCGCGCAGGCAACACGCGCCACCGATAAACGAAGCTGGCGTCGGTTCATTTGATGACGGCTCCAATCGCGCGTTCGAGATCCGCGACCGCGCGCTGATAGTCGAGTCCGGCCTCGAGGCCCCGCTGCCGCGTCTCGCGCGCGAGCTGCAGCGCCTGGACCAGCGCGGGCAATCCGGTCTGGCCGCCGTTGTATGCGGCTTGTGCCTGCCGTTCCGCCTCGACTGCGAGCGGAAGAATCGTGCTTTCGTAGCGCGTGACTCGATCCCGTGCCGCCGCTGCGCGCGCGAGGGCCGCCTCGATCGCGCCTCCGAGGCGGGCGATGACTGTTTCGCGATCGGCCCGCAGTCTGGCAAGCGTCAAGTCCTCGAACAGCACCGGCGCCTTGTGATTGGTGAGTACCGGAATGGTCACGCCGAAGCTCACGCGCCAGCCGAATCTGAATTCGGGCTGTGCGTCGTAGACGAATGCGCTGCTTGCCGAGATGTCCGGTGTTCTCAGGGACTTCGCGAGGCCGACACGCGCGGACTGTTCGGCGATGCGGCGGTCGAGCACCTGCACTTCGCCGTTCACCTTGGCCGCCTGTGCGATCGCCTCGGCGGCAGTCGGCAGAACACTTCCGGTGAGGGAGTCCGCGAGCACGAGCGGCGCACTTGGCGGCTGCCCGATCAGCGCGTTCAGCTCGGCTCGGGCGGCGGCGGCCTCGCCGCGAGCCGCCGCGAGGTCGTTCTCGCCGTTTGCGAGCACGAGCTCGGCTTGTGTGAGATCTGACTGGGCGACGTCCCCGGCCGTGACGCGTGCTTTCGCAGCATCACGTGCGCGCATAGCAAGCCCATGGACGTCGCCGGCAATCTGAACGCGGAGATCCGCGCCCACGGCCTCGAAGTACGCGCGCCGGACGTCGTTGCGGACTTCCGCGATGACGCGCGCCAGATCGGCGTCACCGACCGCGACAGTTGCGTTTGCGAGGCCGATCCGCCGGTCGCGTTTGCCGCCGAGCTCGATCGGCAATGTCGCGGTGATCGCCTGACGTGGTGTTTCTCTCGTCAGTTCGTACGCGAGCTCGGGGTTCGGCCGCTCCCCGGCGACCGCCACACCAGCGATGTCGATTGGGCGCTGGAGTCTCGCGGCGGCTATCGCCGGATTCGAGGCGAGCGCGCGTTCCAGAGCCGCGGCGAGCGTCAGTCCCGTACCGCCAGCCTGGGGCGCCTGGGTCTGTGCGTCGACGGCTGCGGTGATCGCCAGAATGGCGATCGCTGCGGCGATGGATCGATGCATCCAGTGACGTCCCTACTTCATGCCGTAGACGAGCACGTGAAAGGACTCCGGGTCGTACCCGCGCCCTCCGCTCGTATTTGGTTTCGCGGCCGTGAGGTAGATCCGATGCGTCCCTGAGTCGAGCGTCATCGTCCTCGAGCCAACGGAGGTGTCGAGCGTCTGAACGACGGTCATCTTGTCGCCCTCGACCCTGGCGATGGTGACCTTGCCGTCGCGGCAGGAGCTGAAGGCGAGCTTGGTGCCGGCGTCGTACCACGTGGCGTCGGTGCCGGAGCAGATCGGGACGCTCGCAACGACCTTGCCGTTCGTCGTGTCCATCATCACCATGAACGGGCCCGCGCCCACGAACAGGCGATGCAGGTTATTGTCGATCGCCATGCCCGTCGGATCCGCGCCGGGCGCGACCGGCCAGCTCGTGGTGACCTTCTTCGCGGCGATGTCGATGACGTCGACCTGCCCTTTGTCCTCGATGTTGACGAAGACCCGGCCTGCGCCATCTGACTGTCCAGTCTCCGCGACGCCCGTGAGCGGAATCGTTGCGACGACCGTGCCGGTCTTCGCGTCGATCTGCGTTGCCGAATGACCCGTGTGGTTGAACACCCAGACCTCGTTCCGGCGAGCATCGAATGTGATCGCGTCAGGATTCGCGCCGCCGGTGTCGATCTTGCTCAGGGTCGCGAGCGTCTTCGGATCGACGACGCTGACTTTGTTCTCCCGGCCGTTGCTGGTGAAGACTCTGCCCGCGCCGACCGCGATGCCATGAACGCCGGGCGTGTCCATGATTCGGCCGACGACCTTGTTCGCCGCCGTGTCGATCACGACGACCTCAGTGCTGTGCGAGACGTAGAGCCGCTTTCCGGCGCTGTCGGCGAGGGAGTAGTCCCACTGCGCCGGCCCAGGTCCGCCGATCGGGATGTCCGCCAGCTGTGAGTACGTGGACTGCCTGGCGACCAGGCCGGTACACAGCGCGACGAGTGCCGTGGCGATGATGATCTGCTTGCGCATTGAGGTGCCCCCTGTGCGGCATTTCAACACTCGAAACTGAAGAACGTCTGAAGACGCGCGAGCCGGTTCCGCTCCCTCTCGTAGAATGTCGTTCGATGCGCCTCCTGCTGGTTGAGGATGATCCGCGGATGCGGGCGCTGGTTCAGCGCGGACTGGCCGAACAGGGCCACACCGTGGACGTGGCCGAAACGAGTCCGCAGGCTCTCGCGCTGACGCGGCAGTCGAGTTACGACGTGATGGTGTTCGATGTAATGCTGCCGGGACCGAGCGGCGTCGATCTGGCGCGCACGCTGCGTCAGGCCGGCAACCAGACGCCGATCCTTCTTCTCACCGCCCGTGATGCCGAGGCCGACATCGTCAAAGGGCTCGATGCCGGAGCGGACGACTACCTCACGAAGCCTTTTGCGTTCAATGTGTTACTGGCCCGGCTGCGGGCGTTGGGGCGCCGCCCGCCCATCGCGCGCGACCCAGTGCTGTGCGTCGGCGATCTTCGTCTCGACATCTCCATGCACACGGCGACGCGCGGCAATGTCGCGCTTCAGCTGACGCCCACTGAATACAACCTGCTCGAGTGCCTGATGCGGCGTCCGGGGAGGGTCGTGACGAGGGAACATCTGATCGAACAGCTCTGGCGGACGCGCGATGTGACGAGCAACACGCTCGACGCCTTCGTGAAGTCGCTGCGGCACAAGCTCGATACAGACGATCGTCCACGTCTGCTCCAGACGATTCGAGGCATCGGCTACTGCATCCGCGAAGAGGCAGAGAGTTGAAGGGCCTGTCGATTCGCGTGCGCCTCACCGCGGGCTACCTCCTTGTCTTGAGTGTGGCGACACTGCTGCTGGCACTCGGTTCCTGGTGGCTCTTCCGGGAGAGCATCGTCCAGGCCGCCGATGCAACGCTGACGGCGCGGATCGAGGGAGCGCGCCGTTTCATCGAAACAGCCCAGCGCGCGCTGCCTCCGGAGTCCGTGAGCGACGAATTCAAGGAGTTCGCCGACATGACGCATGGCGAGGCGCTCCTGGAAGTGCTCGACGATACCGGCCGAACGCTCATGGAGCCGGCGTTGCCGGTCTGGAAACAGCTGCGTACGTCGATGTCTCCACCCGGCGCCCTGCGAATTGTTCCGATTGCCGTAGGAGGTACGCCTTTCCGGGCGGTGGCTACGGAGTTCGCCGTCGATGACCACCGCTACCAGCTCTGGGCCGCGACGTCGATGTCCACCGCCTACGGCGCCCTGGCTCGCCTGCGATGGCTGCTGATGGCGCTGGTTCCTGCGGTGCTGCTCGTAGGTGCGGCGGGGGGATTCTGGATCAGCGGGCGCGCCCTGGCCCCGGTCGATCGAATCACGCGTGACGTGCAGTCGATCTCCTGGCGCAATCTCGATCGCCGTCTGGACGTGCCGGCCGCGGACGACGAGCTTCGAAGACTGGCGGTGACGTTCAACGACATGCTCGGACGGTTGCAGACCGCGGTCGATGAAATGGTGCGGTTCACCGCGGACGCATCCCACGAGCTCCGGACTCCGGTGTCGTTGACTCGGACGACGGCTGAAGTAGCGCTGGCGAAGGAACGGCCTGTCGTCGAGTATCGCGAGGCGCTCATCGACATCTCGAAGCAGATGGAACGAACCTCCGCGCTCGTGAATGATCTGTTGCTGCTCGCGAGATTCGACGCTGGGCTGGGACCGGGCGACAACACGCGCGTCGACCTGAATCACATCGTCGACGAAGCGTCAGGAGTATTGCGGTCGAGAGCGGTTCGCCACGACCTTGCGCTCAGTGTCGATTTGTCGCAGGAACCGGCAGCTGTGCAGGGCAGCGCCGAGTCGCTCGGGCGGCTGTTGCTGATCCTGCTGGACAACGCCGTGAAGTACACGCCGCGAGGCGGCCGCGTGAGCGTGCGCGTGTCGTCGCTCCAGGATGTCCTTGCCGCGGGCCCGGCCGTGGCCGTCGATGTCATGAACTCGGGGCCGGGCCTCGTTGCGCTCGATGTGACGGATCAGGCGCGGGCATTCGATCGTTTTTACCGGGGCGCAGCCGCGCGACAGGCGGCACCGGATGGCAGCGGCCTCGGCTTGTCGATCGCGCGGACGATCGTCGAGCGCCACGCAGGTGAGATCACCCTGTCCGCCACTCCGCAGGGCGACGGATGCTGGGTTCGCGTTCTGTTGCCGTCGGCCCTACTTCTCCGGTAGCGCCCGCATCAGCATGATGCCGACCCCGCCCTTGAGCGGCACCGGGATCCACGCATAGGTCGATCGTCCGTGCCGGCCGACTACCGTCCAGCCTGTGGCGGTGCCGAGCGCCGCGCCAAACACGACGTCGCTGAGGAAATGACGGTTGTCGTGCAGCCGCGACGTCGCGACGTAACTGGCGACGACGAGGGTCGGCCAGGCGCCCTTGAGTCCGAGATGCCGCTCGAGTACCGCGGCCGTGGCGAACGTCGTCGCTGCATGGCCGGACGGGAACGAGCAGCATTCGCCGGACGGCCGGTCGCGCTGGCCGATCTTCTTCATGACGTGGACCATCGACTGGGTGACGATCTGCGCACGGACCAGATCGAATCCGAGATGCGACAGTCTGTTCGTGTGATCCGTTCCGGCATCCGGCGGCAGGATGTACCGGCCGACCAGATACGATCCAACGCCGGCTCCCACCTGTGTCCATCCGCCGAGGTATTTACCGGGCCCGAATATCTTCGTGGCAGTGCGATTTCCCACGAGCCTGTGATTCACGTCGCCGTCCGCAAAGTGCGCGGCGAACGCGCCGGCCGTGCCGATCGCCAGGAACGCCCAGGTCGATCGGCGCTTCGGGAAGGAAACGAAGTCGGAAACCGTCTCGTGAAAGAGTGCGGGAAGGCCGGTGTGCCTCGGAAGCGGCTGCTGCTCGACCTTCGGCGGAGCCTGCTGCTGCGGCGGCTGTGACGCCTGCTCTTGAAGCGATTCGTTGAATGACACCCGAATCGCCCCCGCGAACTTTGAATCCACTTGCCGCGCAGAAGCATCCGGCGCAGTCGCGGCGATCGCCGCGATAGCGATAATCAGAGTCCGCACGAGGCTGAATTCAGCAATATCGGGGCCAAAGGGCCGGTTCTTATCTGACGTTCTTCCTGTCTGGCCGGAGCTCACTGGCGGCAATTCTTGCCTACTAGTTCTCTTCCTCATCGCCCACGCCGAGGGCGCCGCCGGGATCGATCCGGTCCGCGATTGTCATGAGGCCCAGGCGGACCTTGTCGAAATGACCACCCGGCAAGCCCTGTTCGAAGTCGTGCTCGATCCCTTCCACGAGCTCGACGACGTTGGCGAACAGGCGTCGGCCCTTCGCCGAGAACTTCACGAGTGTGACCCGCGCATCGTCCTCCGAGGCGCGCGTTTCCACGTAGCCGCGCGCTTCGATTTCGCGAAGCAACTGCCCGGCGGCCTGCCGCGTGACGCCGGCCCGCTCGGCGAGGACGCCGATCGGCGTGCCGGCCATGTCGAGATTCGAGAGCAGGGCGGGGTACGCCGGTGAAAAGTCGGTGAATCCGCGCTCCTTCAGCCCCTCGAGGAGCCGGCGGTTGTACACACGCAGCGTACGGGTGAGCGATCGGTAGAGGCGGCTGTTGCGGTAGCGGCGCAGCTCGGCGCCGTGTCGGGCCAGCGTGGTCATCGGCCTAGATAATACGAAACGAAGTTGACAAATAATACGAAATAGGGTTTCCTATTGGCGCTATGGCTGACAACTCGAACCGCGATCTCGGCAGGCGTTTTTTCGAGGCTCAGGATCGGCTCCGGGGCGGGCCGGATCCCGCCCTCTGCGCACCGGGCTACCAGGCCGTCATCGGCGGCAATCCGCCGATGAACCGCGACGGCCACGAGCAGTTCGCCCTGGGGTTCTACGCGGCGTTCCCCGACGCGAACCATCACGTGAGCCACGTCTTCGACGATGGCGGCAACGTGGCGGTGCGGTTCACGATCAAGGGCACCCACACAGGCAACTTCTTCGGTATTCCGGCCACCGGCAGGGCCGTCTCCGTCACCGCGAACGTCCTGCTGGAGACGAAGGACGGAAAGGTCACCCGGCTCTTCGGGATTTTCGATGAAGCCGGGCTGCTTCGTCAGATCGGGGTGCTCGGCGGTTAGGCGAGGATCTAGTCCGCCCTCAGCGCCGCCGCAGGATCGATTCGCAGCGCGCTGCGTGCCGCCGTGCCGATGACGATGAGCACGACACAGAGGTAAGTCACAGCGAGGGCCGCAACGAGGACTCCGTCGAGCGGCAGGATGCCCGTGGCAGCGGATCGCAGCAGGTCGACGCCGGCGAAGGCGCCCGCCGCGCCCGCGACCAAACCCAGAATCGTCCATCGCACTGTCGGGGCCGCGAGTGCCCACAGAACGTCGCGCGACGAGGCACCTATCGCGCGTCGAACGGCAATCTCCCTGACGCGGCGCGACACCAGATAGGTGATGACGGTGTAGATGCCGGAGATCGACATCGCGAGCGCCAGGATCGCAAAGCCCCCGATCAGGACCGCCAGGCCGCGCTGGTTGGACGTCGCTTGCATCAACTGGTCGTCGAGTGTCGTGACGCCAAAGACCGCCTGCCGGGGTTCGATTCCCCAGATGGCCGTCTTGATGCCCGCGAGCGGCAGATCAGGCGTCACCGTGCGGACGACGATCGCCATGTTCGCCTCGCTCTGCTGCCGGTACGACACATAGATCTGCGGGACATCGCCGGTCTGCAACGGAGGCCTCACGTTACCGGCGATGCCAATCACGGTCATCGTGGCGTTGCGCGGTCCGTCGCCGGCTCGAATCCGCCGGCCGACGGGGTTGCCGTCGGGCCAGAACCGTCGCGCCATCTCGCGGTTGACGACCGCCACTGGCGGGCGTCCTGCCGCGTCGTCTTCGTTGAAAACCCGGCCGGTCTCGAGCGGGATGCCGAGCGTGGCGAAGTAACCGGAGCTCACGATCTGATAGCTGGCCCGTTGGCGCGCGAGATCGGCCGCTGTTCCAGAGGCCCCCTCAATTGTGAACGCCGTGCCAGGGCGGCCGGGCATGACCGAGCTGGCCATCCCCACCGCATCGACCCCCGGCACTCGCGCGATCTCCTGGAGATAACGTCCATAAACCTCGCCGGTGGTGCCGCCGCTGTCCATCCCGCGGATGCGCATCGAAGTAACGCGATCGGTCGAGAACCCGCCCTGTTCACGCTGTAACGCCAGCAGGCTGCTCAAAAGCAGGCCTGCGCCGACAAGCAGCACGAGGGACATCGCAACTTCGGCAGTGATGAATGCCTGCCGCAGCCGGCTGCGATGTGCGGATGCGCCGCGCGTGTTGAAGCCCTGCACGACGTCCGTCCGTGCGAATCGCAATGCCGGCGCCAGCGAGCAGGCGACGCCGCTGGCAAGCGTCACGGTGAGCAGGAACAACACCATTCCGGCATCGACGGCAATGTCGCCCACGAGCGGCGTGCCTCTCGGAATCAGGCTGCGCAGCACGTTCGTGAGCCACACGGCCTGTAGCACTCCGAACGCCCCCGCCACGCCGGTAATGAGTACACCCTCCGAGACGAACTGACGAAGCAGGCGTGCGCGATTTGCTCCAAGCGCGCTGCGAACCGCGACCTCCGGCTCGCGCTCGATGGCCTGTGCGAGCAGGAATTGCGCAGTGTTCGCGCAGGCAATCAGCAATACGAGCGCGATCGCACCGACGAGCATCACCAATACCGGCCGGCTCTGGTTCGCACGCCATTCCTCCAGCGGCTGTACCGTCATGAAGAACGCGGCGTTGTTTGCGCCACTGCCTTTGTAGGCCTGCGGATACTGCGCGGCCATCGCGGTTGCGATCGTCGCAAGCTCCGCCGATGCGGCCTCGAGCGACACGCCATTTGCGAGGCGTGCGACAGCCTGCACACGGCGCACGCCGGCAAACTCACCGGTGCGTGACGTGTACTCCGCTGACATCGGGTACGGAATGAACAGGTCGATCGAAGCCGGCGAGAGATACCCGAACGAGAACGTGTCGGGCAGCACGCCGACGATTTCGTGCGGCGTGCCATTGAGACTCAGCGTACGGCCGATGACCGACCTGTCGCCGCCGAAGTTCCGGCGCCACAGGCCGCTGCTGAGCACGACGATCTCGCGTCCTGCATCGCCTTCACCGAAGATCCGGCCCGCCTCGGGCCGGACACCAAGCGTCGAGAGGAACGAGGGCTCGACGCGTGCCCCGGCCACGCGCTCCGGTTCGTCGCCGCCGATGATCTGGAAATCGCGTGAATCGAAGAACGTGAGGCGATCGAGGCTCCGGCTCGCCGCCCGGAGCTCCAGCATTTCCGGCACAGTCGGGCTGGAGAGCGACCGATCGCCCCGGCGGCCTTCAACGACCAGCGCAAGGCGATCCGCGTTCTGGTAAGGCAACGGACGCAGCAGCACCGCCTGCAGAACGGAAAACACGGCGGCATTGGCGCCGATAGCCAGCGAGAGCGTGACGATGACGAGGCCGGTCAGGAGTGGCTGGCGCGCGCACACCCGCCACGCGTGCCGCAGGTCGCCCGCGAGTCCCTCCAGCAGAGTGGCGCGCATTTTCGGAGCTTACACGGATAATGTTGCGCTGAGCGCCTTGAATCCAAAGCGTCGTCTTCTCGTCATCCTGCTTCGACTCGGCGGCGTGGCCACTGCCAGCGCCTTTCTGGCCATCCTGCTGCCGCGCGACTGGATGGCGTCAACGCACGAGTGGCTGGGCCTGGGGGAGTTCCCTCGCGCACCCGTTGTCGACTACCTGGCTAGATCCGTCGCCGCGCTGTACGGCTTCCATGGCGTCTTCCTTCTCATCGTCTCGCGAGACGTGGTGCGGTTCAGACCTCTCGTCACGTTCATCGGCATCCTGAATCTGGCTTTCGGTCTGATCGTGACGGCGATCGATCTGCACGCGCCGATGCCAACGTTCTGGACGCTCGTCGAAGGACCGCCGATCGCGCTGTTCGGCGTCGCGATCCTGTACCTGCGGAGATCGGTTCCAGCGCCGGCACAGTAAACTTGGCGGCCGCCGTATGCCTCATTCCGATTCCGCAAACCGCTGGCTCGCCTTGTACGTGCTTTGTGCGGGCGTGTTGATGATCGTGCTCGACACGACGATCGTCAACGTTGCCCTGCCCTCGATTCGCGAAGATCTGAAGTTCACCGAGACGTCGCTGGTGTGGGTGGTGAACGCCTACATGGTGACGTTCGGCGGGTTTCTGTTGCTGGGCGGCCGGCTCGGGGATCTGCTCGGTCACCGCAGGACCTTTCTCGGCGGCCTCGCGTTTTTCACGCTCGCTTCAGTCGCGTGCGGGCTCGCCGGATCGCAGGCCGTGCTGATCGGCGCCCGGGCGATCCAGGGCATCGGTGGCGCCATCGTCACAGCTGTGGCGCTGTCACTGATCATGAACATGTTCACGGCGCCGGCCGATCGCGCGAAGGCGATGGGCATCTACGGCTTTGTCTGTTCGGCGGGCGGCACCATCGGCACCTTGCTCGGCGGGTTTCTCACGACCGCGCTCAACTGGCACTGGATCTTTCTGGTGAATCTGCCCATCGGCGCCGTTGTCTACTTCTTCTGCCTGCGGTTGATCGCTGCCAGCACCCATCAGAATACAGAGGCCAGACTTGACGTCGCCGGCGTGGCTGCCGTGACCGCGGCGTCGATGCTCGGCGTGTACGCGATCGTCAACGGCAGGGAGCTCGGCTGGACGTCAACCGCGACGATGGGGATGCTGGGCACCGCCGCGGCGCTGCTCGCCGCGTTTCTGATGATCGAATCACGCGTCCGGCATCCGTTGATGCCACTCGCCATGTTCCGTCTGCGCAACGTCGCGACCGCGAACGTGGTCGGTGTTCTCTGGGCCGCGTCGATGTTCGCGTGGTTTTTCATCTCCGCGCTGTACATGCAGCTCGTGCTGGGCTACACGCCGATGCAGGTGGGACTGGGCTTTCTGCCGGCCAATCTGATCATGGCCGCGTTCTCGATCGGCCTGTCCGCGCGCATCGTGATGCGCTTCGGCATCAGGATTCCGCTCGCCGCCGGCCTGCTCCTCGCTGCCGCGGGCCTGGCGCTGTTCGCCCGGGCCCGAGTCGACGGGACCTTTCCAGTCGACGTCATGCCGGGCATGACGCTGCTCGGGCTCGGCGCGGGTCTCGCGCTCAATCCGGTGCTGCTCGCCGCCATGAGCGACGTGGATCCAGCCGACTCCGGGATCGCGTCCGGTGTCGTGAATACGTCGTTCATGCTGGGTGGTGCGCTGGGACTTGCGGTGCTGGCGAGTCTCGCCGGCGCTCGCACCGAGGCGCTGGCAGTGTGGGGCGCGGATCCCAGGATCGCGCTTACTGGCGGATATCACGCCGCATTTGCCGCCGGGGCCGTATTCGCCGTGATCGCCGCGGCGGCTGGCGGCCTTGTCATTCGAGCATCGGCACTGCCGGCCCACGACTCCGCATAGCAGGTGGGATCCTCCTCGAGACATCTCGCGATCAGCCGGCGGACGGGTGCCGGCGTTTCCAGTGGTCTAATTCATTCCCGGAATGCTCCTGTCTGGCCGATAACCTGATCGGGACGGGATTACGGTTTTGACGACAAGAAAGGCTCAACACCGGAAGGTCAATTCACTCGCTTGGCGCCGGCGTGACGTCGTGGCCTGGTTCACGGCGCACCCTCTTGTCGCCGTGCTGACATCGACCCTGTCAGTGGTCCTTTTCCTTGGATCGTACTACGTGAATGTGCAGAAGCCCGCCGCGGTGGTCGCCAAGGTCGAGGCAGAATCCCGTGCTGTCGAGAGCATGAAGGTCAAGATGTCCGCGCGAGGCAGCGCGCTCGATGATTGCCTGACGGCCGCCGAGTCCGATGCGAAGGCTCGCTGGAACGCGCAGTGCCGGCGCGAGCACAAGTCCGCAGGCTGCGCCCTGTCACGCAAGCTGACCCAGGTGCTTCAGAGAGAGGCAGGCGTCGTCCGCAACGCCTGCCTCATGAAGTACTCGCTGACGCAGTAGATACCCCGCTCGAAGTACGCCACAATCGAATCGTAAGCCCACAATCAAACTAGCCCGAGGAGACGTCCATGAGACTCTTCGCTCCGTTGGTGCTGGCTCTGGCCGCGATTTCGATCAATGCGGCCTGCACGCGGACGCCCGTGTCGCCCGAGTATGTTGTGCCACTCGTGTCGACCGCGGTGAAGACCGACTCCCCCCTGAGCAGCACGCATCTTGGTGGTGAACACGAGATCCCCGCGCGCGACACCAGCGCCCAGGGTCAGGCGATCATCAAGGTCGCCGACGACGGATTGTCGATTTCCTACAAACTGATCGCGTCGAACATCGACAACGTCGTGGCGTCGCACATTCACATCGGCGCGCCAACGGCGAACGGCCCGATTGCCGTGTTCCTCTTCGGCAATGCGCCGGCCGGCGGCGGCAGACAGGATGGTGTTCTCGCTGAGGGCACGCTGACGGCGGCCAATCTCATAGGACCGATGGCGGGCCACCCGATGTCGGATCTCGTTGCTGCGATCCGAGCCGGCAATGCCTACGTCAACGTGCACACCAACGACGGCGTTGCGCCGACCAATACCGGGCCTGGAGATTTTCCGGGAGGGGAGATCCGGGGACAGATTAGAGCGAAGTGACGGTACGACAGGTACGTCGGGGACGTCCCCGACGTACCTGTCGATATCTACTTTCTCTTGACCTCGTTCGCCGTCGGAAACGGCGACGCCGGGCGCGGGCCGGCAACGGCGACGGCGCTCGCCCAATGGTCCGGCGTGTCGTCACTGAGGGCCACCTTGTTGCTCACCGGCTTCACCCCGTGCCGCAAATACGCAATGATCGACAGCAGATCCTCGTCCGGCATGTGGCGCCATGACGCCCACGGCATGAACGGCCCGAGGTACTTCGGCTCCTTCGGGAAGTTTCCCACGCCAGGTTTCGATGACGTGATCTTCACGTTGGGCGTCTCTTCGGGCTTCAGGCCGTAGCGCAGCGCGTTGAAAACCTGCTGATCCGTCCAGCGGCCGATTCCTGTCTCCTTGTCCGGCGTGATGTTCTTGGGCCGGCCCTTGAAACACGGCGCTTTCGGATCCTGAAAACATGGACCGATCACGAACGCCTGGTTATCGCTCGTGATTCCAGCGAGGTAACTCGGCTTCTCCGGAGACTGCGCGCCGCCGTGGCAGTCGCCGCAGCCATGCTCGAGAACCAGTTGGCGTCCTCGAAGAACCCGCGCGCGCTGGGCGGCCGGCGGCTGCTGCTCGCTGGCCTGCGGAAACGGCTTGGCAGGATACACGCCGATGTTCTCCGGAACCATCGCGCTCGCCCAGAAGTCCGGGGGGCCTTCGCTGTCGGCGACCTTATTAACAACGGGCTTCAGTCCACGTTTGAGGTACGCCGCGATCGCACGCAGGTCGGCGTCCGGCATGTGCCGCCACGCGGTCCACGGCATCGGCGGCGCGACGTAGTGCGGCCGCATCGGAAAGTTGCCCTTGCCGGGTGTCGTGCCCGTGATGACGACGTCCGGCGTGTCCTCGGGGCGCAGACCGAATCGCAGCGCGTTGAACAACTGACGCTCGGTGAATCGGCCCATGCCGGTCGCCTCGTCAGGCGTCAGGTTGCGCGGGCGCGTCGTGAAGCAGCCTTTCGCTGCCGGATCAATGCCGCACGGCGGCGGTCCGATCTTGAAATCGACCGGTGGTTCCGACGCGCCAAGTCCGGCGAGGAAGCCTTTGGCGGCCGGATCGTTGCCTCCGCCGTGGCACTCGCCGCAGGCGTGACTGATCACCAGGTACCGTCCACGCAGAACGATGTCCTGGCCCGCGGCCGCAGGCTGAGCCGGTTCTTGCGTCGCCCCCTGCACGATCTCGTCCTCTATTCCAGCGGACGTTGGAACGGACGTACCGACGGCCCGCACGGCGACGGCCGTGACGAACACGAGACCAACGACAAACAACGCACTCTTCGACAGTAGATTCGACCGGCGCATCCCGACCTCCGTTTTTGGACCGAGGGGCTCTGCCCCTGCGGGCACCCCTACGGCGTCGCTCGTGGGGCCCCAATGCCCCAGTCCGCTCCGCCGGTTCGCTCGCTAGCGCTCGCTCAACGAAGCAACTCCAGAATTCCCATCATTCCCATGTCTTCGTGGTCCAGGATGTGGCAGTGGAACATCCACTTTCCCGGGTGGTTCTCGAACCGCACCGCGATCCGCACCTTGCCATGCTTCGGCACGTTCACTGAATCCTTCCAGCTCAGGTACGGCTCGGGAATGCCGTCGCGATCGAGCACCTGAAACTGGAAGCCGTGCAGGTGGAAGGGATGGTCCATCGTCACCACGTTCTCGATCTGCCAGATCTCGGTCGTGTTCAGGCGGCCGCGCACGTCCACCCGCTTCATGTCCATGGTCTTGTTGTTGATCATTCCCTGGCTGAAGACGATCGTGCGGCGCGCGGCGACGGTCCTGATGTCAATCGGACGCACGGCGCGCATCGATTGCGGGACGATGAGGGCGGGCACTGGCGTGTCTGTCGTGGTCTTGATCTCGATGAGATCGTGCGGCTGCTCCCAGTCTGTGGGGCGCGTCTGCGGCGAGTACCGATCGTAGGGAAGCGTCCGGAGCGTGGTGCGGCTGCCGGGCGCACCGCCGCGCACCAGGAATTCAACGCGTTCCGAATTGGCGAGCAGCAGTTCGTCGACTTCGCGCGGTTTTTCGAACAGCCCGCCATCGTCTCCGACGTGGATCAGCTTCTGGCCGGGAACGGTCAGCCGGTAAACCCGCGCCGACGCGGCGTTGATGATGCGGAGGCGCTGCAGCTCGCCCGGGCGGATCGACATCGACGGCATCGTGTGGCCGTTGATGAAGAAGACGTCGCCCTCGCGTCCGTTCTGCGCGTCGAGGTTCCCGGCGGCCGACATGTGGTCGGGCAGGTCGACGGCGCCGTCAGGCGTGAACCGGTTGTCTGAAAGAACCAGCAGCCGTTCGGGAATTCCCTCGAGCGGATCTTTCGGAGGCCGCACGATGAGCGCGCCGTACAGGCCCCTCGAGACCTGCTCCGTCGTCGTCATGTCGGGATGCGGGTGGTACCAGTACGTACCCGCGGATCCCGGCTGCAGGCGGAACACGTAGTCGCGGCTGGCGCCGGGCAACACGGGATTCAGCGGACTGCCGTCTGAAGTCGCCGGCAAATGAAGCCCGTGCCAGTGCACGGTCGTCGCCTGCTTGAGCTTGTTCGTGAAGTGAATGGTGACGAGGTCGCCCTCGCGCAGCTCGATCGTCGGGCCGGGCACCATGCCGTTGTACGCCCAGGCCTCCGTCGGCTTGCCGGGCACCAGCTCGAGACGCGTCGGCGACGCGGTCAGGTTCAATTCGACGACACCGGGCTTCGCTGAGATGTTCTGGAGGATCGCGGGAACCGGCCAGTTGTCGGCGGGTAGCGGATGCGCGTTTGGCGATGGAGCTCCGGTGAACTCACCAAGGGCCCAGGGTGTCGCGAAAGTCGCGAAGACGAGAGGGACTGCGGCGAGCCACCCACGATGGGAAAACATGGCGACAAGAGGATACACGACCCGCATCATGCCGGTGCGTTATCATCAGCCGCCGTGTCCGACAGGAAGCCCCAGCTCCTGCTGGCGTGCGCCACCGTTCTCTGCGTTGTCGCGCTCTACCTCAAGCAGCCCCACATCTTTGCGCTGCCGCAGTTCTACGCTGAGGACGGCCGCTTCTTTTTCGCCGACGCGTATAACGAGGGCTGGAGAAGCCTGTTCTACACGGCCAACGGCTACTTCCACCTCCTTCCCCGGCTGCTCGCGAATCTGACGCTGACGCTCGGCGTGCCCTACGCCTACATTCCGGCGGTCTTCGTCTACGGCTGCCTGCCGATCTACTTCATCCTCTGGCTCAAGATATTCACGCGGCTGCAGCTCGCGCCGGAGGCGAAGCTGTTTCTGGCGCTCTCCACCGTGCTCGTGCCGCTCGGCAACGAGATTTTCATGAATCAGACCAACGTCCAGTGGGTGATGGCGCTGATTCCGGTCGTGCTGTTCTGCGGCGACGCGCCGCAGCGGCCGTGGAGCCGGATCGCTGACTACGGACTGCTGGTGCTGTGCGTCTTCACCGGGCCGTATGTGCTGTTCCTGTTGCCTGTCTTCGTACTGATTACGGTGCTCGAAAGGCGCGTGTCCAGTCGATGGCTGTTCCTCGGCATCTGTGCCGTCGCGATGACCGCTTGCCTCTTCACGCTGGCGCATTTCGGGACAGTCGATCGCATCCGTGGTGCGACCCGTTGGACGTGGTACGGCTGGGCGCGGCTGGCCTTTCGGTCGTACTACTTTCCAGTGTTCTCGACGTACGTGGATGAGGCGCCGGAGTGGGCGGTTGTCGCGATGGCGGCCGTGCTGCCGATCCTGCTGGCGTTCGCCGGCCGCGCCGTCGCGCGCTCGAAGAACCGCTTTGCGCGCGTCGCATTTACCGCCGGCCTGCTGCTTTTCTTCGCCACGGCGGTCAGCTACGGCCGCAATCCTGACCTGCCGTCGCCGTTCGCCAGCGCCATCCGCAACTTCTATCTGCCGATGGTCTTGCTGCTCTGGTCGCTCATCGCGATTACCAGGTTCGAGCGGCGGCGAATCGCGGCGCTGACGGTCGCGTTCGCCTGGTTTGCGGTGCAGATCTCCTTCATTCCCGAGTCACGCCGGATTCCCGACCTGCGCTGGGAGGTTTATGCCGAGCGGCTCAAGTCCGGCGCGGCGATGAAGATCCCAATCACGCCGGCCGGCTGGAACATGGAACTTCGGGAACGAACGAGCCCGCCGCGCTGAAATTCGGCCGGTTCAGACAGAATTCAGACGCTGTCGATTGAACGGCGACTGCGTCCGCGCCGAACATCGCGTCCTCTATGACAGGAGGTTCCGATGTCAGTCTCGCGCCGCACATTCCTTGAAGCTACGCCGTTCGTGCTCGCCCCTGCGATATGGCCGCAGGCCTCCGTGCCCTCCGCTCCACTTCCTCCGTCCTCCTCCCTGTCCTCCACCTTTCCGACGCAATCCCCGGATTTGGCGAGGGAAATGGTTGCCGTCTCCCATAGCAACATTGGCCGCGTGAAAGAGTTGCTGGCCCTCCACCCGACGCTTTCCCGCGCGTCCTGGGACTGGGGCTTCGGAGATTGGGAGGATGCGCTCGGCGCCGCATCGCATGTCGGCAATCGTGAGATCGCCACGGTGCTCATCGCAAACGGGGCGCGTCCGACGATCTTTTCAGCGGCGATGTTCGGTCACCTCGACACGGTGAAGGCCTTCATCGCGGCGTCACCCGGCATCGAGGCCACGCCCGGGCCGCACGGGATTACGCTGTTGCGCCACGCGATGGCCGGCGGCCCCGCGTCTGAATCGGTCGTCGAGTACCTGAAGACGCTGCCGCTCGCCGACCGCAGGCCCGAAACGCAGCCAATCGCACCCGAGGGACTGGCGGCCCTCGCCGGTGACTACGTCTACGGCACCGGCCCCGACGAGCGCATCATCATCGCGGTGACCGCGAACGGCGTACTGACGTTCACTCGCGCAAAAGGCTCCGCCCGCAACCTCTTTCACGTCGGCGATCGCGCGTTCTTTCCCGTCGGTGCGCCGCTCGTGCGCATCAAGTTCCGTGAAACGAGCGGCGGAATGTCGCTCACCGTGCACGATCCCGGCCTCATCGTCGAAGCCAAAAGGACCTCGGGAGTCGTTCTAGGATTCAGATCGGATCACGCATGATCACAACGAGCGAGTGGTAGCGAGCGAGTCGGCGGAGCGGAGCGGGGCGATGGGGTCCCCGCGAGCGACGCCGTCGGGGTGCCCGCAGGGGCGAAGCCCCTCGGAGATAAGAATGAGATTTGGCGAGTTCGACGTTGATGCGGCTTCCGGCGTGCTGACCCGTGCCGGGAGCCGCGTCAAGCTTCAGGATCTTCCTTTCCGCCTGCTCGTCGCGCTGCTCCGGCGTCCCGGGGACGTCGTGACGCGTGAGGAATTGCGCGCGGAGCTCTGGGGCGCCGAGACCTTCGTGGACGCCGAGGCGGGTCTCAACACGGCGATTGGCAAGCTCCGCGAAGCGCTTGGTGACAACGCAGAAACACCGCGGCTCATCCAGACGCTGCCGAAGCGCGGCTATCGTTTCATTGGCACGCTGGTCCAGGTGCAGCCCCGAAGTGGCGATGCGACGGCTGAACAGGCAGCGCGGCGGCCGGCGTCGCTCGAGCCGAGTCGACGCGCGGTCTTCGGGTTGCTGGCGCTGACGTTTATCGTGATGGCACTCACCGGATACCGCGCCTATTCCACTCCCGGCCGCGTCACGCTCGCCGTCGTCCGCTTCCACAACGAGACCGGCGACGCTGCCTTCGATCGCCTCGCAGGCACACTCACCGATGCTGTCGTCGTCGCGCTCGCGCAGGATCCAGAGTACGCAGTGATCGGCAACTCGCCGCTGCTTCGCACCGATCGCATCTTCCAGGACGTGCGCCGCATCGGCGATGCGCTGAATGCGGATTTTGTCGTGCTGGGTCAGCTGCAGAAGGGGGATGCGGGGCTTCTGGTGCGTGCGCATTTCATCCGGCCGACGGACGACAAGCACTTCTGGGCGAACAAGATAGACATCGAGGGCGCGCCGGATACCGAGGCGCGCGTGACGGCGATGGTCACCGGAGGCGTGGCGGTGGGCTTGAAACGCGCGGCCGAGCCCGGCGCCGGCCGGTAAGACCCGGCGGAACCCGGCCGGTCGCCGGGGAGTATTGTTCAGAGATGCCCACTCCACTCCGCCTCTGGCCCGGCGTTGCTTTGGTCGTCCTTCAGTGGACCCTCAAGGTGGGTGTGCCTCTGGTGGCGCCGGACTATGCGATGTTCGGCCTCTTCGGCGCCATCATTTGCGGCCTGTTCGTGCTGCTCTGGTGGCTGTTCTTCAGCCGCGCGCCCTGGCTCGAGCGCATCGGCGTCCTCGCGGTGATGGCGGTCGCGGTCTGGGCAACCTACTCCCTCGTTGACATCTCCATCGCAGGCGGCGCTATGGGCAACCTTCTGTGGATCAGCTCCATTCCGGTCCTCAGTCTCGCGCTCGTCGCTGCGTGCGTCGTGGCCCGCTACAAGGGAGTCGCGACACGGCGCGCGCTCACGGCAGTCGCCATCGTGCTCGCGTGCGGATGGTTCACGCTTCTCAGAACTGGCGGCGTGTCCGGAGACGGCGCTGGGGACTTCCACTGGCGATGGACGCCGACACCGGAGCAGAAGTTACTGGCGGCAGCGCCCGAACCGCCGATCGTTCCGCCGGCACCCGCACCTACGGCCATTACGCCGGCGCCAACGCCGCTGCCACCGGCGGCTGACACCAAGACAGTCATCACACCGCCGGCTCCCAGCGCCCCGGCTGAATGGCCAGGCTTCCGCGGACCATCACGAGACGATGTGATTCGCGGCCTCACGATCGAGACGGACTGGACGAGCAAGCCGCCCGTAGAAATGTGGCGGAAGCCGATCGGTCCTGGCTGGTCGTCGTTCGCGGTGCAGGGCAATCAGATCTTCACGCAGGAACAGCGCGGCGACGATGAAATTGTTTCGAGCTACGACATCACAACCGGTGCGCTGGTGTGGATGCACAAGGATCGCGCGAGGTTCTACGAATCCAACGCCGGTCCCGGGCCGCGCGGAACTCCTGCCGTCGGTCTCGGCCGTGTGTACTCTGTTGGCGCTACCGGCATCCTGAACGCGCTCGATGCGCGCAACGGCGCCGTGGTGTGGTCGCGCAACGCAGTGACAGACACCGGCGCTACGATTCCTGGCTGGGGCATCGCCGGATCGCCCATCCTCGCCGGGGACACGGTCATCGTTGCGGCCTCGGGCCGGCTTGCGGCGTACGACGCGGCGACGGGCAAGCCCCGCTGGTCAGGACCAACCAACCGCGGCGGCAGCTACAGCTCGCCGCACCTCATGACCATCAACGGTCTTGAGCAACTGCTGATGCAGAGCGGCGCCGGCCTGACGAGTGTTTCGCCGGTCGATGGCAAGGTGATCTGGCAGCACGATTGGGAAGGCGTTCCCATGCTCCAGCCGGTTCGTATTGGAGACGCGGACCTCCTCGTAGCTGCCGGCGACATGATGGGCGGCATCGGCACGCGCCGCATCAGCGTGGCGTCGTCATCCGGCTGGTCGGCGGAAGAGAAATGGACGTCGCGCGGTCTCAAGCCCTATTTCAGCGACATCGTTGCGCATAGCGGCTATGCGTACGGCTTCGACGGCAACATCCTCTCGTGCATCGATCTGAAAGACGGCGCGCGCAAATGGAAGGGTGGCCGCTATGGAAGCGGTCAGCTCGTGCTGCTCGCGGATCAGGATCTGCTTCTGGTGCTGGCTGAAGAAGGTGACATCGCACTGGTGAAAGCGACGCCGGACGGATTCACCGAAGTCGCGCGGCATCCTGCCATTGAAGGCAAGACCTGGAATCATCTGGTCGTCGTGCGGGACGTGCTCCTCGTGAGGAACGGCGAGGAGATGGTGGCGTTCAGGATTGCTCGTCCTTCAGGTTCTCGCTGAGGGAGAAAAAGCTGGACGGGCGTTTCGATGGTGCTGGAGACGCCGGACGCTCGAGAGGTTTTGCAGAACGCTCGTCGGGGAACTCCGAGAACCAGTCGCGCTTTTCCTCAGCATCAACGGGCTTCGCCGGTTCCGGGGCGAACTCCGCGAATGCGTCTTCTGTGGCGGCCGGGTCGGTCGGAGGGTTGAGTCGCGTAAACGGGCGCATCGCGGTGCTTGTTGAGCAACGTTCAGGCCAACCCTGCAGTGAGATTTGGGCCAGAAAACACGGTTTTCGGGGGTGCCAAGGCCGGTCGGCGCTCACCGGAGCGTTACGGACTTACAAATTCCGCTACGCGCACCCGGACGGAGTAACATGCGCCCATTCTTCTTTCCGTGGAGTCCTCCAATGAGCGAGACGCTGGCCCATCTCTTCTCTGAATTCGATCGCGGCAGAATTTCACGGCGGCGCCTGCTGCAGGCGCTCGGTGTGGCCGCGGCGATTCGTCCGATCTCTGCATTCGCGCAAGGTCAGTGCGGCGGCGCGCGCGCCGGCACGCCCGGGTGCGACACCACGCCCGCGAAGCTGCCGTTCGAGCCCACGGGATGGAAGACCGTGCTGCTCGATCACTTCACGATGCAGGTCGGCGACTACCAGAAGGAAGCCGTGTACTTCGCCGCGCTCATGAACTGGAAGATCAGAAGCGACGACGGGACGAAGGCGATGCTCGACATCGGTAATTGGGGAGGCATCGAGATTCGTGGCGGATATCAACCGCCGGCGCCAGCGAATCCACCTGCGACGCCGCCCGCGAACCCGCCTGCGGGTGCAGGTGCTGCGGGTGCCGCTGGAGGGGGACGCGGTGCCGGTGGCGGTGGAGGACGCGGACCGCGGATGGCGGTGGTCGATGCCTTCTGTTGGGGCATCGCGCCGTGGAACGCGAAGACCGTCGAAGCCGAGTTGAAGAAGCGCGGGCTGAATCCCGTCGCGGACAACCGGCCGGGCGGATTCGAAAGTTTCCGGATCAAGGATGCCGACGGTTTCGATCTGCGCATCAGCAACGGCAACATGAAGAACCGCCGGCAGGGCGCGGCGAACGGCAAGACCAGCGCGCCGTCGCCGTTCGAACCCACCGCGTGGAAGACGTTGTATCTGGATCACATTTCGTTCGAGACGTCGAACTACAAGGAACAGGCCGCGTTCTATCACGCGCTGCTCGGTTGGGAACTCGGCGCGGACGAGGGCAGCCAGAACACGATGGTGATCGGCGACATGGGCGGCATCATCGTTCGCCGCGGCGGCGGAGGCGGCGGCCGGGCCACAGCGGCAGGTGAGGCCGGCGGAGCGCCCGCGGCGCCACCGCCTCGCCGCGCCGGGATGGGTCACATTGCGCTCGGCATCTCACCGTGGGATGCGGATGCCGTGAAGGCCGAGCTCGACAAGCGCGGGCTCAACGCGCGCGTGGACACCGGCGGCACCGGCGACATCCACACCGCGAAGTACCAGAGCTACCACACGACGACGCCGAACGGCTTCGACCTGCAGATCAGCAACGTCATCGCCAAGGGCATGGGTTAAGGACCTCTCGAGGTCATTCGTTCCTGAGCGTCAGGATCGGATCCACTCTGGTCGCGCGGCGCGCCGGCAGATAACAGGCCACGAGCGTCGTCGCGGTCAGCACCAGTGCGGTGCCAGCGAACGTCACCGGATCTGTCGCGGGCATGCTGATGAGCAGGCGGTCTATCACGGGCGCCAGCAGATACGCGCCAAGGAAGCCCATCGCGAGGCCGATCCCCGTGAGTGCCAGGCCCTGCCGCACGACGAGCGCGCGGACGTCTCCCGCAGGTGCACCGAGCGCCACGCGAATTCCGATCTCGCGCGTGCGGAGCGTGACGGCGTACGCCATCACGCCGTACAGCCCCAGCATCGCCATCGCGAGCGCCGCGAGGCCGAGCGCGCTCGAAAACTCGGCCGTCAGCCGCATCGCGCCCAGTTGCGGATCGTCATGATCGCCCGCCAATCTGACATCGAACATGGGCGCCAGTGGATCGAGCTGCTGCGCGAGAGTGCGTGCGCCGTCGGCGACGGCGCGGACGTCGGCCGCTGATGCGGCCTGCAGGACGAGCGTCATGGCCCATGCGGAACCACGTTGATAGGCCGGTACGGTCAGAGTGCGCGTCGGTGTTCCCTCCCCGAACCGATCCCGGGTGATGCCGACAACCTGGAGGAGTTGGGTCCCCCCGTCGCGTGTCAGGACCACTCGCTTGCCGAGCGCCCGTTGCTCATCGCCAAAGAGGCGACGCGCTTCTGTCTGATTGATGATCGCCACGGCGCCGGACTTGTCGTTGTCACTGTCCTCGAAGTCCCGGCCAGCGAAAAGCGGAATCCCCATCGTGCGGAAGTACCGCGGCCCGACGATGACGGTGTCCACTTCGAGTTTTGACTCGCGGGTCTCGGGAGCGCCTTCAACAGTGAGCCATGCACTCTGGTTACCGACGGCCTCGCCGAATGGCGGCGCGTTGATAATTGACGCGCCCTCAACGCCGGGGATCGCTCGCGCGCGTGTGACCAGGTCGCGATAGAACGCGTCGATTCGCGCTTCTGAGTACTGCAACGATCCCAGGTCGAATCGCATGGAGACGACGCGCTCGGTGCTGAAGCCCGGACCCAGCGACGTCCGCGCAGCCTGGAGGCTGCGGATGAAGAGTCCAGCGCCGACGAGCACGACGACGGACAAGGACAGTTGTCCCACGACTAAAGCATTACGGAGGGTGAGACGACGGGCGCCGCTCGTGCTGCCGCTGTCGCCGGGTTTGAGCGCAGGAATCAGGTTGATGCGCGTGGACTGCCACGCCGGCGCCGTACCGAACACGAGGCCGGTCAGGAGCGACAGACCGAGGGCCCAGCCAAGCACGCGAAGATCCGGAGTGAAGTCGAGATTGATGCCGGGAATCTGGCCAAGCGGAAGCACGCGGCTGAGGGCCTGCGAAGTCCAGAACGTGAGCGCGATAGCGATGCCGCCGCCCACAAGAGCGATCAGCCCGCTCTCCGTCAGGAGCTGCCGCGCAACGCGCCATCGGCCCGCGCCGAGCGACAGCCGGATGGCCAGCTCGCGCTTGCGCGCGTTCGCGCGCGTGAGCAGCAGATTGGCCACGTTGCCGCACGCGACGAGCCAGACCAGGATCGATCCGCCGAGTGCCATGAGCGAGATCAGCCGTACTTGACTCGAGTGGTCCTTGTGCCGCGATTCGACTTCGGGTTCGAGCGTGAAATGGGGTTTCTCATCTGAGTACGAGGCCTGCGCCAGATGGCCGGCCACCGCATTGAGCTGCGCTTCTGCAGCCTCACGGCTCGCGCCGCCGGGAAGGCGGCCGAAGATTCCGAACGTGCCCCAGTCCCGCACCGGACCGCAGTTCTCTCCGGGGATCTTCCAGTTTTCCATTTCGGCAGGCGTTGGTGCTTTATCCGTTGGGCGCAGCGTTCCCGTCATCGATCGATAGGGCTTCGAGGGGTCAGTAGGCGTGCAGAACATCACGTAGTTCCGCAGGCCGGGGTTGTACCAGTCCGCTTGTTTGCCGAGCTGTCCCTGCATCATGAGCGGCGCCCAGAACGCCGTCACTCTGCCGAAGTTCGTGCCGGTAAAGGACGCCGGCACGATGCCGATCACATTGAATGGGTTGCCGTTGAGCTTGATGAGCCGGCCCACGATGTTCGGGTCGGCGTCGAGCTGGTTTTTCCAGAACGCTTCGCCGATGACTGCAACCGGATGTGCATTCGGCGTGCGGTCGTCATCGTCGTTGAACAACCGGCCCTGAAGGGCGCGCACGCCGAGCAGCGTGAAGTAATTGCCGCTGACGACCTCGCCCCGAAGCCTGCCCGCGTACGAGAGGCTGCTCGCCTCGGACGCCGGCACGTTCACCGGTTTCGTCACCGTCCAGGTCGCCAGCAACCCATCGAACATTGTCCTGGCTTCCCGCAGGCGCTTGTACGCCTGGTAGCTGTGTTTGGCGGTGAATGGGTCGTCCATATCCCCACCCCGTTCGTCGCCGTTGAAAATCTGATGGACCTCTGCCGGCCTTTCGATCGCCAGCGGCCGGAACAGCACGGCGTTCACGGCGCTGAAGACGGTGGTGTTCACGAGAATACCGACCGCCAGCGTTAGCACGGCGACGAGCGTGAAGCCCAGATTTCGGCGGAGCATCCGCACGCCGTACACAAGATCCTGTCCGAAGCTGCCGAACGGACGGAAGCGACGCCGCTCGCGATGGGCTTCGATCGTCTGCGTTACGCCTCCGAATTGCGCTAAGGCCAGGCGGTGCGCCTCCGCCGCCGGCAGCCCCCTCCGAATGTTTTCCTCCGTCGCTTCCTCGAGATGCGCGTCAATCTCCGCTCTGAGATCGGCGTCGCGCTTCCTGCTGCCGAGCGATCCGAGCAGCCGCGCGAAGATCGTCCGCAGCGCGCTCATGATCATTCGCTCTCGATCTTGAAGAATCGCGCGACGATGCCGGTCGCGTGCTGCCAGGCAGCCTCATCAGCGGTGAGGCGTTTCCGTCCGGACCTGGTGAGCGCGTAGATCTTCACCTTGCGGCCGCTCTCCGACTCACCCCACGTCGAGGAGATCCAGCCCGCCTGCTCCAGCTTGAGCAGGGCCGGATACATCGTTCCCTGATTCAACGCGAGGTGATCGCCGCTGATCTGCTCGATTCGTCTGGCGATGCGGTACCCATGCAGCGGGCCGAGGGCTTCGAGTGTCTTGAGAATGATGAGGCCGAGGCTCCCGTAAAGCACGTCGGTGCGTTTGTCTGACATATGTTGGCAGGGTACATATGCAGCAGTGGGCTGTCAAACAGATTCGAGCCGAGCAGCGTGTCGGGGGGTCCGCGGGGACGAAGCGCCGAGCAGAAGCGCACGAAGCGAAGCGAGTGCGCCCACGCGAACGGAGTGGGGTTTTGGGGCCCCCACGAGTGAGCGTGTAGGGGGGTCCGCGGGGGCGAAGCCTCGAGCTAGAAGGGCACGCAGCGAAGCGAGTGCCCCACGCGAACGGAGTGGGGTTTTGGGGCCCCCACGAGTGAGCGTGTAGGGGGGTCCGCGGGGGCGAAGCCCCCCGGCCTAAGAATGATGACGTGCTATGATGACGCCCATGCGCACCATCATCGAACTCCCGCCGGTACAGCTCGATGCCCTGGATGCGCTATGTCGCCGCGAGAACATCTCTCGAGCCGAGGCGATCCGCCAGGCCGTCGCCGCGCACGTCGGCCGGGCGAGCGCCGCCGCGCGCGGGTCGGCGTTCGGCCTGTGGCGCGACCGCGGCATCAACGCGCTCGCATACGAACGCGGCCTGCGCGCCGAATGGGAGCCCACGGCACGAGCGCCGCGATCGCGCGGCCGTTCGAAACCCGCTCGATGAAGGCCCTCTTCGACACGAACATCCTGATCGACTATCTGAACGGCGTCGCGGCAGCCGAAAGCCTCATCGACAAGACACGGCATCGCCTCGTCAGCGTTGTCACATGGATGGAAGTGCTGGCTGGCGCGAGAACGTCCGACGAAGAGGACGTGATCGAAATGTTCCTTCGGGATTTCAGGCTGGTGGAGATCTCCCGCCCCATCGCGCGAGCCGCGGTGGCGCTGCGCAAGACCCGGCGCCTCCGCCTTCCGGACGCAATCATCCTCGCGACCTCACAGCATGAGTCGGCGCTGCTGGTGACGAGAAACACAAAGGACTTCCCGTCCGGTGATCCGGGCGTGCACGTCCCGTACTAGCTGGCGGCGCCATCCACCGATCGATTTAGCAAACGACTTTACAATATAAAGTACTCTGTGTAGACTCAAGACCATGCGCATCCTCCGCGCGGTGCACCTGGGCATGTGTTTCGGCGTTCGCGATGCCATCGCCCTCGCGCTCGAGCACGCGGACGCCGGCCCGCTGACGATCCTCGGCGACCTCGTCCATAACCCCACCGTCCTCGGCACTCTCGAAGCCAGGGGCATTGCGGTCGCGCAGGACATCGCGCACGTCACGACGCCGACCGTGATGGTGACGGCACACGGTACGTCCGAACGCACGCTCGCCCGAACACGCGCGTTGGGGCTCGCCGTGGTCGAGGCCACCTGCCCGCTCGTCCGCGTCGCGCACCGCGCGGTCGCAGCCCTTGCGCGCGACGGCTACTACGTCGTCATCGTCGGACAACGCGACCACGTGGAGGTGCGCGGCCTCACCGGCGATCTGGATGACGCTGATTTCAGTGTCGTGCTCGAGGACGCCGACGTGCTCGCACTCGAAGAGCATCCGCGAATCGGCGTGGCGTCCCAGACGACGCAGGCCGTCGAGAAGGTGCGGCGCCTGGTCGACCTGATCCGGCGGCGCTTCCCACGGTCGGAGGTGCGAGTCATCGATACGGTCTGCAAGCCCACCAAGGAACGGCAGTCCGCGGCGGTCGAGATGGCGCAGCAGGCCGATGTCGTCATCGTGGTGGGCGGCCGGTCGAGCAACAACACCCGCGAGCTGGTAAAGACGTGTGGGCGCTACTGCGCCCGCGTGCATCACGTGCAGACCGATGCGGACCTGCGCCCCGAATGGCTCGATGGGGCACACGTCGTCGGCCTGACGGCCGGTACGTCCACACCGGACGACGTCATCGACCGTGTCGAGGCGCGCATTCGCGAAGTCGAGAGCAAGCGAGAAGTTGAGCATGCCTGCCAACCGTAGCTGCGAGCAGAGCGAGCGCCTAGCGAAGGTTGGTCAATTCCCGGAGCGAACGCGCTGGACGATCGTCGTCGCCTTCGCGATTGCGATGGCTTTCGTGGAAGCGGCGAGCGTGCTTTACATCCGTGCGCTCGTGGATCGGATCGAGCCTTACCAGGCGAACCCGCTGCCGATCAACGGATCGATCGGTAACGTCGAGTTGTGGCGCGAGGCGGCTACGCTGGTCATGCTTGGCACGGTCGGGCTGCTCGCGGGCCGTACGTGGCGGCGCCGCGCCGGTTACGCTGCGGTTGCGTTCGGCGTCTGGGACATCTTCTATTACGTCTTCCTTCGTCTCATTTCGGGCTGGCCAAAGACGCTGTTTGATTGGGACGTTCTTTTCCTGCTGCCGCTGCCGTGGTGGGGACCGGTGCTCGCGCCAGTCAGCATCGCGCTGGTGATGATCCTGTGGGGGACGCTCGAAACGCAGTCGGATGACCATCCGGCCGAGGCCAGGTGGGCATGGGCGCTTGCCCCCGTCGGGATCGTTCTGGCGCTCGCCGTCTTCATGATCGACGCATGGCGGGCGCTGCCCGACGGCCGTGATGCGGTTCTGCAGGTGCTGCCGACGACCTTCAACTGGCCGCTGTTCTGGGTGGCCTTGTTACTGATGGCGTCACCCGCACTTCATCACCTGGCCTTCGTTCGGACTCACCCTCGAACACAGAGCTCAAAGTCATCGTCTCTCCCCTGACCGCGCCCGTGTAGCTAGGTCTCCCGGCGGCGCGTTGAGGCGAGTGCATACACTCCAATGCCAATCCAGATGAGGTTGACGACCGCCGACGGGATTGCACCGTTCCAGCTGCTATTGATGACCAGCCCGACCGCGCCGGTGATGTTCAGAAGCTGATAGGTCCACGACCGCGACGAAACACGCTCAGTCGACACCAGCCCGTAGGCAGTAAGGACGGCCAGGGCGCCAAGCCAGCCAACGACCTCTATGAGAGCAGACATAGTGATCGCAGATATATACGAAGGTCGTGCACTGCGGCAGAACCCGCGTTGCGGTGGAGGCGGCTGAGCCCGTCAGAACCATAATGTCCATGTGCTTTCGTCCACGATCGAGAACCTGTTCAGGCGCGAATCCGGCCGCTTGATCTCGGTACTCACGCGCCTGCTGGGCCCGCAGAACCTGCAGCTGGCCGAGGACGTCCTGCAGGACGCGTTCATCGCGGCGATGCGCGACTGGTCGGAGAACGGGATTCCGGACAATCCGCCTGCCTGGCTGCTGACTGCCGCGAGGCGCAGGGCAATTGATGCGATTCGTCGCGAGCGGACGCGCCGCACCTTTGCGGCCGATCTCGCGAAGTTCCTCGACAGCGAATGGACGCTCGCGCTGACGGTGGACGACGCCTTCGGTGACCAGTGGGCGCGGGACGATCAACTGCGCATGATCTTCATGTGCTGTCACCAGACGCTGTCGCCGGAGAGCCAGGTGACCGTCATTCTCAAGACGATGTGCGGCTTGAGCGTGCCGGCGATTGCACGGGCGCTGCTCACGAGCGAGGCCACGATCAACAAGCGGCTGTACCGTGCGCGCCAGGCCCTGCGCGAAGTGCGCTTCGAGCTGCCGGCGCCCGCCGACATGCCCGGCGCCCGCGACATCGTTCATACCGCGCTGTATCTGCTGTTCAATGAGGGATACCTGTCGACGGCGGACACGCCGATCATCCGCGAGCTGTGCCGCGACGCGATGCTCATGACGCAGCTCCTGGCCGAGGATCCCGCGATCGCATCGAGCGACACCATGGCGCTGTTGTCGTTGATGTGTTTCAACGCGGCGCGCCTCGAGTCACGCCTGGATCCCAACGGGCATCTGATTCCGCTCGACGAGCAGGATCGCGCGCGATGGGATCGCGGCCTGATCGGCCGCGGCTTCGGATACCTGGCGCTGTCGTCCGAGATGGACGCGGTCGCCGCCACCCGGTATCACCTCGAGGCCGCGATTGCCGCGCGCCACTCGGAAGCGGCGTCGTTCGACGAGACGGACTGGGAGTCCATCTGCCGCCTGTACGATCGCCTCATGGAAGTGGAGCAGTCGCCGATGATCGAGCTGAATCGAGCCGTCGCGGTGTCGTTCCGCGACGGCCCGCTCAGCGCGGTTCCGCTTGTCGAGTCGATTCGCGACCGTGGCGGCCTGGATGGCAGCCACGTGGTTGCCGCCGTGTTCGCGAATCTGTACGCCAGAGCCGGATCGATGGATCGAGCGCGCGGCTTTCTCGAGGCCGCGTTGAAGCAGGCACGCTCCGCGCACGAGCGCGATCTGATCGAGCGGCAGATTGCGCGCGCGAGCCGCGGTGACTGACTAGCCCTGCTGCAGGATCGGCCGCACGAGAATCTGTGCCTTCGGGTTGTTCTGCAGGAACGGCGATCCCTGCGCCAGCTTCGTCGCGTCCTCGATCGACTTCGCCTGGATCACGGTGAACCCGCCGACCAGCTCCTTCACTTCGGACATCGATGCGTCTGTGTGAAAGCCCTGCCCGTTGCGGGTCAGGACCGCGCCGCCCTTGGCCAGCGCCGCGCCGGCGTTCCGCAGATTGCCCGAGGCCTCGAGTTGCTTGAACCAGTCGCCCCAGGCCTGCATCGCCTTGCCCATCTCGGCCGGGGTCTTGTTGTCCATCCAGTTCGGGTCGCCGTTCTGATACAGCAGCAGAAAGTCAGTCATTTGAATCTCCTTGCCCTCCATCGGGCCTTTTCAAGCTAATGACGGGCGGGGCAGGCGAATTAGGACATGAGGCGAACTGACGCAGAATTAGATACATGAGGCTTCTGACTCTCGCCACCGTCCTCGCCTTTGTCGCCCAGGCATCCGTCGTCCCGCCGCCCGTGGACGATCCCCCGGCCGGCGTGAACCCGACGTCAGAAACCATCGTTCTCGCAGGGGGATGCTTCTGGGGTGTCCAGGGCGTGTATCAGCACGTGAACGGTGTCACCAGTGCCGTCTCCGGCTACGCCGGCGGCGCGAAGGACACGGCGCACTACGAGATGGTCGGATCGGGTCGGACGGGCCATGCTGAAGCCGTTCAGATCACCTTCGACCCGCGTGTGATCAGCTACGGTCGCATCCTGCAGATCTTTTTCTCTGTCGTGCACGACCCGACGCAGCTCAATCGACAGGGCCCGGACGAGGGGACTGAATACCGATCCGCGATATTCCCAGGGGATACCAACCAGGAGCGCCTCGCGCGCGCGTATATCGCGCAGCTCGGAGTGGCGCGCGCATTCAAATCGAAGATCGCCACCACGATCGAAATGGGGAAGGCCTTCTATCCCGCCGAGGACTACCACCAGGACTACATGACGCTGAATCCGACGCAGCCGTACATTGCGTTCAACGACCTGCCGAAGGTCGCCGATCTCAAGCGATTGTTCCCAGATCGTTATCGCGCGAAGCCGACGCTCGTTCGCGGACGCTGATTATTTGTCGTGAGCTCCTACCGCGTAATCTTCCACACCGCCGTCGGCCGCTTCGTCGCCGCGTAGTTGATACTCGGTGACGTGGTGAGCGTGAACCCCTCGGCGTCCGGTTTGTAGATTGGGGGCTTGCCGGTCGAGGGATCGATCGGAAGCTGCGACAGGTACGTGGGAACAAGGACGGGCAAATCGTCCGGATATGTTCCCCAGTCGATCTTGTGACGCCGGAGCGCGACCGCAATCTCGGCTGCGGCCTGTGTCCTGGCGAAATCGTCGCCAGTCTCGATGGAACGCATCAGCCCGTTCGTGAACATCAGCGCCAGGCGGTCGATCAGTGCCCATGCCGGCGGATACCGTCGCTCTTCGCCCGCGGGTCTGGGTCGCGGTCCCGTCTGGATGTCGAGCAACCTGCCGGCCTCGGCCAGATACCTCGCGTGGGCCGTACGGAAATAGGGCCTGACCAGTCGAGGCCACGGCACGCTGACCGCCGAGGAAAGACCGGTCTCGGCGAGGTTGTGCTTGCGGCCGGCTTCGAGTTGCGAGAACGCCCAGTGCGCAGTCTTCACTTCGCCCATGAGGCCGATAGTGATGGGCGCGGGTTCCCGGTTTTCCGCCAGCGCCTGCGCCAACTGCGTGAGCGATGCTTTGGAAGGCGTCCCGGATTCCAGCAGGCGTTGAAGGCCGTTCGCGGTGATATCCGCAACCGCGATGCGAATGAGCTGCGTGATGAGGTCCGGCTCGTTACGTCCGGCCGACGAAAGCGATTCATTTGCGACAACCAGTGCTGCCGCCTCGTCGAGCTTCCCGTTCTCAATGGCCTGCACCGTCGCGAGGAAAAGGACGTTGGCGAGCATCCGTATTTCCAGCAGGTCGGGCCGGTTGTTCGAGCCGCGGTAGTCCACCGCGAAACTGCTGCGCGGCCTCGCCACGAACTGCCGTGCCAGGGCGATGGCTTGGGCATTCGTATCGATGTAGGCCGTGAGCGCAGGCGGCACCGTCCTGGCCGCCGGGTCCCGCATGAACCTCGAAAGCTCGGTCTGATCCTTCTGGTTGACCGTATTGACCAGCGCGGCGGCGGCCTTGACCAGACGTGCGCGGTTTTCCGCGGCCGGTACTTCCGGCGATGCGGACTGACTGGACAAGCTGCCGTAACGGGATTCCAGGTTTGCAAGCTCGATGGCGATCCGTCGTCCCGACCAGACGTCGCAACCGACGTAGCCCACGAGCGCGACCAGAATGGTTGCCAGGAGAATCAGTCTCACGCGCTGCCAACGTGTGCGCCTGGTCATTGGTCGTCTCCCGCGATCAGTGAAGCGCGATCGATTGGCGTCGCGCGAGAAACCAGCGATTGGCGCCCCGCGATGGACCGGGCGGCGTCGTCAGGCATGCCGGCGGATCGAACGAGGTCCTCTATCGCTTTGGTCTCGACCTGAGCGGCAATCGTCCTGGGATTCGCCGGCACGGCGGCTTGAGCGCCCCAGACGTCCAGCGTGATTGCAGCCATCGCCACGGCAGCCGCGCCGAGCCTGAACGCGCGCGAGTACCACACGCGGTCGGTCCAGACGATCGCCGGAGGCCGCACAGCGATCGCAGCGACACGATTGCGCAGCTCCGGCGACGGCATCGGCCACTCCGCGATGCGAAGGCGATCGATCACTTCGCGATCGTTCATGACGTCGCCCTTGAGGCTGGGGCCAGCGCCATGCGCAGCTTGGCCAGCGCGAGTCGATACCGCGCAGCCGCGGTGAACAGCGAAACGCCGGTCTGCTGGCCGATCTCACGGAAAGAGAAGCCATCGAGTGCGTGCAGGACCACAGCCTCGCGCTGTTCAGGCGGCAGCGCAGCAAGAGCACGCGTCACATCCATGGCGTCGTCGTGGGCGGGTGCCTCTTCGATGTCGGGACTGGTGCCGGCCGCGATGCGATCGGCCGCCTGCGATCGCCTGAGGCCATCGATCCAGATCGTGTGCAGCATGCGATGGAGGTAACTTGCCGGCGCACGCACACCAAGGAGGTCCGGGCCGAGGCTCGCGATCTTCACGAACACGTTGTGCACGAGATCCTCGGCATCCGTCCGGCGTCGAGCCAGGGCAAGTGCGTGGCGAAAGAGCGACAAAGCGTGAAGGCCGTACAGCTCGGCGAGGGCCTCCTGCCGGCCCCCTGCCAGTTCTCGCAGCAACTCACGATCGCGTCTTCCCTCGCCATCGCGTGGCACACCTGAGGGTAAGACGGATGGCCTGTCGGCTTTTGTCAATCAGGCCTTGCGACGGCCCACCAGGCGCCAGAACGTCGGCTCTGCCAGGAGCGTGATCCGGTGGCCTTTCTTGCGGAGACGCTTGATCTCCATGAGCTTCAGTCCGCCGGACCGGCCGGCCGCCTGCAGGGGATTGGGCTTTCCTCTGACGACGACCGTCGTCCTGATCGACGGCATGCCGTGGATGATCGCGCCGGCGCGCCGGGCCGCGCGCTTGGCCTCCGCGCGCGTCCTGCTCAGGATCCCGGTGAAGGCCAGATGCACGCCCTTGAGCGTGCGCAGGACGCCGGGACCGAGCTTGGCGGGCTTGCTGTTCAGCGCTTCGATCAATTCGTCGGCGCTCTCGTACCGCTTCCGGCGCTCGCCGATGCAGCGGTAGATGATTTCCTTCAGTTCGTCGCTGCAGTCGAGCCGCCTCACTTCGAACGTGCGGACGCGCGCGCGGGCGTCGCCCTTCACCAGCATCGCCAGCAACTGGCCCACTTGATACACATCGTCTCGAGCGCGCCATTTCGGCGCGGCGCTCGCGAGCAGATCGCTCGGCACCATCGATTCGTTGAGCGTGTGCGCCGTGATTCCACGAATGCTCGTCTGCTGGCGGACGATGCCGAAGTCACCGAGCTTGAGGCGGCGGTTGTCGCAGACGAAGACGTTGACGGGCGTGAGATCGCGATGCAGGACCTGACCCCGGTGAAGTTTTCCGAGCACCTGCAGGATGCCCGCGATCTCCCTGCGAGTGACACTCTCGGGCCAACGCTTTGCGTTTCGCTGCAGGAACGCGCTGAGGTCGCCATGACGCGCGTACTCGAGCGCCAGGCAGTAGAGCATCTGCCCGTTCGGCCTCACGATGGGAAATGCGTCGAACACGCGTACGGCGCGCGGATGGTCGTCGAGCACCTGCCCGAAATACGCCTCGCGCAGCCACGCGTCGATGTGCGTGCTGACTTTGAGACACAGCCGTGACGGCACCGCGGATGACGAGCCCATCCGCTTCACCAGATAGACCTGCCCGTATCCACCCTGTCCAAGCAGGCGATCTACGCGGTAACCCAGCCGGCTATGCGGACTCGTGATGACTTGGGGCGATGACAGCAGGGGCGCCCGCCGGGCCCGCGCGTTCTCGGTCGCGCGGGCCGTGCGTGTCGTCGCACCCTGGCTGATCACGAATGAGATCTTGTCACACGGAGAAAACGGCACACGGAGAACTCTTTCGAAGAGCTCCGTGTCCTCTGTCCTCCGTGTGGCAGGAGAGGCGCTAGTGGCGTTCGGTGTCCGGCCAGAGTCCCTTGAGGACCCAGCCGAGCGTGGCCACGCTTCCGACGAACACCGCGGCGAGAATCGTGGCCTGCGTCGTCTGGCCGTAGAGAAAGCTGCCGATCATGAAGAGGCCGGACCAAATCGACGAACAGCCGGAAACCCAGCCAAGCAGCGCGCGGGGAATGTTGTCGCCCGCCGCCTCACCCACTGCCAGCGGACCGGCAATTTGACGGATTCCCTCCCAGCCGGGACCGATGGGCCGCACCTTCTTATAGAAGGAGACGAGCGTGGCTTCGTCCGTGGCGGGCCCAAGGTACGCCGTGGCCACCCAGCAGACCGTCGTGATCGCGACCGTGATGAGGAGGCCCACGTGCGGGCTCAGGTGCGTTCCGCTCTTCGCAAGTACCAGCAGGCCGACCGACACCAGCAGCGAGCTCATCATCGCGACGACCTCGCACCAGGCGTTCACCCGCCACCAGAACCAGCGCACCAGATAGAGGAGTCCGGTGCCGGCGCCAATCTGAAGAATGATGCCGAACGCGTCGCGCGCGGTATCCATCAGGAAGACGGTGCCGGACGATGCGAGGAAGAGGCCGACGGTGACCAGGCGGCCGACCTGGACGTAGTGCCGCTCGTCGGCGTCGGTCCGGATGAACCGGCGGTAGAAGTCGTGCACGAGATACGACGCGCCCCAGTTGAGGTGCGTGAGGATCGTCGAGGAGTTCGCCGCGATAAGGCCGCCGACCATCAACCCGGCGAATCCCACCGGCAGGAACTTGAGCATCGCCGGGTACGCGATGTCGTGGCCGAGCAGCGTCGGATCGAGGTTCGGAAACGCCTTCTGGATGTCCGAGAGCTCCGGGTACACAATGAGCGACGCCAGCGCGACCAGAATCCATGGCCACGGGCGCAGGACGTAGTGCGCGATGTTGAAGAAGAGCACGCCCTTGAGCGCGTCCTTCTCCGACTTCGATGCGAGCATGCGCTGCGCGATGTAGCTGCCGCCGCCCGGCTCCGCGCCTGGATACCAGACCGCCCACCACTGGACGGCGATCGGCATCACGAACACCGCGACCGCCAGCTCCCAGTTGTTCTTGAAGTCGGGCAGCATGCTCGTGTAGTCGAGGCCGTTCGGTCCGCGCAGCGTCGAGAGCTTCGTCATGAGTCCGTCGAGGCCGCCGACCGCCGGCGCTTTCAGCGCGAAGTACGCGGCCGCGATGACCGCGGACATCTTGATGAAGAACTGGATCATGTCGATGACCAGCACGCCCCAGAGTCCCGAGTACGTCGCGAACACGACATTGAGTGAGCCGACCAGCGCGAGCGTCTGCCAGCGGGGAAGGCCGAACAGAATGCCGGCGATCTTCACGGCCGCCAGATTGACGGTGGCCATGATCATGCAATTGAAGAACAGGCCCAGATATACCGCGCGGAAGCCGCGAACGATCGACGCGGCCTTGCCGGAGTAGCGGATCTCGTAGAACTCGAGATCCGTGAGCACGCCCGACCGCCGCCACAGTCGCGCGTAGAAAAACACCGTCGCGACGCCGGTGAGCACGAACGCCCACCAGACCCAGTTGCCCGCGACGCCGTCGCGCCGGACGATGTCCGTGACGAGGTTCGGCGTGTCGCTGCTGAACGTCGTCGCCACCATCGAGAGCCCCGCGAGCCACCACGGCACGGCGCGGCCCGATGCGAAGAACTCGGAGGTGCTCTTTCCGGCCCGCCTGCCGAAGAAGAGCGCGGGGATGAAACAGATGAGCAGTGAGACCGCGACGATCAGCCAGTCAAAGGTGCCGAGTGACACGGGGGAAACTTACACTATTTATTCATTGACTCATTGACTTATTGACCGATTGGGTTCCGGCGCTTGCCCAGCTCCAACGCAGGCCTCCCGCCCAGCATGTCGAGCAGCCGCGCACGTTGGCCTTCGGGTGTCACCGAAAGACGTTGATCCCAGTCGCGGAGCAGGACACGCAGCTCGTCACGAAGCTGATGCAGCTCGACCAGGCGGGACTCCAGTGCCTTCAGCCGAGCGTCCACCAGCGACCGGACCCGGCGGCACGGTGGCGCGCCCTTTTCGCGATAGGCAAGAACTGACGCGAGCTCCTTCAACGAGAATCCGACGACGAGGGCACGACGGATCAGTTGGACGCGTTCGACGGTTGATGGAGCGTAGCGACGATAGTTGGAGCCGGACCGCAGGGTGCCGGGCAGCAATCCCAGGCGTTCGTAGTGACGCAGCGTGTCAGTACTGACGCCGGTTGCTTTGGCGAGCGCCTGCGGTCCGATCCAGCGATCGCTCACTTGCGTGCCGTCGGGGCCGTCGGGTCGCCGGTCTTGTGCTCGGCGATCTGGTATTTGAGGAACCTGTGCAGTGCGTCGAGGGCGGCGCGATCTGTGGTCACGATGTTGACCCGGCCGCCGGACGGCGTTTCCACGTAGTTGTAGGTGAGCTTGCCCTTGAGTTGCCCGAGCTCTTTTGTACCGGGCACGTCCTTCGTTTCGTGGACGAGCATGGGCACGTTGAAGTCGCCCTCGCCAAACATCATTGCGATGTGCGGCAGATGCGATCTGATCGCATCGCGGTTCTTCGTATCGGCCTTGTCCTTCACCGAGACGTCGATGGCGCCACCGTCGTTGTACAGCAGGAAATGGTGCGTGGTCTTGTCCTGATCGAAGCCCATTACCGACGCGGCGTGTTGCGAGTTCTGCGCGAGCGCGATAGCGAGCACGAGCGAGCTGAGGATCTGCATAAGTGATTCTCCCTGGACCTTACGCTAAACCCTGGAATCATTCCAGGGTCAAGCGGAAGCCGTCGCGCGATGAACCACCCATCGCGGTTGCGGCTGTGCAGTATTGAACAGACATGCCTGCCGCCGCTTCGGCAGGATGTTGCCGTGAAGACAGCAACAGCCCCAGCCGACCTGATCGCCACTGTCGATGAGAAGTTCGCGGAGATCGATCGGCTCGTCCGTGATCTACGCAAACGCATTGCGCTGGCCTCCGAAGCCGTCCACGTCGCCCGTGAGAAGGCGGCCTCACGGACCATCGTCCGCCGTATCGTGGCGAAGGTCCGCACGTAGGTCCTGACGCACGTTGGGACGGTGCCGCGCGGACTCGTCACCTCCCTGCGTTCGGAAAGAAGAGCTGCTGCCCGTCCAACTTGAATGCGGCGATGGCTGCTTGTCCCTCCGCTGAGATGAGCCAGTCGATGAATGCCTGTCCTTCGGCCTGCTTCACCTGAGGGTTCTTCGCAGGATTCACGAGAATCACTCCGTACTGATTGAAGAGCAGCGCATCGCCCTCGACGAGCACCGCGAGATCTCCCTTGTTCTTGAATGAAATCCAGGTCCCTCGATCGGACAGCACGTACGCCGACGCGGCCGAGGCTGTATTGAGTGCCGCGCCCATGCCCTGTCCGATGGATCGGTACCACGCGTGCTCCTTCTCGATCTCGATGTCGATTCCCGCGCGTTTCCAGAGGCTGAGCTCGGCCGTGTGTGTGCCGGATTTGTCACCGCGCGAAATGAACGGACTGCCCTTGGCCTTGATCGCGCCGAGCGCTGCCGTGATCTCCTTCCCTCGCACGCCGGCTGGATCGCTCGAAGGGCCGATGACGACGAAGTCGTTGTACATGACCGGGTAGCGCTTCACGCCAGAGCCCTCCGAGACGAACGCTTCTTCCTGCGCCTTCGCGTGAACGAAGACCACATCTGCGTCACCTCTGCGTCCGGTCTCGAGCGCTTGGCCCGTACCTTGCGCCACGACTTTCACGTCAATGCCCGTGCGTTGCTTGAACAGCGGCAGAAGGTAATCGAACAGGCCGGAGTCCTGCGTCGATGTCGTCGAGGCGACGGTGATGGAGCGTTCGTGGGTGCACGACGCCAGCGGAACGGCGCACGCCAGCGTGAGAAGCAGTCTGAGGAACCAGTGCCGACGGATCACAACAGCAAATCTCCAGCTGCAAAACGACGCGCCTCGACGGTCTTCGGCACTTCGAAGAACTCCGCCGCGGATCCGGTTTCGATCACGCGGCCTCTGTGCAACAGCACGATCTCTTCCGCCAGTCTCCGAGCCTGGCCGAGATCGTGCGTTGTCAGGATGACGGTGGTGTCTGGGCGCGAAATGCGTCGGACGAGGTCCTCGAGGGTCCGCGTCGCTGCCGGGTCGAGGCTCGCTGTCGGTTCATCGAGCAGGAGCAGTTTCGGCCTTCTCGCAAGCGCTCTGGCCACGGCAAGCCGTTGCTGCTCGCCGCCGGAAAGACGGCGCGCTGGTCGATCCCTCAGCGTCCACAGGCCCACAAGTTCCAGGAGATCGCGCGACTGGGCCTCACGCTGGTCAGGAGGTACACCAGCAACGGAAAGAGCGAATCGAAGGTTGCCGGCGACGGTGCGCCGAAGCAGCGTCGGTTTCTGGAAGACGATGGCTCGCTTCGGCATGATTCCAGTCCAGGTCAGGCGTCCCTGGGTCGGTTGGATCAGGCCCATAACCAGCCGTAGCAGCGTCGTCTTTCCCGATCCATTCGGACCGATCACCGCGATGAGTGCGCCCGCGCGAATCCTCAGGGAAACATCTGAGAGTATTTGCACGCCCCCGGCTGAATAGCCGGCGCGGTCGGCTTCGAATAGCGCTGGCCTGTCTTCGCTGGCGTCGCTCATGCCGCGTACCGTTGTCCCACACGTCGCGCGGTCCACACCAGGGCATTCACCAGCATCACGACGGCCACCAGGATTATGCCCAGGGCAATGGCTCGTTCGAGATCGCCCTGAGACGTTTCCAGCGCAATTGTCGTCGTCATCGTGCGCGTGAAGCCCGCGATATTGCCGCCGACGATGATCACCGCGCCGACTTCAGCGACGGCGCGACCGAAACCGGCCAGGAGCGCGGTCACGAGGCTGAACCGCCCATCCCAGACGAGGGCGATGACCCGGGCAACCGGCCGGACGTCGGCGGCGGCAAACTCGTCTCGGTACTCGGTCCAGAGATCCTCAATCGTCTGTCGCGTCATCGCAGCGATGATCGGCGACACCAGAATCGCCTGGGCGATCACCATCGCCGACGGGGTGAACAACAGGCCGATCGTACCTAGCGGGCCGGACCGCGAGAGCAGGAGGTACACGGTGAGGCCGACGACGACCGGCGGCAGCCCCATCAGTGAATTCAACGTGATGACAACGGCGGACCGGCCGCGGAAGGACGTGAGAGCCACGAGGGCGCCAACCGGAACCGACACAAGTGCTGAGAGCAGCGTTGCTCCGACACTGACGGCAAGCGAGAGCTCGATCGTGCGAATGAGCGCAGCATCGGCGGTGGCGATCAAGTCGACTGCGGTACGGAGCATGGACGCTGTCAGCGTACGACGATCGTGCCCTTGAACATATTCATGCCACAGACGAAAGCCACCGTCCGCGGTGGTCCGGCTGGAATGGCAATCGAGACCGGTTGATTGAGCGGAAGGGCCTTGCGCGCCTTGATTGACGGCACATCAACTTCTTTTGCGCACGTCTCATCGGTCTTCCTCGTGAACACCAGCTCGATCGGTATGCCGGCCTTGACTTCGGCCGCGGCCGGCGCAAAACCTTCTTTCGTTACCGCGATCGCGACCTTCTGAGCGGGCGCGGGCGCGGGCGCGGTCGCGGAAGGCACCAGGGGTGGCGTCATGACTGCCATTGGCGGCGGCAACCCGAGCCGGTCTCGTTCCGCCCGGAGTGCAAAGCTCCCGTCCACGACAACATCGTCGGTTTCGCCAATGCCTGTGAGGACCTCGGTACTCGGTCCCGATGACGGTCCGATGACCACCGAGCGCTCAATGTAGCGGCCCGGCCGTTGAGGGTCGGCGACGTACATCACGCTCTGAGCGCCAATGGTCTGCATTGCTGAGCGAGGCACGAGCAGCGCTCGTGTCGGTTCAGATGACGCGATGGCCACATCGGCGTACATCCCGAACTTCAGAGTCCGATCGGGATTCGGGAGTTCAATGCGCACCTTCGCGGTGCGGGTGTCGGTCGCAAGCTGCGGGTCGACGTAGCTGACACGACCGGACCAGCGGCGGCCGCTCACGACGGGGGCGGTGATTGTCGCGGCCGCATCGATCTTCACGCGCCCAAGATCGCGCTCGTAGACACTGGCAACGACCCAGACCGTACTCAAGTCTGCGACGGTAAACAGGTCCATCGCACCGTCGATGTTCGCGCCCGTGTTGATCGAGCGCGTTGTGATTGCGCCGTCACGAGGCGACGTGATCCGGACGGTCGAGTCCATTGCCGTCGCCTCATGGAGAGATGCGATCTGGTTTGCTGTCAGGCCGAGGAGCGTCAGCCGGGACCGGGCGCTGTCGACGTCGGTGGAATGCCGAGTGTGTTCGGCCTTCGCCGTTTCGAGTTCCTGCTGACTGGCGGCGCCGATCTTGACGAGACCCTCCAGACGAGTCAGGCGATTATGGGCAGCGTCGAATTCCGACTGCATCGACAGGTACTCGCGGACCGTTTCCGCGAGCTCCGGTGAATGGATGGTCGCCAGGAGATCACCACGCCTGACCAGGGTTCCGACCTCGACGGTCGTTGAACGAACCTGACCCGCGGCCACGGATCGCACAACGATTTGCTGGTAGGGGTTGGGTTCCACAATGCCTGGCACGGTCACCGTGCCCGCGAGCTGGCCAACGGCCGGCCGGGCCGTCCGAATGCCTGCGCGGCCGGCAGCTTCCGGCGTGAGGGTGATGACGATCTCGCCGGACGCCGAGACCGCCGGCGTGACTGCCGGCTGGGCCGGGGACTCGACGCCTGGCTGGCGATCCCGGAGGTAGAGGTACATCGTGCCGGCTCCAGCCGCGGCAAGTCCGGCACCTGCCAGGGCAAGAGTCACGATTCGTGACGCTGTTGTGTTGGTCGGTGTCATCGGATGACTCCCATCGCGGTTGCCAGGTCGCTTCTCGCTTGCAGAGTTTCAAGCAGCAGGTCGGTGTAGGCCATCTCAGTCTCGAGGAGCCGGCGCGTTTCAGTCAGCACATCGAGCAGCGTCGCGCGGCCGAGTTCGTAGCTTCCGCGCATCACCTCGACGTTCTTCAGCGCGAGATCGCGAAGGCCCCCGGAAAAGAGCGCCATCGCTTCGTCCAGGCCTTGCGCCCGCGACCTGGCAGCGGCGATCTCCGCATTTGCCGAGAGCCTCGTGGCCTCCGCGGTTCGTTCGGCCGCGGTGACTCGCGCAGCGGCCGCGGCGATATCGCCCTGGCGCCGGTCGCGAAACGGCAACGTCACCATGGCACCAATAGAGACGTTGTGAAACACGCCCTGAATTGGTTCCGGCGCACCTGAGGCGGACAGGCCAAACAACGGAAAGCCGCTGTTCATTCGCATGTACGACGTGTTCAGCGTGACGTCCGGTTTTGCGCTTCGCCGGATCGAACTGAGATTGGCCGCTTCAAAACGGATCTGCGCCTCGGCGAGTTGCACGTCACCCCGTCCGCCGGTCGTCTGTGGTCCCGCAGTGCTCGTCAGCCGGGCTTCGGACAAATCAGGTAACAGCGCCAATTGTTCCAGGTCGTCTCGCATGAGCAGACTTTCACCTGGCTGTACTCCTATCAGCGCCTTCAGCTCTGACATCGTTGCCTCGACGACAGCCCGCTGTCGGAAGACCTCAGCGGCTGCGCGACGAGCATCAACGTCGGCCACGTCCCTTTCGAGAGGCGGCGCAGCGCCGGACTCGGCGCGAGCGGCCACGAGGTCACGAAACTGCGCAAGTGTCCGGGCCACCTGCTCCCGCACGCTTAGTTGCCGGACTGCCGCAGTCAGTTGAAGAGTCTTTGACCGGACCGCCGCCGCGAGCAGGCGTTCGGTATTGCGAAGCTCGGTCTCCGCGACGTCGATGCCTCGGTCGGCCAGGTCCGTGCGACCGGGCCTTCTGAAGAGATCGAGCGGCACACTCAGCCCGACCATCGTTTGGCGATCCGGACCCCCGATGTCCTCACGGAGGTCAGACATCAGACTTGGATTCGGCCGAAGCCCTGCCTGCAGGCGGTCGCCTCGCGCGGCCTCGACACGGGCGCGCGCCGCGAGGACCGTCGGCGACCGTTCCAGGGCAGTCGCGACGAGCGCGGAGAGGGACAAACCTCGTTCCGCGCTGATGAACTGGACGACGGCTGTTGGTCGCGCCTCCTGGGCGTTCACCGCCGCCTGAAGACACACGGTGGCAGCCAGAAACGAAGCCGAAAACTGACGAAGGATTCGGACGCTCATCGGACGTCTCCGTTGAAAGACAGTGAGCCGGAACCAGCCGGGCCATTCCATTCCAGAGAGAATCGCCACGCCCCGGACATGCCGAAATCGCCGCTGGCCCGGTACCGTCCGACGCTCAGTGGTTTCACTTCGATCCCTCCCGACATCGCCATGCCGGGCATCGTCATTGCGCTCGTCAATCGCACGTCGCCGGCATCGACTGGCTGATTGGTCCTGGCTGAGCGGAACTCGATCGTGAATGAGTTCCGGCCCTGATGAAATGCGCCGGTGTCGCTCTTGATGGCGATCGTCAGGTCACCCGATTTCAGTTGGTGTATGACCTGGTCATTTGGAAGGACCGCAGGTCGATCGTTGGCACCACGCCAGATGATGACTGTCGGGATGACAACCAACAGGATGATGACCACCCCGGCACCGGCCAGCCGTGGCCACGTCCAGAACGGCGGACCAGCACTCTCTGTTGGAGTCGCCTCGTCCTGATCCGATTGAGGGCTCAGGGACCGTGCTCGCAGCCAGAAGAAGATCACCGGGGTCACAAGCAGGACGTGGGCGAGTGAAGACAGCATCCCTCCCAGAACCGGGGCTGCAATGGGCTTCATGACTTCCGCGCCAACGCGGGTGCTCCACATGATTGGCAGCAGACCGGCCACGACGGTCGAGACCGTCATGACCTTTGGGCGGAGGCGCAGCAAGGCGCCCTCGACCACCGCTTCCCTCAGGGTCTGGCGTGTGATCTTGCCGCCATCGGCGGTGGCTCGACGTGAGACGGCCTCTTCAAGGTAGATGACCATGACGACGGCGGTCTGCACGGCGGTTCCAAATAACGCAATGAACCCAACCCAGACGGCGACGGAAAAGTTGTATCCGAGGAGCCATACGAAGAAGATGCCGCCGGTCAGAGCGAACGGCACCGCCAGAAGAACGTGAGCCGCTTCGGCGGCGGAGTGATACGTGAAATACAGGAGAACGAAGATGACTGCGAGCACCAGCGGGAACACGAGCGCGAGCCGGCGGCGCGCGTGCTCCTGATTTTCGTAACGCCCGCTCCATCCCAGGTAATAACCGGCCGGTAGCGCCAGGCGCTCCGCGACGGCCGTGCGGGCCGCCGAGATGAAGCTGCCGGCGTCCCGCCCCTGCACGTTGAGCAGCACAGTGGCGACAATCAGGCCGTTCTCAGAAGAGATCATGGCCGGCCCCCGGGTCGACTCGAGCGTGGCGACGGCTCGAAGGGGAACCTGCTGTCCGGTGGGGCCGAACACGGTCGCCTCGCCGATCGACTGCACGTCGGATCGGTACGGTTCGGCGTACCTGACGCGAATCGGAAACCGCCGCCGGCCTTCGATCGTCGAACCAACCACCGTCTCGCCGATCGCCTGTTCGATGACGTCCTGGACTGCTCCTACGTTCAGTCCGTACCGCGCCGCCGCCACGCGATCGATCCGGATATTCAGGTACTGACCGCTGGTGACGGGCTCAGGATAGACATTTGCGGCGCCTGGGATTGTTCTGACAACGTCGGCGATCTGTCGACCGAGTGTCTCCAGTGTCGCGAGGTCGCTGCCGAAGATCTTGACGCCCACTTCCGACCGGATCCCGGTTGTCAGCATGTCGATGCGATTCACGATCGGCATCGTCCAGATCGTGCTGACACCCGGCAGTTCGACCGCCTTGCTCATCTCGGATCTCAGTTGTTCGATCGTGAGGCCCGGACGCCAGGCCGACCGCGGTTTGAGCTTGACGAGTGTCTCCGTCATGTTGAGCGGCGCGGGGTCGGTCGATGTGTCCGCGCGCGCGACCTTCGCGACGACGGTGTCGACCTCCTGGAACTTGAGGAGCGCGGCGTTCTGAATCTTCGCGATGCGCGTGTTCTCCTCGAGTGACACGCTCGGATCGGCAATCGGCATGAACAGCAGGTCGCCTTCATTCAGGGGCGGCATGAACTCGCTGCCGATGCGAGTGGCGAGCACAAGTGAGCCGATGAAGACGACTCCTGCGGCGCCGAGGGTGATGGCCGGGTGCGCCAGCGCGCCGCGCAGCACCGGCTCGTACGCGCGTTTCAAGCCGCGCATCACAGGATTCGAGTCTTCCGCATGCAGTTGTCCGCGGAGCAGGAACGAACACAGGACCGGCACCAGCGTCACCGCGATAAACGTGGCCGCGAGCACGGCAAACGTCTTGGTAAACGCCAGCGGATGGAAGAGCTTGCCTTCCTGGCCGGTCAGCGCGAACACCGGCACGAAGGCCAGTCCGATGATGAGCATGGAGAAGAAGACCGGTCGACCGACGGTCTTCGTGGCGTCCCGCACAGCCTCGAGTACCCGCGGCCGATCGCGGGTATCGATGCCGCGTTGCTCAATCTGCCGAAACGCGTTCTCGGTGACGACGATGCCGGCGTCGACCAGCACGCCGATGGCGATGGCGATCCCGGACAGACTCATGAGGTTCGAAGACACGTCGAGGCCCTTCATGGCCAGGAAAGACATGAGCACCGCCAGAGGCAACGGCAGGGTGACGATAAGGATCGACCGGAAATGCCAGAGGAAGAGGACGTGCGCGAGCGTCACGAGGATGACTTCCTCGATGAGCGCCCACCGCAACGTGCTCACGGACTTCTCGATGAGCTCCGAACGGTCATAGAACGGAACGATGCGCACACCAGGTGGGAGGCCCGGCTCGATCTCGCGGATCCTGGCTTTGATGCCGGCGATGACCTCGTTGGTGTTGACATTGGCTCTTGCCACCACCACGCCGCCCACCGCTTCGTTCGAGCCCTTGACCAACGAAGCCATTCGGAACGCATCGCCGATCCGAACGTCTGCAACCTGCTGAACAAATACGGGCACACCGCCGCGCTCGCGAATCACGATGTGCTGAATGTCATCCACCGATTGAATGAGACCGATGCCGCGGACGATCGTCCAGGCGCCGTTCGCTTCGACGACATTGCCTCCGACGTTCGAATTGCTTCGGCGAACCGCTTCGACCACTTCGCCGAGCGAGAGGCCATAGGCCCGGAGCCGGTTCGGATCGAGATCGATCTGGTACTGCTGGACGGTTCCGCCGACGGATGCCACCTCGGCCACACCGGGGACGGCATTCAACTGGTACCTGATGAACCAGTCCTGCAGGCTTCTCAGCTCGCGGAGCGGCAGCCGATCGCTCTCGACCGTGTACCAGAAGACGTGCCCGACGCCGGTGGCATCCGGACCGAGTGTCGGGGTGACGCCTGCCGGCAATAGTTTCGAGACGAGTCCGAGGCGCTCGAGCACCCGCGCGCGCGCGAAATACAAATCGATGTTGTCCTCGAAGACGGCATAGATCATTGAAAAGCCGAACGCCGACTGAGAGCGGACGACTCGAACCCCAGCCAGGCCCTGCAGATTCACCGTGAGCGGGTACGTCACCTGGTCTTCGACTTCCTGGGCACTGTGACCGGTCCACTCGGTGAAGACGATGACCTGGTTGTCTGACAGGTCCGGCAGGGCATCAATCGCGCTGGTGCGGAGCGCCGCGTATCCCGCCGCGGCGAGTCCGAGGTACACCGCGAGCACGAGGCCCCGGTACTTGAGTGAGAGATCGACGAGTCGGTGAATCATAGGTACCTGCTCTTGTCCGTTGCGTCAGCTCGTCGGCCTGGCACGACGGGCTGCAAAGGCACGATGCCGGCGCGAGTCAGAGCTCGCGCGGAATGGACGTGCGATCAGACGAATGGCAGGCGGCGACTAGACGAGAAAGACCGAAAACAACAGGTGCAGGCGAGTAGTACTTGAAGGAACGGGCAGAGCGTGCGGGTCGGATCGTTCTGGTGGCCTCAGGGCGTCCACGATGGCAACGACGCTTTCGGACGGAGGCAGCACGAGAAACGTGGGTCCCGCGAATTGTGCCGAGCGCTGCTGATGCTGCTGTTCAGAGGTAGCGCAGCACTGATCCGCGTTGGCTTGAGAAACGGGTCCGGAGTGACCTGCGGAATGGTCGTCTGTCCCGATCTGACCCGGACATTGACCTTCGACACAGCAGTCGTGTCGTGCTTTCTCTGTGGCTTGCCATCCCGTGCAGGGCGCGACACCCAGTCCGAGGAGCGCAACTGCAACAACGGTGGCAATAAGGCGGTTCGCCATCTGCGTCACAAAGTATGGCACCAATCACCCGTTGGAGGAGCCGCAAGAACTGCACCACATGGGTCGGGCAATTGACGCCTCGAGATTCCCTGTTGAAGCGATGGACATGCGCGGAATCTCGCAGGGGACCGTGAAGAATCCCGCACGTCCAGGACACGGCGCTATACTGGTCGCCGCTCGCACATGCAGCGCGCCCTGGCCCTCACCGTCCTCCTGACTCTCGCAGCAGGTCCCATCAGCCGGGTCGTGTGCGGATGGACCTGCGCGCAAGTCACCGCAGCTGCTCCCTCAGAAAAATGTCACGAGGGGAGCGGCGCCGAGTCTGCTTTTGGAATCGGTGCCGATCACTGCGAGAACTCAGGGCTGCCGGCGGCGCCAACGGCCAAACTCAGCGACGGACTGACGGGTCCGTCGCCCGGACTCGCGTCAGTTCAACCGGTTCCCACTCCTCAACTCAACGCCTGGACATCGTCGCCATCCGGCGATTCCGCCCCCGCTCCACCGGCGAACCGGCTGATTCCGCTCAGAATCTGACACCCACATCGCTGTCGTGATGCGACCGCAAGGTCGTGGTGTCTCTTTCTTCGACAGGGAGTGGGAATGCAAAGTCATTTCGTGCGAGTGTGTTGTGTATTGGTGTTGATGGTGGCTGTCGGCTCTGCGACGGCTGGAGCCCAGGAACGTACGATGGCGGAACCAACGCGCTGGATGTTGATGCAGGACGGCGTCGTCTACGGCTTGTTCAACAACCAGGGCGGACCACGGGGCGGACGCGAATTCGTTGTCCCGAACTGGTGGATGGGGATGGCGACAAAGAAGAAGGGCCCGCACACCATCGGCCTGAACGCCATGTTCAGCCTTGATCCGGCAACGGTCGGGAATGAGGGATACCGCGAGATCTTTCAAGTCGGCGAAGCGCTCGACGGAAAACCGCTTATCGATCGGCAACACCCGCATGACCTGCTGATGCAGCTTGCCGCGTCATGGCAGATCAAGCTGGGAGACAAGTCCTCGCTGACCTTCGCCGGTGGTCCGGCTGGTGAGCCCACGTTCGGGCCGGTCGCGTTCATGCATCGCGCGTCGGCCGCCGGGTTGGTACTCGCGCCGCTCGGCCACCATACATTCGACTCGACCCACATCAGCTATGGAGTGGTCGCAGCAGCGTTCGAGCGAGGCCCCTGGACCGTCGAGGCGTCGGCGTTCAACGGCCGCGAACCTGATGAGCACCGTTGGGACTTCGATTTGGGGACACTCGATTCCACCGCGGTCCGGGTCTGGTTCAGACCCAACTCTTCATGGGAGGCACAGGTGTCGACCGGCCTCCTGCGCGAGCCGGAAGAACTGGTGGCTGGTGATGCGCGCCGGACAACGACGTCACTTTCCTGGCTTCGTCAGCGCAATGACTCACTCAAGGCCGTGACCTTTGGCTATGGAGTGAATTCAGCGCATCACGAGCGGCGTCACGGTGTGTTCGCCGAGTTCTCTCGTGAGCAAGGACCGAATTCAATCTCCGGTCGCGTGGAGTTTCAGCAACTGGAGACTGCGGTCCTGCAGACCGGCGAAATCCCGGCCGATCCAGATCACGCGACGGCGCCGGCGATGGTGGCGGCAGTCACGCTTGGCGCGACGCGCCGGCTCGTAACGTGGCGAGGCTGGGAGGGCGCCGCCGGTGCGCACGTCACCCTCTACGGAGTACCCGACGTGCTGAAGCCCACGCACTCGAGTCACCCTGTGTCGGCCCAGGTATTCTTTCGACTTCGTCTGCCCACGCTGGGGATGGGACGGATGTGGAACATGCGGATGTCCCGCACGCCGTCGATGGATGCGCACGCCGGTCACACGATGCGATAACGAGTCTTGGACCACAGGAGCACATTCATGACCAGAACAGTCACGGGAATCGCAGCCGCTGTCATGCTTGCGGGCCTCGTCTCCGTCGCCGCGCAGTCGCGCGACGTGGAGGTGACGGCGTTCTTCAAAGCGTACGACGAGGCGTTCAACGCGAGGGACCTTCAGAAATTGGCAACGATGTACCACGCGGACGTCACGATCTTCGAAGGCAGCGGCATCAACCGCGGTTGGGCCGACTATCGTGACAATCATCTGGGCCCGGAGCTCAAGTCCTTTCAGGACCTGCAGTGGGCGCACTCGAATATCGTGATTCACATGCTCGGCGACTCCGCCGCGTACGTCACGGCCGACTACACAATCAAATACAAGACAGGTGACCGCGCCGTTGATTCCGGCGGGATCGCGACACATGTTCTCGTGAAGGAACAGGGCGCCTGGAAGATTCGCCACAGTCACACTGCGGCGCGTCGCCGTGCGCCTGGCGGCGTGAACCAGTGACATTGCGCTTAGCGGCCCTGGTGGCCGCCACGCTGGCTCTGGTGTTGGGCGACCTTCGGAATCCGGCCGCACAGATGTCGGGAGTTGCCATCGTTCGGTTGCCGCCTGGAGGTATTCAGCCACAGGTCGCCGTCGACGAACGCGGCGTCGCACATGTCGTGTACTTCACCGGCGAGCCCGCCAACGGCGACCTGTTCTACGCCTCCCTGAATGAGGCTGGAACATTCTCAGCACCGATCCGGGTGACTTCTCCTGGCAGTGCCATCGCTACCGGTACGGTCCGCGGGGCCAAGGTGGCAATCGGCAAGAACGGCACGATTCACGTCGTCTGGAACGGCTCGACCGGGGCCACCCCCAGGGGCCCTGATCACAGCACGCCGATGCTGTACGCGAGACTCCAAGCCGGGCGGCGCGTCTTTGAAGCGCAACGAAACCTGATTCAGTTCGCGACTGGTCTCGATGGTGGCGGTGCGATCGCTGCGGACGAACGAGGGCGGGTCTTCGTGGCTTGGCACGCGGGAGGCCCTGAGTCCAGGGGTGAAGGTGACCGCCGTGTCTGGATGGCGGCATCGTCGAACGACGGTGCAACATTCTCGACAGAGGTGGCTGTTTCGGAGGCAAGTACAGGTGCATGCGGTTGTTGCGGAATGGACGGCCTGATTGACCGGTCAGGCGCGATCTTCTTTCTCTATCGCTCCGCGAGAGATGTCGTGCACCGCGACACGTATCTGCTCAAGTCCACCGATGGCCGTCAGTTCTCTTCGAGCAAACTCCAGGACTGGAATATCGGCGCCTGTCCCATGAGCACGTTCTCGCTCGCGGAAGGTCCACAAGGCGTGTTTGCTGCCTGGGAGACCAATGGCCAGGTTCAGTTCATCCGTGTCGGCGGGGCGACTCACGTGGCGGCGCCGATCGAGGCTCCTGGTACTACCGGTAAACGCCGTCATCCTGCGCTGGCAATCAACAGTCGAGGCGACATTCTGCTGGCGTGGTCCGAAGGGACGGCGTGGCAAAGAGGTGGCAGCGTTGCCTGGCAGGTCTTCGGCAAGGACGGCCGGCCGACTTCGGAGAAAGGTCAATCGCAAGGAGTTCCGATCTGGGGTCTCGCGGCCGCTTACGCGCGCCGTGACGGTGGATTCACCATTCTGTATTGATACCAATCTGAGATGCGTCCAGTACCGACACTGTTCTTATTGAGCGTGCTCGCGAGCCCGGCGCCGGCGTTCGCGCAGGGCCTCGCGTCGATTTACGTCTCGCCGATCTCCGTGCCGCAGAAGGTGACGCGCGAGGAGGCCGTGACCGTGGCCGCGACACGGACGGGCGCGCGGCTCGAGGACACACCCACGCGCGTCGAAGTCCTCAACCGCGAGGAGATCGAAGAGAAGCTCCTGATGACGCCCGGCGACATCGTCATGATGCTCAACGAGATGGGCGGCATGCGGGTGCAGACGACGTCGCCAGGGCTGGGCGCGGCGACCGTGCGGGTGCAGGGCATGCACGGAAGGTACACACGCTTCTTCTCCGACGGCCTGCCGCTTTTTGGCGAAGTCGGCGGCATCGGGCTGCTGCAGATTCCGCCCATGGATCTCGGACAGGTGGAAGTGATCAAAGGCGTAGCGTCGTCTTTGTACGGCGCCGGCGCCATGGGCGGCGTCGTGAATCTGATCTCCCGGCAGCCGGGCGCGGAAACGGAGCGCGAGGTCCTGATCAATCAATCGACCCGCGGCGCGACCGATCTCGTCGCGTGGTACTCGACTCCGGCGAAGACCGGATGGGCGTTCACGCTGCTTAGCGGCGGTCACTACCAGCGGCGGAACGACGTGAATGCCGACACCTGGGCGGATCTCGCGGGCTATTCCCGTGGTGTCGTGCGCCCGCGTGTGTTCTGGAACAACGGCGCCGGCAGCTCCCTGTTTGCGACCGCCGGCGTCACCGCTGAGACACGTGAAGGCGGCACCGGCGACAAGCTGTTGCAGCCCGCCGGTGCACCGTATCGCGAGTCGCTGGACACGCGCCGCATCGACGCCGGATTCGTCGGTCAGACGCTCGTCGCCAGCAAGTATCTGGTCAGCGCGCGTGGCGCCCTCGCGCATCAGCGGCACGAACATCTGTTTGGCGACGTTCGCGAACGCGACCGGCACCGCACAGGGTTCGGCGAACTGACTTTGCGGGCGCCCGTGAGGCGAGCCACGGTTGTGCTGGGTGCGGCGGTTGAACACGACGGGTACCAACCACGCGAGTTGGCGCAGTTTCAGTTCGGCCACTGGGTCCCTGGCGTGTTCGTCCAGGCCGATGTCGCACTGCGAAAGTGGCTTTCGACCAGCGTGAGCGCGCGCGTCGATCACCACAACAAGTACGGGACGTTCGTCAGCCCGAGGCTTTCAGTCCTTCTGAAGGCGGGGCAGTGGACGAGCCGGATGTCCGTCGGCACCGGCTTCTTCGGCCCCTCGCCACTCGTCGAGGAAGCCGAGGCGGCTGGACTCACACGGCTTACGATTCCGGCGCCTCTTCAGGCAGAGCGAGGGCGCAGTGCGTCAGTCGATCTCACCCGCACGCAGGGGCCCGTCACTGCGACCATCACGTTGTTCGGATCGCGCATTCGGCATCCGCTCAGCGTCGATCGATCGTCCGGCCTCGTGCTGACGAATCTCGATGCGCCCGCCACGAACACGGGCGTCGAGTTTGTCGGTACCTTCAGGCGCGAGCCGTTCGCAGTCACGGCGACCTACGCCTACGTGAAGTCGCGCGAGACGGAGAACGGCGTTTCGAGCGATGTCGCGCTGACGCCGCGGCACAGCGCGGGTGTGGTCGGCATGTGGGAGAAAGAAGACGTCGGCCGTCTCGGCATCGAGTGTTACTTCACCGGCCGCCAGCGTCTCGAGGAAAATCCATTCGCGTCGGTAAGCCGCCCGTACGTCATCGTCGGTCTCCTCGCCGAGCGGCAGCTCGGACGGCTGCGCCTCTTCATCAACGGCGAGAACCTCACGAGTGTCCGCCAGACGAAGTGGAATCCGCTCGTGCGTCCATCGCGTGCCGCCGACGGCCGATGGACGGTGGATGCGTGGTCACCGCTCGAGGGCAGGAACATCAACGGGGGCGTGCGCCTGAGATTCTGAGCAGAACGCCTCGAGCACCGGAACAGGCTGGTGCCCGGGCGCGCGTGGTCATAGGATTGATGTGCCCATGCCCGACGGTGCGTCAACTCCTCCAGACGATCCGCCGGCCGAACCTGTGAAGCCCACAGGTTGGCGCTTGTCGCAGACCGAAGCCAGTCTGGCGGAGGTGCACAACACCATCCTGGTGCCCCACACGCTGGGCTTCTGGCGGAAGCTGATCGCGTTCTCGGGGCCCGGTTATCTCGTGGCCGTCGGCTACATGGACCCCGGCAACTGGGCGACGGATCTCGCGGGTGGCTCCGCCTTCGGATACACGCTGCTCAGCGTAATCCTCCTCTCGAATCTCATGGCGATCCTGCTGCAGGCGCTCTGCGCCAAGCTCGGGATCGTCACAGGCCGCGACCTCGCGCAAGCCTGCCGCGATCACTATTCCCGCCCCGTGTCGTTCGTGCTGTGGGTGCTCTGCGAAGTGGCGATTTGCGCGTGCGACCTCGCCGAAGTGATCGGATCGGCCATCGCGTTGAACCTCCTGTTCGGCCTCCCCATGATCTGGGGCGTGTGCATCACCGCCCTCGACGTGCTGGTGGTGCTGTATCTGCAGAACAAGGGATTCCGATACATCGAAGCGCTCGTCATCACCCTCATTTTCACGATTGGTGGCTGCTTCCTGGCCGAGATCATCTTCTCGCAGCCGGACGTCGTCGCGGTAATGGGCGGGTTCCTGCCGACGTTCGAGATCGTCCAGCGTCCCGAGATGCTGTACATCGCCATCGGCATCCTCGGGGCCACGGTGATGCCGCACAACCTCTACTTGCACTCGTCGGTCGTCCAGACGCGGAAGTATGAGCGCACCGAGGGCGGCAAGGCCGAGGCGATCAAGTTCGCCACCATCGATTCGACCGTCGCCCTGATGTTCGCGCTCTTCATCAATGGCGCGATCCTCGTCGTCTCGGCCGCGACGTTTCATGGGAAAGGTCAGCAGGTCGCGGAGATTCAGGACGCGTACAAACTCCTGTCGCCGATGCTCGGTGTGCCGATCGCAAGTACGCTTTTCGCCCTGGCCTTGCTTGCCTCGGGCCAGAACTCCACGCTGACGGGGACGCTGGCCGGGCAAATCGTCATGGAAGGCTTCCTCCGGATTCGCCTTCGTCCCTGGCTGCGGCGGCTAATTACGCGGCTGATTGCCATCGTTCCCGCCGTGATTGTGACCGTGCTCTACGGCGAGCGCGGTACGGCCACACTGCTGGTGTTGAGCCAGGTCATTCTCAGCCTTCAACTGTCGTTCGCCGTCGTCCCGCTTGTTGTCTTCACCAGCAACCGGGTCAAGATGGGCAACTTCGTCAATCCCACGTGGGTCAAGGTGCTGGCATGGGCGACAGCGGGGCTCATCATCACTCTGAACGCCAAGTACCTTTCGGACTACTTCGGCATCACACCGTGGCTCAGCAACCTGTTCGGGTGACGGCACCATGTACAAGAGAATCCTCGTCGCGCTCGAAAACGGCCCGGCTGATCGGAGCCTGGTGCCGCATGTCGCCCAACTGGCGGCGCTCCTCCACTCGGAGCTCGTGCTCATCCACGTGGCGGACGGCTGGGTGGCGCGCAACTACGACGACCTGAAGCTGGCGGAGTCCGAAGAGATGAAGGCCGATCGCGCCTACCTCCAGCAACACGCGACGGCACTCGGCGCGATGGGGTTGCAGGTCCGGATCCACCTGGCGCTGGGTAATCCACCCACCGAAATTCTCAGGGCCGCTGAGCAGGAAAAGTGCGATCTGATTGCGATGACCACGCACGGCCATCGTTTCTTTGAGGATCTGCTGTACGGCAGCACGATCACCGCCGTCAGGCACAAGAGCCAGATTCCGATACTGCTCGTTCGCGCAACCGCGGTTTAGCGTCGCCGTCAGGGTCTTGGCAGGTTCCCAAAAGTCTTCTTGACAGATCATAATCAAGTAGTTTATTGATTACTTGTTTATGGCCGACAAGGCCCATCGCCAATTCAAGGACCGGCTGTACGGTCAGTTCGCGCGCATCGGAAAGGCACTCGGCAATCCAGCACGGCTCGAGGTGCTCGAACTCCTGGCGCAAAGCGAACGCACCGTCGACTCACTCGCGGCCGAGCTGGGCTTGTCCACCGCAAATGCCTCGCAACATCTCCAGGTGCTGCGCGGCGCGGGACTGGTCGAAACGCGCCGCGAGGGGTTGTTTATCCATTACCGCCTGGCCGACGAAGCGATCGTGTCACTGAGCACCGCCCTGAGAACCGTCGCGGAGCGAAGGCTGGCCGGCCTCGAACGGCTGATTCGAGACGAGTTCAAGAATCGAGCGGATGCAGAAGCGGTGGGCCTGGAGGAACTTCTCCAGCGCGCTCGCCGAGACGACGTTGTCATCCTCGATACGCGGCCAACCCAGGAATATCGGGCCGGCCACATTCCCGGGGCGTTGTCGGTTCCCGTTGACGAACTGAAAGTCCAGCTCCGCAAATTGCCGAAGAACAAGCAGTACGTCGCCTACTGCCGTGGGCCGTACTGCGTGTACGCGGATCGCGCCGTGGAGTTGCTGACCGCGAGCGGTCGCAAGGCCCGCCGGCTGAAGGAGGGCTTTCCTGAATGGAAGGCCGCCGGCCTCCCGGTTGAGAAGGTTTCGTAACTGGAGTCATTGATGTTGCTCGAACGCTGTCCCTGGTATGTCGCCGGTCCGTTGCTCGGACTCGTGCTGGTGGGTTTCCGCGCTGCACTCAACAAACCGTTTGGCGCCCTCGGCGGCTTCATCGACATTGTTGAGAAGAAGCCGCTGTGGTCCCGGCTCGGCGTGAGCGGGTTCGTCTTGATCGGCATGATTCTCGGCGGCGCGATCTATGCCGGAGTGACCGGCACCTTCCAGCCAACGTTTTCGTACGGCACTACGGGCGGATTCCTGCCCACAAGCCCGGCGCTGATGGTGGCTGTGCTTCTTCTGGCCGGAACCGTCATGGGTTTCGGGGCGCGCCTTGCAGGCGGTTGCACGTCGGGACATGGATTGACCGGCATGTCCCTTGGTTCGTCGGCCAGCATCGCCGCGACGATGACCTTCTTCGCGACGGCCGTGGTTTTAGCAAACGTCTTCACCTGGCTGACTGGAGCGGCGCGATGAAGGCCAAACTCCTCGGCCTGCTGGCAGGCGCCGTATTTGGTTTTGTCATCGCCTGGGCTCGCGTCACCGATCCCGACGTCATCCGGCGCATGCTCCTGCTCAAAGAGCCCGATGTCTTTCTCCTGATGGGCGCAGCAATCGGCGTCGGCGGTGTTGGTGTGCGGTTGCTCCGTGCCGTCCAATTCAAAGCCTTGTTGACTGGCGAGCGAATCAACTGGGTCTCCACCCCGATTCACGCTCGTCATGTGGCTGGCAGTGTGATGTTCGGTGCGGGCTGGAGTGTCGCGTGCACGTGCCCAGGCCCCGTCGCGGCCATGATCGGACAGGGACATCTCGCCGGAATAGTCGCCGGCGCCGGTCTTCTTTCCGGCATCGCACTGAAGCACCGCTTCGATCGCCGCGGTTCCGCACCGGCACCAGCGAACGTTTCACAACCGGCCGGGCATTCAACCGGCCCCGGACTGTAGCTGAGACTCATGACGACGCCCGCGGCTGTGACGTATCCGGCGATTCGGCTTGGTCTCCAGGAAAATGCCGGCCAGTTCGCCTTGCTCCTACTGATCAACGCCTTCGTTGGCGCGATGGTCGGTATGGAACGCAGCATCCTGCCGTTGATTGCCGAGGGCGAGTTCCATCTGGTTGCGCGGACTGGAATCTTGTCGTTCATCCTCGTCTTCGGCCTGACCAAGGCGCTGACAAACTATGCGGCCGGCCGTTTCGCTGACCGGTACGGTCGCCGGCGCGTCCTCATCGCCGGCTGGCTCGTTGCGGTACCGGTGCCGTTCATCCTGATGTGGGCGCCGAGCTGGAACTGGATTCTTTTTGGCAACGCGCTGTTGGGCGTGAGCCAGGGACTGACCTGGTCAGTCACCGTTGTCATGAAGATCGATCTGGTCGGCAGCCAACGTCGCGGCCTGGCGATGGGCTTGAATGAATTCGCCGGCTACGTCGCGGTGGCAGCCGCGGCCTTCGCGACTGGATGGATCGCCGCGCGATATGGCCTTCGGCCTCAGCCCTTCTATCTCGGCGTGGGTTTCGTCGCCCTTGGCCTTCTGCTGTCGGTACTTCTGGTTCGCGAAACGAGCGCGCACGTCGCTCTGGAGGCGAAGCAGGCTGCCTCGGTTGGCCCGACACCCAGCCCGCGCGATGTGTTTTGGCGCACGAGCCTCAACGACCGGAGCCTGTCTGCCGTCAGCCAGGCCGGACTCGTCAACAATCTCAACGATGGCATGGCGTGGGGACTATTCCCGTCCGTGTTTGCGGCCTCGCAAATGACGCTGGAACAGATTGGCATCCTCGCTGCCGTGTATCCGGCGACGTGGGGTCTGGTGCAATTGGCGACGGGCGCATGGTCCGACCGAGTGGGACGCAAGTGGTTGATTGCGTCGGGGATGTGGATCCAGGCGGCCGGTCTTGCTGTGGTCTGCACCTCCTCGAGTTTCGGCGGGTTCACGGGTGGCGGCGCACTGCTCGGCATCGGCACAGCGATGGTCTATCCAACGCTGCTCGCCGCTATCGGTGACGTGGCGGCGCCGTCCTGGCGCAGCTCAGCCGTCGGCGTCTATCGCCTCTGGCGAGACCTGGGATACGTCGTGGGCGCGTTGGTTGCCGGAATCACGGCGGACGCCCTCGGATTCGCTGGCGCGATCTGGATCGTCGCCGCGCTCACGTTCGTTTCGGGAGTGGTCGTCGCGCTTCGCATGACGGAAACGCTCGCGTTGCACAAGGATTGAACCATGGCCCTCACATGTCCGGTGGATCTCGATACGCTGCGGCTGCGACAGGAAATCCAATCGATCTATGCGCGCGTCGCATCCAATCCGGGCGGCGCCTTTCACTTTCATCGGGGATCCGCGTACGCCGCGGGCTGGCTCGGGTATGACGCCGACGCGCTCGCCGCTCTGCCGCCGTCGTCGACGGAGTCGTTTGCGGGTGTGGCCAATCCGCATCGGATCGCGCCGCTCGCCCAGGGCGCGACCGTTGTGGACATCGGCTGCGGTGCAGGGATGGACTTGCTGCTTGCCGCGAAAGCGGTCGGTCCCACGGGCCGCGCCATTGGCGTCGACATGACCGAGGCCATGGCAGAACGCACCCGTGCGGGAGCACGTACGGTGAACCTCGAACACGTGGAGGTTCGCCTCGGCGACGCGTTGGCGCTGCCGATCGAATCCGACACGGTTGACGCCGTGATGTCTAACGGCGTCATCAACCTGACACCGGACAAACAGCAGGCGTTTGCAGAGGTATTTCGCGTGCTGAAGCCCGGCGGTGAGTTCCTGTATGGCGACATCATCCTGGGCGCCGAGCTCGAGGAATCGGCGAGGCGGGATATCGATCTCTGGACGGGTTGAATCGCCGGCGCTCTGCCGTGTGCAGAGCTTGTCGACGTCCTGAAGGCGACCGGATTCGAGCAGGTCGCCGTTCGCGAACAGTTTGACTGCTTCCGAGGCACGAGCAAGCAAGGTACAGCCAGGAAGTACGGCGTGGTTGGTGTGAACGTGTATGCCAGGAAGCCATGGGAGAGGTAGGAGCATTCGATGAATCCGAGTCCGAATCCGAACAAGGCGCTGTGGGAGAAAGGCGACTTCACGCGCATCGCGGTGACGATGCGCGAAAGCGGCGAGTCCGTCGTGAAAAGTCTTGGGATCACCAAAGGCATGAAAGTGCTGGATGTCGGTGGTGGTGACGGCACGACGGCGATTCCCGAAGCGAAGCTGGGCGCCGAGGTGCTCTGCGTCGACATTTCACGTCCACTCGTCGCGGCCGGGAACAAGCGCGCTGAGCAAATGGGGTTGCCCAACGTTCGATTCCAGGAGGGCGATGCGTGCGATCTCGCCGGGGTGCCGGATAAGTCCTTTGATCTGGTGGTCAGCGTCTTCGGCGCCATGTTCGCTCCCAAACCCACGGAAGTGGCCAAGTCGCTGGTGCGTGTCACGAAACCAGGAGGTCGAATTGTCATGGGGAACTGGATCCCCGGCGATCCAACCTTGGTCGCACAAATCTTGAAAATCAGCTCGGCGTACTCGCCGCCGCCGCCCGAGGGATTCATCAGTCCGATGCTCTGGGGTGTCGAAAAGAACATCCAGGAACGGTTTGGCGCGGCGGGAGTCCCCGCAGAGAGGATTTCCTGCGTCCCCGATACCTACACCTTCAACTTCGATGGTTCGCCCGCCGAGTTCGTGAATGAATTCCGTAACTACTACGGGCCGACGATGAACGCGTTTGCCGCCGCAGAACAGAACGGGAAAGCGGACGAACTCGCGAAGGAACTCGTGGCACTCTTCACCGCCCAGAACAGGAGCAACGACGGGACCTGCTCGATCCCGGCCACGTTCATGCGCGTGACCGTCAACGTCTGACGCCACATGGACTGCTGTCGAGGCACCTGCGAAGCGACGGCCGCACACTTCGATCGGAAGATCGCGGACGACAACCGTCATCGTTACAGGACCAAAGGCCTCGACACACGCGCGCGACGTCTCGTCGAGGCTTTGGTCAAGTCCGGCATCGAGGGCGCGTCGGTGCTCGATGTTGGCTCGGGCATCGGCATGCTCAGTATCGAGTTGCTGCAACGGGGCGCCGCCTCGGCCACATTGGCCGATGCGTCGCCGTCATATCTCGAAGTCGCTCGCGAGCTGGCCAACGAGAAATCGCTCGCGGGACGGATGCAATTCGTCGCCGGCGATTTTGTCGAGACGGCAAGCCACCTTTCCTCGTTTGACGTCGTCGTCATGGACCGGGCGGTGTGCTGCTATCCAGCGTGGCGGCCGTTTCTCAAGGCGGCGAGCGAACGGTGCCGTCACCGACTGGCCATGACGTATCCCCGTAACCGGCCGGACATCAGAATCGCGATTGGTATCGAGAACTTCCAGCGACGACTGAAGAATGACGACTTTCGAGCCTTCGTTCACCCGCCACGACAGATGCGGGCTGCCCTCGAGGCGAGCGGCCTCGCACGGGTCCACGAAACCGGCACCCTGGCTTGGAAGATCGCGCTCTATTCGAGGCGTTCCTGAAACGGTTCTTCATCACGCCTTGAACAGCGCGTCCAGGAACGTCCGGGTGCCGTCCGGCCCGGTCATCGTCAACACGAAATCACCTCCGCCCGCCGGAACGCGCAAATCGAACTGGAGAAATGGACAGCACTTCCGTTCAGCGTTGATTGTCGTGACAATCGTGTTCAGAACGTCACTGTCGGCGGCAAACGTGACCTGATAGCCATCAGCGAGAGCGGTGACGTCCGCGGCCTGCGCCGCGAGGGCGGGCAATAATGCGGTTCGGGTATCAGACACATATTGAATGACGAACGCCGGGCTGAATAGACGCTGCGATTCTAGGCACGGATGAATCGAACGTTCAATGCGCGGGTATTCGCGGGTCAAAACGCCTTCAACAACATCGAAACCCCCAGCGCCGCGAGAATCACAGCCACGATCGATCGGAATCGCGCTTCGGTAATTCGCCCGAGCAGGTGTCTGCCGTAGATCGTGCCGATAATCACGCCCACCGTTGCGACCGCCACCATCGGCCAGACTTGCGCCACGTCGGCGCCGTCCGTCGCGAGATAGACGACTGGCTGTTTTCAAGGTTTACCTACGACTCGGAGTACTGATAGAGTTCGCCACCGCGGATGAGACCTGGGGCGAGCCAACCATTGAAGGAGCGCCGATGGGCGGCATTGGTCTGGGTGTTCTTCGCATACGCAGTTCTAGCCGCAGTGCAGGCGTGGCCCCTCCCTCTCCATCTGTCAACGCATCTCACTGGGGCGCCGGGCGGCGACACCGGGGTATACGTCTGGAATCTGTGGGTCTTCAAGCATCAGTTGATTGAAACGCAGACGACGCCATTCAGCACGCTCACGATCCTGCCTCTCGACGGACCGACCGATCTCAGCCTGCACAACTACACGGTGTTCGCCGACGTCCTCGCTCTGCCGTTGCTCTCCTGGCTGGGAGTGGTTCGCACCTTCAACGTGATCTATCTCTTGAATGTGGCGCTGGCTGGGTTCGGGATGTTCCTGTTGGCCCGAAAGCTGACGCAGCGGCCGATGGAGTCATTCCTCGCCGGACTCATCTTCATGTGGTCGCCGTTCCTGGTCACACGCGGGCAGGCGCACTTCAGTCTCGTGGCCGCTGCGCCGCTTCCGATTTTCCTGCTTGTGCTTCATCGGGCCTGGGAAACACGCCGTCTTCGAGACGCGGCTCTCACCGGTGGCGTCGTTGCGTGGGCTGCCTTTTGTGATCCGTATTACGCCGTGTACTGCCTCATGCTGGGTGGATGCTTCCTGGCGAGCAGGGTCTTTCTGGTTTCGTGGACCAGGCGGTCTGCGCGCGACTTGCGCCTGACCAAGCGCCCGTTGACGATGATGAGCGTCGGGCTGGCCGGGCTCATTCTGGTGGTTCGTGCGCTCGGCGGCGGAGCGATCGCCCTGGGGCCTCTCCGCGTGTCAATGCGGTCCATGTACACGCCAATGCTGCTCCTGACGATCTTCGTTGTCGCCCGGCTCCTGGCGTCATCGAACGTGCGCATCCGGCTGACTGCCTTGCCATCCAGGAAGTGGCTTCTGCGATCCGCGATCGCCTCGGGATTCGTCGCCGCGGTGTTCATGTCCCCGGTGCTCTCTGCGCTTGGAAGCCGGATGGTTGCTGGCGGCATGGTCGCCACACCGGTGCTGTGGAGATCGAGTGCACCTGGCGTTGACCTCCTGTCATTTCTAATCCCGAATCCCAATCACGCGCTCGCGCCGGCCGGCGTTGTGAAATGGTTGACCGCTGGACCCGGCGGTTACGTCGATCAGGTCGCTTCGCTTTCCCTCGTCGGACTGCTGCTCATTCTGTGCGCGTGGCGCTTCGCGAGCCTGCGGCTGCCACGCTTCTGGCTGATCGTGACCGCAGGTTTTGCGCTTCTGACCCTCGGTCCATTCATCACCATCGGACGAGTGGAGACGCTTATCCCGACACCGTGGGCGCTACTCCGTTACGTGCCCGTGATCGGCGCGGCCAGGATGCCGGCACGGTTTGACGCCGTGGTGACGCTGGGGTTTTGCGTCCTGGTCGCGATGGCGCTCGTTGCGCTCGTCGATCGCTTCCCGGCCCGTCGGCGTGCGATCCTCGGCACGATCGGCGTACTGCTCGCCTTCGAGTTGTTCCCCGCGCCACGCACGCTCTATTCCGCAGCGGTCCCAAGGGTGTATGAGGCAGTGGCGGCCGACCCCCGGCCCGTGCGCGTGCTGAGGCTGCCCACCGGCATCCGCGACGGACTCTCCTCGAAAGGAAACTTCGGTGCACAGACCCAGTACTACCAGACGTTTCACGGGAAGGGCCTGATCGGCGGGTACCTGTCACGCGTCGATGAATCCGAGAAGGCCTTCTACAGCCGGCTACCCACCATGAGCGCTTTAATGGAGTTGAGCGAGGGTCGACCGCTTCAGCCCGGGAAGCTCAACCAGGCGGTGGAGGGCGCGGACGAGTTCATCCGCAGCGCGAACGTCGGCTATGTGGTCTGGAGAACGGAGCGGGTCAGTCGGGAGTTACGCGACTTTGCCACGACGGTGTTCGGTCTGACAAAAGTCACTGAAGCCGACGGGTACGAACTGTACGTCCCCAGAAATGTGAACTGACAAGGGAGACCGAGCCTTTAGGCCCGGCGGCGACCCGTCGTAGAATCCCCCGCATCGATCGCTTCTTTCACATCACCGAGCGCGGCTCGTCCATCCGCACTGAGGTCATCGCCGGTCTCACGACCTTTCTGACGATGGCCTACATCGTGTTCGTGCAGCCCGCGGTGCTGGCGAACGCGGGCATGGATCCGGGCGCGGTGCTCGTAGCGACCTGTGTGGCGTCGGCAATCGCGACCCTGCTCATGGGCGTGCTCGCCAACTATCCCATCGGCGTCGCGCCCGCGATGGGCCACAACTTCTTCTTCGCGTTCACGGTCGTCGTCGGTAGCGGCGTGCCGTGGCGGACGGCGCTCGGGGCCGTTGCAATTGCTGGATCGATCTTCATCCTTACTGCCGGATTCGGGCTGCGCGAACGGCTCATGATCGCGGTGCCGGACTCGATCAAGCACGCCATCGGCGCCGGTATCGGCCTGCTCATCACGCTCATCGGACTCGAGTGGTCCGGCATCGTCGTCGATGCGCCCGGCACGCTCGTGACGCTCGGGCCGCTCGGATCGCGACCGGTGCTGCTGGCGCTGGGAACACTGGCCGTCATGGCGGTGCTCTGGGCGCGTGGTGTGAAGGCGGCCTTGCTCCTGGGCATGTTGGCCTCCACCGCGGCTGCATGGGCGATGGGCCTCACGAGTTACGTGGGGATCGTCGCAGCGCCGCCGTCGATCGCACCGACGTTCCTGCAGCTCGACATTCTGGGCGCGCTGCGGCCCGATCTGCTCGGCGTCACTCTGGTGTTCTTCCTCCTCGCGCTGTTCGACTCGATCGGCACCTTGATCGGCATCGCCGGGCGCATGGGCGTCGTACGAAACGGCACCATGCCGCGCGCCCGTGAGGCCCTGCTCGCGGATGCCATCGGCACGGTTGCCGGCGCTGCTCTCGGCACCTCGACCGTAACCGCATATATCGAAAGCTCTTCCGGCGTCGCCTCCGGCGGGCGCACCGGACTTGCCGCCGTGGTTACTGCTTCACTTTTTTGTCTCGCACTTTTCTTTCATCCATTAGTGAAGATGATCGGCGGCGGCGTCGACATCGGCAATCAGGTCACGCTCTATCCCAGCGTCGCACCGGCGCTGGTGCTCGTGGGTGTGATGATGATGCAGAGCGTTCGCGAGATCCGCTGGGACGATGCGACGGACGCCGTACCGGCATTCCTGACAATGGTGGTGATGCCGCTGGCGGTGAGCATCACGGACGGGATCGCGTTCGGTTTGATTTCGATTGTGGTGCTGAAGATCGCCACCCGCCGTGCCAGGGAATTGCACGGGCTTGTTTACGTCTTCGCGGCTGTGTTCCTGCTGCGGTATTTACTGGGTCTTCGTTAGTCGTCTTTCGCTGGAGCCATTCATGCCAGGCGGTTCTACTGAGCGGCGACGAAGTTCCTGATCCGCGCGTCGAGGTCCTGAAACGCACGCTCAAACGCCCGGCGTTTTGCTTCGTCCGGGCCCTCGACCGCGGCCGGGTCTTCCACGCTCCAGTGGGCCGTTGACGGCCGGCCTGGCCACACGGGACAGACGTCCTTCGCTGCGTTGTCGCAGACGGTGATGACGAAGTCGATCGGAGGCGCGGCCGGTCCTGCGAACTCGTTCCAGCTCTTGCTGCGGAATCCTGTTGCCGGAAGTCCGTGCCGTTCAAGCACGTCCAGCGCAAATGGATTGATGGTCCCCTTCGGGAAGCTTCCCGCACTGAACGCCTGGAACTTGCCAGGCGCCCAGTGATTGAGAAGCGCCTCCGCGATGATGCTGCGCGCGGAGTTGCCGGTGCACAGGAACAAGACGTTACGCACAGCACTCCGGGCCGCAACAGGACTTTGCCGCGGTGGCTGCCGGCCGTGTCGCGCGAATGAACGCGCTGGCGAACTTGTCCCGGGCGTGTTCGGCGACGACGCTTGCGTCGATGCCGGCGTCGGCGAGGAACTGGCTGGCGTCCTTCACATCGTAGACGCGCCAGGGATCGACCGAGACATCCGAGAAACCCGCGGCCTCGAGTTTCGCCCGGTAGTCTGATTCCTGCAGCGCGCCGGCAACGCAGCCGATCCAGAGCTCGACATTGCGCCGAATCTCTTCGGGTACGGGCCCTCGGACAACCACGTCCGAGACGGCGAAGCGGCCGCCCGGCTTCAGCACGCGGAACGCTTCCTTGAGCACGCGGTCCTTGTCTGTCGAGAGATTGATGACGCAGTTGGAGATCACGACGTCGACCGAGTTGTCGGGCAGTGGGATGGCCTCGATCTCGCCCTTGAGGAACTCGACGTTGGTGACGCCGGCCTTCTGCTGATTCGCGCGCGCGAGCGCCAGCATCTCGTCGGTCATGTCGAGACCGTAGACCTTCCCGGCGGGCCCGACGCGTTTCGCGGAGAGCAGCACGTCGATGCCGCCGCCGGATCCCAGATCGAGCACCGTTTGTCCCGCCGTGAGCTCAATCAGTGCCGTCGGATTTCCGCAGCCCAGCGAGGCTGAGACGGCCTCTTTCGGCAGGCCTGACTTCTCATCGTCGCCGTACAGATTCGAGGTGATCGGGTCGCCGCACTCACTGCCGCCGCAGCAGCCCCCGGTCTTCACACCCGAAGCGATGCTGCCGTACTTGTCCCGAATCGCCGACTTCATGTCCGTCTGTGTCGTGTCCGCTTGAGCCATCGTTACTCTCCTATATATGCCTTTACGAATGTAGACAATCATCCGGCAGTCCTGTATATTTGTCAAGGCGTATATGGACAAGGAACTCGCAGGCATCGACACGCTGCTCAAGGCCCTCGCGGATCCCACGCGGCTGAGGATTGTGGGCCTGCTCGCTGCGGGCGAGATCTGCGTGTGCCACGTGCACGACAGCCTCCGGATTTCGCAGCCCAAGGCGTCGCGGCATCTCGCGTACCTCCGCAGGGCCGGCGTCGTTCACGCCGAGAAGCGCGGACTGTGGGTCTACTACCGCCTTGCCGATCAGCCGAGCGAAGCAGCGCAGCGGTTGCTGGACACGGCGAAGCAGTGCATCACGGGTTTCGAGACGGCTCAGAAGGACTGCTGCCGGCTGGAGAAGGCGCGGCCGGACCTTGCGCCCGTTTCTGCAGTACTGCACGTTCGGCCTCGTTCCGCGTCATCGACGCGGCGCGCGTGAATTCCTCGCGCGCCTCATCGGCGCGTCCGAGCTTCTCGAGGAGATCTCCACGCACGGCGGGCAACAGGTGATAACCCGCCAGCGCCGGCTCGCTGGCGATGGCATCGATCGCCTCGAGTCCGGCCGCCGGCCCTGAGGCCATCCCGACCGCCACCGCGCGATTGAGCGCGACGATCGGTGACCGCACGATGGCCAGTAGATTGTCGTAGAGCGCCACGATGCGGGCCCAGTCGGTGTCTTCGAACCGCGTCGCGCCGGCATGGCACGCGGCTATCTTCGCCTGAATGAGATACGGGCCAGTTGTTCCGCGGAGCCGGTCCGCGCGATCGATCGCCGAGAGACCCCGGCGGATCAAGAGTTGATTCCAGCGCGCGCGATTCTGATCGGCGAGCAGGATTGCCGCGCCGCCTGGGCCGACGCGCGCCTGCGACCGTGATGCCTGGATTTCGAGCAGCGCCGCCAGTCCGTGCGCCTCGGCCTCCTCGGGCAGGAGCTCGGCGGTCATGCGCGCGAGCCGCAGCGCGTCCTCACAGAGGCCGACCCGCATCCAGTCCGATCCGGCCGTGGCGGCATAGCCCTCGTTGAACACGAGGTAGATGACTTCGAGCACGGACGCGAGCCGCTCCCGGCGCTCTTCGCCCCGCGGCAACTCGAAGGGCACACGCTTCGCCGACAGCGTCTTTTTTGCTCGCACGATCCGCTGCGCCATCGTCGCTTCCGGCACGAGGTAGGCGCGTGCGATCTCTTCAGTTGTGAGACCGCCCACCATCCGCAGCGTCAGCGCGACGCGCGCTTCGGGTGAGAGCACTGGATGGCACGCGGTGAAGATGAGCCGCAGCATGTCATCGCCGACGTCGTCATCGAGCGCGGCCTCAGGGCCGGGCTGCGTGTTCCGGCTGGTTTCAATCTGATACGCGAGCTCACCATGCTTTCGCTCGAGGAGCTGGTTGCGCCTGAGGTGATCGATCGCACGGTGTTTGGCCGCGCCTGTCAGCCAGGCGGCGGGATTGTCGGGGATGCCCGACTCGGGCCACTGCTTGAGCGCGGCCAGAAGGGCGTCCTGTGCAAGGTCCTCGGCCAGGCCGACGTCGCGAACGATGCGTGCGACCGCGCCGGTGATGCGGGCGGCTTCGATGCGCCAGACGGCGTCGATGACGCGATGAAGATCGGAGGCGGACACCGCCCTGGATCAGAACACAGCCGGCCGACTACCGCAGCCGCCTGGCCCAGTGAGTGGTCGTACCGGGCGTGAGGGCGCGCACTTCGATGCGATGCTCTCGTCCGTCCGTCGGACCGGCGATCGTGAGGCGGTAGCGCTGGCGCATCGCGTTGGTCAGGCTCACAAGCAGGGGGCCGGGGCGGTTGGGGGTCGCCACCAGCTCGCGGACGTACGCGAAGGGGTCCTGTTGTGGACGGAGACTTCGGCGCGCAACACCGTCCGGAAGGTACATACCGCCTGTCTCGCGCGCGAGCCACATCAGCGACTCATGCGGACGGATTCGTGCTGCCGGATCGCCTGCCTGAGCGAGCAGACTCTCCGCGCTCTCGCCGACGACCGTGACGGCGACGCCGCCGGCAAGCGCCCGCGCTGCCGCGTCTTCGAGGCCGGTGGCGTTCGCATTGGCCCGGCCGTCGCTCATGAGCAACACCAGCTTCGTTCCCTTCTCGCCGGCCAGCGCATCGACCGCGGCGGCCGTCGCGTCCCATAGCGGTGACGGCTCGAGAGGCGCACGATCGAAGAAGGCTTTAATGGTGGGCGCCGCGGCCCTGGCGTCGCGAGACATCCAGTCGAGGAGCGAAAGCGGCGCCGCGATCATCCCGACACGGATGCGATCGCCCGCCATCAGGCCGGGCATCCACTGCGTCGTGACGGCGTTGACCACTTCGTATCGCTTCAATGGCTGACTGCTCGTACCGTCGAAGATCAGTACGATGGACAGCTCGGCCGGCACTTGCATGATCCCCACGACCGCGACCGGCGCATCGTCTATGCGAACGTCGAAGTCCCCGGCCGAAAGGTTCGGGACAGTTCCGAGGACGCCATCGAGTACCGCGACCGTCACATCGACGGTGTTTGCCCTGCTGGTCTGACGCACAGCCCCACTGGCCAAAGACACGGCCAGCGCCGCGGCCATGACGGCGACGAACATCGGTCTGTCCTTCAGGGCGTTCTTCCCTTTCTCAATGGCGCCATGAATTGCTGCGGCGCGCGCACGGTGAAGCCCGGACGCTTGACTCGAATCTCGAGCGAGTGCGTTCGTCCATCGAGATCGGCAGGCGTGAAGCCGACGAGATACTGGTGCCGCAGCTCGTCCGCGAAACGGAGAAACGCCGTGGCCATGTCATCCGAGCGCTTCAGATCGAAGTGGCCGCCACCCGTGCGGCCAATCAGCGTGAGCAGCCGATCGCCGAGCCCTTTACCCTCGAAGCCAATGGCGTAGAGCATGAACTGTTCTTTCACCGCGCGATCGGCGACGACGTTGTAGATGGTGCTGCTGCTGTTCGTCGCGGTGTCGACGCCGTCGGTGACGGTGACGATCGTCTTGCGGCCCGGTACCAAGGCGAGGGAGTGCATCGCGGCGTTCATCGCTGTCCAGAGCGGCGTGCTGCCGCCGGGCCAGAGCTCCTCGCGCAGCACGCGCGTCAGCAGCGTCTTGTCGCTGGTCAGATGCGGGCTGATGGCGACTTCGGATCCAAACGTGCCGATGCGCAGCCGGTCAACGGGCTCGATCGCGTCCACGAACCGGCCGGCGGCGGTGCGCACACGAAGCCAGCGGTCCTCCATGCTGGCGCTCATGTCGAGCATGACGAGCGCCGTGATGGGCTGGCGGTCCGTCGAGAACGCGGCGATTTCCGCCGGCTTGCCGTTGTCCAGGACCTCGAAGTCCTGCTCCTCGAGGCCTGTGGCGATGCGCCCGTCGGGCCCGACCACGAGCGGGTAGACCCGAATCAGGTCGACATTCGCCCGGAAGATCTGTCCTTGCGCGCCCAGGCTGGCGGCGACCAGCGCGGCGACAACCGTGGCAGCGGCAGACCTCATGAAAGTGACAGCGACATTACGTCGCTCTCCCATCGCGTTGTTTCACTGTTACGGTCCCAAGCCTACAATCCTCGCCATGAAACGCCGCGACTTTCTCGCCGACCTTGCCCGGCTGTCCGTTCTGTACGCCGGGATTCCAAACGGCTGGCGGGTCATCACCTACCCGCGGCTCATAGACGACCCGTTTACGCTTGGCGTGGCGTCCGGCGATCCCACTGACACGAGCGCCGTGATCTGGACGCGCCTCGCGCCGAAGCCGCTCGATCCTGATGGCGGCATGACCGCGCGCACCGCCGTCACGTGGGAGGTTGCCGGTGACGAGAAGTTCACGTCGATCGTGAAGACTGGGCGGTACACGGCTGGTCCGGAGCTTGGCTACTCCGTGCACGTCGACGTGACCGGCCTCGAGCCGGGCTGGGAGTACTTTTACCGGTTCAAGCTGCCGGACGTGACGAGTCCAGTCGGCCGGCTGCGCACGGCGCCCGTGCCTGGCGCGCTCAATCCGAGATCGCGATTGAAGGTCGCGTTCGCGAGCTGCCAGCAGTTCGAAGAGGGCTACTTCACGGCGTTCGATCACATGGCGCGCGAAGGGGCGGATCTCATCGCGCACCTCGGCGACTACATCTACGAGTACGGCGGCGTCGAGAATCGCGTGCGGAGATACGCGACGCGGGAGGTTCGTTCGATCGACGACTATCGGATCCGCTACGCGCAGACGAAAGGCGATCCGTCCCTCAAGGCCGCGCATGCGGCGACGTCGTGGATCGTCACGTGGGACGACCACGAGGTCGACAACAACTACGCCGGGCTTTCAGGCGAGAACAACATGGAGTCCGACGAGCAGATGCGCGCGCGCCGCGCGATGGCCTATCAGGCGTGGTGGGAACATCAGCCCGTGCGCGTGCCGAGGGTCAGGAGCTGGGCCGATCTCAACATCACGCGCTCGTTCGAATGGGGCGGCCTCGCCAGTCTCTGGGTGCTCGATACGCGTCAGTACCGGAGCAATCAGGCCTGCGACGACGGCAACAAGGACGTGCCGTGCGGCAACTGGGACGATCCGTCGAGAACGATGATGGGCGACGCGCAGGAACGATGGCTCTTCGACGGTCTCGCGAAGTCGCGCAACCACTGGCAGGTGCTCGCGAATCAGGTGCGGATCGCGCCGTTCGATGAGACGCCAGGTGAGGGCCGGCGTTTCAGCATGGACCAGTGGAGCGGCTATCCGCACGCCCTCGAGCGGCTCTCGCGCGCGATCGCGGACCGCGCCCCGAATCGAACCGTCGCCATCACAGGCGACATTCATTCGAACTGGGTGAACGAGCTGCGCGCGAGGAACGACCGGCCAGATGCGCCCGTCGTCGGCGCCGAGTTCGTGGGTACCAGCATCACCTCCGGCGGCGACGGCCGCGACGAGGCGACGAACTGGACGGACAAGACCCGCGCAGAGAATCCGCACTGCAAATGGCAGAACTCCAGGCGCGGTTACGTCCTCTGCGAGTTCTCAGCCGACGACTGCCGGGCGGATTACCGGACGGTGCCGTTCGTCACGAAGCCCGGCGCGCCGATTCAGACGGCCTCATCGTGGCGAGTTGTCCGCGGGCGGCCGGGCATCGTCAAGATCTAGCGAACATTCAAAGCTTTCAAACTTGTTGAATAAAGGAGGAGTATCCTCTCGCCATGCTGACTCGACGGTCCTTCTTGAATGCCACCGGCGTTGCCGGTGCGGCGCTGGCGGTGAAAACGAACGGGTTGGCCGAGGTGCTCGCCGCATCCGCGCAGGTGGCCGGGCGATCGCCGGCCGAAGTCGCGCAGGACGAGTTCTACTGGCGCGAGATCCAACAGTCGTTTGCGCTCGACCGCACCATGATCAACCTCAACACTGGCCACCACGCGTCGCAGCCGACCGTCGTGCTGGACGCGGTGAAGCGGTACCTGGACATGGAGAGCATGCTGCCCGTCCGGTACGCAGGCCAGATCCTCGCCAACAACGACACCGTCCGCCGCGAGCTCGCGAGGGAATTCGGCTGCGACACGGAAGAGATGGCGATCACGCGCAACGCCAGCGAGTCTCTGCAGATTCTCCAGAACGGTATCGACCTCGCTCCGGGCGACGAGGTCGTCACGACCGAGCAGGATTACCCGCGCATGCTCACGACCTGGGACCAGCGCGTGCGGCGCGACAAGATCGTACTGAAGCGCGTGCAGTTCCCCGTGCCGGCGACCGCCGACGATCTCTTCACGCGCCTCGAACAGGCGATCACCCCGAAGACAAAAGTCCTGCACTTCTGCCACATCACGAACCTCACGGGGCAGCTCTTTCCCGTGCAGCGGCTCAGCCGCATGGCCCGCGCCCGCGGCATCCGGACCATCGTCGACGGCGCGCACGCGGGCGCGCAGTTCCCGTTCAAGCTGCGCGAGCTCGAGTGCGATTCGTACGGGGTGAGCCTGCACAAGTGGCTGCTCGCGCCGAACGGCACGGGCCTGCTCTTCGTGAAGCGCGACATGATCGACAAGTTCTGGCCGCTGCAGGCCGCGCCCGCGGTGAGCGACACGAACATCCGCAAGTTCGAGGAAATCGGCACGGCGCCGGCCGCGGTGCGAGCCGCTATCGCCGACGCGCTCGCGTTCCATCAGGCAATCGGCGCCGAGCGCAAAGCCGCCCGGTTGTACTACCTGACGATGCGGTGGGCGAATGCGGTGAGATCACATCCGCGCATTCGCATGTATTCGAGCCTCAAGCCCGGAGAAACGTGGGGCCTCGCCACCGTCGGCATCGACGGCATGGAGCCGGCGAAGATGACCACCTTCCTCTGGGACAAGTACCGCATCGTCGTCGCCGGCCTATCCGGCGGCGCCCTTCCAGGTCAGCAGTTCGACTGGAAGGGCATCCGTGTCACGCCGAACGTGTACACGACCCTTCGCGAGGTCGATGTTTTTGCGGAAGCGATGCTGGAGCTGGTGAAGCTGTAGATCGTAACGACGGGTGACGACCGGTCACGACGGGTCACGCTGGTGACAGTTCGTTACGCTCGTCGATCGTCACCTGTCGTCACCTAATCAACTCCCAGTACTGGTGAAACTGCCCCTTGGCATAGCCATCAAGCAGGGTCTGAATCGGTTGGGTAAGGGAGGCGCTGTTGTATCCGGCAAGGATCGGCGCTGAGGCGCTGCCACTGGGGAACGCGCTGCGGATGATGAGACTCCGCGGCTGTCGCGGCAGCCGGCCCAGATTGGTAATGAAGGACGCGAACGCGCCGTTGCGGAACAGGTACTGCTCGATGTTGGAGGTGTAGAAGGCGGTCACCTGCCGTCCGTTGTCGCCAAGGTACTTCGCCACTGCCTTGAGCGCCTCCGATCCCGCGATGTCGCCGACGATGGGCACGATCCTGTCCGCGGCGTGCATCGCCTTCACAAATTGAAAGTCCTCTTCGGTCGCGACGAAGCTGCGGTGAACGCCCTGCCGATCGACTTCCACCAGCAGGTCGCGGTGAGTGGGGTAGTCGTACTGCGGCGCACGACCCGCGGAGTTGAACCGCAGCATCAAGCCGTCCGCGACGAAACGCCGATGGAAAGCAAGGATGGTCGCGCGATCCCTGTCCATGAGCGGCACGCCAAACCCGGTGATGCGGGTCATGAGCCGCGACTGGAGCGCCGATAGGCCCGCGGTATCGAGGCGCCCGGCTCCGTCGATCTGTTTCAGGATGGTGTCAACAGTCCCGGATGGTTTACCCTCCGCGCGAACCGGAGGCGCGCGGCCGGTCAGCATGGCCAGATAGTCGACCCGCGTCGCTGATTCCGCGAACAACGCTTTGAAGAGCAGGTGCAGCAACATGTTGTCGCGGCGGATGTCCACGATGATGGCGAGCGCCGGACGCAGGTGCGCGATGTACGAGAAGTTCTGATCGGGCCCGACGCCGACGTACACGCCCGTCTGTGCCGCCTGCGGCGCGAGTTGCCGCAGCGCCGGTATGACGTGCAGATACGAACGTTCGTTCGAGATCAGGTTGTCCGTGTCGAAGTAGCCGCCCGGCTCGGAGAGCGAGGCGACGAGGCCGGCGAACGTCTGTGGGCCGGCCGCAACCGCCGACTGGCGCGGCGCGCCGCTGGCCGGCTGGATCAACAGCCCGCCGGCGACGATCAGGCCTACGAGTCGATGTACCAGAGCACTCCGCACTCAGCACTCCGCACTTCGCGCACCGCACTGTGTGTCGCTATTCGTTCATCTTCGTCGGCTTCACGAGATGGTGCTTCGCGACGTCCTGATAGGCCTTGGCTAGCGCGATGAGCTCCATTTCTCCGAACGGGCGCGCGAAGAACGTGACGTTGGTCGGCGATCCAGCGGCCGTGAATCCGTTAGGGACGTTCATGGCCGGATAGCATGCCGAATTCGCCATCGTCGAATGCCGCTGCGCCGGTCCGCCGCCACCGCCGCCCGGGCCGCCTCGTCCACCGCCCGGCGCACCGGCCGCGCCACCGCGGCCCGCCGGATCTCCACCGCGTCCCGCCGCACCCGCCGCACCCGCAGTACCCGCCGCACCCGCTCCCGCTGCACCCGCAGCACCTGTAGTAGTCGCAGCTGGATCGGGATCTCCGGCTCTTCCTCCAGCCCGTCCTCCGCCGCCCCCTCCCGCGTTCGACGCGACGAGGTACACATCGACGTCCTTCGTCGCGGCGGCGAGCTCCGTCATCATCATCATGCGAAGCCGCTGCTGCTGCAGGTACTCGACCGCGGGAAGCAGCCGCGCGGTCGGGCGATTCGCATTGCCCATTCGCGATCCGGTGAGCTTGCCGGCGCGGCGCATGTCGTCGAAGTACACGAACGACTCGGTGCCGAGGCTGCTCCCGCCCCCGCCTGCTTGGGACTCGGGAATCTTCATCTCGATGAATTTCGACACGCCGAGACCGCGGAGAGTCTCGAGGAGCCTCTCGCCGTTCGCTTTCGAATCGTTGGTCAGCGAGTCGAACGACTCTTTGATGTAACCGACACGAAGCTTCTTGATGTCGAGACGCGCGTCCCAGTTCCACGGAATGTCGGAGACGCTCATGTCCCGGCCGTCGAGTCTAGCAATCGCCTGCATCACGATGGCCGCGTCCTCCGCGTACCGCACCATTGGGCCGATGCGATCCAACGTCCACGAGAGCGCCATGATGCCGTAGCGGGACACGCGGCCGAACGTCGGCCTGAGCGACGGGATGCCGCAACGCGCCGCAGGACTGAGGATCGATCCGCTCGTCTCCGAACCAAGCGCGAACGCGACGCATCCGGCCGCGGTGGCGGAGGAAGAGCCCGCCGACGATCCGCCCGAGCCCTGCGCGGGATCCCACGGGCTGTTGGTGCGCCCGCCGAACCACTGATCGCCCTGTGCGAGCTCACCAGTCGAAAGCTTTGCCACCAGCACGGCGCCCGCCTCGCGCAGCTGCTCGACGACGCTGGCGTCGTAGTCGAACATCTGATCCTTCAGCGGCGCCGCGCCCCAGGTCGTCTTGTAACCCTTGACGGAGATGATGTCCTTCGCGCCCCAGGGAATCCCGTGCAGCGGGCCCTTGTACTTGCCGGCGGCGATCTCGGTGTCCGCCTGCTTCGCCTGCGCCATCGCGAGGTCGTCGAGGAACGTGACGACGAAGTTCAGCTTCGGGTTGTACTTATGGAGACGCGCGAGATACATCTCGGTCAGTTCGCGCGAGGTAACTTGTCTTGTTCGCACGAGCTCTGCGAGATGGCGCACCGGCCAGAACGCGACGTCCTCGAGATTCGACGGGCGCTTCACGACCGGCGCGAGGCTCATGCGGAACGGCATCTTTGTCCGGTTCGGCTCGATCCCTGGCGCCAGCGCGCTGAAGTGGAACGGCGGCGAGACGTCGAGCGGGATCGACATCTTCCGGACTTGCTCAAAACCCGTGAGGTTGTTGTTCGCGCTTGCGACCATCGCCTGGATGTCCGCATCCGGCACCTCGACGCCCTGCAGCAGCAGCGCGTCCTTCACCATCGCGGCGGTAATGCGCGACGCGCCCTGATCCTGCATGCGCGCCCAGACGATGCCGGGCACGAGCGTGGAGCCCAGGCCGATGCCGGCAAAGTGGGCCATGAAACGGCGGCGAGTTTCTTCGATGGTGTGGGACATATGAGGACCTCTGGTGCGCGGATTGTAACGAACGACGCCAACGACGCCAATGACATTAACGACGCCAGGTGAGGGTACTCTGCACGCTGATCTCGCGCTCAGAATGCAAGTGCCCTAGGTTGGCGTCGTTCTCGTCGTTCGTGTCATTTGCGTCGTTTCTGGAACTAGGATCGAAGGATGCGCACTCTGACCCTGCTTTTGTGCGGACTGCTCGCTGCCGCCCAGGCGCCCGTTCGGCCGGATTTCTCGGGCGACTGGGTTCTTGACCCGTCTAAAACAACGACCACCGGCGCGCCGATGCGCGTGGGCGGACCGGGCCGCCTAGGTGCGCCAATCCCCCCTGGCACGGTTACCGAGCCGAAGAAGGTCAAACACGTGAATCCCAGGTATCCGCCGGATGCACAACGCGACAAGATCTCCGGCTTCGTCATACTTGAGGCCGTCATCGATCGCCAGGGCAAGGTGAAGGATTTGCGCATCTTGCGATCGATCCCTGGATTGGATCAGGCGGCATACGAAGCGGTATCGAAATGGGAGTACACGCCGACGCTTGTCGCTGGCGTTCCGGTCGAGGTCGTCATGACCGTGACCGTCACGTTCACACTCTCTGGACAGGCGCCACAGATGGGTGTGCCGGTTGGCAACACGTCCTGGCCAACGCAGCCCGCGGGCGCCGTTCGTCCCGGCATGGGTCGTGGCTTCACATCCCCCGAGGCGTCTATTACTCAGACGAACGACGGTCTGACATTCGTCCGGAAGTTCGGGGACGCTCGTGAGGAGCTCAGATATCGATTCGACGGCCGGCCCAGCAACAACAAACTCCCGGGCACCGGCGGCGCGGTGGACAACACCTACGTCTACGTCAGCCGCTGGGAAGGCGAGAAGCTCGTGAGCACCATCACGTGGGTCGGACCACAGGGCCCGCGCGAAAGGACGGAGACGATCTGGATCGATGGTGGCGTGCTGAAGGTGCAGACGCTCCGCGCGGCCGCGGATCCTGGCGCCGAGCCGATGGTCACGACGAACGTGTTTGAACGCAAACGCTAGACCTCAGACACACTCGTCGTGTCTTCGTGGTCTCTGTGTGTGTTTGAGGTAATCAGCGCACGACTCTGAACGCGAGCAGTTTCTGAATCTTCCCGCCTCCGCCGGTGGCGGATAGTTCAATGACGTAGTCGCCGTCCGCCAATGGCGCAAGGACGACGTCGGCCGCGAGCACGAGCCGGTCGCCATCCGTGCGTTCGGTCAGCGTGACGGGCACCGGCATCGGGTCACCCTTCCGGCTGAGCAGGCGCGCGGTGCAATCGTCCAGTGGCTTCGCGAGTGTCCATTCGACGTGCACGCGCTCCGTGCGAAAGAACCTGAAGTCCGCGACCGGCCGCAACGGCGATCGGGGACCAGCGCCGCCCCGGAACACCGTCGGCTCGCCGATGTGTGCGGCCGGCGCCGCCACGATCTCGATCTCATCGTCGACCGGTTCCTCGCCGCCCTCGACACGCGCACGGATGCGCCAGTTCGACGCTCCGGCCGGAGTCGCCGGTACTTTCACGAGCACGCCACGCCCTCCCGCCTCGATCCTGCCCTCAGCCTTCGCTTCCTTCGCGTCATCGCCTTTCGGGGAGACGCGCACCGTCACACTTCCACCCTTCGCCCAGCGCCCGCCGGAGAGCTCCGTGCTCGCGAGCTCGACGACGACGTCGAAGCCGGACGACGTGGCGACGGCCGATGTGTACACTCGCGCGTCCGTGCGGAGCCGGGAGAGACGGGCGAGCTCGAGCTCGACCGTCGTCGTTTCACGGACCGGCTTGGAAGCCGCTTCGAGTTCTGCCTTTCGCAATGCCGGCGTGGGCGCCACATAGCCTCGTCGCGCGCTCACTTTGACGCCCGACTGCTTCACTTTCACGTCGATGCGCCGGAACTTGCCGTCGGCCGCGCTGTTGGCCGAGTAGTAGCCAAGCAGATAGAACGCGGAAAGATCGTCGGCGATCCTGCCGACGCCGCTCACGAGATCGTTGGTGTTCACGATCGCCTTGCCGTCCGTCCCGAGGGCCATCTCCTGCAGCACGTCCAATCTGCGCTGGATGCCGGCACGGTACTGCGCGGTCCATTCCCCTATCTGAGCGGCTGTCATGCCCTGGGGCGGCGCAACACTTGCCGGCACGCCATCCGTCCTCAGACCGCCGACATCCACCGGGTAGAAAGAAACGTTTGCACGCCTGGCGCGCTCGAGCAGGTCGCGGAACCGGCGCTCGAAGTCGATGTTCGCGAACTTCAAGTATTGCGATTCGCACCAGGCGCTATCCGAGGCGCCCGTGTAATTCGACGCCGGGCCGGTGCCGAGGTTGCCGGTGCGTCCAACGCCGATGGACGGGCGCGTGGGGTACCCCGAGTTCGAACTACCCGGGGGCGGCAACCGACGGGGAATCCATCCCTCGCTGATGAACAGAATGTTCTTCCGTTCGTCACGTAGATTGCCGAGGCGATCGACCATCTGCTCGAGATTCGACGCGCTGGCATCCTCACGGTACAGCGAGAGAAGATCGCCGGGGCAGACCATCAGTTGCCCTTCGTACTGGCTTCGGGGCGTAGCCAACCGATCCATTTCTCCCCAGTCCCAGTACTTCGCCAGATCCGATTCGATTGTCTCGATGCGCCGGCCGAATGTGAGTTGTGTCGCCGGCGTTTCCGGCGTCATCACGCCGAAGAGATCGTTCGGTCCGATGGTCCGGCGCAGGAAGGCGAGAACGGGCTGGCGTGTGTAGTGAGAGCCGAAGATACCTGTATGAAACGTGTCGAGGTAGACGACGAACACCCGGTTGTGCGGATCGGCGGCCTGACGGTTCGCCTCTTCTACCGTGTTGGGATCGCGCCTGGCGGCCTCCGGCGTAAACGGCTCGACGCGAATGAACTCGAATTCCTCGACCGACTGAGGCTTGCCGTCCTCGAGGATCTCGAAGTCGCCCTTGGTCAGGCCCTCGACGATCTTCCCGTCCCGCCGTGGATATGCGTCGACGCTGACGAACACAGCGCCGGATCTGAACACCGGCCGCTGCTGCTGGGGCGTCTCCGCTCGTCCGAGGGCGCCCCAGACGCACACGGAGATCACCAAGGAGACGAACGAGATCACTAAGGGTTGGTTTTCAAAACCAAACCTTGGTGGCCTCTCTGTTCGCTTCGTGGTCTCCGTGTGTTTCTGAGGGCGGGTTTGAGGCAGCATCAGCGCACCACCCTGAACGCCAGCAGCTTCTGGATCTTCGTTCCGCCGCCGTTGGCGGATACCTCAATGACGTAGTCAGCATCAGCCAATGGCCCAAGGACGACATCCGCCGCGAGCACCACCCGATCGCCATCGCTGCGTTCGGTGAGAGTCACCGGTACCGGCATCGCTTCACCGTTCCGGCTCAGCAGCCGCGCGGTGCGATCGTCGAGCGGCTTGGTGAGCGTCCACTCGACGTGAACGCGTTCGGTGCGGAAGAACTTGAAGTCCGCGACGGGCCGCAGCGGAGAGCGGGGACCGGCGCCGCCTCGAAACACCGTCGGTTCGCCAATGACGCCTGGCGGCGACACCGCGAGCTCGATCTCATCGTCGATCGGATCCTCGCCGCCATCGACCCGGGTCCTAATGCGCCAGACGGGTGCGCCGGCCGGAGTCGCCGGCACTCTCACGAGCACGCCGCGCACACCCGGCTCGATCCTGGCCTCGGCCTTCACTTCCTTCGCATCTTCACCCTTCGGCGAGACGCGGACCGTCACCGTTCCGCCCTTCGCCCAGCGTGTCCCTGAGAGCTCAGCGCTCGCGAGCTCGACGACGACGTCGAATCCCGACGAGGTCGCGACGGCCGAGGTGTACACGCGGGCGTCGGTGCGAATCCGCGAGAGCCGGCCGAGCTCGAGATCGACGGCGGTCGTTTCGCGCACAGGCCGTGACGCCGCTTCGAGCTCCGCCTTTCGCAGAGCCGCCGTGGGTGCCAGGTAGCCGCGGCGGGCACTCACCTTGACGCCGGGCTGCTTCACTTTCACGTCGATGCGCCGGAACTTGCCGTCGGCCTCGCTGTTGGCCGAGTAGTAGCCGAGCAGGTAGAACGCGGAGAGATCGTCAGCGATCTTTCGAACACCGCTGACGAGGTCGTTTGTGTTCGTGATGGCGCGGCCGTTCGTGCCAAGCGCCAGATCGTGCAGCATCTCGACCGGGCTGTTCAGACCGCCACCGTCGGCGCGGAGTCCACCTACGTCGATCGGATAGAACGCGACGTTCGCCCGCACGGCCATGTTGACCAGCTCGCGGAAGCGCGTCGGATAGTCGACGCCGGCGAGTGCCGCGGATTGCGTCTCGCACCACGCCGCGTCGCCCATGCCTCCGACGTTCGACTTCGGCCCAACGCCCAGGTTTCCGCCGCTGCCGACGCCGATCCTGGGCGGACTGGGAGCCTGGGACCGTGAGGATGTCCCCAGGCGCCCGGCCGGCAGCGTCCAGCCCTCTGAGATGAACAGGATGTTCTTGCGCTCATCTCTGAGAGCGCCGAGGCGGTTGATCATCTGTTCGACGCTTCTGACAGTGAGGTCCTTCCGGTAGGCCCTGACGAGCCCGCCGTTCCCGTCGCAGGTCATCAGCTGGCCCTCGTACGGATTCCGTGGGATCACGATCTTTCGATCGGGTCCTTCGGCCCAATCCCAATACTTCCGGAGCTCGTCTTCGAGCGTTTCCGATCGCCGCGCGAATGTCAGCCCGGTGACTGGAAGCTCGGGTGTCATCACCGCGAAGAGGTCCTTCGGGCCGATCGATCTATTCAGGAACTCGATGATCGGGGCACGCGCATAGCGCGATCCGAACAGACTCGTGTTGAAGATGTCCAGGTAGACGACGAAGACGCGATTGTGCGGATCGGCCGCCTGCCGGTTGCCGTCCTCGATCGATGTCGGATCGCGCCGCTCATCGTCTGATGTGACTGGCGAGACGCGGATGAACTCGAATTCCTCGACGGATTGAGGCTTGCCATCTTCGAAGATCTCGAAGTCAGCCTTCGTCAGGCCCTCGACGACCTTGTCGTCCTTCCGAGGATACGCATCGACGCTGACGAAGATCGCGCCGGACCGGAAGACAGGGCGCTGTTGGGTGGTCTGAGTCGCGCCGGAGGCAATAGCGGCGATCGCCAGCGCACACGACAGACCCACGACGAACCGTCGTTTCATGACCTGAACCTACTGAAGCGCTGGCATACAGAGCTTACCCTCAAACACACACAGAGACCACCAAGGGACGTGGAGACCACTGATTCATGGTTTTCCAAACTAATTCCTTGGTGATCTCCTCTTGTCCTTGGTGAACTCTGTGTGTGTCTGGGGTGTGCGTCTGAGGCTACAGGATCTGCCTTGCGAGGCGCCTGCGCAGGTCCCGGGTGTCGTCACCCCGGAGATCCCGCAGCGCATAGGTGACCAGCGGGCGGATCATCTTCTTGCGCCAGACCAGCTCGTAGTCCGTGTTGTCCATCGGTTTGCCGAGCGGGTATGCGGCCTCGGCGGCGGCCGCGATGAGGTCGTCGGTGAGGTGCTTGCCGCGAAGGAGATCCGCCGCGGCAGGAATGCTGAGCGGGCGCGATGCGACCGCGCCGAGGACGATGTGGATGTCCTCGACGTTGCCGCCAGGATCGACCTTGCCGGCGACGGCCACCGAGGCGACGGGGAAGTCGAATGAGCCGCGGCGGCGGAGCTTCCAGTACGCACTGCGCCTGCCGCGCTGATCGGGAACGACGACGTCGGTCAGGATCTCGTCGGGCCGGCGCGTGAGGTAGTGCATGCCGTCATTGACGTAGAGATCGCTGACGGAAATCTCACGCTGGCCCTGCGTCGAGGCGAGCTTGATCTTCGCTCCGAGCGCCTGCAGCATTGGCGCGGTGTCAGTGGACGACACCGCCAGGCACTTCGGGCTCGAGGTCGCGACCCAGCAGGTGTCGCCGTCCTTCTTCATGCAGAAGCTGATCGCCTCGCGCCACTCGTAGCTCTGGTCGTAGTAGGTGCAGCGCGTGTCGAGGCAGAGGTTGCCGCCGATCGTGGCCATGTTGCGAAGATGCGGTGTCGCGACCTGCGCAGCCGCCTGCCAGAGGCCGGGGCACGAGGCGCGCAGCTTCTCATCTCGCACGAGCGACGTAAGAGTGTTCATCGCGCCAAACGTCAACTGCCCATTCAGACTCAGTCCTGTGAGCTCTGGAAGGCCGCGCAGTCCGATGACGATCTTCGGAACCTGCTGGCGCCGTTTCATGTTCGGCAGCAGATCCGTTCCCCCGGCCAGGAGCATCGTGTTGGCCGGTGCCGTCGCCAGATGATCGGCGACCTCGGCGATCGACCGCGCAGCGACGTACCTGAAGCGCGGAAGGCGAATCATGTTCGTGATGCCTTCAGCGCGGCCTTGGCTTCGACGCCGGCATCGACGGGACGTCCCGTCGGCGCCTGCGGAGGATTCGATGCGCGGCCGTCGCCGCCTTCCCACGGTGGCGTGACTTTGATCGCTTCCGGCCAGGGCACGGCTGGAAACTCACCCGGACCCACGCGCGCGGGCTTGCCCGATGCTTTGAGCGAGAGCGCCCTCAGAATCTTCTCGGGTGTAATCGGCACCTCATCGATGCGCACGCCAACCGCGTCGAAGACGGCATTGGCGACGGCCGGCATGATCGGGAGCAGCGGCCCCTGGCCGACTTCCTTCGCGCCGAATGGTCCGGCGGGATCCGGATGTTCGACGAGCTCCGTGAAGATCTCCGGCATGTCGAGGCTCGTCGGGCTCTTGTATTCGAGGATCGACGGGAACTTGTGCACGAGCGCATGCGAGAGACGCGCGGGCAGGCGGCGGAAGGCCTGCTCTTCCATCAGCGCTTCACCGAGTCCCATGTAGACGCTGCCCTCGACCTGGCCGCGCGCGAGCGTCGGATTGATTGCACGGCCGATGTCGTGCGCGATCCATACGCGCGGCACACCGATCCAGCCGGTGCCAGGATCGACTTCGACTTCGACGACCGCTGCCGTGTAGGAGTACGTCGGCGACGGCCCGACGCCGCCGCCCTTGAAACGCGCCGGCGACTTCGGCGGCGTGTACGAGCCCGTGGTGCCGATCGATCCGAACTTCGCTTCGGCCACGCAGACCGCTTCCTGAAAGGTCATCCCCTTCGAGGGATCGGAGGCGTCGAAGACGCGGCGGTCGGCAAGAACAACCTGTTCGGCCGGGATCTCGAGGCGCTCGGCGACGGCCTTCGCGATGAGTTCCCTCGCGCGCTCCGCGGCCTGGATTGCGGCGTTGCCCATCATCAGCGTCACGCGGCTGGAGTACGAGCCGAGATCGACGGGCGTCAGGTCGGTGTCCCCGGTGACGGTCCTCACATCGATCGGCGGAATTCCGAGGATCTCCGCCACGCACGCGACGAGCACATCGTCCGATCCCTGGCCGATCTCGGTCGCGCCGCAGAAGGCGGTGACGCCGCCGCTGCGATCGAGTTTGAGATGAACCGCCGAGTGCGGCAGGTCGTTCCAGTTGATTGGCAGACCGGCGCCTGAGAGGTACGAAGAACACGCGAGGCCGACGCCCGATCCCAGGGGCAGCTTGCCGTGCTTGTCGCGCCAGCCGGAATTTGCGACAACCTTCCTGAGGCAGTCACCGAGACCGATCGTGCCAATCCGCAGATAGTTCGCGGTCAACGAATCCGGCGGCGCCACGATGTTCAGCCGCAGGTCGGCGGGATCGATCGAAAGCGTCTGAGCGATCTTGTCCAGCTGAACTTCCTGCCCGAATCGCGCCTGCGGCGTGCCGTGGCCGCGCTTGGGCCCGCACGGCGGCTTGTTCGTGAAAACGCGGCAGCCGCGAAAGCGATACCGGGGAACCTGATACGTCACCGTCTGCAGCGCGCCCGTATAAAAGGTGCTGGCCGCGCCGTACGATCCGTACGCGCCGCCGTCGAGCAGTGTCTGCAGGTCGACGCCCGTCAGCCGGCCGTCTTTCGTCACGCCGGTTCGGAAACGCATCAGCACCGGATGGCGGCCGCGGTGGCAGTAGAAGACTTCCTCGCGCGTCAGGCAGAACTTCACGGGCCGATCGAGCATCAACGCGGCTTTTGCTGCGACGACCTCGTGATTGAACGGATCGCTCTTGCCGCCGAAACCGCCGCCATTCGGCGTTGCAATCACACGGATGTGTGCCGCCGGCAGGGCGAGCGCTTTGGCGAGCGCGCGATGCACGTAGTGCGGCGTCTGTGTTGCCGAGTACAGGACGAGCTTGCCGTCGGGATCCTTCAGCGCGACACAGGCGTGCTGCTCGAGCGGCAGGTGCGTGTTGCCCTCGAAGAAGAACGTGTCGTCGAAGACGCGATCGGCGCCCGCGATGGCCTCGTCGATGTCGCCGAACTCGAGCGCGACGGCTTTGTGGATGTTGCCGGCGTCGCCGTACTCGTGGATGCGCGGTTCGGGTCGCGTAAGGCTTTCCTCCGGCGTGGCGAACGTCGGAAGCAGCTCGTACTCGACCCGGATGTGCTCGAGCGCGTCGTTGGCCGTGGCTTCGTCGGCCGCGATGACAGCCGCGACTGGATCTCCAACGAAGCGAACCAGATCCGGACAGAGCGCGTGCTCGTCGTGGCTGACCGGCAGAATGCCGTAGGGAATCGGCAACGCGTTACCGGTGAGCACCAGGTGGACGCCCGGCAGCGCCTCCGCCTTCGACGTATCGATATTAAGGATACGCGCGTGAGGATGCGGCGAGCGGAGCAGCTTGCCGTGGAGCATCCGCGGGAACACGAGGTCGTCGGCGAACTTCGTCTGGCCCGTGACCTTCGCACGGCCGTCCACGCGCCGCCGCGGCTTGCCGATGACGCTTGTCACGAGTTGTGCTTTCTTCTTTCTAGTTCGCCTGGGGCCCCACCCCCAGGCGCTTGTCTTCGGACGCTCGGCGCCCTCACTACGTTCGGGGCCTCGCCATGTCGCGCGGCCGCTTCCACTGCTTCCACGATCTGGTGGTAACCCGTGCACCGGCAGAGGTTTCCTGACAGGGCTTCCCGGATCCGTTCCGGTGTGGGATTCGGTTCGCGGTCGAGCAGCGCCTTGGCGGTGACGAGAATGCCAGGCGTGCAGTAGCCGCACTGCGCCGCACCGCGATCCGCGAATTCCTCTTGCAGGGGATGGAGCTGTCCGTTCTCCGTCAGGCCTTCGACGGTCGTGACCGAGCGGCCCGTGCATTCCGCGCCGAGCGTCAGGCACGACAGCACGGGCTCACCGTCGAGGAGCACGGCGCACGCGCCGCATTCACCCAGCTCGCAGCCGTGCTTCGTACCGGGCAGATTCAGATCCTCCCGCAGCACCTCGAGCAGTGTCTTGTAATCCTCGACCAGGACGTCGGCCGGCTCGTTGTTGACGATGAGGGAAAGGCGAATCCTCACAGGTGCCGGATGCTAGCAGATGGCCAAGCCTAGGATGGGACCCGAGCTAACGCAGTGTCGGCCGAATGGTGCCATAAGCACGATAGGCACCATTGCTTTGACACCCATAGGCACTTGTGCTCTAATTCGTCATTCTTTGACGAGGTTCTGAGTTCGATGATGAGGTTCCCGCCGCGTGGGTCGGCCCGGACATTCGCCGAATGGAGCCTCGTGTGCGTGCAGGCGACTGGCTACGTGCTGCTTTGCTGTATCGGGATATCAGTTGCTGGGACTGTTTACACTGGTGTCCTAGCCCAACAGCCTCCAAACGTTATCCTCGGCGAGTGCGCTCAGGCCGTCCTCGGCTTCTCGCAGACGAGCAACTGGCTGCTCCTTGCTTCAACGATCTGGCTGTGGCCGCAGCGTCGCGTGCTGAGGGTCTCACTTCCCGAAGTGTCAATCTCGGTACTGTTCCCGATCCTGCTCTTCTCGGCGGGATTGATCATGGAGGCTGGTGCATTTGGCTCTGAGGTCCCAGTTGTCCAAGTGGTCATGAAGGTGACTTCCGCCTTTATCTTGGCGCTCAGCCTTCAGTCCATGGTCCTCATCAGAAGTCGAGCGACAGGTGACGACGCCGTGATCAAGGGCATAGTCGAGCATGAACCGGGCTCGGAATGGTGGTTCACCCAGACGGGACGAATCTTTCTCAGTTCTTCGGATCTCTACAAGGCCATCATGAGATTCGCTGACCTTCACCGCCGTCTGTACGTCGCACGTCTAGTTCGTCGCATGTGACGTCCCTCATGCTTCGAGATCGTTGGAACGACTTAAAGGCAGTTCGCGAATGCCTTGCTGCCGCGCAGGTCGTTGGGACTCGCCCGAGAGTCGTCCGCGTGAATGTCACCCGGCTGGTGGAGACGGACAAGAACACGCTGCGCAGCGTCGTAGCTGCACTGGCGAAAGATCCTCTGGCGAGTTTGATTGGTCTTGGGCAACTACAAAGTAACGATGATGAACTAGAGATGCTGGAGTGTGTGTGCTTCGGCATTCTCGATGGAACTTGCCTGGACGAAGAGTCAGGAGGGGGTGTAGCGAAAGATGATCAGGCTGGCATTTGAGGACTGGCTGCGGACTTCGCTGAAATTGCCGGAGTCGCGCTCGGATCTCGTTGGACCCACATCGAAGTGTGCGTTTGGCTCGAATCAAGGGACGATCGACCGAGTAGTCGGCGAAGTACGATTGGCGACTAGCCCAACCGGTGTGCAGGTAGCCGCTACTGCTGCCGGAGTTGAGTTGCATCCGCTGGAACTTGTCGATGAACTTGCGTCACACTGCGAATTCGAGCCTGCCAAGGACGTGTGTCTCACTCTAGGGTCAGATTCACGTTTGTTCGACGACGCTCTAGGCAACGACGAACGACTCCGCTCCAAGCAAGAGATTCTTTTTTACAAACTGAAGGCTGCTCAGTGCGCTGTCGAAGGCGGACTCACCGACCGGGCGCGGTCATGCCTGCTGCAGAGCGAAGCATTCGCTCCGAGCTTGCCGCCTCAGGAACGCGGCCCGGATCCAGTCACGAGTTTGTTGCGAGGCAATCTTGAACTCCTCTGGGGTCGCTTCTATCAGGTTACTCACCTTCCAAGCTTGGCAAAGCCACACTTGGAGCGCGCCGCGACGATCATTACCGGGACGTCCGGCGGATCCTTTCGTCTTGTAGGAATTGAACTGTTGCTTGCGCGATGTGTCATGGGGATCGCCGATGGCATCGCTGAAGCAACCGAGCGCCTCAAAGAGGCAGAGTCCAAGAGGGCTGAGGACACGACGGCATTCGGTTCCCCGTTTGGTCCTCTTCTTGGGCACTACCTCGACTACACGTCTGCCTACCTGGCCATGCTCCGTGGAGATCCGGCGCAGCTGGGGATCGCTGTCCGGACGGCTTGCGCGGAGCTAGAACGCGAACGTCACGGGACGCTGATTGATCCAGTCCGAAAGGGCTTCCTCGATGTCCTTGAGGCAGTGAGGTTGTCGGCGGAGGCACGGCAGAGTGGTTCGCGAAGCCACTCGGGCGGCGCGCTCCGATTGTTCCTGGAGGCACGGGCGTCGTTCAAGCGCATCGCATTCTGGCCGGGAGCCTATCTGGCGCTAAGCCGCTATATCAGTTCTCGAGTGGATGACACTCCACCACTGGGCCAGATGGCGTTGCTCGACCTTCGAAAAGAGGCGCGCCAGCTGGCAGACCTCAGCAGGGTTCGAGTATTCGCTCTCGAGGTCAGAAGCGATTTGGCTGCGGCGTACCTTGCCGTTGGTCGAATCGACGCCGCCAATCTCGAAGCTCGGCGAGCTCTGTCCTTGGCGGTGGGTCAAGTCGATTTCCCGCGTGTAGCGCTAAGCGAATCAGATCAGCCTGAGCTCGCCGTATTGAAGCGCCTTCCTGCGGTGAGTTTCGCGGGCGATCTCCTCAAGAGGACCAACGGCTGGAGCAAGAACAGCGTCAGCGTGGCGGCTCCATGGGGTGTATCCAACTATGCGGCTCGTGAACAGGCTTTTGTCGAGAAGCTCGCTCAATCTGGTAGGCGGACGACCTCCGTTGTGATCTCGGGACCGGTTGGCTCCGCTCGCAGCCTGCTGGTCAGGCGGATACACTCTCTTCGAGAATATGAACCTTCCGCAGCGCTTGGCCGACCCCTACCTCAATTGCTGGTTGTGAGGTGCAGTGGGAAGGTTGCCTCCCAAGTAATGAAGGAGCTTAAGTCGGTTCTCGAAACTGAGAACGCGGTCGTTCTCTCCAACTTCGATGAGTTGGCACTCGATGGTCAGCTAGAGTTGCTGCGTGGCGTACGCCAGTCAGGGTCGAGGCCGGGCCAACTGTATCTCACCATGAGACACGAGCTGGCCAAGGCTCATTCGGATGGCCTCCTGGCGTCGGGTGTGTTTTCTCAATTCAGCGATACTTCCTGGGACGTTCTGCCCCTCAACGAACGCAAGGAAGACACAATACCTCTAGCGAGAGGGTTCTTAGTCCAAGGCCTGATATCGCAGGGCTGGAAACTCGAGGATGCGGAAAAAGTAACGTTCTCTGGCCGAGCTGCCAGGCGGATTTGGTACGACTATTCTCATACGCTTAGCAGACTTTATGTTGCGATGACTCTGCTGGCCAGTCGCCTCGGTCGGCTAACCGACTTTCCTGAATTCGACAGCCAGGCCGATTCCTCCGACTATGGGAGCATCTCGGCGCACTCGCCTGCAGGCCGCCTCCGACTGTTGGAGGAGTCATTGTTGACGCACGTGCCGCCCCTGGGAGACTCGACCAATCAGGCTCCAAACCCGGCGCCGGGGCACCCTCGACGCACGGTTCGTCAGGGCAAGCGATATGGAAGAGCCCTGCTCCAGGTTTCAGCTGAGACGGTCGCAGTCTTAGCTTTGGAATACGACGGTAACCTCAGTCGCTTGGCTGCCGAAGCAGGTGTCAAACGATCCACGCTGGTGAAAGCCTGGCGTGTCAGGGGCGTCCTCAAGGTATGGCATGAGGGCGGCGGACGTCGAAGACGAGGCACACGTCGCACTGAGTGACTAACTTCCGTTAGACGTGAAAGCCGAGAACCTCCTTCTAACTTGCGCTTTCTTGGCGTCTCAATCCAAGATCGCCCGACTATGACCAGACGAGTTCTTCAGTCGATGTGTGTGTCGTTCGTGATCGGCATGCTGCTACTGCCGATCGGGCTCGGCGCCGACGACGATCTGCACGACGTGCTGCAGGCCGCGGCCGTCCCGTCCGATCTCAAACCGCTTCTGGCGACGCCTGTGAGCGAGATGCGGCTCGTCATCACGCGCTACAGCGCGGACAGGAACACACTGATCGGACATTTTGCTGGTCAGGGAAGAGGCGGCGGCGGAGGAAGGGCCGGGGGCCGCGCAGCGGGGGGAGCGGAAGCTGCGGCGCCGGCCCCACCGCCACCAGCGCCGGTGCCACTTTCAGCCGCCCGGATCGCGCGACTGAAGCGCTACGATCTCGACTGGCAGGCCGCGCTGAAGAAGATCGATCCAGCGAAGCTATCGGCGCTGGCGAAGCCGGACCTGGTCGCGTTGAACGCGACCATCGAGAGCAATTTGAAACAGGTCGAGGCGGACGCCCTCACGCTTGCGCAGGTCACGCCCGCGATTCCATTCGCTTCCAGGATCGTGGATCTGGTCGAAGCGCGCATCCGCGTCGATCCGATGGACGGCCAGAAGGCCGCCGAGACCACGGTAGCTGTGATCAGGACCATCAAGGACCTGCGCGCCGCTTTCGAGAGCAACACGGCCTCCGCGCCGAAGCTGACCAAAGTCATCGCCAGCCGCGCGGCCGATGCGACGGCGCAGCTCCGTTCGACCGCCACTGAGTGGTTCAATTTCTACAACGGCTACGATCCGATGTTCACATGGTGGATGGGCATGCCGTACAAGCAGCTCGACACCGCGCTGCAGGAGTACGCGGCGGTTCTTCGCGACAAGGTCGCGGCTTCCGCTCCTGAGGGCCCCGCTGCTCCAGCAAGCGTTCCGCCAGTCACGCCATCCGCACCACCGAAGTACGCGTCCGTGCCGGACCTTCAGGAAATCCTCGGCCTCGTCCAGGACGAGATGCGCGACGTCGTCGCGCGGTTCAACTCTGGCAGACCCGGTGGCGGGGGAAGAGGCCGCGGTGGACAGGGAGGCGGCGGAGGACAGGCCGGAGGTGGCGGAGCGGAGGCCGCACCAGCAGTCTCGCCGAACGTGTACTACAGCGCCTGGCTCGAGTCGCTGAAGTCGCTCGACTTCGACAAGCTCTCGCGCAACGCGCAGGTGGATTACCTCTACATCCGGTGGACGTCCGAAACCGAGATTGCACGCGCGGGCGAAGTGATTCCGCCGGGGCCGCCGCGGAAGCCTGACACGTCGGACATCAAAGGCCAGCCACGCGGCCGCGCCGGCCTCATCCGCGATCTCAACGACAACATGATTCCGTACACGCCCGAGCAGCTGAAGGCGCTCGCGACGAAGGAGTTCGCTTGGTGTGTTGAGGAAATGAAGAAAGCGTCGCGGGCGCTCGGATTCGGGGACGACTGGAAGAAGGCGCTCGAGCACACGAAACAGACGGCCGTTCCTCCGGGCGGGCAGCCGCGGATGATCATGGATCTCATCGACGAGGCCGTCGCTTACCTGCGCGCGAACGATCTGATCACCGTGCCCGCGGTCGCTGCTGAAACCGTGCACATGACGATGATGTCGCCGCAGGCGCAGCTGACGTCGCCGTTCTTCCTGGGCGGCGTCGGCGGCATCATCGTGTCGTATCCGACGGATACGATGGAGTTCGACGCGCGCATGCAGAGCATGCGCGGAAACAATCCCGGCTTCTCGCACGCCACGGCGTTTCACGAGACGATTCCCGGCCATCTGCTCACCGGGTATCTCAATCAGCGCTACGCCGACTATCGTCCGGACCTCCGCGGCGGCGGACCGTTTTACGGCGAGGGTTGGCCGCTCTACTGGGAGCTGACGCTCTACGACCTCGGATTCGACAAGACGCCGGAGCAGAAGATCGGCGCGCTGTTCTGGCGCATGCACCGCTGCGCGCGCATCGTCTTCTCGCTCAACTTCCACATGGGGCTGTGGTCGCCGCAGGACAGCGTCGATTTTCTGGTCAACGAGGTCGGGCACGAGCGCGACAACGCCACGGCTGAAGTGCGGCGCTCGTTCGAGTCCGCGCAGTACGCGAACCAGCCTCTCTATCAGGCGGCGTACTTGCTCGGCGGCCTTCAGTTCCGCGGCCTGCGCCGGCAGCTCGTGGACACGAAGATCATGACCAACAAGCAGTTCCACGACGAGATCCTGCGCCAGGGCAACATGCCCATCGCGCTGATCCGCCTGGCCGTGACGCGCGAAAAACTCACGCGCGATATGAACATCAACTGGAAGTTCTACGGAGAGCTCAGCGACAAATAAGACCTCGGGAGTCGGTTTTGGTGCGAAACGACTCCCGAGGTCTTAACGCCACTCTAGCCACACCGGCCGGGTCTTAAGACCCGGTCTCTTACCGTCTGACCGTGTACGTCGCCTTGATCGTCTTCGTCGGATCGCTCTCGGACGTCGCCACGAGAGTAACGCGCGCTGAGGCAGCCGCGGAGCCGTCGCGGGCGATGAAGACCTGCACCGGCTGAGACGCGCCGAACTTCACGGCGGCGAGCGCGTTCTGAAGTCCGGCGCGCCAGCCGGCGCCATCGACCGACACTGACAGTCGATACACGTCACCGTCGATGTAGGTGGCGACGTTGGTGCCGTGCAGGTCGCCGGCCACCGGCGCGACCTTGCCGGTGTTCGTCAGCGCGAACGCCGCCGTGCCCTCGGCGGCGGTGAGCCGCGCGTCCGTGGGCGCCTTCAAGGCGACGCCGCGCTGGTGTGGGCCCACGCCGTCGAGTGATCGCACCGCCAGGGTGTACGAGAGCACGCCACGCGCGTCCTTCTGGCGATCGACAACGTAGAAGTGCAGGCGATTCGGCTCGTCCTTCCACTCGAACTGGCTGCCGGAGTTCAAGCCGGCGTGGAAGAGCGCGTCGTTGAGCTGCCGATAGTCGGCGATCGTCCGCATGACCTTCTCGCCGTTCGGACGGGTGAAGTCGACCTTGTTGATGTCCTCCGGGTGCGCATCGATGACCCAGCTGAACACCGAGAACGCGTTCGGTCCGCCCACGCTGCTTGCCTGGTCCTTGTTCTTCGAGAGCAGCACGCCATTGTCGGGCGTATAGGAGTCGTAGCCCATGCGCTGCACGACTTCGAGCCCATAGAAGTTGTAGTTTGGGGTGCCGGACGAGAGCGGGTTCTGGACGGGATCCTCGATCGGCGTCTTATCGCCGGTCGGTACCGCGGGCGCCGCGGCACCCCGTCCGCCGGCGCGTCCGGCTGCGCCAGCATCCGCCGCCGCGGCACCGGCAGCGCCAGCGCCCGCCGTACCGACGCCAGCTGCACCGCCACCGCGCCCACCGCCGCCGCCCGGACCGGCAGCACCACCCGGGCCGCCAGGCCCGCCCACAAAGGGCAGCACGCCGTCATCGAGTCGAATGACGATGCCAGACAATGACGGCGGCGCCGGATCGATGGCGCGCGCGGTCACATTCGCCACGACGAGTCCGGACTTCGCCAGGTTGTCACGCTTGATCGTGAGCACCTGTGCATCGGTCACGAAACCGAACGCAATCTTCTGCCGCAGCATCACACCCGCCGACATGACATCGCCCTCGGTTTTGGGCACGACGTACCGTTTGTGCGGTCCGCCGGGGCCGTTGAACGATCCGCGGTCCATCAGGTCCCACGGGCCCGCGGCAACGCGGCGATATGGCGTCACGTACGGATTGTTGTAGTTGTCGCCGATGCGGAAAGCCGCATGGGAGACTTCGTGGCGGATGGCGCCGGAGCCTTCACTGGTCGTGATCGAACCGCCGCCCGCGTTGCTCCAGAGCCACTTCCCCGCGTCAAAGCTGGTCCACTCGACGTACCGCGTCTTCGAGAAGCGCGGCTTCGACGGATCGGGATTCCCGAACTCCGCCGTGACGTCCTCCTTCGTCTGGAACTTCATCTCGCCGAACTCCTGCCACACGGCCGATTCGTCGTAGCCGGCGTACATCCGCATCACGAGGTCGAACTTGCTTCGGATGTCGGCGCCCTGTTCGTCCGTCCACATCTTGTAGAGCTCGGCGGTCATCGGCGTGGGGGCGGGCTTCTCATCGAATGGCATGGCGCCGCCGTTGTACTGATACGTCTTCGACGACATACGGTACGGCCCGTACGTCGTTACCTCGACACCGATCTTCCCGCGCGACTGTTCCATCCAGTACTCGTGGATGGTGTGGCCGTTATTGGCGGCCTGCGGCTTCGTGTAGAAATCCTGCGTGTACTTGACGATTTCTTCACGCTTGATGGGATCGGCTCGGGGATTGCCGTACTTGTCCGACTGTTTCGGCAGCGTCATCAGGAACGGCTGGTCGGGAAAGTCGGCGGCCAGGATCGCCAGCCGGATCGTCTTGACCGACGCCACGCGCGTGGGGTCATTCCACGTCGTACCGGGGATCGGGACGTAGTCGTCCCAGGTCATGTCGTACTGATCGCGGACGACCTGCGGATCGATCGGCGGCGGCCAGCTCGTCTGAGCGCCTGATTGAGGAACGAGCGAGGCCTGCCAGCCGGCGGCAAGAATGATCGAGGCAATGAATACGATTCGCGATCGTTGAAACAGCATGAAATCTCCGGCGCCGAGTCTAGCAGGGCTCGGGCCGCCGCGGCTGATGACCGGATTAACGGGCGGAAGGATACTTCGCGAGCTTGCGCTGAAGCGTGCGCCGATGAAGGCCGAGCGCGCGGGCGGCCTCCGAAATGTTGCCGCCATGCTCGACGAGCACCCGGTTGATGTGCTCCCACTCCACGCGATCCAGCGTCATCGTCTGCGCCTCGCCGGGTTTGAAAACCCGGCCTCCGTCGACGGTTGCCTGTTCCGATCCGCCGAATGCCGCCAGGATCTTGTCGGCGTCGGCCGGCTTGGTGAGGTACTGCGTCGCGCCTCGTTTGACGGCTTCCACGGCGGTCGCGATGCTGCCGTAGCCGGTGAGGACGACGATCCTCGTCGCCTGATCGATTCCCTTCAGCACCGGAATCAACGAGAGGCCGCTGTCCTGACCGACGCGAAGGTCGAGCACCACCAGCTCGGGCGGATCTTCGGTCGCGATCCGCTCGGCATCCGCGGCCGTCCCGGCTGTCCGAACGTCGAATCCGCGAGAGGCGAATGCCGCCGCCATCCGGTCCGCCAGTACCGTGTCGTCTTCGACGATGAGTATCGATGCGGATTCAAGCGCCATGAGAAGTTGCCGTGGTCACGTCAATCGGCAGGTCCATCGTCGCCGTCGTTCCCGTGCCCGGGCTCGATGCGAGCGTCAGTGAGCCTCCGAGCTGTTCGGCCGTGGAACGCGTGACGAACAGGCCAAGGCCCGTACCGCGGCCAGCGGGCTTGGTCGTGAAGAATGGCTCACCGGCTCGAGCGAGCTCCCCGGGGTTCATTCCGGTGCCTCGATCCGACACGACGATGCGCACGCGGCCGGAGTCGTGCGTGATGTCAATGCTTATGGGCGCCTGATCGGGCGATGCCTGCAACGCGTTGCTGAGCAGGTTGCGGAGCGCGCGGGCGATGGCGCCCGCCGGCCAGGTGACGCGCAGTCCCGCGGGCGACGCGATGGCAATGCGCGCCCACTCGGCGCCGGCGCATTTGGCCCGCACCGCGTCCATGATCTCGCCGATCGGCCGTTCGCGCGGCGCCTCGCCGGAAGGATCCCCGCTTTCGCCGGCCATCGCGTCCAGAATCGCGCGGCAGCGATCGGTCTCGGAACGAATCAGTCTCGCATCCTTGCCAAGCGCCTGATCCTCTCGATCTGCGAGGGCCCGTTCCAGCTCCCTGGCGGCGACCGCGATCGTCGAGAGCGGCGTACTGAGCTCGTGCGCGGCTCCCGCGGCGAGCGTTGCAAGGCTGGCCACCCGGGCCGTCCGCGCGTTGCGATCGCGCATCGATTCGAGCGCGCTGTCGCGCCGCTCGACGGCGATGACCAGCCTCGTCACGAGCGCGGCGATCGCAAGCGCCGTGAGGGCGAAGGCAATCCACATGCCCTGCATGTGCACGCCGATCTCCGGATGCATGACCTGAGCGGATTTCAGATCGTCGGTCGGCGCCAGGAACAGCATCGCGTAGCCCGCGACCGCGAGCGACGTCACGATCCAGGTCCACTTGCGTCCGAGCACGAGCGCCGCGACGACGATCTGGACGAGATAGAAGACGCTGGCGGGATTCAGTACGCCGCCGGATCGAATCAACAGCCACGACAGCAGAAGCACATCGGCGGAAACGAGCAGGCCCGCGAGGGTCGTGAGGGCGGCCTCGTCTCCGCGCCGGACGCGCCACGTCAGCCACGCGTTCGTCGCGCCGCACGCGACGAGCGCCAATGCGGCCGTCCCGAACGGCGCCGACGCCTCCAGCCCGAGCGCGTTTCGGCCCGCCATCACCGCCCCGGCGCCGGCCAGGAGCATCGTCCAGCGAACGGTGATCAGCCAGGACAGGCCGACGCGTTCGAACGACGGGGCGGCTGATGCCGGGGAGGGCGGGGCCATGACGTCCCGGAAGAGCATAGAGCACCCTGACCCTGCGGCAATTTGCCACATTCCCGGTTGCGGGACCCCATGACAAGCTGCCGTGGTGCGAGCCATTCGACTGGGGCTTCTTGTTGGACTTCTGCTGGTTTGTCAGGCTGGACTGGCCCATGCGCAGGAGTCCGTTGTCTTCGGCAGCGTCGCCGGGCGGGTTGTTGATGCCACGGGCGGTGTCCTTCCCGGCGTCGAGGTGGCTGCCCGTGAAACCGCCACCACCGTCGTCACCAAGGTGGTTACGGACAAGGATGGTCGATTCAGGTTTTCATTGTTGCGTCCCGGCGCGTACGAGTTTTCCGCCGCGCTCCAGAACTTCGCGCTGGCGACCCGCAAGCTCGATGTGACTGCGGGCAGTGCGTTCGACCTGCCGTTCACCCTGACGCCAGCGGGGACGGCAGAGGTGTTCGTCCTCGTCGACCAAACGGCGCTGGTCGAGACGTCGCGAACGCAAAGCGCCGTCACGCTCACGCAGCCCGAAGTGCGGAACCTGCCGCTCAACGGCAGGAACTTCATGGACCTGGCGCTCTTCGTGCCGGGCGTCTCGCCGACGAACGTCGGCGGGGGCACGCAGCTGTTTCCGGAGACTTCGGCTCTGCCCGGAGTCGGTCTGTCGATCGCGAGTCAGCGCAACCTGTCCAACAACTTCATGGTCGACGGCCTGTCGGCGAACGACGACGCTGCCGCGCTCGGTGGAATCTCGTTCGGCGTCGATGCGGTCGAACAGTTCCAGGTCGTTACATCCGGCGGTCAGGCTGAGCTGGGGCGCGCACTCGGCGGCCATATCAACATCACGACGAGGGGCGGAACCAACTTCTGGCGATCGGATGCCTATGCATTCTTCCGTGACGACCGTTTCGACGGCCGGAATGCGCTGTCCGGAACGAAGCTGCCGCTTCATCAGAATCAGTTCGGCGCGAGCGTCGGCGGCCCGATCAAGGCAGGCCGCTCCTGGTTCTTCGTGAACCTCGAGCGGCGCGCCCTCGATCAGTCCGGTCTCACGACCATCCCGGCGTCGAACGTCACGGCGATCAACGCCCGCCTCGCGGCCGTCGGATACGGCGGCCCGGCAGTGACCACCGGCATCTACTCGAATCCCATCGACACGACGCACACGCTCGTCAGGACGGACCACATGGTTTCCACGCGCGATCATCTGATGGTGAAGTACAGCGCGTACAAGGCATCGAGCTCGAACGCCCGCGGCGCCGGTGGAACGAATGCTCCATCGGCATCCGCAGGGCTCGACAACCTCGACCAGATCCTCTCGATGGGCAACAGCCTCGTTCTCTCGGAGTCCACGGTTCTCGAGACGCGCGGCCAGATCGCGCACGGCGATCTCCAGGCGCCCCCGACGGATCTCATCGGCCCGGCGGTCAGCATCTCCGGTGTGGCAGCCTTCGGCCGCCTGTCCGGATCGCCGACGGCCCGGGTGAATACGACGTACCAGATCGTGAACAACGTCTTCCATCAGCGCGGCACGCACTCGATCAAGGCGGGCACCGATGTGCTCTACAACGACGACACGATCACGTTCCCGCGCGCCCTTCGTGGCAGCTATTCGTTCTCGTCACTGGCGAACTTTCTCAACGGCGTCTACAACACCAATGGATTCACGCAGACCTTCGGCGACACCGTCGTAGCCCAGACAAATCCGAACCTTGGAATCTACGTCCAGGATGAATGGCGCGCTCGGGCGCGGGTGACGGTGAACGCCGGGCTTCGTTACGACCTGCAGGGCCTGGAGACGATTCAGACCGACGCAAACAATGTTTCTCCCCGCCTGGGTGTCGTGTGGTCGCTCGACGAGTCGGGACACACCGTTGTCCGCGCCAGTGGCGGCCGGTTCTACGATCGCGTCCCGCTGCGTGCGGTCGCGAACGCGCTGCTCTCGGCCGGCAATACGACGGATCTGGCGAACCTACGTCAGATTGCCGTGACGCTGTCGCCGGCGCAGACCGGTGCGCCGGCGTTCCCGAACATCCTGCCGGCCGTCGTTCCGGCGACAACACTCGTCAATCTGACGACGATCGATCGGAACCTTCAGAATGCGCGCTCGAACCAGTTCTCGACGGAATTCGAACGGCAGCTGACCGCGAGCAGCGCGATCGGCATTGGCTACCAGTACCTGCGTGGGGACGGCCTGCTGATGCAAATCAACCAGAACGTACCGACATGCGCTGTGGCAGGCGGCAACAACGGATGCCGGCCGGTCTCTACGTACGCGAACAACAATCAGTATTCGGCTGCCGGCCGCTCGGTCTACCACGGGCTGCATGTCTCGCTGGTCCAGCGGGCCGGGAAATGGGGCGGCTACCGGGTTTCGTACACGTACTCGAAGTCCATGAACAATCTCGGCGAGACGTTCTTCGCGTCGCCGCTCGATCCGGCGAATGTCGATCTCGACTGGGGCCGGTCGGATGACGATCAGCGACATCGACTCGTGGTGAGCGGCTCGCTCAATACTCCGCCGGATGCCGCGCGCCGGTTTGCCGACCACCTCACCCACGGCTGGCAGCTCAGCGGCGCCGTTCAGTTCTACTCGGCGCTTCCGTTCAACATCACGACAGGCGCCAATACGATTCAGGGGACTGCCGCGAGGCCCACAGAGAACGGCCGTTTCATCGAACGCAATACTGGAGAAGGCAGCGACTTTTCGACGACAAGCCTCCGGCTCGTTCGGAACTTCACGGTCAGGACGAAGGCGCGCGTCGAAGCCATCGTTGAAGCGTTCAACTTGTTCAACCGCCGCAACGATGTCGCGCGCGTAACGGTCTTCGGTACTGGCGCATATCCAACCAGTCCCGCCGCGAACTTCGGCCAGATCACCGTCGTCGGCGATCCCAGAACCATTCAGTTCGGATTCCGGGTGAAGTTCTGACATGGTCCAAGGGTCCAAAGGTCCAAGGGTTCTGGGGGTCCTGGCCGGTGCGGCGGCCGTCCTGGCCGCGGCGGAATGTGGGATGCGCCAGCAGTCGCCGGTCCCTGCCCTCGGTCCCGTTGCGACCTTGAAGATCGCGGGCGCAGACAATCGCGGCGTCTCGATCGCGGCCTCCGACATGCTCGTCGTTGCAGCGTGGGCGGCAACAACGGGCGAGAGCACCAACATCTACGCGGCCGTCAGTGAGAATGCCGGCGCGTCGTTCGGCGCGCCGGTTCGCGTCAACGACGTCGATGGAGACGCGCGCGTGAACGGCGAACAGCCGCCTCGCGTCGCTGTCGGCAAGGACATCGTCGTCGCCTGGCAATCGCGCCGGACCGGTGTGTCACAGGTCAGACTCGCGCGATCGACGGATCTCGGCCGCGCGTTCGCCCCGGCGATCACGGTTCACGACGCTACGTTGACTGGCGCGCGCGGCTGGTCGTCGCTGGTGCTCGACGCCGATGGCGCCGCCCACATTGCGTGGTTGGACGGCCGGAATGCCACCCGCCTTCGCGCGGACGCTTCGGCGGGCAGGCTGCCGGGGCTGGCCGCGAAGAAACCCGCGGCGCAGGCGCAGATGCCGGCCGGCGGTCACGCGCACAGCGAGCCGACGCGGCAGGACATCTTTCAGGCGAGCGTGAGGCCGGACGGCGCGCGTGCAGAGGCGTCCGTCGCCACCAACGTCTGCTTCTGCTGCAAGACGAGCGTCGCGGCCGGGCCGAACGGCGCGGTCTTCGTCGCGTGGCGCCACATCTATCCCGTGAACCTGCGCGACATGGCAGTCGCTGCATCGACCGACGGCGGGCGTACGTTCGGTCCTCCGATTCGCGTCAGCGAAGACGGCTGGCAGCTCGAGGGTTGCCCGGAAGACGGCCCGTCGATCGGCGTGGACCGGTCTGGTGCGGTCCACATCGCATGGCCGACGCTCGCGGACGTGAAGAGTGAGACGCAGCGGAAGGGCATCTTCTACAGCGTTTCCACCGATGGCGGCCGCACGTTCGCGCCGCGCGTCCGCCTCGACGACGGTGACGTGAAGAACGCCGCGCATCCGCAACTCTCCATCGTCGATGGCCGTCCGGTTGTCGTCTGGGACGAGAGCGGACCCGCCGGCCCGAGGATCCGCGCGCGGCGCATCGGGGAGCCGGCCTTCACCGCGTTCGAGGGTGAGCCGGTGACCTATCCGTCAGTGGCGGCCACGCCCACCGGCCTCGTCACCGCGTGGACGGCCACCACGCCCGGCGGCTCGGAGATTCGCGTCCGGAAGCTGGCCGTCGGCCCCGCGCGGTAGGGCCCCGGGACGGGATCGGCCCGCGCGAAAGTCGGTTATTCTCTGCGCATAAGCCATGGTTCAAGTCCCTTCGTTCAACCGGTTTCCATTTCAGGCAGTGATGCTCGCGAGTGGCGCGGCCCTGCTCCTTGCGTCCATTGCCGTTCGCGCCGAACAGGGTCCGCAGGGCGGAGGTGGTGGCGCCAAGCCGCTCGTGCCGATGACGGCGAGCAGCATCGTGCGCGACCCGGCCGCGCACATGGGTGAGAACGTCTCGATGATGGCGTCGGTGGATGCCATCCTGTCGAAGACCGTTTTCACCGTCGATCAGGACAAGACGAAATCCACCGGCCAGGATGTGATTGTCATCGCGCCCTCGCTGCAGGCGCCGCCGGAGGTCAACGCCTACCTCACCGTACAGGGTGAAGTATTCAAGTTCGATCCGGCCGAGATCGCGAAGCGCAATCGGAGTTACAAGCTCGACTTGTCGCCGGAGCAGATTGAGAAGTTCCGCGGTAAGCCGGCCGTGATGGCCACGGCCGTCGTGAACAACGCACTCATCGATCTGGCGAAGCGGCCGATCGCGCCGCCGTCGCCGGCGGAAGTCGCGCTCTCGGGCCACATGAAAACGATCAATTCCGCGATGGGCGTCGTGCGCGCCGGTCTGGAGAAGCCGGATGCGGCGCAGCTCAAGGAGCAGGCCGCCGCGCTGAAGAAGGCGTTCGCGGATTCCGAAGCCATCTTCAAGTCGCGCAACATGACCACGGCGATCACATGGGCGGGCGAAGCGCTCAAGCACGCGACTGCGATGGAAACCGCCGTCGCCGCCGGCAAGTGGGACGACGTCAAGGCCGCCGCTGGCGGAATCCAGCCCCTCTGCGCCCAGTGCCACGGTGAACACCGCGAGCGCCTGGACGACGGTTCGTACCGCATCAAGAGCGGTGGCTAGATTGAGGTACTGAAGGTTCTGAAGATCGTGAAGTAGCCTTTTGTCTTTTGGGGGTCGCGAATGCGCCGGTTACTGACTTCAGCTCTTGTCTTGATTACCTTGGCGCCCGTCGCCCTCGCGCAGCGTCCAGCCGACGCCGTGAAGACGGCGCCCTCCGGCAAGCCGCCCGACAGCGTGTTTCTCGAGGACCTCACGTGGGCCGAGGTGCGCGACATGGTCAAGGCTGGCTGGACCACAGCGATCATCGGGACAGCGGGTACGGAACAGAAGGGCCCGCACATGGTGGACGGCGAACACAAGTTCGTCATGGAATACGAGGCGGACAAGATCGCACGCGTGCTGGGGAAGACCCTCGTGGCGCCGGTGATCACCTACGTGCCGGAAGGCAGCTGGGAACGGCCGGGCGGGCACATGGGCAAGCCCGGCACCATCACGCTTCCTGACGATCGGTTTCTCGAGCTTCTTCTCGCGGCCGGCCGCAGCCTGAAGTCGGGAGGGTTCACAACCATCCTCTACATCGGAGAATCCGGTGGCAATCAGACCGGGATGCGGAATGCGGCGACGCAGCTCACGGAGTTGTGGAAGGGCGAGGCCCGCGCGTTCTGGATCGGCGACTACTACACGAAGAGCCACAACGAGCAGAACGCGTACATCACCAAGACGATGGGGATTCCGGCGAATGAGATCGGCGGGCACGCCAACCTGCTCGATACCTCGGAAATGTTGTTCGTCAATCCGAAGCACGTCAGGAAGAACAAGCTGGCGCCGGGCGGCGGCTATCAGAACAGCGGTGTCAGCGGCGATCCGAGCAAATCATCGGCCGCGCTCGGGAAGATCTTTCTGCAGATCAAGACGGACAACGCAGTCGCGCAAATCAGGCAACTGATGTCCGGAGCGCCGGCCGCCGCGCCGGCTGCCGCGACCGCCGACGAGAACGCACCGGCGGGCCGAGGGCGAGCCGCCGGCGGTGATGCAGGCCGAGCAGGCGGAGCCGCTGGTGGCGGGGGGCGCGGAGGTCGCGGAGGACAAGCCGGAGGACGCGGAGCGGAGGCACCCGGAGGCGCGCCAGCAGCTGCACCCGCGGCACCGCAGCCCACGATGGAAACGGCGCCGGCCGCCGCGCCGACGACTCCGCCCGACACGGTGTTCATCGACGAGCTCACGTGGGAAGAGACGCGCGATCTGATGAAGGCGGGGAAGACCACCGTCATCATTCCGACCGGCGGCACGGAGAAGAACGGGTACCACATGACGCTCGGCAAGCACAACGTCATCGTGACCCACTCGGCGAATCTGATGGCGCGCCGTTTGAAGAACGCGCTCGTGGCGCCAACGATCCAGTACGTGCCCGAGGGCAATCCGGATCGCCAGAACCCCGGCGGGATCTCGCTGCCGTCGCCGGCGTACGACCAGCTTCTCGACGCGGCCGCCCGCAGCCTGCGCGCGCACGGTTTCAAGGAAATCATCTTCATCGGCGACAGCGGCGGCAATCAGGCGGGCATGACGAACGTCGCCAACGCGTTGAATGAGGCGTGGAAGGGCCAGGACGTGAAGGTGTTCGCGCTCACCGACTACTACGAACAGGGCCGCGAGCATTACCGCGCGTGGCTCGAAGCGGCGTACGGCTACAACGACACGATCATTGGATCGCACGCCGGTATCAGCGACACGTCGCAGTTGCTGCACGTGCGGCCGTCGATGGTGCGGAAGGATCAGATCAAGCCGTGGGGCGGACCGGCCGACTCAGGGGTGTCCGGCGATCCCACGAAGGGCACTGCCGAGATCGGCCGCATGGGCATTGAGTTCAAGATCAACGGCGCGCTCGCGCAGTACCGCGCGCTCAAGAATCCGCGAGGCGGTCGAGGCGGCGGGAACTAGTTAGAAAGAGCGACCCTGACGCCGGCGGCGACCTGGCGCCACGACTGCGCCGAGGCAGGATTCAGCATCGCGGCTCTCGAGGCGTACCGCAGCGGCGCAAACCGGCCGATCTCGCCGGCCTCGAGCTGCGCGATGTTCGACTGCACGAGCCTGGACACCGATTCCTCCAGCAGTCGCGTCAGATGAAGCCTGTCTGCGCCGGCAAACAGCGGCGTCACCCGCAGGAGCGTCTCGGCGTCGGTCATGGCCCGGTGCTCAGGTGTCCGTGACGAAAACACGCCGCCCGAATGCTCACGGTAGACGCCCACCACTCGATCGAGGAAGCACACCTTGCCGAAGTTCGTCTTCGCAATCAGCCACAACCCGCCTGCCCAGTCGCGAACAAAACGGCGTGGGATCGACTGAATGACGTGTCGCGGATACATCTTGGTGCAGGTGCGAAACCACCACTTGCCCTCGAACAGCTCGCGAGCGCCGAAGCCGGCCAGTTCGTCGCTGGAGTTGTGCGGCGCGATCCTGTACGGGACTTCGTCTCCGTCCCTGAGCACCTGCGCCCGCGCGCCGCAGATATAGGCGTCGCCGGCGCGCTCGAGGAGATCCGCCTGGAGTTGAATCTTCTCGTTGTCGGTCCAGTAGTCGTCGCCTTCCAGAAACGCGACGTAGTCGCCGCGGCAGTCGTTCAGGCCAATCTCAGCGATCTCGTAGATGCCCAGATTCCGCGGCGGCAGGAGCGTGCGAATCAGCCCGGGATGGCGCTTTGCGTAGTCGATGACGGTGTCGCGTGTGCCGTCGGTGGAGCAGTCGTCGGCGACAAGAATCTCGAAAGGAAACGTCGTGCGTTGGGAGACCGCGCTCTCGATGGCCTGCGCAATGAAGCGAGCGTGGTTGAACGTCTGGATGAAAACCGTGACCTTCGGCGCCTGCAGGCTGCGGGCGCCGATCACTTGGCCGGAGCGGCCGGCGGACTCCACGTCAACTCCCACATCACGAGTCCAAGCCGCCGGACGTCCGCGGACTCGGGGTTCACCTCGCGCGGAACGAAGGACTCGGACGTTTCAATCCGCAGCTCGGACGTGCGCCCGCTGGCCTGATCGGCCGCGGGGATCTGGAACTTCTTGACCATGTCTTCCTGTTCGACCACTGCTTCCTCGAGCACCTTGCCGTTCCACGTGAATTTGAGCGTGGGCTTGTTCTTGAGGTTCTTGAGCGGCACGTTGAAGCGCATCATCAGCACCATCGGGCCGTTATTGTTGGCCAACCGGACGATGGCCGCGGGCCCCATCCAGCGATGGGTCGAACCGTCCGTACCGGTTTCGGCCGGATAGAAGCCCCTGATGTAGCTGATAGGCTGCGCGGAACAGGCTGCGGCCAGTAGTGCGACCACCAGCAGGATTCGTCGTTGTTTCACAGAATTTCTCCAGCTCTCCAAAGTCTGTTTTTCGGCCTTTACGCTAGCATGCGATAGCATTTGCCGGTGCCGGGTCCCGTCGAACGATTCGGACTGGCGGCCGTGCTGGCGCTATCGCTGGCGCTCAATTGCTGGCACATCGGTTTTCCGCTCGGCTACCACATCGACGAGCCGGTCAAGGTCGGATTCATCCAGACCGGCACTCAGGATTTCAAGCACCCGATTCTCCTGCTTCAACTCGGTCGAGCCGCGGCCGGCGTGTTTGGCTTGACGGAGGATCAGGATGTCGCCGTCGCCGGTCGCGTGATCCAGGCCGTCGCCGGAACGCTGACGGTCCTCACCGTCTTCCTTCTGGCGCGTCGCTCGATGAAGGACGGTACCGCGCTTGCGGTCGCGGCATCTGTCGCGGTCGCTCCGATTCTTGTCATGCACGCGCACTACCTCAAGGAGGACATGCAGCTGGGATTGTGGAGCATGGTGTCGCTCCTGTCGCTCGTGCGCTATGCCGAGCGGCCGGGCTGGAGCCGGATTGTGTGGCTCGGCGTCGCGCTCGGCCTCGCGTTCAGCTCCCACTACAAGAGCATTCTGCTCGTGCCGCTCGTGGCCGTGACTCCGTTCCTGGGGATTCTGAATGCGAGCTCGGACAACGGCCTGAGACCGAGCCCCCTGCGTTTCCTGCGGGACATGGCGGTCGCTGGCGCCGTCGCGGCGGTAGTGTTCCTCGTCGTCAACTTTCCGCTGCTGCAGGCCGCCCAGGTGTTCTTCGAAGGATCGGGCTTCGAGCTCCAGCACGCGCTCGAGGGCGAGGACGCGCGCTACCGGTTCACCGAGTTCTGGTTCACGTTCCATCTGCGCTACAGCCTCGCTTCGGGGCTTGGGTGGCCGGCGCTGCTGGGCTCGCTCGCCGGCGCGATTACCCTGCCGTTCGTCTGGCGCCGCTTGTCATTTGCCGATCGGCTCGTGATGGCGCATGTCGTGCTGTTCTACGTCGTGCAGGAAGCGTCCCCACTGAAAGCGGCGCGGTACATGGTGCCGGTCGCGCCGGCGCTGCTGTATCTCGGCTGGAGAGGTCTGGCCTTGATCGCCGGCGCCGTTCCGGTCACGCGCGCTGTCGCGTACGCGGCGATTGGACTTGTGCTGATCGGATCGCCCCTGTACCGATCCGTGCGGCTTGTCTCGTCGATCGGGAACGACACTCGCGAGCGAGCGGCAGCCTGGTTGCGCGAGCATCCTGGCAAGGCCGTGATCGAGCAATATGCCGGTCTGGCGCCGACGACGTGGTCCGCCGTCGATGAAGACATCCAGGCCGCAAGACGCCGCCGCGTCGACTTTATCGTGACGAGTCAACTGCTCTACGGCCGCTACCTGGCAGGCGCCCTGTTGCCGGATCAGGATCCTGATGTCTACAAGAAAGCGGCGGCGTACCAGGCGCTGTTCGCCTACCCGTACATCGAGATCCCGCCGCCGTACGAGAGCTACGAATTCAACAATCCCCTCATCAGGATCGTCGACATCAGGAAAGCGCCATGGCCGCCGGAGTCACCAGGACGGTAGTGGGTCAGGCGAAGTGCTGCTGTCCCGCCTCCACGGAGCTGGCCCTCGAAATCCCGCCTCCGTGCACGTCGCGTTTCGGACTGGCGCGTATCGCGCGAGTGCTACCCGCTTGGAAACCAAACATGCTTCGCACGTCGCGCTCGAAACGCTCGTTGCCTCCGGCGGGATTTCAGACTGACGCGTATCGGGCCACTCCGAAGTCGGCGGGCCATCAGCACTCCGCCTGACCCACGATCCCTCGTCGACCGGCGGACGGCCGAAGACCAAGAGGATCAGGCCGGCTATCGTCGCGACGACCATCCAGTAGATGTACCGGAAGTCGGCGCCGGTAGTGATGACGAGATACGGCGCGACATAGAAGAGGCCGCTGGCGGCGACTGCGGCGGCGTCCCATCGCCGCTTCCTGATGCCGGCAATCACGATAGTGACGGCGGTCAGGACGAACACCCACCCGCGAAAGAAGATTCCCTTCGTGGCTTCGAGCGCACCGACGACCGGCCGGTACGCCGGCATCTCGCCGAAGTCCAGGCCCATGTCGTTCGGGTCAAGGCCGGTATGGAACGGGTAGTACACCGTACCGATGAAGCCGAACACCGCGGCCAGCGAGTCCAGGCGCCGCTTCAAGTACGCCGCCGGATGAGCCCTGATGGCTCGCCACCAGACGGCAACTACTTCCTTGAATTCCTCGGGATCCGGCGTGAGGAACGCGCTCGGAGGCCACGCGCCGTTGTAGATGAGCAAGTTGACGTTGGCCGGATCGTAGGCCTTGCGGATGGTCGCGAGATCCATCGCGGGCAGCGCGCGGTACACGTGTGACGGCAGACGAAGATCGCCGGTCTCGACCGCGAGCCCGGCGAGATCGTGGAAGAACGAGAATTGAAGTGATCGCGTGAACGAGCCCTTTCCACTTGTGATTGATACGCGGTTGAAGAGCGCCGTCGAGGCCATCAGGCCGATCACCATCAGTGCCGCTGGCAGGAGAAGCCGCCGAAACGATTGAGCACCCGGCCGGTCAACGCCATGCCAAAGCGCCACGAACCAGAGCGACAGCGGAATCGCCACCGGTGGGGCATTGACGCGGATGGAGTAGCCGACGAATAGCGGGACGAGAGATGCAACCAGCCACGCACGCGATCCGCGGCGCCGTCCGGTCAGCGCAAGGCCCACAAACAGCAGCAGGGACACCGCCAGAACGACATCGCTCCAGAGAATTCCGAGCAGACCGAAGACGGTTGGAAAGAGGCCGAAGCCGAGCACGACCGCTGCAGAGGCGACCGGCCCAAGACGCGTTTCGGCGGCGACGAGCGCAGCGGCCGACCAGAACACCACAGTCTGGTACAGCAGCAGCATCGCCGGGTGCGACCAGATCGTGAGGAGGCCCATCCACAGCACTTTCGACATCGGCGTCTTTGTGCCGCCGTCGATGCTGTGTGTGAGTCCCTCTCTGTACATGTAGAGAGAATCGGGCGACATGACGCCCGGATAGAACACGGTCCACGTCACGGCCACGCCTGCGGCGGCCGCCGCGACGAGAAACCATGGTCGTAATCGCGGGTTCACAGGGCGGGTAGTTTATCGCGGCGCAGCCAGCCGGCCAGGACACTGCCGCACAGCAGCATCGCCGGCAGGGCCGTGCGATCGACCCAGTACCAAAGCACGATCGGATCGGTCTGAAAGTTTCCGCGAGGCGTCCCGAGCTGAACGAGCGCGAACGGGACAAACATGACCACGAACGTCGTCAGCAGAAAAACGGTGACACGGTCACGAGGACGCCGGAACGCTGAGGCGATGACGCCAAACCAGAGCACGAGGCTGGCCGCCGGATGCTCGTAGGGCGCCTCACTGAAGGAATTGGTGTGCCGAATGCCCGCCGCGTCGAACAGATCGCCGAAGTAGAAATAGAACGGCTCCAGATTGAGGCCGATTCCGTGGAATCTGGACAACTGGTCGCCGTATGACATGTACAGGCCCTGGTCGACGTAGGAATTCGCTCTCGTTCCCAGCCGCTCTTCGGCGTCATGGTGGTGTCGCGCGAGCGCGGCGCGGCCAGCAGCATCGGTGGTGAGGTTTGCGTAGACGTCCGGTGCGATCACAAGCGCACCGGTCAGGAGTGCGAGGACGACATCGCGCGCGCGAACCGAGGCCACCTTGCGGAGCACCAACAGACTGGCTCCAAATGCGACAGCCAGGAGCGCCGTCAACTCCTTGCAGAGGAAACCCAGGCCGGTGAAGAGGGCCGCCAGGCACAGCCATCGAGCCCGCTTCCAGCCGCGATCATCGAGACGCTTCAGATAGATCGTGAAGGCCCACATCGCGCACGCGACGAACAACAGATCGAAAGGCAGGTCCGTGGCTCGATCGGAGAGATTGAGGTGGTAGCGATCGATCGCAAGAAGTCCGGCCGCGATGAGTCCGGCCGCCGGACTCCAGGCGGCGCGGCCGATCAGGAACAAGACAAGGATGGTCGCGGTCCCGGCGATCACGCCCGCTACGCGCCATCCGACAGGCGTGTTGCCGAAGATGGCGCCGCTTGCCCGGATGACGTAAGCCGGGAGCGCTCCATGCTGCGACATCCGCAGGGGCATGTGATCCCACGTGATCGACATGGCCGAGGGGATGAATTCGCTGCGTTCGATGCCGTTCAGCTCCTCGACACCGATGAAGGCGAGACGCAAGCCGCCGCCGAGCGCCAGGATCAAGACAAGCAGCCAGGATGCCCTGTTCACGCGATGCGCCTTCACGACCTGCGCTAGCATATCCCGCCGATGGTCGCGATCCCGGAAGGCTACGCTCGCGTCCCTCGCTCCGGCCGCTTCGTCTGGCGCGTTGTCCTGGTGAACCTGGCATTTGTTCTGTTTCACCCGGCGCTTCGTCAACTGATCCCGTTCGACTCGGACCTGTACCGATCTCTCGCAGTCAATCTCGCGATGTTCGTGTTGCCGTCGGCAGGATGGATCGATCTCGCACGGCTACGATCGCGACGGCTTGGGTCGCTGATGATCCGGCTCCTCGCGGTATCCACCGCCGTTTTCCTGTCCTCCGTCGTCATTCTGAAAGCTCTGGGCATAGAGCCTTCGGCGCCCGCGCTCTGGAATTCACTCTGGCTGCTCACGGCTGCCGGTCTCGCGTGTTCGCGAATGTTCGGCAAGCAGGACGTTGCGCGGCCCCGGGTGCTTGCGCGGCCTGAGCTGACCCTCCTTGTTGCCTGTTCCGCTGCGGCCTACGGATTGTTCTTCTGGGGCGCAACGCAAGTCGTGCCCCCTGTTGAGGATCAGGATCTGGAAGTCTCAGGCACCGGTTACAGCTTGCTGACGCGGCTCGAGCCCGTCTTGCTCACCGATCGTCACAGCGTCTTTTTCTTCGCACACCCGCCTCTCCTGCATTTCTTTACGGCCGGTTCGTACGCGCTGTCGGGCGCGCTGCCTGACCTGCGGTTCTACTTCGAGGCAAGTCAGCGTGTGCGTGACGCCTGGGAAGGCCGGCCGCCGCAGATCGGCGGTGAGGTCGTCGAGCTCAAAGGCCACCCGATCGAGTTACCGGTCCCGCCCGGGGAATACCGCATCATGGGCGCGCAGGGGACGGACTATCTCGTGAAGAGCGCATCGGGCGAACAGACATCGTTATCCGTCGAATCTGTCGAGCTCGATCGCGTGTATGCGCACTATCTTCAGTATCCACGGCTGATCGAATCAAGAAGTCCGAACCTGTTCTTCGCTGCGATGACCGTGGGGCTTCTGGCGTTCTGGGCTTCGCGGATTTCGCACAAGTGGTGGATGGGGTTGCTCGCCGCGGCGGTCTACGCGACCAGCCCCGAAGTGCTTGTCAGATCGAGTTATGGCGGCTATTTCGCCGTCGGTGGTCTCGCTTGCATTCTGCTCCTCCTGACGGCCGAGGCGCGGTGGCGCGCCGGAGGTGCGCTGTGGCCCGCCCTCCTGGCCGGAGCGTTTGCCGCGCTCGTCGATCACAAACTGATCGTTCTACCTGTCGCGCTTGCCCTCGGCGCACTCGTGAACTGGCGTCGTCCGGTGTCGGTTCTCCGCTCAATTCATCCGGCGATGACGGGCTTCATCGCCGGATACGCGCTGTTCTGGGTGTGGGGCCTGGCCATCGCGCCGGATGCGTTCGTGGCCGATCATCTGCATCATCACTTTGTGGACCGCATCACGCACAACAACCCGTTCGGATATGGTGGATACCCATCGGCGATCGATCTCTGGAAGGAATTCAACGATCACACCGGCTATCTGCTCATGCCGCTCGGGATCGGCCTCCTGATCTGGGAGCTCAGGCGGATCCGTACCGTCCGGAGCGACCTGACCCGTCAGCGTCTCGACTGGCTCCTCTGGTTTGGAGTTACTGCGGTGGTGTTCACGATCATCGACTGGCGCATGACGAAGCACCTGGCGCCGCTGGTGTTGTCGTTGTGCCTGGCGCTTCTGCCCGCTCCGCGTGCCGCACGGTGGCGAATCGCAGTACCGGTGGCGGCATTCGTATTGGTTCTGGCGGTGAACGCGATCAGTCTCGCCGGCTTGGTAAATGACTTCGATTCCTACATCGTGACTCCATCCTGGTGACGAACCCTCTTTTAAATCGCCAGCGAACGCTTGGCATCCTGACAGTGGCCTGCGTCGCCGCTGGAGTCGTCTGGCGCGGTTTCGGTCTCGGCACGTTCCCCGGTCTCGATCCCGATGAGGTTGAGGGCGTGCTCGCGTGGTTCAGGGACCCACCGATTCTCTGGTACGTCTATCCAACCGGCCGGCCTCACCTCAATCCACTCGCACCGCTGCTGCACTGGCCGTTTCACATGCTGATGGCCCCCTCAGCGTGGGGTGTGCGCATGCCCGGCCTCATCGCCGGGCTGTGTGCGATACCAATCGCCTTCTTCGCGCTCCGGCGCGCATTTGGTGCCAGAACCGCGGCGTTGACCACGATGCTGGTGTCTGCGGCGCCGTTTCTGGTGGCGTACTCGCGACAGGCATGGGACCTGGCGTACGTGCCGGCCTTCGCGGCTCTGATCATCGGGACTGCATTCGCCGGACGTCCGCGGCTGACGGCGGCGCTGGTCGCGTTCGGGGTGCTCGTGCATCCCACGATGGTCTGCGTGGTGCCAATCGCCGCGGCGCCAACGGTGGTCGATCTCTGGCGCCGGTCGACAGGATCCTCGAGATCCGTCCGGCTTCGTTCGCTTCTTGCGTTTGGGGCGCTCCTCACCTACGCGGCGGTTTTTCTCGGTCTGATGCTGTTCGCCGCAAAGCTTCCCCTGCGCGTCGAAAGCCTTTCACTGCTCCTACGCGACATTCAGGATCGTGCGTCGGACTGGACGCTGATTCAGACGTTCTTCAGCTGCTTTTGGCATGCGATGGCGGGTGATCTCGTCTACGCCGAGTTTCTTGGCGGCGACATGCAACTGGACGCCGTCTGGCCGGCGATCGCCACGACAGCGTTCTTCGTGGCATCGGCCGGCCTCCTCTGGAAGCAGGGGCGCACCGATCGCCTTGTGTTCCTTGTCGCGCTGTTACTCGGAGTCGCCGGCCAGTTCATCACCGTCGGCAACTACGACCTCCTGATCCCGCTGAAGGAACGCTACTTTCTCTGGGCGGCTCTGCCGGTCTGCGTGGCTCTGGTGTTTTTTCTCGAAGCCGTTACCGAGAGGCTCGGCGCTCCGGTCCTGTCGGCCGTAGCCGTACTCGCGTTGACCGTCACCTGGTTCGTCAGTTTTCAGATCGGGTACTTCAGTCCGTTCTCACGCTGGGGTGGCGAATCGGCATCGCTCGACTACCGGACCGCCCCGGTGCAGCCGAAGGCCCGGGTGTTGGAGATCGTCGCTCAGAACCGTAGATCCCCTGAAGGTCCGGCCTGGCTCTTCGTTGGCGAGCCAAGACTTGAACTTGTCCTGGAGTATCTCGCTTCGGCGGACCCGTCGGTCCGCGTTCTCAACCTCGGCCGGGTGCTCTATCAGCATCAGCGCGACAACCAGAGCGATCTCGGCGCCGGCGACGTAACGGGATCGTCGAACGTGTTCTTTGTTGACTACCTCTGGCAGGAGGTCACCGGCGAGATCAGGGAAGTGCATGCGCTTTCGGAGCGCACGGTTGAGTCTGCCGTCGCGCCCTGGAAGGCCGAACGGATCGGGACGGTCACGACGACCGCCGGAAGTCCCCTCTTCGGAGTCTGGCGTCTATCCTTGCCGCCGAAGTAGGTGGCCCCCAAACCGCTTGCTTCTCAGGGCGCCTCGATCCGTTTGTAGATGTCCCGTCCTTCGATTGATTCGGCGCGGCTGTAGTTCCTGGCGAGTGTGGCCTCGAGCCAGCTCCGGGCCTCGTCCGTCATCGGCAGATCGCTCGGGTCGAGCACGACGAACAGCGGCGCTTTCGCGAAGATGGTTTCGAGCTCGCGCTGCGGCGTGGTTCCCATTACCTTGAGCACTGCTGCGCGCGACAACGTCGAAGGGTGCGTGACGAACTTTCCGGGAGGCTCGGTTCCGGCAAGCCAGTAGGCGACGTGATCGGACAGGACCAGTACCGGCCGGCGCCCGGGATTCTGTTCCTTCAGAAATGCGGCGATGTCATACGCCGGACCGTAGTGAAGATCCACGCCGCTTTGCATCCTCGAGATGAGGCCGCGGTACTCGGCGACGACCGGTTGCAGGGACGGCCAGCTCGAGACGAGCAGCACGACCGCGGCGATGATGGACATCGTGCCCGGGAGACGGGCCAGTAGCGCGCCAAACAGCAAGGTGACAAACGGCACGAGCTGAATCAAGTAGTGCGCGAACGCCTCGCCGCTCATCGCGATCCCTGCAGCCGTGGCCGCGAAAAGGACAGTCACGTGCCTGACGCCTCGTGTGGCGCCGCCATCTTCAGCTCCGGCCCTACGCCAGGCCAGCACTGCCGCCGCCAGCGCGCCGAATCCCACAATGACTCCCGGCCAGAAAATGGCAGAGCCGCCATCCGCGTGCAGCGCCTGCGATCCCAGGGCGGCCGCACGTTCGGCGAGCGTCGTGCCGGTGTCTGTGCGTGCTCGCGCAGCCAGGAACACGGATCGCCAGAGCATGTCGAATTGGCCGCTGAACACGTACGGCATCGCCGTCAGAGCGAGCACTGCGGTTCCGCCTGCGGCGAATCCAGGCACGGCACTGCCCAGGGAGCGACGGAACCGGACCGAGTCGAGAACGAGGAGAATGGCGATGGCAACGCCGGTGACGGCGAGGTTGAGGCGCACGAGTGTGGCGACGGCGGCCAGCGCCCCGATCCAGAAGGCGCGTCCGGGTGCCGGCCGATCCGTGGCGACGAGCAGCGCCACCGCGCCCCACAACGCCGGCAGGGCAACATGTTCCGACATCGTGCCCTGGCCGGAACCGATGAACGTCTCGAGACCCACGCATGCCGCCGCGGCAATGCCGGCGATCCGCCGCGGCCACCAGCGAACGGCGGTGCAGAAGACGAGCCATGCGGTGACGGCTACCGTGATGGTGCCGGCCGCGCGCACAGCGACGATCGAATGTCCACCCGCCGCGATGGCGGTCGCAAAGAACCCGAACAGCAGCGGCGGCTTCAGATCCCAGAGATGGACGTACGGCAGATGGCCGTCCAGGATCGATTGCCCGATGAGGATGAACGTGCCCTCATCCCAATCCACGGAATCAATGAAGAAGAAGGGCAGCCGAACCAGCAGAGCGGCCAGTAGAAGGATGACAAGCGCGCGGACGCGGGTCATTGGCTGAATTGGGTCAACGGCGTTTCGTCGCTGCGATTGAGTCCGCCTGCCTCACTGCCTCACGGATGATTTCGCACACGGTCGCGACATCGGAGGCCGACACGGCCGAGCCGGTCGGCAGGCTGAGCACGCGGGCCGCGATGTGTTCCGTCTCGGGAAGGAGGAGTCCCGCGTTTGGGAAATGCGACCGGTAGGGCTCCATGCGGTGACAGCCCGGCCAGAAGTACCGCCGCACGAGCACATTCTCCGCGCGGAGCACGTCGCGCAGAGTGTCACGATCGAGGCCTGCCTGCGCCGGGTCCAGATGAATGACGACGTTGTGATGATTCCGGCGCTCATTCTCCGCATGCAGTACCAGCGCGACTCCCGGAATGCCTCGAAGTCCTTCCCGGTACGCGCGGTAATTTCGCGTGTTGGCATCGATGAAGGCGTCGATGTCGTCGAGGTTCGCCAGGCCCATGGCGGCACTGAGCTCGTTCATCTTGCCGTTGATGCCGATGTAGTCGACCCGGTCGTCATCGGTGAAGCCGAAGTTGCGCATCAGCCGGCATCGCCGGGCAAGTTCGTCGTCGTTCGTCGTGATCGCGCCGCCCTCGGCGGTATTGAAGACCTTGGTGGCGTGAAAGCTGAAGACCTCGGCGTCGCCGTACGATCCGACGCGCCGGCCGGCGTGGGTGCAGCCGAAGGCGTGTGCCGCATCGTAGAGCACGCGCAGGCCGCGGGCGCGAGCCAGGGCGCCGATTGCGTCCACGTCGCAGGGCTGGCCCCACAGGTGCACGCCGATGATGCCCGTGGTCTTCGGGGTGATGAGGCGCTCCACCGACGCGGGATCCATCGTGTGCGTCTCGGGACGCACGTCGCAGAACACCGGCGTGATGTCCTGCCACTGCAGCGCGTGCGCGGTCGCCACGAAGGTGAACGACGGCACGATCACTTCGCCCGTGAGATCGAGCGCCCGGATCGTGAGCTCCAGACCGATGGTGCCGTTGCAGACCGTGATGCAATGTTTGACGCCCAGCCACGACGCCAGCCGCGCCTCGAGTTCGAGTACGAGCGGCCCCTCGTTCGACAGCCATCGGCGATCGAACACGCCGTTCAGCCGCGACAGGACGTTCGCGCGATCGGCGATGTTGGGACGTCCGACGTGGAGCGGCTCGGCAAACGCCGGCTCGCCGCCGAGCACTGCCAGCGCGCGCGAGTGCATGACGGGGCCTATCATACCGGGCCGCACCGCCGGGCCGGCTGGTTGTGCCGATTCATGCAGAAGATGAGGCGCGAGACGGCGTGGCTTTTACGCGCTACGGCGACGGAACCACGCCCACGTGCTTCGCTTGTGCGGGATCTTCTCCTCCGCGTTCTTCGCGGCGGCTTCTCGCGCCGGCGCGGGCCGGGATTCGACGGCTCGCCGAACCTGGCGTTGCCACTCCTCGCCCTCGGCGGCATGGAAACCAGCTCCTATCGTCGCGAGCAGGCGGTCTCGACGAAAGCCGGGCATACCGGCGCACGCGTTGATGAAATGGTCCCAGACGAGCGACTGGTGGCCGACGCTGCCGGGATGAAACCTCGCGGCTCGCTGAAGGCATATCGCCGCGTACTCCAGCTTCTGGCCGGATCCTGTCTTCACGAACGCATCGAGAAACGCGAGTCCGAGCTGGCAGTAGTAGCCGGCTGACGTCGCCGGGCGCAGCGCCGCAAGCGCCGGCGGGAGGTTGCCGTCGACGAAGATGTGGTCGAGGTAACGCGGAAGGGAGCGGAGGCTGGCCTCTCGATCCTGACCCACGCTGTCCGGCGTCCTCCGCCACTCCATCAGGAGCTTCGGATTCGAGCCGAAGACGATCCCGGCCTTTGCCGCACGGATCCAGAAGTCGACGTCTTCCCACGTTTCCAGGCCTTCGTCGAAAAGTCCGATGCGATCGGCGACGGAGCGCCTGAAGACCGTGCCCGGGGTAATCATCGGCACCGGGAATCCGCCGCCGTACCGGATCCATTGCTCGGCGGCATTGCCTGACACCGTCGGGAAACCAAACTGCGGCAACTGGCTGCCGTCGGGACCGATTCTGCGCCATGCGCAGGCCGCAATCTCGACGTGCGGGTTCGCGTCCAGGAAGCCAATCTGACTGGCGAGATAGTCCGGCCACGCGAGGTCGTCGCTGTCGACGAGCGCGAGCAGGCCGCCTCGAGATTCTCTAATCGCCGTATTCCGCGCGGCCGCCGGGCCGCCACGGGCGCGCGAAATGGTCCGCAGGCGCGTACCATACGACGTCAGCAGCGCGGGGACTTCGTCGGTCGAACCATCGTCGACGACCAGCAGCTCGAAGTCCTCGTATGACTGAGCGAGCACGCTGTCGATCGCGAGACGAGCCAGTCGCGCCCGGTTGTGCACCGGCATGATCACGGAAGCGCGCGGTGCGGCCTGGCCCATAGATACTTCGAAACTTCGGAAATTCGTCAGAGAGCGGCAACGGATTATCCGATGACTTCAGAGAGCGCAACCGGTTTTTCTGATAACTTTTCGTCACAAAGTGAACAGCGATCACACTTCTGAGCCAATCGGGGACGCATCGCACCGGAAACGATTTGCTTCCTTGCTGTTTCTCTGCCTGGTGGCAGCCTTTTGTCTCCGCATCGTCGTTGCGGCTACGCAACCGTATCTTTGGGACGAGGAACACAACGCGATCCCTCTGGCCAACAGCATCTCGTTTTCATCGAGCCATCCAAATCTTCCGATACGCGGACAACATCACCCGGCGTTGCCGTCCTACATCGTGAAGGCCAGCAGCGCCCTGTTCGGCCATTCGCCACTCGGCTATCGGGCGCTTCATGTGGTCGCCGGGCTGATTGGGATTCTTCTGATCTGGCACCTGACGCGTCTGGCAAGCGGCGACCAGGCCGCGCTGTGGGCGGCGGCGCTGCTGGCGTTCAATGAGTACGACGTCGGTGTATCGAGCTTCGCGACCGCGAAGGGACCGCACCTGATCTTCATGATTGGATCCATCTACGCCTTCGGCCGGTTTCTACTCACGCCGAGAGCCGCCTGGCTGTACGCCGCGGCCGCTGCCGTTGGACTGGCCTTCTACGCGAAGGAACACGCGTTGCTGGCCCTGCCTGTCTTCGCCGGTGTGCTGCTTCAGAGCAAATACCGGCACTGGTTCCGTTCGCCCCATCTCTATGGCTCTCTGGCTGTCGTAGTGATCGTCATTGCGCCGGATGTGTTGTGGAACCTGGCCAAGCCCGATCCCGAACAGGCTGGTTACGGGGACCAGTTCTCGCGGATCGGCGGTCTCGGGCTGAATGGATATCCGTTTCTGTTCTTCGCGCATCACGCCATCCGATGGGTTTATGAGGCGGTGACCGGCTCGGTGCTGGCCGACGGCGTCGCTGAGAATCCATCCATGAACGTCGTGCTCGGCCCGCTGCTCTTCGGTCTGGTCGTCGCGTCAACGTTCCGGAAGAAAGGTTTCAGCACTCTCCGTCCCTTTCTTCTTTCGCTGTTCTGGTTCGTCTTCATCTTCTTCGTCAGCCTGCGTCCCGGCCGGCCGACGCTGGAGCTCGATCCGGTGGCCTGGTACTGGACGGATGTCGTCCTCTTTCCCGCCGTCATCCTTTCAGGATCGAGACTCGCGAATACCACCGGCCGATGGGGCATCGTCCTCAAGGTGCTCGCTGTCATCGGCATGGTCACCGCAGTCGTCAGAACCGCATTCTGGTGGCCGTTCGTTGACGAGGACCTGGCGCCTTGAGCGGAGCGATGCCCTTCAAGAGGTGGGAATCGTGGACGTTGGTGGCCTTGGTGATGCTCGGGGGAGCACTCAGGTACTCCAGCGCCTGGAACGCGCCGCAGGAGGTCATCGAGTATCAGGAGTTCATCCCGGGCGCGATGACGCTCTCGTGGGATCACCATCCCATCCGTCTGGCGCAGCATGGAGCGCTTCCTCACTACTTCATCAGGCTGAGCGCCTGGCTGTTCGGCGAAACGCCCTTCGGATTTCGAGCATTGAGCGTATGCGCCGGCACGGCGACGATTCTGATGCTCTATCTGATCGGCGCCAGATGGTGGGGCCCGAGGGCGGGGCTCGTGGCGGCCGGCCTGCTTGCCGTCGAGCGGTACCACATCGCCGTTTCAGGGCGCGCCATTGACCTGCCTTTCGACCTCTTCTTCACGACGGTCGCGATCTACTGCCTGTCCCGCTTTCTGCAGGCGACCGAAGGCGCGGCGAGGCCGCCAACGGCGGGGCGCTGGCTGTATGGCGCGGTGGCGGCAACCAGCGCGGGATTTCTGTGCAAGGAATTCGCGGCGCTCATGATTCCGGCCGGCTTTCTCATGCTCGTGTTTACTGGACGAGCAGCCTGGCTGCGGCGTCGCGAGCCGTGGGTGGCCGCGTTGCTGTTCGCCGCGCTCATTTCGGCCGACGTGTACTCCAACCTCACCACGACACAGGCCGATCGGATGGTGCTGCTCGCGCGACAGAAACAAGTGATGCAGGAGCTTGGGATCGACCTCAGGGAATCGGACTACAGCAATGGCTTGTACATGTCCTATGCCGATCACCTGTCGAGGTTTGACAGCCTGTCATTCAGTTCCGAACCGTTCTATTTCTACTTCGGCGACGTGCTGGACGCCATCGGCGTGCCGCATACGAATGAATTCGACGAGTTTCCGTATCTCAATGCCCTGATGGGAATCGTGCTCTGGTCGAGCGTGGTCGCTGCCGCTCTTCTCCGGCCAAGGGATTCGTTGACGGTTCTCTTGATTGTCATGTTCGTCACGATGTTCCTGCCGTTCGCGGTGCTCCAGCTCGGACCGCCACGTTCGAAACTCCCGACCGACGCCTCCGCCCTCTGGTACTGGGTGGACCGGACGATGCTGCCCGCCATGCTCCTGGCGGGACACATGATCACGAGGCTGTTGTCTCGTGGGGCGCGCTTCGCGTAGGCCGGGCCTTCAGGCCCGGCCCGATCGGCGGCCCTGAACGGCCGCCCTACGATAGCGACTTGGGCATGGCGCGGTATGCCGGGAAAAAGCCGGTGGCCACGAGCGCGTCCGGTGCTACGCCAAGCGATGCGGCACGCACTTCGACCAGCTTCTTGTAGCGAACCTCGTCGACGACGAACTGCGCGTCGACGTACTGCGTGCGGTCGCGTGAAAAACCTGCCTTGAAATGGAAGACCGCGTCCTCACTGCCGCCGACACCGCTGCCCAGATGCAGAACCTCATTGCCTCGCTCCCGCGCCCAAAGGCGCGCGAAGTGTAGAAGCAGGCTGAATGGTGACTGCGGCCGATGCCGCTCGCGCGTCCCGCCGAGGTGGGCGTGGACGATACCGCAGCGCTCGAACAGGAGGCAGGCGGCGGCCAGCTCTCCGCCACTGTCGACCAGGCAGAGATGCACACGGTCACCAAGTGCCTGCAACGCGTCGAAGTAGGCATCGTCGAAGTAGTAGTCACCAGAGGCGCCGGCCTGAGCCATGGTCTCGCGATAGATCTCGCGAAACGCTTCGCCGTCCTCGCGCCACGAGCCAATGCGCGCCGTCTGACCCAGGCGCATGCACCGGTTGATGGTGCTCTGGTGGCCTTTGCGTGTGTGCGCCCAGATCTCCGGTTCGGTTCGGTCCAGGCGGACGATCATTGTCGGCACTCGCCGCAGTGACAGTCCGGCCAGGCCGAGTCCCTCGAGTTCCGGACTGAGCACCGGGTGCTGGCGGAGGAACGCAGCGCAGATGCCCTCGCCGGCGAGGTGATCCTGCAGCTGCCGCAGCGCCGCGCCGAGGAACCCGCGGTCGCCGGCCGCCGCCGCGCTCACCAGAACGCCGGCGTAGCCGTACGGTGACAACAGGTCGGCGACGTCAGCGCCCTCACTGCTCTTGTCGATGGGTCCGCGGCGCACGAGATAGGGCAGGAGCAGCTGGCGTTCGCCGTCGCCGATGAGCAGCGCTCCGCCACGGTATCTAGTGCGCCGCGCTTCGATCGCCACGTACTCGGGCAGATGGTAGACGTCGTGTCGTGTTGCGCGAAGGAGTTCGCGCCAGCGCGTGTCGTCGAATCCGAGAACGTCACACCGCATCGCCGTACTCCGTTTGCGCGCGCGTGTGCTCGCTCACCAGATCACGGGAAAGACGGCGGGATCGGCAAAGTCCGGATCGCCGTTGGGAAGGCGGCGGCAGAGCCGCTCGTCAGCGATCTGGACCGGCTTGCCGTCCGGCCCGAACGCCTGCCGGTAGTGATTGTCGCGGTCCTGGATGTGAACGGCGAGCGCCAACCGGTGATCGGAGCTGCGGTTCGGCAGGCTTCCGTGGAGCGTCCAGCAGTGATGGAAGCTGATCTGGCCCTGTCGCATCGCCAGCGTCACGCGCTTCGCGGGCCGTCCCGCGGCGCGGAAGTTCTCCTCCATCCCGTCGAGGTCGCGGTTGTTGAAGAAACGGGTGTGCTCGAGTCCGCTCCAGCGATGGCTGCCGTCGATCACCGCCAGCGGACTGCGCGTCTCATCCACGTCGTGGAAAGGGATCCAGGCAGTAATGAGTTTGTCCGAGCTGCACGTAGCCCAGTAGGCGTGGTCGGCGTGCCACCCGACCGCCGTGCTCGCATCAATAGCTTCGGGGGCCCCGCCTTCCTTGTACACGAGCTGATCGTCGAGGAGGCGGACGCTGTCCGTCCTGGCCAGCCGGGCGGCGATGGCACCGACGATCGGCTCCCTCACGAGCGCGGCAATTTCGCGATTGCGCAGCGAGACGAACTCGTTGTTGCGAAGAAGGCCACCGTCCGCGGGGTCCCAGTCGTGGAAGCCGTGCGTTGCCGCCAGATCGCCGTCGCGCTCACCGCGATAGAAGCGTTCGGCTCCCCGGCGCGCCGTTTCGATGATCGCATCCGAGAGCACGGGCTTCGAAATGTACCAGCCGTGCTCCTCGTAGAACCCGACTTCCTCGTCGGTGGGCAGTGCCGCGACCTGTTCGGCCGACAGCCGGCTCCAGCGATCCACGGCAGAACCCTATCGCAGCGTGCAGGTGACCGCAAGGCGTGCCGGAGTTACGCGATCGACGTGGCCCGTCGGTCTGGATGATCTCGAGCCCTATCATGCGGAGGCGGGCGGGACGACTTCGAGCGTGGCTACCGACGGCTTGACGCTATCGAGAACGGAGTTGACCCTCTGTGCCTGGCTGTCCAGGCACGGCTGATCGTCCTGTTCTCAACGTCAATCCTGCAGCGACGAGCCAGACAGCGACGTTGACCCGCGCGATCCAGAGAGAAGCGAAGTACCTGCCATCGTCAGACAGAAGCCTCAACACCGGCAACGGACCGCCATCTGCTGCTTTGTTGTAGAAGTAATTCGAGTGAGGCAGTCCAAGCGCTTCCAGCGGGCTCAGCGCCAGCAATGGGAATACAAGGTAGAGGCTGAGAAAGAGCGTGACCGCGAGCACAGCGGAGATCACGAGGTACCTTCGAGCTGAAGGTGCCAGCAACAGGAACAATGGGACGGAAGCCACGAGGTACCGCTCCGTCATTTCCGTGCACAGCATGAAGAACGACAGCGTGACGAACGCCGCGGACAGCAGGATCGAATCTCGGTGACGATCGCGGGACAGCCGCCACACCGCAGCGGCCGCAGCGAGGCCGAACAAGAGCAGACCGATGACGCGGCCATTGAGCGGACCGAGGAGAGGGAGGGTGTCCGGCTGCCAGCCGTTGCCGTCCGAGACGAGCCACCAGAGGTTGAACGCGTTCGCGGACAGATGGGGCAGGGTGCCGACCGGCATGAGCAGCGTGCGCGCGAGTTCCGGCACGCGGTTGTTCAAGAGGAATGGCAAGCACAAAGCGAACGTGATGGCGACCGACGCGATCAGCCCGACAGCGAGCGGGCGCCACTCGCGTCTGAAGATCGCCGTGCTCAACACCACGGGCGCGAGCATTGCAGCCTGAGGCTTCGTCAGAATCGCCAGAGTCAGACACGCCACAGCGGCGGCGGTGCGGCCTCGGACCAGCAGCACGGTCGTGCCGACCATCAGCAGTGACTGCACCGGGTCGATCTGCGTCACGATGGTCGAGTCCAGAATGGTGGCCGGCATCAGGACGTACGCCGCTTGCACGGCCACCGCGGCCCTCGGTCCCCACCACGAACGTACCGAGAAGAACAGGATCGCGCCCACGGCAAGGTCGGCGATGACCGTAGGCACGCGAAGGACCATGAGAAAAGTGATGGTTTCCTGCCGGAACTCTGGGGAAGCGATCAGTTGGTACGCGGATCCCACTGCCCACAGCACGTACAGGTAGCCCGGCGGGTAATGACATTCACGCGGCGGATTGTTGACGGGATCGTAGACGTCGTAGATCGTGTGAAACCCTTCGACCGTGACGATGCGGCTCCACGTCTGGAAGACGACGTCGTCGTCGGTGTTGGGAATCGGAAGAAGGAACAGCCTGACGAGCAGGCCGGCCGCAAGGACGAGCCAGAAGGCGCGTCCCGGACGGCTGACAGCCTTGATCACCGCCCTATGCTAGTACTTCTTCCAGGTAAACGAGCTCATCATGAACGCACCGCCGACCAGGAGATCGTTCTGCAGACGGCGGTCATAGTGGAAGTGCGTGCCGCCGGACTCCACGACTGTGTTGCCCACGACTGAGCCGTAAATGTGCGATCCGCCGGTCAGGCTGACGGGCGCATTCGGCGCGTAGACCATGACGGCCGAATTCGTGCCGCCACTCACCGTGACGTCGGACGTGCCGCCATACAGGATCTGGAAGTTCGTCGGATCGAACGACGGGTTCGAGATCGAGTTGCCCGCCAGGCTGATCGGCTGATTCGTACCGACGCCGGCCACGTTGAAGAAGACCGGGCCCGTGTCGATGATGATCTGCGCGTTGCCGTTCACCGTGATGTTGTTCAGGTTGTAGGTGCCGGCCTTGAGATGGATCGTCGCGCCGGCGTTCAGGTTCACGTTGCCGAAGGCCAGCGTGCCGCCCAGTGGGTTGAGCGTGAGGCTGCCTGCGGCGCCCGTGCACGTCGTTCCCGACAGGCCGAGATCGGCACACGTCGAGGTGGCCCAGCTCACGCTCGACGTCGGCGGCAGGGGACTCGGCGGTGCCGGCGTCGGATACTGAATGGCTTGCGGCAACTGAATGAGACCCTCGCTGACCGTCGCTGCGCCGCCCGTCAGCGCGGTCACCGCTCCGTTCTTGCAGTGACCAACACCGGTGCGTGGTGTCGAGAGCGATCCGTAGATCTGTGTCTGGCCGCCGTTCACGTCAAGGTTGCCGTTGGAGCCGACAGCGCCACCGGACAGCTGCACCTGCGGCACGCCGCCGACCATCGTCATGTTCGACGAGTCGTAGCTGTCACTGGTCGATCCGCCGCTGAACGTGAGCGCGCCGCAGCCCGCGGCCGTAGCGAACACACCGAAGCTGTGCGCCGATGTCACCTGGCGCTCGAGAACGCTCCTGACCTCGACCGTCGCCGGCCGTGTGCCGCCGATCGACCCCGTGCCCACGAGCTGCCAGGTCTGGATGACTTTTGGTGCCGCCGCCCCGTACTCCTGAATCGTCCGCATGGAGAGGAGCGTCGCGTAGGCGTTGTACGTGACGGTCTGTCCGGCGGTCAGCGAACCGGTCACCGCCGCGTTGAAGGCCGTTTGCGCCGCGGCATACGGGTAGTTCGATGCCTGGTTCGGATCCGCTGACAGGATGACCGGATTGCCGTTGTACGTCACCGGCGACACGTTCATGTTGTAGTTGGTCAGCGGGTCGCCGGCGCCGCCAGGCGCCACGTACGTCTGCGTCAGATAGTTGACCGCGCGAAGCACGCCGGCTTCCGCGCCGTAGCGCGCCTGCGACATCATTCGGTAGTTCATGCTGGCGTAGGTTTCGGTATTCGACAGCATGAGCAGGCTCGCGCCGATCGCCGACAGCGCGACGGCGAGAAGCAGCGCCACGACGAGCGCCACGCCCCTGTCGTTCTTCCGGCGCCGGTCGCGTTTTCTGGAGGCCAGGCGCGTCTTGATCGAAGCAGGCATCGTCATGGTCGTACCCTCAGGGCAGAAGTGCCAGAACGCTCGCCGGCATCGGCTGCTGGCGGTTGGTGACGCCGATGCTGGCCATGGTCCAGATCAGAAAGATGTTCCGCGGCGAGACGTTCAGCAGCGTCTTGGTCGCGGTCTGGAACGTCTTCGAAAACTGATCCCGTTGCTGCGACCGCACGCTCAGCGTGACGGCCACACCGGTCACGTAGGTCGTGCCGAGCACGACTTCCGTCTGATAGCTGAAACAGGCCGCATTCCCCGGATTGGCAATGACGTTGTTCAGGATGATCATCGACGCCGTCTTGACCGGCTTCGCCGCCGCGGTCCATGGCATGACGTTCCGGTACAGGTAACCGGCCGCCGTATCGCACGTGTACTCGACGTACAGCATCTGGCCGTCGTCGTTGATGTCGCCGTAGAGCTTGAGCACCGTTCCTGTGGAGCCGTTGGCCATCGATGCCGGCACGACACCGCTGCTGAACGCGCCGAGAATTGACACCGGCTCGCCGGCGTTGTGGGCGATCGCGAAGACGCCCGACATGTCCGACGCTCCGAGCGCGGTAATCGTGACCGTTTCGGTCTGATCGTTTGTACCGACCACGACTTTGGCGCCGACGAACAGGCCGGTGACCGTACTCAGCGTGATCGTGCCCGCGCCCTTCAGTACGGCGCCGGTCGTCGCGATTGGTCCGGGCAGCGCGACCCGGCCGGCCTGGCCGATTTCCTGCTGCATCAACTCCGTCGCGCCACGGACCGAGCCGTGCATTTCCGTCCGGTTGCCCACCACGCGGCTGAAGATCGCCGTCTGGTTGAGACCGTTCGTCGCGGCGGTGAACAGAATCAGGAGTACCGACACGGCGATCAGCGCTTCGATCAGCGAGAAGCCGTCCTGCGACGATCCCCGTGCGGAGTGCCGGGTGCGGAGTGCCGAGTGAGGCTTCATAACCGTGTCCATTTAGAAGGGGAAGCTCTTGAGCGACACGAGCGTCGCCGTCGGTTTCTGCTGGCGTCCGATGCTGCGCGCGACTGTCGCCGTGACACGAACTTCCTTCAGCGTCGCCGAGAGCGCCGTGACCTGCCAGACGCGCTGATAGAACCAGCCTGCGGGAGGCGTCGCCGTGTTACTGGTCAGAAGGTTGCCGCTCGCGTCCAGGTAGTCCGCGTAACCCACGACCGGCGCGGCCGGATTCGCGCTGCCGCCCGCCGCGATCCCCACGCCGCCGCCCGGAGTAGCCGGGAACACCCGCGTGTCGGACGTGTCGTCGCCGAAAGAGAGAATGAGGAGCTGCTCCATCTTGTCCTGCGCGTACTCGGCCGTGCGCGCGGCCAAATGGCCCTGGTTTTCGGACTGAATCAGTGAAACCGCCGCCATCGAGAGCAGCCCGGCAGCGATCGTGCCCATGATGAGCACAGCGACGATGACCTCGACGAGAGTCGAGCCGGCGTCGTCGTTCGATCGGCGGGGATCCATTGTTGCGTTCTTCTTCTGCATGGCCGTCTCTAGTTGAGCGCCCAGGTGCCGTTCGACAGATTCGACCGCCAGAGCTGGACCATGCCGCCAGTGGTCGTCGTGATGCCGAACACAGTCGCACCGTCGCTCAGGTAGTACGCCCCGGTGGGTGTGGGCGCGTTGGTGTTGTCAACCGGCACGCCGCGCGAGTTGAAGACGATGCACGCGGTGCCGGCGATAGCCACGCCCAGATCGTTGAGACACGTCGTAGCCTGTCCAAGAACCGGTTGCGTGTTCGGTGGCGGCGCCGTGACGCCGGGGAAGCCGAACGACACGTTCGACGACAGTTGCTGCACCACTCCTTCAGTGACCCAGCCTGCCGGATTCTTCCGCCAGCGTTCGACATAGAACGTGTTCGAGCCGAGGACGACGAACACACGCGCCTGCGTGAAGCTCGCGGCCGCGCGCATCTTCGCGAGCGACACCGCGCTCATGACGTTCCGCGCGTCGCTCGTGAGGTTCATCGCGTTGATCGACCCCCGGGTGAACGGAGTGATGAACGCCGCCAGCGTGACCATCACCGCCATGAACGCGATGAGCTCGACCAGCGAATAGCCGGGCGACGACGTACGCAGCACGGCTGAAATGGGGGAGTTGGAGGCGCGCCGGATAGCCATGTGAATTGGGCCGCGCCGGAAAAACACCAGTCGCGACGCGCAGGAATGAGCAAGGACCGTACCTCTGGGGAGGCGGCGCCCCGGCCCGTAAGTTCACATGTTTGCTGGAGTTATCTGGATGGCGGCGAGCCTACAGAACTGGGAGCTTCGTTGCGGCGCGGAGTTCTGTAAGGACCGTTACACAAAACGGGCGGGGCGGCCCGACTTGCGGCCGCCCCGACCTGAACCCTGAACCCTGCGCCCTGAACCCCTTAGGGCGTGCAGGACGCGCACTTATTGTTATTGACCGCTCCGAGCTTGACCAGTAGCGCGAGCGCTTCCGGGTACGGGGAGATGCGCGACACCGGGCCGTTGGCCATGTCCGCGGTCGTCTGGCCGCGACGGCTGACGGCCTTGACATCCGCGCCTTTCGAAACCAGATAGTTGATCACTTCCACGTCGCCGCGCGCGGCCGCGTGATGGAGCGGTGTGTAGCCGCCGTCATCGCGTGCGTTCACGTCCATGCCGACCTCTTCGACGAGGTACTTCACGGCCGCGAGCCACGCTTCAGGAGCGTGACGATGAGCGTTGCCGGCGAAGCCTTCGCCGTACTCCGCGCCGGCCGCCGCGTGAAGCGCATTGACGCCAGGGCCACCCGCCGGAACGGGCGGAAGACCTGACGGATCGAGTCTCGGGACTGGAGGGGCCGCGGGCACTGCCGCGCCGTCGCCCGCACCGGGAGCGCCGCCGGGTCCACCGCGTCCACCGCCCGCGCCGCCGCGGCCCGCGAAGGCCGCGCCGCCGCCACCTCCGCCACCGCCGCGCCCACCGCCACCGCCGGCCATCGTCGGAATGTTCGGGTCGGCGCCGTACTTGGCGAGAAGCCTCATCGCATCAACGTCGGTGCCGTACGCCGCGCGCCAGTATGCGGTGGAGCCCGTGACGTTGGAGAGCCCGCAGTTCGCGTTGCCGCAGTCGCTGTAGACCATGTACCAGGGATGGCCCTTCACTCGCGCGTCAGGGTCGGCGCCGGCCTCGAGCAACGCCTTCATCACGTCGAGGTACGTCGCCTTCTGATAATCCATTTCCTGCGGCTGCGGGAAACGCGTGCGCGGCTGCCACCGCGTGTTGATCGCTGCCCAGAGCGGGGTGATGCCGTAGCCGTCGCCCGCCACGTTCACTTTCGCGCCCTTCTCGACGAATTGCATGGCCACGTCGAACTGGCCGTTGATGAGCGCGATCAGCAGCGGTGTGTTGCCGTCGGCTGATTTCTTGTTGATGTCCGCGCCGGCATCGAGCAGTGCCGTGACTGCCTGTGCGTGGCCGTCGCGCGCGGCGAAATGCAGCGGTGTCATGCCGCCCTTCGCGGTGCCGGAGACCGCGGGTCCGTCGGCGCTCAGCGGATCCTGGACAACGAGGCCGGTGCCGTCAGCCGCGGGTATCCCGTTCCGGCCGCCGCGTCCCGGGGCCTGTGTCTGCTGACCCGCGGCGGGCGCTGCTGGATCCGGAGCGCCGCCGCCCCGTCCACCCCCGCCACCACCCGCGCCGGCCGCCGGCGGCGCCGGCAATTTGCCGGTCGCGTAGAACTCACGCGTAGCCGCCACGGCTGCCTGCTGCGCGGCGGCCGACGGCGTCTGTCCGGCAGGCGTCGCCGCCGCGATGATCTGGCGGCGCAGTGTCGAGCCCTGGCGATCGATCGCCTGTTGCTGGGAAATGTTGATGGGCGTCGTGGCGAGATCCACGTTGGCGCCGCGCGCGAGCAGGACTTTCATCGCCGGAACGTGGCCGCCGGAGACGGCAAAGACGAGCGGCGACTGTCCGTTCATCGTGTCGCGCGCGTTGACGTCGGCGCCATTGTCGAGAAGCGCAGTCACCGCGCCGGCGCTGCCCGCGCCCGCGGCGAGGTGGATCGCCATGGAACCGCTGGCCGTCAGCGCCTTCACGTTCGCGCCGGCCTTGAGGAGCGCCGTGACCACTTCCGTGCTGCCGTTGCGGGCCGCGAGGTGAAGCGGCGTGTACTGACCCAGGCGCGTTTCGGCCGCGAGGTTCGCGCCGGCTCGAATCAGCACGTCGGCCATCGCCGCGTCTCCCCGTTCCGCCGCCCAGTGGAGCGGCGTCATGCCGTCCGCGTGCGGGGCGCTCGCATCCGCGCCCTGCTTCACGAGGCTGCGGACCGTTGCGACGTCACCCTTCCGCGCCGCGTCCGCCACCGGTGTCGCCGCCTGCTGCGTGGAGACCACAGTCGCGAAGGTCAGTGCGATCGCGGCTACGAGACCCAATCCAAATCGACGGTTCATAAATGACCTCTGTATCGATCCATTTGATCATCGATCCATCGATCCATTCGATCGATCCAATTAATGGATCGATGTGTAAATGGATCGTCGGATCGATACGCGAACTACATCGTCAGCGAGAATTCCCCAGTGCTGTCGCCGAACTGCTTGATGTCGTCCATCCCGAGCGCGTGCATGGCGCCGAGCAAGGGGTTCGCCATCGGCGTGCCGTCCGGCGTCTTGAGGTGCAGGCCGCCCTGGAGCTTGCCGTCGGCCTTGCCGAAGAACGCGAGCGGGCAGCGGCGATGGTTGTGCAGGTTCGAGTCGGCCATCGGCGAGCCCCAGATGATCATGCTCTTATCGAGGAGGCTCTTGTCGCCGATCATCGAGCCCTTCAGTTTGTCGAGCAGGTACGTCATCTGGCTCGTGCGGTACTTGCAGATCTTGTTGAACTCGAGCACGCGCGGCTCGCCGCCGCCGTGGTGCGACGACGGGTGGAACGGCCCGCTCGATCCGCTTTCCGGGAAGACCCGGTTGTCCGCGTCGCGGCCGATCTTGAACGAGATGACGCGAGTGAGGTCGGCTTCGAGCGCGAGCACCTGCACGTCGAACATGAGCTTCATGTGCTCGCTGAACGAGTCGGGAACTCCCGGAGGCGCGTTCGGCAGCTCGCGCGGCTCGCCGCTGAGGTTGCGC